>ENA-OQID01000011-OQID01000011.1-human-gut-metagenome-genome-assembly--contig:-NODE-11-length-232024-cov-10.064084_pt1 | contig 232024 bp, 162 predicted proteins | sample MGYA00242567_ERZ504727 | MGnify/ENA primary metagenome ERZ504727 (study PRJEB26092, sample SAMD00036215) | human gut metagenome | host: Homo sapiens | study: EMG produced TPA metagenomics assembly...
TGTTCAAGTTAATTGTGAGGGAGGAGCTCGATATGGCGTCTGCCGATCGTTCCACGTTGTTTATCAATGCGACCGTCTTGGATGGCTCGGAACATATGGAGCTGCAGCCCGACATGGCCGTGGCCGTTGAGCGCGGTCTCATCACGTGGATGGGGCCGAGTGCTGTGGCGCAGGCGCCTGCAGGTGCCGAGGTCATCGATCTGGCAGGGGCGTATCTCATGCCGGGCCTCATCAATATGCATGTGCATCTGTGCGGCTCGGGCAAGCCGGTTTCGGCGGGCGATGCGGGCGCGCTGATGAAGAAGCTCGATAATCCCGTGGGGCGCGCCATCGTGCGCCACATTCTTAAGGGCAGCGCCCAGCAGCAGCTGGCAAGCGGCGTGACCACGGTGCGCTGCGCGGGCGACCCGCTGTTTGCCGATCTTGCCGTGCGCGATGCTATCGATGCCGGCAAGTATCAAGGCCCTCGCCTGGTGGCGCCGGGAACGGGTGTCACGGTGCCGGGTGGCCATGGTGCGGGCTTGTTCGCCCAGGTGGCTAACGGTCCCGCCGAGGCAGCCGAACAGGTGCGCGACCTGTATGCGCGCGGTGCCGACGTCATTAAGCTGTTCGTAACGGGCGGTGTGTTCGATGCGACCGAGGTGGGCGAGCCGGGCGTGCTGCGTATGCCGGTGGAGGTTGCCGCAGCGGCGTGCAAGGCGGCACACGATATGGGCCTTCCGGTCATGGCCCATGTCGAGAGTACCGAGGGCGTGAAGGCCGCGCTTGAGGCCGGCGTTGACACGATTGAGCACGGCGCTCCGTTGACGCCCGAGATCCTGGAGCTGTACCGTGGCGTCGCGGGCACGCAGCTCGAGGGACGCGCGCCGAGCGTGACCTGCACGATCAGCCCCGCACTGCCGTTTGTATTGCTCGACCCGGAAAAGACCCATTCGACCGATACGCAAAAGAAGAACGGCGACATCGTGTGCTCGGGCATTATCGAGAGTGCCCGTGCGGCGCTGGAAGCCGGTATCAAGGTAGGCCTGGGCACGGATTCGAGCTGCCCGTTCGTGACCCAGTACGACATGTGGCGCGAGGTGGCCTATTTTGCCAAGTACGTGGGCGTGAGTAATGCGTTTGCGCTGCATACAGCCACGCAAGTCAATGCCGAGCTGCTGGGGCTGGGCGACGAGACCGGCACGATCGAGTGCGGCAAGGCCGCCGATATCCTGGTGACGCGCAAGAACCCGCTCGATGACCTGTGTGCGCTGCGTGAGCCGATACATGTGATGTGTCGCGGTGATCTGGTGCGTAAGCTCAAGGTGAAGCGCATTCCCGAGGTGGACGCCGAGCTCGACACGATTATGGCCATGCCGGCCGAGGCGCTGGCCGAGGAGCTCGCCCGCGACGGCGTGGCGTAAGCGCGCGATATGGCGATGCGACAAAGGGGCAATCCCTTTGTCATAATCAGAAAAAGCCGAGGTCTCAGTGCGAGGCCTCGGCTTTTATTTTGTCCTATGGTGTAGCGGCTAGGAGCGCGTTTCCATCTTGGCGTGGCACTTGGGGCAGGTGACGCGGATCTTGCCTTTGCCCTTGGGAACAGAGAGCATCTGGCCGCAGTTGGGGCACTTGAGGTATGCCGTAGTCTTGCGACCTTTCCACATCTTCTTGGCCGTGCGCTTGGCACGCTCAAAGTCTTCCTTACTGGTGCCGGCCGCGCGTGAGGTACTAGTCGCTGCGGCCCCGCCGCCCAAGCTGGCGACGAACTTGCCCAAGCCGGGGACCTTAGCCGAGCCGGCGACAAAGGCGTCGTTCTCCTTGCGACGTGCATCGATGTTTTTGGACAGGCCGCGCAGCACGCCAATCACGATGACGGCGATGGCAATCCAGCTGAGCCACTGGATGCGGGCTATCGATCCGATCATCGCGATGACGATGCCGGCAAAACCCATCACGATGGTGAGTTCATCAGCTCCATTGCGACCCTTCATAAAGTCATTCATGCAAATTGCCTTTCGTTCGATATGCTGCACGCCTTTATACCCGATTTAGAGCAAGGGGGACAGGTTAATCTGCGCCAATGTGGTGCAAACATACCTGTCCCCGGAACACCAGGACGGTGCAAAGAAGTCTGTCCCCAATGCCCCAGTTACTTGGAGAGCTTGTCGACGATGCGTTCGATCTCGGCGAGCTTGGCGGCTTTGAGGTCTTCGTCGCCCGATTCGATTGCCGAGGTCACGCAGCCCTCGATATGCGCCTTGAGCACGTCGGCGTTAATGCGCGCGAGGAGCGCCTGGGTGGCCATGAGCTGCGTGGAGATATCGACACAATAACGGTCCTCATCTACCATCCGCAAGATGCCGTCGATCTGGCCGCGTGCCGTCTTGAGCATGCGGGTCACCGATTTGTGGTCTGCCATCATGGCGGGTCCTCGTTTCTGGTCGGGGGTACGTGCGGGTCGTTACGCGGCGGTTACCGAAAGGGCGTGGAACTTCTCACCCGCGGCCTCGACAGCGGCGGCGAGCTGCTCGGCGGTCACGGTGTCGGCGCACTCCACCTGGACGGTCTGGGTCTCGTGATCGGCGTCGGCGTCTGTCACGCCGGCAACGTTGAGCAGTGCCGTCTCGACAGTAGCATCGCAGTGGCCACACATGAGGCCGGAAGTCTTGATTGTGTATCGCATGGGTATTCCTCTCTGCTGTGTCGGCTTTCCCAGGCACCCGACCTTGACCTTCAAGCCGTCGCTCGCGTACCAAAGTACGCGTCGCTCCTCTTTCAGGTCAATCTCGGGCACCTGGAAAACCAGTTCTAAATGGACTTAATGGTGAGCCTATTTTGCCACTTTAGGCTTAAAGGTTCGCAAGCGCAGTGCATTGCTTACGACGCAGACACTCGACAGGCTCATGGCCGCGGCGCCAAACATCGGCGAGAGCTGCCATCCGGTGAGCGGGAAGAACACGCCCGCCGCCAGCGGAATGCCGATGCCGTTGTAGAACAGCGCCCAGAACAGGTCCTGCTTGATGTTGCGGATCGTGGCGCGCGAAAGTTCGATGGCGCGGGCGACGTCCATGAGGTCGCTGCGCATGAGCACCACGTCGGCGCCCTCCTTGGCGATGTCGGCGCCGGTGCCGATAGCGAGGCCCACGTCGGCGCGCGCCAGGGCGGGGGAGTCGTTGATGCCGTCGCCAACCATGGCGACCTTGCTGCCCACATCCTGCAGCTCGCGCACGTGGCGTTCCTTGTCGGCGGGAAGGACGTCGGCGATGACCTGCTCTCTGCTCAGCCCCACGCGGCGGGCGATGGCCTCGGCCGTCACGCGGTTGTCGCCGGTGAGCATGCGCACGTCGACGCCAAGCGAGCGCAGTGCGGCGATGGCCCCGGCGCTCGTCTCCTTGACCTCGTCAGCCACGGCAATGGTGCCGGCAAGCTCGCCGTTCTTGGCAAAGAACAGCGGCGTCTTGCCTTCGGCGGCAAATTGCTCGGCAAGACCCGCGGGCACGGTAACGCCCAGCTCGTCCATCAGGCGTACGTTGCCGGCCGCAATGGCGTTTTGCCCCTCGCGCGCCGTAACGCCACGACCGGGCACGGCGGCAAAGTCCTCGACCATGCGCGCGACAATTCCGCGCGTCTCGCACTCGGCCATAATCGCCTCGGCCAGCGGGTGCTCGCTTGAGCGCTCCAGCGCAGCGGCCAGCTTGAGCAGCGCCTTTTCGCTCATGGCGGACGAGCCGTCAGTGCGCGTGGCTACCATGATATCGGTCACGGCAGGCTTGCCGCGGGTGACCGTACCCGTCTTATCGAGCACCACGGTGCCCACGCTGCGCAGGTTCTCCAGCGCCTCGGCGCTCTTAAACAGAATGCCCATTTCGGCACCCTTGCCGGTGCCTACCATAATGGCGACGGGCGTGGCCAGGCCCAGCGCACACGGACAACTGATCACCAGCACGGCCACGGCGGAAGTGAGTGCCTCGTTCATGCTGCCGGTCAGCGCCATCCACACCGCAAAGGTCACGGCCGAGATCGCGAACACCACGGGCACAAACACACCGGCGACCTTGTCGGCCAGGCGGGCGATAGGCGCCTTGGTGGCATTGGCGTCCTCGACGAGCTGGATGATCTTGGCAAGCGATGTCTCGGCACCCACACGCGTAGCGCGGAAGGTAAACGAGCCGGTGCGGTTGACCGTGGCGGCGTTGACGGTGTCGCCGGCGGTCTTTTCCACGGGGATGGACTCGCCGGTGAGCGCGCTCTCGTCCACGGCCGAGCTGCCTTCGAGCACCACGCCGTCAACGGGGATGGACTCGCCGGGGCGCACGCGCAGGATCTGGCCGGGAAGGATGCCATCGACGTCGATGGTGGTCTCGGCGCCGTCCTCTGCCACGACGGTCGCGGTCTTGGGCGCCAGGTCGATGAGCGCCTCGATGGCGCTGCCGGTTTTGGATTTGCTGCGCGTCTCGAGGTATTTGCCCACGGTGACGAGCGACAGGATCGTGCCCGCACTCTCAAAATACAGATTGTCCATGCCCGTCATCATGGCCTTGTGGACCTGACCCGCGGCTAGCTGGTCGGCCATGATAAACATGGCGTAGAGCGACCAGGCGACGGAAGCGGTCGCGCCCACGGCGATGAGGGCGTCCATGGTAGGCGCGCCGTGCGCGAGCGATTTAAACCCATTGATAAAGTACGCGTCGTTGACATAGACGATGGGGATGAGCAGGACGAGCTCGGTGAGGGCGAGCGTCATGCTGTGGGTATGGTCGGTGAAAATGCCGGGCAGCGGCCAACCAAGCATGTGTCCCATGCCTATGTAGAACAGTGGGATGAGGAATACGATCGAGACGATGAGGCGGGTGCGCATGGCGGAGGCGGCGGCCTCCAACTTTTTGGTGGGCGACTCCATATGGGCGGCGCCGGTCCTGGCTTGTGCGCTGCCGCTTGGGCCGGCGTCGCCCGCGTCGACGGGCGAGGCCGAGTACCCTGCGCGATCGACAGCGGTGCAGATGTCGTCGGGGGTGACCTGCGCTGGGTCGTAGTCGACCAACATGGAGCCGGCGAGTAGGTTGACCGCGACGCATTGGACGCCGTCGAGTTTGCTCACGGCGCGGTCCACGTGTGCCTGGCAGGCAGCGCATGTCATGCCGCCCACGTCGAACGTATCTTGAGCCATGGCTTCTCCTTTCTGTAGTTCGGTGTTGTAATTGTTAACCTGCCGATACTATACACCCATACCCCCTGGGGGTGTTCAGTAATAGTTTGAATGTATGATTTTTCATTACAGATGAGGGTGGCTGCTCAATCGGTGGCCGTCTCTGCCAAACATCTCAATCTGTAACATCTGGACCGGTTTTTCAACCATAGCTGTTACAGATTTAGACAAACATTTCAGCCGAAAACTAACGTCTTGATCTGTAACAACTAGACCCCGTTTTACCGAGTATTTGTTACAGATCAAGACAAACAGTTGGCAGAAAATTCAATGTCTCAATCTGTAACATCTAGCAGCAAATATGACCTCTAACTGTTACAGATTGAGATTTTGTTTTGCGAGGTTTGAGTTTGTCTCAATCTGTAACAGTTAGACCGGTTTTTGGATTTCAGATGTTACAGATCGAGACGAACCTTCAGCAATAAACTTAATGTCTCAATTTGTAACATCTGGAGCCGATTTTGCCGAGTTACTGTTACAAATCAAGACAAACCGTCCGACGATGACTCAAAATCTCGATCTGTAACATCTAGCCCCAGTTTTGCCGAGTAGATGTTACAGATCGAGACAATTGCCGGGGAGGGGTCTCGTCACGGCAAGACGCCCGCCGCCTAGATACAGAACCCGGGGATCACGCAGGTCCGCTTCTTGGGGCTGTCTGCAGGCGTGGCATACGAAAAGACATCGCCGTCGTCGCCCACACGGTTCATGTAGAGCGTGCCTTCGCTCTCCGATGTGTCGGGACTCGCCGTTCGTTCCCACCAACAGGTGTCCTTGCCCTTCCACTGGCGAACCAACATCTCGTTCGTGGTATACGGACTCACCTTAAGCTCGCGGAACAGCTGGTACTCCTTGCCCTCGCCGTTATAGATGTCGGCCAGGTAGTGAAAGTCCTTGGCAAATGACTCGGGCGGTTGCGTACCGCACAGCTCGACCATGGCGGGCAGCCAAAGGGTTGCGGGCAGCTCGCTCAGACACGATACGCTTCTGGCGGCGCCAACGTTATTCGAGATCTTTTTGACAGATTTAATGAGTGCGCGCAACTCGTTGGGCAGCAGCTTAAGGCCGTCGCCGTCGAGCCATTCCCGCAGCTCGCAATCTGCCCAGCCGGCGCTTAACGGTTGGGCCGCGGCGTCGCGTTCGGCAATGCCGGCATCGAACATAAACGTTAACCCTGCCTTGCCCGTCCCGTCCAGAAGCTCGTCGTGACGGATGCCCACAAGCTGCGCGCCGATGTGCAGCCCGTTGGTGAGCCTCACGCGCTTGGTACACGGATAGGGGATATGCCCGTTGTCATCGAGCAGATGATAGCGCTTGGCAATCTCGCGTGCCTCGCTACGGGTCTCGGCGGCCTTAATCTTGAGCGAAATCTCCTGCAGCTGATCCCAGGTGTAGTCGTCAAGCGAACCGCGGATGCCGTCCAGGTAGTCGGGGATGCCAAAGCCACGGGTTGCCGCCCCGATAACGCCGAGCCCCGCAACGGCCGCGACAACGCCACCGATAATAAAGCGGCGGCGGGTCATGGCATCGTGCCGGGCCTGCTCCAGGATCTCTCGCGCTCGCTCGCCGGCGACGTCGACCTTAAGGTGCGTACCAGAATCGATATCAATCGCGGCCTCGTCTCCTGCGCCTTCGCGGCCCTCGGATTCGGCATCGGTGAGGTATGCCGAGAGCACCTCGAGCATCTGCTGCTCGGTGGGACGATCGCACTGCTCGACTGAGATGCCTTTCATGATGATCTGGACAAGCGCTTTGTCGCCCTCGCATCGCGGCTCGAGCGGTGCCGGCTTGGTCTTGGTCTTTATGAGGTAGAACGAGCCGGTTGCCGCGGCACCCGTCGACTCGACATCGAACGGTTTGCGGCCGCTGTAGAGCTGGTACAGAATGCTCGATAGCGCGTAGACGTCGATGGCGGGCGAGCGGCGAAGGGCCGCGATGCCTTCGATATCCTGCGTGAGCATCTCGGGCGCGGCGTATGCGGGCGTGGCAAAGCGCCAGATGTCGGCGCGCCGGGTGATCGTGTCGTCGCCGAGGGCAATGGTCGCGGAGCCCATGTCGATGAGACAGGGGTCAAAGGAGCAATCGGCGATCTGCTGCTCGAGCGTTCGGCTGGTGGTACGGAACATGATATTGGCGGGCGACAGGTCGCGATGGACGACCGGATTCACGAGGCCTTGGGTCATCAAGAGCGCACGAAGCACGGCGTTTCCGACGGCGGCGACCATCTGGGTGGTCAGCCCGCCCAAGGCGTCGTGCGGAAGCAGGGGCAGCGCCTGTTTGAGTGAGGTGCCCTCGACCCACTCCATGAGGATGAGCGGGTCGTTCTCGCACGATCCGTAGCCATAGACGCGCGGAAATCCGCGCAGGTGCGAGACGGTACACAGATGACGGTACTCCTCGAACAGCGCGGCGGTGTTGGCCAGGTGCGCGGCCGATTGCTCGGCGGAGTGGTCGGGGGCAGCGGGGGAAAGGATGGCGTTGTCCTTGAGTAGCTTGACGGCAAAGACCTCGCCGCTCGTGTTGGTCGCGCGCAGCACGTGCCCGATGTTGCCGTTGTCGCGGTGGGCCGTCTGGAGAATAAGCGTCATAAACCGACGCTTGGCGTCGTCCTTGGCGCTGGGGTCGACCGCCACGGCGGTGTCGAACGTGTCAAGACGAATGAGTTTGTCGCCATAGGCGGTGTTGGTGGTATCCAAGGCGTTCCTTCGTTTGGTGGGGCCGCGTGCTCACACCGAGAACGCGATTATCGATTAAAGCCCATGATAGACGTGTTTGCCGACAAGCTGACTCGTATTGCTATTTATAGTGCAGCGTGCAACGTAAATGATATAAGACGAGTGGCACCTGTTTCCCACGTCTCTACGCGCTAGTCCACAATAACGAGAAACGTTGTATAGAGACCCAAATGAAGTCTGTCGCTGTTGGCGATTTCCACGGGGGGATAGACTTTGCCGGGCTCTCGTTGGTCGCGGGGCGGCTCGATTACGATATCGCCGTCGCCCGCGCCCGATTCGAGCACTGTGCCGTTGGTCGATCCAAGGCCCTGGGCGTACCAGTGCTCACCCTCGAGCCAAATGCGGAGATGCTCACGCGATGCGTCGGCGCCTACATCGGTGATGCTGGGCGAGGTTTTGGGCAAAGAACCAATCACGGTGCCGCGCGGATCGCGTGTGAGGGGATGGATTTGCATGTCGACGCAGTTGTCGGCATGTGTCCTGAGCAGACCGAGGTTGGGGGCGACGGTGCGTGGCTGTTCCAGGCTGCCCATAAAGCCACGTCCGACGGTAGTTTCGGTGGTGCCAAAGTGCCCACCCGTCTTGCTGTCGCAAAAGCGCTCGACGGTGGCCACGCCTTGAACGGGATCGGCAAGTGCGCCCGTCGCCACAAAGAGCATCAAGAAGAGCATGCTTTTTTCGCGGGGGCTGTGGTCATCGGAGCTGTTGATACGCCCCAAGGCATTGGCGTAGAGGCGGTCGTCGAGGTCATAATCGGCAAGAATCGACATCATGCCTTGGGCTGCCGGGCCGCTGTAATGCTCGGATATTTCCTGATAGGCACAATCGCCTCCGCCGAGCTTGTTGCTAATGGCGGCGGCAAGGTTAAGCGTGGAGACAGTGAAGTCATTGTAGATACCTGGCGCGCACTGATCGGGCTCGCGGTGGACGATGTAGCGAGTGAGGTACGAGCGGTTGGTAGAGCATTTGTCGAGCAGGGTACTGCCTGCATACGAATTGCCGTTAATGAGCATTCGCGCAATCTCGAGATGCTTAAGACCGCCGAACGAGCGAATATCGTTATAGAGGACCGAGCACGGTGTTTCCGCCGCCATGGCTGCCTCCCCAGATAACTTTAATGACGTACTGCAAACATGATAGGAAATGGCTACGCTCAAAGCGTGCCGACACGAAAAATGTTGCGCAACGCTTTGCATAACTATTGAGACATTATAGGGCAGATACGCCAAGTTGCAGGATGGCTGCAAACGACACATTTTGAGAGGTTGTGCCCTGTGGAATGTCCTTATTGCGGTGCATTGTTGCCCGATGACGCTAGTTTTTGCTCTGAGTGTGGATCGCCTCTTGCCGCGCCCTCGTCGACTGCGCCCGTTTCCGAAGATCCCTATACTACGCCCCAGACCGTGTCACAGAGCCCTGCCTTTTCTTGGCGCGACGGCGAGGCCGCTACGGCGGCAACGGTGGAGTTGCCTAAGGCGGATGCTGCCTCGAAAGCAGACGAGCAGCCGGTGGCGGCACCCGGCGCGTTTGAGCCCGCTGCGCCCGAATCCGATTCGGACGCCACGCGTGTAGTCGATCCCCTGTCAGACTTTGGCACTACGATCGAGGACGCGGAAACTGAGTCTGCCTACCATGCCGATTTTGGTTCTACGCCGCTCAGTGAGGAAGAGCAGCTCGAGCAGGACCGCGAGAGCCTCAAGACGGCCAAGGCCGAGTACAAGCTGGCACGCAAGCGCCTGGGCAAGTCGTATGCGCCCGCCATCGCCGCCGGCGTTATTGTCGTTGCCGCCTTGTGCGCGGGAACTGGCTGGGCGGGCTACTCATATGGTTTGGCCCATCCGCAAAATACGGAACAGATTCAAAAGCTCAAGAAGCAGCTTGAATCTTCCAAGGACGAACTCACAAAAACGCAAGACGAGCTCGATCAGACAAAGTCCGACCTTAAGGATGCTAAGGCGGAGCTCAAGACCGCAAGCAAGAACGGCGAGGACGCCAGCTCCGATGCCGAGGACTCCTCCACGACGGGCAATGTGACCACGTCGACCACTACGACCTCTGGTAGCACAGCGAAGCTCAACATCGATAAGCCCACGAGCTTTGCCAACACCACGTGGCGCGGGACACTTAAGGAGACGGGCAACTCTTGGGGCCATACTTGCTACGGTGCGAGCAAAAACGACCTTGTGATTGTTTTTAAGAGCATCAGCGATTCTGGCGAAGCGGTCGCGGATATTTCCGCCACACTGCATGCTCACGATACCTACAACGCCGAAAAAACCGTCGCCCAATCCGATGGTGACGACTATCGCACCTACACGGACGTCACCGGTACGTTTGTTAGAAACAAGGGTTTTGAATTCTCGCTTCCCGTCGAGGAAGAGGACTGCGACCTGAAGGTGGCGGGTGTGCCCAAAAAGAAGAACGGCAAGTACTACCTGAATACCACAGTCGAATCGGGAGACGGCGCCGTTAACATGGGAACGCGCATTACGGATTCCTTTGAGCTTATGATTTCCTAGTGTCGCCTGTATGCGATGCGTGAAGCGGTGACGGGTGCGGCTTTATCGAGAGCTGCGTTCGTCACCGTTTTTTGTATAGGGTCTATGAGCTGACCTTGGCATCGCCGCCGGCTAAAGCATGCCGGCAGATGCGAGGACGAGTATGACCACGATTGCTACCAGGGCAACAATCACCATCGCGAGTGCCATCGAGCGTTGACGTTTGACGGCAAGGCGTGCGCGACGCATGGACTCGGCGCTGCGGACCGTCTCGGTGGATGGGGTTGGCCGAGGCGCGGGCTGCGCCTGTGCAACCGTGTGGGTGGGGACGGCGGCGTCCGCCCGCACGGTAGTGCCGCCGCGATCCGCCACGGGCCGGTGCTTTCGCGGGGCACCCGTACGGGCGAAAGGCTCAAGGCGCGCCGCGAGTTCATTTGCCGAAGGGCGTGCGTCTTGCGAGACTGCCAAACAAGCCATAATCGCGTTGACCAAGCCCTGCTCGCGGGGAGTTGCGGGCGCAAGGGGTTGCGGCTGCACGGCGCGCTTGAGGCGCGCGTGGTCTCCAGAGCGCCTGAGCTCTGCCTCAAGGGGGGCATGTCCGCAATAAAGCTCGTAGAGGATGCTTCCCAGCGCATAGATGTCGACGGCGGGGTTGTCGCGCGCGCCGGGGTCGGCCTTAAACCGCTCTAGCATTTCGGGTGCCGCGTATGCCGGCGTGGCGCCGCGAAAAGCGTTGACGTCGACGGTAAAGGAAAAATCGGGCTTAACGAGTTTTGCACTGCCCATATCGATCAGGCAGATGTCGAAATAGCCACTCGAGACCTGCTCCTCGAGCGGGATGCGATCGTGACGCAGCATGATGTTGCGCATGGAGAGGTCGCGGTGAACAAAGGGCGTGTCGAGCGATTGCGTGGACAAGATGATCTTGAGCACGCTCAGACCCAGCGCGGCGACGATATCGCCGGGGCAGGATTCAGCGCCATCACTCAGAGCTGGCCGTGCATCAAGAAGCGAGACGCCGTCAACCCATTCCATAAGCAGCGCCGGGGTTCCGTCTGCTGTGTAGCCAAATCCGTAGACATCGGGAAAACCCCTTAGATTGGATACGACGGAGAGCGTGCGGTACTCCTCTTCCAAAGTTTCTCGGTTGAGCTGTTCTTGCTCGGGCTGGGCATCGGGGCGCGGCATCTTAAGCGCGAGCTCAAAGGCGCGGTCGCCACTTTGGACGCGGCGGACATAGGCGTTGCCGCCAAAGCCGCCCTTTTGCGGCGGAACGAGAAGCGTGCAGAAGCGACGCCGTGCCGCAGCCTGCTCACGCTCGGAGAGCAGTGCTGGCGTATGAAACTTGACGAGTCGAACTTCTTCATAGGATCCGGTCATGGCGCGCTTTCATCCTTTCTTCCATTAGCAGGATATGCGCTTGCCGTCGCCTTCTGTTGCGCAACATCGACAAATCTGCCGCTCGCCAATGTTGCGCAACAGAATCGCGCAAGACGGCGGTAGAAATAGGTCAATTAAAGTCAGCAATCGGGGGAACGATATGAGTTATTCATTTAGCGCGTCATATGGAATCACGCGGGAGCAGTGGAACCAGATGACCACGCAAGAGCAGGATGAGTTTGTTTGGGCCCAGCGCAGCAAAAGCCCGGCAGACTTGGAGCGGGAACGCGTTGAGGCGGCCATTCAGTCATATAAGAGCTCTCTGGCCGGAATAAAAGCCAAAGCGCTTTCTAACATTGAAGACACCGATGGTTCTGTTTCGGCATACTTTGATCGGTTGATTGATGCTCGTATCGAGGCTTTTTCCCAAGAGGCATTGGATAATATGCCCAGTGGAATGCAAGCGGTAAACATGCGTTATGCCGAAACAGTTCGCGCTAAGATCCCGGCTTTGCTCGGGGAGATTAGCGCCCTGCTGCCCTCAACGGTTTCGGAAGCGCATAGAGAGGAGTTCGTTCAGCAGTCGCAAGCTCAACTCAAGGCTGTCCAGACTGCCGAGCGCCTTCGCGCCCAGCATGTCGCGGAAATTACGAATTATGTTGTTGGTCCTGGCGGCGGCGTGGACCTGAAGAAGGCGCTTCGCTACCTTACCGAATCAACGACCAAACAAGAGGAGGGGTCGCTCGAAGAAGCGGCTCGCGCGTTTGAGACTTGGGCGGGACGTGTTACGCCGCTTATGCAGGACGAAGCGCTCGATATCCCCCTTCGAAACCGTATCTCTGCAAAGTTTGAGAGCGTCCGCGCCGCTTTTGATGCACTTGGGCCTGATTCGCGCGTCGATGACCGCCTAGCGGCAATGAAGATGATGAACGATTTTGAGTACGTAGTAAAAAACGCTACGTATGAATCGGGCGAACGGCACCGAGTCTATGAAGAGTATCGTGCGCGCATCGAACGTGCCAACAACCGTTATGGAAAGAGCCTGCCGCTTAAGCAATTGCACGAGATCGAAGATGTCTATGCTGCAAACGATGAAGCGGAGGCTGCCCTTGCCAATGCTATGAAAGACGACTATATCGAGCGTTCTATCAACGAGGTCATGGCTGCTCGCGGTATTAACGTTACTCGCTATGCCGTTATGGAGGGTTCGGGAAAGCCCTGGCGATTGATGTTTGACACCAAGCAGAACAAGGCCATCGCCCTTTTGCGCAGCACGAAAAGAGATCGACTCATCATCCGCGTTGTCGCAGCCAACCCTGAGGAGTTTTCTGAGGATCCTGATAATCCGACCATCATCAAGGACATGAAGCCGCAGGATCAAACGACTGTCGAGAAGGTCTATAGGGACCAGATTGAGTTCTGCGACTTCTACAAACAGTTCGAAGAGGATCTTAAAGCCTATGGCGTAACCGTTCCGGCCGAGGGTGCAGGATTGACCACGCAGGCCGCGAATCCTGCTGCCGCCGTCGAGATCCATCCGCACGATTACGTGCCGCCCACGCCTTCCGCAGATGCGGAGCGTCGCCTGCGTAATCGCCGTCAAGCAAGTCAGCTCAAGCAAAGGGAAATGAGGTAAACCATGACATGGGAATGCCCAGAATGCGGTTTTGATAATGATGACGAGCGCGATATGTGCGAGGAATGCGGTGCCCTGCGTCCCGCCGGCGTAGCACCTGCGCCGTCGACGCCTGCCGCTCCGGTGCAAGACTTCGCTGCACCTAGTGGTGAACGTCCAGCGCCCGCCGTCTATCCTGCGACTTCTTCGATGGGTGGTACACCACAGGTTCAACAGCCTGCGTCCCAGCGGGTGTATCAGTCTGTTCCCGTGCCCGCGCCGCAGCCGGCGCCTATGCCTCAGCCGGCGCCCGTGCCACAACCGATGTCCACCCCACAACCGATGCCTGCGCCCGCGCCGCAGCCCGCGGCCATGTCGATGCCGCAGCCTACCCCCATGCCCGTTCCGCAACCCGCTCCGGTTGCCGCGCCAATGCCGCAGCCCGCGCCGCAACCCATGGCGAATGCTGCAGCTACTCCTGCGGTTCCTGCGCTTACGCTTGCCGATCCAGCTATGGGTGAGCAGCTGCGTCTTACGGGTATGACCGTGCTTGGGCGTAACGCGTTTCCCAGCATGGCATCGAACTTTGCAATATCTCGCCAGCATGCCAGCGTTCGCTTTGAACAGGGCGCGTGGTTGGTTGCCGACGAGGGTTCCAATAATGGAACGGCTCTTATGCGCGGCAGCCAGATTCTTTATTTGACTCCCGGCGTGCCTCAGCAGATTCATACCGATGACGTGTTGCTAATCCCGGCGACATCCGGGGAATTTGCCCAGCTGCGTTTGAGGGCTACCGTGGAGGAGCCTCCTGCGGTGCAGCCCACGCAGGCTCAGACGGCGGTCGCGCCGCAGCCTGCGACCGTTGCGCCCGCTACGGCATCTGCCGTGCCAGCCGCCAGTCCGTCTGCCGGCATTGAGGGCTGGTTTGTCGAGTGTCCCGAGTGCGGTCGTTTACACCTTGTTGCCGATGAGCGCGCAAAGGTTGGGGATGGCTGTGAAGAGTGTGGCTGTTCGCTCGCGCGCACGTCTGCCGTATATCGTACGCTCGACCCCGGTGAGGATTACTCTGATGTTCGTTAGCCAGATGCTCGCGCCTGTCGTTTCTCTGGGACCAGGCGAGCGCATCGCAATCTGGACTAGCGGCTGTTCTAAGCACTGCGCCGGATGCATCTCGCCCGAGCTTAGGATGCAGCTGCCCGAGCAGGATGTCGATGTTGATGAGCTTGCGCAGATGTTGCTCGATGCCGCGCGCGAGCACGGCGTACATCGGCTGACGGTTTCGGGTGGAGATCCGCTCGAGCAGGCATCAGAGCTCGTGAAGCTGCTGGCAACGATCCGCTGCGCTTACGATGACATTCTCGTTTACACCGGATTCACGTTTGAAGAGCTGCCGCAAGTGATCGGTGCGGATACGTGGGAGACGCTTAAGTCCCTCATCGATGTGCTGATCGACGGTCCGTACGTAGACGAGCTCAACGTGCCCGATTGTGCGCTGCGCGGCTCGACTAATCAGCGCGTGATCTATCTGAGCGACCGCCCGCACGATGACTACGACCAGTATCTTCAGCAGCCTCGTCAGCTTCAGAACTTTGTTCAGGACGGCACTGTTAACACCGTCGGCATTGCTAACCGCTACCACCACGAATTTCCTGTCAAGGAGGTATAACACATGGCAACTGATTTCGAGCGCCAATCCTGGCAGCGCGAGATGCTCAACTTTAAAGGGGTGAAGAGCCTCTTTATCCTTGAGGGCAACGTGAACGACAAGTATCCCGATGTGGTTGACGGCGGCCTTCAGTTCTCGGAGCTCGCCGAGGTTGTGCGCGGCCTTTTCGAAGACGCCAATGGCTCAGTTGAGTACAACGTGGCATATTTCGATCCCATCCAGCTGTTTTCGAGCAGCATGGGCAATGTTGATTGCAAGCGCCTGGTGTCGCTGGCTCATGACGAGGCTTCCAAGAACGACGACCGCATGATGGAGGCGAACGCCTGCATCGCCGATGGTCGCCAAGCATATGCCACCGAGCAATCGAGCCTGCCTTCATACGGCGAGGTTATCCGCTCTATGTTGCGCCTTAAATACAACGACAACCCCGATGGCGGCACCGAGGCCAAGCCGCTTTGTGTGATCGTCAACATGGCGTCGCGCCTGCTTGCATCCTCGACCGGCCTTATGCCCGACGAGACGCAGTTTTTCCTCAACTTGTACCTTGGCGCCAGCAAAGCACGCCTTATTAACCGCACGGCTGTCAACACGCTCATTCTGGTAACGGATAACGTGCGCAACCTGCCCGTGTGGTTTATCGAGGAGAACCCCTTCTTGCGCACCATCACGCTGCCGCATCCCGACCGCGACATGCGCGAAGCCTATATTCAGAGTAAGTTTGGCTTTGGTGAGGCGCTGTCCGATTCCGATGACCGCGCGGTGCGTCGCTTTATCGATACCACCGACGGCATGAGCGTTAAGGAGCTCGAGGGCCTGCAGCGCATGTATCAGCGCGATATGCAAAACCCCGATGCTTCAATTGAGGCCATCCTTCCCAAGCTCGTCGACGTGTATAAGTACGGCTTTCGCGAGAACAAATGGCAGCAGATGTTCGAGAAGCTCGAAGAGGATCCCGAGGCAAAGATCAAGCGCCGCGTGAAGGGGCAGGACGAGGCCGTTGAGAAGGCCGTCACCGTGCTCAAGCGCTCCGTCATGGGTCTTTCGGGTGCCACCCATTCGTCTGGTTCCAAGCCCAAAGGCGTCCTGTTTTTGAGCGGCCCCACCGGTACCGGTAAGACCGAGATCGTTAAGGCCATTACGGAGCTCCTCTTTGGCGATGAGCGCAGCATGCTGCGTTTTGATATGTCTGAGTACGGTGCTGAGAACTCCGATCAAAAGCTCTTTGGCGCTCCTCCGGGATACGTGGGCTATGCCGAGGGCGGTCAGCTTACCAATGCGGTCAAGGCCAATCCGTTCTCGGTAGTTCTTTTCGACGAGATCGAGAAGGCCGCGCCGAGCATTATGGACAAGTTCCTGCAGATCCTCGAAGATGGACGCCTGACCGATGGCCAGGGCAATACCGTGTACTTCTCTGAGACGGTCATCTTCTTTACGAGCAACATCGGCTTTTCCAAGATTGAAATCGATGCGCAGGGCAACGAAGTTCGTAATACCATCGCGCCCAACACGCCCTATGACGAGATTTGCGAGCGCGTGCGCACCGAGATGGATCGCGAGTTTAAGCCCGAGTTCTTGGGTCGTATCGGCGACAACGTGGTGATCTTCAACTTTATCGACGATGCCGTGGCGCTTCAGATCCTCAATTCCAAGATCGATGCCGTTAACCGCAACGTGCATAAGGCACAGCCCGATATTACGGTTGAGGCGACCGATGCCGCCCGCGAGCTGCTGCACTCCATTGCCATGACGGACGCCGTCAAGGCCAAGGGCGGCCGCGGCATTGGTAACCTGGTAGAGAGCGGTTACCTTAACGGGCTTTCCGATTTTCTGTTTGAGCACCGCGCCGAGTGGCGCGGTCGCCCCGGCATGGTGGCACGCGCCGTGCCACAGGGCGAGGGCGACGATGCGCATATCGCATTTGAGCTCGTGCCCGGATCGATGGGAGGCGATTGGCGATGACGAAGTTTATCGCTGCAGCAAAAACCCAAGCGGGAACCAATCACCCCGTCAACGAGGACCGTTTGCTTCTTGACGGTAACGTCCTTTGCTATGGCCTGGTAGGCGATTGCGAGCGCGAGATGGGCTGCATGGCAGTCTTTGACGGCGTGAGCGAAGGCGGGCACGGATCAGCCGCCTCGACGCTCGCTGCGCAGGCGTTTGCACAGGCGACTCAGGTTTTTGAAGCCGATTCGATTGATGTCCTGCAGGATCGTTTGCGTATGGCGGGCGAGCGCGCTGAGAACGATGTTGAGTCCTATGCGGCCCGTTATGGCCTGCCCGTTGCTGCGTCTACGGTTGCCGGGCTTATGGTGGCGCATGATGGGTCTGCCGCAATCTTTAATGCTGGCGATTCGCGTGTGTATCGCTTGCGCGATGGCGTGCTTGCGGTGTTGAGCTACGACCATACGCCCGAATCCCGCCTGGGCGGCGTTGGGTTTGAGTACAGCGATGAATCGGTCTCGCATTGCATTGAGCTGGCGGTCGGTCTTAATCAAGGAGGACGAAACTTAGAGATCAATACGACCACGTTGTTTCCGGGCGATCGCTACTTAATCTGCTCTGACGGCATCGATGGGGAGATTGACCTTGCGCGCCTGCAGCAGATGCTTGCGAGCGATTCGACCTGTGCGCAGCTGTGCGAGGAGCTGTATGCCGAGGCCCGCATGAGCGGTTCGACGGATGACGCGACGCTGATCGTGATTGAGATAGGGGAATAAAGATGTCCGATGAGACGATAACGGTACACCGAGATGGCGGCGCCGGCAACGGTGAAACCGTGACGGTCCACCGTGGGGGCGTACCTGTAAACGGCGAAACGGTCACCGTGTATCACGGCAATCAGGCTCCTGTACCGGGTGAGACCGTGACAGTGCGCCGAGGCGCTGCTCCGGTGTCCGGCGAAACGGTGACCATTCGCCGCGGCGACGCCCCGTCGGCAGGCGAGACGGTAACGGTGGGTCGCTCGGTTCCTAGAGCAAACGGCGAGACGGTGACGGTAAGTCATCCGGTTTCTGCGACTGGCGGCGAGACCGTTACGGTTGCAAGGCCGATGGCTGCTCCCGCCGGCGGCGAGACGGTCACGGTTTCCCGGCCGATGACGTCCGTGGCGGGCGAGACCGTAACGGTGCCGCGATCTGCCGCTTCTGGCGGTCAAACGATAACGGTCCCACGCGGTGCGGTGGTAAATCCCAATGGCGAAACGGTGACCGTTTCTCGTGGGGACGTTCGCGCCGCTTCCTCCGTGCCCGTATCCCCTTTCGTTCCGGAAGATGTGACGATTACCTCACGTGACGGCCAGCAGTTTATTGTTCACTTGGGTCAAGTTGTCGGTCATGGTGGTCAGTCCACGGTCTTTGCTGCCGAGCGGGTGGATGACGGCCTCGCATGTGTTGCCAAGGTGTTTCAGCCTCTTATAGAAAAAATGCTCACGGAATACGAGAAGACTGTGCATGCCGTCATGAGCCTCAATGGTCGTCCCGTGTCAGAAACGCATTTGCTGCCTATTTTTGCCTATTTGCACCAGGGCTTGAGCGCGACCGTAGTAGGGGCCCCCGCTCCTCAGCTTTGGGATATTGCCATCACTCCCAAGGCTACTTGTCTCAGCGATCGACCCCGTAGCAAGCATATGGTTAAAAGTCGCGTGATTCCGGAGCTGAGCCAAGCGATTAACCTGCTGCACACCGAGTTTGGCATCGTCCATCGCGATGTGAAACCGTCGAATGTCTACCTGTACGATAAACAAATCGCACTTGGTGACTATGGGTCCGCTCGCTCTCTTTCCGGAATTGATAATCGTACGACTAATACCGAGACGCGATCAAACGGGTATACGCCTGGTCACGGCAGAATGGTCGATCCTCGCAACGATTGGTATTCGTTTGGCTATACCATTTGGACTCTTTATGAGGGCAATGTCCACCCGCTCCATGAGCGTTTGAAGGACGACACGTTTTTCGAGTTTCAGGAAGCGGGTCAACCTGCTGAGTTCACCCACCCTGATGACGCTACCTTGGGTAATTTGCTTCAAGGCCTTACGTTTGAGCTTGCAAACAAGCGCTTCGGATACGAAGAAATTAAAGACTGGATCGCTGACCCCGATCACTTCTATCGTCAGCTGCCCACCTTCGATTTCAAGAGCGGCCATGCGCCGTATGAATTTGTCGGCAGGCTTTATACCGATCCTGTGTCGCTCGCTCGCGGGCTCGCGTCTCATTGGGACGAGGCAAAACAACGCATGCAGCAGTGGCAGCTCGAGCGCCAGATGCGTAAATGGAATGAAAACGACCTTGAGACAAAGATCCATGAGATTACCGAGGCAAAAGCGAAGGGCGGAGAAAAACCGAATTACGATTTCAATCTTGCTTGCGTGATCTACGAAATGTCGGGCGGCAAGATCATTTCGTGGCGCGGCGAAGATGTTTCGCTGGGCACTGGTAAAAACGATCTTCCGGCACGCATCGCCACCATGACCGATACCGATATCGATCGCTATGCGGTGAAGTCGGGACTTGATGGCACTGCGTCCATGGGTGTGCTTCCGTCGGGCTTTCTTTCCTACGTTCTCTCCCGTCAGGGCGAGCATGATGAGGCGGTTGCGAATATTGCCAGGAATATCAAGGCAATCGAGGACCTCGCTGCTTCTTCAAACGATCCACATTTTGCTGCCTGCCTATTGAAGGGCTTCCTTACGTTCGACGAGTTGGAAACTCATGCTGCGGCCCAGCAAGAGATCAGGAGGCTCATCGGGAACCCCCGGGCATTTTTTGCCACTTGCTCAACGTCTCGTGCTGTCGATGAGTTCTTCCTGCTCTTTGCAGGAGACGTTTCCATGGACGCTATTATTAAGGCACGCGGTGACGCTCAGAGCAGAGGGTCAATTGACGTTGATGTCGTACTCGATTTCATGGACCGTGTCGCCGACAACAAGGCTCCCGTGCGAGCGTTCTACCGTAAATACGGCAATATGGCAGGCTGGATTTGGCTTTCCGAGCACACCGCCCTTTACGAGGCACTTCCGGGCTCTGCCGGAGAATCCGCAATCGTCAATCTTCGCGGCCTATCTCCTTCGGCGCAAGCATCGGTTGCTTCGCTCATGCAAGCGGGGTCCAATATCCGAATCGAAGGCAGCAAGCTTCGTGCCGACATGGAGGTGACACCTGTTCCCTATGTGAATGGCTGGCAGACGAGGGACGTTCTTCTTACTCGACCGCTTACGTTGAATGCTCTTTTCTGTGCCGAGGCACGAGGAGAGGCAGTACCACGCGGATATGTGGCAGAACTGCTTGCAGGCGGTGCGGATGAACATCTACTTGATAGCATCGGAATCAGGCTTTTGGCTCATGCGAACCTGATGTCTTCCGCCAGTTATTCTCAATTCCTTGAGGACGAGCGAAACGAGGCGGATGGCGCGCTCGAAGGTGCTATCCGGCAGGATACGCAAGACTACGATGTGACTGAAGGCATTGCCGATGCCACGGCGCGTATTGAGGCCGTGAAGAAAGAGCAAGGCGGGGTGCTGCGCTGGACGTGCATTGTGGCGGTTGTCTACTTTGTTGTTATCCTATGCGCTCGCGGTTCCTTTGGACAGTTCATCGTTATGTGTGGCTCCTTCGCCCCGCTCGCAGTGCTGTTTTTGGTTGCGGCGTTTGTCGGTATCTTCGGCTTCTTGGCATTGAATCTGCTTCGTTCCTTTTCCGCGGTTGACCGCGTCCAGTCACTCGACAGCGATCTGGCGGCTAACGCCGATCTTCTTGAAAGTCGTCTGATTCAGTTGGTCGACTTTGATAGCCGCACAGGCGCTACAGCGGAAAAGCTTTCGATGGTGGGCGTTGACGAGGATCTTCCGATGGCACAGGGGGCCGATTTTTCGTTTGGCTCCGAAGACAAGGCTTTCTACGCCGATCCTGAAGTTATGGATAGACTTGGCAGGTTGGCAATTCGCCTGTTGTTTATCACGGCGGCCGTGATTAGCGCGTCCGGGTTTATGGGCACGGTGTTTATTGACGGCGATACGGTGGCCAAGTGCGAGGTTTTGCTCGCCATTCTTGTTGATTGCTTCGCTTGCATTGCCGCATGGGGCGACAACGAACATCCCAGCAGCGCTTCTACGATTAAGAGCTGGTCGTATCTCTGGTTGATTCCCGCAATCATTGCGTTCCTGCTTTGGGGTGTAGTGTCTCTTCTTCAGTCGGCAGGCGCAATCATTGCCATTGTTGTCGTCGTTTTGCTTGTCCTGTTTATTTTTGGTCGATAGGACCGAGCTGGGCGTGAGCGGATTGGCCGCCCCATGAACCTATTGATAGGTCGTAACTGCCGTTTGTAAGTACCTGCATTGCGTTGGGTGAACGGCTGAGACGGGTTTTTAAGTTAGGAAAGAGTGTTCTATATGCCCTTTGATTTCACTAGACTACTTCCGAATAACGGACAAGGTCGCAATCAAAATCCCAGCGAGCGTGGTCTCCATGGCACCGAGCGACGTGCCATGGGCGCTTTTGACGACATGTTGGGTATTGAGAACGTGGCGTCCCAGCGCGGCTCTCAGACGAATGCACGTTCTCGTTCGAACATGGCGCAACGCGAAATCCGAAATGACGTGGTAATCAACGAGGGCTTGGGCTCGTATGACGGACGCCCGTGCTCCATCAGGATTTTCGAAAACCACCTCGAGATTGTCGCCAAGCGTGAGGGCTCGACGCTCGATAATCACCCCGCGCTCAAGATGCTTGTCCCCGGCATAGGCAACAGCAAGGCGGTGGCGGGTAGACTTTTCGCTCCGGGTAATTCCAATCCGCCGATTATCATCCCCTTTAATTCGCTGAGCGGGTTTCAGGAAGTGAGCGGATTTATGCCGACGTTTGTTTTTAATCGACGTAATCCTCAGACCAGAAAGATGGAGACGCATACCATCAAGACGATATCCAGGGAGTTTGGGTATGCGCTTAACCGCTATGCCCAGACACACTTCCATTATTAATTAGGTAAAGGCAGAACACATGGCAGACGATAACCAGCAAGGGGGCATGTCGGCGCAGGAGAGACTTGCGCGCCTCTATAACTCTCGCGTTGATGAACAGCAGGGGGATGCGACGCCGGCTGCGGGACAGGTGGCGGGAACACGTGTTTCGGCAGGTGCATCGCAGGCACAAGCCTCTTCCGCCCAGGAGCGGCTCGATCGTTTGCGTGCGCGCCGCGCCGGCGTGCCTCTTCCGGGCGATCCGGAGGCGGTTACTCCGGTTAACAACGAGGGCGCGAATCGCCCTCGCTTTAACATCAATCTTTCGCGCATTGTGGACGCGATTCCTACCATTGTTCGGTATTTCCCGCTGCGTATTTTCACGGTCTGGGGACTTTGCTCGGTCTGGTACCGCATGTACTTGAACGTTGGCGGAGACGATGTACTGCATACGGGGCTTCCGGCACCGGGGTATAGCGCATTCAATCCATTCGCTTTGGGCGCCGTTGTATTCATCGGCCTTCTCGTAGTTGTGACGGAAATCATTGCCGGCCCGTTGAGTATGATCATTAAGCAACTGATCATCGGCGCCACGTATTTCTTCCGCGGTTCCGCCGCCACCCGCGAGGCCCGCGACCGCGCCCACGCCAACTTCAGCCTGCGCCGGCTCGTCACCGAGACGGTCCGCGGCTACCACAGCGGCTACTCGGTCTTCGGCTCCATGGCCCGCGCCGCCCGCGGCGCCCGCAACAGCGCCTCCACGCTCGACTACGGCGTCGGGGCCTTCACGGGGGAGGACCCCAACGCTCCCGTCTACGACGACGGCCTGGGCGACCGCCCCTCGCGGATGGAGCTCACCGACGACGCGGCGTCGAGGATCTGGGACCTGTACTACCCGGCCTACGGCGCCGAGGGCCCCATGTCCAACCTGCACGAGGCGCTCGCCGCGGGCGACCCGCAGGACTACACGGCCCTGATGAGCCTCGCCCTCAACGTGGCGGAGTGGTGCGAGCAAAACGGCACGCCCGACACCCACGGCTGGTTCGACGACCCCGCCTACCCGGGCGACTACGTCGACGCCGGCACGTTCTACCTCATGGCGTACTCGTTCTGGGAGCGGGCGGCCGAGGCGCGGCGCGTGGGACCGATCGAGCCGCTCGCGGACGACATGAGCCGCTTCATCCTGCGCCACCTGAGCGACTGGTCGCGCGAGAACGCCCACGCCTACCGCTGGCGCGGCGACTGGCGCGACGCGGACTACTTCGACAAGGACCGCCTGTAGGCGGCGGAAAGGGAAACACGGATGGCAATTAATCAGAACGGGTCTGCCCGCAGGGGCGCCGGGTCCAACGGATCGGATATCAACGATATCGTGAACCGCATGGGCGGTCCGCGCGTAGTGGTTGTCCTTGCCGTGGTGGTAATCATTGCCATTGTGGCGGTGACGTCCATCACAAGCGGCATTTCCGACACCAATCGGCAGACCGAGCAGCGTGCCGAGGCCAAACAGCAGCAAGAAGACGAGGCGGCGCGCGCTCAGCGTAAAAAGGAAAAAGAGGAGCGCCATCAGGAAGAAGCGAAAAAGGCCACAGTGCTTACGCTCGATGAGATTACGGACGAGGCGCTGCGCTCGGACTTAGCGCTCGATGCAGATGAGGACGGCAATATTTCGCAAGAGACTGCGGATGAAGCTAGCTCAATCGACGTCGAGTCGTTTGATTCGCTTCCGCTGTTGGCCAACTTCCACAACATCACGACGTTTGGTATCGGCGACTACGACAGCGAAAGCTACGACATAAGCTCCATTAGCAATATCACTCATCTGTCCATTGGCGACTGCTCAGTGCCTCAGGTTGATCTCACACGTTTTCCTCAGCTACAGCGCGTTACCATAAACAGGCTCGAGAGCCCCGTCGATACCTTGAATGCCAAAAACATGTCCACGTTGACGAACGTCCAGATCGAAGGCCTTGACGGCAGTATTGGGACACTTGACCTGTCGGGTGACGTGAACCTCGAGGTTCTGAAGATCAGTAGCAGAGTCGAAACGCTCAATCTGTGCGGGGCAGGCAGGGAAGATGCCTTCCATTTCACTTTTACACCCAATTGTGTTGGCAAGATCTTGTACGACAGCGACACGAGCAGCAGCCTGGTCGAGTTTTTGCAAAAAATGAGCAGTGACTACGGCTACACCATGGAGCAGCAGTAGCGATGCGCTCAAGTGAGGAGAAGCGATATGGCGAATTTTAAGCCCGACATGTCTTGGCGGGATGATGAACGGGTTCAGCGCGTGACCGAGCAGCCTTCGGGCGGGGCTAATGAGCCGGCTGCCGAGACGCCGGATGTGCGGGTGAATATGCGTCCGAACGGGCAGGCAACCGAAAAGTCTGCTGGGCAGGCGCAGCAGATGCCGGGGCGTTCGACAAGTCGGATCCCTCGCCCTGCCATCCAGCCGAATGGACAGGCGGCTGAACGTGCAAATGAAGCCGTCTCTCGCTTGGGCGGCGTTCGCGCCCTGGTAGTGCTTGCGGCGGTTGTGGTCATAGGTGCGGTTGCCGCCTTCTCCGTGATTGGCGGCGTCGGTGACGTGCAAGGCGGCGGGGGAGCCTCGTCGAGCGCCTCTAAAGAGTCGAGCTCAACTGACGCCTCTGGCTCCGAGACTAAGAAAGAAAAAGGTCTCGTCGATGTTGATGCGATCACGGATGATACCCTGCACGGGCTGCTTGCCGACTACGATAACGATGACGATGGCCAGCTGACCGCCAAGGAGACCCAGCGCATCACAGAGCTGGTCGTGAGTGACGAGGTGACGGACTTCACGCCCATTAGCAAGCTGGACAAGCTCGACACGCTCGGCATCAATACCCTGAGCGCCAAGAGTGCGGACTTTAGCGAGCTCGAGGCACTTGAGGTGCTCAAGTTTGGCGACATGACGACCCAGGACCTCGACCTGAGCGTCTGCCCCAAGCTCAATTCCTTTTGTATTGAAGGCCTTAAGGGTGCTGTCAATTCCATCAACGCTTCGGGTCTTAAGAACCTGATGTTCTTTACCGTTGACCAAGGCCTTCAGGGTGACGTCGAGAAGATCGATCTTTCGAACGATGACATTCTTGGCGCACTCGAGATTACCTGCAATGTCGGCGAACTTAACCTGTCGGGTTGCAGCCACTCGTTCCCCAAGCTCAACATTGCTGCTGACCACATCGACAAGATCGTGGTCGACAGCAACACCAATGCCGACCTGGTGGCCACCCTGCGTGACCTCTGCGCTCAGAAAGGCTGGACGCTAGAGGAGCGGTAGGGCCCCTTGGAGCGGCAGAGTACTTTTGCTGCAAGCCCATAGACGCACAAAAAGAAGCGGAGCTCGGCCATTTACGAGCCCCGCTTCTTTTTGTTCATTATTACTGGATGGTTTTTCTTTCCAGTCCATTTTCCTCTTACGACTGTTTTCCCTTCCTGTATTCCACCTCAAGATCGTTGATGGTTTTATTTTCATCGGTCGTCCACATAGTTTTACCGTTGGAGCTTCGGCCTGCTACGAATCCCGCTGCCGCCGAGGGGCTCGAAAACGCAATGTCACCGGTGAGCATGCAATCCTCTATGAGGTCTGCATGCATGTTGCGTTGCTTGATGACGGAGACCGGGCAGCTTGCCGTAAGATCCCTGGCAATTTTTGTGCCTTTTTCGACGATAAAAACGCCATCGGACACATGAGCGGTCCCTTCGGAGCTCTTTGTCGAGAGATGAAACACATGGTCGGAAAGTGCGGCGGCAAGCTCGTCGTCTAATGGCTTGACCGTCTTCGCTTCCGCAATCGTAGAATCCTCTTCCTCAACCATTTGTTTGCTCTTAATGATTGAATCTGCAACGATGAAAATCTTGTTAGCAAGCCAGCGAACGATACAGTCTTTCACGAAATCGTAATCAGACCCCTGCGCATCGTCCTTAAGAAGCTCAATGAACTTAGGGAGGACCGCCTCTAGGCCATTGAACTCTTTGATTGAATCCCAAGTGCTACGGGCGTTATTTGCTGAGTTCTTATCTTTTGAGGGATTGTCGGAGACGCTTTTGTCGCCGCTTTCCTTATCGCGGATTTCGCGGGTCTGTTTTTTAGCGAGTGACTCGTCATGATCGTTTTTGTCGTCATGGCTGTCCGAGCTAGTTTGACTGGATTTTTCTTTTGCAGCGGGTTCTCCGTCGGGGCTTTCGCCATATTTCTTTTTTATATTCGCTTCAATTTTATCTTGGCTTGTCCAAAAAACGGGAATGCAGCGGCGAGGCCTATCGTCCTTGTCAGTTTTTTCATCATTTTCTCCTTCAGCGTTTTCAAGGAAATGATTGTATTCGTGACAGCAGTTCTTGCTTTCGATATAGCCAGGCGTTATGAAAGCAAGCAGGATGTCCGAGCCTTCGAGAGCTTCATTCATCTTCTGTTCCCAGCGCTGCCCGTAATCGATGGAGACGATATCGGTGAACTTGTCAATTCGATAGTCGGTCAAAGCAAGCATATCTTTGCTTGTGTTGAGCATATCTAGGGTTCTGTCAACGATATCGAGCATGTGGTTGAATGTGTTGTCCGCACGTCGGTAGCTTACGAATATCCGCAGAAGGGTGTGGCCCTCGCTATCTTGCTTTAAATTTGCGGCGGATGGCTTTCCCATGTTGCAATCCTCTCGATTGAAATCGTTATTTATCCATGTCCTTCTTGGGCTTGACAACATTTCCCTTGGCGATGCGAGCTGAGAGGGCGACGATGATTCGGTCGTAGGCGTAGACGTCCTTGCCCAGCAAGAATCCACGGGCACCGAGTATGTCGTTGTCGGGTGTCATGTAGGCGTGACGCATGAGGATGTCGGACTTGCGAACGCCTTCGGCCCCGCTCTTGTTGGGCTTGCCGCTCAGGAACGCATCGACGGCTGCTGCACGCATACGCTGTTCGCGTTCCTGTTCGATGGTGCCGTGTCCCAGTTCGGTCATGCCCGTTGCCCGACAATAGGCAAGCCAGCGATCGTGCTCTATATCACCCAATAGACAAATATTTTTAATTCTTCTGCGATAATTGGCTTCATTGTTGGCAAATGCCTCCAATGTGTTGCCAGCCAATTTATTTTCAATTAGGTATTGTCTTACCAGATGACCATTGTCTAGGCCTTCGTTTCTTTCGCCTTCTAGTTTCGCCAGATAGTCATTTTCGAGCGTATCGATGGTTTCCGATAGTCCAACCGACCAAAAGCGACTGGGAAGATACGCAGCCGCCGCACGACTGCTGCATTTGTCCCACTCGCTATTGTTGTAGCCGCTGCGTGCCATATCGTCTGTCATGGAGGCATCATAGCTGACGGTGGCATTGTCATAGTTGCACATGCAGTACACTGCATTGAGCTGTACGGCCAGGCGCTCGCGCTCGTCATTGATGATGTTGCTGTAGGTGTAGAACGCCTTGCGGGCACCAAACGGATGCATGATTTTGGCGGCGTCTTTGCCAGTCGTCTGAGTCTTATCGAGGCTTTTAAGGGCGCCTAGGATTTCTTCGCTCTCGATATGGGGACAGATGACGGGTTGCTTTTTGGTGTAGTCCGGTGAGCCCTGGTCGATAAAGCGATTGAAGATCTGACGTTGGAGCATGAGCGAATAGGAGAGGTTTTGTCCACAATCTCCCATGGTTACGAAAGCGTAAAGACGAGCGTCATCGGTAATTAGCGCGCTGTCGGCCTTGGACGATACGCATTTGTTTTGAGCGTCGTAGTGCAGCGAAGTGACGGTGCCGCCTGCAATAAGGCGATCGGTTGTAACCGAGGGCGCCTCAGCTTCTACAAAGCGAATTGTCGGCATGCCGTTGCAGCTTTCGCCAAACATCTCGGGGTAGCGGGCTGCTTCGCGTTCTAGTATCGTTCGGGCGTTGGGGTCGACAACAACAATGTTCAGACGAACGCCCGGCATGCGGCCCATCCAGAAGGAAGTACGTATTGCCTGCATGCCGAAAGCGCCTGCGCCGAAAACGAGAACGGTGAGATTCTGAGGCTTGGGATTCGGGTTGACGGAGATATCGATGGGCTCGAGCACGCTGTAGAGCGGAGCTTCTTCAAGTACATCGTATATTTCGTCTTGTACGCGTGAGAGCAAGTGAAGACAGGTCGGCTCATTGTCGGCTTTGATGGCATCGAAGATCTGGGCATCATCGGGGTTCTTGTGGGTGCAATGGAGCGTAATCTTGGGCGTGCAGCCGGCCTGAGGATCCCTGTGCGTCGCTTCGAGCATGTCGATCGTTGCGCTGACATTGTGTTCGGTTTCTTCGCTCGTTGCGACGACGTCAACTGCGAGCAGATGCTTAACTGCATCGCGCAGCGATGTAATCGTTGTGAGCACATCGGCTGCTTCGGTGTCGGTGAACACATAGCGCACATAGCCCTGGCACAGATTGCGCAGCACGCGCTGACGTTCGCTGTCCTCGTCGCTGCCTAGACAAAAGATGAGGGCGATGTCGCCGTTGCCATTCGCGTTATTGAGTGTTCCGTCCTTGATGTTGTTAACGATATCACGCGCGAGCAACTCGGTGTTGGCGTCGACACTCTCAAAGATAATTGCATGGTCGGCATATTTGAGATGACGCTTGATAACGCTGCCCGAGAGACGCGTAGCAACAGCGTTGAAGGCAAATAGGCCAATTTCGACGGGAAGGGCGATGATGTATGCAAGTGTGAGCAGCGAATAGAGCAAGTTGAATACCTGGCCGGCAATGCTGCCGCCAAGGGGAATAGCGCTATAGACGGTTGACGTCACATCGGTGAGGCCGGTCTGGATGGTCGTTGTCCATCCCACGGCAAAGAAGTTGGTGATGACCCAGCTAATAAAGTTGAAGGCTCCCGGCTCCCAGCCCTCACCAAGATCCGAGGAAAAGCACTGCGCCCAGGTAACGGGGGCAAATAGGCAAAAAGCGCCAAGAGCAAGAATTCCAAAGGCGACGATGCGACGGTTGGAATTGATCTCGAAGCCAAAGAGTTTGTGCTGATAGTTGTGCCGTTCCAAGTGTATGGAATAGCAGAGCGCGACGAGAGCGACGAGGAATGCCGCGGACCAACAGATTGGAGAAATCAAAGTAGGTACCTCCTGTGAGTATAGAGATGAACGGATAACGTGATCTGGGCCTGTTGCCGCCTACGTAAACATGCGGTCTCTCAGCTCGGCCGCCTCGTTAATCTCGACATTCGTGCGGCCTTGGAGATCTTCGGTGCGTTTGCTGGTGAGCTTGCCGTCCTTTAGTCCGTAGGTGGTGTACTGAACGATTGCGCCGGCGGTTTCGGCTGCCTGACGTAGGGGCTCGTAGGTGTCGGTTTGTTCGCACCATGCATAGAAATCGTCAACGGTGGCGTTGGGATTGCCGCTAAAGAGTCGATACCATTCGCGTCCAAAGCTGCCAAGGACCGAGAACGTCTTTTTCTCGACAAGCTTGTCGCCCTTGTATTTGTAGTCCAGCGTGAGGTCCACCAGATAGGCGGCTCCCGTTTCAAAGGCGTTCTCGTTGCTCTGATGACCGATGGCCTCGGCCTCCGGATAGTGCTTACCAATAAACTCGGCGGCATCGCCTTCGTAATCGGCAACGATGCGCGCACTCTGCACCTTGCCCCGCTTGTACGTGTAGTGCAGGATGCGCAGCAGTCGCTCTTGCCAAAACGCATAGGAAAACAGGTGGTCGACAAAGTGCGGGTTCTCAAGCCGATTGGCCCGATCCATCCAAACGGTTTGGAACAGTTGGTAGTCGGCCTGCGGCTCGTCTGTGACCTCGCGGAACCACTGTACGGCGAGGTCGGCGGGGATATAGAACGATAGTCGCTCCCGCGGAGTACCGCTCTTGGTCGTTTTGGCGCGCAGGGGAATCTCGACCTCGTAGCCAGAACCGTCGTCCGTTCCGCAGTTTAAAACGGGCGGCAGCATAAACTGGCAGGGGCCCTCGTCGCATACGCGCATCGGCTGGGGGTTAACAGGTTGCCCTTCAAACTCCATCTCGATGTCTGTGTCGTCTTCTTCGTCCTCGTCATCATCTTCGATGCCAAGGTCGTAGCCGGTGTAGTAGTCATCCAGGTGTCGCTCGTTTACATTTCGCCCGTTTACGACGTCAAAGACGGTAACACCCGTCATGCGGTCGCAATACTTTGCGACTTCAAAGAGGTTGCAGCTCTCCTCGGGCGTAAAGTTATCCATGCGGTGCAGGAACTCGGTAGAGCATTCATCGGGATCATAGCCGTCCATTTCGCTGTCACCGAGCCAAAAGTTGGGATCACGATTGCTTTTGAAGTACCACCAGTACCAGACGGGGCCGAATACCGCATTTACGCCAAAAAAGACTTTCTGGATGATGTTGCCGTTGCCGTCGAACTTGTAAGCGAGCGGCAAGTTAACAACCGGAACGTTTGATGTGTCACGCGCCATGGTGTGCTCCCTGCGATGATTTGTGTTGCGCGCGAAGGCCAGATTCGATGCGTCTGACCTGCGCGCGCCTGTTACTTCGCATACTAGGCCGCCTGCGTTGCATTCTGTTGCGCAACATCGCGGACGGTGCGGTTCGACGTCCAGGGGCGATGCCGCGCAACAGATACATGGCTTGGTCGTGCTAATTGCTCTTTAGTAACGTGCCGAGCGCTGGGCGTTGCCCGGGTTGTAGCCCGCCCAGGCGGCGATGACGTCCGACTCAACGACGCTCGTTGCAATGTTGATAAAGCTGCCGGCACGGGGCAGGTCGGTATGGAAGTCTTCGAGCAGGTTGGGCTGGAACCTAAAGTCCTCAAAGTTGACGGTGTTGGGGTTGTAGAGCTGACAAGTACCATCCTCGGTAGAGATCGGGCCAACCATGTAAACGGCCTTGTGCTCTACGACCTCGGCATCGTCGACGTCGATCACCTCTCCACGATCGTGCGCGGCGGCGGCGTGCTCCATGAGCTCGAGGAATCGGTCGGCTTCGGCGCTGCAGAGTACGCAGCGCGAGAAGAGCACCGTAAGGGCATAACCCGTTTTACGGCCCAGTTTCTCTCGCAGCTCGCTAAATCGTTGCGACTGCTCCGGGGTCATGCGCGTTTTGGACGGTGCGGTCTGCTTGAGTCCGCACGCCTTAAGGAACATCGCGTTGGCCTTGCGCAGGGCGCTCATGGCGGCAGAGTCGCTCTTTGCCGCGGAGACGTCGATGCGTCCTCCCTCGGGAATCTGCTTATAGCGAGAGAAGCCCTTCTCGCCCTCGACGGGCATCCAGTACGTAATGACGTCATTTTCCACTACGCTAAAGCGGCACGTAAAGGGCGCGCCGATTGCCGGCGCCTCGCCGTAGAACTTTACGCGTACGGCTTGGTCGGTGTCCGCCATCCACATCATAAAGCGATGGCTATTGTCGCCGTCATGGCTCCGGAGCTTTGCAATAAGGTAGCAAACCGAGTCGCAACGGCTTTCGAGTGCGGCGCCTCTTCCGGTGGCGATGGCGCTTATGCCTTGGGCCTTGAGCTCGATATCGCGGTGCAGCGCGTTGAGCTCTTCGGATGTCAACAGGTCTTGGCCGAGAAGCCCCGCGACAAGCGCGTCGACTTCTATGTCGGTAGTAAGGGCGGCGTCGATAACCTTGCGGTGCGCCTGGTGGCTTGCGTAAGCCGGCAAAGGTTTGCGGCCTGTGGCAAATCCAAATGGGTCTCGGATCTGATCGCCGCCGCGATAGAGCGGCTCCAAAAAGAACATGTTCATGTCATTTCGCTTGCCCTGCTTTTGACCGTAGGCATCGAGGGAGTTCCAGACATGCTTTTCTGCAATGGGGTTCATCCACAGGCTGATTTTCGATTTTTCTGTCGAGGAGGTCGAAGTGCTCTTTTTGGAGCTTGCGGCGGGACGAGAAGCCGGTTTCTGATATCCAGCGGGGAGAACTTGCTCAAGATCGAATTTTTTAAGCAGCCTAACGTAGACTCCGACCGATGCTTCTTCTGCCATTTCCGCCATGACTGACTGCGATGGGTCGTCGACAAAGGAAATGCGCGTTTTGCCATCATCGGAGACTGCCTGGCAATAGCCGCATCGAAGTGCAACGTAGCCTTCGTTGTCGCTGCCATGGTCAAAGTACATCTGCTCTTTGCATCCGAGTGTGCCGGGGACGAATGCGGTCGGGTTTGCTATGTCGGGGATCGTAATAGCAGCGCCGGTCGCGCGTTTAAGCTCATCGAAATACTCGACGTATAGCGGAATTTTGTAGTGCTGGACGAGCGCCTCGAGAACGACGGCGTTGGGCACGGAGTGCGCCACGCGATAGCATACGGAGTTATAGCCCCATTCGACATCGGTTGCATCATCGGGGATTCCGTGGCCTGCCATGGTCCTCAGGACCTCATCGGGTGAGTCAAACGTGCTATCGGGCGTGCCGCAAATCGCCTGGAGCGAGAACCCGCCAAAGCACTTGTCGAGATCATCGCGGATATACTCGCAGCAGTCATGATTGGGAAAGACGATGCGAAACGTCATCGCGCCCATGGCCTGGGACATGTAGACGTTGCCCGATGCCTGGGCATCGGACTCTGCCTGGGCATTGGACTCTGCCTGGGCATCGGACTCTGCCTGGGCATCGGACTCTGCCTGGGCATCGGACTCTGCCTGGGGCTCCTCTTGGGCGCCAAACTGGTCCTTGAGAAAGTCGAAGTACAGGGACACATTTCCGCGTTGCGCATACGAACGCATGATGGGGTCGGTGGTGTCCTCAAAGTACTTTTGGCTTCCGTCGGGCATGGACATGGTTCCCATGCCGCAGCGGAACAGGGTGTCGGTGGCACCGTCGAACCCCTCCGGGAAATACACCCAGCAGCTCTTGTCGACCACGTTTGCAAACGAGACGCTATCGCCTTGCGCATCGGCGATCACGGCGCCGGCGGCGATCTCATCGGCATCGGTGTACTCGTAGTAGACGGGAACGCCGATCATCTTGGAGATAGTCTTGGCAACCTCCAGCGAAGGGATGCCGTTGTATTCGTACTGGAGCGAGTTGTAGCCCCAGACGACGTTGGTGACCTCTTCGCCGTCGGACCCGCAGGTTTCCAGGGCGGCATTGATGGCGTCGGTCGGATCCATGTGCTGGAAGTCCTCGTAATCGGGGATCACGGCAGCAAAGCAGAACTCGCCATAGTCTCGCTCCAGGGCAGCTTTGGCCTGCATGCAGATATCGTGGTTGGGAAACACGATACGATTGACAATCTGGTTGATCGAGATCCCTCGGTCGGTATCTTGAAGCAGATGCTCAAAAATCTCGTCCATCGTTCCTTCTTTCGTATGCGGTGGAAGCCCACGATCCCGGGTTTAGGGCTCGTGGCTTTGCTAACTCGAACGCTACCGCCCCGATGGGCGAGAACGTTGCGCAACATCCGCGAGTGCGCAAATTGCAATGCGGAACGGTTTGTCCCGAGGCGTTTTGAGAGCGGATCCGTCTCGTTCCCGGCAATGTTGCGCAACGTCTGCTTGGCATGGATTTCTACACTTGAGTTGTTCAAAAGGGATTCGGTTCTTGAACGTGAAAAGGGATTCGGTTCTTGAACGAGGGATGAACGATGAGCAGGAACTCCTATTACGATGACGATATGTCCGAAGAAGATTACGAGCGGGTCATGGAGCATATGTACGAGCTTGAGTGCGAGCTCGAGGAGCCTCATGACGCTTGCACCGACCAGTTGATTCGCGAGGAGCTCGAGGATCTTTCGAGTGCCATGTTGTTTGAGCCGGTGGTCAAAAACGGTGAGTACCTTGGTGAGCGCGACCATGTGCCAGGGTATTGGACGGATCGTCGAGATTTGGAGTCCGAGTCTTCAGGCGCTTCGAGCGATGTCGACGAGGTGGAAAAGGATGAGCCGTTTGATTTAATAGGCTATCAGGGTTCTTCTTCGGGTGGCTCGGTACTCGACATGTTTACTCCCATTTTAAGGAGTCGCGTGTTCTGGATCTTCATCGCGTTTTTGGTGTTTATCGGCCTGCTCGACATGTTCTACGACAGTTTTATTGTTCCTTCGGGCTTCGCTATTAGTCGCATCAATTTCCAGGGCTTGGTGCTGCTGGCGATTGTCGTTGCATGCATTGCCCTGAGGCGTCGTCGCCGTTAACGGCGGTATTGACGCAGTTTCCGATGTTGCGCAACAGGTTATCTGGACAGCGCCGTATGCTTGGGTTGTCCTGAAAGCGAGAGAAAGGACAGGACAATGGCTGAAGTTGAAGTAAGGGCTTTAGGTCCCGACGACGTCGATGCGATGGTCGATCTGGACGAGCAGTCGGGCTACGAGGTCTATGACGAGTACGCGGACTGGGTTGAGGACGAGGACGAGGAGAACTCTTCCCTCTGGGGCGTCTTTGCCGATGATGAGCTGGTCGGTTTTTGCGTAACGGGCGGTTCAGATGACCCCCGCCTGCCGGATGCCGTTACGGAGCACCCGCTCAACAAGTACCTGGGGACGTTTTTGAGCCATGTGTATGTTGACCCCGACTACCGCGGTAACGGCTATGGCGCGCGCCTGGTGCACGACGCCCTGTTGAGATACTGGGAGAGCGAGGGCCACCAGCAGCCTGCATTCCTGGATCTGAGCGAATATCTCTTTGACGATCCTGATGCGGATCCGATTAAGCTCGCGCATCTGCTCATCGACTTCTTTGGTAAGAACGGGTTTGAGCCCATCCCCGATGATGAGCACGACATCACCTACACCTGCATGGTCTTGGATCCCAAGAACTTTAAGGACCCGGACGCAGAGTAGAGGCTGCGATCTGTTGGTTCAGCTTCCCTAGTTAGTGTTTGGTGGGGCCGGACGTTCCAGTTGTGATGGCTGGACGTCCGGTCCTTTTTGTTGCCTGTCGGGGTTGGTGATCGGCTCGTTTGTCTCGATCTGTAACATCTGGCGGGGGATACGGGGTCTAGTTGTTACAGATTGAGATTGTTCCTCGGCAGATAACTCAACTGTCTCAATCTGTAACATCTGGGGCTGGTTTTGCTCCGCAACTGTTACAGATCGAGATGTTGTCTTCAGACGGATTGGTTTGTCTTGATCTGTAACAGTTACGGGTCGATTTACTCGGTAACTGTTACAGATCGAGATGTTAGCCAAGGGGCTGACTGAATGTCTCGATCTGTAACGTGTAGACCCGGTTTTGCTCCGTAACTGTTACAGATTGAGACGAACAGCCCAGACCCGCTGCGTCCGCCTCGTCATCTGTGGTTTACGTGGGGGCATACGGAGTACGGGTATACTAACCCGCGGCGAATCTGCTCCATCGCTTAGAGCTGCTGCGTCTGGACGGCGCGTGATAGGGCTGCCAAAGCGATCGCCAGCGTGCTGAGCAACGTCCTCTCTGTGCGCACCTGTTTTTGTATGTATTAGCGCACTACCAAGCACGCCCGCGCGGCCGCATGCCGTGCCCATTGCGCGTGCAGATAAGGAACAACAACATATGCGTAATTCTGTATCCGACGTCACCGACGCCGAGATCCTGGACGAGACCCGCGAGGCCATGACCCAGGCTGCCTTTGATGCCGCCGATGAGGCAAATGCTGCCCGGGCCGTTGAGTCCGCTACCGAGAGCCTGCCCGCCTTTGACGAGCTGGGCCTTTCGGACGAGATGCTTCGTGCTATCGAGAGCCTGGGCTACACGGCGCCGACGCCCGTGCAGGCCGGTTCGATCCCTGTGGTGCTCGAAGGCCGCGACTTGCTTGCCGCCGCTCAAACCGGCACCGGCAAGACGGCCGCCTTCTTGCTGCCGACTATGAACAATCTGGAGCACATCGCTCCTCCCAAGCCCGTGCGCGAGCGCGGCGGCCGCAACCGTCGTCGCGGTGCTAAAAAGCCCGAGGGCAACGGCCGTGGCCCCGTGATGCTCGTCATCACTCCTACGCGCGAGCTTGCCCAGCAAATCGACGAGGTCGCAAGCAAAATCGCCGACGTCACCGGCCATGTCGCCGTGACCGTCGTGGGCGGCGTGAGCTACAAGCCGCAGACCGCTGCTCTCAAGTACGGCTGCGATATCCTGGTCGCCACGCCGGGCCGTCTGGTCGATCTGATCGAGCAGGGTGCCTGCCACCTGGACGAGGTTAAGGTCCTGGTGCTCGACGAGGCCGACCGCATGCTCGACATGGGCTTTTTGCCCGCCGTCCGCCGCATTGTGCGCGAGACGCCGGCCGAGCGTCAGACGCTGCTGTTCTCGGCGACCCTCGACGAGGAGGCCGTGGGTGAAATCACCGACCTGGTGAGCGACCCGGCCCGCGTGGAGATCGCGCCCGCCACGTCGACCGCCGATACCGTCGATCAGTTTGTGTTCCCGGTGTCCATCGAGGCCAAGAACAACCTGCTGTCCGAGTTCCTCAAAAAGGAGGGACCGGAGCGCACTATTGTCTTTATGCGCACCAAGCATCGCGCCGACAGCTGCTGCCGCCGTCTGGAGCGCAAGGGCATCAAGGCCGCCGCGATTCACGGTAACCGCAGCCAGGCCCAGCGCGAGCGTGCGCTTTCGGCCTTCCGCGACGGTACCGTCGACGTGCTGGTGGCAACCGACGTGCTCGCCCGCGGCATCGACATTAGCGACGTGCGCTACGTCGTGAACTTTGACGTGCCGGCCGAGCCGACCGACTACATCCACCGTATTGGCCGCACGGGCCGCGCCGGCGAGCTGGGCTGGGCCATTACATTTGTTACCGAGCAGGACGTGGACGAGTTCTACGAGATCGAGAAGCTCATGGACAAGACCGCCGACATCTACGAGGCCGGCGACCTGCACGTGGGTCCCAATCCGCCCGCGGTTGATCCCGAGCGCGACCCTGCGGCCTTTAAGGTGAAGAAGAAGACCAAGCGCGGCAAGTCCAAGAGCAAGAAGAAGCTCGAGCAGGCACGTCGCGACGGCAAGCGCAACGGCGATGACTACGGCGACGTGGCCGGTCGTTCCAGCCGCGGTCGCGACGAGCGTTGCGGCGACGGCGAGCGCCCGAGCCGTCCCAAGCGCGGCGGCAAGACCCGCGTGCGCGAGGGCGTTCAGGCTCGCGTGGACGAGGCCGTGGAGAGCGTGGCCCGCGAGGTGGCTGCCGAGGAGCGCGGTGGTGCTGGTGCCGTCGAGCAAGCCCCGCGCGGCAACCGCGCCGAGCGCCGTGCTAAGCAGTTCCAGGGCGAGGCACATCGCCGTCGCCGCGAGGACGAGGACCGCGGCGGTCGTCGCCGTGTTGAGCGCGAGGACGAGGGTCGTGGCTCGCGTGGCGGCAAGCGTGGTGCGGGCAACCGCCGCCGTTCCGGTCGCGATGACGAGCGCGGCGGCCGTGACGAGCGTCGCGGCGGCGAGGGCCGTGGTGAGCGTGGCACCCGCGGCGGTGAATCCCGTGGCGGCAAGCGCTTTGAAGAGCGCAGCGGCCGTGGCGGCGAGCGTCGCGAGGGTGCTCGCGGTAATGGCGGGCGCAACGGCGCTGGGCGTTCTGGTGAGTCTCGCGATCGTCGTGATCCTCGTGCCAGCCGCGATCGTCGCGATGACTGGCGCAACTACGACGATACCCGCGAGGAGCGCCGTGGCGGCTACCGCGGCGGGCGTGGCGGCAACCAGGCCGGTTCCCGTGGCGGTCGTGCCGGCGGTCGCGATAACCGTGGCAGCTATGGTAACAATCGTGGTGGCAAGCGCGGCGGCAGCTCCCGTCGCCCCGGTGACGGCGGCGGCAAGCGCAAATAACATACGCGTCGTGCGGTAAGGCGAGATGAGTTTGGGCCCCGAGCAGACTATGCTCGGGGCCCTTTTTGTGGGCGCAGTTTGAGGTGGGCCGGCCCCCTCACGAAAAAGCACGGAGGCGGTCGCGGCAAGAGATGTGGGTTATCGGCTTAGTTGGAGATTCGCGTATGCGGGGTTCTGGCATAGACGGAGAACGTGAAGCTCCCTACTGACGCACGGTGGCCGCAGTGTCCGGGCGGACACACTCGGGATTCCGCTCGCTGCCTGGCGCCCTTGCTGCCATCTGACTTTCACGCTCGCATTCTTCTGGATGCGGGCGTGTTTTTTCACGGCACGCACGGGTCCCCCGGGGCGCGCCGTGCATTTTCGGGAGTTTTCAGTAAGCCGGGGTGGCTGCATACGCGCCGGAAGCGTCTATTTGAGCTCGCGAGATCTCTCGACGGGCGATTTGGGTTGGCGGACGGGGCCCGGTGCGGCGATAACGCGCGTTTCGCGCCGCGCCGTGCCCCCAAAACGATGCCGATCGTGCGGCGTTCCCGGTTCGCGGCGCCGCCGGCGGGGGCCGCGATGCTGAAAACTCCGGTTTTTGCACGGTCCAAGCGGGGGTACGTTGGGACGGGAAGGGGCGCCCCCGTCTATTTATGCATGGCACAAGCGAAATTATGCAAGACAATAGGGCGCCATGCGCCGGATGCCCAGATTGGGCGCGCCATACGCCGGCGCTCGACGGCCGCATGCTCCTGCTTGCCACACACGATGCCGCTGACGCTCGGGCCCTCGATATCTCGGACATCATCACGCTCTAAATACTAGCTCAGCAACAAATTGATTCGTTTTCCTCCGTTCCCATGGGGTCGGGTGTGGTATTCTATCTGCGGGGTAATACTTAGGAATACCAAGTAATACCAACGCCGTAGAAACAAACTCCAGATGCGGGCCAATCGGGTTGCCTTCACAGCCCGTCGCCCAGCCGCGTGGCCCGCATCTATCCGCACCACCGTCGTTTCAAAAAGGAAGCGCCATGGCAGAACACATGACCCCGGTTGTCGCGAAGGTCTTGCCCGAGGAAAAGGCGGCCTTCGCGGCGGCAACCCAGCTCGTAGGCACCACGCCGTCCAACGCCATCCGCATGTTCATCGCCGCGTTTAATCGCTGCGGCACCTTTCCGTTCGACATTTCGCCCAGCGGGGCCTTTGGCACTGCGCCCGATTCTCATCAATAAGTGATCCGTTTTCCTCCGTCCCCATGGGATCAGCTCTCTGCCGAGTTGTGGTAGAACTAGGGAACGGTTTTGAGGAGGTTGGCATGCTCAATGCGATGATTTGGGCGCTTGCCTGTTTTGGCGTTGTCGCTGCCGATATAGCCCTAAGCGTGGTTCTGTTTTCAGTTCTCGATGCCGTATCGGTGCTGACGGGCTATCTGGTCGACAATCTCGATATCCAATGGTTCCAGGCTGCCGCTCAGACGGCGTCGTTTTTTATGGCGCTGCTGTGGTGGCGCTATCTGTGGCCCCGCTCCTTCATGGCGCGCCGGCAAGGCGAGCGCCCGCTCGGTGGGGGAGCAGGCGCGGCATGGAGGCGCATCGTCTGCGTTGTCGTGATCGGCCTGTCCATGCAGGTGGTCATTAGCTACCTATGCGACGGCGTGCTGTCGCTGCTGCCCGAGGTCGCGACAGACTATAGCGATCTCGTCGAGGAGACGGGCATGGGCGATACCAGCCTTCTTGCGGTCTTGACCACAGTGCTCGGCGCTCCGTTTTGCGAAGAGCTCCTGGTGCGCGGCATCATCTTTGAGTTTTCGCTGCGTGCGTTTAATCCACAGTGCCGCCCACTTTGGAAGCGCCGGCGTCGTGCGAGCGCGCAGGACGGAGCCATGGTGCCCTGGGCGGCCCCGAGTACGTGGGGCGTCGCCGCGGCAATTGTGCTGCAAGCGGCGATCTTCGGTTTTATGCACATGAACTGGGTGCAGGGCTGCTATGCGGGTGCCGCCGGCCTCATCTTTGGCTGGGTGCTCGTGACCACCGGAAAGCTCCGTTACACGATCCTGCTGCACTTTGCCTTTAATGCTGGGTCGTATCTCATGACGTTGCTCTGGTTTGTGAACACGCCGTTCGACGTGGTGGTCACGGTTGCCATCGCCGGTTTCGTACTGGTAGAGGCGATGCGCTCGCTCAGACAGGCGTGCCAGACGGATCGTCCCTACCAGCAAGCGTGATTCCCTTAAGGAAAACACGGTTAGGTGCGTCTGAGCGTGTTTCCCCTAGGGAAAACACGCTTGGCCGATGAGGAGACGCCGGCTGGCCAAGAGACGCCGGCCGGCCCTCGCCACGCTAATTGCGACGCCCGCCTCCGTTGGCGCCCTGCCGTCCCTGGGCCGCGCGGTTACGGCCGGCGGTGTTCTGCGCACGCGACATGCCGCCGTGGCCCTTGCTGCCCTTGAGTCCCTTGCCGGCGCCGCCAGCGCCACCGTGCGGCTTGCCGCCCTTCTTGCCGGTGCCATGCCCACCGCCAGCAGATGTCTCGCCCGGGCGTGGCGGCACGGGGCGAATCAGACAATGCTTTGTATAGCCGATCAGGTCACGACGCCCGGCCTTTTCCAGCGCCTCGCGCACCAGCTTGTAGTTCTCGGGCTTGCGATACTGGATGAGCGCGCGTTGCATGGCCTTCTCGTGCGGGTCGCGCGCCACATAGATCGGCTCCATGGTGCGCGGATCCACGCCGGTGTAGTACATGCACGTCGACATGGTGGACGGCGTGGGGTAGAAGTCCTGCACCTGCTCGGGCATATAGCCCATGTCGCGCACGGCCTCGGCAAGGTCCACAGCTTCCTTCATCGTCGAGCCGGGGTGGCTCGAGATGAGGTACGGCACAACGTACTGCTTGAGTCCATACTCGCGGTTCAGGCGCTCAAATTTGCGGCAGAACGCATCGTAGACGGCTCGGCTCGGCTTGCCCATCACGGAGAGCACCGCGTCGCTCACATGCTCGGGTGCCACGCGTAGCTGGCCCGAGACATGGTGCTCTAGCAGCTCGCGCAAAAACTCGTCCGAGGCATCGGCCATGGTGTAGTCAAAGCGGATGCCGCTGCGCACGAAGACCTTTTTGACGCCCGGCAGTTGACGCAGGTCGCGCAGCAGCTGTGTGTAGCCGCTCTCGTCGACCACCATGTTCTTGCACACGCTCGGCCACAGGCAGCGCTTGTTCTTGCATACGCCGTGCTTGAGCTGCTTGTCGCAGGCAGGACGGCTAAAGTTGGCCGTCGGCCCTCCTACGTCGTTGATGTAGCCCTTAAACTCGGGGTCGCGCGTGAGCAGCTCGGCCTCGCGCATGATCGAGTCGTGGCTGCGCATCTGCAGCACGCGGCCCTGGTGGAAGGTGAGGGCGCAAAACGAGCACTCGCCAAAACAGCCGCGGTTGGAGCTAATGGAAAACTTGATCTCGGCAAAGGCCGGCACGCCGCCCGCCGCGTCGTAATCGGGATGCCAATCGCGTGCGTAGGGGAGTTCGGCCACCTCGTCCATCTCGTCGGTGGTGAGTGTCGCCGACGGTGGGTTCTGCACCACATAGACGCTGTTGGGATAGGGCTCTACCAGGCGATGTCCGGTGATGGGGTCCATATTCTGCTGCTGCACGTTAAAGCTGCGCGCGTAGTTGAGCTTGTCGGCGGCAAGGTCGTCCCAGCTGGGCAACAGGTCGTAGTCGTAGACCTCGTCGAGCGAACCCGTGCGGTAAACGGTGCCGTTGATATAGGTAATCTGATCGACGGGCAGTCCGGCGTCGAGCGCGTCGGCGATCTCGACGATCGCGTGCTCGCCCATGCCGTAGATGAGAATGTCGGCGCCCGAGTCGAGCAGTACCGAGCGCTTGAGCTTGTCCTGCCAGTAGTCGTAGTGGGCCAGGCGGCGCAGGCTCGCCTCGATGCCGCCGATGATGATGGGGGCGTCCTTGAACGTCTGGCGGATGAGGTTACCGTAGACCGTGACGGCTCGGTTGGGACGGTGCCCCTCCTCGCCACCGGGGGTATAGGCGTCGGTGTGGCGGCGGTGCTTGGTCACCGAATAGTGGTTGACCATGGAGTCCATATTGCCGGCGCTGACGAGAAAGCCCAGGCGCGGCTCGCCGAGTACGGTGATGCTGGCGGGGTCGGTCCAATCGGGCTGGCAGATGATGCCCACCTTGTAGCCGTGTGCGTCGAGTACGCGGCTGACGATGGCCATACCAAAGCTGGGATGGTCCACGTAGGCGTCGCCGCAGATGTAGACAAAGTCGCACTGGTCCCAGCCGCGCGCATCCATGTCGGCGCGGCTGACGGGGAGGAACTTATCGCGGCCCGGTCGCCAGGGGCGGGCGGGCGTCGCTTGGGAATGCTTGGTGCGGGCGACCGTGGCCTGCGCCTTACCGCCGCGCTTTTGCTGCTGGCCCTGTTTGCCCTGCTGACTGCGCTGGTTGTTCTGAGCGTGCTGAGGCTTTTTTGCCACGATCCCTCCCGGTGTTTGTATGCTGCACGTAATTGTAACCAGTCTTTTTGGGACGGGGCTAAAAAGACTGGTGGAGTACATGAGCTGGTGGATCGGCGCGTCGATGCGGGTGCCGTTTGTTTCCAGACTGTGTATCTGCGCGTTGGGGAAGCCGTCTCGCGCGCACGCCATGTTGTCAATGGGTTACAGTATGAACGGCGGCTATATGTCCGCCAACGCACGAGAGGGTCGTCAACAAGGAGGATGCACGACGATGCAGCGTGCCAAACAGATATCGGAGTCCATCGAGCTGGGCATCATCTTGGCGCTCGCCGGTGGCTTTATGGACGTTTATTCGTACATTGGGCGCGACCATGTTTTCGCCAACGCGCAGACGGGCAACATCTTGCTGGTGGGCGTGAGCATCTCGGAGGGCAATTGGGCACTTGCGGGGCGCTATTTCTTCCCTGTGGTGTCGTTTGCTGTGGGCATTATGCTTGCCGACCTGGTACACGAGCGTTTTGGCAGCGTGATCCACTGGCGCCAGGTAACGGTGTTCTTTGAAGCCGTCATCTTGCTGGGCGTGAGCTTCATCCCCGGTGGCGGTTACAACCTGCTCGCCAACTGCCTCACCTCGTTTGCCTGCGGCATGCAGGTCGAGAGCTTCCGCAAGATTCATGGACACGGCATCGCCACGACCATGTGCATCGGCAACTTGCGCAATGCGCTGCAAAACGTGGACGACTACATCATCACCCACAAGCGCGGCTTTTTGGAAAACGGCGTGCTGTACTTTGGCGTGATCTTTACCTTTGTGTTTGGCGCCGTGCTGGGCAACTGGTGTATTGAGCGCATGGGCCTGCACGCCATCGTCGTGGCGAGCTTGCTGCTGTTTGTCGCGTTTGCCATCATGTTCATCGACCTCGAGCGCGATTTGCACAGGAAATGGGCCCGCATCATAGCTGACTGGCAGACCGCGAGTCTTAAGCGCTAAGGTGCATGTTTGTAACAACATTCAGGAGCCTGAAAAACTATCTAGCTCCTGAATGTTGCTACGAACTGCTTTTTGCGATTTATTCGAGATGCTCTTCAATCCGAGCCCTAAGAAGGGCAATGGCTGTAGGTATTCCAATTGCGGCGGCTAATTCGGTTTTATCCAAAACCTGTATGCTAAAGCACGATTGTTTATCACATTGAAGGACGATAACTGAAGATAGCTTCACTTCCCGCTGGCTGAATATATCGTAATCTCCAAATAGGAAGTTACCTTTTATTGTGTAATTCGGTATGTTCGTTACGCACTTCATCTCAAGTCTGTTTAGGCCATAATCAAACACCGCAACTTCCTCGTGTTCGATGACGAGCGCAACCCTGGGCATGTTGCTAAAACCACCGTCGACGACAGTGAAGAGTTTTTCATTTGCATCGTCATAAACGGTATATTTAAGACTCAATAGCTGTCCTAGTGGACCCGTGAACCCATGTTTTTTGATGTTGAGGTTGTCTCCCGCTGGGTTGATGAGAGCCAGAGTATGCGGATAAGGGTTACCTTCAATTGAGATTTGATATTCGTTTGTAGCCGTCTTGCTCGATTTAGGACAACTAGCCACCATGTGTCATCGCCTCGATCAAATTGGAACCGTCTTCTGCTTCGTGCGGAGAATTACGCTGTACGTTGCAGTAGATGCAGCTGCAATAACCGCATGGGCAATTTCTAACAAAATGAATGACGTTATTTGCTGCATGCATGTTATTCACTACAAAGTATCTTTTTATAAACGTATTGTCAAACATATATTGCTAAAACAGAAACAATTTATAGACTGAGTCGGTCGTATTCTTTGGGCGATTGCTCCTATAATCTAGCCTTCGCTGCTGTCGGGAGGGAAGGACTAGGGCTCCGTTATTCTGTTGAAACGCTTTAACAACTTTGACGTTCTCACGCGTTTTTTGTTTCAAAAGCGTTAGGATGGGACTTATAGCGCGGGGCGTAATGGATGTCCCGCACACGATGGGAGGCTATCAATGGCTAATCGTTTCGTTCTCAATACCATTTCTTATCATGGTTCCGGCGCCATCAAGGAGATCCCCGGCGAGCTCCAGCGTCGCGGCTACAAGAAGATCTTCGTCTGCTCCGACCCCGATCTGGTCAAGTTTGGCGTTACCGCTAAGGTGACCGACGAGCTCGACGCTGCCGGCATTGCTTGGAGCCTCTACTCCGAGATCAAGCCCAACCCCACGATTCAGAACGTCAAGGACGGCGTCGAAGCCTTCAAGGCCGCCGAGGCTGACGCTATCGTGACCATCGGTGGTGGCTCTTCCATGGACACCGCCAAGGCCATCGGCATCATCATCAACAACCCCGAGTTCGCCGATGTCCGCAGCCTCGAGGGCGTTGCTCCCACTACGAACCACGCCGTGTTCACCATCGCCGTGCCGACGACCGCCGGTACCGCCGCTGAGGTGACCATCAACTACGTCATCACCGACCCCGAGAAGGTCCGCAAGTTCGTGTGCGTCGACACCAACGACGCCCCCGAGGTCGCCGTCGTCGATCCTGACATGATGGCTTCCATGCCCGCCGGCCTGACCGCTTCCACTGGTATGGACGCTCTGACCCACGCCATCGAGGGCTACACCACCAAGGGTGCTTGGGAGCTCTCCGACATGTTCCACTTTGAGGCTATTAAGCTGATCAGCGAGAACCTGCGTGACTCCGTCGCCGAGGCCAAGTCCGGCCAGCCCGGCTCCGGCCGCGAGGGCATGGCCCTTGGCCAGTATGTCGCCGGCATGGGCTTCTCCAACGTCGGCCTGGGCATCGACCACGCCATGGCTCACACCCTCTCCGCTCACTACGACACCCCGCACGGCGTCGCTTGCGCCATGCTGCTGCCGATCGCCATGGAGTTCAACAAGCCGGTTTGCACCGAGCGCCTGGCCAAGGTTGCCGTTGCCATGGGCGTTGACACCACGGGCATGAGCACCGACGAGGCTGCCGACGCCGCTATCGCCGCCGTCAAGCAGCTTTCCGCCGACGTGAACATCCCGCACGTCTGCGAGGCCATGAAGGCTGACGAGATCGAGGTTCTGGCCAAGGATGCCATGGCCGACGCCTGCTTCCCGGGCAACCCGCGCGAGGCGACGCTCGACGACGTCATCGAGCTCTTCAAGAAGATCTGCCCGGCTGCTTAACCTGGTTCGGCGGGCCCCGCCCGTTAGCCCCAGAATCGTCCTCGGACATGTCGGAGGCCCCGCTGCGCACTACGTGCGGCGGGGCCTCCTTCTGTCCTGCGGAAAGATTCTGGGGCTAACGGGCGGGGCCCGCCGGCTCGTTGTCGTGGCGGGCGCAGTTCTGGGGAGCTCGATGGGTCATCTCGCTGGGTAAATATTTGTGCGTGATGGTATCGTTGTTGGGGCTTTTACTGATTACGGGATGTTGACTTTGGAGTTGTGGATGGTGTCCCAAATGGATTCTACGCTTGGTTTTATTACTGACCAGCTTAAGACGCTGACTTCTATTGCCTCGCCTACGGGCTATACCCGTGCGGCGACTGATTATCTAATGGAGACGCTGCGCGATATGGGCTTTGACCCCGAGCGTTCCAATAAGGGCAACGTGCTGGTCGAGCTTGGCGGCGAGGGTGAACCGCTGGTGTTGGCGAGCCATGTCGATACCCTGGGCGCCATGGTGCGCTCCATTAAGGACAATGGCCGTTTGCGTCCCACGACGCTTGGTGGACATCAGTGGTCTACGGCCGATGGCGAGAACTGCACCGTCTACACGCGTGACGGCAATGTGTACACGGGTGTGGTTCTCAACACCGAGCCTTCGGCGCACGTGGCCGACGAGCCGGTCAAGACCATCGAGAAGAACATGGAAATCCTGCTCGATGAGAATGTCGACAGTAAGGATGACGTGCTTGAGCTGGGCATTCAGACCGGCGACATCATCGCTATGGATCCGCGTACCACGGTGACGGAGAGCGGCTACATTAAGAGTCGCTTCCTGGATGACAAGCTGTCGGCGTCGATTCTGCTGGGTCTGGCCCGCGCCGTTGCTGACGGCGAGGTGTCGCTTTCGCGCAAGGTGTCGCTGCTCTTTACCGTGTACGAGGAGGTCGGCCACGGCGGCGCCTTCGTGCCGGCCGACACGCGCGAGATGATCAGTGTTGACATGGGCTGCGTGGGCGATGATCTGGGCTGCACCGAGCACATGGTTTCGATTTGTGCCAAGGATTCGGGCGGCCCCTACAACTACGACCTGGTGACCACGCTGTCCAATATCGCGCGCGAGCTTGAGCTCGATTACGTCATCGACGTGTACCCGCATTACGGCTCGGACGTCGAGGCCACGCTCTCTGCCGGCTACGACATCCGTCACGGCCTGATCGGCCCCGGCGTGTACGCGAGCCACAACTACGAGCGCAGCCACATGGACGGCGTGCGCAACACCTACGAGCTCGTCCGCGCCTACGTGCAGCGCTAGGGGAGCAGCGGCCTCGGCTGGCACAGCAGTACCCGACCGAGGCCGCCCTCTGTAAGTTGCGGTGAAATAGGGACTGTTTAAGCGTTTTAAATGCGAAAACAGTCCCTATTTCACCGCAACTTAGGGGGCAGTGCTGTTATCTCTGCACGTGACGTAGTACCTCAACGGCGGCGCTTACCTCTATCATGCGGCGCTCGAGACCGCGGCGGATGGCCTTGAGGCGATTGCCTGCTGTTGCCCATGCGCTTTGTGAGAGGATTTCGACTGCCTCGTCGACGAACCCATCGAGATGCGACGCATCGAACCAATCGAGCGAGTCAGCAAATGCTAGCTGAGCGGAAGGATCTGGACCAAACGGTTTGGCGGCAAATCCAAACTCCCCGGCAACGAGCACGGCGGTTGGCACGTTGTACCACAGGCAATTGCCACTATCGAACAGCGGTGCAGGCCGCATTTCCAGCGTGTCGACATTGCGGATGATGCCGAAGTTTCGCCAGTGGCGGTCGCTGTTGGCCAGGAGGGCATCGCAGACAATCATCTGCGACATGGATTTTCTTACCGCGGCTTCGTCAGCCCCGTGTCTGCCAAGATAGCGACAGTATCGATCGTATGTTGAGTTTCCTCGCTGGCCACCGAGTGCGTCCCTGATATAAGCGGCCGGCACGTATTCCTCACGGCCATTAAGAAAGTCATCGCATAGGCATACGGGCCCGTCGAACATGCGCTCGACCGTATAGGGAACAAACTCACCTTTGGATAGCAGACGCCGATGTAGAGCTGTTGCAACCGCCTCGTTAAACGGTCGCTGATCGTCCATTCCGCATCCTTTGACCAGGATGCGAACACCATTGCGGATCATCCAAGATTTGGGGAGCTCACCCTCGGACGTATTGTCAGGATTTTTGAGTCCGATGCCCTCAAGCCAGCCTGAACGATGCTCGGGTGCCGACCGTTCAAAATCGTTTTCGAAGTAATTGAGGTGCTGCCAATCGAGTCCATCGCAGTCGACCGGTCTTAGCCAATAGCAATCCGAAAGCGAAAAACCCAGGCAACGAACGGGCACTTCAATTCCGCTGTCAATTCCCAGCTCGCGATAGCGCGAGATGAGTCCGGGGCGGACGTCGGGCACCGACCGGTGGCTCCACCACGTGTTGAGCGCTCGTTTATTCACCGTTGGAGAAGAACTCGAGCACGTGCCAAACGGCATCCTTCGTGCATCGAGTATTTCGGCAATTTCAAAGGAAAACTCGCGCGTTGGATCAAACGAGACATGCGCGACCTCGTGGTCGGCTGACATCAACGTGAACTTGCGCCCTACGTCAGCTGCGGGACGGCGCCCACGCTTACGGACCTTTTGATAACCAATCGCGGAATCGTACTGAACCATTTTCCGCCCACCGACGATATCGAACGCGAGCGTTCCCGATGCAGCCAGTTGCGATATACGGGCCTTCGTAACGCCCAGCAGGCGCGCGGCGTCACCCATGGTTATATAGTTGGAAGTACTCATCTGCTGCATCACCTCGTTAAGTATTCTAATCGTTAAATATAGCAAGCACAAACATCATAATACTTAACAAAGTTGCGGTGAAATAGGGACTGTTTAGCGGCTTGAAACGCTTAAACAGTCCCTATTTCACCGCAACTTATCGAGGAGTGCTGTTATTTGATGGCGCCGGTCACGGTGCCGCCGCCCAGGACGACGTCGCCGTGGTAGACGACGACGGCCTGGCCGGGGGCGATGGCGCGCTGCGGCTCGTCAAAAGTTAGCAGCATTTGTCCGTCGGCGCCACGTGCAAGGGTCGCTGCCTGGTCCTTTTGACGGTAGCGGTACTTGGCGCCCACGCGAATGCCGCCGGACGTGAGCTCTGCCTCCATGCGGTCGGCAGGGGCGCTCCAGATCCAGTCGTTGGCCGTGAGCGCTGTGGCCGCCAGGTCCTCGGCCTCGCCCAGATGCACGGTGTTGTTGGAGGCGTCGACGCCCGTTACGTACACGGGATGCGCCATCGCGACGCCCAGGCCCTTGCGCTGGCCGATGGTATAGCGCAGCGCGCCGTTATGGCGTCCGACCACGCTGCCGTCGCGCCACACAATGTCGCCTGGTGCAGCGGCATGTCCGCAGCGGCGCTCGATATAGCCCGCGTAGTCGCCGTCCGCGATAAAGCAGATATCCTCGCTCTCGGCCTTCTCGGCGTTTATGAAGCCCTGCTCGGCGGCAATGCGGCGCACGTCGCGTTCTTTGTCCAGCCCGGCCAGCGGAAAGATCGTGCGTGCCAGGCGCTCTTGCGTGAGCGAATACAAAAAGTAGCTCTGGTCCTTCTTGGGGTCCTCGCCGCGGTGCAGCTGCCAGGTTCCGTCGGACGCCTGGCTCGTTTTGGCGTAGTGGCCTGTGGCGATGTAGTCGCAGCCCATATCGAGTGCCGCATCGAGCAGCGCGCCAAACTTAATATGGCGGTTGCAGATGATGCACGGGTTGGGCGTCAGCCCCTCCTGATAGGCAGTCACGAAGCGCTCGATAACGCTGTGGTCGAACGTCTGCTGCAGGTCGAGCACATGGTGGGGCATCCCCAAGCGCTCGGCGACGGCCTTTGCATCGGCGATGTCGCGGTCGACCTTACTCATGCCCGTGACGGGATCGGGCGCGGGGCAGGTGAGGCGCATGGTGGCGCCGACGCATTCGTAGCCCTGGCGCTTGAGCAGATAGGCAGTCACGCTGGAATCGACACCGCCGCTCATAGCGACGAGCACGCGCTTGTTGTGCATGGGGAGGTTCTCCTTGGTGGCATGTGGCCAAAAAAGAAAAGCGGCGCGGGAGGCTGGTTCCGCGCCGCAGACATTGTAGCAAGTTCGGACGTCCTGTGGGACGCCCTGATGGGATGGGCTCAGACTGCCGGGAGAGAGGAGACCGGCTCGTCCCCAGGCTCAACCTATGGGCGACAGGCCCTAGTCCTGGAAGAGCGCCGTGGACAGGTAGCGCTCGCCGGTGTCGGCAAGCAGGGCCACGATGGTCTTGCCCTCGTTCTCGGGGCGCTTGGCTAGCTGCAGTGCGGCCCACACGGCGGCGCCAGACGAAATACCCACGAGCACGCCCTCCTTGTGGCCCACGGCGCGGCCGGTGGCAAAGGCGTCGTCGTTCTCGACGGGGATGATCTCGTCATAGACCTGGGTGTCGAGGACGTCGGGCACAAAGCCGGCGCCGATACCCTGGATCTTGTGCGGGCCGGCCTGGCCCTTAGAGAGCACCGGAGAGGTGGCGGGCTCGACGGCGACGACCTGAATCTGGGGATTCTGCTCCTTGAGGAACTCGCCCACGCCGGTCACGGTGCCGCCGGTGCCGACGCCGGCGACGAAGATGTCGACCTCGCCGTCGGTGTCATCCCAGATCTCGGGGCCGGTCGTGGCCTTGTGGATGGCGGGGTTGGCGGGGTTTACAAACTGGCCGGCGATAATGCTGTTGGGGGTCTCCTTCTGCAGTTCTTCGGCCTTGGCGATGGCGCCCTTCATGCCCTTGGAGCCGTCGGTGAGCACGAGCTGCGCGCCATATGCCTGCATAAGCTTGCGGCGCTCGACGGACATGGTCTCGGGCATGGTGATGATCACCTTGTAGCCGCGAGCCGCCGCCACCGAGGCGATGCCGACGCCGGTGTTGCCGCTCGTGGGCTCGATGATGGTGTAGTCGCCGCCGCGCACGAGCTTGCCGGCCTTCTCGGCCTCGTCGATCATGTTCTTGGCGACGCGGTCTTTGACGGACCCGGCGGGGTTGAAGTATTCCAGCTTGACGAGCACGCGGGCCTTGAGGTCCTCATCGGCCTCAAAGTGAGTGAGCTCCAGAAGCGGAGTGTGGCCGATAAGCTGATCGATGGACGTGTAAACATTGCTCATGGTGAACCTCCAAAGTGTTCAAATGACTGGATACCGTGTGGTTTTACGGTGTGTGTAACAGCAAAACCTATAAACCTTATAGGTTGTTCGTCTTGCTGTTGGCAAGCATAGTAGACAGTAAAGCCTAGTAACGCAATAGGAAATAGAAGATTATTACGAGGCGATTAACCAGCTTGACGGGAATAGGTATTTTCAAAGCCAATTTTTCGGCTAGAATTTCAACGGACTAAAAGACCGAAAGGCAGCACTATATATGTTGGTTTCTACTAAGGGCAGGTACGCCCTGCGCGTTATGGTTGACCTGGCCGAGCACCAGGCGGCAGGCCGCATTCCCCTCAAAGAGATCGCCGCGCGTCAGGGGATTTCGGAGAAATATCTGGAGAACATTTTGGCTACGCTCGTCCGCGCCAATATGCTCTCGGGCATGCGCGGCAAGGGCGGCGGCTACGTGCTCACGCGCCCGCCCGAGCAGTATACGGTGGGCGAGATCTTGCGCCTGACCGAGGGCAGCCTGGCGCCGGTCGCATGCCTGGACGGCGACTGCAAGGGCTGTTCACGTTCGGATGAGTGCCCCACGCTCGACGTGTGGAAGAACCTGGACAAGCTCATCAATGACTACCTCGACGGCGTGACGCTCGATGCACTCGTCGCCCCCAACGAGGGCTACGACTACGTCATCTAGCTCCACCTGCCATTTGGGGACGGGGCAGAAATGGTAGATTTTCTTGCCCTCTGAGGCTTGACAAATGACAAGGCCGTCCATCGTTGCGATGGACGGCCTTCTTTTGGCGTGTTGTGGCGGTCCGTATCCGGTCGCTTTAGTTCCTGGCGATGCTGTCGAGAATGCTGCGCATGATGGATACCAGGATGCTGCCCATAAAGGCCGATCCAAAGCCGGCAATGGAGATACCCGCTCCCAGCAGATTGACCGACAGGTAGCTGGCCAGCTCGAGCATAAAGCTGTTGACTACGAGCTGAAAAATACCAAGCGTGATAATAGTGAGCGGCAGCGAGATGACCGTCAGGAACGGCTTGACGAGCGAGTCGACGATGTTGAGGAACAGTCCCACGAAGGCAAAGCAGACCCAAGCGTCGGCCATGCCGAAGGGCTGAATGCCGGGGACGAGAATCGTTGCGATCGCGATGGCGATTGAGGTCAAAAGCCAGTTGAGCAAAAAGCGCATGGTGGGAATCCTTTCTTGCGCATGGCGTGGGGAGGGGGCGTGAGGGGCGCACATCTTTGCAACTCGGGTAGATGCGCGGGCACGGCCCTGTTTGGGCACCCATTGTTCCAGATATTCGTGGAGCTTGCGTGCGCATTCGGTTTCAAAACGGCGTTCGTCCTAAAAAACGTGCCGCTGGCAGAGAGTCTTGTCGCTTTAGTTTGGTGGTGTGCTAAACTGCTACGGGCAAAAGCCACAGGCGTTGCCCTATTGCATATTACGGGTGAACGATGCCCGATGTCAGTATCAACTTCGATGCCTTTTGGCGGGTTTGGCGGTGATCGATGAATATCGAGAACATGTTTGACAAGCCTGATGTCAAGCAGCTCGTCCACGCATTTAGCCTTTTGGACGACGAGAAAGATATCCAAGCGTTTTTGACCGATATCTGCACGCCGCGTGAGATTTGCGATCTATCGCAGCGTCTGCAGGTCGCGCGTTACCTGGACGAGGGCGAGCCCTATGTCGAGGTTCAGGCGCGTACCGGCGCTTCGTCCACCACGGTGAGCCGTGTATCCAAGGCGCTCAACGGCGAGTACGGTGGCTATCGCAAGATCCTCATCAAGCTGGAGGATGGCGAGTAGGCCAGCGGCAAAAATGAATTGTACAAAACCGCTCCTCCGGGGGCGGTTTTTTGATCCCTTGGGGACGGAGGAAAACGGATCACCGGGTTAGACTGACCTCCTCGATGATCCGTTTTCCTCCGTCCCCAAGGGATCAAATCTGTTGGCGTGGGGCAAATCTGTCCGTTTGGGCGGGTAGGATGGATACATTGATTATTGCGAACAGTTTGAGCGGAGGACCATGCCTGTTCGAATCTATACCACCAATGCCGGCACGGATTTGAGCGATGCCGAGTCGGCACTGCTTACCGACCTTATTGCCCGCCACGGGCGTGCCGTGTTGCTGGCGCCAACGTTTGCCGAGCTCGACCTGTGCCGTCATGATGCGGCGGAAGCCGGGATTTCGCTGGGTATCGACTACAAGACGCCTACATCGTGGCTTCGCTCGCTTTGGGAGCTTTTGGGCGACGGGCGCGGTTTCGTCGACAACCTGCAGCGCCAGATGCTGTTCTCGGACATGGTCACGCGTCTCGACGATGCCGATTTGCAGCCGCTTTCGCGCAGCCAGGGCACGGTGCGCATGCTTGCGCGCATGGCCCGCGACGTGTTGCCGGGCGTTGCGGGGACGGGTGCCGAACGATGCCGTGGCGACAACTGCCAGCCTGAGCCAAAAAGCGATGCCGAGGCTCGTGTGTTCGAGCTTTTGCGTGCCTACGCGGGTGGTTTGGACCGTCGAGATATGGTCGAGCCCTGCGAGGCGGCTGACATTATGGCCGGTGCCCTGGCCGATAACCTGCCGGCGTGCACCCGCGCCGTATGCGTGCGCGGTATCACGTCGTTTACGCACGGTCTGCTCGAGCTGCTGTCTGCCGTGGCGAACAACGGGGGAGAGGTCGTCGTGCTGCTTGCCCGCGAGCAGGCGGCGATGTGCGAGGAGCTTGCCGCGGCATTTGATGCCCGCGGTGTGCTGTTTGAGATTGCGCCGCTGGGGGAGGACGCCGTCGCGTCTGATGTCGCTTGCGGGACTGCCGCTCAGCCTGTCTTTATTGAGGTCGCCGGTCCCCATGCCCGTGCTCATGTCTATGCGGACGCCATCGATAAGTTGGTGAAAGCGCACAAGGAGTCCAAGGCCGATAAAGCTACTGCAATGCCCACCGACCCCGTGCGCGTGCTCGTCGTTTCTGCCCGGGCACCCCAGCTGTTCGGTGAGCTCGCCTCTCGTCTGGCGGCTCGTCATATCGCCGCCGAGACAGCTGAGTTCACGGCGTTTTCCCAATCCATTGCGGGCAGGCAGTTTGCGGCGCTTGCCGGTCTGATCGAGCGTATGAAGGCCGCCGATGAGGGCATGGCGTCAAAGACCGAGTGGTGGCCCGCGCCGGAGCTTACCGACTGGATCTACAGTCCGCTTTCGGGCGCTGATGCCGTCAATGCCCGTACCTTCGATAAGAATATGCGTCTCTCGCGCAGCAAGACTACCGCGGGCGTTAAGAGCCTGCTGCAGAGTGTCCAAGGCCAGGTGAGGGGCGCGCGCAAGGCGGCGAGCGACGATAACTGGTTTAAGAACGTACCGTGTGTGGTCTCGGACGTGTTCCAGGCTCTGTGGCGTGACAAGCCCGTGACGGCGCTCAAGGCCATGCTTGCCGTTGCCGAGGCGTTGCCCGATCGCTCGCTGGGCAGCTTGGATGGCCAGGCCCGTCGCCAGGCGGAGGTAGCCCTGCTGCGCCACGCCATCGACATCCTTATGAACGGCGCCCGCGCGCTCGACGTGTCGCAGGCCGCGACCGTGCCCGTGCTCGATGGCATTCGCACCAAGGTGGACAAGCGTAGCACCGCCTACGATTACGAGACCCACGAGGTTGACCGTGCGCCACGTGCCCAGGTTCGTTTTGCTTCGCTTGCCGACGCGGCGGCTCTGCGCCCCGGCAGCTACGATGCCGTGCTGTTTGCCGATGTCGATCTGGACAGCTATCCACTCTCGCACGAGGAGGGACCGCTGGCTACGCTGACGGCGAGCCTTGGTCGCGAGGGCGTGACGCTTGAGCCCGCGGCCCTGCTGCGCGTGCGCTTTGGTCACGCGATGCAAGCGTCGCGTGGTCCGGTTACGCTCGCCCGTGTGACCCATGATCGTCAGGCGCGCGAGTGCTATCCGGCGGCCGTGTGGACCGAGTTGCGGGCGCATGCCGAGGCTGACGGCGCTAAGATCGCTGACGACGCTAAGACCGCTGGTGACGCTAAAGCCGCTGGCGCCGACAAGGCGAAGTGCGTGGGTGAGGGTGATATCGTAAGGGACTTCGATCCCGCGGCAGGCGAAGGTCTCAAGCGCGAGCGCGTGACCTGTGAAGCCCCTCAGCATCTGAGTGCCGAGGCCGTGCCGTATTTGGTCCTGCGTCGTCGCGATGGCGAGGGCGAGGACGCGCCGCTCGTGCCGCGCCTGACGTCCGCCTCGCAGATCGAGGCCTATTCCACCTGCCCGCTGTGCTGGTTCGTCTCGTATCGCGTCAAACCTCAGTCCATCGATGCGGGCTTTGGCAACATGGAGAAGGGCAACTTTGTCCATGACGTGCTGGAGCACTTGCATGCACGTCTTCCGCAGGAGGGCATGGAGCGCGTGACGCCCATGAATCTGCCGCGCGCGAAGGAGCTGCTGCGCGAGGTCTTTGACGAGACCTTGGCCGAGCACGCCGGCAAGCGAGGCACGGAGGGCCCGCTGGTGCCGCTCTCCCCGGTGGAGGAGCGTCAGGTGGCCGAGATCTTGCCGCAGCTGGAGGGCGTGCTCGCCTACGAGTCCGAGGCGCTCGCGCCCTTCGCGCCGCACTACCTGGAGTTTGCGTTCAACGAGCTCCAGGTCGAGTATGCCGGCTGGCCGCTCGGCGGGCGCATCGACCGCGTGGATGTGGACGCCGAGAACCGCGCTGTGGTGATTGACTACAAGCATCGTTCGGGTGTCGAGGAGTTTAAGCTCGCCGACCCCACGGTGCGCGACGAGGAGTCGGGCGAGGCCCCCATCGACGATCCGCGCTGGCTGCCACCCCATACCCAGACACTCATCTACGCGCAGGCCATGCGCCGGGCGCTGGGTCTAGATGCCCGTGCGGCGCTCTATTTTTCGACCAAGGGCGGCAAGCCCGCACTGCGTGGTGCGGCGAGCGCCGAGTTGCTCGAGGAAGAGCGCGGCGACGGCCGCATTCCGGGCCTTAAGAAGGGCTTTCCGGGCGAGGGCGGCAACATGGACTTCGATGCGCTGCTCGACCGCGTGGAGGCCGGCATCGCCGAGCGCTTGCGCGAACTCGAGGCTGGCATCGTCGCCGCTGTCGACCCGACGTCGGCGCAAGCCGCGCATGCGCGCTGCTCGTATAACCACGAAGGAACGTTTGTAAGGAGGGACGTGTAGACCATGGATCTTTCGACCTTGATGCCGCAACAGCTGCAAGTCGTCAAAACGCTCGACCGCCCGCTGTTTGTCTCGGCAGGTGCCGGCTCGGGCAAGACCTTTACCCTCACGCGCCGCATCGTCTATGCGCTCTCGCCCGAATCCGGTCCGTTTGTCGAGCATCTGGACCAGGTGCTCGCCATTACCTTTACCAAAGACGCCGCGGCCGAGATTCGCGACCGCGTGCGCCGTGCGCTTATCGAAGAGGGTATGGACGAGGAGGCCCTGACCGTCGACGACGCTTGGATCTCGACCATTCACGGCATGTGCTCGCGTATCCTGCGCGCGCATGCGCTGGAGCTGGGCATCGACCCCGAGTTCACGGTGCTTACCGATACCGATGAGCTTATGGATCAGGCTGTCGAGCATGTGCTGGGGCGCGCGACGGCGCCCGATGCCGCGCCCGAGCTCGCCACTTCGCTTAAGGCCCTCTACGCCTGGTATCCCATGGCGGGCGAGGGCGGGCCGTTTGGCGCCGGTACCACCATCAAAGGCCTGGTGCGCGACCTGCTGGAGCTATCGAGCCAGCTGCCGGGCGGCATGGACGATGTGCGCGTGGCGCGCGGCCAGGCCGATACCTCGGCGCTTGCTGATGCCTATCGTGCGGCGTTGGGTGCAAGCAAGGCCACGACCGAGAAAGCGCAGGTGGCACTCGACGCCATCGACGCGTTTGAGGCGAGCGGCAAAACCATGGAGGATGCGGCGCGACTCATGATGTCGTGCGGCATGCCTCGGGCGAGCAAGGCGTTTCCTAAGGAGCAGGTGGAGCTACTCAAGGCCGAGGCCGCCGATGCGTTTATCAATATCGTGCTTGCCTGCGGCGGCCCGGCGCTCGATGCGCTGGTGGGGCTTGCCCGTGCCGTAGAGGCGGAGTACCGTGCGCTCAAGGCCGACCAGTCCGCGCTCGATAACAATGACCTGCTGCGCATGGCGTACGAGGCGCTGCGCGACTACCCGGCTATTCGAGCTGCCTATGAGGGCCGCTTTAAGATGGTCATGATCGACGAGTTCCAAGATACCGACCAGATGCAGGTCGATCTGATTCGCTATTTGACGGGTGCGGGCGAGCGCGCGCTGTGCACGGTGGGCGATGCGCAGCAGTCGATCTATCGCTTCCGTGGTGCCGAGGTCGAGGTGTTTCGCCGCCAGGAGCGCAAGGTGGGTTCGACGACGGCGTCCGAGACGGTCACCACGTCCGATGCTCCCGCCGGCGAGCTCGTCAAACTCGTGCGCAACTTCCGCAGCCACGACGAGGTGCTGCGCTATGTGGCGCGCGTCTTTGACGGCGACACCGGTGGTTTGATGCAGGGGTTCTTGGATCTTGAACCGAGCGACAAACGCAAGGACAAGCTCAAGGCAAAGGCTTCGCGCCGCCAGGCGCTGTTCGTTGCCGGCGGCAGTATGCAGGAGCGCACGCAGGCCAAGGCCCGTGCGATCGCCGAGCGATTCCATGCGCTTGCCGATGCCGGCCAGCCCCAGGGCGGCATGGTGCTGCTGCTGGGTCGCATGACCAATGCCGACGTCTACGCGCAGGCCTTCCGCGACCAAGGACTCGACTGCGTCATCGCAGGCGGCTCGGTCTTTGCCCAGGCGGACGAGGTGCAGACGGTGCGTGCCCTGGTCTGCGCGCTCGCCAATCCGGCCGATACGGCCCAAGGCCTTATGCCGCTGTTGGCCTCGCCGATGTTTGCACTCGGCGCCCAGGAGTTCCTGGCGCTGGCGACCAAGCTCGACGAGCAGACGGGGGAGACCTCGCGCCGCAACATCGATGCGGGTATCATGAGCGATTCCGATGTGCCGGGCTTGCAGGGCTTGCCGCTCGTAACGCGCGCCCGCGAGGTGCTGCGCTACGCACTGCGTCGCGTGGGGCGTGATTCGTTCGCTGCCATCGCGCGCGACGTGGTCAACGCCTCCGGCTGGTTCGTGCGTCTGGCGCAGCGCGGCCCCGAGGGCAAGGCCATTGCCGCCAACGTGCTCAAGGCGCTCGACGCCGTGGCCGAGGCAGAGGCCGAGCTCGGCAATTCTCCGCGCTCCATCGCGCTCGCCTTCGACCGCTTCTTGGCGGGCAAGGAGGCCCCGGGCGCCCTCAACGAGGAGGGCGACGGCGCGGTGCGCATCATGACCGTGCATGCGTCCAAGGGCCTGGAGTATCCGGTCGTGGCGGTTGCCGAGTGTTTTGGCGTGCGCAAATCGTCCGGTGCGGCACAGATGGGTCGCGTCGAGGGCGGAGCGCAAGTCGTGGCGCTGCCGGCGCGCTTCGATGGCGTTAAGCTTGCCGACGGAACCTTCGTGAAGGGCGATGACGTCAAAAAGCAGTTTGAACACGCGTTTAAGGGCAAGGGCACGTCGCTGTGGCTGCCGCCAGAGCTTATGGAGGACGTATGCGCGACGGGCTCTCCCGCCGAGGCATTTGCCCGCCTGCGCAACGACGACCTGCAGCTTTCGCTCGAGGAACGGGCCCGCTTGCTCTACGTTGCCATGACGCGTGCGCGCGAGCTGGTGATCTTGGCGATGGATGCCGGCGTGAGCCGTGGCAAGGTGACGGCGCCGACCTTCGACGTCGAGACCGATCTGACCTACGACGTGCTGCGCCGTATTTTGCCGACCGACGCTCTGGACATGCCGCAGCTCGATGCCGACCGCCTGGTGTTCGACAACTCCCAGCCGGGCGACTACGAGCTCATCACGCTGGCGAACTTTACCTTTGGCGAGCAGGCGTTTGAGGCCAACGCTTCACTGGATGCCGAGGGCAGGCTTGTCCGCGGCGATGTCGATACAGATGCTACCGACGATTCGGCCAGTACAATCGTCCCCGGTCCTGCCGACCCCAAGGCCGATTCGTTTGAGCTTGTGTATCCCCAGGCAGTGGGCGTGCGTATGGGCATCTGTCCGTATCCGATGCGTGACTCGTATAGCTACTCGTCAATCGCCGCGGCACTGCATGCCGAGGCCGAGGACCGTGCCGCCGAGACGCGCGTGCCCATGGACGAGGCTGGCGATGATGCGGAGTCGGATGGCTCGGAGATGACGGATGCGGACGTGGCTGCTGTCGAGCCCGCCGGCAATCCCATGGCGCTGGGTTCGGCCTTCCACGCTGCCTGCCAGTGGCTCATCGAGATGGGTGCCGATGCGCTGCCCGCTGAGCGTGCCGACGCCCTGGCTCGCTTGTGGCGCCTGACGCCGGAACAGCGCGAGCGCTTCGATGTCGCTCTGGATCGCTGGCTCAAGTCGTCGGTTCGTGCCGAGCTGCTCGCGTGGCCGTGCATCCGTGCCGAGGTGCCGTTCTTCTCGCTGGGCTGCGAGGACGAGGATATCGCCCGCTACGGCGCCTATGCCGAGGGCGCCATCGATGCACTGGCCACCGACCCGGCCGATCCGTCGCGCGCACTGGTCATCGACTACAAGACGGGCGGTACACCGGACGAGACGCCGGAACAGCTGAAGGAGAAGCACGCCCTGCAGGCGCGTGTCTACGCTGATGTTTTGCACAAGGTGGGCTTTGAGGCCGTGACCGTCAAGTTCGTCCGCGTGGAACAAGCCGATCCGACCATCTTCGTCGAACCTGCCGAGCCTCAAGTGGTCACCTACAATCTTTAGCCCGACCGGGGCTGCCCGCACTCCATTCCCCAATAACTTGCGGTGGAATAGTTCCTGTTTGGGCTCCATAGACCGCTAAACAGGAACTATTTCACCGCAACTCAAGAGGAGCCGTGTGGGTTTGGGCTAGGTTGGGGGTGCCGTCCGCGCTGTGCGGTAGAATCGTAACCCTAAGATCACGAACCCGCATCGGAGCTCATTACATGGCATTCGTCCATCTGCACAATCACACTGTTTTCTCCATGCTCGACGGCGCAACCCGTATCCAGGATATGGTCAACCGTGCCGTTGAGCTTGGCATGCCCGCCGTGGCCATTACCGACCACGGCTACATGTATGGCGTGCCCGACCTGGCGCTGGCCTGCGACGCCGTTAACCACAACACGCCCGAGTACAAAACATGGAGCCACGACAAGGCCTTCTTGGAAAAGGACCGCCGCGACGAGCTGGTGGAGCCCGATCCCGAGGAAAGCCCGCGCGAGCATGCCCAGTATGTGAAGGACATGGCCATGTGGGACGAGAAGGGCAACATCGACGAGCTCAAGCCGCCCCTGGTCATCAAACCCATCTTTGGCTGCGAGGTCTACTTTACGCCGGACGAGACCCTTGCCCGCGACCACAAGCCCGAACTCTACCACATGATCCTTCTGGCCAAGGACCAGGAGGGCTACGTCAACCTGATGCAGACGGTCTCCGAGGCCGCCGTGCAGGGCTTTTACTACAAGCCGCGCGTGACGCTCGACAACCTGCGCCGCCACGCCAAGGGCATGATCTGCACCAGCGCCTGCATCGCGGGCATCATCCCCAAATACATCGACCGCGGTGACATGGAGGGCGCCATCAAGTGGGCCGAGACCTTCCGTGACACTTTCGAGCCCGGCGACTTCTACATCGAGATCCAGGAACACGGTATTACCACCGACAACGGCCTGACCGACGAGCAGATGGACCGCGCGCTCATCGATATTGCCAAGCAGGTGGGCGTCAAGGTCATCGCCACCAACGACTTCCACTACCTGCGCCGCGAGGACGCGCCCGTGCAGGACGTCATCATGTGCATTGGCATGAACGCCAAGGTCGATGACCCCAACCGCATGCGCATGACCGGCTCGGAGTTTTACATGAAGACCGAGGAGGAGATGCGGGCGATGTTCCCGTATTGCCCCGAGGCCTGCGACAACACGCTCGAGATTGCCGACAAGTGCTATGTGGAGCTGGACTGGGACTCCATCATCCTGCCGCGCTTCCCGTTGCTCGATCCCGGCGAGACGCACGAGAGCCAGTTCCGCCGCGAGTGCGAGAAGGGCCTGCGCCAGCACTATGGTGACGATTGGGCCACGCGCGAGATCTGTGGCGTCAACATCAAAGAGCGCTTTGAGTACGAATACAAGGTCATCTGCGACAAGGGCTTTGCCGCCTACTTTTTGATCGTCGCCGAATACGTGCAATGGGCCAAGGACAACGGCATCGGCGTCGGCCCTGGCCGTGGCTCGGCAGCCGGCGCTATCGTCGCCTACGCCATGAACATCACCGCGTTCGACCCGCTCGAGAACGGCCTGATGTTCGAGAGGTTCCTGTCCCCGCAGCGTACCGAGATGCCCGATATCGATATGGACTTCGACGATGAGCGGCGCCTCGAGGTCGTGGAGCACGTTCGCCAGCTCTACGGCCCCGAGAAGGTCACCCACGTCATCACCTACTCGACCATTAAGGCCAAGCAGGCCATCAACGATGCCGCGCGCGTCCTGGACTACCCGGTCTACATGGGCCAGCGCCTGTCCAAGATGGTCTCGAGCGACCCCAAGGTCAAGCTCAAGCAGGTACTCGAAAAACAACCCGGCAAAGAGGATCTGTTTAACCCCGACTTTGCCGAGGCCTATAAAAAGGATGACGACGCCCGCCGCATCATCGACACGGCGCTCTCGATCGAGGGCCTCACCCGTGGCGAGGGCGTGCACGCGTGCGCCGTTCTGATCTGCCGCGACCCCGTCAACGAGCACGTGCCCACCAAGCTCGATACCAAGGGCGGCGTCGAGATCACCCAGTACGAAGGCCATACCGTTGCCGACATGGGCCTGCTCAAGATGGACTTCCTGGGCCTGCGCACGCTGACGGTTATCTCCAAGGCTAAGGCAAACATCAAAAAGAACTTCGGCATCGACATCAAAGAGGAAGAGATCCCCTTTGACGATCCCGAGATCTTTAAACTCATGGGCTCCGGCCACACCGCCGGCGTCTTCCAGGTCGAGTCCGCCGGCATGACGGCCACGATCAAGAACATGAAACCCACCGAATACAAGCACGTCGTGGCATTGATCGCTCTGTACCGCCCGGGCCCGCTGGGCGCCGGCATGGTCTCGTCTTACATCAACCGTATGAACGGCAAGGAGCCGGCCGTCTCCTACGACGACCGCCTGGACGACATCCTGGGCGAAACCTACGGCACCATGGTCTACCAGGAGCAGGTTATGCTCATCTCCGTCGAGATGTGCGGCTTCTCCAAGGGTGAATCGGACTCGCGTATCCGTAAGCCCGTGGCTAAGAAAAAGATCAAGCTGCTCACGTCGACGGTGCTCCACTGGGAGGATGGCTCGGACGAGACCACCTACGACCACTGGATGAACGGCGCCATCAAGAACAACTACACGCGCGAGGTCGCCCAGAAGATTTGGGACGATGTTCTCGAGTTCGCATCTTACGCCTTTAACAAGTCGCACTCCGCCGGCTACGCCATCCTGGTTATGCAGACGGCGTGGCTCAAGGCGCACTATCCGCACGAGTACATGGCGGCCGTTCTGACGTCCTATACGGGCAAGACCGACAAGATCGTGCACTACGTCTCGGCGTGCCGTCACGACGGCATCCCCGTGCTTTCGCCAGATGTCAACGAGTCCGGTACCGAGTTCACGGCTACCAAGGAGGGCGTACGCTTTGGTCTGGCCGGCATCCGCGGCGTGGGCACCGGCGTGGCGCAGGCGATTATCGCCGAGCGCGAGGCGGGCGGCCCGTTTAAGACGCTGCACGACTTTGTCGAGCGCGTGGACTCGAGCCAGGCCAATCGTCGCGTGATCGAATCGCTCATCAAGGCAGGCGCCTTCGACTCCACGGGGTATCCGCGTCGCCAGATGATGCACTTTGTGGACAAGAACAACCCCGAGAACATCATCGATGCCGCGGTAAAGCGCCAGAAAGATCGCGCGAGCGGCCAGACGTCGTTCTTCGATATGTTTGGCGACGTTGAGGGCTCGGGCTTTGAGGTGAGCGTGCCCGATCCGGATGGCCAGGAGTGGGACCGCCACCTTAAGCTGAGCCAGGAGAAGGAGGTTCTGGGCATCTATGTCTCGGACCACCCGCTGCGCCCGTTTGAGTATGCACTTAGCAAAGCGCGCGACTTCTCGTTCTCGCAGATCGACACCGGCTACGAGGTGCAAAACCCCACGGGCGGTACCATCAACCAGGAGATTCCCGAGGGCAAGGCGCTGTGGTGGGCCGGTATGGTCTCGAGCGTGTCCAAGCGCGTGACCAAAAACGGCGACCCCATGGGCATCGTGCAGCTCGAGGACATGGAAGGCGAGGCCACCGTCGTGGTGTTCCCCAAGACCTATAAAGAGGCCGAGGGGTACCTGTACGGCGAGGTCGATCCCGAGACCGGTGCACAGCTGTCCGATGCGTTTGTGCGCATTAAGGGCAAGCTCGAGCGCTCGGACCGCGGCGACCAGATCATCGCGCAGGAGATTGTGCCGCTTGAGCTCAACGAGGAGAGCAACAAGCCCAAGGTGTTTGAGGTCATGGTGCCCAACAACCGCTTTAGCCAGGGCAATATGGCGCGTCTTGCCACGGTGCTTACCACCAACCCGGGCGGCGACCGCGTGGAGATCTTTATCGAGCAGGTGGACGGGCGCGTACTGCGTGCCGAGGTACCGGCCAAGGTCAACGCACGCTCGATTCCGTTGTTGGCAGAGGCAAAGGCCATCGTGGGCAACCAAGGCAGAGTGACGGTGATCTAAGGGCGACCTTGCTGGTCCGCGCGAGATTGGAGGAAGTGATGGCGCAGGGGACGTTTGTGCAGGCGCTTCGTAAGGAGGCGGCGCTTAGCAGCACCTTTATGAAGGGGCGCTCGCTCATGCTCAACGGTGCCGTGCTGTCGTTTGAGGACTCCGGCTCGCGCTTCTCCAAAAACGTGAACATCGAGGGCACGGTGCGCGGCTCGCGCGGCGACCTGTACAAGACGCACGTGGTGCTCGACATGGACGAGCACGAGGTGATCGACTACGACTGCGATTGCCCCGCCGCCTTCCGCTATTCCGGCATGTGCAAGCACGCTATCGCCACGGCGCTGGCGTATCTGGATGCCAGTGGCGCCGAGCCCGTCGAGGGCTTGCGTACGCCGGTCCGCACGTTTACGGTACCGCCCGCACAGTCCAAGCAGCCCACGCGCCCCGTGCCCACCGCATCTGCGGTCAACCCCAACTTTCCCTTCCCGGCGCCCGTCCCCACGAGCCCGAGCCTTGTGGCGGCGCTTTCCGATCTTTCGGACGCGCGCATGGACGAGCTCGCGGTCATGCGCCGCAAGCTCGCCGGCACCATTGACCCCGATGCGCCCAAAGCGGTGCTGGAGCCCTCGCTGGTGCCGTACTACAATCCGCTGTTTGCCGATCGTTTTAACTGGGCGCTCGAGTTTCGCATTCGCTGCGGTTCGGTGTCCTACGTGGTTAAGGATATCGACGGCATGGCCGATGCCTATGTGCGCGGCGGTACGTTCTCCTATGGCAAGAAGCTTACGTTTGCCCATGTGCCCGAGGCTTTCGATGACGTGTCGACAAAGCTGCTCGACTTTATCGCAATGACGGTCGCCTACCTAGGCGATATTACGAGCTCGCGCTCGGCATCGTATGACTTTGCCCGCAGCGGCTTTGTCGCCGAGCGTCAGTTGCCGGTATCCGAGTATTCCGTCGTGTCCGTGCTGGACCTGCTGTGTGGCAGGACCCTGTCCTTTGAGCCCGCTTGGTCGCGGGGGACGACGACGCATCGCTCCTACGAGGTGGAAGTCGAGCCGTCGCCGCAGGGGGAGGGCGAAGTCCCGGCCAAGCGCCCGCCGCTCCTTGCCGCCAAGATTGCACCGGCGGCGGGAGGCAGCTACGACTTGCGCCTTCCGGCCGATACGTATTGCTTTGTCGCGAGCGACGCAGCCTATCTGGTCGATACGCGCCGCGCGCGCCGTACCGACACGGCGTTTGCCCAACATGCGGCGCCGTTCCTTTCGCACTTGTTGCCCTGCCGCACACCGGTCCATATCGCCGCCGACCAGGTGGGCGAGTTCTGCCGCATGGCGCTGCCTATCTTGCGCGACTACACCGACCTGACCGCTCCCGCCGTACTTGACGCCGTGGCGCCCAAGCCGAGTTTTGCCATGGCGATTGGCGTCGACGATGGTCTTGTGACCTGCAAGATTACAGTGGCCTACGGTGATTGGTCGGCAGATCTCTTTAGTCTTGGTGCTCCGGGTAGTCCTTTCGAAGAGCAACGCCCCGGCGTTCCGCCCCGCGATACGGTGGCGGAGTTTCGCGTTATGGACACGGCGGCCCTGTACTTCGATTTCTACGAGGGCGGCCTGGCGTTTGAGGAGCGCGATGACGAGAGCTTGTTCCACTTGCTGACCGAGGGCCTGTCTGCCTTGTCCGAGCTGGGCGAGGTCATGCTCAGTGATCGTCTGCGCCAGATCTCGGTGCGCCCCGCGCCCAAGCTTTCGGTGCGCGCGACCGTCAAGAGTAACCTGCTCGACGTCGAACTGGGCGCAAGCGGGCTCTCGTCGGCCGACCTTGCCATCTATCTCGATTCGTATAAGCGCCACCAGACGTTTGCGCGCCTCACGTCGGGCGACATCATTCGCCTGGACGAGGGAGTGCGCGCCGCGTTTGGCCTTGCCGAGGACTTGGGCGTCGATGCCGTCGACCTGCTCGATGGCGTGTCGCTTCCCGCGTCGAGCACCCTGTTCGTCGACAGCATGCTTGCGCGCACGCCCGAGCTCGAAGCCGATCGCGACGCTGCATTCCGTCGCACCGTTGAACGCCTGGACACGCTCGGCAAGATGGACTTTACGGTGCCGGCCTCGCTCAAGGCCACACTGCGCGGCTATCAGGTCGACGGCTACCAGTGGCTCGGCTCGCTCGAGCATCTGGGCCTTGGCGGCATTTTGGCCGATGATATGGGTCTGGGCAAAACACTGCAGATGATCGCACATATCCTGGCGCGCGTGGAGGCGGGGGACGCTAAGCCCACGCTCGTGGTATGCCCCGCGTCGCTCGTGTACAACTGGGCTGCCGAGTTGGAGCGCTTCGCTCCCTCGCTTGATGTGTGTGCCATCGTGGGCGCCAAGGCCCAGCGTCGCGTGCAAATTGCCGGTGCCGCCGAGCACAACGTGGTCGTGACGTCGTATGACCTCATGCGTCGCGACATCGACGAATATGTCGAGCAGGACTTTGCCCGCGTAGTGCTCGACGAGGCCCAGTACATTAAAAACCCGCTCACGCAGGTGGCGCGCGCCGCCAAGCGCCTGCCGGCCGGCGTGCGCTTTGCCTTGACGGGAACGCCCATCGAAAACCGCCTGTCCGAGCTTTGGAGTATCTTCGACTTTTTGATGCCGGGTCTTCTGGGCACGCGCGACTCATTTGCCAAGCGCTTTGAGAGTCCCGTCGAACATGCCGAGGGCGACAGTGCCGCTCGTCTGCAGGCGCTCGTGTCGCCGTTTGTGCTGCGTCGCGTCAAGGAAGATGTGGTGGCCGACCTGCCCGAGAAGATCGAGGATACGGTGATGGCGCAGCTTGCCGGCGAACAGCGCAAGCTCTACCTGGCCAACCAAGACCGCATCGCCCAGCAGGTGCAGCACCGCGAGGCCGGGGAGTTTAAGAAAGATAAGCTCAAGGTGCTTGCCGAGCTCACCAAGCTGCGCCAGATCTGTTGCGACCCGCATCTGCACTATGCGGACTACAAGGCGGGAAGCGCCAAGCTCGATACGTGTATGGAGCTCGTTCACGGCGCGCTCGACGGCGGTCATCGCATCTTGCTGTTCAGCCAGTTTACGGGCATGCTCGATATCATCGGCAAGCGCCTGGCCAAGGAGGACATCGCCTTCCTTAAGCTCACGGGCGCATCGTCCAAGGAGAGTCGCGCCAAGATGGTTGCGCAGTTCCAGGCGGGCGAGGTGCCGGTGTTCTTGATTTCGCTCAAGGCGGGCGGCGTGGGCCTTAATTTGACGGCTGCCGACGTGGTCATCCACTACGACCCGTGGTGGAACGTGGCGGCGCAGGACCAGGCGACCGACCGCGCCCACCGCATTGGCCAGCAGCACACCGTGACCGTGTACAAGCTCATCGCCAAGGACACGATCGAGGAGCGCATTATGCAGATGCAGGAGTCCAAGCGCGATCTGGTCAACAGCGTGCTCGGTGGCGATGGTATCTCGTCGGCACTGTTTACCCGCGAAGATGTTCTGGCGCTGCTCGGCGGCGACGGTCGCTAACCCGCTCGGGTGGGGCCGCCAGGGCGGATAGTACGCGCCGCCCCACCGTTCCCGCCCGTTATGTGTTCATTTGCCATGCCGTGGATGGTTCGCCTGCCTTTGGGCATAAGAAGCATCAGGAATATTGGCACATCAGCAAAGGAGAACATCATGGCGAAATTCTTTAAGGACCCCGACGGTAAGCTCATCGCTGCCCTTGGCGACGGCGTTGCGACCCCTGCCGGTTGCACGGAGCTGACCGCAAACACCGAGGATGCGGCACACGAGAAGCACGTGCCTGTTGTCGAGATCGAGCGCGACGGCCACGTCATTCGCGCACGCGTGGGCTCGACAGAGCACCCCATGCTGCCCGAGCACTACATCGAGTGGATCGCGCTTGAGGCCGAGGGCCGCCTGGAGGTCCATTACCTTGAGCCCGGCATGAAGCCCACGACGTTTTTCGCTGGCGGCTCCAAGACCGGTACCGTCTATGCCTACTGCAACCTGCACGGGTTGTGGTCCGCGACGTTCTAGGAGCGCGCCCCCGCTCGGGGTATCATAGCTAGCATATGCACATGCGAGCGCCGGCTGCATTATGCGGCCGGCGCTTTTACTACGACAACGACGATTTACGACGGAAAGGGCTGGGCCATGAAGCTCGCACTTGCACAGATCGATATGCGCCTGGGTGACATCGAGGGCATTTGCGGCCGCATCGAGGACCAGGCTCGCCTGGCTCATGAGCGCGGCGCGCGCGTGCTGTGCGTTCCGGCCCCGCTCTTTATGGGCGCCATGCCGGGCAGCCTGGTGGGCGCTGCCGATTTTGAGCACGATATGCTGACGGGCCTGACGGGCGTTGCCGAGCGCATCCAAGAGCTCGACATGATCTGCATCGTGCCCTCTGCGGTTTCGTTTGAGGGCCAGCCTCTGCTCGACTACATGATGCTTAAGGATGGTCGCGTGGTGCCCGCGCGCGCAAGCATCGCCCTGCAGCGTGGCGAGAGCAACGACGCGCGTTGGGCACCGCCGGTGTTTGACGTGGACGGCGTGCGCATCGCCGTGGTGTTTGACCTAGATCGCGAGCTCGAGATGCTGCCGACCGGCGTCGACCTCATCGCCTATTTCCAGTTCAACGCGTTTGACATGACCGACCGTGAGACTGCCGCCATTGCCGCCGTGCGCAGCGGTGCCTACCGCAAGATCGCGTCCAAGCGCAGCGTGTGGTTTGCCTGCATGGCGCCGGTCGGTGCCTATGACGAGTCGGTGTATACCGGCGGGTCGTTTGTGCTCGACGATTGCGGTCGCGTGGTGGCCCAGGCGCCGTGCTTTGAGGAGAGCCTGCTGGTTCAGGAGATTCAGCGCGGCGTGATGCTCGATGCCCTGGAGGACCATGAGCTGCCCCAGTTTCGCTCCGAGGAGTGGCTGTGGCAGGCGCTGGTGCTTGCCGTGCGCGACAATGCCCGCGCCCGCGGTGCGTCGCGTGCCGTGGTGGCGCTCGAGGGCGATCTGCCGTCGTCCCTATTGGCGGCGCTCGCCGTCGATGCCTTGGGTCCGCGTAATGTGATTGGCCTGGTGCTGGGGCGCAATCGCATCTTTACACCGGCGCAGGAGGAGGCCGAGGCCGCCCGCTGTTCTGCCGTGCGCTCAATTGCTGAGCGCTTGCACATTCGCACCGTCGAGCGCGATGCGCCGGATGCAGCGCGCGTGCTCGACCGCGACGTGTCGGCGGGCGATGCCGAACGCCTGCGTTCGCGTGCGCTGGGCCTGATGCTCGAGGATACGGCGCTCGAGCTGGGCGCCATGGCGCTGAGCCCGCTTTCCAAGACCGAGTACGCGCTGGCGGCGCCCGCGTTGTCCGGCGGCTACCAGGGCGACTTTGCGCCCTTTGGCGACGTGTATCTATCGACGCTCGAGTTTGTGGCGCGCGTGCGCAACCGCGCCTCGGCTGTGGTGCCCCAAGAGCTCGTGACGCTCAACGCGGTGGAGGATTGCATGGATCGCGTGCTGGCGCAAGCGCTCTCGACGCTTGACGGTCCGGTCGACATGCTCGACCGCGCGGCGCAGCTGCTTGGCGGGCTTGAGCCGGGCGAGGTCGATGGTGCGCTTGAGTCGCACGTAGACCGCAATCGACCTTTCGACGACATCCCGATGGCCGCCGGCAAGCCCGAGGCCTGCTCGCTGCTGTTGATACTCGTGCGCCAAGGTGAGGCTGCTCGTCACATGCTGCCGACGGTGCCGATCGTCTCGGCCCGTTCGTTTGCCGAGCGCGCTTGGCCGTACATGCTTGCGTGGTCCGATCTGGGGCTCAACGGCAAGGAGCGCATGACGGTTGATTCGCTGGCACGCGCTGAGGTGCGACGCTTTGCCGACGACGATACGAGTGACCGTATGCGCGGCGAGATGATGGGCTTATTAGGCGAGCTGTTGGGTATTTCGCCCGAGCAGATGGAAGAGCTGCGCTCCGAGGACGGTCAGCGTCGTCTGCATGAGGGCATGAAGCGGTTTGAGGGCGAGGTCCAGGACGCCATCGAAAAAATGATGGGCGGCCAGGGCGGACCGCAGGGTGGTCCGATGCCGCATCCGCCGGTAGACCCCCGACAGTTCCCATTCTTCTCGCAGAACTAAAAAGGTTACGCGGTTTTACCAAACCGCGTAACGAGTCGACGCTGCGCGCCCGCCAGAGCGGCAATCTGCCTTTCAATCGTCGGGCATGACCACCAGGTCAATGCCCTCCTCTTTCAAGGCACCTTGCTCGCTCTGGCGGGCGCTCGCTTGCGTATGCTCAACCTACAATTCGATCTCGGCTGACTTATAGGGCTAGCGTTGTGTTATTCTAGAACAGACGTTCGTGAATGATGCGCGGGGCCTTGCCTTGCGCTTGGAAAAAAGGCGAGGGGAGGTTGGCTTGGTCATTTTGGGTATCGACCCCGGTTTGGCCCATACGGGCTGGGGGATTATCGAGGAGCGACGTGGCGAGGTTCGCTGCCGTGCCTACGGTTGTATCGAGACCAGCGCGGGCAGCCCGCTCGCGGTGCGCCTGTCGCATATCGCCCACGACCTCAAGGGCGTCGTCGAACGCTACCGTCCCGATACCGCGGCTATCGAGAGCATCTACTTTGGCGCTAACGTCCGCTCGGCCATCCCCACGGCGCATGCCCGCGGTGCCGCGCTCGTGGCGCTTTCGGAATGCGCGCTCGAGATTGGCGAATACACGCCCATGCAGATCAAGCAGGCTGTTGTGGGCACCGGCGCCGCGGACAAACGGCAGGTCGCGTATATGGTTCGTACGCTCACGCAGCTCGATCACGATCCTCACCCAGACCATGCCGCCGATGCCCTGGCCTGCGCCATCTGTCACGTTAACCTAAGCCGCACCCGGGCGCTTACCGGCGGTGAGTTCTATCAACAGAGAGGAACCGGATACTGATGATCTCCCAGCTCCATGGAACGCTTATCGAGGCCACGATGAGCTCGGCCGTCGTCGATGTGTCGGGCGTGGGCTTTGAGCTCGGTATTTCGGGCAGCACTGCCGCCACGCTGCCTACGCCCGGCGGCGAGGTTCGACTTTATACCCGTATGCAGGTGCGCGAGGACGCCATGACGCTCTTTGGCTTTGCCTCCAAGGACGAGCGCACGATGTTCGATCGGCTCGTGTCCGTCTCGGGCGTCGGTCCGCGACTGGCGCTTGCCGTGCTTTCCACCTATACCGTGGGACAGCTGTATTCCCTGGTGATGGCCGAGGACGACAAGGGCATGGCCAAGGTGCCCGGTGTGGGCAAAAAGACCGCCCAGCGCCTTATCTTGGAACTCAAGAGTACCTTTGCCAAGGACAAGGGCTTTGTTCCGGTCGACGTAATCCCCGGTCAGGTTGCGATGCCGGTCCCCGCCGCCGCTCCTTCGGCGATCGATGACGCCCGCGCGGCGCTCCTTTCCATGGGCTTTAGCCCGCAGGAGACCGAGGTCGCCCTGAGCGGGTATGATGGGCAGGATATGCGTGTCGAGGACCTGCTCGGCGCGGCGCTTAAGCGACTCGGAATGGATGCGTGATGTGGGAAGCCGATGACTCTCAGGACCTGTGGGCGACGCCCGGCAGCTCGCCGGCGGCATTTATGGCGCACGGTGAGCGCATGGTGGGCTCGGAGCTGACGCCCGAAGACCTCGATGTCGACCGTACCCTGCGTCCCCAGCGCCTGGACGACTACTGCGGTCAGGAGCATATCAAGCAGAGCCTGCGCGTGCTGATCGAGGCGGCACAGAGCCGTGGCGAGACGCTCGACCACGTGATCTTTTCGGGCCCTCCGGGTCTGGGCAAGACCACGCTGGCCACCGTTATCGCCAACGAGCTGGGCGCTCAGATCAAGACGACGAGCGGCCCGGCCATCGCGCGTACCGGCGACCTGGCGGCTATCCTTACCAACTTGCAGCCAGGTGACGTGCTGTTTATCGACGAGATCCACCGCCTCAACCGCTCGGTCGAGGAGGTCCTGTATCCTGCGATGGAGGACTTTGCCCTCGATATTGTGATCGGCAAGGGTCCGGCTGCACGCTCGATTCGCCTGGATATCCCTAAGTTCACGCTGGTGGCGGCAACGACTCGCTCGGGCATGCTGACCGGCCCGCTGCGCGACCGCTTTGGCATTTCGTATCGCCTGGATTACTACACGGTCGAGGAGCTTGCCCAGATCGTGACCCGCTCGGCGACCATCTTGGGCGTGACGATAGACCATCCGAGTGCGCTCGAGATCGGCTCGCGTTCGCGTGGCACGCCGCGCCTGGCCAACCGTCTGCTCAAACGCGTGCGCGACTATGCGCAGGTGCGCGGCAACGGTCCTATTGAGCTTGATATTTGCCGTCAGGCACTCGAGTTCTTCGAGATTGATGAGCTTGGTCTGGACTGGATGGATATTCGCATCTTGGAGACGCTCGCCAAGACGTTCTCCGGCCGTGCCGTGGGCCTGACGACCCTTGCCAGCGCGGTGGGCGAGGACCCGGGTACGCTCGAGGATGTCTATGAGCCCTATCTGCTGCAGTGCGGCTTGATGATTCGCACGCCCCAGGGCCGTCAGGCAACGCTTCGCACCTTTGAGCATTTGGGTATCGAGCCAGCCGTTTAGAGTCGGGTTTGTTTTGGCTAGTCTGTAGGCTATCGCTGAGCATTGGATAAACATATCGCCATTCATCGGTTACGGGTGTTTTACTATTGCGCGCCCGTGCTATGCTGAAATGGTCTTTTTCTCATTCGGTAACGAAAGGACCGCCCATGCCTACTGACATCGAAATCGCACGTTCCGTCACGCCGCTGCCCATTACCGAGGTGGCTAAGAACGCCGGCGTCGACGTAAAGCACCTGATTCCGTACGGCTTCGACAAGGCTAAGGTTGACTATTCACTGCTCAACGAGCCGACCGATCACCAGGCCAAGCTCGTCCTCGTGACCGCTATCAATCCCACGCCCGCCGGCGAGGGCAAGACCACCACGACTATCGGTCTGGCCGATGGTTTGCGCCGTCGCGGCGTCAAGAGCGCTGTGGCCCTGCGTGAGCCTTCGCTCGGTCCCGTCTTTGGCGTAAAGGGCGGCGCCGCCGGCGGCGGCTGGGCTCAGGTCATCCCCATGGAGGATATCAACCTGCACTTTACCGGCGACTTCCATGCTATTGGCGCCGCCAATAACCTGCTGGCTGCCATGCTCGACAACCATATTCAGCAAGGCAACCAGCTCGGTATCGATGTTAAGCGCATCACCTGGAAGCGCGTCGTCGACATGAACGACCGCCAGCTGCGCCACGTTATCGACGGCATTGGCGGCAAGGCTCAGGGCGTGCCGCGCGAGGACGGCTTCGATATCACCGTTGCCTCCGAGGTCATGGCGATCCTGTGCCTGTCCACGAGTATCAATGACCTCAAGGAGCGCCTGGGCGAGATCGTCGTCGGCTACAGCTTTGCCGGCGAGCCCGTCCGCGCCCGCGACCTCAAGGCTCAGGGCGCCATGGCTGCGCTGCTTAAGGATGCGCTCAAGCCCAACCTGGTGCAGACGCTTGAGGGTACGCCCGCGTTTGTCCACGGCGGTCCCTTCGCCAATATCGCCCACGGCTGCAATTCCATCATGGCCACGCGTATGGCTATGCGTTTTGGCGATGTCGCCATTACCGAGGCAGGCTTCGGCGCCGATTTGGGTGCCGAGAAGTTCCTCGACATCAAGTGCCGCATGACGGGCGTCCGCCCCAGCGCCGTCGTGATTGTCGCCACCGCCCGCGCGCTTAAGTACAACGGCGGCGTTGCCAAGGCCAACCTTAACGACGAGAACCTCGAGGCCCTCAAGGCCGGCATGCCCAACCTGCTGCGTCACGTTGACAATATCCAGAACGTCTATGGTCTTCCCTGTGTGGTCGCCATCAACCGCTTCCCGACGGACACCGAGGCCGAACTCGAGCTCATCGAGTCCGAGTGCCAGAAGCTCGGCGTTAACGTTAAGCTTTCCGAGGTCTGGGCCAAGGGCGGCGAGGGCGCGCTCGACCTGGCTGATGAAGTCATGCGCCTGATTGAGCAGCCGAGCGAGCTCAAGTTTGCCTACGAGGACGGCGCCGATGTTGCCGATGCCCTCGAGGCCGTCGCCACCAAGGTCTACCGCGCCGACGGCGTTGACTTTACGCCGGCTGCCAAGCGTCAGCTCGCCGAGCTGCGCGAGAACGGCTTTGGCAACCTGCCGGTGTGCGTCGCCAAGACCCAGTACAGCTTTAGCGACAACGCCAAGGCGCTGGGCGCCCCCGAGGGCTTCCGCATCACCGTGCGCGAGCTCAAGGTTTCTGCCGGCGCCCATTTTGTGGTTGCGCTGACCGGCAGCGTTCTGACCATGCCTGGCCTGCCCAAGGTGCCCGCGGCAGAGAACATTGACGTCGACAACGACGGCAACATCACCGGTCTGTTCTAAGCCCACTGCCTATAGCTGCTTGATTGCCCCGCCGTGCCCACCAGGCTCGGCGGGGCTTTTTGATTCTTAGGCACGCGCATCTCTTGTAGATACCGGCGGGCTTTGCCCATCATAGGCTTTTGCGCGGGTAGAATGCATGGATAACTTGATGCTTACAGGCGACGGAAAGGAAACGTTGCATGGACCAGGATAAGACGACCGTGATGGGCGGATATGGCTCCGCACAGGCTGGCGGCAGCGCCGATGCGACCCGTATTGTGCCGAATCCCGGCAATGCTGCTCCCGATGCGACGCAGACATGTGCCGAACCCACGCGGGTTATGGGCTATGGCGATACACCACGGGATCCGTTTGATTATGCACCGCAGGACCCGTATGGCAACGCGGCTCCGGACCCGTATGGCAATGCGGCGGCAGGCGCTTATAACAACCTGCCGCAAAATCCCATTCCGCAGCCTCAGCAGACGACGTATATGCCGCGCACGGCGCAGGCCCAGCCTCGCTATGAGTCGCGCGATCCGTATGCGCGCCAGCCCCATCGCGAGTATCCCAAATCGATTCCGCAGTATGGTGAGGACGAGGAAGAGACGCCGTCGCGTTCGTCGAGTGTGATCAAGAAGATCCTGATTGTGCTGGCAATTTTCTTTGCCCTCTCGATTGTGTTCGCCATTGTGACGGGCATGCTCAACAAGCGGGGCGCCACGACCGATGCCACGACCGAGCAGGCCGAGACCACCCAGTCTGCTGCCGTCGACCTGAGCGATATCCCGGGACAGTACTGGTCCAACGCCAAGAAGCTCCTCAAGTCGCGCGGAGCCGACCTTTCGAACGCCGTGATTCTGACCGACGATGGCTCAACGCCCGTCATCGATTCCAACTGGGTTGTTACGAATGCCTACTATAACGACAACGGCAACCTGGAGATTCAGCTCACGCACAAGAACAGCTATGGCAACTCGTCCGGCGGCCAAAGCGGCACCGACAGCTCGAGCTCCAACATGCTGGAGGACCTGAGCAACAAGGCGCAGGAATTGGGAGACAAGGCGCAAGAGCTGGGCGATACAGCCCAAAACCTCGGCGATACTGCTCAGAATCTGGGCGATATGGCTACCAATGCCTGGAACGCCCTACAAAACGGCATTTCGGGCGCACAGGGAAACTAGCGGCTGAGCGAAGCGGGGCTACAACTGTTCGGCCGGACGCTCGGGCGAGCTAAAGCCGGAGTCAAACGTGACGACGCATGATGCATCGGGCCTGCGCTCGTGCACGATATGCGTCACGCGTTCCAACAGCTCGTCGTCGGAGATGTGAAAGTCGTCGGGACGCACCAGGTCAAATGACACAAGGTCATCGTGTTCGTGCAAGTCGTGGATGGAAAGCGCGGGGTCGATCTGCGCTACGCCGCGCTTGACCCAGCCGCGTAGATCGTCACCGGTTGTTGCAATGGGGTCGCAGTGCAGCGTGATGGCGATGCCCATCTGACGTTTGATGTCGTGTTCGATGGTGTCCAGAATCTCGTGGTGCTCAAAGGCATCGCCCTCGCCGGGCATTTCCACGTGTGCGCTGGCAAACTGACGGCCGGGACCGTAGTCGTGCACCATGAGGTCGTGCGTGCCCAGGACCTGGGGGTACGACATGATCCTGTCGCGGATTTCCTGGACGAGCTTGGGGTCGGGCGCTTGTCCCAACAGCGGGCTGATGGCGTCGCGCACCAGGCCCATGCCGCTGATGCAGATGAAGATTCCCACGCCCAGGCCTGCCCAGCCATCGAGGTCAAAGCCGGTCGTCTGCGAAATAAGCGCCGCCGCCAAGACCGAACCCGAGGCGATGACATCGTTTTTGGAGTCCTGCGCCGTGGCGATGAGCGTCTCCGAGTCGATGCGATCGCCCAACGTGCGGTTGAACGCGGCCATCCAGAGCTTAACGAGCATGGATGTAGCCAGTGCCGCAAGGGAAACGAGCGTGTAAGCGGTGGGGGAGGGCTTGATGATCTTGGTAACGGACTCGAGCACCAGATTGATGCCGACAGCACAAACGAGGACGGCGACAACCAGACCGGCGAGGTATTCGTAGCGGCCGTGGCCATAGGGGTGACCTTCGTCAGCCGGGCGACTGGCAAGTCGGAATCCGAGCAGGCTCACAATGTTGCTCGACGCATCGGAGAGGTTGTTGAAGGCGTCGGCGATGAGCGAGACAGAGCCGGCGAGCAGGCCCGCGATGCCCTTGGCTAGGCACAGGGCAATGTTGAGGCCAATACAGATGAGGCTTGCGGCAAAGCCCGCGTTGGTGCGGCGGGAAGCATCGACCGGCTCGCCCTCGCTGCCGGGAACAAGCGTATGTACCAGCCGATTTACAAATAGCATGGCGATCGTCCTCACAATCATGGTTAAGGGGATAGTGTAGCTCGCACAGACGCAACGTGTACCGGTGCTCAGAAAATGCAGCAATGGTCTGCTGGAGCTAACGAGTGGGGCTTCTTGTCCGACCGGGTGCTCCATTTTGGGCCACATGGGTATGGGCATGTGCCTGTTTGCCCGACATACTTAATGTTGACAGCCCCTGTGCAAAGGAGGACGTTTCCATGGACGAGATGTTTGCCATTAAATGCCAAAACTGCGGCGGCCCTATGTACTCGCACCAGTCTAAACGCAGCTTTGAGTGCGCCTATTGCGGCACGGTCGTTCCATGGCAGGCCGATGCGGGGGAGCCTAAGAGCGCCCTGGGCATTCGCCATGCGCCGCTGACGGTTGTCGATGGGCTGCTTAAGCTCACTCATGTGTCGCAGCTCGAACGCCCGGAGGACCCGGACTGGTATTTCTTCAATTCGCATTGGCGCAACCAGTCGGTTTTGGAGCATCTGCTGTGGGAAGACCGCGGTACGGCTCAGGAGTTCCAAGAAGCCACGCGCGTGAGCATTCCCTGCCCCTCCTGCGGCGCGTCCTTTGAGGGGTCATCGACCCAGCGCGTGTTTGAGTGCCCGTCCTGCGGCAATAAGATCGGCGTTGCCGACCTGCTTAAACCCGGTACCTTTAGTAAGCGCCTGACCATGGGCGTGGGTGCCGAATACGTTCCCGAACAGGGCGTCCCCTGTGAGATATCGCCGCAGCAGGCACGTGCCAACGCGCTGCAGCTGGTGCGCCAGTACCCCGACGCCTTTGCCGGGCACGACGTGGAAGACGCGATTCAAAATGACATGATGCTCTTCTACTTCCCCATGGCGCTGGCGGACTTGCGCATGATGGCGTCCTTCCCGGGCAAGGGCCTGAGCAAGGAGACCTTGGTGTACTACGAGGTACTCGATTGGGCGTATCCGCGGGCAAACTACCTGGACGTTCGTCTTATGGGCATTTTGGAGCCGTGGGACTTTGGCAAGGTGGGGCCGTTCGATCCTGCCATGCAGGAGGGCGACTTCCGCGTTGTCTCCGTCGATGCGTCTACCAAGGACCAGGTGGTCATTGATAAGCTGGCGCTCGACGTTGCCGGCAACGATGCCGAGGCGGTGCTGGGGCTCAATAAAAAGAGCATCCGCACCTGGGCGCGTAAGGCCCGCAAGCATAAGGACGGCCTGGTGATGGTACCGGTCTACTTTGTCGATCGCCCAGCGACGGACAGCCGCGATGGCGAGCAGGTGCGCATTGCCGTAAACGGCCAGACGGGCCGCGCGGCCGCGGTGGTGTTTAGCGACAAGCGTGAGACGCATGTGGTGGCGCCGCTCAACCCGAGCCTGCATCTATCGAACGAAAGTACCGTACATGCCACGCCCATCGAGGTCAAATACGTTAAATCGCCCTTCCTATACCAGATCGTGCGTCGTGGAGACGGCGAACAGCCGCGTCAGGTGGCAGCGGTTGCCGAGGGTTCCTACCGAGAAGAAAAGCCCAAACGCAAGGGCTTGCTCGCTGCGATCTTTGGGAAGTAGGGGAGTAGTGCCGGTCGGCGCTGCGATCCGATAGCTAGAGGAACGGGGCAGCTCGCAGGAGTGCGGACTGTCGTCTGATTGTTTGAGGGTGCCAGATGTAAATAATCGGTGGAGCGGCTGCAAAAGAGCCGTCTCGCTGGGTAAAATCAGGATGTGCCGCGGAACCCGCTCCTCAGCTAGTCACACTTCGGAAGCGCGGGCAACGCAGGTATTATCGTCTAAAGGGCCGGCTGCAACCGGCCCTTTTTATGACTCCCTTCGCTATCCGTTACTGCTTATATTCCCGCCAGATCGAGTAGAGGTTCCGGGCAATGCCGGTCACATACATCGAGAGGCGCAGGATTTCAAGAAACAAGTTCATAGGCTTCACCCCAATCGGAGATCGGAGCGTTGCCCGCAGACGGATTCCGCGGCAGTCAAGATTTTACCTCACAGGCCGCGGTGGGAGACATCCTGCCCATTCCATGGTTTGGAACGGTGTCGATCTAACGGGCAATCAAACCCCTAGCACTCTTTGAATTGAGCAAGCATCTGCCCGAAGAAGCTGAGCCCGGATGGCTCATAAATGAGTGAGCCGCCATCTTCGGTTCGGTAGACCCCGCAGGGGAGGTAACGCCCGTCGGGGAGAACATAGAGGTTGGCTTCTTCCTTCAGTCCTGCTGGAAATAGCGGAATCCCGTTTTCGTCCACTTGGAACTCGTCTATATTTGCGATCTTTCTTTCCGTGGTGCCTCCTGGTCAGTTTCTATCGTAAGTGCGCCCTAAAACAAACACTGCTCTATCAGCTCTTTACCGCGCAAGGCGTCGGTCCACTCCTGCGGAATTGCGTCGATGCCGTATACCGTGCCGGCGAGGGCGCCGGCAACGGCTGCGGTGGTATCGGTGTCGTCGCCCAGGTTGACGGCGACAAGCACGCAATCTTCGTAGCTGGTAGTGTTGACGAAGCACCAGGTGGCTGCCTTAAGCGTGTCGCGCACGAAGCCACCTGACCTGATTTCCTGCTCAGGCACGCCTTTCAGATGGAGTGCCCGCGAGGGGAGCGCGCCGTTCATCACATTCCTCATCAGCTCAACAAATATGATGCATGCATCGGTTGATGTTCTGTGGGCGTGCGTGATTGCCGAGACCTCGCGGATCTCGTTGTCCGTCGCATCGGTGAACGCTAGGGGAGCGATGCGCATGAGCGATCCGTTGCCGTTGTCGCGCTCGCCGGAGCCTCCTTTGCCGGTGTGCAAAGCGCGGGCGGTCGTGCCGCCGTAATCGAAAACGCCGTCGATCGTATACTCGCCACGGGCAATCCAGCGTACGAACTTGTCGCGCATGTCTGCGGTGTCGATGTGCCCGAGCTCCCTAATCGAGTCACAGGTAGCAAGCGTCATGGACGTGTCATCGCTCCAGGTGCCGGCGGGCTGCCCATGCGTGCCGTAGCCGATCATGTCCGTGCATTTGAACGTGCCGCGGGGCCTAAACTCGTAAGGAACGCCCAGTGCGTCGCCGACGGCGAGCCCATAGATGCAGTCGCGCAGTGTTGTTTTCGGTCTGTCTGTCATGGAAAGCTCCTCTTATCCCAGGTGATGTGGAGCGCCATCGGTGGTGTCGGTCGCAACGTATTGCTATCCTTGTGCTTCGCCATTAGTCGCTTCGTTGATGGCGCGGTACTCGGCACTCAGCTCGCGCGCCAGCTCTTCCTTACTTGGAAGATACGGCAGGTATTTGGCGGCAAACACTTGGTCGTTGTCTTCGGGCAGCGTGTACTCGACAATCGAATCGCTTTTGTCCGCGCAGAGCACGATGCCTATGGGCGGATTGTCGCCTTCGTTCATGAGCTCGCGCGTGTAGTAGTTCACATACATTTGCATCTGGCCCAAGTCCTGGTGCGTAAGATCGTCCGTCTTAAGGTCGATAAGCACGAAGCAGCGCATCAGATAGTTGTAAAACACAAGGTCAATATAGAAATGGCGCCCATCAAAGGTGATGCGCTTTTGGCGCGCCTCGAAAGCGAAGCCACGGCCAAGCTCCAGTAGGAACTTCTGAAGATGTGTGATGAGCGCCTGCTCTAGATCGCTCTCGCGAAACGCAGTATCGTCCGAGAAACCTAAAAACTCCAGTACATATGGGTCACGGATGATATCCTCGGGGCGACGAGCCGGGGCGCTCTTTTGGATTTCCTGGGTGACGGCCTCCTTGTCCTTGCTGGCAAGCAGGCGCTCGCGGAACATGGTGTTGATCTGGCGCTCGAGCTGACGCGTGCTCCAACGAGAATCGGCGCATTCGTTCATGTACCAGGCGCGAGCATCAGGGTCGGGAATGCGCATCAACCTGCGGTAATGAGTCCAGCTCAATTCGCTACGCAGTGCGTCGCGAATTGGAAACGCAAGAAAGAACTGACGCATATTGCGAAGGTTTGCGATGCCAAAGCCTCTTCCGAAATCCGCGGTAAGCCTTCTGGAGAGGCCTGCAATCAATGCCTCTCCATATGCTGCGCGCTCCTCTCCGCCCTGTTCATCAACAATGCTCTTGCCGATCTCCCAATACGCCTCAACCATCGCAAAGTTAACGGCGGTATAGGCCTTGTCGCGAGCGGCGTTGAGAATCGAGGAAACCTGCTTGTAAAAAACTTCTGGCACGATTGCCGATTCTCCACGGTTTACCAGTTCGCCCATCATTGTCGCCCCACTTTCATCTTGTGGAATGCATCTTTATCGCATTTAGTTTAAAGCCTCGCGCGGACACGAATTGCTGTGCTGTCTGACATCTTCGCATGGGGCCTTGAGGTGGTTAAAATGTGGCCATAGAGACAGTTTTAACGAACCCCATGGGGGTGACGCGCATGGACAACAACACCTTGCTGTTCCAGGACAAAGGTTCGGGCGGGTTTAAAGACGTCAGGATCTACCCCAACCGCATCGAGGTGCTCAAGAAGGGCACTTTCGGCGGCAAGCATATCGAGATTGTCTACCTTAAGGACATCACGGGCGTTAACAGGATCAAGGGCCGCAATGTTTTTCTGCGCAACAGGTTGTTGACTGCCTGTGTCTTTTGCCTGAGCAGCCGCTCCCGGGCTCAGGAATTCGTCAACGTGCTCAATATGGTGATGTGACCGGGCGCTTTCGAACACAAAAAGCCGGGATGCAAGGAGTCACACCTTGCATCCCGGCTGAGCTAAAACGGCGCTGCTGCATGCCGTTGGAGCTTTAGCGCTTGATCTCGATATCCTCGAGCTTAACGTCCATGGCCTCGGTCTTGGCTTTGGCGATGTCGTCGGCAAATTCCAGAGACTCCATCATGGTCTCGACGGCGTCCTTGTGTTCCTCGACGTTGTCGATGCGCACGTACACGCTGCCGCCGCCTGCTTCGGTGAAGTACTCAGTCGTCACGCCGCCCGAGTGTGTATAGGAAGCGTTGCGCCAAGTCTTGCCGTTGTACTTGACGGGGTCATTCTCGGTCCACTCAAAGCTGGCATTCCACTTTGCCTCGTAGTCGAACAGCTCGTCGGCGTTCTTGTCAGGATCGAAGACGGGGATGAAGCGGTCGCTGGCGTGCTCGCTCTCGGTGAACTTAAACTGGGCCCTGTCGGCCGTGTCGCCGGCAACATCGGTGATCTCAACGCCCTCGGGGACCTCGACCTTAAACCAAATGAAGTCGGTCCTCATATCCACGGCTGGCTTTTCTGCTCCGCCGCCACCGCCACTGCCGGTAGCGCCGCCGCTTCCGCCACAGCCCACCAGGGCAACCGCGGCAAAGAGACTGATGCAGAGGGTGAGAATCGCAAAGGCCTTCTTTTTCATGGTCGTGTCCTCCTCGATCTGTAACCGCCCATGGATTACCTGCTTTTACTGTACGCGTTGACGGCTCGCTAGGGTGGGCCATGTGTCCCATTCTGAGGGCCGGATTTGCGCCGTTAAGTGGCAATATGTTCGGGCGCAAAAGAGGGGAGGGCCGATGTTGTCGGCCCTCCCCGGGGTTGGGTGCCCGTTGTTTTAATGGGGCGCGCGTACGTGGGCGTTGCCCCAACAGATTCCTTGTTTATAGATATGCCCCAGTTTGTGACGTCCGGAAGTCCCGAAAGGTGGGCCATGTGTCCCATGTTTGCGTTGGCATGGCCTATCGTGTGCCATAGAAATCCGCGATGGCCAGGTGTACTGACGCTAATGTGCTTATGGGCTAGACTTAGCATCATTACGTGTTTGATGCGGTTGGCCGGCGGTTGCCGCCCGACCGATCTATATGACTTGAAGGTGCATGCGTATGAGCCAAGAGATGATGGACAAGACCTGTCGCGGGTTTGCCGAGGCGCTGGCCGCGCGCGAGCCGGTTCCTGGCGGTGGCAGCGCGAGCGCCTTTGTGGGCGCGCTGGGCGCCTCGCTGTGTGGAATGGTTGCCCGCTACGGTGCGACCAATCCCGCGCTTGCTGATCGTGCGGATGACCTGACGCGCGCGTTTGCCCAGGCTGATGAGCTGGCGCAGGAACTAGTGGGTCTGGTTGCCGAGGATGTGCGCGCGTACGGCCAGGTGTCTGCGGCATACGGTATTCCTTGTGATGACCCGGCTCGACCCGTGGCGATTCAGGACGCGTTGCGCGTGGCGGCCATGCCACCGTATCGGATCATGGATGCCTGCGCCCGCGCGCTGGCGCTGCTCGAGGACATGGCCGACAAGGGTTCGCGCCAGTTGCTGTCCGACGTGGCATGCGGCGCCGTGTTCTGCCGCGCCGCCATGCAAGGCGCGAGCCTGACGCTCTTTGCCAACACCACATCTATGAAAGACCGGGCGCGCGCCGAGGAACTCGAGGCGGCGTGCGATGAACTACTAGATACGTGGCTGCCGCGCGCCGATGCACTGGCGCGCCGTGCTGCTGACGCCGCAAGGAAGAGGGGATAGCCATGGCCGAACTGCTCAAGGGTGCTCCCGTTGCCCGCGCTTTGACCGAGGAACTTGCCGCTCGTTGCGCCGCCCTGCGCGAACAGGGCATCGTGCCGACACTGGCCATCGTTCGTGTGGGCGAGCGCGAGGACGACCTGTCCTACGAGCGCGGCGCCCTCAAGCGCTGCGAGAAGATTGGCATTGAGGCTCGCCGCGTTTTGCTTCCCGCCGATGTTTCACAGGACGAGCTGTTGGCGGCTATTAAGGACATCGATGCCGACCCCGCTGTTCACGGCTGCCTGATGTTTCGTCCGTTGCCCGCTGGGCTTGACGAGGATGCAGTTGCCGCGGCACTCGAGCCCGCCAAGGATGTTGACTCCATGACGCCGGCCTCGCTGCTCACCACGCTTTCGGGGCGAGGCGAGGGCTTTGCTCCTTGCACGGCGGAAGCCGTGTTGGCGTTGCTGGACCATTACAGCGTTGAGCTGGATGGGGCCAAGGTCGCGGTCGTCGGTCGGTCGCTCGTGATTGGCCGTCCCGTTGCCGCCATGCTTACGGCTCGCAATGCCACGGTGACGATGTGCCATACGCATACGCGCGACTTGGCTGCCGAGTGCCGTGCGGCTGATATTGTGGTTGCGGCCGTTGGACGCGCACGCACGATTGGCGCGGATGCGGTTCGCGAGGGCCAGACGATCATCGATGTGGGCATTAACTGGGACGAGGCCGCTGGCAAGCTGGTCGGCGATGTCGATTTTGATGCTGCGGAACCGATCGTTGGCGCAATTACTCCCGTGCCGGGCGGCGTGGGGGCTGTAACGACGGCGATTCTCGCCAAGCACGTGATCGAGTCGGCGGAGCGCGCATCGAAATAGTCGTTTTTGACCACAGGGGTTGCCGGGGCGGCTGTTTCGCCCTTTTTGCGCCGAAGCGATACACTGGTACCGTTTGATTTCTTCGCTCAAGGAGGATGCGCATGCCGTGCACAACGATTTTGGTTGGTAAGAACGCGAGCGACGACGGGTCGACGCTGGTTGCCCGCAACGAGGACTCGTCCAACGGGGTGTTTGAGCCCAAGCGCATGCGTGTTGTGCACCCCGACGAGCAGCCGCGTGTCTACACGAGCGTCTTGAGCCACCTGACCGTTGAGCTGCCCGATAATCCCATGCGTTATACAAGCGTCCCCGACGTTGTCCCCGGTCATGGCATTTGGGCCGAGGCCGGCTTCAACGAGCTCAATGTTGGCATGTCCGCAACCGAGACGCTCACCACCAACGAGCGCGTCCGCGGCGCCGATCCGCTCGTGGACTACGTGCCCGCCAAGGGCAACGAGGGCGAGGACGGCTATGTTCCGGCGCAGCCCGGTGGTTTGGGCGAGGAGGATATGGTGACCCTGGTGCTGCCGTACGCCAAGTCCGCCCGCGACGGTGTGCGCATCCTGGGCGACCTGCTCGAGCGCTACGGCACCTACGAGAACAACGGCATCGCCTTTAGTGATGTTGACGAGATCTGGTGGCTCGAGACCATCGGCGGCCACCACTGGATCGCCAAGCGCGTGCCCGATGATGCCTACGTGACCATGCCCAACCAGCTGGGTATCGATAGCTTTGACCTGGACGACGCCGAGGGCGCCCAGGTCGACCACATGTGCTCCGCCGACCTGCGCTCCTGGATGGCCGAGTGGCATCTGGATCTGACGCTGGGCGTTAAGGGCGATGGTCCCGCTGCGGTCTTTAACCCGCGCGAGGCCTTTGGCTCGCACAGCGACAGCGACCACGTCTACAACACGCCACGCGCCTGGTACATGCAGCGCTGCCTCAACCCCAGCGATGTGTGGGACGGTCCCGACGCCGACTACACGCCCGAGAGCGACGACATCCCCTGGAGCCGCGTGCCCGAGCGCAAGGTGACCATCGAGGACATCAAGTACGTGCTTTCGAGCCACTACCAGGGCACAGAGTACGACTGCTACGGCAGCAAGGGCACGCCCGCCACGCGCGGCGCCTATCGTCCCATCGGCATCAACCGCAACAGCCAGCTTGCCGTGCTGCAGCTGCGCCCCTATGCGCAGCCGGCGTATCGCGCCGTGCAGTGGATGGCGTTTGGCTCCAACTCGTTTAACGCGCTCGTGCCGCTGTACGCCAATGTCGAGACCATGCCCGAGTACTATGCCGACACGCAGGCTCGCGTGACGTCCGAGAATTTCTATTGGGCAAATCGCCTGATCGGTGCCTTGGCCGATGTTCGCTTCCATGAGTGCGGTCGCGCGGTCGAGGATTATCAGGAGAAAGTTGGCGGCATGGGCCACAAGCAGATCCACGACGTCGATGCCGCCGTGGCCGCGCTGCCCGAGGCCGAGGCGCCCGCCGAGCTCGCCCGCGCCAACGAGGCCTTTGCCGAGCTCGTGCGCGTGGAGACCGATGCCCTGTTGGGCAAGGTGCTCTACACCACGAGCTGTGCCATGAAGAACTCCTTCGCGATGAATGACAACGTAAGGTAAAGACGGCCTTGCGGCGAACGAGCGGGACAAACGCCGTCAAAGGCTTCGCCCCGCTCGATTTCTATCTTGGCGATAAAACGATTTTGTGTCGTTCACCCAATCTTGGGTACAAGAACGCCAATGCAGTTGTTCATGATTGGAGCCAACCATGGTTATGAAATTCGATCAGCTTGTTAACGGTGCCATCAACGTGGGCTTCGGCGCCGCCGCCGTTGCCGTCGAGGGCGGCAAGAAGGTCCTCGACGACCTCAATACCAAAGGCGAGCAGGTTCGCAAGGACGCCGGCACTCCCGATATCGCCCGCAGCGTGTCCGACATGTTCGAGCAGGCCGGTGGCACCATTTCCGACCTGACCGAGCGTCTGGGCATGCAGGGTGAGACTGCGGCGCAGCGCGTGCTCGACGAGCTCATCCTGGCCCGCGTCCGCGTTATGACCGCCCCCGAGCGCACGGCCTTTTTGGCCCATGTGCGCGACATCGTCGATTCGGTCGAGGACAACGTGACTTCGGTGCCCGTCGAGTCCGTTGAGCCCGACGATGCAGAGGACACCGAAGAGGCCGAGTAGCAGCGCAGATGGCAGATTCCACCACCGATTACAACAATCTAGATCCCTTGGGTGACGAGGCGGCGGTTGTCGATGAGGTCGATGCCGCCGTCTCGGGCGCTCGCAAGAAGCCGCGTGCTGTCGATATGGTTCCCGAAGAGCCCGACGCGATGGCGCCGGACGAGGAATACCAGCTCACGCCGGCAGGCCGCCGCGAACGCATTGGGCAGATCGTTCGCCTGATCAAAAAGTACCGCGTATGGGATAACCTCACGCCGGTGCGCCTGCGTCGTCTGCTCGAAGAGCTCGGCCCCATGTTCGTCAAGATGGGGCAGATCCTGGCCAACCGGTCCGAGATTTTGCCGCAGCGGTTTTGCGACGAGCTGCGTCGCCTGCGCTCCGACGTAGAGCCGGTGCCGTATGAGGTAGTGCTCCGCTGTCTGGAAGAGGAGTACGGCCAGCGCCTGGGGCAGATGTTCGACGCGATCGACCCCAACCCGCTCGGAAGCGCGTCGCTCGCGCAGGTACACCGTGCCCGTCTGGTGACAGGCGAGGACGTGGCCGTTAAGGTGCAGCGCCCCGGTGCGCAGCAGGTGATGGCGCAGGACATCGACATCATCCGTTCGGTGGTGCGCATCGTTTCCAAGTTCGTCAACACCGATCAGTTTGTTGACCTGCACGGTGTGGTCGAAGAGCTGTGGACCTCATTTCGCGAGGAGACCAACTTTTTGGCCGAGGCCAAAAACCTCAACGATTTCTATGACTTCCACAAAAGCGTGCACGGCGTTTCGTGTCCCAAATCCTACCTGGACCTTTGCACCGAACACGTCGTGGTCATGGACTACATCGACGGCATCTCCATTGCCGATCCCGAGCGCCTGGTGGCCGAGGGCTATGACCTGGAAAAGATCGGCTCGGCGATCGTCGAGGACTATTCGACGCAGGTGCTCGACGATGGCTTTTTCCATGCCGACCCGCATGCGGGAAACATCATCCTCAAGGACGGCATCGTTTACTTTATTGACCTGGGCATGGTCGGGCGCATGTCGAGCCACGACCGCGGTATCGTCAAGGACATGATCTTTGCCGTGGCCGAGGGCGACGTGCCCAAGCTCAAGGATTCGCTCATGCGCTTTGCCGTGACGCGCGGCGATTCGGCCGAGCTCGACCATTCGGCCTTTTTGTCCGACTTGGACTTTATCGTGGCTGACTTTGCGGGCCTTGACCTGAAGGATCTGGATATCGGCGAGTTTTTGACCTCGCTGTTAAACCTCGCGCGTAAGAATGACGTTGAGCTGCCGAGCGTGGTGACGATGTTCGCGCGTGGCATGGTGACGCTCGAGGGTTTGCTGACCGAGTATATGCCCAACGTCAACATGATCCAGATCATCCAGACGCATATCAAAAACGAGAAGAGTACCTACGCACGCATGCGCGACATGAGTCGCGATTTCGCGGCGAGTAGCTACCGAGCGGCAAAAGGATCGCTCGAGGCGGCCGAGTATCTGGGCTTGGCGTCGCGCATGCTCACACGCGGCCAGCTTAAGGTGAACACGCAGATCATGAGCAGCGATAAGGCGCTGCGACAGCTGGGTGGAATTATCGACCGCATGTCGATGGCAATTGTGATTGCCGGCCTGTTTATCGGCTCGTCGGTGGTGTACTACGCGCGCATCGAGCCGGTTGTGTTCGGTATCCCGGTCATTGGTTTTATGGGCTACGTGAGTGCGCTGGTGCTGGCGCTGATGCTGGGCCGCGAGATCTGGCGCAACAGCCACGGCGGCAAGCGTTAATGACCCCTGGGGGACGGAGGAAAACGGATCATTTTGCTCAGCGATCCATCCATGCCCTAATCTATCGCAAACAATAGCTTTTACCTTGGGCTTCGCCTGCGTACGGGGCCCTTTTGCGTGATACCATACTGACAGTAATAATCAATGGCCTAGATGGTGGTGCGGAGACGCACGAATGCGTGGTTTTCCTGCGCATTTGGGAGAATCGGGGTGCAAGTCCCCGGCTGTACCAGTAACCGTAATTCCTCTTGGCTCGGGATGCTCGCGTCGCAGATCGGACGACGTACCCGAGCCGTTAAGGTTAAGTCGGATCGCCTCCCATCTTGCATGCGGCTGCGGCGTATGCCGCCGGTGTGCATAGGGCTCTGGAGGGAAGGGGGACCCCGATGGGGGAACTCGAGCGCAGCATGCGCGATGACGTGGGGCAGCCTCAGGGCAACGCTCCAAGTACAGACAATGGGGGACAAATGGATATGTTTGAGGACGAGCGCAAGCGCGCCTCGTTGCGCCGCCATGGGGCGATCGCGCGCGGCGTAGCCAAGCGCGGCCTGGTGGCATTCCTGGCCTTCGCGATGGCCTTTGGCACCACACCGGCCCAGCTGTGGGCCGATGGCGCCGAGGGCATTGCCGAGGCCGTGGCTCAGGCCACAACGCCGAGCGAGGGCGCGCAGGCCACGGACGGTGCTGCAGATACTACCGCGGCTGCTGCCGACGCAAACGATTCGGCTGCAGGTGGCTCCTCCGAAACTGGGGATACGGGTTCGGCCGCGCCTGACAACGTGAGCGATGATGCATCGGACGACCCCGCTGCGTCAGACCCTGCTTCGGCCACCCCGGCGAGCGAGGCGTCTGACACCACCGCCGAGACCGGCGACGCGACTGCGGTGGCCAGCGAGCCCAGTGTTGCCAAGGCCGCGTCTCGTGCCGCTGATACGTTTTCCTCGAATAATGGTGTCAGCGTCGGAAAAAGCCAGTCGCCTTCTCGTTGGGCTGGCTCTAACTTCACCGCTTTTATCCAGAGCAATACTACGCTCTATGCGAATGTTTGGACTTCGTCCAGCAAGCGCGCCAGCGCTTCGGGCTGCACCTATCAGTGGCTTGCTGCCGACATCAGCAACAAGAGCGATGCGGACAATTCCGCATTTGTTCCTGTCGAGGGCCAGACGGGCGCATCGATCGTTTTGGACGATGCCCTGCGTACTCAGCTTAACGGCAAGTGCCTGCGCGTACGCATTACCGATGCAAGCGGTAACGTCATCTACGGCCCGACCAAGGGCGCCAACAACCAAAAGCTGACGGCGACGAACACCATCAAGGCACCCGTTCCTACCAAGACGGCCCTGGATGCAAAGTCTTATGTCCTCATCCAGTCTTCGGCAGACGATTCGAGCTCGTATTCGTCCGTCAAGGCCGAGATACTGAACCCTGGCACTACACTTTGGGCGAATGCCTACGACGGCGAAGCGGTCCCCAATAAGCGTATTGCGGCGCAGGGTGGCTGGACCTATCAGTGGCTTGCGTCCGATACGCGCGATGCCGAGGACTCTGCCTATCAGGTGATTCCCGGTCAGACCGGCCAGTCGCTAACGATTACGGACGAACTCGCCTCGCAGCTTGCGGGCAAGTACATTCGCGTTAAGGTTGTCGGCGATGGCCAGGAGCTGTACGGTCCGAGCAGCTCTTTCGGGACGCCCGCGTCTGTTGGCTACAATACGCCGGGTCCTGTTGCCGCGAGTGACCAGATCGCGTTAGGCCACATCGTTCTCGCCTATAACGGCGCCGAATTTGGCGACGATTATGAGAACGTCCCCAACGCTAACGTCGGTGACACGATTAAGGCTGCCGCCTACTACCTTAACTACGACACGCCGACTGACCTCTATGGCTCCGACAAGGTCGATTTTTCTTGGTGGGTGGCCGATTCTGCTGACGGCACGTTCGAGCAGGTTGCAACTGGTGATACCTTCACGGTTACCAAGGAGTGCGCGAACCGCTACCTCAAGGTGGTCGCTAAGGCCAAGAAGGGTATCCCCGGCTCCGATAGCTGTGAGACCAAGGCGGGCCGCATTCTGCCCAAGGGCGCGACGGCGCTCGATTCAGTTGCATTTACCAATGCGAGCAAGGGCGCCAAGGACACTGGCTCTACGATTGAGGCGTGCGCCTACAAGGCGGTCGATTACTCGTCTGAGCCGGTTACCGAGGGCGTTACCTACACGTGGCGTTGGTCCTCTGTCGACCCGTCTTCCTCTGCGTTTGATGCGAAGACCGACTGGCATGTGGTCGAGGGCAAAACCGACAGCAGCTTTACGATTCCCGATGACTACGCCAAGCGCTGGGTGAGCGTGTCGGCCACTGCGGGCGATAACACCGTAGAGGCGACTACTGCTGTGGCCGTTAAGGCCGCAGGCTCGCACGAGCTGTTCCTGGCGTATCTCAAAAAGATCGTCGGCGATCAGAGCGATGACGCCAAGTTTGTCTACAAGAGTGGCGAAAAGATCGGTGTTACTGCATTCGAGAAGACGTCTGCAGGAACAAAGGGTGCCGAGCTTACATCTGATCAACTGACGTATACGTGGCAGATTGCCGATAGCGCCCAGGGTCCGTTCACGACGCTGACGGATGAGAACGCGCACAGGCCGTCGTTCGTAATTTCGCAAAAGTACGTCGGCAAGTACCTCAAGTGCATCGTCGACGGTGGCTACAACACCGACTATGCCTCCACGCGTTATGCCATCGTCAAGGGCGAAGATGCCAAGGCGTATACCCTGACATCGGTTAATGTCGCTTCGAGCGGCAACCTTGCACAGGTCGGCGGAACGCTTACCCCTACTGCCAATTACATGGCAACGGGCGATTGGGGCGATTACGAGACGGCACTCCCCGAGGGCTCCCTCGTCGATTACCGCTGGTATCTCGCCGATGACGCTGAGGGCACAAATGCCCACGAGCTGTTTGGCGCCGACGAAACGACCGGCGCGATCACGCTTCCCGCCTCGGCTGAGGGCAAATACGCCTATGTCGTGGCAAACGCCGGCAACAACGATGTCAAGAGCACCGCTTGGCTCGTTAATTCTTCCGACGAAAAGTCTCTTTCCGTTAACGTCAGGGTTGTAGGCGTAAGCAAGCACGATGTCGGTCAGTCCTATGACCTTGTGGACTGGGTGCCGACGGCCTCGTTTGAGTGGTCGAGTACCCAAAAAATGTCTGCCTGGGACATCTTTGCCAAGGTGCTTGACGACGCCGGCTATAGCTATAGCACGGACGGCGGCGTTCCCTATTCGGTTACGAACCCCGATAAGTCCCAGACGCTCGCGATGGAAAACACGGCGTCCGGCTATAAGTACTGGCGTTTTGATATTAATGGCAAGGCTGCCAACTCTTATGCCACGGGCTACTACCCGAGCGATGGCGACACGCTCGAGCTCGTGTACGAGGATCCCACGGGCACGGTTTCCACGCAGGTTTCCGCGACGTGTTCGGTCGTCGGCACCGACGCTAAGGGTGCTCAGCAGACCTGGGCCGCCGCTCAGAGCATTACGCTGAAGAAGGGCTCGACCGCGGCCGACCTCTCCGAGCAGCTCTTCAAGCAGACCGGCCTCAAGGCGGACTACGACCCCAACGGCTCCTGGGGCTGGGCGCTCAATTCGATCACGTCGCCCTTCGACTCCGGCCGCACGCTCGCCTACGACCCGACGACCGAAGCGTACTGGCAGCTGTTCATCAACGGCAAGTCCTCCATGGTCGGCGCCGGCGGCTACACGCTCAAGGCCGGCGACTCCGTCGTCTGGTACTACTCGAAGTACAACGACCCCGCTCCTGCCGATCAGCTTTCGGTAAGCTGCACCGTTATCGGCCAGGATGCTTCGGGCGCCCGGCAGACGTGGGCACAGCCTACGACAGCTCTCGTGGACGAGGGAACAACCGCTGCTGACCTTTCCGAGCAGATCTTTAAAAAGTCTGGCATTGGCGCCAAAACGGGGGAGAGCTCGTTTGGCTGGTATCTCGAGTCGCTGACCTCGCCGTTCGAAAAGAACGTGACCCTCTCGAGCGAGAAGGTTGACGAAAACACCTGGAAATATTGGCAGTTCTTTGTCAATGGCAAGCCTGTTGATGTTGGTGCGGGCGCCTATACGCTTAAGGCAAGCGACGAGATTGCTTGGGTCTATGGCTCCGACGGCACCATGCCTGGTCAGGTCTCCGTTTCGATGGAGATCATCGGCAAGAAGGACGATAAGGCTCAGCGCTGGACTGATCCTTCGATGCAGGTGTTTGTCGAGGGCACGACGATCAAGGATGCCTCTGCTGCCTACTTCGATGCCGTTGGCGTCAAGTCCAAGATGTACGACCAATTTGGTTATTGGGGCGTTCACACTCTTGTCTCTCCGCTTGATGGCACCGAGCTGTCGGGTGCTTGGTCGTTCTTTGTCAACGGCGTTCCTGGGTCTCAGCTCGATAGCGACTATGTGCTCAAGTCGGGTGACAAGATCGTCTGGGCTTATGCTGCTGGCGATACCGTTCCTAATCCCGATGAAGTCGTAGTTGATCCGAGCGCTTCGCGCCCGACCGATTGGAAAGCCGACTGGAGCGGCAATTCCAATGCGGTGGTCGAGAACGTGTCCACGCCTACGGGCGCGCTGGCAAGCTCTTGGACGTTTGATTGGAAGGCCTATTCGGGCGCCACGTACCCCAACGCGAGCGAGCCGATTGTCGTAAACGGCAATGTGTATCTCGCCGTCAACAAGCGCCTGCTTAAGATCGATGCCGAGTCGGGCAAGGTGCTGGCCGAGTCGAATCTTAAGACTGCGATTGGCTACACGACGCGTCCGATTTATACGAACGGCTTGGTCATCGTCCCGCTCGATGGCGGTGCGGTCCAGGCTCTGACGGCCGATACGCTCACGACGGTTTGGGTTACCGACCCTGTGAGCAAAACTGCTCAGTCGAATTCTCAGCTGACGGTCGATGGCAACTATCTCTATGTCGGCACCGTTGATGTCGACTATGGTAAGGGCGTGTATAACAACGGCCATCTGACGCGCATCAATATCCTGACCGGTGCCGTTTCCTGGCAGCACGTCAACGCCGATGAGGGTTATTACTGGACGGGCGCTACCGTGGGTGACGGCTTTATTCTGGTTCCCACCAGCGCCGGTACCGTTGAGATGCTCAGCAAGTCTTCGGGCGCTGTGCTTGGAAGCGTTTCCGTTGGGGCTATCGTTAACTCCTCCTGTGTGCTCTCCGCCGACGGTAGCCATGCTTATCTGATTTCGCGCGATGGCAAGCTGCACGTTTTGGCGATTTCTGACGGTAGTTCGCGTGATGCGGATGCCGCTTCGCGCATTTCCGAAGAGCGCGTCGTCGACCTGGGTCTTACGGGATGCGCCTGCATGCCTACGCTGTATGGCAACAAGCTGATTGTCGGCGGCGAGGTTTCCGGTGGCTCTGCGCTGGCGATTGTCGACCTTGATAATGACTTTGCTACGACGTTGGTTTCGTCTGCTGATGGCTCCGCGCTTCCCATCGGCGGCATCAAGGGTGCACCGCTCGCGAGCGCCCAGGCAGATGGCACGTATGTCTACTTCACGGTTAACTACGGTGCGACTTCCGACTATGTGAACTACACCTCGGGCGGCGGTGTCTATCGCTACAAGCTGGGTGACGCGCAGGCGACCGGTGCGTTTAGCGCAACGGGACACAACAACTACTGCGACTCGCCGATTGCCTGCGACGCCAAGGGCAACCTCTACTACATCAACGATTCCGGCACGTTGTTCAAGCTGAATGGTGGCGTTAAGGTCTCGTTCGAGACTGGCGAGGGTTCCAAGGTCGATTTCCAGACTACGGCCGACGGCAAGCTGGTTAAGCCTGCCGATCCGACGCGTGAGGGCTACACCTTCGGTGGCTGGTACACCGATGAGGCTTGCACGGAGGCGTATGACTTCAGCACGCCGGTGACGGCCGATATGACGCTGTATGCCAAGTGGACCAAGAACGCCGTTAACCCTGACGGCAATGGCGGTTCTGGCTCTAACGGTGGCAGCGGCTCCGGCACTGGTGCTGGTACCGGCGCGGGCACTGGCTCCGGCTCGAAGGGTGGCGCTGTCGCCCCGGGTCAGAAGCCGGTGACCAAGACGACGGTGTCGACCAAGAGCGGGACCAAGGACAACAAGTCCGACAAGAAGGACTCCGACAAGTCCGACAAGAAGGACGAGAAGAAGTCTGACAAGAAGGACGGCAAGTCCGACAAGGCATCCGCTTCCACGACCACTGCCAAGAAGTCCACTGAGGCTTCCGCGCAGGAGTCTGGCCTCAACCCGCTCGCTATTGTCGGCATCGCGGCCGGCGTGATCGGCCTCGCGCTCATCGCCGTCTTCATGCTGACCAAGCGCGGCAAGGGTGACGGTAATGCCCGATAAGCCCAAGGGGACCAACGGGCAGCAGCCCGACTCCTCGTTTATCCAGCTCGACGATGCAAAGCAAAAGGGCGCCGCTTCGGCGGCGTCCGCCCCGCGGCGCAAGGCGATGCTTGGCGCTCTGACCGCGGTTTGTATCGCGTTGATCGTCGTATCGCTGGGCTTTGTCCACCCCTCCGAGAGCGGCGCCTGGTCCATTGATTGGATCGTCCAGACCGTGACGGGGGAGAGCGTCGTCGCCAATGATGCCAAGGTGCCTGGTTCGGCTGCTGCTTCTAGCAAGGCCGACTCCAAGAATTCCAAGGTTTCGGGCGATGCGAAAGATAAGTCCAAGGACTCGGGTGACGCCAAGGGCGATTCCGAGTCTTCGAACAAGAGCTCGGATAAAAACTCGGAAGGCAAAAAGTCCGAAGAGCAGGATGGCAAGAAGTCTGGCGAAGCATCGGTTTCTCAGAATACCGGAGCTGCCGATACGACCAACACGTCTGGCGGTGCCTCTTCGGGCGGTGGCCAGTCGTCTGGCGGGGCCACGGCCTCTAACGGCGGAGGCGCTTCCACGGGCGGCCAGGGTGGCTCGCAGGAGTCTGGATACGTTACTGTGTCGGTCTCGGTTACGTCGAGTGCCGTGGGCAATCCTGTGTCCGCCGGCGGCACCTATACCTTTAACGAAGGTGCCACCGTCTACGACGCCCTATGCGCGCTCGGGCTTTCCGTCAACGCACACGGCTCATCGTACGGCACGTATGTCGCCGCGATCGGCGGTTTGGCCGAGAAGCAGTATGGCGGCACGAGCGGTTGGATGTACTCTGTCAACGGCTCGACGCCCATGACGGCCTGCAGCAACTACGTTCTCTCCAACGGCGACAACGTCGTCTGGTATTACGTAACAGGCTAGGGATCTCAACATAACGCACGGAACGGGCAGCTCGGACAAACATCCAGGCCGCCCGTTTTTTGATGCGAATGGGACGGAGTTTCCCAATCAAGGCTCAACCGGAAAGCGCATCCCACTTTTGAGCTGAATTCTGGGATGCACTTTCCGGTTGGAGTTCTATTGGGAAACTGTGTCCCGTTTTGAGGTCCTATTCTGGGATGCGGTTTCCCCGGGGAGGCCCATGGGAAAGCGTGTCCCATTTCGGCATCGTGATCCGTCTCGTGCGCTCTTATCGGCAATTATAGAAAGCTCGGCAAACAAAAAGCCGGCTGGAACGTGATGTTCCAGCCGGCTTTGCGTTCAAGCATATGTTCGGCAATCTACGACCTTGCGCCCTCGAGGAAGAAGCGGCGGCTGAAGTAGTTATACCAGGTGACCAGGAACGTGGCGATGGCCTTCATGGCCTGGTAGCCGATGCTCAAAAACGTGACGCCCACAAACATGTACAGATCGTTGAGACCCAGGCCAATCACCGACAGGATGGTGAAGATCGTAAACTCGCGCTTGCGGCTCATGCCCTCGCGATGGTCGAACACGTACTTCATGCTGAGCCAGTAGTTGACCACGACGGACGTGATAAACGAGATCGTGGTGCTCATCAAAAAGTCGAGGTGGAACAGCTCGACGAGTGCAATGAGCATGCCCCAGTCGATGCCAAAGGAGATAAGACCCACGACAGCGAACTTGAGGAACTGCTTGGTATGAGGTTGTGCCAGTGCCTTGCGCACGTAATCACATCCAATGCGTTGACGAATCGAGCAGAGGATACTTTAGAGCTTTTGCAAGGGAAACGTAAGGTCTTTGGCAAGAACTATACGAACTCGCCAAATATTCAAGAGGTAATCCGCAAACGTTGCAAATCTTCCCGCAAACGAGCAGGGCCCACGAACAACGCAGCACTCGATGCGCATCGTCCGTGGGCCCCGTAGTGCAACGAGGAGGTCGAGCTACTTGGTCTCGTCGCCCTCCAGGAAGATCTTTCGGGTCACAAAGTTGTAGACCATGACCAGCGCGGTGGCGCAAATCTTGGCGATATTGGCCTCGAGCCCCAGGCCGGCGTTGAGCGCCAGCACGATGCCGTCGTTGAGCGCCAAGCCGATCACGGACAGCACGACAAAGATGATGAACTCGCGGTTGCGGCTCATGCCCTCCTTGTGCGCAAACACGTACTTCATGCTCGCGACGTAGTTAAAGATGAGCGAGACGATAAAGCCGCTGGTATTGGCGATCAGGATATTGAGGCCCAAACCGTAGTGGAGCAGATTCATGATGCCAAAGTCGATGACCGTGGCGACGACGCCGACGACGCCAAACTTCATGATCTGCGCAAGGAGTTTTTGCATGGTACCTGCCTTAGGGTGGCGCCGGAGCGCCGCGGGGATGACAAACTCAGCAAGTTTAGCCAATCCCCGCGGGTGGAGCTAGACGCGCTCCTCGATAGCACCGTTTCTATATGCATCGAGCAGCTGGCGTAGGTCCTGGATTTGGCTGCGGATCTTGGCGCCAGTGTCGGTATCGCTGACCATGCGGCGGCGGTCGGCCTCGTCAAAGCGGTTGGTCTCGCTTTCGATGTCCACGTTGCGGGTGAGCGCCTCGGCAACCGTCGTAAAGGCCCGGTGCGACTTAAGACGGCATCCGCGCGAGCTCGAGATAAGCGTGTAGCCGGCGATGCCCGTCTTGGGATGGTAGGCGCGGCAGAAGCCGCCATCGATGACCAGCAGCTTACCGTTGGCGCGGATGGGCTGCTCGCCCTTGGTAGTTTTGACCGGGGTATGGCCGTTGATGATGTGCCCCGTCGGCGAGCAAGCCATGGGGGCAACGCCGAACTCGTGCATGATGTCGTCGCAGACCGAGGGCGACTTGGTAAGCGTGAAGTACGGGTCCATCGGCTCGGCCCAGGTGCTCTTATCGGCGATATAGGCGCGCTCAAAGGTACGCACCAGGCGTCCGCTCGCGGGTGAGTTAAAGCCGATCCACAGGTACCACATCCAGTCGAGGGCGTCGCGGTCGCCCACGCGCCAGGCGCGGCGGGCGATGCGGTCGCAAAAATCGAGATAATCGCGACCGGCGTGCCAGGTACCCAGGCAGTTCATGCTGCTAAAGGTGCCGTCTTCGTTGAGCGGCACGCAGCCGTGGAACAGCAGGTTGCCGTTGGCGACCTTATACATGGAGCCGTGGGTATAGAGGAAATCGATGTGGCGATGCAGGTGATCGGCGGTGACAAACTCGGACACGAGTTTGTCGATGATGTGCTGCTCCTCGGGCGTGAGCGTGTAGGGGTCCGCCGGATCGACGGTGGGGAAGTCGTTGGTCGTGAGCGGCCACACGCTGCCGTCGGCAAGCGTGACTGTGCCGGCGTCGTGATCGATCTTGTCGAGCAGCAGGCGGTCGGCCATGTCGAACTCGGGGTGGCGCTGGATAATCTGGCCCTCGAGCTTAAAGAGCAGGACATTAATGGCTTTGATCAGCGGGCTTATCGGCTCGCCGGCGGTATAGGTGGCGTCGGCGAAGGCGACAAGCTCGCGCAGCGAGATGCCATAGTCGTTCTCGAGAATCTCATAGTTGTCGTAGCGCAGGTTGTTGCGCAGCACCGTGGCGATGCAGGCGGGCTCGCCGGCAGCGGCGCCCATCCACAGCAGGTCGTGGTTGCCCCATTGAATATCGAGCGAATGATAGGTGAGCAGGCGGTCCATAATTTTGGCCGCGCCGCCGCCACGGTCGAAGATGTCGCCCACCAAGTGCAGGTGGTCGACGGCGAGGCGCTTGATGAGTGAAGCAAGCGACTCGATAAAGTCGTCGGCGCTGGCGGTCTCCAGAATGGATTCGATAATGCGCTCGTGATACCGCACGCGGTAGTTGTTCTCATCCGGATGCGTGTGCAGCAACTCGTCGATGATGTAGGCGTAATCGCGCGGGATGGCCTTACGCACCTTGGAGCGGGTATAACGGCTCGAAAGCGAGCGGGCAACCACAATGAGCTGGTCGAGCATGGTCTTGTACCAGGTGGGCGAGTCCTCGCGCCGGCTGCGGACAAGATCGATCTTCTCGCGCGGATAGTAGATGAGCGTGCACAGCTCGCCCTTTTCGTCAAAGGAGAGCGTGTCGCCAAAGATCTCGTCGACATGCTCGCGCACAACACCCGAGCAGTTGTTGAGGATGTGCATAAAGGCTTCGTATTCGCCATGCACATCGCTCATAAAATGCTCGGTGCCCTTGGGCAGGTTGAGGATGGCCGAGAGGTTGATGATCTCGGTGAATGCGGATTGCTCGGTGGGGAACTGTCTCGACAGCAGGCGCAGATACTTGAAGTCTTGCGGATTGCGATCGAATGCGACCATGAGGCACCTTCCGATGTGGTTGGTAAAACTGACAAACAGCGTCAAACGTTTATCAGTATGCGCCGCTTTTGTTTCGATTGGAGATGGGAGGTCAAATTGTTGGCCGAACGGTTTGGTAAATCGATTTAGTTGAGGTAGATATGGCGGTTGAATGGAGACGCGGGGTCGTTTTTGCAGGCGCATACCTCCGGGATCGATAGGGATGATAACGGTAAAGATGTTCACTACCTTTGGTTCAATTTGGTAAATAGTGGACATTTGTACCGTATTCACGATTGCTGTGCGATAATTTGCGCAGTAATGAGTAAGGAGCCTCATATGAGTGATTTTGTCCTGACCTGTGAATCCGCCGCCGACCGAACCCGCGAGTTCTTTGAATCGCGCAATATCCCTGTCGTGTGTTTTCATTACGAGATCGACGATGTTGTCTATACGGACGATCTGTATCAGTCGATTGCGCCGGACGAGTTTTTTGCCCAGATTGCCGCGGGCGCCATGCCCAAGACGTCTCAGGTGAGCGTGGGTGAGTACGAGGAGTTTTGGGAGCCGTTTGTTGCCGAGGGTAAAGACGTGCTGCACCTGGCGTTGTCGTCGGGTATTTCGGGCACGTATGGATCGGCCTGCGTTGCGGCGCAGATGCTTGCGGATCGCTATCCCCAGGGCGGCAAGGTACGCGTCATCGACTCGCTGGCGGCGTCTTCGGGCTTTGGCCTGCTGGCGGAATGTGCCGCCGACGTTCGCGATAGCGGCGCTTCGCTCGACGAGACGGCCGCTTGGATTGAGGAGCATAAACTCAACCTGCACCACTGGTTCTTCTCGACCGATTTGTCGAGTTACCTGCGCGGCGGTCGCATTTCGGCCGCGAGCGCGATCATCGGCACGGCGCTCAAGATTTGCCCGCTTATGACGGTCGATTGCGAAGGTGAGCTGGCGCCACGCGAGAAGATTCGCACCAAGAAGCGCGCGATCTCCGAGATGGCCAAGACCGTGATGGCGCATGTGCAGGACGGCGCGAACTATTCGGGCAAGTGCATCATGTCGCACTCGGCGTGCCGCGAGGACGCCGAGGCCGTTGCGGCACTGATAGAGGAACAGGTTCCGCAGCTCAAAGGTAAGATTGAGATCAATAGCATCGGTGCTCTGATTGGCTCGCATACCGGCCCTGGCACGGTGGCCGTCTTCTTTATGGGCGACAAGCGCGTGGACTAACGTTCGTGGGCTGGCTGACGGTTTTAACGGCTGCGCCTGTCCCTCCCGACATTCGATAACAGAAAAAGGCCCGTCCCGTTGTTTGCGGGACGGGCCTTGCTGCTGCGGCTAGCGTTTCTTTCCGCGGAAGAAGAAGCCGTGCAGCGAGGGTTTGAGTCCGCGGCTGGCGCGACGCTCCTCGATATGATCGTGGATCGAAGCGACGCGTTCGATGACTTCGTCGGGGATCGGCACGTCGGGATTCATGTTCTCGACCTGGCTAACCTCGGCGGCGGCGACCTGGTCGATAATGGGCACATCGTCGCGCGAGATGACGGGCGTGGCGTCTTCTTTCATCTTGCGGTATCGCTGCATCATGTCGGTCTGAAGCTGCTGGGCCGAAGGCGGCGTCCAGATGATGGCGTTGGCGCCAGCGGCGATGGTTTCACGGATGCTCTCGGGCGTCTTGCCGCCCGGTGCGATGAGCGGCAGGTTGGGATAGTGCTCGCGCAGCTCGCGCAGGACCTGGGGCGTGTTTTTGCCGGCGGCGATGTTGAGAATCTTGGCTCCGGCGCGCACCTTGGCGTGAGCATCGTCGTCGCAGCGAACGACCGTGGCGATGACGGGGATGTCGGCGATGTTGGTGATGTGCTCGACCATCTCGGCAGTAGCGGGGGAGTTGACCACGCAGCCCGCCGCGCCCTGCATCTCGGATACGGCCGCCATCTGCACGGAACGCTTACCGGTGGTGGTGCCGCCGCCAACGCCCACAAAGACCGGGCACTCGGCAACAGTCAGCAACGCTTGCGTAATGGCGGGCTGCGGCGTGAAGGGGTAGACGGCAAACACGGCGTCGGCATTGGAGTTGCGGATGACCGCCACGTCGGTGGTGTAGATGAGCGATTTGATGCGGCGGCCAAAGAGCGTAAAGCCGCTGGCCTCCTCGATCTCATCGGGCATACGGAGGGCTGCCTTGCGCAGACGCCCGTCGATGGGCAGCGGCTCCATGGGCAAAAGGCCGTTGGGAGTTACGGCCACCTGGGGCTCGGTAAATTCGTCTGCAAGCTCAACCTCGGAGAAGTCGACCGAGGCGACGATGTCCTCGTGAACCTCGGCGGGAACATCGATGGGGGCTTGGTCGTTCGTCGCGGCAGGCGTCTCGAAGGAGCTGGTGCCGACAAAGGCGTCGACGCGCTCGTTCAAATCGTTGAGAGAATCCATGGCGGTCCGTTTCTATGCTGTGCGGTCGGCAGTGTACGACCGGCGTTGCGAGTGCTAAATCGTTTGACGAGTTGATTTTTCCCCGCTGCGCCATCCGTTAGACTGAAGGGCCGGCGAACGTGAAGGAGCTGTGGTGGCGGGAATCGAGGTGCTATCTTGAATGTCCCGTATACAAAAGAGAGGTGACGCGGTATGGAATTCTCGGCAATGTTGGGCTCGATTGGCCTATGCGTGGGCGCAATCGTTGCCGCCGCGGTCATCTACTTTGCGGTCACGGCCATTAAGGGCAAAAAGGCTGAGCGCAAGGAGCGTGAAGCGCTTGCGCGGCATAAGGACCAGCAGGACAGGCGCGCACGGCGATAGCTTGTTGAGTTTTGAATCCGTGCGCTAGCTGCGTTTTCGGACCAGGGCGATATAGAAGCCCTCAAAGTCGCGACTGGGCGGAATGGTCAGCGTGCCGGGCATGCCGTTGGCAATGGCCGAGACGTGGCCTTCGGCAATGGCTTCGGTAAGGGCGTTGCACTCGATATGCGGATCCTCGCCGGCACCCTGGGCGCGACGCGCTTCGCTTTCGCTTGGCGTGCCGTCGAGGGGGATGAGCTCGCAGTCCATGTGCTTGTCGAGGGCCTCTTGCAGGGCATCCTCGTTTTCCTGCGGCAAGATCGAACAGGTCGAATAGACGAGCGTGCCGCCCGGTTTGAGGGCCCCCATGGCGCGGTCCAGAAGCGCGCGCTGCGAGCGGGCGCACTTAACGAGCAACTGTTCGGTGAGGCCGCGCAGGCTCTTTTCGTTGCCGCTGATGACGGTGCCCGTGCCGGTGCAGGGGGCGTCGAGCAGGATACGGTCAAAGCGGAAGAACTCGTCGAGCTCGCGTGCGTCAATGCGCATGACGGGCACGTTTTTGGCGCCCTGGCGGCCCAAGTTTGCCTCGAGCTTTTCGGCGCGGGGAATGCTCATCTCACAGGCGGTGAGGTGCGCCTGTCCCTGGGTGAGGGCGGCGATCTGCGTCGTCTTGCCGCCGGGGGCCGCGCACATGTCCAGGATGTCCTCGCCGGCCTGGGCGCCCAGCACCAAAGGCGGCATCATGGACGACAGGCTCTGCAGGTAGATCTTGCCGTCACGGTAGATGTCGAGGTCCCACAGGTCGGATACCTGGGCGTCGGGCAGGATGAAGGCATCCTGATACCACGCGACGGAGCGGTGGGCGATCCCGGCGGCGTCGAGTGCCGCGGCAATGTCCTCGGCGGTCGCCTTGAGCGTGTTAGCGCGCAGCGTGACCGGGCGCGCGGCTGCGGCGCCAAAGCCCTCGATCATGAGCTCGGCATCGGCAGGCGTATAGGCACCGGCAACCGTGTCGACCATAAAGCGCGGCAGGTTGGCGGCGGAGTGTTGGGCGGCAAGCCGGTCGGAAAGCTCGGTAGCGGCAAACTGCCTGAGCTTGAGCTCGGGCTTAACCTGCTTTTTCTGCTTACGACGACGCGGCTTCGACATCCGTCTTTCCTTCCCGTCCCAATTTGACTACTTTCCAGGTACGCTGCTGCTGGCGTGTTTTAGTACTGGCTCTCGTGCTTGCTAAAGAAGTCGAAGCGCGGGGGCAGCGGCTTTACGCGGTGCTCGCCGGGCTTCTCGCCCAGGCTCTCCACAAACTCATCCGTGGAGGCAAAGATGTTATCCCAGCTAAAGAAGGCGACCGGGTCGACGTCGAAGTACTCGCAGATGAGCTCGCAGCCGGCCGGGACGATGCCGTGCATCAGGACGGTCGCCACACGCAGCTCGGTAAAGGCGTCGACCAGGGCCTGAGTCATGGCGGCGTTGGCCGGCTCGCCCTCGAGCTTGTTGGCGGCCTTGGAGGCATCGCTCCAGCGCTTGTTGGCGGCGCGCAGGTAGTCGTCGCACACGGCGAGCGCGCGGTGCGTCTCGAACTTGTACATGGCCTGCTCAAAGGCAAGGGCGGCCTGCTCGGCAGCCTCGACCACGGCAGCAGAGGCGGCGCCGGCCGGAATACAACCGTTGCGATAGGGGCTCTCGTCGCCCTCCTTGACGGCGACGCCGTAGAAGCAGCTGCGGGCCAGGCGGTTGAACACGCCGGTCAAAAGGGCGCTCTCCTTAAGAGCCGGGTCAATAACGCGCTTGTCGTCGCAGGCGCGCACCTCGTTGCCGTCCTTGTCCTTGCCGATCACGCGCGTGTCATATGCCTTGGGGCTAAAGCTCACCGGCTTCTCGGACAGGCCGAGCGACAGCCAATGCGCGCGCATCTGCTCGCAGGTGTAGTGGTTGAGCAGGTCGTCTGCCGGCGGGGGAGGCGTCTGCGAGGACGAGCTGGCCTTTTTGCCCATATAGAGCAGGTGGTAGCAGGCGCTGACGGTGCTCTGCGTGAGGTTCCAGCCCAGGGCCTCCCACATGGCGGTCTGCGCGATGCAGTAGAAGTAGATGTTGTCCTGGCCGATGAACTGGTAGATCTGCGCGTCGTCCGAGCACCACCAGTCGCGCCAGTCGAGCGAGCTGTGCTGGTAGGTGGGTGCGGGTACCTGCGTGGAATCGGCGGCGGGCTCGCCCATGAGGGCGGCATCCTGGGCGGCGACACCCTCAGTTACGCCGGCGGCGCGGGCATCGCGTGCGAGCACGGTGCGCGTATAGCTGATGGGCGCCCACAGGCTCTCGGGCCAGCACCAGCAGGTGACGTCGTTCACGCCGTCGACCTCGGGCACCGGAACGCCCCAGTCGATGTTGCCGGTGATGCGGAAGGGCACGAGTGCCTTGCCGCTGCGGAAGCGCACGCCGCCGTTGGCGAGCACCGCGTGGGCGTCGTCGCGCTCCTTCCAGCTGGGGAAGGTGACGGTAAAGCTGCTCTTGTTGCCCTCGGGCTCCAGCACGGTGTGCTCAGGCAGCTGGTCCTCGACGGCGTCGAAGGCCTCGCGGAACTTGTTCTGGATGTAGAGCTGCGCCGGCAGCAGCCACTCTTCCATGGTCTTGGAGACCACGGAGCGGACCTGCGGGTTCTGGGCGAGCTTGGCGGTGTAGGTCTTCATAAAGTCGAGGTAGGCCGGCAGGTCGAAGTAGAGGTTGTCGACCGGGCGCAGCTCGGGCACCTCGCCGGTGAGCTGGCTCTTGGGAGCGATGAGCTCCTCGGGCTCAAACTGGTGACCCAGGTCGCACTCGTCGGCGTACGCCTTCTCGGACTTGCAGCCCTGAATGGGGCAGCGGCCGATCACCTGACGGCCGTTGAGGAACGTGCCGGCCTTGGCGTCGTAGAACTGCAGCGTGGAGCGCTTGGAGATGGTGCCCTGCTCGTGCAGGCGCTCGATAATCTCGGCGGTAACCTCGTTGTGAATCTGCGCAGCCGGCTCAAGGCCCGAGCCGCCGTAGATATCGCAGCTGATGTTGTAGTTGTTGAGGGTCGCGGCCTGGCGGGAGTGATTGGACTCGACGTACTCGCCGATGGACTTGTCGTAGCCTTCGTTCTCCTTGAGCTTGCGGTAGCTCTCCATGATGGGCGAGCCATAGCAGTCGGTGCCCGAGGTGAAGATGACGTTCTCGCGGCCCAGACGGTCGCGCAGGAAGCGGGCGAAGAAGTCGGCCGGGACAAAGACGCCACCAACGTGGCCAAAGTGAAGGCCCTTGTTGCCGTAGGGCTCGCCGGCGGTAACGATGGCGCGGCGAGGCCAGCTGGGACGGTCGTTCATGGAGTATTTGGATGCCATGGGACTCCTTCGCATATGGTGAGGGCGCGGCCGGGCGCAAGGCCTGACGACGCGGTGGTCAATTCGTGCATATCGTTCGACATTATCGCACATGCGGACGGGTACGTGGCAGGGGCGCTATCCTAAGATGCTATGAATGAGATTTCCAACATACATGCGTTTGAGGACGAGGAATTTCTGCACGCCTGCTTTGTGTGGGGGATGGCCGTGCTTGTGGTGTTTGCCGTGTGCCTGGTGCCGGTGTTTATGCTGCTGGGCGGGCCCGCAGACTTGGATGTGGCGGACGCGGGCGGCTGGACGGCGGTTTTGGGCTGGATAGTCGGCTTGGCTGCGGTTTCGGCGGCGTCATTTGCCGTGCACGAGCTGGTGCACGGTGTGTTATTTAAGCTTCTGGCGCCTGCGGGCGCGAAGGTGACCTTTGGGGCGAATCGCGAGACGGCGATGATCTATGCCTGCGCCGAGGGCGTGGTCTATTCGCGCCGGCGGTACGTGGCAGTTTGCCTGGCGCCGACGGTTGTTGTGACGGCGGCGTTTGCCCTGGGGTTTGCGTTTTCGGGCTATCCGCTGATGTGCTACCTGGCGGCCGGCTTGCATTTGTCGGGCTGTGTGGGCGACTGGTATTACGTGCGGACCATCCTGCGCGACCGCCGCATTGTCGCCTGCGAGGACACGTCCTTTGGCGTCCGCTTTTTCGCAAGGTAGTCTTTTGGGATGATTTTTCTGGGACGGGGATTAAAAAATCATTGTGGGAGAGGAGATGTCCATGAAGCCGTTGCTGCTGCACGCTTGCTGCGCGCCGTGCTCGCTGGAACCGGTTCGTCTGCTGCGCGAGGAGGGGTTTGAACCCACGATTTGCTGGACCAATCCCAATATCCAGCCGCGCGATGAATGGCAGCGGCGCTTGGACGAGCTGCGCCGGTGGTGTGCCGATGGCGGCATTGAGCTCATCGAGGCGGGGGAGGACCGCGAGCGCTGGGAGGCCGGCGTGGCCCCGTTGGGCGCCAATCGAGCCCGTCGCTGTCGCGCGTGCTATGCTCTGCGCCTGGCCGAGGCGTGCCGCGTGGCCCAGGAGCGCGGGTTCGAATATGTGGGTACGACGCTCGCCGTCTCGCCGTATCAGCTGTTCGATACCTGTAATGACGTGCTTGAGCGCTTGGCGGCGGCACATGGGCTCACCCCGGTCATTCGCGATTTTCGCCCGTATTACCCCGAGGCCACGCGCCGTTCGCGCGAGCTGGGCATGTATCGGCAGAATTATTGCGGCTGCCGATTCTCGGCCGTCGAGGCGGCCATGGACCGCGCCCGCATCCGCGACGAGCGCAAAGCGTCCAAAAAGTAGTTCTTTTGGGCTGACAGCCTGCTAGGATGTAGAGCGGACTTTAGCTATATAAGGAGTATCCGACGTGTCTATGCGTACCGATGATTTTGACTACAACCTTCCCGAGGAACTGATTGCCCAGGCTCCTGCCGAGCCGCGCGACTCCTGCCGCCTGCTGGTGGTGGATCGCAAGGGCTCCCAGGCGGGAACGCCGCTGGAGCACGGCGGTACCGTCGAGCACCGCATCTTCCGTGACATCATCGACTATATCGAGCCGGGCGATGTGCTCGTCATCAACAAGACGCGCGTGATGCCGGCCCGCCTGATCGGTCGCAAGACGGGCTCGGGCGGCGTGGTCGAGACGCTGCTGCTCAAGCGCCGCGAGGATGTTGACCCGCTGGGTCACGTTTGGGAGTGCCTGGTCAAGCCGGGCAAGCGCCTGAAGCCCGGTGCTCAGATTGAGTATCGCGCCGGTGGCGCCCATGCGCCCGAGGGTGCGCCCGTGGTGCTGACGGCCGAGGTTGTCGACTTTGTCACCGATAGCCGCGGTGGCCGTCTGGTGCGCTTTGAGCCGGCCGGTTGCAATGCCGCCGGCGAGCAGCGCACGCTCGACGAGGCCATCCATGCTGCCGGTCACGTGCCGCTGCCGCCCTACATTACCGATTACGAGGGCGATCCCGAGAAGTACCAGACCGTCTACGCCATGAAGGAGGAGCACTCGGCTGCCGCTCCCACGGCGGGCCTACACTTTACCCCCGAGCTCATGGCCGCTATCGAGGCCAAGGGTGCGAAGTTTGCCGCCGTCGAGCTCGAGGTGGGCATCGATACCTTCCGTCTGGTGGAGGAGGACGATCCCACGCAGCATGTGATGCACACCGAGCGCTACCACGTGTCGCAGGAAGTTGTCGACGCCGTGCATAAGGCGAAGGCCGAGGGACATCGCGTGATCGCCGTCGGCACCACCGCGGTGCGCTCGCTCGAGAGCGCGTTTGACGCAGACGCGCCGGTGTCCGATCCGGCCGTGACGGCGCGCTATTTTGAAGGCCGCGAGGATGGCGCCGACACGCTCGGCCGCGGTGACATCGTGGTGCGCGAGAACGCGACAACGCAGCTCTACCTCATGCCTGGCTCGACCTATCACGTGGTCGACGCACTGATCACCAACTTCCACGTGCCGCGTTCCACGCTCATGATGCTCGTGAGCGCGCTTGCCTCCCGCGACCAGATCATGGATGCCTACGCCGCCGCTATCGAAGAGCGTTACCGCTTCTTCAGCTTTGGCGATGCCATGCTCATTTGTTAGTTACGCGGTTCTACGAACCGCGTAACTGCTCGACGCTGCAAACGCCCCTAAGCGGCAATCTGACGTTCAATCGTCGGGCATGACCTTTGTAGTTACGCGGTTTTACCAAACCGCGTAACCGGTTGACGCTGCAAACCCGCCAGAGCGGCAATCTGCCTTTCAACTTCGGCGGCATGACCAGAAGGTCAATGCCGCCTTGTTTCAAGGCACCTTGCTCGCTCTGGTGGGTTTTCGCTGTCGGTGCCAAAACACCGGCGTTGCCTTGGCTGTCAATGTGGCACTTGGGGACGTTCCTTTTGTGCCGGCACCTGGGGACGTTCCTTATGTCAAGAGATTGGTACAAGAGGGATAGGTTGCCTTGCGCCAATCTAATAAGTTGCGGTGAGATGGTTCTTGAATTGGCCTTTTTGATGGCTAAACAGGAACTATCTCACCGCAACTGCGTTGAGCGTTTTTTGGCAGCTAGTTTACTTGCTCGCGAACAGCCAGATGAGGACGATCACCAGAATCACGGCGACAATGCAGACGATGGCTCCGGTGAATTTGATGCGTGAGTCGCGGGTACGCTCGCGCACGTCGTCCTCGGCGGCTTCGAGTTGAGCCACTTCGCGCTCGGTTTCGGCGTGCTCGGCCTTATCGCGGGCCAAGGAGCCTGCGAGCGATTCGGTAATCTCGGGATGGTCGTGCACCTCGGTCGCCTGCTCGATGATCGACTGCGCATGCGCTACATCCGCCTGGGCATTGGCAATAGCCTGCTCTTGCTCTCGACGTGCCTTGTCCTCGGCGGCGATTTTCTCGCGCAGCTCGCGCTGGCGCGTTGCGGCGGCGGCTTTTGCGGTCTGCAGCTCGTCGCGCGCGGCATCGGCCTCGGCCGTCACGGCCTGATGGGCTCGCTTGGCGTCGGCGATGGGGGCTTGCGCCTGCTCGACGGCGTGCTCGGCGGCCGCGAGCGAGTGCTCAAGATCGGCGGTGATGTTCGGGACATCTTCCTCGGCTTTGCGCAGGGCATCGGCCGTGTCGGAGATCTGCATCGAAAGCTCGCTGGTGCGCACCGTGTAATTGGCGGGATTCGCCGAAGGATTGCGCTGCAGCTCGGCATACTCGTGGCGCAGCGTTTCGAGTTGAGCACGCGTGGCGTCGACGGTTTGCTGTACTGCGGCAACGCCGGCGTCGCGCTCGGCCTGCACCTTGTCGCGGATGCGCTTGGAATCCTCGAGGCGGCGAACGAGGCGGTTACCGGTCTCGCGCGAGCTGGCTTCGCGCGCCTCCACCGCGTCGAGTGCGGCTTTGAGACGCCGCTCGGTGGCGTCGTCCTCTTCCTTCATTTGTTCGAGCTGCGCCTTGAGTTCTGTTGCCTTGGCAGCATGGGTATCGCGGCCGATTTCTGCCGCCGCGGCGGCCTTTTGTGCCGTGTCGATAGTCTGGCGCTGCTCGGTGACGATTTGGTCGTAGCGGCCTGCGATGTCTTGGCGTGTCTCGAGCTCCTCGCCTTGATCGGCGATGCGCTGCTCAAGTTCGGCCAGGTGAGCGCGGGCGTCCGCGAGTGCCTTCTTTGCGGCGTTCATCTCGCGCATGGCCGAGGCACCCTGGGCGATAAAGGCGCCCACGGCGCTGGCGGTGTTTGAGACGGCGCCTCCCAGATCGCGGCTGGCTGCTGGGGCGTGCAGGGCGGTCGGGTGACCGGCGTTTGCCGTGCCCGCATCGGGCGCCTGTGACGTGGTGATGCTGCCGGTGCCGCCCTCGACTACGGAAAAGCCGGCAGCGTGCGGGTCGACTGCATCGGCACCAATGGTGGGGTGCTCAAGCTGCAGGAACGAGGGCAGGGTGCTGCCTTGGTCGGCAACGGGGGTCTCGCCGGGCACGAAGGTCGAGGCGGCCTCGGCGGCCTCCTCTTCTTCGGCGTCAACATCGGCGTCGGCCACGGCGTCTTTCATCGCTTTGACGGCATCCATCATGGAGTCCATGACGGCATCGAGCTCTTCTTCCGAAGACACCTCGATGGGGCCTTCTGCTTGCGGGGCGGCTTCCTTTTCGGGGGCGTTGTCCTGAGCGTCCGAATCGTCGTTTTGCTCGCCGGCAACTTCTGCCGCAGGGATTTCCGTCGCAGCGCCGTTATCCAGAGTGGCGTCGTCGACGTCGGTATCATTGCAGGTCGCAGCGTCAGTATCTGCGGCGACGTCTGCTGAATCATCAATATGCTGTTGAGTCTGGGGGTCCAGCTCGTCCGTCATAGGCATGTGCTCCTCATCGTTGTTTGTCACCCTATGATAAAGTCTCGCGCCGACATCCCGCGCCCCGCAGCAAAGTTTCAAAACGTGTTCGATGACTCGCTTGGATAGCAAAAATTCGTCCTCTAAATTCAGTTTACGCTTGACATTCCCTTCGCCGAATGACGTTGCGCCGTTCGCCTGCTGCGGTCTTTATTTTTCACTTGAACCCGCTAAAGTTGCATTTCAGCTTTTGGCGCGTGAAGTTGGATGCGCGCAGTCGGCGGGTGGGCCCGTCGCGATTTGAAAGGACTTTGATATGGGACTTTTCACTGGTAAGACCGTGATCGTCACCGGCGGCGGCAAGGCCACGCTTAAGGACGGCTCTGCTGGCTCCATCGGCTACGGCATCGATATCGCTTTTGCCAAGGAGGGCGCAAACCTCGTCATTACCGGTCGCAACGTTGCCAAGCTCGAGGCTGCCAAGGAGTCCCTCGAGGCCGAGTACGGCGTCAAGGTTCTGCCTGTTCAGGCCGATGTTTCGGCTGGTCAGGACAACGAGGCCGTCGTCCAGAACGTCATCGACAAGGCTATTGAGGAGTTCGGCCGCATCGACGCCGTCGTCAACAATGCTCAGGCCAGCGCCTCGGGCGTGACCATCGCCGATCACACCATGGATCAGTTTAACCTGGCCATTTATTCCGGTCTGTATGCCACCTATCTGTACATGCAGAAGGCCTATCCGCATCTGAAGGAGACCAAGGGCTCCGTGGTCAACTTTGCTTCGGGCGCCGGCCTGTTTGGCAACTACGGCCAGTGCAGCTATGCCGCTGCCAAGGAGGGCATCCGCGGTCTGACTCGCGTTGCCGCCAACGAGTGGGGCAAGGACGGCATCAACGTCAACATCGTGTGCCCGCTTGCTTGGACCGCTGCGCTCGAGAACTTCCAGGATGCCTATCCCGAGGCGTTTAAGGCCAACGTTCACATGCCGCCGGCAGGCCACTATGGCGACGTCGAGAAGGAAATCGGCCGCGTGGTCGTTCAGCTCTGCGGTCCCGACTTTAAGTACATGAACGGCGAGACTGTCACCCTCGAGGGCGGCATGGGCCAGCGTCCCTAAGGGTTACGTCTCAGGTTCCGCCGTTCTAACGAACGGCGGACCAGCCGACGCTGCGCGGGCCGCATTTGGACAATCTGACGTTCAATTTCAAGGGCGCGACCGAAAGGTCAGCGCCCTTTCGTTTCACGTCACCTTGTCTCAAATGCGGCTCGCTCGCTGGCTTATGCTCAACCTGCGGCGCCATTTTGCTTGAAGGCACCTTGCTCGCTCTGGCGGGTTTTCGCTGTCGGCGCCATAACATCGGCGTTGCTGTGGCTGTTGGAAATGATCCGTTGGGGACGGAGGAAAACGGATCATTTTATTGAGAGTGGATAATCTCCCGTTTTTGGTCAGTATTCTTGCCAAAAGTGGGAGATTATCCACTCTCGTTAGGTAAGTGTCCGATAATCCACGCCCATTGTGCTTTGGTGCATTGGGGAGTGGTTTCTGTCGAGTCGGTGCTCCTTGCGGGTTGCCCGTATAATGGTTTGCGTATGAACCGCAACCAAGGAGTTCCAGTTTATGGACCAGAGCCTTTTTAAATTCGACCTGATCGCCGAGGATCCGACGACGCATGCGCGTGCCGGCGTGCTGCACACCCCGCACGGCGACATCGAGACGCCGATCTTTATGCCCGTGGGCACCAAGGCAAACGTCAAGGGTATTCCTACCGAGACCGTTAAGCAGCTCGGCGCCCAGATCGTGCTTGCGAACACCTATCACCTGTCCATGCGTCCCGGCGAGGACACCATCGCCGAGCTGGGCGGCCTGCATAAGTTTATGAACTGGCACGGCCCCATTCTTACCGACTCGGGCGGCTTCCAGGTGTTCAGCCACAACGACGCCGTCAAGCTCACCGACGAGGGCGTGCGCTTTATCGTCAACGACTACGATGGCCGCCACGTGTTCTGGACGCCCGAGGACAACATGGAAATCGCCATGAAGCTCGGCTCCGACATCTGCATGCAGCTCGACCAGTGCCCGGGCTATCCCGCCACGCGCGCCTACGTTGAACGCGCCGTTGAGCTGTCGAGCATGTGGGCCGAGCGCTGCTATAAGGCGCATACCCGCGATGACCAGGCACTCTTTGGCATCGTCCAGGGCGGCATGCACCTGGACCTGCGCCTGCGCTCGCTGCGCCATCTGGAGGAGTGCGGCGACTTCCCGGGCTACGGCATCGGCGGCTACTCGGTGGGCGAGGACCACGAGACTATGTTCGAGACGCTTGCACCGCTCGCGAGCGAGTATATGCCCAAGCACAAGCCGCGCTACCTGATGGGCGTCGGCAACCCGACCACCCTCGTGCGCGGTGTGGGTGTGGGTATCGACATGTTCGACTGCGTGCTGCCGACGCGCACCGGCCGCATGGGAACGGCGTTCTCCAGCGAGGGTCGCCTCAACTTCCGCAACGCGCGTTTTGCGCACGACGACGGCCCCATCGATCCCACCTGCACCTGCCCGGTGTGCACGGGCGGCTACAGCCGCGCGCTCATTCGCCACATGGTCACGCAGAAGGAGATGCTCGGCGGTATTCTGCTGTCGATGCACAACATCTACTACCTGCTCAACCTTATGCAGCGTGCCCGTCAGGCCATTATCGAGGGCCGCTACGGCGCGTTTGTGAGCGACTGGATGAACAGTCCTGCGGCGGTGGACTACTAAGAGCGGCGCGGGCGCTTGCAGAGCGCTAGCAACGGCAAGGGGCGAGCGCTGGCCGGTCATCACGTTCGCTAACACCGTCTGCGAGACCGATGACCGATAGCTTACAAGCACTTGATGCATCGTGGGTACCATATCGAATAGTTGATGTTCGGGCGGGTGTTTGACGCATGGCGTCGACCCCGCCCGTTTTTCTTTTTCTCGATAGGAGTACCCATGATTAAGAACGAGAATATCGAGGGCGAGCCTGCCTACGACGAGACGTACCGACGCGGTCCCGTGGTCATGCGCGGCCCCATGATTCCCAAGGACAACACCTACGCCAACCTGCTGGCGCCCGAGGACTCGACCGACTGGTTGCACACCGACCCCTGGCGCGTGCTGCGCATCCAGGCCGAGTTTGTCGATGGCTTTGGCGCACTTGCCGAGCTCGGGCCCGCTGTGACCATCTTCGGCAGCGCCCGCACGCCCAAGACCGATCCGCTCTATAAGGCGGCGCGCACGGTCGGCCGCAAAATCGCCCAGCGCGGCGTGGCGGTCATCACCGGTGGCGGCCCCGGCATCATGGAGGCGGCCAACAGGGGAGCGGCGAGTGTCAACGGCAAGTCAGTTGGCCTGGGCATTGAATTGCCGCACGAGCATGGGCTCAATAAATACGTGAACCTCGGCATGGACTTCCGTTACTTCTTTGTGCGCAAGACCATGTTCGTCAAATACAGCTCGGGCGCCATCGTGTTTCCCGGAGGTTTTGGTACGCTCGACGAAATGTTCGAGGTGCTCACGCTGGTGCAGACACACAAGGTCAAGCGCATGCCGCTCGTGCTGGTGGGCACCGAGTACTGGCAGGGCCTATTCGACTGGCTTAACGGTCCGGTGATGGATGCCGGTATGATCAGCCCGCTCGATCCAGACCTCGTCCACATCACCGACGACCTCAACGAAGCCGTCGACATTGCCCTAAGTGGGCTGATGTAGGGACAAGGCTTCTTCGCTTATAGATGAATAATGGCAGTCTGATGCTAGCTAACATCAGACTGCCATCTATATTGGGTATACTGATGCAAAAGACGAGAGCGAGGAGGTCGCGTATGTCTACTGCAACGGTTAAGCCTACGACGGTTCGCATCGAAGAGGGGCTCAAGGAACAGGCGACTGAGTTCTTGGATACGGTTGGTCTGAGTCTCAATTCGTATCTCAACCTTGCTGTTCGGCAGCTGGTAAATCAGCGAAAGATTCCTTTTGAAATTGTGGGTCGGCCCGAAGTTCCCAATGAGGCGACGAGGCGTGCCATGGTGATTGCCGAGGCTCATGAGTTGGGGATTCTGCCGGACGACAGCCCGTCATTCACTAACGCTGATGAGCTTATATCGTTCCTCGATGAGGACTAGCGATGTTTGAGATTAAAGTCGAGGCTCAGTTTAAGGCGGATTACAAACGGACGATGCGCATCCATCCGCAGCTAAAAACCGAGTTTAAGGCGGCAGTCGCAGAGCTTGCAGCTCGCGGCTCGCTTCCCGCGGAATATGGCGCCCATGAGCTTTCAAACCCGGGCGGCAATTACAACGGCCACATCGATTTCCATCTATCCGATGGGTTGGTCGATGTGGTCGTTCTGTACTTGCCGCATAAGACTAATCCTGTGATCCGACTGGTCAGAATGGGCTCGCATCAAGAACTGTTCCAGGGCCCACTGAGCTAGCCACTCGCTTTTTTACTTGCGGTGAAATAGGGACTGATTGGCGGCTGATACGCCAAAAAACAGTCCCTATTCCACCGCAAGTGGTGGGGATGTCCTGCCTGTTGACGTGGCATCTGGCTTTCCCTTGTGGTTGATTTCGTCTAAGAGCTCCGCTGCGATCTCGCTGTTTTTGAACCTGATGCTGCAGTCTTCTTTCTTGGGGAAAGCTAGTAGCGGGATCGTTCCGTACCAGATAGTTTCTTCGTCAATTATCGCTGCACACAAACGTCCTTCTGCTCTAATGGCATGCTCGACGTTCATTTCTGCCAAAGTCTCGCTTGCATCTTCGCGCGGAGTCGAGGCAATGAAAAACTCAAGAGCAATCCCTCGGGCAGTGGCACCTTTGATTGCATCGCCGAGCTTTGCGAGGCAGGCGGCGGATGCGTAGGGCGCGGCAATGAAGATGCTCTTGGCGGCGCCAACGATGTCTTCAACCAGAGTCTCTACGGCATTAGCCGGTTCTATGAGAATGTTTTGATCGGACTGCTCGCTGCCTCCGGTCACGTAGACTTCGTACCCGAGCTTGGCGTAGGTCTTGAGTCTCTTCTGGTACATGCGGGCGAGCATGGGTATAGATAAATCAACGTAGTCGAATATCTCAACCCGTCGCTTGCCCTCGTGGCTTCTATGGAGCCTGCCCGCCTGCTGCGTGATGCTGCCGTCCCACGATATCGGCGTGGCAATGAGTAGAGTGTCAAGGTAGGACAGATCGAAGCCCTCGCCCAAAAGGCTTTCGGTGGCGACGATGATTCGATGTTCATGCTCGAAGCGGGGAAGACTGCTCAGTATCGTTTTTCTTTCTTTGGCGTCGATTTCCCCGGTCAGGAGAACGGGTTCGTGTCCTTGGTTTTTGAGCATCCCGAACAGCTCCTCGGCATGCTTTTTCCTTTTAGTCAGCACGAGCGGATGCCGGCCGTTTGACGCAGCTTCAATAGCGTCGTTGACAATCAATTCGTTTCTAGCTGCATGCGTGCACAGCAGGTCGAGAATCTGATTGAAGTTTGCACCTGGCTCGTAGGCGGGTAGTCGAATTCCAGTAAAACGAGGCCGTACGATGCGCTGGATGCCCTGCTGAATCGCTTGCGCTTTTGGATCGATAACATAACGGAGCGGGCCGCAGAGCATGGAGAGCGCCCGCGTAAGGCCGTCGGATCGTTCGGGCGTCGCAGAAAGGCCGTATACGTATTTGGCCGGGGCGGACTTGAGAATAAGCTCGAGCTGTGGTGCGGCGGCATGGTGGCATTCGTCGCAGATAATGAGGCCGTAATTACGAACAAGGCCCTTAACTATCGGCTCTCCGGTTTGGCGGTCTTTGCCAGATAACGACTGGAATGAAGCGATGTCGACGAGGCCGCTTACGGCCATTTTGCCTCCTCCTATTTGTCCGATGACCGGAGGCTGCCTTTTGCTGATTCGTCCTTTTGGGGTTCGGACGGGCTCCCTGTTGTCCGTAATGTCGATAAATCGCTCGAGCTGGGATTTCCATTGGGTTATGAGTGCGGTTTTGGGAACGATGACGAGCGTTGGAAGACCAATGGATGCAATAAGATAAGCTCCGATGACTGTTTTACCGAAGCCTGTCGGCGCGGACATGATTCCGTCTTCGTATATGAGCATCTGATCAGCGGCGATTTGCTGCTCAGGGCGAAGGACTCCTTTAAATGCCATAACAATCGGATTACCCGATTTGCGCTCGTCTGAATAGTGGGCGGTAACGCCGGTCTCTTGAACTAGCTGCTCAAGTTGAGTTTTGCAGCCCCGGGGAATTGCAACATGACCATCTCTCAGTTCGCTAAGGTCTATGAGTCGCGGTTTGCCGAATACTGATTGATGCATGGACTGCGCGCGATAGAATGCCGGATTGGCAAATGTCGCAAGTCCGCGGATTTCCATTTGAGCTGCTGGACTCAGAGACTTCTCGGGGATGTACAGCATATCGGCTTGAATAACGGGCAGCGATGAGGGAAAGTCCCGCGATGTGAGTGGTAGTCGCTTTCGTGGTCTTTGGGCATACCGTTTGCCCTTGTTTGCCACCGTAGTTGTTGCTGGTCCGTGCGGGTTGTTTCCAGGGGCCTCAATCAGATCTTGCACCGTCGAGCGCGGAATCAGCTGGACTTGTGATAGATAGAGCCATTGGTCGGGAAAGGGCTTGAATTGTTCGTCTACAAATACACTGTTTCCTTCACGTTGCGCCTTGCCTTGAAAGGGGAGTGCGATGAGGTTTCCGAAGCCTCCATCGGGAATAGTGGCCTGAGCGGGTAGCATTCGATCAAAGGCCTCGAACGTGATTGTCTTATTATGCGCCGCAGCTTCGGTTATGAGGCAACTTCCAAACTCTCGGGCAGCCTTTGCGCTGATTGGCTCGAGGAAGAAAAACCAGATGTGGGCGCCGTTGCCGGACCTTGAGCGCTCAACGGCGGCGTTAATGCCCCGTCGTATTGCAACAAGCCGTACGGCATTTGTTGCCTCTTTCCAGTCCGCTTTGTCAAAATCGATGACGAGAACTTTCGTGTTGCAGTTCCTATCGAGAACATATTGCCCGAGGACATCGCGGAACCGGTCATCGTTGCCTTTAAAGTGAGCAATGATTGCGGCATCGCTTAATTCCGGGAAGACGCGATTGCTGCATTCTACACATTTAACTCTTTGATGGGCTGCTTTGGGGCAAATTCCTGGCTCCCACTCATTAGCACAAGCAGGCGTATAGCCAATGCCCCCGTCCTTTCTGCGATATCCATGAGCGTAAACATCTTTGCGCCCGGTAAAGAGACTGCGAAAGAGCTCGAGTTTATCGCGTGCTGGGCTCGCGCTGGTGACGATGCCCTCGATTTGTGCTCGTTCATCGAACAAAGCGCCAGCTTCTTCCCACTCTTCTAGCGTTGCGTAGCGTACGTCTGAACCGTTGTTGCAAATGACGATTTGTCGGTGTTGGTCCGATATATGTGTGATCGTCTGATCGTATTTAAATTGTGCGGTCCCAAAGAGGGCGTATTGATGCATGGCGTTGCCCATTTGAATGCCGTCCTTGTATTGGAGTTGTTGAGACGAGGGTACGGCATTACGGCTTTTTGGGATATGTAATTTCGATTCAAGTTTGCTAATGGCAAGGGATTATTCTGCGAGCGGCTTTCGGTCGATGCCAAGGCGCGCGACGGCCCTTGATAATCAGGGTTTGCGGTCATATGGGTAGCCGGAGGCGTAAAGAGCGGACCTCATTCAGACCCGGTGGGCAAAAAATGGCAAATATGAGTACTGTTGCCCGGTTAGTCTCATATCATTTGAGAAGTATCTAAGACCAATTGACTGAGTTTTAGTATATTCACCCCCCCCCTAAACACGACGATTCGGGGCTTTATGGAGCTTGAAATCGGTGGGAGCGGGCAATTTCAGCGAAATTTTGCTGTTACTAAATTTATGACAGTACTCATATTTGCCATTTTTTGCCCACCGGGTACCGCTAGGGGCTAGTCGAAGCTCCCCTAAACAGCTGGGAATGCGCCGATCGTCAGCATATCTTGTATATGGATGGCTCAGCAAAAGAAGTTGCGGTGAAATAGGGATTGATTTGTGGCCATACGCCAAAAAACAGTCCCTATTCCACCGCAAGTGGTAAAGGTGCCCCTAGTGGATGGGCTGGTAGCGGGGGCAGTAGCTGATGGCGATGGCGTCGACGCCTACGTGGGTGGCGATGGTGCAGCCGATGGGGCCGGTGCCGGCGTCTACGTAGTCCTGGCCTGCGAGCGCTTGGTTGACGAGCTCCTGCTCCTCGGCGGCGCCAGTCGTGAGCACGCGCACGCTGGAGCCCGGGTGCTCGGCCAAAAATGCGAGGCAATCGGCCATGGTGTTGGCGACGATGCGCTTGGCGCCGCGGCCCTTTTTGATGGCCTTGATCTCGCCCGATTTCCACTCCGGCGAAACGGCCAGGCGAATGTTGAGCATCTGCGTGAGCTGGCCGGCGAGTTTGGGCGCGCGGCCGTTCTTAACGAGGTTCTCGAGCGTGCGGGGAATCAGCAGCAGGTGGGCGTCGGGCAGCGTCGCTCGGATCTGCGCCTCGGTCTCGTCCAGGCTGCGGCCGTCCTCGCGCATGGCCAGCGCGTACTCCACCAGCAGGCCCTCGGCAGCCGAGCCGGTGCGCGAGTCGATGCAGCGCACGTCGAGCTCGTGGGTATCGGCAACCTGGCACGCGTTGGCGTAGCAGGCAGACCACTCGCTGCACAGCGAGATGAAGATGGCGCTGTCGTGGCCGTCGGCGAGCACGCGATCAAAGAGCGCCTTGAACTCGCCGGCGCTTGGCTGCGAGGTGTGCGGCAGCTGCTCGGAGCCGGCCATGCGCGCGACGTACTCCTGGGCGGTAATTTGCACCTGGTCGAGCAGGTCCTCGCCCTCGATAATCACATGCAGCGGAATCACGTAAATGCCGAGCTCTTGGGCGCGGGCGGGGGAGATGTCCGACGTGGAGTCGGTTATGATGGCAAAAGACATAATTGCACCTTTCGTTGGGGCGCTTGCGCGCCGCCTTCTGAGAGCAAAGTGCGACAAGTATAGTTGAGTCGTTCCACATTACTAGGTTCAATTGTTGAATAGTCAACAGTTTGAAGTGTCGGTGTGGAAATCGTCAACTGGGGAAGAGGAATGCCGATGGAGGCGTTGGAGATAGGCAAACGGCCGGTCGTGCTGTTCGATTTTGACGGCACGGTGGCAGATACGGGCCGGGCGGTGATGACCTCGACGTGCAAGACGCTGGCTGCGCGCGGGTTTTCGGAGGCGCAGATGGGTGATCTGCGCCGCATGATCGGGCCGCCCCTGTGGAAGAGCTTTCACGACTTTTACGGCTTTTCCCGCGAGGAGTCGCTTGTGGTGGCCGACGAGTACCGTGCTTTTTTTGATGAGCTGGGACCGGAGGAGTATCCCGTGTTCGACGGGGTCCCCGAGTTTCTGGATGGGTTGGCCGCCCGGGGCAAGCGTATGGCCGTGGCGACGTCGCGCATGGAGGCAAAGTGCATCGATATGGTACGTGAGCTCGGGCTTTCTCAGTTTGAGGCGGTGGTTGGCATGAATCCGCCGCAGGGGCGCGAGACCAAGGCCGATTCGGTCCGCGATGCCCTGGCGGCCCTGGGTGCGACCGCGGACGAGGCCGTGATGATCGGCGATCGCTTCAACGATGTGGAGGGTGCGCACGCGATGGGCGTGCCGTGCATCGGCATCTATTCGGGCGCGGCGGCGCCGGGGGAGCACGAGGCCGCGGGCGCCGATGCGGTGGTGCACTCGGTGGCCGAGCTTGCTAAACTTTTCGCTATCTAATGACGTAATGTGAGGGGCGGGCACGCTCGCCGCTCATTGCTAAGGAGGTCGTCCATGAATCAGGTGGAGCAGAGCGTTGCCGAGTATGTCGACGAGGTCTGGGAGGATGTCGTCGCCGATATCGAGCAGCTGGTGAGTTATCCGTCTGTGGCCGTTGCTGCCGATGCGGAGCCCGGTGCGCCGTTTGGCCGCCCGGTCCGTGACGCACTCGATTGCGCGCTCGGCATCGCGCAAAAGCTCGGCTACCAGACGAGCGACGACGAGGGCTTTGTGGGCATCGCCGATATTCCGGGCCGCGGCGATAAGCAGCTCGCGACCATCTGCCATGTGGACGTGGTACCCGCTGGCCCCGGTTGGAACACCGACCCGTTTGCGATGGAGCGCCGCGAGGGCTGGCTGCTCGGCCGTGGCGTGATCGACGACAAGGGTCCGGCGGTGTTGTCGCTCTATGCCGGCGCCTACCTGCTCAAGCACGGCATTGTGCCGCGCTATACCTTCCGTGCGCTGCTGGGCTGCGATGAGGAAGTGGGCATGTCCGACGTTCACCATTATCTGGGGAACCACGCAGACCCCGACTTTTTGTTTACGCCTGATGCCGAGTTCCCGGTCTGCAATGCCGAGAAGGGTCAGTTTGGGGCGACGTTTGTGAGCCCCAAGATTGAAGGCGGGCGCATCGTATCGTGGAGCGGCGCCGAGGCGAGCAACGCCATTCCGTCGCAGTCTATCTGCGAGCTCGCGATTGCTGCCGATGAGCTGCCGGCACCGGTCGAGAACGCCGACCGCCTGGAGATTACGGCGCTCGATAACGGCCATACGCAGATTTTTGCCCACGGCATTGGCGGTCATGCCTCGATGCCCGAGGGAACGATCAATGCCGTCGGCCTCATCGTGGCGTATCTGCGCCAGGCCGAGGACGCGTTTGGTGCCCGTGACGAGCGCCTGTTGACGCCTGCCGAGCACGAGTTTGTCAAGTTTCTGGCATTTGTCCATGCGGACGCCTATGGCCGCGGCCTGGGTATCGACGCGACGAGCCCCGCGTTTGGCCCGCTCACCTGCAACCCCGGCGTCATCCGTGTGGCGGATGGCCATATTGAGCAGGTCATTGACGTGCGTTTCCCCGATAGCACCAGTGCCGATACCATCTGCGAGCAACTCGAGCCGCTCGTGGGCCGCTTTGGCGTGACGTATCGCGTGGGTCGTGCCAAGGTGCCGTTCTCAGTTTCGGCCGACGACCCGGCCGTGAGGGCGCTTATCGATACCTATAACGAGTTTACGGGCAAGCATGCCGAGCCCTTTGCCATGGGCGGCGGCACGTACGCGCGCAACTTTGCCCGCGCCGTCTCGTTTGGCCCCGAGGAGACCGGCCTGGAGCTGCCCGCATGGGGCGGCCAGATGCACGGCCCCAACGAGTGCGCCAACGAGGAACAGCTCAAGCAGGCGCTCAAGATCTATATCGTGGCGATCCTTCGTCTAAACGAACTCGAACTTTAAGGTTACGCGGTTTCCCAATCTAAGTTGCGGTGGAGTAGTTCCTAAAATGGGCCATTTGATGGCCAAGCAGGAACTATTTCACCGCAACTTTGTTTTTATTGGTGTAAAAAGCGTGCCATGCTTGGGTGGGGATTGTTATTCGTTTGTAAAGGCTGGGCCGCGCTTGCGGTAAGGGTCTATCAGATGCCCGTAATAAAGCGCAGCTGACGCGGGCGCTGCCCGATCGAGACCGTATCTTTCCAAACAGCAAAGCGGGCAGGGTGCCCGCGAGTCGCTTGTATGAAAGGAAGATCATGCTCGATCAGGCTTATTCTCGTCGTCAGTTCCTCGGCCTCGCTGGTGGTCTCGCCAGCATCGTGGGCCTCGGCCTCGTTGGTTGCGGCGGCGCAGGCGCTTCCGACGCCGCCGACAAGGGTAGCGCCGCTGCCGCCGAGTCCGTCTCCGGCGAGGTGACCTACGACGGTGCCTCCTCGTTCCAGGCTCTCGTCGAGGCCGCTGCCGAGAAGTTCATGGATGCCAATCCGGACGTCTCCGTCTCCGGTTCGGGTAACGGTTCGGGTAAGGGCCTGACCGCTGTCGCCGCCGGCACCGTCACCATCGGTAACTCTGACGTCTTCGCCGAGACCAAGCTCGAGGCCGATCAGGTCAAGAACCTCGTCGACCACGAGGTCGCCGTCGTGGGCATGGGCCCCGTCGTCTCCAAGAACGTTACGGTCGACGACCTGTCCCTCGAGCAGCTCAAGGGGATCTTCTCCGGCCAGATCACCAACTGGAAGGAGGTCGGTGGCGACGACGCCACCATCGTCGTCCTCAACCGCAAGGCCGGCTCCGGTACCCGCGCCACCTTTGAGGCTGCCGTCTTTGGCGACGAGGCCAACGACTTTAAGGGCGACGCCGAGCTCGACAAGTCCGGCGACGTCCAGACCCAGATGGCCAGCACCGACAACGCCATCTCCTACCTCGACTTCTCGCACTTCGACGACTCCAAGTTCAACGCCATCAAGGTCGAGGGCGTCGAGCCCAAGAGCGCAAACGTTACCGACGACTCCTTTAAGATCTGGGCGACCGAGCACATGTACTGCTCCAAGGACGCCGACGAGGCCACCACGGCCTTCCTGGAGTTCATGCTTTCCGACGACGTCCAGGGCAAGCTCGTCGAGGAGCAGGGCTTTATCCCCGTCTCTGCCATGAAGGTCGTCAAGGACGCCAGCGGCAAGGTATCCGCTAAATAAGTAATCGCCCCGGAAAGGTTTGCAATGGCAAAACAGCTGCCAAAGCGCGACCTTGAGAACGTGGGCCTGGGCGTCACGGGCGCGTGCGTAGCGCTCGTGACGCTTGTCGTTGCCGCGCTCATCTTTATGGTCGCCCAAAAGGGCCTCTCGGCTTTTCTCAAGGACGGCGTCTCGGTCGTAGAGTTCTTCGCCGGCACCAAGTGGGATCTGGCCAACACAGCCGAAAACGGCCTGCCCTACACCGGCGCCCTGCCCCTGATCGTCACCTCGTTTGCGGTCATGGTGCTCTCCACGCTCATCGCGCTGCCCATCGCCATCGGCTCTGCCATCTTTGCGGTCGAGATCCAGCCTAAGTTTGGCTCCAAGGTCTTTCAGCCGCTTATTGAGCTTTTGACCGGCATTCCCTCGGTCGTCTTTGGCCTGATTGGCTTTCACGTGGTCGTCGGTCTTATGAAGAGCGTTTTCCACGTAAGCACGGGTCTGGGCATCTTGCCCGGCGCCATCGTACTGGCGGTCATGATTCTGCCGACGATGACTACGCTTTCGGTCGACGGCCTGCGCGCCGTGCCCGATAGCTACCGTCAGGGCTCGCTCGCGCTGGGCTATACCCGCTGGCAGACCATCTGGCACGTGGTGCTCAAGTCCGCCATGCAGTCGCTCATGACCGCGGTCATCCTTGGTATGACCCGCGCCTTTGGCGAGACGCTCGCCGTGCGTATGGTCATCGGCGGCATCGAGGCCATGCCGACGTCGCTGCTGTCGCCGGCGTCCACCATCACCACCACGCTCACCACGTCTATGGCGGTCTATGCCGAGGGCTCGGCCCAGGACGATGTTCTGTGGGCGCTCGGTCTGCTGCTGATGGGCATGAGCCTCATCTTCATCCTGATCATCCACCTTATCGGCCGCAGGGGGGGGGCGAAGGCTCGTGGCTAGCACGCGCATCCATATCGACGAGGCGAGACTCGGGCGCGTCCAAAAGCAGGACCGCATCGCCACGGGCGTGCTGACGGCAATCGCCGCCATTGTCATGCTCATCGTCATCTCTATGGTGGCCTATATCCTGTTCGAGGGGGTCTCGACGCTGTTCCAGCCGGGCTTTCTCACGCAGCCGTCGCGCGCCAACGGAACCCAGGGCGGCGTGCTCTATCAGCTGTTCGACTCGTTCTATCTGCTGCTGATCACCCTGATCATCTCGGTGCCCATTAGTCTGGGCGGCGCGGTCTTTCTGGTTGAGTACGCGCCGAATGGGCCCATCCGCGACATCGCCTCCACTGCCATCGAGACGCTGTCCTCGCTGTCCTCCATCGTTGTCGGCATGTTCGGTTTCCTGGTGTTCTCGGTGCAGCTGGGCTGGAAGTACTCCATCATCTCCGGCGCCGTCGCGCTCACCATGTTCAACATTCCCATCCTGGTGCGCGTGATCCAACAGGCGCTCGAGGACGTGCCGCAGGCCCAGCGCGATGCGTGTCTGGCCATGGGCCTTACCCGCTGGGAGGCCACGCTGCACATCTTGATTCCCGAGGCCATGCCCGCCATCGTGACCGGCATCGTGCTTTCGGCCGGCCGCGTGTTTGGCGAGGCCGCGGCACTGCTCTTTACCTCAGGCATGAGCTCGCCGGTGCGTCTGAACTTCTTGAGCTTTAACCTGTCGAGCCCCACCTGCGCCTGGAACGTGTTCCGCCCCGGTGAGTCGCTCGCCGTGCACATCTACAAGATCTATGGCGAGGGTAGCCCCGAGGCCCAGCAGATCGTCTGGGGCACCGCGGCGCTGCTGATGATCTGCGTGCTGCTGTTTAACGTAGTCGCCCGTATCGTGGGCAAGCAATTGGCAAGGAAGATGACGGCCGAATGAGCGAGATAAATGCAACGCCCGCAACCGAAGCGGCCACGTCCGAGACCCAGGACTTCCTGTCGAGCGTGGGGGAGAGCGAGAAGCGCGTGCGCGTGAGCGGCAAGGCCGTGAGCGACGAGGTCGTGCTCTCCACCAAGGACGTCAACGTGTACTATGGCGATCACCATGCGCTGCACAATACGTCGCTCGACTTTCACAAGGGCGAGATCACGGCGCTCATTGGGCCTTCGGGCTGCGGCAAGTCGACCTTCTTGCGTAGCCTCAACCTTATGAATCGCGAGATCCGCGGCTGCCGCGTGGAGGGCGAGATCAACTACCGCGGGCGCAACGTGAACATCAAGGCCGAGAACACCTACGAGCTGCGTCGGTCCATTGGCATGGTGTTTCAGCAGCCCAACCCTTTCCGCAAGTCTATTCGCGACAACATCACGTTTGCGCCCAAGCGCCACGGCATCACCGACCGTGACGAGCTCGACCGCATGGTCGAGGAGAGTCTGCGTGGCGCGGCGCTGTGGGACGAGGTCAAGGACAAGCTCGACAAGAGCGCCTACGCTCTTTCGGGCGGTCAGCAGCAGCGTCTGTGCATCGCGCGCACGCTGGCGCTCAACCCCGACGTGATCCTGTTCGACGAGCCCTGCTCGGCGCTCGACCCCATCTCGACGCTGGCGATCGAGGACCTCATGTCATCGATTGTTGCCGACCGCGCCATCGTCATCGTGACGCACAACATGGAGCAGGCGTCGCGCGTGTCCAACCGCACGGCGTTCTTCTACATGGGCGATATGGTCGAGTACGACGAGACCGACGAGATTTTCCAACGGCCCAAGGACAAGCGGCTGAATGATTACCTCACTGGCATGTTCTCCTAGTCCGGGACATGCTTGAGGCCCGCGGCGGCCACGGTTGCCGCGGGACTGATTGGAGAGGCGGGTCATCTCTTGCGTGAGATGGCCCGCCTTTTTGCTCCGCGACCGAAACGACCACCACAAAGGGGACAGACACCTTCGTGGTGGTTTGGGGTGGGGCTCGCTGCTATCATGGACAACGTTGAATTTCTACGAAGGAGCAGGGCATATGGCGATTCTTTTGGGATGCGATTCCGTCAGCCTAGAGTTTCCCACCAAGCATATTTTCGATAGCGTGACGCTCGGCGTGGGCGAGGGCGACCGTATTGGTATCGTCGGCAAAAACGGCGACGGCAAGTCGACGCTGCTGAGCGTACTCGCCGGCACGTTGGAGCCCGACGACGGCCGCGTGACGCATCGCCGCGACACGACGATCGGATTGCTCGGCCAAAAGGACAACCTGGTCGATACCGATACCGTGCACCATGCCGTCGTCGGTGACACGCCCGAGTATGAGTGGGCCTCGAGCCCGCGTACGCGTCAGATCCTGGCCGGCCTTATTAGCGATGTGCCCTGGGAGGGCACGGTGGGCGAGCTTTCGGGCGGCCAGCGCCGTCGCGTGGACCTCGCGCGCCTGCTAATCGGCGATTACGACGTGCTTATGCTCGACGAGCCTACCAACCACCTTGACATGCGCACCATCAACTGGCTCGCGCGTCACCTAAAGGCCCGCTGGCAGTGCGGCCAGGGCGCCATGCTCGTGGTCACGCACGACCGCTGGTTCTTGGACGAGGTCTGCACCAGCATGTGGGAGGTCCACGACGGCCAGGTCGATCCCTTCGAGGGCGGTTACTCCGCATATATCCTGCAGCGCGTGGAGCGCGACCGCATGGCCGCAGTTACCGAGGAGCGCCGTCGAAACATGGCGCGCAAGGAGCTCGCGTGGCTGAGCCGCGGCGCCCAGGCGCGCTCCACCAAGCCCAAGTTTCGCGTGGATGCCGCTCGCGAGCTCATCGCCGACGTACCGCCCGTGCGCGACGAGCTGGAGCTCAAGCGCCTGGCGGTGAGCCGCCTGGGCAAGCAGGTTATCGACGTGGTCGACGTGGACGCCGGCTATGCGGATACCGATGGCGCGCCCAAGCAGGTGCTCTCCGACGTGACCTGGCTCATCGGCGCGGGCGACCGCTATGGTCTTTTGGGCGAGAACGGCGCCGGCAAGTCGACCTTGCTCGACGTGATCCAGGGCAAGATTGAACCCATGCGCGGCCGTGTGAAGATTGGCCAGACGGTGCGCTTTGGCGTGCTGTCGCAGCAGCTCGAGGAGCTCGAGCCCTTCATGGGCGACACGATCCGCGAGGTGCTCAGCAACTATAAGAAGTACTACGTCATCGACGGCAAGGAGACTTCGCCCGAGAAGCTCTGCGAGCGTCTGGGCTTTACGACCCAGCAGCTCTGGAGCCGCATCGGCGATCTTTCGGGCGGCCAGCGCCGTCGCCTGTCGCTGTTGCTGACGATCCTGGACGAGCCCAACGTGCTTATCCTGGACGAGCCCGGCAACGACCTGGATACCGACATGCTCGCGATTGTCGAGGACCTGCTCGACGGCTGGCCCGGCACGCTGATCCTGGTGACGCACGACCGCTTCTTGATGGAGCGCGTGACCGACCAGCAGTGGGCGCTGCTCGACGGCCACCTGACGCATATGCCCGGCGGCGTCGACCAGTACCTGCGCCTGTGCAACGCTACCGCCGAGGGCGAGCCCGTGGGTGCGCCGAGCGCCAAGACCGGCACGTTCGACACTGGTGCTGCGGCGGCTGCGGCCGAAAAGCCCAAGTCGAGCGGCCAGCCCAATGGCCTTTCCAACGCCGAGCGCCAGAAGCTCCGCCGCGAGGTGAGCTCGCTCGAGCGCAAAATGGAGACGCAGCGCGCCCGCGTGGAGGAGGCCGAGGCCGCGATGGCACAGGTTGACCCCACCAACTACACGGCGCTCGGCGAGCAGCAGGCAAAGATCGACGAGGCCCACGCCGCCATGGACGAGCTGGAGATGGCGTGGCTCGAGGCGAGCGAGAAGCTCGAGGGCGAGGAGTAGGCGAGGATGATTAAGGCCGCGTTTTTCGATATCGACGGCACGCTGCTGAGCTTTAAGACCCACCAGATTCCGGCGTCGGCGCAGCAGGTACTCGACAGCTTTCGCGAGCAGGGGATTGCGTGCGTGATCGCCACGGGCCGCCCGACCTACCAGATGCCGGATTGGCTGTTCGACTTGGGATGGGATGCGTACATTACGCTTTCGGGCCAGCACTGTTTTGATGCCAAGGGCGTTTATCGCAGCTGCCCGATCGATCCGGACGACGTTGCGGTGATTGTGGACCAGGTGGCGCAGGGGCGCTACGACTCGCTGTGCATGCAGGGCGAGAACTCGTTTGTGAACCGCCTGTCCGAGCGCGTGGTGACGGCCGGCAACAACGCGGGGATCGTCTACCACGAGGAGCCGTTCGAGCATGCCTTCGATGCGCCGGTTTACCAGTTCTGCGCCTTTGTGGACCCGGCCGACGAGCATATCGTGACCGATGCGGTGTCGCATTCGCTCACTACGCGCTGGTGCGATTTGTTCTGCGACATTATTCCGGCCAACGGCGGCAAGGACCTGGGCGTGGCTGCGACACTGGAGCGGCTGGGTATCGACGCGAGCGAGGCGATCGCCTTTGGCGATGGCGAGAACGACCTGTCGATGTTTGCCGCCGTGGGCACGAGCGTGGCCATGGGCAACGCGCAGGACACCGTGAAGGCCGCGGCGACCTATGTGACGACCGCCGTGGACGACGACGGGATCTATAACGCTGCGAAGCACTTTGGGCTGCTTTAGCTGCGGCTTGGCACTTGGGGACGTTCCTTTTCTGCCGGCAGCTGGGGACACTCCCTGCACGTTGCGTGCCGTGTCGCCCTGCTTGCTCCGCGCATTTTGTGAAACACGGTTAACTTTTTAGACAACGTAGTAAGACATGGGCAACTTTTGCGGTAAAGTAAATCAAGCAAAAGTATCCAAAGGCTAACTAGAAGCCATCGCGAAAGGCGGCCCATGGCCCTGCGTGAATCTGGAGAAGACTATCTCGAATCTATTTATGTGCTCTCGGAGCGCCAGGGCATCGTTCGATCGATTGACGTCGCCGAATACCTGGGCGTTACCAAGGCAAGCGTCTCTAAAGCCATGGCGGCCTTGGAGAGCAGCGGCTACGTGGAGATGGGCAAACGCGACGTACATCTGACGGAACGCGGTCTTGAGGTTGCCCGTCAAATGTGGGAGCGCCATTGCTTTTTTGTAGGGCTGCTAGAGGATGCGGGCGTAGCGCCCGAGGTTGCCTTGCAAGAGGGGTGTCACATGGAGCACTGCCTGAGCGAGGAGAGCTTTGAGAAGCTAAGGTCGATGCTGGGGAGGGATGGTGCTTCGGCGCCAACAACGACCGACTAGCGCTCCCGCAGCGGCGCGCCTCCCGCGGCAAAGGCGCGGGACAGCGATTGGGACGAGTGACCCCACCAACTAAGTCCAACTCAGACAAGGAACCCCGCCAGCAAGCGATGCCCAAGAACCACCAGCAACGTCACCGCAGGCCGGGGCCGGGCTTGGTTTTGAAAACATTCCGCAGACCAGAAGTGCCCCCGTTCGTAGCTCCGAAGGAGCAGAATGGGGGCACTTCATTGGTCGAGGACGTTTTCAAAACCAAGCCCGGCCCCGGCCGGAGGGACCACGTATGCTACAGGTTCTTGACACCCATCGCGCGCATGGCGTTCAGGATGGCGATGATCGCCACGCCCACGTCGCCAAAGACGGCGAGCCACATATTGGCGATGCCCAGCGCCGCGAGCACCAGAATCAGCAACTTAATGCCCAGCGCAAAGATGATGTTCTGCCAAACAATCGTCATGGTCTTGCGCGCCACGCGGATCGCGCGGGAAATGGTGGAAGGCTTGTCGTCCATGAGCACGACGTCGGCAGCCTCAATTGCGGCGTCGGAACCCATGGCGCCCATGGCAATGCCAACGTCTGCACGGGTGAGCACGGGCGCATCGTTGATGCCGTCGCCTACAAAGGCGAGCTTGCCCTTGCCCGATTCGGCCGCCAGCAATGCCTCGACGCGCTCGACCTTGTCGCCCGGCAGCAGCTGCGCGTGGAACTCGTCGAGCCCCAGCCGCTTGGCCACCGCAGCAGCCACTTCCTCGCGGTCGCCCGTGAGCATGACGGTGCGTTTGACGCCGGCAGTGTGCAAGTCGCGAATCGCCTGCTTGGCATCGGCCTTTATGGTGTCGGCAATTACGATATGGCCGGCGTACGTGTCATCGACCAGTACATGGAGGATCGTACCGACGACCTCGCAATTGGGGGCGTCGATACCGGCCGCAGCAAGCATCTTGGCATTGCCGACGATGACGCGCTTGCCGTCGATATTCGCCGTCACGCCATGGCCCGCGTCATTGGTGGAGTCGCTTACGCGTTTGGGATCGAGCTCGCCCTGGAAGGCGGCGCGTACCGACTGCGCGATGGGGTGATCGGAAAACGACTCGGCAAGGGCCGCGACCTCAAGCAGTGACTGCTCGGTATAGCCGGTCTCGGGGTGTACCGCCACGACCGAAAACGTGCCGTTGGTGAGCGTGCCGGTCTTGTCAAAGACGACGGTATCCACATCGGCGAGCGTCTCGAGGTAGTTGGAGCCCTTGATGAGAACTCCCAGCTTGGACGCGCCGCCGATGCCACCAAAGAAGCTGAGCGGGACGCTGATCACGAGCGCGCACGGGCAGCTGACGACCAGGAAGGTCAGGCCGCGCAGGATCCAGTCGGACCAGGCGCCGGTGACCAAGCCGCCGCCGAGCGCGAGTACCGCGGCCGCGCCGGTGACGGCGGGCGTGTAGACGCGGGCGAAGCGCGTGATGAAGTTCTCGGTACGCGCCTTCTTTTCGCTGGCGTTTTCTACGAGCTCCAGGACGCGCGCGACGGTGGACTCGCCAAATGGCTTGGTGGTGCGCACGTGGATGAGACCCGTCATGTTGATGCAGCCGCTGATGATATCGTCTCCGGTTTTGGCCGGGCGGGGGACCGACTCGCCGGTAAGGGCGGCGGTATCGAGCTGCGTCTCGCCTTCGACGATGACGCCGTCGATGGGCACGCGCTCGCCGGGCTTGACGACGATGACGGTGCCGACGGCGATGTCATCGGGAAAGACCTGCTCGAGTGTGCCGTCGGGTTGCTCGACGTTGGCATAATCGGGTGCGATGTCCATCATGGCGCTGATCGACTTGCGGCTCTTGCCCACGGCGTATGCCTGGAACAGCTCGCCGACCTGGTAGAACAGCATGACAGCGGCGCCTTCGGCCATGTGCGGATCGGTATCGGGGAAGAGCACCATGGCAAACGCGCCGATGGTCGCGACGGCCATGAGGAAGCTTTCGTCGAAGGCCTTGCCGCGGCGGATGTTGTTGTATGCCTTTTGGAGCACGTCGTAGCCGGCAATTAAAAACGGCACGAGGAACAGCACGAAACTGGCGTAGACGTTGCCGGGCTCCCCAAATGCGATAGTGAGAGCTCCGAGCTCGTCGAGGGCATATACAACGGCAAAAATGCCTAGCGCTACCAGGATACGGTTGCGCTTATGCTCAAGGGACTCTTTCTTCTTACGCTTCTTCTTTTTCTTCTTGGGATCGGCGGTTGCCATGATTCAATCCTCCCATTTGAATGTATGAACACTCGCTCATATAAAATCGTGGATAAAGGCCGCGGCAAGCGCGGCCTTGCGGGTCAGCGTATGCGCAGGCTAGAGAATGATCTCGCAGTCCGGCTCGGCGTCGGCGGTAAACTCCACGACGCGGTCGAGGACCTCGTCGAACTCGGCTTCATCGGCCTCGAGCGTTAGCTTCTGGGTCATAAAGTTGACCGAAACGGACTTGACGCCCTCGAGCTTGGCCAGCTCGTCCTGAAGCTTACGCGCGCAGTTGGCGCAGTCGATCTCATCGAGCTTAAACTGCTTTTTCATGGTGGGTTCCTTTCCCTGTATTTGCGGCTTGGGTGCAGGCCGCGCTGGTACCGTGGTTAGTCGCTATTCGCAGATGTGGCTCATGCCCTGGTTGAGCATGGTGTAGACGTGGTCGTCGGCGAGCGAGTATAGGATATTGCGCCCGTCGCGCCGGAATTTAACCAGGTGCGACTGCTTGAGTGTACGCAGCTGGTGCGACACCGCGGACTGCGAGGTTTCGGTCGCTTCGGCGATGTCTGCCACGCAGAGCTCGCGGCCCATGAGGGCATAGAGGATCTTGATGCGCGTGGTGTCGCTGAAGACCTTGAACAGGTCGGCGAGGTCGTAGAGAAGCTCCTCGTCGGGAAGGTCCTCGGGCGAGCAGGTGGTGGGGATGTCGGGCACGATGGTGGTGTCGATGCTGGACTTTATTTCATCAACGGGATCGCTCATCGCAATATCCTTTCATATGAACATGCGCTCATATAACTTACTTCCGAGTATATGAGCGCATGTTCATATGTCAATATATATTTGTGAAATATTTTGCTATCGAATGGCCCTAGTGGCGGCTAAGGGCATCGATGGGCTCGGATAAGGCCGCCGATGCCAACGTGGATACCTTAGCGACGTGCAAAAATGGGCCGATATCCACTTGGATATCGGCCCGCATTGCGTCGCTTGAGAGGAGCGTCTCGGCGTATCGCTTTTACACAGGCGCTATGGCCCGACAGGTATTGCTCGCGAATGGCGCTTTTACTTGGCAAACAGGTTCTTGAGGTTGAACTCGGCCTGGACGGTACGGAGCATGAGGTCGGTGTCGTCGAGGCCCAGGTGCTGCTCGTTGGCGTCGGCGGCGAGGGTGCCGCGACGGCGTGCCCAGTTCTCGAGCGCGGCGGGCGCGGACTCGCGGGGGAGCGAGCGCACATCGGCGTCCAGGCTGCGGCAGATCTGGCGCGAGTCGATGACGATTATCTTGCCGGCGCGGCGTGCCTCGGCGTAGCCGTCCAGGTGGATCTTGAACCAGCTGTCCTCAAAGGCGGCGTTGTGCGCCATGTACGGGTACTTCTTCATAAGCTTGAGCAGCTGCTTTTGCAGCTCTTTGTTCTCGCGGAAGGGCGTTTTGCCGTCGATGTCGTCCCAGGTGATGTGGTGGATATTCGAAAGCGGCACATCCTCGCCGCGGTAGATATCGGGCAGACCGCAGTAGTGTGCCTCGGCGTCGTGCGGGACGGCGTCGCTGGTGAGCTCCATGATCTCCCAGCCCACGTTGATGATGTAGCCGCGCTCGGGTGCGCGGCCGGTGGTCTCGATGTCGATGCCGAGCACCGTGCCCTGAATGGGCTTGCGAGCGTAGGCCACGCCGAGTGCGTCGCGGTCGCCGCGGATCTCGCGCATGACGGACGCGGCGGTGCGCTTTTGCATCTTGCCGATGGCGGCGCAGGTGTCGGCGTCGGACAGGCCGCGCGAAAGCGTCGCGGGCGTCACGTTGCGCAGGCGCGCCTCGCCAATCTGGTCGCACAGGTCGCGGTTGCGGTCGGCCAGGTCGCGCACGGTGGCAAAATCGAAGCCGGGGTCGTCCTCGGCGGTAAAGTACTCAGTCTCGAGCACCTTGAGGGCCTCTTCGCCTTTCTGGCGCTCGGACTCCATGGCGCCGTGGTCGCCGTAGATAAACATGGGGATAAACGGCTGGCGCTCGTATTCGAGTGCTTGCGAAACGTTCATATGCTGCTCCTTGGACGGGCCGCGTCGCGCGGCTCGGGTTTGTCGAGTTATGGCGAGATGATAGTTTACCATGGGCAACTATTGGCATCACGCCTAGGACAATTACAATACCCTAGTTGACCGCTAGGACTTTTACAATGCTGCCGAAAGACACGAAAGGTTCCATCCGTCATGGATTTGCTGATTGATATTCTGCTCGACGCCGGCAAGGACACGCTCTCGCTGGTGCCGTTCTTGTTGGTGACATATCTGGTCCTCGAGACGCTCGAGCATGTGGCAGGCGATCGCGTCAACGGTACCATCAAGCGTGCCGGCGCCGCCGGCCCCGTGGTTGGCTCGTTGCTGGGCATGGTGCCGCAGTGCGGCTTTTCGGCCATGGCGGCAACGCTATACGCCGGTCGCGTCGTGACGCTGGGCACCCTGGTGGCGGTGTTTCTCTCGACCTCCGACGAGATGCTGCCGCTGCTACTTGCCGAGCAGGTTCCCGTGCAGACTATGGCGATGCTTTTGGCTTCGAAAGCGCTGATCGCGCTGGTCACGGGCTTTATCGTGGATGCTGCCATTCGTGGCCTGCGTCGCAACGCCCGCGCGCATGCGGCGATTCGTCGTACCGTGTTGGGAACCGCTGTCAATCCGGCGCACGTTAACTGCGCGCATGACGATCACAGCGGCGGTGACATCATCGACGAGGTGGCCGAGGCGGGCGTGAGCGCCGACCACATCCATGAGCTGTGTGAGCGCGACCATTGCGGTTGTGATGACGACGAAGACGAGCACGAACATGGACATGGCCACGATCACGGTCATGAGGGCGAGCATGAACACCATCATGACCACGGTCACTCCCACTCACACGAAGGTGCGCCCGTCCTGTCGATTATCCGCAGCGCCATCTCGCATACCGTGCAGGTATCGATATTCATTTTCCTGGTGACGCTGATTCTGGTCGCCGTGCTCGAGACCTTTGGCGAGTCCGCAATCGAGCAGTTCCTGCGCGGCAACGAGACGCTCGCCGTCCTGGGTTCGGCGCTTGTCGGCCTGATCCCCAACTGCTCGGCGAGCGTGGTCATCACGCAGCTGTATCTGGAAGGCGCGCTGCAACTGGCGCCGATGCTCGCCGGCACGCTCATTTCCGCCGGCGTGGGTTACCTGGTCCTGTTCCGCACCAACCGCAGCGCCCGCGAAAACGCCGTGTTCCTGGTCATGATGTACGTCATCGGCGCGGGCTGGGGCCTCGTCCTATCTGCCTTTGGCCTCTAAGTAGTCCTAACAAAACGGGCTTCAAAATAGCCATGCACGGCGTCTGCACAATGCGGCGACGCATGGCATTTTGAAGCCCGTTTTTTGTTGAGCCACGGATCCTGAGCGCTCACACCGTCCAAAACAAAAAGGCAGAGTTTTAGGCATGTCCCAAAAATCTGCCTTGGTTAGCGCAGCAGCTCGGTGAGGTTGCGCTTAAAGCGGGCGCGGTCTTCGCTGGTGAAGGCTGCTGGCCCGCGGGTGCGACCGCCAGCGCGGCGCACCTTCTTTTCCTCGTGACGAATAAACAGCTGCATGTCGATGGTCGCCTTGTCGTACACTCGCCCGCGCACGCCGATGGCGGAGGCATCGCGGCCGAGCACCATGCTCGCCAGGCCAATGTCCTGCGTCACGACCACGTCGCCCGCCTGCAGACGTTCGACAATGGCAAAGTCGGCACTATCGGCGCCCACGCTCACATCGAGCGTGGTGACCCAAAAGCCGCGTCGCGCGTGCTCGGCATCACGTGGATCGTCGCGGCGAATGTGCCGCTCCAGGTTCTGCGTGCTGTTGCCGGCAATCACCACGGCGACGCCCGCCCGCCGTGCACAGTCGATCGACTCGCGCGTAACCGGGCAGGCGTCGGCATCAATAAACAGCGTCCGCGGCATCTAGTGCACCAGCTTGCCAAAGCGGATAGCGCGAATAATCAGCGTCACGCCAAACACCAGGAGCGCGGCGCCGCTAAAGATGACGAGCATCTTTGCCGACCACAGCGGATAGATAAACACGAACATGCCGGCGATGATGGAGAGCGCGCCGCTCAGGATGGCGAGGGCGCGGTTGGACGAAAGCTCGGACTCCAGAATGGACATGACACCTTCGACGATCCAGCCAAAGCCAGCCACGACCACCACGAGCGTGGTGAGCGTTGCGGTCGAGAAGGCCTGATTGCGCAGGATTATGACGCCGCCCAGGATGATGAGCAGGTTGGAGATGATGCTCGTCACGCGCCAGCCGGCGGGCAGCAGCGGCTCAAAAATGGCGGTGAACAGCCTGACGCCAGCCGTGATCACAAAGTAGAAGCCCAGGACGGTCGTCAGGAAGACGAGGGACTTGGCGGGCGCAAACAGCAGCGCGATGCCGGCAAGCAGTGCGATGACGCCCGTGGCGGCGTAGATCCAGCGCACGGCCTTGATTGCCTTGCCTGCCATGCTTTTCTCGTCAAATCCAAACAGATTCGACTGCTGGTCGTCGTTCTTAAAGATGCCCATGAGGTCTCCTTTCCGCACGGCGTTTGCCGTCATTGTTGTTTTTGCGGCGTATGCCGCAGTTGCTACAACAAGTATCGCCTAAAGGCACCGGCGTATGGGTCGGGGAGGGCGAAGTGTAACCCAAAGGTCCCGATTTGTTCTCGTTGTTCCCCATGTCGCGTTTTTCTATTCAACAGGTGTAGAACATTGCGGCTCTGTTCGTTATTGCCTGCGTTTTAGGTTAGATTTTCCTAAGAACAATTGCCTTGTATTGGGGGTCTCTATGAACGAAGCTGTTCCCGCGGCGCCGTCGAGCGTGGAGTCGATGGCAAAGCAAGGTTGCGAAAAGCTCGGTCTGGAATCGTTTGACGCGCTGGTTCGTCGCGCCCGCACATGCCGTCGATTTGACGAGTCCATGCGCGTACCGCGCGAGTTTTTGCTTGAGCTGGCAGAGCTGGCGCACCTGGCTCCCTGCGGCGCTAATGCTCAGCGTCTGCGTTTTCATGTGGTGAGCGACGTCGAGGAGTGTTCGAGCTTATTTGAAAAGCTCACATGGGCTGGTGCGCTCAAGGATTGGTCGGGTCCCAATGAGGGCGAACGCCCGACCGGCTACATCGCAGTTCTTGCCGAGCGCACCGTTCCCGGCAAGCCCGCCGCGCCTATCACCGAGGTCGACACGGGCATCGCGGCTCAGACGATGATGCTCGCCGCGCGCAGCGCAACGCCCGAGGTGGCGGCTTGCATGTTCAAGGCCTTTACGCCCCGCGCAATCGATGCCATGGGGCTCGATAACGACAGATACGAGCTCAAGCTGATCATGGCTTTTGGCGTGCCAGCCGAGACACAGGTGATCGACGCGATCGACTCCAACCCGGATGGTTCTATCAATTACTGGCGCGACGAGGCGCAGGTGCACCACGTTCCCAAGCGTCCGCTTGCCGACGTGCTGGTGTAGTTGCGCGCCATTTCGGCGTGATCCGGCGGCAAAACCACCACAAAGGTACCTGGCCCCTTTGTGGTGGTGCGAGGGGAGGGCGTGTGGCCGATCTGTATTTGGTGCGGCATGGGCAGACTGAGCTCAATGTGCAGAACATTTTGCAGGGCTGGCAAGACTCGCCGCTCACAGAGCGCGGGTGCGAGCAGGCGCTGGCGACGCGTGCGGCGTTTAAGGCGCGTGGCATCTCCTTTGACCATGCGTATTCGTCTCCGTTGGGTCGGGCACGGTGTACAGCAGAGCTGATCATTGGCGAGGGTCGTTCCTTAGAGCTGGTCGATGACCTGCGCGAGTGGCATTTGGGATCGTTGGAGGGCACATCAAACCGCGAGATGCCGGCGCAACCCTGGGGCGATTATCCGGTCGCCTTTGGTGGCGAGTCGGAAAGTGAGCTTCGCGCACGTATGGTCGCGGCGCTGTCCCGCATCATGGCCCGGCCTCGGCACGACTGCGTGCTGGCCGTTTCCCACGGCTCAGCCTGCCAGGAGTTTCTTGAGTATGTGGCCGGCGGGGGAGAACAGCCCGACAACGGCGCCGTGCTTCATTTTGGTTATTTCGATGGGGCGTTTTCGCTCTTGGGCTGGTAGCAAACGAAAGGACCCCTCTATGAATAAAGATCTGTATCTGGTCCGTCATGGACAGACGATATTCAACCTTAAGCGCATTATTCAGGGTTGGAGCGATTCGCCGCTCACGCAGCTGGGTTGCGGCCAGGCGGCGCGCGCCGGCATGTTTTTGCGTGCGCGCGGCATTGAGCCCGATCATGCCTACACCTCCACACTTCATCGCACCGAGCAGACTATCGCCAACTTGTGGCCGGGCTTGGCGTATGAGCGTCTGGACGGCCTGCGCGAGTGGTTCTTTGGCGACTTTGAGGCCGAGCGTGTGATGCTCATGCCCGAGCGTCCGTGGCATGACTTTTACCGCCAGTTTGGCGGCGAGGGGCAGATGCAGGTACGCGAGCGCATGGTGGCGACGTTGACCGATCTTATGCGACGCCCGGACCATTCGTGCGTGCTCGCGGTGAGCCACGGATCGGCCATCAAGGAGTTTTTGGACCACGTGAGGGGCGCGGCGGCCGACGAGCGCGAGCGCGTGCCGGGCAACTGTTCGGTGCTGCATTTTGCGTTTGACGATGCGACCGATACGTTTGACCTGGTCGAAGTCTTTACGCAGGAAGATTATGCGCGCGAGCTGGGTCTTGAGCCACTGGTGGCGGCAGCGGGTCCGCAGCGCGGGTAGCGCGGGCGTGGCGACGTGGATTGCCGACATCATTGCTCGATGTGAAAGGGGCGGGGATGCATGCGCATGTATCCCCGCCCCTTGTTTGTTGAGCGGCCGAGTCTTTGTACTGGGCGTTTACGCCCTGTTAGAACCGTGCGATTTGGTGGGTGAGCAGGCCCGTTGGAACCTGCGGTGCGCCGCCGGTGACCTGCGCGGCGGGGAATAACGCGGCAACGGTAAAGTTGAACGGCTCTTTGCCCGTGTAGGTGCCGGCTGCGCGGGCCTCGTCTGCCAAAAGCTGCGCCGCTCCTGCCAGCGCGGTAGCGTAGACGGGGTCGTCTACCGGCGTCGGCTCCGGTGCCTGGTCGAGCATGGCTCGGATGGCGGCAACGGCGTCCTCGCGCTTGACCTCCCACACGCGGTGCGTAATGCCGGCGGGGTCGGTGACGGCATAGAGCGACGCGCCCTCTTTGGCGGCGCCGAGGATGATATCCATGACGGGTGATGCTTCGTAGACGAGCGTTACAGGGCGGGGCTGCACCTTAAGCGCGGCGATTGCACGGGCGGCTGCAGCTGTACCTGCGGAGGGCGCGTCGTCGCACGCCAGCACGCCGACCGGGCAAATCGCCACAACGCCCGTCACGCGCCCCGGCTCTCCGGAGCATTCGTACGCGTAATACGCCGCGCCCGGATCTTTGAGCATAAGCCCGTCGGCGATGGCGTCGCGCAGGGCGTCGTTGCTGCTCAGGATACCGCCCATCTGCGGCAGCGCTTCGAGCACGCGGTCCCGAGCTGGGCGGATGCAGGGAAACGGAAGTGCTTTCATGGGCGGTCCTAACGCGCGAGTCGGTTTGTTCGCGGCTTATTATGCCCCAACTTGGACGCTTGCGTCCCAGAGCGTGTTGTCAACAAGCGCGATGAGCACGTTCTGGCAGCGAACGATATCGGCATGGGCCCCGGCTCGTTGGGCTTATGCGCGAGCACCAACGAGCCGGGGCCGTAGCTCATGCAATTGCGGTTACCCGTCTTGCCGGCAATGACGGCGGTATCGGTGCAGCCGGTAAAGAAGCTGGCGGGTACGTCCGCGTCTGTCACGTCATCGGCGGCGCGCTTGAGCGCAGCTAGGAGGGGAGAGCCTGGGTCGCGCTCGATGGCGTCCCAGGGTGACGGTATCCATGTGGCAGATGTAGACGAGCCTCGCCTCGTCGCTCACGCCCGGCACGGTAATCATAAGGTTGCGGCGCCCGGGGAGTACTTCGAGCTCCTCAATCTGCACGGCACCGAGTACTGGATGGCTCAGCTGCGCCATCCGCTCCTCAGCCAACGCCTTGATATAGCGCTCGATCTCGCCCTCATACGCACCCGGGGTCCGAGCTGTCAATCTTCACAAGCTCCTGCACAAGGCGCCAGGCAAAGTCCTCATCAACCATATGTAACCTCACAATCAGTTTGCTTTGCAAACCGATTGTAAGCCTCCTGAGAGATCCGCGACGTGGGCGTGGCAGTATTTACCGTTCGCAGGCCGAGCCAGCGCGTTTGCCGTCCGAGCGGGTTTACAAACGACGCGGTGGGTACGTACCCTTCATGGACGACATGCTGTGCGACATATCTGCCTTTCGGTATCACCGGATACCCCCACAGGTCTTGGCAATAATGCCGGACCTGCCCGATTCTGCGGACGATCCGCGCAGGGAGCACCTATGTGAGCATCCGCTCGTCAAGCATTTCCTGGGCACCCCGTTACACGTGTTGGCGCAGGGCGTCTGCGGGCGCAAGGGCGATCGCATTGTCAGGCATGTTTGGAACGGGGAGAGGCCGTTTGATTCCGTGCGGCAGACGGAGTTTGGCCTCGATGTCGCGTCCCCGCTCTTTACCCTGCTGACCCTGGCTTCCTCGGTCTCAAACGAGCGTCTAATCATGTGCATGTATGAGATGTGCGGCACCTTTGCCGTGTGCAAGATTGCGCCTCAGGTAAAGTCGGCACTTGAGCAGGCATATGGGAGCCGATGGAGTGACGCACGGTCGGGCTGGGAAAACGTAAAGGATGTCTCGGGGAATCCAACGGACTTGTGGAAACGACCTCCCTTGATCGAGCTCTCTGAGCTTACCGAGTACGTCGATAAGATCCCGGGGCTCCGCGGCGCTAAATCGTTCACGCGTGCCGCGAAATGCATTACGGGGGTGGCGGCATCGCCGCTCGAGGTCCAGGCTTCGATGCTGTTTGGCCTTACGAGGTTGCGCGGCGGCGAAGGGCTGCGCCTTACCAATAACGTCGAGATTCGCTTGACGCGCAGCGCCCGTCTGATTTCGGGGCTTGATAGGCGCTATGCCGATATCCTGCTGGCAAATAAGGACGGCAGCCGAGAGTGCCTGGTTGAATGCCAAGGTAAAGCCATACACGGATCCATAGAATCCAAGATCTCGGACTCCGATCGAACGACGGCTTTGCAAGCCATGGGATATCCCGTCGTTCTGATGACCTATGGTCAGCTGGCCGATTCCGATGCCTTCCGCGTGGTGATGGAGCTCATCATGTCCTATCTCGATGTGCCGCTGAAAGACAAGACGCCGCGGCAGCAGGAGCTCGAACGGCGGCTTCGTGAGGAGATTTTTATCGATTGGGCGGGAATGTAGCCGCGCGGGCGGAAAATGGCCGCGCGGACTAGAGTTTTGGTCGCAAAAAACTTATATTTTGCCTTGGACGGGCCTTAAAAATGCTACCTAGAATAAGTTGTTTCGGAAAATGGACAGTCAACTTACATTCGACACATAGAGACCGATTTTTACCTACTAAAGTCCCTGATAAAGCTGTTTATCAAAGCGGGTGTGCTTAGCGACTGGAGCCTCACTATCGATCATCTGAAAAAACTTGTTCTGGGTATCATTTTAAAGTCGTCCGGAGCAACAAAATCGCCCCCCCGTTTCGTGAAACGGGGGGTGTTCCTATAGTTTTGTCAACTGGGAAATGCTCTCCGTGCGACCGAATCGCGGCATGCTGACGCCAAGCCATTAGGCCGGTGGGCTTCAGTCTGCTCGGTGCGTTTCGGCTAGGCTGCGTAAGGCACCCTGTCTCGCATGACCGCGTAGATGACCTTCAGTCTCTTTCGCGCCAGCGCCTTGAGCGCCTTGCCGTGCGACATGCCCCGCTCCCGGCACCTGGTGTAGTAGTCGCCCCATCTCCCCTCTGTCCGGGTAAGGCAGTTACATGAGAATATGAGCAGGTTCTTCAGCCTCTTGTTGCCTTGGCGCGATGCCGTCACCGAGGAGATCGAGGTTCCCGACTGGCGGTTGCGCGGCGCCAGGCCGCAGTACGACGCGAGCCTGTCGTGACTGGGGAAGTCTTCGATGTCGATGGAGATCGCAAGCTCGGAAGCGGTTTTGGGCCCGATGCCCGGCACCGTCAGGAGGCATCGGTAGGTATCGTCGCCCTCGAGCAGGGCGGAGATCTCCGCCGTGATCGCCTCGATCTCCGCCGAGTTCTCGGATATCCTGCGCGCGAGCAGTTTCACCGCCCGGTCCTCGGCGGCGACGACCGACGCATCCGGCCTTGTCGAGGAGGTTGTCGAGCGGACGAGGGCCTCGATCTTACCGCGCGCCGCCCCACGCGTGAGCGCCGCCGCCCTGCGGGGCCCGGCGTCGGCTACCGACCAGGCCCCGCCGAGGGATGCCATGAGCCTCAGCTGGGGCCCGTCGGACAGGTCGACCAGTGCCTCGAAGGCGGGGCACGATTCCAGCAGGATGCTGCGCAGCCGGTTCTTATTCCTAGTGTTCTCGCAGGTCAGGAAGTTCCTCTGGGCGGCCAGCGCCCTCGCCGCCGCAATCGTCGGACCCGGGTCTCCGACCGGCAGGAGCGCGTCGGGGATGCCAAGCGCCGTCTTCGCGATGACCATCGCGTCTCGCTCGTCGGTCTTGGCGTCGCCGGCGAAGAGCCTGGCGGCCCCGTGCGCCGCGAGTCCCGGCAGGTACGCCGCCGACATCCCGGCCGCCCTGGCGCGGGCGAGCGCGAGGGCGCCTATGTTGCGCGACTGGTCGACGACCACGAGCGCATCGGGGAAGCGGCCGAACAGCGAGTCCAGGTCGTCCTCCCTGTTCGCGACGGGGGTGCTCAACAGCACCTCGCCATCTCGAGTCGCGACGCATGCCCAGTGGGACGATTTCCCGACATCGAGCCCGATGACGGCTTCCGGCATTCTAATTGGTGCCACGGTGGTATCCTCCAATCGGTAGGCCGATCGGAACCCCTCCCCGCGACACCCACATTACCTGGCCGTGGCGCTTGCGCCCGGCAGTTTCCTATCAGTCGTCCGGAGCGGCGAGCGCCCCCGGTGGCAACACCCCCCCGGGCCCTCTACGGGGCAGGGGCAGACGGCCATCCGGAGGCGCCCGATCGGCGGCCCCTCGGGGCTTGCCCGTATCGTAGGCAATGCGCCGAATGCTCGCCATCGAAATTTATCGATGGCCTATTTCAGACTGTAATGGGCGAATGGGCTTCGTGGTCTGTCTGGCAGGCTTGGCGCCGGCGCTATTTGATCACGCGCACGCGATACATCGAGGGAATCTGCTTGAGCGCCTCGATGGTGCTGCTGTCTAGGTGCTCGTCGGTGTCGAACATGGTGTAGGCGTTCTCGCCAGCGGACTCGTTGGTCATACGCTGCACGTTGGCATTGTCCTTGGCCAGGATCGCCGTGATCTGGCCGATCATGTTGGGCACGTTGGCGTGCAGACAGGCGATGCGGCTTGCGGCGCGCGCCTTGCCCATGCTGCAGGCGGGGTAGTTGACGCTGTGCGCGATGTTGCCGTTCTCCAGGTAATCCTTGAGCTCGCTGATGGCCATGTCGGCGCAGTTGGCCTCGGCCTCGCCGGTGCCGGCGCCCGAGTGCGTGGTGATAAACGTATTGGGCATCTTGACCGTCTTGGGCGTGGCAAAGTCGCAGCTAAACCAGCTCAGCTTGCCCTCACGCAGGGCAGCGTCGACGGCGTCCTCGTCAATGATGGTCTCGCGCGCGTAGTTGATGAGCACGGCGTCGGGCGCCAGCAGGTTAATCTGCTCGGTGCTGATCATGCCGATGGTGTCGGCCTTGCTGGGTACGTGCACGGTGAGGTAGTCGCAGCCGCGGCAGAGGTCCTCGAGCGTGCCCACGCGCTGCACCTCGCGGCTCAGCACCCACGCGTGCTCGACGGAAATGAACGGATCGTAGCCGTAGACGTCCATGCCCAGGTCGACGCAGGCGTTGGCGACCTTGGAGCCCACGTTACCCAGACCGATGACGCCGATGCGCTTGCCCTTGAGCTCGCGGCCCACAAAGGCCTTCTTGGCCTTTTCGGCGTCGACCTGAATCTCGGGGTCGTCGGCGTTGTCGCGCACCCAGTTCATCGACTGCACCACGCCGCGGCTCGAGAGCACCAGCATGCCCAGGACGAGCTCCTTGACGGCGTTGCTGTTGGCGCCGGGGGAGTTAAAGACGACGACGCCCTTCTTGGCGTACTCCTCGACGGGGATGTTGTTGACGCCGGCGCCGCAGCGGGCGATGGCGCGGATGCCCTCGGGCAGCTCGTAGTCGTGCAGGTCGGTGGAGCGCATCAGGATGGCGTCGGCCTCCTCGGCGGTGCTCACAAACTCGTAGCCCTCGCCAAACTCGACCTTGCCGTCCTTGGTGATGTCGTCGATGGTCTTAATCTTGCGCATGAAAAACTCCTTAGCAGGTTTGGTTTAAACAGGTGGTTTGAAGTGGCTGGTCGGCCCGCGGGTTGCGGGCTAGTTAGATCGCGGACTCAAACTATGCTGTGCTTCGAAGTCCTTCATGTACGAGGCCAGGGCCTGCACGTCTTCCATGGTTACGGCGTTGTAGACGCTGGCGCGCATGCCGCCCACCAGGCGATGACCCTTGACGTTTTGAATCTGGTGCTCGGCCGCGCCTGCGACAAAGGCCGCATCGAGCTCGGCGTCGCCGGTGCGGAAGGTAACGTTGGCGATGGAGCGACTGTCGGCCTGCGTGGTGCCATGGAACAGCTCGCTGTGCTCGAGCAGGTCATAGAGCAAGTTGGCCTTGGCCCAGTTGCGCTCGGCCATGGCGGCAAGTCCACCGGTCTGCTCCACCCAATGGAACACCTTGCCGCACACGTAGATGCCAAAGGTGTTGGGCGTGTTGAGCATGGAGCCCTTGGCGGCCTGGGTCTTAAGGTCCAGGTACTGCGGCGTCTGCGCAAAGGCGGGGCCATCTGCGATGAGATCGTCGCGCACGATGACCACGGTCACGCCCGCGGCGCCGGCGTTTTTCTGCGCGCCGGCGTAAATGAGCCCGTAGCGCTCGACGTCGAGCGGCTGCGACAGAAAGCAGCTCGAGACATCGGCGACCAGCGGCACGTCGCCGCAATCGGGCAGCTCGTGGTACATGGTGCCAAAGATGGTGTTGTTCTGGCAGATGTAGACGTAGTCGAGCCCGTCGCCCGCGGCCTCGGCGGCAATGCGCGCGTTGATGTCGGCCATGTCGGGAATGCGGTCGAAATTGGTGTCCTCGGAGCTCGCGAGCAGCACGGCCTCGCCGTACTTGGTGGCCTCCTTGTACGCCTTGTTGGCAAAGTTGCCGGTCACGACGTAGCCGGCGCGGCCGCGGCGCATGAGGTTCATGGGGATGCCCGCAAACTGCAGCGTGGCGCCGCCCTGCAAAAACAGGACACGGTAGTTGTCGGGGATGCTCAGCAGGCGGCGCAGGGTTGCCTCGGCGTCGTCGATGATCTGCTGGTACATGCTAGATCGATGGCTCATCTCGAGCACGGACATGCCGCAACCGCGGTAGTCCATCATCTCGTCGGCGATCTCGGCGAGCACGCTTGTGGGCAGCGCGGCCGGGCCAGCTGAGAAGTTGTGCACACGTGCCATCTTCTAGTTCCCCTCGTAGTCGTTTGAACGTTCGGGATACTTTAGCACAGTGGAGCGCCAGGCGCGACCGCATCACGGTAAAACTCGAGTGCGCTGCTATGATTTACAGGATGGTTACATGGGGGAGGGGTGACCTTACCTGATGGCTCGCATCCGATCCGCCTCTGCCTTTGCTTGTTTCCAGGGTCGAATGCGACCGTTTACGAGGCCATCGTAGCCACGCGTGATGGCGCACTGGATGCGATCTTCGCGTTCCCGCATAGAGGCAGCGCGGCGCTGCGCCAGTTGCCTTTGGCTCCATATTTACCTCAAGGCTTCAGAGGCTTTGTTGCGCAATAAATTTGACTTCGATCCGTTTGCCGCGCAGCCAAAGCGCCTCACCTCTCATTTGTTGCCGTCTGTGGGAGCGTGCCCCTCGTTTATCCTCTCTAGACCTCACGACCCGGTACTTAAACGGTATGATTGAAAGGCATGTTTGCATCGACCCGATGCGAATAAAAAGGCCCGAACCCTTGGAGTGTGTCCTGTGGATAACACCGACAAAATATCGCTGGGAGGCGTGCTCACGCGCGAGCAGTTTTTGCTGCCCGAGATGCGCATCGTCGCCGCGCTGCGCTTGGACGGTGTGAGCGATGACGACATCATCGCACGCGTTAAGCACGACAACCTGTTTCAGTATCCCACCGAGCGCATGCTTACCGATCGCGCTCGCGTGTGTCTGCGCCGCTTTGATGCCGTAGCGCTCGACGAGGCGCAGTGCGCTGCCCGCGGTATCGACAAAGATGCTGCCGACCAAGCGGTCGTGCGCATTATGGACCTGATCGCCAACGGCATGCCCGATCAGGCGGCCCAGGCCAACCTGTTTGCCATGATGTGTCGCTACACCATGGTTCGCGAGCTCATCCAGGTGGAGATCGGTGAGCGTATGGCCAGCTTCGACTACACCTTTACCGACGTTGACCTCAACGCGTTTGTCACCCGTTTTCAGGTTGAGCATGCCGAGGCCGCCAAATGGTCAGACGCCACGCTGGGCCGTATAAAAAGCACCCTGCGCCAGATCTTGCGTGGCGCCGGTTTTAAGGCATCGCAGCGCACCGACGCGCTCCAACCCCTGCTGCTCGACCCCGATGTAGAACAGGCCATCCGCGACCTCGGCGACATGGACGCCCTGGCCGCACTCACCGGGCAGGTGATGTAGCCCATGACAATAAACCAGCCGCACATTCGCCCACGTAACCGCGCCGAGCGCATCCATGAGGACTTTGACCATCGCCGCGAGGCGCTGCGCGAGCGCCTGCAAGACCAGGACTTCTTGGCCAACAAGGGCATCGGCAACGAGATCGGCTTCTACACGTTTTGCTACGATCCTTCGCTGGAGTTTGAGTGCCGCGCCTACGTGGACGAGCTCAAAGCGGACGCTCAGGCCGGCAAGCTGCCGTGCAATCTGCAGGTCTTTAACCTGTACGACGTGATGCTCGATATCTGCGAGCAGCGCCGAATTTTGCGTGCGATACCCCGGCGCGAGGCAAAGATCGGCTCAGAGGCGCAGGTCAAAGAGCTGCAAAAGCCTTGCAGCTCCAAGAGCTTTGCCCAGTACCTCTTGGAGCATACCCAGCCACATCAGCCCGGCGATGTGATCCTGCTCACGGGCGTGGGCGAGGTCTTTCCGCTACTGCGCGTGCACAACCTGCTCAACGACATGCTTGCCGATTTTGGCACCGTGCCCGTTGTCGTCATGTATCCCGGCAGCTTTGACGGCCGCCAGCTCAAGTTGTTCAACAAAGAGAACGCCAGCAACTACTACCGCGCGTTCGATATCTCTTAGGAGCGACAGATGATCATCCAAGACCTGTTTTCCAAGGACATCAACCGTTCCATCAACGGTGTCGTCAAGGTACAAGACGCCAGCGACGAATCGGTGCGCCAGGAGCTCGACGAGTACGTGGTGACGCGCGAGCTGCAGGGTCATTTTGCGCACTTCTTCGAGGCGTACGATAAGGCGCTCGACGTTCCCACCGACAACATGGGCGTGTGGATTAGCGGCTTCTTTGGCTCCGGTAAATCGCACTTCCTCAAGATGCTCTCGTATCTGCTGCAAAACGACGAGATTGCCGGCAAGCGCGCCGTCGATTACTTTGATGGCAAGATTTCCGACCCCATCGTAGCCGCCAGGGTTCGTCGTTGCTGCGAGGTTCCCACCGAGGCGATCCTGTTTAACATCGACAGCAAGGGCGGCCAGTGGAAAGAGGGCGACACCTCGCGTACGGCCCTGCTGCGCGCCTTTGAGCGCGTGTTCTTTGAGCACCTGGGCTTTTTTGGCGAGGATCTAAAGCTCGCACGCCTGGAGCAGCATATCGACAGCAAGGGCAAGACACAGGAGTTCCGCGCTGCCTACGAGCGCATTGGCGGTGGCAACTGGCTCGAGGACCGCGAGAGCTATAGCTACTTTGAGGACGACATCGTCGAGGCCCTGCAAGAGGTGCTGGGCATGAGCGAGCAGGCCGCGCGCCACTGGTTCGACGGTACCGAGGATGACGCCATCGCTGCCGACACCTTTGCCAAGATGGTCAAGCAGTATGCCGACAAGCGCGCCGAGGAGTGCGGCGGCGAGTTCCGCCTGCTGTTCATGGCCGACGAGGTGGGTCAGTTTATTGGCTCCGATGCCGACATGAGCACGAGCCTTATGCTGTCGCTGCAGACGCTTGTCGAGGAGCTGGGCAGCCGCTGCGGTGGCCGCGTGTGGGTCATGGTGACCAGCCAGGAGGCTATCGACGAGGTCGCCATGATCGTGGGCGACGACTTCTCCAAGATTCAGGGCCGCTTTAACACGCGCCTTTCGCTCTCCAGCTCCAGCGTGGACGAGGTTATCCAGCGCCGCGTGCTGCAAAAGAACGATGCCGCCTCGGCAAAGCTCCAGCAGGACTATGAGTCCCAGAGCACCGTGCTCAAAAACGTGTTCTCCTTTGACGGTTCGCGCAGCGACCTTATTGGCTATGCCAGCCGCAAGGACTTTACGGATAGCTACCCGTTTGTGAACTATCAGTTTAAGGTGCTGCCCGACGTTATGACCGAGGTACGCAAGCACGGCGTTAAAGCCAAGCACATGTCCACGGGCGAGCGCTCCATGCTCTCCGCCTTCCAGGAATCGGCCCAGGCCATCCAAGACCAAGAGGTGGGTACCCTGGTGCCGTTCTGGCGCTTTTTCGATACCATCGCCAAGGACCTGGAGCACGGCGTAATCCAGGTGGTCACGTGTGCCGAGCGTGCGGCCGAGGATGGCCATGGCCTTAAGGCCGAGGACGTTAAGGTCTTAAAGCTGCTGTATCTGATCCGCTATATCGACTACATCAAGTCCAACGTCGAGAACATCTCCATCCTTATGGTCGACGGCATGGACGTGGACAAGGCTGCCCTTAAGGACCGCGTTAAGGAGTCGCTCGACCGCCTGGTGCGCGAGAACTACGTGGCGCGTCAGGGCGATGCGTATAACTTCCTTACCGACGAGGAGCAGGATATCTCGCGCGCCATTAGCGAGACGCCGGTGGATGCTGCCCTGATTATCGAGGGCATTAAAAAGTCGCTCTTTAGCGGTATCTATACGGCTACCAAGTTGCGCGTGGGCGCCAACGACTTTCCCTTCGACCGCTATGTAGACGATTCTGCCTATGGTGTGGCCCAGGGTGGCATGAAGCTCAATGTAGTCACGGTGGCAGATGATCTCTCGCGCGCCGACGACGCCGAGCTCGCCGTCAAGTCGGCCAATATCGCGCTGGTGGTGCTGGCAGACGACATCGACTACTTTGACGACCTGCAGAATGTGGCTAAGATCCGCAAGTATCGCAAGACCATCAACACCGAGGCCCTGGCGCCTTCGACCCAGCAGATTATCCAGGCAAAGATGAAAGAGGCTACTTACGTTGAGCGCGAGGCAGCCAAACTGCTGGAGGAGGCCGTGCTGCATGCCCGTGTGGCTGTGAACGGTTCCATGGTCACGGTTCGCGCCACCAAGCCCGCCGATGTGTTTGACCAGGCCCTGTCAAAGCTGACGGATGCCATCTTTACCAAGGCCGACTACATCGCCGACCCCGCCAAGGCCGACGAGGACATTCGCGCCACGCTGCGCGGCGCCAACCAGATGGCGCTCGACGGCCAGAGCTCCCAGAACGCTCGCGCCGAGAAGGAGGTCGCGGGCTTTTTGCATGCCCAGACGCGTCTGTCGCTGAATACGACCATGGGTGACCTGCAGCGTAAGTTCCAGGGTGCTCCCTATGGCTGGCGCGAAATCGACATTGCCAACGTGGTGGCGCAGCTGGTGGTTTCGCAGCGCGCGACCATTACGGCTGCCGGCGCCAATGTTGCCCCTGCCGATTCGCGCATGGTTGCCTTCCTGCGCAAGGACGCCGACAAGGCCCAGGTGCGCGAGCGCGTTAAGATGAGCGATGAGCTCATTAAGAAGGTCAACAGGGTGCTGCGCGAGACCTTCGATGCCAAGCGCGACATTACCAACGAGGACGAGCTCACCGCCACGGTGGTCGAAACGCTTACAGGCTTTAAGAACGAGTGCGTGGAGCTCACGAACAACAACTTTACGGGCTTGGCCCCGGCCTATCCGTATCCGGGCCTAAAGGTGCTGGAGGACGGCATTAAGCTGACCACGCGCCTGCTGGACAACCAGAACGACGCTCAGACGCTGTTCAACGCCTTTGTAAAAACGCAGGACGATCTGGAAGACTGGAAAGAGGACTACGACCAGGTCACGTTCTTCTTTGAGAGCCAAAAGCCCGTCTTTGATAAGGCCGTTGAGTTTATGGGCCTTATGAAGGACGAGGGCTTCTATATGGATTCCGACGCGCAGGCGGTCGAGGCCAACAAGCGCGTTGTGCAGATTCTGAAGAACCCGCATCCGTACCGCGAGGTCCGCGAGCTCCACGAGCTGATGGAGCCGGTCATGGTGGCTCACAAGCAGATGGTCGATGCCAAACGCAAGGAAATGCTCGATAACATCGCCGCGCAGATGGCCCAGGTACACGAATATGCCCAGAGCCAGGACGGCTATGCCAAGCTTGCCGAGCGCGCTATCGAGAACGCCGGCCGCATGGCTAACTCGTTTGAGAGCCGTGCTCACGCCGCCACCAAGGCCAGCGAGCTTGCCGCGCTCAAGCAGCAGCTGATTGAGTATTGCGACCGTGCGTGCGAGAAGATTGATACCGCAATCGATGAGGAGAAGGCCCGCCAGCAGCGTGAGAGCCGCCACAAAGAGGTCACGCCGACCGGCGAGATCGTTACCACGATCAAGGACAACGACAAGGACGCCCCGACGACCGTAAAGCCTGCGCCCGCGCCCAGGATTAAAAAGCTGCGCCTGGCCGACCTGGGTGAGCGCAAAAAGCTGGAGAGCGAAGGCGACATCGACGCCTATCTTGCCCAGCTCCGCGTGCGCTTGCTTGCCGAGCTGCAGGGCAACGACGCCATCCGCCTGAGCTAACCAAGAACCACCGGGGAAGGGCAGACCGCCATGAACGATACCGCCATCAAGAACTACTGCGTCTGGGCCCGCAACGAGCTCATCGCCGGCGTCGAGGCCCGCATGAGGCTCTACGGCGTGGCCGAGGGCGCCGAGCCCGCCGGCGCCGCGGCGGTGGGCGGGCGCGCCCTGTCCCCGGAGGAGACCGGGTGGCGAGACGCGCTGCTGCGCGCCGGCGCCGAGGAGGGCTTCGAGCACCTGCGCGACCGCGCCGCCTACACCTGGTTCAACCGCATCGCCGCCGTGCGCTACATGGAGGTCCACGACTTCCTGCCCTCCCGCGTGCGCATGTTCACCCGCCCCGCGGCGGACGGCTCCTGGGAGCTGGGCAGCCAGGCCGCGGACGAGGCGCTCGACGTGGAGATCGAGGGCGCGGACCCGGTGCGCGTCGCCGAGCTCAAGCAGGCCGGCGAGGACGGGCCGCTGTTCCGCTACCTGTTCCTGGCCCAGTGCGCCGAGCTCTCCGGGTGCCTGCCCGGCGTGTTCCAGCCCGTGGACGCCTGCATGGCGCTCCTGCTGCCTGCCAACCTCATGGACCCCGACGGCGTCATCGGACGCATGGTGGGCGACATTCCAGAGGAGGACTGGCGGAACGTCCAGGTCCTGGGCTGGATGTACCAGTACTACAACTCCGAGGTCAAGGACGCCTTCTTCGCCTCCAAGGCCAAGGAGACCCCCGACACCATAGGGCCGGCCACCCAGCTGTTCACGCCCGACTGGATCGTTCGCTACATGGTGCAGAACTCGCTGGGGCGCCTGTGGATGCTCAACAACCCCGCGAGCCCCCTTCGCGGCGAGATGGAGTACTACATCGAGCCCGACTCCGGGCACGAGGACTTCATCAGTATCGCCGGCCCCGAGGACATCTCGCTCTGCGACCCGGCGTGCGGCTCGGGCCACATCCTGGTCTACGCCTTCGAGCTGCTGGCCAAGATGTACCTGGAGCGCGGCTACCGCGAGCGCGAGATCCCCGGGCTCGTCCTGTCGAAGAACCTGCACGGCATGGAGATCGACCCCCGCGCCGCCCAGATCGCGCGCCTGGCGCTGGCCATGTGCGCCCGCGGGCTGGACCGCCGCTTCTTCGGCCGCGGCGTGCGGGCCGACATCGCCGTGCTCGCGCCGGTCGCGCTGGGGGAGGGCGACGTCCCGCAGGGCAGCGCCCTCGCCAAGAGGAGGGGCCTCCTCGACGCCCTGGCGCACCTGGACGAGGTGGGCTCGCTGCTCGCCCCGGCCGAGGGCGACCTCGCCGCGATCCGCGAGGCCATCGACCTCACCGGCGGCGACGGCCTGTTCGGCAGCAGCTCCAAAGAGAAGCTCCAGCGCGCCCTGGACACCTGCGAGACCCTTGCCCGCCGCCACGACTGCGTGGTGGCCAACCCGCCCTACATGGGCAGCTCCAGCTTCGGCCCCTTCATGTCCAGGTGGGTCAAGAAGAGCTACCCCGACGTCAAGAGCGACCTGTGCACGTGCTTCATCGAGCGCGGGTTCAACCTGGCGAAGGACCGCGGCTACGCGGCCATGATCACCATGCAGAGCTGGATGTTCCTGGGCAGCTTCGAGAAGATGCGTTCCTCGCTCATCGGGTCCAAGTCGATCCTGTCTATGCTGCACCTGGGCCCCCGCGCTTTCGATGCCATCGTCGGCGAGGTCGTCAACGTCACGGCCGATGTTGTCTACAACGGCCGCGCGGCATGCGAGGGCGCCTACGTGCGCCTCGTCGACATCAACGGCAGCGAGGCCAAGCGCCAGAAGGCCCTCGAGGCGATCAAAAACCCCGACTGCGGCTGGTTCTACCGCCGCGACGCCGAGACCTTCAGGCAGATCCCCGGCGCCCCCATCGCCTACTGGGCCAGCGATGCCTTGCTTGGCACATTTGCTAATAATCCCCAAATTTCTGACGTCGCCTTTCCTAAACAAGGGTCAACTTTAGGCAACAATGATTTATTTTTACGTCGATGGTACGAGGTGCCTGAGGGTTCATCGCGCTGGTTTCCGTGCATGAAGGGCGGTGAGTTTCGTAGGTGGTACGGGAATCAGACATATGTGGTTGATTGGGCTGATGATGGTAGGGCCGTTAGAAACCTTGGACGAGCAACAATAAGAAATAAAGAATATCTCTTTAAGAGGGGATTGACATGGTCCAACATCAGTTCTTCTCTTGCTGCGTTTCGATTGATGCCGGATGGCTTCTTTTTCGAGAGCTCGGGGACTGCCCTTTTTGCTACGTCTGAAATGCAATTAATTTACCTACTGGGCTACCTTAATTCTTCGATAGCCAAGGAGGTTAACGGAATGGTCAATCCGACGCTGCACTTCCAATCTGGCGATATAGGCAAACAGCCCTATGTGGAAGAATCTCACGATCCAGCGGTCCAACTGCTGGTTAAAAAATGCATTGCGGACTCTATTGCCGACTACGATTCGTTCGAAACTTCTTGGGATTTCAAACGACACCCGTTGGTGTAGTGGTTGGAATGAAGAAGATGCTATTTCTCGGTAATGGGTTGTTCCGAATTAGGACAGAATGTGAAAATAAGGTTGGCTGCGAAGGGCGCGATAAAAGCTGGGCTGATTTGCTAGCGGAAATTGCCTTCCATGTTCAAGATGTCTTCAATAACGATAGGCCCATGCCTGTTGAATATGACCGGCTGATTGCATCGTTGTTACGGAATCAAGATTTGCTTAGGGGCTATTATTCACTCGAAGGACGCGATGACGCTTGGAAGCAGATTCTTAATCCAGACGATATGGTTAGGTCGGGTGATATGGAGCACCGCGTTAAGCGCTTTGTTGCTGGCTGGTTTAACGAACGGAGTTATTATGCTCCCGATGTATTGGATGCTGCGCTTAAGCTGAAAAACGATTTTGTTCTAACTTCTAATTACGATCTGAGGATTGAGAATCGCTACGAAGGTCTTAAGAAGTCTGGCTCATGTCTGTCTACTTATCCCGTCTTACATATTCACGGTTCGATCGATGATGTTTTATCTGTCGTACTTGGACAAAGTGATTATCTAAAGTCTGCTGCGAAAATGGATGAGGTGGTCCGTTCTTGGAACGGATCCTTTTCAAGCTTCGTTGAGTGTGATTGGCCGCTTCTGTTCCTCGGCGCAGATGTTTTTATTCTTGGATTTGGCTTCAGCCTAGATGAGATTGACTTATGGCATTTGCTGCATCTTCGCTCTCTCTGGTTTAAAGACCATCCGGACATCAAGCCTAATGCCATTAGATACTACAGCCTTTATCAATCTGAGAGTCCGTCGCTCCGTGTAAGCGATCCTGCTCGTTATGATTTATTTTCAACATACGGAGTCAAGATTATCGATGTTCCTGTGTACAAAGGGGATTATGAAGAGGCCTATCGTGTGGCAATCGGTTTAATTGCTGACGTTATGTATGCCGAAGACGATTAGATCGCGAATCGAATCCATTTTATGGATGGGATGTTGATGGAGCGTGCTTTCTCGCTATTTTAAACTCGCGGTGTAGAATGAAGTTAGTCGAAAACGGTTCGGCCGTTTTGCAAGGGGGCCTCTCTTTACGGGACGCCCTCTATTTTTATACCGCGACAATCGAAAAATATTGCATTGCCAGCCGGTGCTTTTATTCGTCCCCAACGGTTGTAGCCCAATACCTACCGCTCGCACTTGTTGCTCAACAAATAGCGAGGCTTGTGGGCTAAGTTGATGGCAGTGTTTGGCCAATGCGAGGGGATAGAGGGGGGGGGATCGAAGTCCTCATCGAAAACGCCCCGAAGGAAGCGAAGTAGCTGCTGAAACCTAAACGAAAGGTAAAATGAAATGGATTTGGTGACTTCTTTTTTCCACCTTCTGTCCGATTATTGCGTTTGCTTTGACGATGGAATGATCTCCTGGGATGGTCATCATCACGCTGCGACTGGTTTGCATGTCGATAATGAAAAGGTGCCCGAGCTTACCGAGTTTGCCACGCAGGGAGGCTTTGATGATCTGAATGATTACCTCAACTGCTTTGTCGACGGTTTTCTGAATAACCTGGTTGAGGCCGATGAGGATCTCATTGTTCCCAGGAGCGCAATCCACGAGGCGCTTTACCCTATGCTTCGAGAAGGGGATTTGACGGGCCTTGTTTTGGCTGATTTCTGCGGCTGTAACAAGGCGCTCGTAATCGACAATCCGGCCCCCGATGCTTATCGCGTACTGTATGACACGCGAATCGCTCGCGGTATTCCGCAGTTCTTCAACTTGGTCACACGTATGGTTTGGGATATGCGTCAAGGGCTGCGTAGCCAGCAAGGCGTTTCGTTTAATGTGACATTTGTTGCCGTGAAGAACATCGATCTATCCCTGTTGGTCGTCGACGACGTGACGGACGTTTTAGCTATGCAGGAGAATCCGGGAACGATGACGGTCTACGCTGCCCCGAAGATTCGACTGGATGCTCGTAATGGATCGGAAACGGTATCGGCATCCGCCGCGCTAGAAAACGAGAGCGATGCTCCCGGCAAAAAGAGCAGGGGCGTGGACGAGAAGCCTCAACCATTTCAACCAAAGTCTTGGGCAGAGGACGAGACGAGGGATAGGGTCTACGCGCTTGCTGATCGATGCAATGAGATGCGCGGCGATTTCTTTGACGCCAAAGGGAACAAGGCAAGGCGCCAACGGGAGCTAGATTCGATTGTCGACGATTTGAATGAGGCAATCTCGAAGCATGATCTCTATCGGAGCCTGGAGCGCGAACGCGAGAAGCTGACATGTCTGAGGAGCGACCTTGATGATGAGGTCGCTAAACACGAGAAAGAGCTTCAGTCGTTTGGGCTTTTTGACATTAGCAATAAGCGTCAAACAAAGAAGAAGCTCTCGGAGCTTGCCGAGCGTATAAAAGATGCCGATTCCAGCCTTAAGGCGATTGAGGACAAGCTCTCTAAAGGTTCGAGCGAGCTCGCCAAAGCAAAGGTCGATGAGTTGCGACAGCAAGAGAGCGATGCCCGACTAGCGTTTAAAGAGGCCGAAGCGAACTTCGAACAAATAGAAGCCGAAAAGAAAGAGCGCAGGGCTAAGCTTGAAGCATTCTGTGCTAGCGTGCCAAAAAGTGACCGATTTGATGAATGCTATTGGGATGCCGATTGGCAGATACGACAAGCGTACGATCGCAAGAGAAAGGCTAGGACCGACCCGGAAAACAAGCGGCTTGCGAAGCAGTTTGCGCAAACAGTCGACATTGGGGAAGTATTTACTTTATATGACATGATGGACGCTGTTGACGGAATAGAGACGTTCTCAAAAGCGGGCGTTGTTTGCTATATGTATGACAGGACTCATTCGGTAAAAAAGGTTGCTCCGATTAACAATCGCACTGCTTATGTGTTGACCGATAAAAGGTTCATGGATATATGGGACGACTGATTGTTATCTAGGAGTCGGCTGCATTTTGCAAGGGGGCGTCTCTCCAAGGGACGCCCCCTGTTTTTATGCCGAGGCAACAATGTGCCAACGCATAAAAAATGCCGGGGGACATCCCCCGGCTCTTGGAGGTCCCTCTATTCGAGGGTACCGATATCTTTATAACAGAAGCTACGTGCCGGGTCTACACGAGACGTTTCGCCCGACCGACAGTCTCCCTAAAAACAAAAATGCCGGGGGGATCCCCCGGCCCTTGACTGCCCTCCATAAAGGAACGCAACCCATTTATACCACGAGACGGGCGTCCGATCCAAGTGGAAACGACGCGCCCGCCTCGTGCGCACTAAAGGTTGACTCCGCCAGTCTCGCAGATGGCACCCATGAGTTGATCTACGTAGGTTACGGGTCTTGCCCCGCGTGGGTCTTCGCCGCATTCAACAAGCGTCTTTCGTCTGCTTGTTGCAGCGTTCGTTGGCATGCCCGTTACAAAAATCTCCCAGAGTTCGTCAAAGGGAAGGCCAGGTTTCTTGTAGTTCTTGGCCCTACTGGGTTTGGCGAGCTCGGTGACTGCTTGCTCCGGTGTCTCGACAAGAATACCCGGTGAGTAGTGCAGTAGGGCCCAGTACTCAAAGCAGGGGCTTGAGTTGGCTACGTGTATCCCCCAGCCCTCGGCTTGCTTGATTGCCTCGCCGTAGCTGCGGGCTTCTTCATCTTCGCGCGCCTCCGCATCGAACACAACCCAGGGTTCAACCGAAAGCCCTTTGTTTTCTAGTTCTTTCTTTTTATTGCGCGCCGCAAGGACAATGCCCCTTGGATCAGTCCTTTTGGGTTTTTCGACCTTAATCCACTGTGCCCTAAACTTGCGCTTTACTTCGCCAAAATACAGGTCCTCTGTCTCACCTTCTACAACGATGAGGACCGTTGGTTTCTGGGCGCGCTTGCGCTCGTGCCGGCTTCGTTCGGATTTACCCTTTCTGGCCATCTTAGGACACCTTCTCAACGTAGGGTACGGCTCCGTAGGCGCCATAGAGGTAACGGTTGATTAGGCTCTCGTCCTTTCTGGGGGAGAAAGAGGAGAGCGGATAGATGTCGGAAGAACCACTCTGCGGATCCTTCTCTACAAACCAAATCTGGTCGCGACGAAGCTCTCCGCCCCTCAGGAAGGACAAGTCATGCGTCGTAAAGATGAGCTGTGCTCCGTGTTCGTTGAGTTCCGGATCAAAGAACAATGCCACAAGGCTTTCGAGCAGCATCGGGTGGAGGCTGCGTTCGACTTCGTCGACGAACAGGGTCCGGCCAGCATCGATAGCATCGATAAAGTCGACGGCCAGATCGAGCATGGTCCTTGTTCCAAGGGATTCGTCGTCAAGGCCAAAGCCAACGTTATGTCCGCCAATTTCATGCCGGAACTGCATGGCTACCTTTTTATCGGGTATCTCGACACCGTTGGGTTTTTGGCCCGTGAGCGCTTCGAATACGGCGGCGAGTTTGTCGGCGTTTTCCTTTTGGGCGCTCTTTTCATCCTCGGTCATGTCGTCGACTTTAAGCTGCACCCCGGTAATGCCCAGGTCCGCGGAGCTAATGGCCTTGATGACCTTTTTGAATTTTGTCTCGCCCAACGCAGCGAGCTTGTCCATGAGCTCCGCATCGGGAATAGGGGCTTCGCGATTGGCTACAACCAGGTTGTCGACAAACCAGCGCATCGCCTTAACGCAGGGCTCGATACCGTAGTTTGCAAGCATGCCAAGAACAAACCCGGGATCCGTATAGCCCTTGAGCTTGGTAGATATGCCGGTATATTTGGAGCCTTGCTTGACGGAGTACGTGCCATCGTCGTTGCGGAACCTCTCGTAGACAAGGCGTTTGGCCTTGGGGCTTACGCTGAGCGTCTCGCTGAGGGCGCCATCGTCGTCTAGGGCGAATTCGTACTCGTAGCGAGTGCCGTCGGTGTAGAACGTATAGCTAAAGGTTGTTGGATCGCTGTTGCCAACAAAGTTTTGACGTCGGGGCAGATGGGCCGGATGCGTGATACCTAAAACGAGGTTGCGAGAGAAGTGAACCGCTCGCAACAGATTGGTCTTTCCGGAAGCGTTGGGTCCGTAGATGGCCGCCGCGGTGAGCACGCCGTCCGTGCCGGTGCCGGGGATGCTGCAGGGATGGACATTCTCCTGATGCTCCTTGTAGGAATTGACGGGCAGCATTGACAATACGGCCTCGTCCTTAATGGAGCGGAAGTTTTTAAAGCTGAACTCTAACAACATAAGGAGCACCTCCTAGTTGGTTGTAAGCAACATACTATACGCTTTTTTGTGGAATAGTCACAATATTACGGAAAATAGTGACATCTATGCCGTTTGTGCTACCGCTCGCACTTGTTGCTCAACAAATGGTGGAGCTGGTGGAGTAAGTTAATACATATTGGCTGCAAAGCGGGGTTCGCCTGTAATGGGCGTACTCTCAAAATGGTGCCTGAGAATGCTCTGCATAGGGCGCTATTAGCTTTGCTGTCGGGTAGACTTGTCTATGTTGACTTAGCTAGTTTTATTGGGCTTTTAATCGGTCCTGATTGGATGGGATAGAGATATGGCAACGTTGCTCGCCGATAAATACGAGACTCGCAAAGCCGAGGTCAATGCTCGCTTTGAGCAGCTTCGCGCTAACGAGGAAGAGCTCAACCGAATCTTTGCCAAGATCTACAACATGGAGGGCGAGGTGCCCATCGAGGTCGAGGACAAGTACGTATCGGTGGCGCGCATCTTCGATACCGTCGATGAGATCCCCGAGAGCTACAAGGGCAACAAGTATGTGCGCACCAAGCGCGACGAGATTACCTCGCTCATGAGCTATGCCGTGGGTTGCATGTTCGGTCGCTATTCGCTGGACGTGGACGGTTTGGTCTTGGCCGATCAGGGCGCCACGGTCGACGACTATCTGGCCAAGATGCCCGATCCCGATCACGTGACATTTATGCCCGATGGCGATAACGTGCTACCCATTACCGATGACGAGTACTTTGACGACGACATCGTGCGCTACTTTATCGACTTTGTGCGCACTGTGTACGGCGAGGAGACGCTCGAGCAGAACCTGGCCTTTATTGCCGAGGCGCTCGGCGGCAAGGGTACCTCGCGCGAGGTGATCCGCACCTACTTTTTGAAGGACTTCTTTAAGGACCACTGCCAGACCTATAAGAAACGTCCCATCTACTGGCTGTTTGACTCGGGCAAAAAGAACGGCTTTATGGCCCTGGTGTACATGCACCGCTACACGCCCGACCTGTTGGCGCGTATTCGTACCGACTATGTGCACGAGCAGCAGGAGCGCTATCGCTCGCAGATCGCCGACGCCGAGGACGCGCTGGCCACGGCCGAGCGCGGCGAGAAGGTCGCGTTGACTAAGCGCATCAAAAAGCTCAAGGACCAGCTGACCGAGACCGTTGCCTACGAGGAAAAGCTGCATCACCTGGCCGATCAGATGATCAAGATCGACCTGGACGACGGCGTTAAGGTCAACTATGCCAAGTTCCAGGATGTGCTGGCAAAGATAAAATAACGCATACGTGATTACGCGTTACGCGAATTGTTTTGACCGGTATGACAGTGGGATTGTTAGATGGCAAAGTTCGATGTAATTGAAGAGCTGGCAGCGCGCTTTGAACAGCCGCTGCCCGATTGCCGTGAGCGCCGCGTGGTGGTGTGGCACGACGCGGAGGGCGAGTTTGCTACTACGTTTGCCGAGCTTGCCGAGGGCGGCTTTGACGATGCGATAGAGCAGCGCTTGCCGCGTCCGGTGCGCTTTGTGGAGGCTTGCGACGGGCATATGTTTGAGGTCAAGCGCCTCATTGCCCGTGAGGGCACCACGAGCGACATGCTGGTGTATCGCCAACAAGGGCGTGGCGGCCTCGAGGGCGATTGGCTGGCCGATGTTGAGCTGTATGCCGATCAGTTTTCGGCGGACTATCTGTCGCTGCTGGCCGATCAGCTGGGGGCTTCGAACGCACGGGATATTCGCAAGGCTCTGCAGGCGCACAAGTCGTTCTTTGCCGCTAAGGGCCGCGTTGCCAAGTTTTCTAAGTGCATGCCCGCGCCCGCGTGCGCGGCCGATGTTGAGCTGGGCCTGCTGGCTGCCATGTTTGGCGGTTCGGACCCCAGTGCTGCCACCATGCCGTTTATTGTGCGTGCGTGCCTGACTAAGCTGCTGCACGATGGCCCGGAGGCGCTGTCGGAGCTGGCACAAAAGTTTGAGGCCGCCGACAGTCTTGCTGCCTTTGTGCGTCAGCGTACGGGCTTTGAGGGTGCGCTGTTCGAGCGCGACTCGCTGCAGGATTTTGCCGCCCATGTGCTGCTCACGGCCGCGGCATCGCTGGTGCCGGCGGCTGCGCTGCAAAAGCTTTCCAACCATATTGCACCTGCCTATGCGCCGTATTGCATCGCGGTCGTCCGCGAATGGGCGGGCGATGCTGCGGCGTCTGATGATCTGCGCGAGATTTGCGAGCTGGTCCAGGACGCGTGCGGCCTGCGCCATGTGTTTGGTGCTCTGCCTACCGACGATCTGCTGCGCCTGGATGTATTCCCGTGCGTTGACGAGGCCATTTTGAGCGACCTACTCACCTCGCTGGCGCAGGGCGCCGATCGCGTTGACGAGGCTCGTCGTGTTGCCGCGGCCCGTCGCGACCTGTGCTGGTACGACGATGTTGCCTGCTATTACCAGGTGCTTTTGGCGCTGGCCGACATGGCGGCCTTTAAGCGCGACCATGCGGGCGGATTCCACATTGCCCAGGCGGCCGAGGTGTGGGAGGCCTATACCACAGATTGGTGGCGCATGGATGCGGCCTATCGCGCGCTGCGCCAGGCCAACGAGCGCTGCAAGCTGCGCGGCGTCGACCTGTTGGAGGAGCCCGAGCGCCGCGCGGTCGAATGGGCCGAGAACAACTACGTTAACTGGTATCTGACCGAGAGCAACGCGTGCTGGGCCAATGCCGCCCAGGCGCAGTGGCGCGATGCCGGCTATGTTGAGGGTATCGCTCGCCAAGACCTGTTCTATTGGGAGACGCTGCCCACGTATGCTGGCAGCGCTAAGGCCAAGGTGGTCCTGATTAGCGATGCGCTGCGCTACGAGGTGGCGCAGGACGTGGCTGCCGCTTTGGAGCGCGAGCGCGGCGGCGAGGTGCGCATGGGTAGCCTGCAGGCGATGTTCCCCTCAATTACCGAGATGGGCATGCCGGCGCTGTTGCCGCATCAGGCTATGACGCTCAACATGGAAACGGGCGCCGTGCTGCTCGATGGCATGCCCACGGGTTCTACGGCCGAGCGCCAGGCGGTGCTGCAGAAGGCCGCGCCTTCGGGTCGCGCCCTGAGTGCCGCGGCGTATCTGGACATGTCTGCCGCCGAACGCAAGGAACTGCTCAAGTCCAGCGAGATCGTGTACCTGTATCACAACAAGATTGACGCGACGGGGGAGAAACTCGCCACTGAAAGCGACGTGTTCGATGCATGCGCCGAGAGCGTGGACGAGCTGGTCTCGATCGCCAAGCGCGTGTGCACCGACGCACCGGGCGCCCGCGTGACGATTACGTCCGATCACGGCTTTTTGTTCACGGCCAACGAGCTGCCGGAATGCCTGTTCCTGGGCAAGAACGACCTGCCCGACGACCCGGTACTGTTTGGCAAACGCCATGCGGTGGTCGCTCAGGGCGACGCCTTGGCCGATATCGCCAACGGTGCGGACGGTAGCCCGTATTTGGCCATGAACATGGATCATGTGTCTCCGGGTGGCGGCTACGTTGGTTTGGCCCCGCGCGGGATCGTGCACTACAAGCGGCCCGGCGGCACCAAGCGCTATGTGCATGGCGGCGTGAGCTTGCAGGAGCTCGTGGTGCCGGTGGTCGGGTATCGTCGTCTGAGCGCCTCCTCAAAGGAATTCGTTGATACGCAGACTGCGAAGCTGCGCGTGCTGAGCGAGAGCCGCCGCGTTACCAACTCGCTGTTTGGCATTAAGTTGCTGCAGGAGGAGGCCGCAACGGGCAAGGTGCTGCCGTGCGAGTACGAGCTGGTGTTTACCGATGAGACCGGCAACGAGGTGAGCGACGTTGCCCGCGTGCATGCGGACATGACCTCGCCCAACCCGCAGGACCGCGTGGTCGAGGCTCGCTTTACGCTTAAGGCGGGCGTGTCGTTTGGGTCCGGCTCGTCCCATTTGCTGGTTTGTCGCGATGCCCAGTCGGGCAAGATCGTTTGGCGCGAGACGTACACCATCGCTGTTTCGTTTGCCCCCGTTGCTGACTTTGGTTTTTAGGAGTGTGCCCTATGTTTGATAGCCATGACGACGATCTGTGGGAAGTCCCCTCGATTGATGTGGATGTGCCTGCGGAGGCTGCGATGCCTGAGGCCGCGCCCGTGAAGGCCCCGGAGGCCGTGGCTGCTGCGCCTGACCCAGAGCCGGCGGTCGCCGCTGCGTCCGATGAGGTTGCGGTGCCCGCCGAGGACGAGTCCTCGACCGATGGCTATGCCCAGGCCGCGGCCGAGGCTCCCGAGGACGACGGCTACGACATGGATGTACTGGACGGCAAACTGCTCGAGCACTTTGGCGGCAAGATCGTGCGCAAGGACCTGACGGCCCTTATGAAGCGTGGCGCCAACGTGCCTACCTTTGTGCTGGAGTACCTGCTGGGCATGTACTGCTCAACCGACGACGAGGACGCCGTGGCGGAGGGCCTGGGGCGCATCCGCAAGATCCTCACCGATAACTACGTGCGCCCCGACGAGTCCGAGCGCATTAAGTCCAAGATCCGCGAGCTGGGTCGCTTTACCATCATCGACAAGGTGACGGCCAAGCTCGACGAGTACAAAGACATCTACGTGGCGTCGTTTGCCAACCTGACCATTGAGCCGTTTGTGATGCCGGCCGAGTATGTGCGCGACTATTCCAAGATTCTCCAGGGTGGTATTTGGTGCATTATGAGCATCGAGTATCGTCGTCCCATGGAAGAGGAAGACGAGTTTGGCATGGAGGTCTTTGGCGACGATGCGCCGCGCCGCTCCAAGGCCAAGCGCAAAAAGCGCGGGCCCGAGGACTCTCCGTTTAGCGTGGCGTCGCTCACGCCCATTCAGATGCCCAACCTGGACCTGGATGCCATGATCGAGGAGCGTCAATATTTCTCGCGCGACGAGTGGCTTAACATGCTGCTGCGCTCTGCCGGCTATGAGCCCAGCGAGCTTTCGGAGAAGGAGCGCCTGCACTTTATCGAGCGTATGGTGCCGCTGATCGAGCGCAACTACAACCTGTGCGAGCTTGGTCCCCGCGGCACCGGCAAGAGCCACATCTACAAAGAGGTCTCGCCCTACGCCATTTTGCTTTCGGGCGGGCAGACCACCACGGCTAACCTGTTCGGCCGTATGAACTCCATGCGCGCCGATCGCGTGGGCTTAGTGGGCCATTGGGATTGCGTGACGTTCGACGAGGTTGCCGGCATGCGCTTTAAGGACACCAACGCCGTGCAGATCATGAAGGACTATATGGCGAGTGGCAGCTACGCGCGCGGCCGCGACCAGATTAACGCTGATGCCTCCATGGTCTTTGAGGGCAACATCAACGACACCGTGCAAAACGTCCTTAAGACCACGCACCTGTTTGATCCGTTCCCGCCGGAGTTTAACAACGATTCGGCCTTCTTCGACCGTATTCACTATTACCTGCCGGGCTGGGAGATTCCCAAGATGCGCTCGAGCCTGCTGACCGGGCACTACGGCTTAATCACCGACTGCCTGTCGGAGTTTTGCAAGGAGATGCGCCGCAAGGACTTTACGCATCATATCGACCGCTACTTCCGCTTTAACAGCGATTTTAACAAGCGTGACGAGATTGCCGTGCGCAAGTCCTTTAGCGGCCTGGCCAAGCTGCTGTTCCCCGACGAGGCTATGGACAAGGACGACGTCCGCTGGCTGCTGGACTACGCCATCGAGGGCCGTCGCCGCGTAAAGGAGCAGCTCAAGATTATGGCGGGCGTCGAGTTTATCGACGTCAACCTGGGCTATATGGATGCCGACAATCCGCAGGACGTGCACGTGGTGCGCGTGCCCGAGCAGTCCGAGGATACGTTGATTCCCGATGGCCCGCTGCTATCCGGTCACGTGTTTGGCGTGGGTAGGTCGCAGGGCGGCGAGGTTGCCGTGTACAAGCTGGAGAACAAGGCCGTTGCCGGCGAGTGTAAGTTTAAGCACGAGGGCGTGGCCTTTAACAAACCGGTGCGCGATACGCTGGAGGCCGCGTTCGACAACTTTGTGAACCTGGCAAACCGCGTGGCGCCGGGCATGCACATTGGCTCAAAGGACTACCTGCTGTTCTATAACGACCTGCAGAGCAAGGGTCTGTCCGAAGAAGTCTCGCTTGCCGAGTTTGTGGGCCTTTGCTCCGCGGCGTGCAACCGCCCGGTGATGTCCGCGCTGGCGGTTCCGGGAATCTTGCGCATGTCGGGCTCTATGGACGAGATCCGCGGGCTCGAGGACATTATGCGCGTGGCCAAAAACGCCGGCGCCAAGCGTGTGATTTTGCCGCTGAGTGCCATCGCGGGTTTGCAGAGTGTTTCGTCCGAGATTATCTCGGGGTTGAGCCCGGTGTTCTACATGGATGGCGACCCGGTTGATGCCGCGAAGAAGGCGTTGGATCTGTAGGGGTGCGAGCGTGCGGGCTTGCGTGCGTGAGACGTTTGATGCGCACGTGAGCCCGCGGGCATGTTGACGCGCAGCGCGTGAGGAGGCCTTGCCATGATAGAAGAGCGTTCTATTGGTGAGCTGCTCGATGAGCTTTTTGGCTTTGAGTCGGTAGCAAAGCGTCAGACGGCGCTTGAGCAGTACGATCGCGGGGAGTTATTGCGCAAGGCGCGCTCCCGCGAGCTGCTGGGCGTGATCGGGGGCGTCGAGGCCGCCGAGCGTGCTGCGCGCGAGTCTGCCGTGCGGGCCGTTGACGGGTATGTTTGCCGCGTTGAATCTGAGTCTCTTGCGCGGGCTCGCAAGCAGGTAGGCGTTGTGGGTCCGTTGCAGATGGAGCGGCGCTACGCTGCCTTTTTGCGTATGGAGGACAAGGCTGAGCTGTTGGCTCGTCTGGAGCAGACGCTTGCGTTTATCGAGGTAAAGCTGCGTGCCAATGCGGCGGACAGGGTTTGTGCGGCATACGATGCTGCGGGGGCTTTGGTGTTGCAGGGCGCGGCGCGTCTAAGTGACGTGCGCGTTGTGGATGCCGCGCCCTTGGATGCCGATCTGCTATGCACGCAGCTGGAGCAGCTGCGTTGTGCCGCCGACGCAACGGACCTTGCCGGCATGATCACGGCGACGTTTGAGTCCGAGCTGAGTGCGACCGGCCCGCAGGGTGCTGACACGTTTGCGAGCGATGTGGCTGGCGATGTGGCGCTGGAGCGCGAGCTTACTAATGTGCGCGGTGCTGCGCAGCGAGCGCGCTTGGCAGCCCAAACGTATCGGGCCGAACGCGCTGCCCGCGTTGCAGGGAGCATGGTGGAGCCGGTATCGTTGCCGGGGCTTGTTTGCATTACGTGCGAGACGGGGTGCGATGCCGGGGAGCTTGCCGAGTTGCTCGCTCAAGTTAAGAAGTCGTTTGAGACCTATAGGCACGTTGTTACCGACGGCGGGTTGTTCTGTGCCTTTGGTGCCGGTTCGCTGCATGGGATTTGCCGCGGCAGTAGCTATTTCGACTACGATGATCGGTTTGACGAAGACGTGTTGGTGGGCGAGTACGACGGTGCTACCAGGCACAATGTTCGGCGCGAAGTTGCGATTCCCGAGCTTGTGGACGAGGCTTCGGCCGACGGCGGCGACTCGCTCGAGGTTGCCGTGGCGCGCATGCGCGAGTTTAACGGACGGCGCTACGATGGTGTGCCAGACGAGGATCCCGCACGCCATGTGAATGCGTTTTGGTATGGACTCAAAAAGCTCAGCCAGTACTGCGAGGCCGCCGTGCGTGTGGACGAGCGTGCCTGGGATTGCTTTATCGATAAAGTACAGTTTGCTTACGACGAGCCCGTGGGGCGTTTGGCCACACAGATGGATGACAAGAAGGCTGCGGCTTTCGTTGCAGCCGTGAATGTGCTCGGCGCTGCTGAGCAGGGGCCAGATCCGGTAGGGAGTTTCACCATGAAGATCGATGTTGATGTTGACCAGCTGCGCGAGAGTTTGCTCGACCGTGCGGGGAGTGCAGCCGGCGTGGGCTTTCCGGCCGCCATGCTCGACGTGGTGGATATCGAGGACGAGTCGCCCCAAGAGCTGCTAACACGAGCCGAGCGCGAAGGCCTCGACCTCCGCGACTTTGCTGTCGATGACGACGCTGAATGATGGCCACCTTTGCTATTGACGAACATATGTTTGTATTTTATACTCATGCTTGAATATACGCCCAACTTCATGGTATAAATTAGGTGGTCATCTCTTAAGAGAGGGCTTCCAAGTGCCGGGGACGTTTTCCCCGGCTTTTTTATTAAGGATTGCCCATGCGAGAGCTGAGTATCTTTATTGATGAATCTGGAAGCGATGATCTTCGTGAAAAATACTATCTTGTTGCCTTTGTTTTTCATGAACAAAATATTCCCATCGCTGAGGGAATAGAGAAATATGAAAGGGCGGTAGCCGATAGCGGATTGCCGCTCCTTCCGTTCCATGCTTCTCCTCTCATGAATGGAAAAGATCAGTTCAAAGACTTGGACATCTGTGAGAGAAAAAGGCTGTTTTCACTATTTCGAGTTATGTTTCGACATTTGCCCATCTCGTACAAGGTGTTTGTATTCAAGACGCATCGGTATCGAACTCTCAAACAGATCGCTGATGCGATGCGGCGTGAAATCATCGATTTCATATTCGATAATTTGAGTTGGTTTCAGCAGTTTGATGCTGTGAAGATTTACTACGACGGAGGACAGGGTTCGGTTTCGAGTGCGCTTCACAAGGCAATCGATTACGCTTTGGCTAAAAATGCAGTTATCTATAAGCCAACAACTTCATCGGATTACTATTTGGCTCAGGCTGCGGACTATATCTGTACCATTGAGTTCACGAGTCTGAAATATCAGGCGAATAAGCAGACTAATACTGACCAGAAGTTTTTTGGTGGTAGTACTGCGTTTAAAAAAGGCTTACTAAAAGAAATAAGAAAGAAGGCTGTCGTCTAATGGACAGGCCTCGTATTGCATAAAAAATGCCGGAGGTAAGACCCCGGCTCTTGGAGGCCCCTCTATTCGAGGGTACCGACATCTTTATAACAGAAACCGCATGTCGGGTCTACACGAGACATTTCGCTCGATTTCCTGTTGACCTAAAAACAAAAATGCCGGGGGGATCCCCCGGCCCTTGACTGCCCTCCATAAAGGAGCGCAATCCATTTATACCATGGTTGCGATGCGAGCGGTGGCTCATTCGGCCTTCTTTTTCCTCAGCTTCTTGCTGAAGTTCTATTTAATGTGACAAAGGGACTGCCCCTTTGTCATATGGGGCGACGGGGTGTTTGTGCCCACGGCTGTGCGAAAATGCATGATAAACCGTCGTAACGGAGTCCAACGACGTCGCGGCGGTTCTATTATGGCCACCCGCTGGCTAAGTGAGTAGGCTTTTTTGGAAATGCTGAGCACCCGAAGTCTTTTCTTCAACAAACCCGCAGGTCACAGACTTGTGCTTTGGTGACGTAGTCGGCGATTCGACAAAAGCCTACTCACTTAGTCTCGAGAGACACTAACTGTCCTCAACGAGACCCCTGTCGGGGCGATTGATGCTCAAATGTAGCCAATACGGGACGGCTGTCCCTGGCCGCTACGACGCCAGCGTGGCAATGACGGCTTCGTCGCCGGCGTGGACTTGGGTGTTGCCGTCGGGGATGATCGTTTGGCCGTCGCGCTTGAGCATCACCACGATAAACGGGTGCTTGCCTTGTGGCACGTCGCGCAGACGCAGTCCTGCCAGGCGACCGTGGGGCGTTACGGTGACCTCGCGCAATGTTACCTCGGCACGCTCTTCAAACGTCGGCGCGGCCATCACCAGAAGGTCTCCTTCCTCAATTACGGTATCGCCGTTGGGTAGCACCGGGTGCGCACCGTCGCGCAGCACCAGGACCACGAGCATGTCGGCGACGCTGCCAATATCGGCGAGCGAGCGCCCGGCAAACGGATGGCCCGCGCCTACCTTGAGCTTAACGAACGACATGCCGTCCTCGTCGCGGTAATCGTTAAACGTGCGGCGCACGTCGCCTTCCGCGTCGATCATGTCGAGCTTTTTCGCCACTGCCGGTAGCAGCGAGCCCTGCACTACAATGCTCGACACGGCAATCACAAAGACCAGGTCAAATAGGTCGTGCCCACCGGGAACACCGACCACCACGGCAAAGAGGCTAAACACGACCGAAGCCGCGCCGCGCAGACCCGCCCAGCTTACGAGCGCGACTTGGCGAGGATTGGTCTTAAAGGGCGCCAACAGCAGGCCGACGGCGATGGGGCGGCTCACGAAGAGCATAAACGCCATGAGCGCCAGGCCCGGCAACAGCATTTGCGGCAGGCGCGCGGGCGTGACGAGCAGGCCCAGCAAAAAGAAGATGGTCATCTCGGCCATTTCGGTGAGGGTATCAAAGAAGTGGGCCATCTCGACCTTGCCGGTGATGTCGCTTGCACCCAGCACAATGCCTGCCAGGTATACGGCCAAAAAGCCGTTGCCGCCCAGGTAGCTCGGCAGCGCGTAGGCAACGATCGCCACGGCGAACAAAAAGATGGTCTGCGCGCCCTCGGCCGTTGCGTGCGCGCGTTCAATCAGGCGGCTGGATGTCCAGCCGATGGCAAGGCCCAGTCCCACGCCCAGGGTGATCTGCTTGGCCAACAGCACGGGAATGTCGATGTCGCCGCCCGCCGCGAGGGTCGCGAGCACCGCGGTAAGCATGTAGGCGACGGGGTCGTTGGAGCCCGATTCGACCTCGAGCAGCGAGTCAGTCGCGCCCTTTAGCGAAAGGTTGTGCTCGCGCAGCACGCTAAAGACGCTCGCCGCATCGGTCGACGCCACGACCGAGCCCAGCAGCAGGCCGCCGATCCAGTCGAAGCCTAGTGCAAAATGCGCAAAGGCGCCCGTGATGCCGGCGGTGGCGATAACGCCGAGCGTGCTCAGCAGTACCGCGGGCGCGGCGACGGGCTTGGCGCGGTCGATGTTGGTGTTAAAGCCGCCGTAGAACATGATGAACAGCAGCGCCGTACTGCAGACGGTTTCGGTAAGCGCGTAGTCGCTAAAGTCGATGTGCGCCGGCCCGTTGACGCCCAGCAGCATGCCGAGCGCGATAAAGATGAGCAGGGTAGGGAAGGGGAGCTTTTTGCCGACGGGTTTGATGGTCAGACACAAAATGATGACGAGGCCGATAAAGAGAAGTATCTGGTTCATGGGTAGTGTCCGCTCCTGGGTGGTTGGCGTGGCACGGTCAGTTGTCTGCGGTTATTTGTACCCAAAGATGGTGGGTTTATGGGGCCGAGCCGCGGGCGTTCGCATTATCGACACGAGGCGGGGGGCGCGGGCGGTGCTGGTTGGGGCGTTGGTGCTGGTGGCGCGGTGTTTTCGGGGCGTGCGGGCGGCCGCTTGTGACCGTTGGCAGCGGTGGCACTTTCCAGCTTTATTGCAACGGAGTACAATGGGTAACGTTTAAGTTCAACTTGAAGTTTTAGTCGTGGCATCGGGCTTCGGCCGTAATGCAGGGAAAGGCGTTCCATGGCGATCTATGTGACATCTGATGCTCACGGGCACGTGCGCGCGCTGGACGAGGCCCTTTCCAAGATCTCGCTGACGTCCGACGACACGCTGTACGTGCTAGGCGACATGATCGACCGCGGTCCCGATCCGGTCGGTGTCATCAACTTGGTGCGGTCGCTGCCCAACGCTCGCGTGCTTAAGGGCAACCACGAGCAGATCATGCTCGACGCGATCATTGGCCAGGACCCGCTCGATGCCGAGACCTGGGATATCAATGGCGGTTGGACCACGCGTCAGCAGCTCAACGAAATGGAATTTGAGGCATACGAGGGGCTGGTGCGCTGGGCTGCCGCCCTGCCGCTCTACGCGGTGGTCGAGACTGCCGAGCGACCGTATCTGCTGGTGCACGCCGGCGTTCAGACCGAGGCGGCGCGTGCGTTTTTGCTTGAGCATGGTGTCGATTGCGGCGACGGCAGGGGAGCGGTCGATGCCGATAGCGAGCTGCTGCAGCAAATGCTCGCCGTGCAGTCGTCCGATGACTTGCTGTGGATTCGTCACGGCTACTGGGATGCCCCGACGGGGCTGCTTTCTGCCGAGGGCAAGGGCCCGGTCGTGGTGAGCGGCCACACGCCCACGGTGTCGCTGGGGCGTTATTGCGAGGTTGGCGGCCTGGCAGGGCTCGATGAGGAGTCGGGCCGCGGGCGGATGGTGCGCTTGGGTGGCGAGGATACCGCCGGCGTGCCCGATCGCATCGATATCGACTGTGCGGCGGCCACCGGTTCCGAGTTCGGCCGCGTGGGCATCCTGCGCCTGGACGACGGGGCGGAGTTTTATGCGAACATCAACCCGGGCGAATAATCGCTGCAAAGGGTAGCTAATTTGGGACGGGGCCTTTTTGACTACTTTTGCCCTTCTGCCCGCTAATTGATTTTTCTGGGACGGGGATTAAATAATCATTTGGCTGCCCGCTGGCTAAGTGAGTAGACTTTTTTGGAAATGCCGAGCACCCAACTTATTTGCCTCAATAAAACTGCAGGTCACAGACTTGTGCTTTGCTGGCGTGGTCGGGGATTCGGTAAAAGTCTACTCACTTAGTTTTGCGTGATGCATATTGTTCGCAACGAGACCCCAGTCGGGGAGATTCCATCGCAAATTCCGGTGACCGGGGCAGCTAATTAGGCGCCGTACGGGTTGCGGGCTCGTTCTATGCGCTGGCGGATGTGGGCGTATTCGACAATCAACAGCACCAGCAGTAGGGCCATGATAGCCAGGTAACTTACGACGGCACCCATCAGGCCCAGCAGGTTGATTAAGATCACCGGGAGCACCACGCTCACGGCAAAGCAGATCAGATAGATCTTGGTGACGTCGCCGGCGTGGCGCAGCACTGTGATGATGGCGTAGATAAAGTCGATGGCCGCGGTGATGCCGCCAGCGACAACCATCAGCAGCGCCAATGTGCGGTAGCGCTCAAAGTTGAGGCCGTACATAAAGCTCATGAGGGGAATGCCGGGGCCGGCCATAAATGCGGCGCATACGCCGGTGATGGCCACGATCAGCGCCATAACGGCAATAATAATCAAGTCAAAACGGCGGCGTTTGCGCGGGTTCGCCCAAATGCTCGACAGACGCAAAAGCTGCGGTTTATAGACAAATCCAATGCTCAGCAAAATAGCCTGCGCCGGAAAGAACAGGGCATTAAAGTACAGCTGATATTTGTAGGCCAGCGTGCCTTCCATCACAAACTTGGGCATGCTCTCGATGAGGTTGAACAGGAACAGTGCGCCAAAGAGCGGGGCGCACTGGACAAACAGGTGGCCGACCTCGCGCAGGCTCACGCGACGCGATTTTTCGGTTTCGAGCAGGGCCAGCGGCGCGGTGACCAGCACGAGCGAGACGATGGCGGTGACACCCATGGCCATGGCCGCGATGGGCATGCTGCGCGTAAGGAACAGCGCCACGCTAAAGACCGCGATGACGCCGACGGAGCGCAGCGTTTGGCTCATGCCGGCCAGGTAGAGTTTATCGGCCTGCTGCAGGCGGCCCTCGTACACGTCCGCTACGCCGTCGATCACCTTATACAGGTAGACGCCCAGGCCGATCGTTGCCATCTGCGCGTCGTAGCCGCGGGCACTGCTGTATGCAAGGCCGCAGGCCAGCGCGAATGCTCCGCAAAGCCAGCGGTTGAGCTGGTAGGAGGCAAAGGACGCCTTCTCGTCGATGTCCGAGACCTGAAAATTGCGCACGCCGTAGTTGCACGCGATCATGATGAGCGTGCCGGTGACAAACGCAATGGAGAACTTGCCGGCTTACTCGGCGCCCACGAGCTGCGTGGACACGATGGTGAGCAGAGGAAACGCCATGCCCCATACGGCGGTGCCCAGGGTATTCCAAAGGTAGTCGCGACGGGTGGCATGATCTTCGTACTCGGCTTCTTGCGTGGAGAAGCCGCCGCCGTAGACGGCTCCGAGCAGGCGGTTCCACCAGGCATTGACCATGCGGTGGATGGGGCCGGGCTGGCGATCGCGCTCGCGGCGACGGCGTGTGGCCTGGTTGCTGTCGGGACCGCCGGCGTTACGCTGGCTTAGCTCTTGGATTCGTGCGAGCTCCTCGGCGGTGTGCGATGCGGGGAACAGGCCGTTCTCGATGCGTCCGCCCTGCCCGTGCGCCCCGCCCGATACGGTGGGGTCGGTGACGCCGTTGCGGCGGGCGATGGCGCGGCGGATGCTATCGAGGGGCGTGATGCTCAAGGCGGAGTCCTTTCTATTGCTGCGCTCTAGTATAGACGCGGCGGTGTTTGCTCGTGTTTTTGAACGGATTGTTCAATATTTCGGCAGGCGGCAGAAAATTGTCGGTAAGCGTGCGGTATCCTGTTCAAGTTTTATGACACCCCCGATGCCGCCCTCGCGGTACCAAGGAGCTTTTACCCATGGACGTCGCCGCATTTTTGCTGGCTCTTGTGCCTATCATCTGGCTTGTCGTGATGCTGCTGTGCTTTAAATGGCCGGCCTGGAAAGCCGCGATTGGTTCGTTTGTTCTTTCGTGCGTGCTCGCCTTTGCGTGGTGGCATTTGCCGGTGGCGCAGATAGCCACGGCCTCGCTCGAGGGCTTTTTGATGGCGCTGTGGCCCATCGTGTTGGTGATTATCGCCGCCGTCTTTACGTATAACCTCTGCGTTCGCACGGGCGCCATGGACGTGATCGGCAGCATGATCACCTCCATCAGCAGCGATCGCCGTCTACTGGCGCTGCTCGTGGCGTGGTGCTTCGGCGGCTTTATGGAGGGCATGGCTGGCTTTGGTACCGCTGTCGCCATTCCCGCCGGCATGCTCGCGGGCCTTGGTTTTGAGGCCGTGCCTGCCGTGCTGATCTGCCTGCTGGCCAACGGCGTGCCCACGCCCTACGGCTCCATCGGCATCCCCACGGTGTCCGTTGCCGACCTGGTGGGTCTGGATTCCCTGCACCTGGCGACCGTTCAGCTGGTGCAGCTCGCACCGTTCTTTGTGGTGATGCCGCTGCTCATCGTGTTGGTTGCGGGCCGCGTGACCGACGATCAAGGCGATGTTGCGAGCGTAGGCGAGCGCCTGCACGGCGTGGCCGGTATCGCGCTGCTCTCTGGCGCGTCCTTTGTCGGCGCTGCCCTGGTCGTCGCTATATTTGTGGGCCCCGAGCTTGCCGTGGTCGTGGGCTCCATCGTGTCGCTCGCGCTGACCGCCGCGCTTGCCATGCGCGCCGAGAAGTCCGGTCACCTGGACGCGCGCTTTCACATGAATATCGAGGCCGGTGAGCAGCTCACCGCTAAGTCGGCGCTTTCTGCCTGGTCGTGTTTCATCCTGATTTTTGTACTGCTGTTGGGTACGTCCAACCTGGTGCCCGCCGTGCATGCCGCGCTTGCGCCCTTTGCGAGTCACGTGCAGGTGTATTGCGGCGAGAACCCCGGCACGCTCACGTTTTCGTGGATTAACACGCCGGGTGTTTGGATCTTCCTGGCCGCGTTTATCGGCGGCGCCATTCAGGGGGCTTCGCCGCGCATGATGGGCGAGGTGCTGGCCGCGACTGTGAAGCAGATGATGCCGACGGTAATCACGATGCTTTCGGTGCTGGGCTGTGCCAAGGTGATGGGCTATGCGGGCATGATCTCTTCGATCAGTGCGTTCTGCATTGCCGTCGCCGGTGGTCTGTACCCGATTCTGGCCCCGTGGATCGGTGCCGTCGGTGCGTTCGTGACCGGTTCGGGCACATCGTCGGGCATGCTGTTTGGTCCCATTCAGAGCCAGGCCGCTTCGGCGCTGGGCGTGAGCGACTACTGGATGGTTGCGTTGAACGCCCTGGGTGTCGCCGCCGGTAAGATGGTCTCGCCGCAGACGCTCGCGATTGGCCTCGCTGCCGTGCACGTGCGCGGTAAGGACGCCGAGCTCCTGGGCGCAGTGCTGCCCTACGCCGCCGGCATGCTGATCCTCATGAGCGTCATCGCCATGCTCGGCCAAGGCCTGCCGCTGTAGTCGGCACTTTGGGAACGTCCCTAAGTGCCGGCATCTAGGGACACTCCTTGGTTGTTGCCTGTTTAAGAGTGTCCCCAACGACTGGTCCATAAGTGTCCCCAACGATTAGTCGATTAAGAACGTCCCCAATGACCAGGCCGCTTGCCTGTGATTTTTGACCGTTGGGCGGGCGCTTCGCCGTTGCCGCAAAAACGTTTTTGCATATCGGGTACAACGGGCTTTACGTGAGTAAAGTGCGCGCTGCGTCCGCGTGTCGCGTTTTTAAAGGAGGCCCCATGCCTGGTGTTACCCCTGCAGAAGTTCTGTCCAACTTTGGTATTACGCTGGTCGAAGATCCCGCCGATAATCAGCCCCGCCTGTTGGTCGATCTACCCGCCGCGGAGCTCGTCGAGCACGCCATCCGCCGCGAAGAAGGCCGCATGGCATCCAACGGCGCACTGGTGATCGAGACGGGGGAGCGCACTGGTCGTTCTCCCAACGATCGCTTTATCGTTGACACCCCCGATGTCCACGATAAGATTGCCTGGGGCGCCGTCAACCGACCGCTTTCGATCGAGAGCTACGAGACCATCAAGGCCGGCATCGTCGACTATCTCAACGAGCGCGATGTGTTCGTCACCCGCGGCATGGCCGGCGCCGACCGCAACCACACGCGTCGCCTGCTCGTCGCCTGCGAGCGTGCCAGCCAGGCGCTCTTTATTAAGCAGATGCTCGCCCGTCCGCTCGCCCGCGAAATTGCGCGCACCGGCGAGCCGGACTTTTGCGTGCTCGCGGCACCTGGCTACCAGTGCGACCCCGCCATCAAGGGCCTCAACTCCAGCGCCGCCGTGGTTATCAACTTCCAGGAGCGTGTGATTCTGGTTGCCGGCACCGGCTACTCCGGCGAAATCAAAAAGTCCATCTTCAGCGTCATGAACTACCTGCTGCCCGTCGAGGACGACGTACTGCCCATGCACTGCTCGGCCAGCATGGATCCCGTCACGCACGAGACCGCGGTGTTCTTTGGCCTCTCCGGCACGGGCAAGACCACGCTTTCGGCCAACCCTACGCGCCTGCTGATCGGCGACGACGAACACGGTTGGTCCGACATGGGCGTCTTTAACGTCGAGGGCGGCTGCTACGCCAAGTGCGAGGGTCTGGACGCGTTTCACGAGCCCGAGATCTTCAACGCCGTTCGCTTTGGCGCCATCTGCGAAAACGTGGTGCTCGACGAGAATCGCAAGCCCAACTACGATGACGTCTCGATCACGCACAACACGCGCGTGGCCTATCCCGTCGAGCACATTCCCAACGCGTGGACCAAGGGCATGGGCACCACCCCGAGCGTCGTGCTGTTTTTGACCTGCGATGCCTTTGGCGTGCTGCCGCCCATCTCGCGCCTGACGGCCGACGCCGCCATGTATCACTTTGTGACGGGCTTCACCGCCAAGATTCCTGGCACCGAGGTCGGCGTCACCGAGCCCACGCCCACGTTCTCCTCGCTGTTTGGCGAGCCGTTTATGCCGCTCGATCCCATGGTCTATGCCAAGATGCTCGGCGAGCGTATCGCCGACGGTCGCACCCGCGTCTATCTGGTCAACACTGGCTGGATCGGTGGCGGTTATGGCGTGGGCCATCGCATCGAGCTTGCCTACACGCGTGCCCTGGTGGCCCGCGCTCTCGACGGCACCATCGAGGACAGCGAGTTCGTGCACGACGACATCTTTAACGTCGACATTCCCACCACGTGCCATGGCGTGCCCGACGGCATCCTTGTGCCGCGCCAGTACTGGCAGAGCACCGCTCGCTACGACGAGGCCGCGCACAACCTGGCCGTGATGTTCGAGGAGAACTTCGAGAAGAAGTACTCGCACCTGCCCGAGTCCGTCAAGGCCGCCGGTCCGCATGCTCAGGTGCACGCCGACGCCCGTCATCGCGGACGCGGCCTGCTGGGGCTCCGCCACTAGCGTCGCCTCAGACCCAAAACCACCATAAAGGGGACAGGCACCTTTGTGGTGGTTTTGCTCGCGCGGATGACTCGGGTTACAATACGCCTGACATATCGCCCCCTTCTCCGGATGGGGGCAGCGTAAGCGCTCTTGTGGCGGCACCGTAGGACTTTGAAGGTAGCCGTCGTAAGGGCGCTTTTTGTTTGGGTGCCCTCGCTCGGGCGCGAATCGTGAAGGGAGCATGTATGAAGAGCTTTATTGCCGAGGATTCATTTTGGGAGCTGTTTCCTCAGGCGGCGGTCGGTGTTGTGGTCGTGGAGGGTATGAAGCCCGCGGCCCAGATACCTCAAGAGGATGTGGACGCGATAGCGGCGCTGCTCGACCGTGCCAATATCGATGCGGAGCGTCATCTGACCAGCGATACAATCAGCGAGAACGCACCGGTCAAGGCATGGCGCGAGGCCTATCGTCTGTTCAAGACCAAAAAGGGCGCGCGCTGTTCAATCGAGAACCTGCTCAAGCGCGTGCTCAAGGGCAAGCCGGTGGGCCACATTACGCCCGCGGTGGATATCTATAACACGGTGTCGCTGTCCTATGCACTGCCCGTGGGAGGCGAGGATCTGCATGCGATTGAGGGAGACCTTCGCTTGAAGGTGACCGACGGCGGGGATGCGTTCCTGCCGCTTGGCGAGGAAGCGGACGACCCGACGCTGCCCGGCGAGCTTGCCTACATTGACGATGCGGGCGCCGTGTGCCGCTGCTGGAACTGGCGCGACGGCGTTCGAACGGCTCTATCCGACGATTCGGCCGACGCGTTTTTGGCGATTGAGTGCGTAGAGCCCGAGCGCATGGGGGACTGTCAGGTCGCCATCGATCGCTTGGCCGAGCTGCTTGAGCGCTATCTGGGGGCGACGGTTGTCGTTAAGACGCTTGTGACCCGCGACAATCCCCGCGTGGAGCTGTAGCAACTTCTGCAAATCATACTCGCCGGTCAAAACCACCACAAAGGTGCCTGTCCCCTTTGTGGTGGTTTTTATGTTGATGAGTTAACAAATAGGGCGCGCAGTGCTGGCGGCCGCTGGGTACGGTTAAGATGTTTACCCGTTAGCATTATGCAAGCGAAAGGCGGTCGTCTCCCATGCAGCAGAGCGACGAGACACGTTTCGAGGACTTTGTCGGACTGATCAGCGGACTCTACAAGGAGATCCAGCGCATTAAGACATCTGAGGGCGCAAGGCTGGGCCTTAAGGGCTCCGACATCATGTGCCTGTACTATCTTGAGCGCAGCAAGGACGGCCTGACTGGTGCCGACCTCGCCCGCATGGCTGGCGTGACCCGCGCTGCCGTCTCGCGCACGCTGGCGCATCTGGAGGAGGGCGGCTACGTCGAAGTCGACGATTCGGGCGATGCCGCCGTTAAGTATCGCGCCCCGGTTCGCCTGACCACGTTGGGCGGCGAGAGCATGAACGAGGCCGATTGTATTATTCGTGAAGTGCTCGACACCACCGGCAAGGCCATGGGCGTGGAGCAGCGTGAGCAGATGTATGCGTCGCTGCGTACGATTCTCAACACCTTGCGCGAGCTGTAGGGCCGCCTGGGCATTTGCTTCCCATTAACAACTGCATCGTCCCGTTTAAGCGCGTATACCGTGCCGGGGCATTGCTGTCAAAATTCCCTGCGCGGGACCTGCGCAAGAAAGGATTCGCTATGTCCGTCCGCATTATTACCGATTCCGCAAGCGATATGTCGCCGGCCGAGCATCCGGCACTGGCCGTTTTGCCGCTGTCCGTCACCTTTGGCACCGATGTGTTCATGGATGGCATCGACATCGATCACCAGCGCTTTTACGAGATGCTCGTGGAGCGCGATGAGCTGCCCAAGACCGGTCAGGTCAACCCGTACGCGTTTTCGCAGGCTATCGCCGAGGTTCGCGAAGCCGGCGATGAGGCTGTGATTATTACCGTGGGCGCTAAGCTCTCGGGCACCAATCAGAGCGCCCGTACCGCGCTAGCCGAGGCGCCGGGCGGCGATGTGTACGTGGTTGATAGCAACAACGTCACCCTGGGTGAACGCATCCTGGTTGAGTATGCGCTGCGCTTGGTGGACGAGGGCCGTAGCGCGGCCCAGATCGCGGCGGCGGTCGAGGCCGTGCGCGACCGCGTGGTGGTTATCGGCCTGCTCGAGACGCTGGAGTACCTGGTGCGCGGCGGTCGCCTGTCTGCTGCTGCCGGCGCCGTGGGTACGCTGCTCAACGTAAAGCCTGTGGTAGCTGTCGAGGACGGCCTGATCGTGCAGCTGGGCAAGGCACGCGGTTCCAAGAACGGCCGCAACCTGCTGAACCAAAAGGTCGAAAAGGCGGGCGGTATCGACTTTTCCATGCCGCTGGCGCTCGGCTATACGGGCCTTTCGGATGCGGTGCTCAAGAAGTATATCGAGGACAGCGCGGCACTGTGGGCTGGCCACACCGAGGGCGAGCTGCCCGTTCACACCATCGGTGCCACCATCGGTACCCACGTAGGCCCCGGTGCCGTAGCCGTAGCCTTCTTCCAGCCCGCCAACTAACCAACCTGCCAACAAATGATCCCTTGGGGACGGAGGAAAACGGATCATCGACCGCACGGAGGCCGCGAATGATCCGTTTTCCTCCGTCCCCAAGGGATCATTTCTTTATGCTGTTAATGCGGAGAAGGGAGCGAGCGATGGCGTCTGAGGGCTTTTTTGAACGGGTGTACGAGGTGGTCGAGCAGATCCCCGAAGGGATGGTCGCCACGTATGGTCAGGTGGCGCTGCTTGCCGGTCGTCCACGAAGTGCGCGGTACGTGGGGTATGCCCTGCACAGCAATCCGCGCCCCGGCGAGATACCCTGCCATCGCGTGGTGTTTGCCGACGGGCGCATATGCGAGGGTTTTGCTTTTGGCGGTCCCGATGCTCAACGTGAGCTTTTGCTAGGGGAGGGCGTGACGTTTGTCGACCCCATGCACGTCGATCTGGGCGCCTGTCGCTGGCCCGCCGGACTCTAACAGATCTGCCGTGGCCAAAACTACCACAAAGGTGCCTGTCCCCTTTGCGGCGGTTTTCCGTTGTAGGTTTACCGGGGCTAACTTATGGAGAAGCTATGGCGGCTCATATTGATGCTGCAAAGTAAACCACGGTGAACTATATTTTATTCAACAACGGAGCGGGCAATAGGCGATGAAAAAGCCTGCCCTGTTGAGTTTGATTCGCATCCCTCCCCTCTGTGCGATTCAACGGTGTACTTCGGGAACGGGCCCGCTGGCAACTGACTGCCGGCGGGCCCGTTCCCGTTTGTCGGGGGAGTGCGATGGGCGGAGCCGAACCGGTCGGGCACCAAAAAAAGGCGGACGCCGTAGCGCCCGCCCTATAGCAATCGAAAGTTCAAACCAGCAGGTCGGTCTAGTACACCATGCCCATGGCGTCCCGAACCTCGGCCAGGGTCTGCTCGGCGATCTCGTTGGCGCGACGGTTGCCCTCGTGCAGCACGTCCTTCACGTAGTCCAGATCATTCTCGTAGCGCTGACGACGCTCACGGATCGGGGCGAAGTACTCGTTGACGGCCTCGGTCACGTACTTCTTGAGCTGGCCGGAGCCGCCCATGCCGATCTCCTCGGCAATCTCGACCTCGGAGCGGCCGGTGCAGATGGCGGCCGTCGAAAGCAGGCCGGACACGCCGGGGCGGTTCTCGGGGTCGAACGTGATCATGCGCTCGGAGTCGGTCTGGCTCTTCTTGATGCGCTTGGCCGTCTCCTCGGCGGTCATCGAGATGTTGATGGCGTTGCCGTAGCTCTTGCTCATCTTGCGACCGTCCAGGCCGGGCAGCAGTGGGGTCTCGGACAGCAGCGCATCGACCTCGGGGAACACCTTGCCGTAGCGGTTGTTAAAGCGGCGGGCGATGGTGCGGGTGAGCTCGATGTGCGGCAGCTGATCGCGACCGACGGGCACCACATTGCCCTTGCAGAACAGGATGTCGCAGGCCTGGTGCACCGGGTAGGTGAGCAGAAGGCCGGTGAGCTCGTGGCCCGAGGCCTCCATCTCGGCCTTGACCGTGGGGTTGCGCGCCAGCTCAGCCTCGGACACCAGCGACAGGAACGGCAGCATGAGCTGGTTTGCGGCGGGCACGGCGGAGTGCGCGTAGATCATGGTCTTGTCGGGGTCGATTCCGCAGGCAAGGTAGTCCATCACCATGTTGTACACGTTGTCCTGGATGTGCTCGGTGGTGTCGCGGTCGGTGATGACCTGGTAGTCGGCGATGAGCACGTTGGTCTTGGCGCCCATGTTCTGCAGCTCGACGCGGCCCTTGAGGGTGCCAAAGTAGTGGCCCAGGTGCAGACGGCCGGTGGGGCGGTCGCCGGTAAGCATGGTGAACTTCTCGGGCGTCTTGGCCAGGCCCTCGCGAATGGCGTTGCTCTTTTGCAGCGCGACTTCGTAGCTGTTCTCGTTTGGCATGATTGCTCCTAACGTATGTTCATGGGTCAAGATGATAACGCGTTTATTGGAGGGTCGGGGCGTAAGTAAGCGAGGGGCGGGGGAGAGGTGGCTTGCACGATGGGCACGAGGCTGCGCATGGTCAGCGGCGCCCGGGCACATCCTCGGCAGCTTACCCTAGAGCTTGTGGTGGCGCTCTTCCTTACATTCCTCGGCTGCCTGCTCCTCCTGCTTAAAGGCGGGGTCGTCGGGGGTTACCAGCTCGTCCTCGTGCGTGCGCTTGTTGTAATGGTGGCGCAGCACGGGCTCAAACAGGTGCAGGTGCTTGGCGAAGGCCGCCGAGCCAATGGCGAGCACGGTAAAGATGAGCACGCGCGTGGGCACTTCGACCTGATTGATGGCGGCGGCGCCGGCCGAAAGCATAATGCACCACGCATAGATGAGCAGTACGGCCTGCTTTTGGTTGTAGCCCTCTTGAATGAGGCGGTGGTGGATGTGGCCCTTGTCGGCCTGCCCAATGCTAATGTGGGCGCGCTTGCGGCGCACAATGGCGCTAAACGTATCGATGATAGGCACGCCCGCCACGATGAGCGGGATGATGAGCGAGGTGAGCGCGGCGGTGCGGCTCACGTTGAGCAGCGAGATGGAACCCAGCGCAAAGCCCAGCAGCAGCGAACCCGAGTCGCCCAAGAAGATACTCGCGGGGTTGAAGTTGTAGCGCAAAAAGGCCAAGCAGGCACCAAACAACGCGATGGAGAGCGCGGCGGCATCGATGCGGCCCGAGAGAACGGCCATCGAGAACATCGTGAACGATGCGATGCCACAGATGCCCGTCGCCAGGCCGTCAAGGCCGTCAATGAGGTTGATGATGTTGGTGAACGCCACCAGGTAGACCACGGTGATGGGATAGGCGAGCCAGCCGAGCATAATCTCGCCGGGGGCAAGCGGGTTGACGATGACGCCGATTTTTAGGCCGCCCACGCAGGCGATGAGCGCGGCGAGGACCTGGCCGGCCAGCTTTTGCTTGGGCTTGAGCTGGAAGATGTCGTCGATCGCGCCGGTCGCAAAGATGACGGTAAAAGAAAGCGCAAGTATGGGGTAGCTGATGTGCAGACGGGGGTGGGGCACCAATACGGGTGGCCAGCCCAGGTACCAGGTGCCTAGGATTTGCACAATGCAGGCGACGACGAGGCCCAAAAAGACCGCCGTGCCGCCCATGCGCGGGATGGGCTTAGTGTTGATGCGGCGCTTGGAAGGATAGTCGACGGCGTCGAGCTTGATTGCCAGGCGCTTGACCAGGGGCACCGCAAGGAAGGTCGCGATAAAAGCCGCGGCCGCCACGCAAAGGTACGGTATGAAGCTCGTGGAGGAAGCCATGAATCGATAAACCGCCAAGCGTCGAAGGAAAAGGTCAAAGGATGCCACGCCACAAAGGGTATAGCTGACCCATGATACTCGACTAAGGAGGGTGTGAGGAATTGCACGGGGCGATAATCACGTGCTTACCAGATATTCGAGTGATGGTGGGGTTCTGCCTGGTGCCTTTTGGGGATCTGGGCGAGATTTGCAATGGCGAGTTTCGGCAAAAGAAAACCACCCCCCACGTTACGAAAATGAACCCACCTAAAACAGGTGGGTGCCCTCATCGACTGTTCCAGCGTCCTTAACAACGAAGGATACCTGTACTAGGTACGACTGTGTGGGCTCCCTAAATAAACGCGACGGTTCACCCAGTTGCTCCGCGGGGGGCGGAATACCTACATCATAAAGCGGCACTTTGTGGATTCCAGTCTTGACATTACAAAAATCGTGTCGGACGATTACGGCACCTTGGGCTTGAGCCGTCCGTGCGGTTGGTCCTTTTGCGCTTGAGCTGCTGAATCGTTGTTTTGGAGCATGTTTTTATGCCGACGTCGTTGACCGAACTTTTTTCGCCCGCCTGCCATTTGTGTCCGCGCCGTTGCGGTGCGGCGCGCGATGAGGGTGCGCGCGGCGCATGCGGTGCTAACGACACGCTCAAGGTGGCCCGCGCGGCGCTTCATATGTGGGAGGAGCCGCCTATCTCGGGCGAGGCCGGTTCGGGCACGATCTTCTTTAGCGGCTGCTCGCTCAAATGCGTCTATTGTCAGAACCACGAGATCTCGACGGGCAATTTTGGGCTTGAGATTTCGCCCGAGCGCCTGGTCGAGATTATGTTGGAGCTGCAGGACCAGGGTGCGAACAATATTAACCTGGTGACGGCGACACACTACGCGCACCTGCTGCCGGCTGCGATTGCCGCGGCACGGGCGCGCGGGCTGTCCATCCCAATCGTCTACAACACGAGCGGTTATGAGCGCGCGAGTGCCGTGGCGGCGCTCGGCGATTTGGTCGACGTGTGGCTTACCGACTTTAAATATGCCGATGCGGGGCTTGCGCAGTCGCTCTCCCACATTAAGGACTACCCGCGTGTGGCCGTGTCGGGCTTGGCGCAAATGGCACGCGAGATCGAACGCCGCGGGGGAGAGCTGGTGGACGAGGACGGGCTCATGAAGCGCGGCATGATCGTGCGTCACCTGGTGCTGCCGGGGCATGCGGACGATTCGTGTCGCGTACTGGACCTTGTGTGGCAGACGGTGGGCGATGTGCCGATCTCGGTCATGAACCAGTACACGCCCAATGCGCTCATGCGCGAGCAGGGCGGCGACCTGGCACGAGCCGTGACGCGCGATGAGTACGAGCAGGTGCTCGACCATGCCGACGACCTGGGCTTTACAACGATGTTCTGGCAAGAGGGCGGCGCGGTAGACGAGAGCTTCACCCCAGCGTTTGACACCACCGGCGTCCTTACCAGCGCAAAGCAACGCGTTCGCCGATGATTTTTCTGGGACGGGGATTAAAAAATCATCGAGAGGATTGCCTGCTCGAAAAGTAGTCAAAATAGCCCCGTCCCAAAAAGACTGGGTAATGGGCGTTGACAGTTGGCGAGCCGTAGGTAAAATATCAACTTGTCCTGGGGACGTAGCTCAGTTGGGAGAGCGCTGCCGTCGCATGGCAGAGGCCGAGGGTTCGACTCCCTTCGTCTCCACCCTTGGATTTGATAAGCCGCTGACATTGTGTCGGCGGCTTTTTTTAAAAGAAAGGGCTGCACTATGGCCGAGCTTGAGTCCCAACCATTGTCTGACGAGGAGCGCGCCGAGTTGGAAGAGCTCCGCGCCGAGAAGGCCCGCCGCGAGGAGCAGGAAAAGGCTCGTCGCGAGCGTGAGGAGCTGGTCGCCCTGCGCGCCGAGCGTGCGAAGGCCGATGAGGCCGCTGCCAAGGCCGCATCCGAGCCGGCGCCCGCCGCGTCCAAACCTCAGCCTAAAAAAGTCGCTCGTCCCAAGCCCGTCGATTCTAAGCCGAGCCGTGACGAGATGACGTTTGCCCAGCGCATGGTCACCTCTAAAGAGCCTGTGGACGAGGACGATATCCCCGGCATGCCGCCGGCTCAAAAGCTCATCATCGCGCTCGCCCTGATTGGGTTTATCGTCTTTATGGGCTACACGATCACGGGCAGCATGGGGCTGCACTAACCGAACCGCACCCGGCGCCCCGCTCGCGTATTCCGCACCGCCCAACCCTCAACCTCTGTACAACATATTCGAAAGGTCGCCCCATGGCTTTGACCGACATCTCGCATCCCACCGACATCGCAATGCTCACCGATCTGTACGAGCTCACTATGGCCCAGGGCCTGTGGGAGAGCGGTAAAGCCAATGAGCAAGGTTGTTTTACGGCGTTTTACCGCGACCATCCGTTTGGTAGCGCGTACGCCGTTATGTGCGGCACCGCCGAGCTTCCCGAGCTCGTCGAGAATCTACGTTTTACGTCCGAGGATATCGAGTACCTAGCCTCGCTTCAGGCTCCCGCCGGCGGTGCGATGTTTAAACCCGCATTCCTCGACTACCTGCGCAACTTCCGCGCGCACGTGAACATTGACGCCGTGCCCGAGGGCGAGCTCGTTTTTCCGCGCGAGCCCATGGTGCGCGTTACCGGTCCGGCGCTGGAGTGCCAGCTGCTCGAGACGGCGCTGCTCAACATCGTCGGCTTCCAGACGCTCGTCGCCACCAAGACGGCGCGCGTGGTGTTGGCGGCGGATGGCCGTCCCGTCGCCGAGTTTGGCCTGCGCCGCGCCCAGGGTCCCGATGGCGGTCTGGCCGTCGCCCGCGCAAGCTATGTGGCCGGCTGCTCGTCCACGTCTAACGTCCTTGCCGGGCGCCGTTACGGTATCCCCGTCTTTGGCACACACGCGCACAGCTGGGTGATGAGCTTTGACTCCGAGCCCGAGGCCTTCCGCGCCTTTGCCAAGTCGAGCCCCAAGAATTGCACGCTGCTCATCGACACCTACGATGTGCGCGAGGGCTGCGAGCACGCCATTACGGTTGCCAAGGAGATGGAGGCGGCGGGCGAGCACCTGTCGGCCATTCGCATTGACTCGGGCGACCTGGCCAAGCTCTCCAAGTATGTCCGCGGTCGTTTCGATGCCGAGGGCCTACCTTATGTGGGAATCTCGGTGTCCAACGACCTGGACGAGTACACGATTCAGTCGCTGCTCGACCAGGGCGCGCCCATCGACAGCTTTGGCGTGGGCACCAAGCTCGCGACCTGCTACGATCAGCCGGCGCTGGGCGGCGTGTACAAGCTTTCCGCCCGTCGTGCGAGCGATGCGGACCCGTGGACGCCGGTGGTGAAGCTCTCCGAGCAGCCCTACAAGCGCACGATTCCGGGCGTGCAGCGAGTGCGCCGCTATTACGACGGCTTTGGCGGCCCGGTCTGCGACATGATCTATGACGAGGACCATCTGGCGGGGGAGGGCGCCGCGCGCGGCAATACCCTCGTGGCCGTGAACGATGCCGCCCTGGTAACCGATGTGTCGGAGCTTGAGTATCGCGAGCTGCTGGTGCCGATCGTGCGCGATGGCAGTGCGGTGGCTCCGCGTGAGAGCATCGAGGACGCGCGCGAGCGCTGTGCTTGGGCGCTCGATCATCTGGACGCGGCTTTTAAGCGCTTCCTGTATCCGCAGACCTACGTGGTGGGTATGGAACAGGGCCTGGCCCAGGTGCGCGACGAGCTCGTGCGCAAGAACATGGCCGCGGCATCGGCTTTCCCCTGGGCAAAATGATCCGCATGCGACGGAGGAAAGCGGACTATATTCTCGCTCACCCGTTCGCTCGCTTGCTCAGCATTCGATTGGTTTGACGTATGACGACTTCTTATAAAACGATGGTGGTAAAGATCGGCTCGTCCACGGTGGTGGGCGCCGATGGCAAGGTTAACCGCGCCTTTATCGGCGGGCTGGCCGATCAGGCTGCTGTCCTGCGCAAGCTCGGCTGGCGTCTGGTCGTGGTGAGTTCGGGCGCCATCGCCTGTGGCTATCCCGTGCTGGGCTTCGACCGCAAACCGGTCGGTGACCTGCCGAGCCTGCAGGCCTGCGCCTCGGCCGGTCAGTGCATCATCTCGTCGGCCTACGACGAGGAGTTCCATGCACGTGATCTGCTCACCTCGCTCGTGCTGCTCACACGTCACGACACGGCGCGTCGCACGTCCTATCTGCACGCGCGCGACGCCCTGCTGCGTCTGGTGGAGCTGGGCGTGGTGCCGGTCGTCAACGAGAACGACACCGTCACCGTCGATGAGATCAAGTTCGGCGACAACGACACGCTGGCGGCGCTCGTGAGCTGCCTGGTTTCCGCCGACCTGTGCGTGACGCTGTCCGACATCGACGGCCTCTACACCGCCAATCCGCATGAGGACCCCACGGCCGAGTTTGTCCCTGTCGTGCATAAGATCGATGCCAAGATCATCGCCTCGGCGGGCGATTCTTCGACCTCGGTGGGCACGGGCGGCATGATCACTAAGATCCGCGCGAGCCGCATTCTGATGACGGCGGGCATTCAGAGCGTGATTTGCTCGGGCGAGGAGCCCGATGCGCTCGTGCGCCTTGCCCGCGGCGAGAGCGTGGGCACGCTGTTCGACCCGCCGGCTGAGCGCCTGGATATTGCGCCCCGCAAGCTGTGGATTGCGCTGGGCGACAAGGCCCACGGCTCGGTGACGGTCGATGACGGTGCCGCGAAAGCTCTGGTCGGCCACGGGTCGTCCCTGCTTGCGGTTGGTATTCGTGAGGTCGATGGCGAGTTTGCCGAGGGTGATGTGCTCGACGTGTGCGACCCGAGCGGCATGGTTGTCGCGCGCGGTATCGCCGAGGCCGATTCGGACGTGTTGGAACTTGCTGCCGGCCGCCGCCAGGACCAGATCGCCAGCAACCGCCTGCTCGCAAACCTGGCCGAGAAGCCTGCGATTCACCGAGATAATTTAATCGTCTTCGCCTAACCAATTGACGCTGCAAACGCCCCTAAGCGGCAATCTGACGTTCAATCGTCGGGCATGACCAAAAGGTCAATGTCCTCCTCTTTCACGTCACTTTGCTCGCTTAGGGGCGTTTTCGCTTTCCGTCCTCTACCTGCGGCATCGTCATTGCCGGTACTTGTCCGGCACTTGGGGACATTCCTTTGCTAGAAGATCCGGCGCAGGTCTCCGCGGTTGAGGGCTTCGTCGAAGAGGTGCTTGAATACCACGCTGCCGTGCAGGCCGTCGTGCTCGAACTCGTTCGTCACCCAGGCATGCGAGTTGCCCACGCGGCTGAGCGTGTCGAGCTGCATGCCCGAGTCCACGTACATGTCATCGAAGTACACGGCGGCCTGGAGCGGCACTTCGTTGCATGCTAGGCGCTGCGGATCGTAGATCTTGTCCCAGCTCGTGTCTTCCATCAGCAGGTCCATGGCGGGCTTGAAGGGCTTGAGTTCGGGCATCTGCTCAAACATCCACGGGAACATGGCCTCGCCGGTAAACATGAGCGGGCGCGCGAGGGTGTCGAACTCGGCACGGTGTGCCTTCTCTTCTGCCGCGGCCCAGCGAATGGGCATGGTGTCGCCGTCGGCGTAGATGAACTCCTGCAGCGTCCAGTACAGCGGGTTTGTGCGCGTGTTGGTGCGCTCGAAGGCGCGCATCAAAAAGCTGTCTGATACCGACGTTCCGCAGCTCAGCGTGCCGTCGCCGTCAACAAAAGCATGGTCGATAATCCAGTGCATGCGCTCAAAGCTCGGCTTCATACCAAAGTCGCTTCCCATGAGCTGCAGGCGCTCGACCGTCATCGGCGAGCCGTCGGGCAGTGCGGGCTTTTGCTCCTCGATCGCATCGGCCAGCGCCGCCACGCGCTCGACATCGGCGGGGTAGCGGTCGTAGTACTGCTGCGTCTTTGCTGCCATGCGCGGGAAGGTGTGTGCGTAGACCTCGCTGGCGCTCGCCGGCACGTGCGGAATGCCGCCGCAGGTAAAGCTTGCCGCCACGCCCTCGGGGAAGAGCGACAGATAGCTCAACGTCAAAAAGCCGCCGTAGCTCTGCCCGAGTGTGACCCATGGCTTGCCGCCAAAGCCCACCAGGCGCAGGTACTCAAAATCGCGCACGATGGAACTGGCGAGGTGACGCTTGAGGAAGTCCGCCTGCGAGCGTGCGGCATCGGAGCCGGCTGCCGTCGCGCACTCGCCCAGTGCGGCAATCGTGCGCCCGTCTACGCAGCTGCTGCGTCCGGTGCCGCGCTGGTCGGGCAGGACGATGCGGAAGTGCTTGACGGCTTCCTCGATCCAGCCATCGCTTGTGGGCGACAGCGGACGCGGGCTCTCGCCGCCGGGGCCGCCCTGCAAAAAGAGGAGGAGCGGCAGGTCGTCGTTGATGCGGTCGGGCGCGCAGACCACGCGGTAGAAAAGCTTGATGCTCTCGGGCGCGCCGGCGATGGGCGCCGGCATGGCGCCGCGGCGCATGGTGCTGCCGACGGCCAACAGCATTGGCTCAAGGCCGCGCCAGTCGAGAGGGATATCGATACTGTGGTCCTCGACATACAGGCCGGGGACGTGATACGAAGTGATGAGCGCCATGTGATGCTTCCATTCGTTGCGGTGTTTCGGGTTGACCAATTCTACCGCCGTCGGCGAGGATGCGTGCAAATCGGCTACCATGGTTGGCAAACATCTAAGAGAAAGGGCCGTCCATGTCGGTCGATATAGCCACCTACGTTCACGATCTTGCCGTTGAGGCCAAGGCCGCTTCGGGCGCGCTTGCCTCGGCGAGCGATGTCCAGCGCCAGGAGGCCGTGCGTGCCATGGCCGCGGCGCTGCGCGACGGCGTCGATTCCATCATTGCCGCCAACGAGCTCGATATGTCTGCCGCGCGCGATGCGGGCACCTCGGCGGGGCTCCTCGACCGTCTGCTGCTGACGCCCGAGCGCGTTGAGGGCATGGCCGCCGGTTTGGAGAAGCTCGCTGAGCTGCCCGATCCCGTCGGCCGTGTTCTCGACCACCGCGTGCTTGCAAGCGGTGTGGATCTGACCCGCGTGAGTGTGCCGCTGGGCCTGGTCGCCATGGTGTATGAGGCGCGTCCCAACGTGACGGCCGATGCCGCGGGCATCTGCATCCGCACCGGCAACGCCTGCATCCTGCGCGGCGGTTCGCTGGCCTATCACTCGTGTGCCATGATTACCGAGCTGCTGGCCGATGCCCTCGAGGCGCAGGGCTTCCCGCGCGAGGCCGTGTCGATGATCGAGTCCACCGACCGCGAGGCCACCGGCGAGCTCATGAAGCTCCGCGGCATTGTCGACGTACTCATTCCGCGCGGCGGTGCAGGCCTGATCCAGCGCTGCGTGCGCGAGTCGCTTGTGCCGGTGATCGAGACGGGCACGGGCAACTGCCACATCTACGTGCATGAGTCCGCCGACTTTGATAAGGCGCTCAACATTATCGTTAATGCCAAGACCCAGCGCGTAGGCGTGTGCAATGCCGCTGAGTCGCTGCTGGTCGATCGCGCCGTGGCAGATTCGTTTTTGCCGGCGGTCGTGGCCGTGTTGCACGACCACGGTGTACTGATTCACGGTGACGATGCCACGTGCGCCGCATGCGCCGATGCCGATCTTGCCGAGGGTGATGACTTTGTTGCCGCAACTGAGGAGGACTGGGGCCGCGAGTATCTGGCGCTCGAGATGAGCGTGAAAGTCGTGGCGAACGAGGGCGAGGCCATCGCGCACATCAACCGCTACGGCACCATGCATTCCGAGGCCATTATCGCCGAGGACGAGGATGCCTGCGAGCGCTTCCTGGATGCGGTCGATGCCTCGGCCGTGTACGCCAACGCCAGTACGCGCTTTACCGACGGCGGCGAGTTTGGCCTGGGCGCCGAGATCGGCATCTCGACCCAAAAGCTCCACGCCCGCGGACCCTTCGCCGCCGAGGCCCTCACCACCTACAAATACAAGCTCCGCGGCACCGGTCAGGTTCGCCCCTAAACCTCTCGCAAACGAAAAACCACCACAAAGGTGCCTGTCCCCTTTGTGGTGGTTTTAATGTTAGGCCTGGAAGGTGTCGCGGTCGGGGGCGAAGGACTGCATTGCTGCGATGGTGCGGTCGAAGAGCTCGGGGAGCTCCCAGCCCAGCATCTCGGCGCCCTGCGAAATCACGTCGCGCGAGCAGCCGGCAGCAAAGCGCTTGTCCTTGAACTTTTTCTTGAGCGACTTAGTCGTAAAGTCCATGACGCTTTTGCTCGGACGCATGATCACGGCAGCACCGATCAGGCCGGTGAGCTCGTCGCAGGCAAACAGGATCTTTTCCATCTGCAGCTCGGGCTTGGGCAGCGAAGAGTTGAAATCGGACGTGTGCGTCTGGATGGCGCGGATGAGCTCAGGCGATGCGCCCTCGCCCTCAAGAATCTCGGCCGCATAGATAGTGTGGTTCATGGGGTCGTCCTCATGTTCCTCCCAATCCAGGTCGTGCAGCAGACCGACGATGCCCCAAAACTCCTCGTTCTCGGGGTCGAACTCGCGCGCAAAGTAGCGCATGGTGCCCTCGACCGTTTCGCCGTGGGTGATGTGGAACGGGTCCTTGTTGTGCTCGTTGAGCAATTCGAACGCACGGTCGCGGGTGATTCCGGCGGAAAGCAGCTCTGCCATAAAAGACTCCTTGTGCTCGTAGGTATCGCTAAGAATGAATACTACTAGAACGACTAGAGCGAAAAAACCACCACAAAGGTGCCTGTCCCCTTTGTGGTGGTTTTGGCGTGGGCAGGTTAGTTGAGGGCGGCTTGGGCTAGGCGGGCTTCGGCGGCCTCTTCGGTGACGCCCAGGGCCACGGCGAACTCCTCGATGGAGCGGCGCTTGGCTTCCTTGAGTACGCGCATGTAGTAGGAGCTGGGCTTTTTATCTGCTTCCTCGGCCTGGCGAATACGGTGCATCATGGTTTTTGCCACGCGAACCGTCTCGGGCGCGCCCAGCTTGAGCTGCTGCTTAAAGTGCGTCTCCTCGAGCGAGCTATTGCGCTCGGTAAAGGTGTCGCACTCCAGCTCATCGTAGTGGCTCAGCAGGTGCTCTGCATCTTGCTGGGAGATAGCGGCATGCAGACGGTCGGCCTGCGCCACGGGGTACATGAGAATCGTCTGCGCATGTCCCTGTTTGGTCTCGAGCAACAACATGGGCTGCGGTGTGTCGTCCCTAAAGCCGACGACGGTGCAGACTCCTTGACCCGGATGAATGACGTGTTGACCGATTGAGAACATGCTACCTCCAACTTATACGAATTTACGTATGTTAAGAATACCACGCTGACGTGCGCAAACCATCACTTTATGCAGGAAAAGCACACAACTCCGATAGGTAAGAGTATTCGATAAATAGAACGGCTTATTCATACGTTTATGCATTTCTAGAACGTGTATAAACAGCAGGCAAACCGCCAACTTTGTACCGCCGCGCAAGAGCGGTAGTCATTTTTGTGCATATGCAATATCTATTAGCTTTACCCTGCGACAGTAGTTACCGCTTGTGATAGAGTGCTACAAACTCTGGCTTTTGCCCTACGAGTGACCAAGAGCTCGGGGGCTTTAACACAAGGAGGATCTATGCCCGAGAAGATTGAAGAGCTGGTACGCGCTGCGCTTGCTGCGGCCCAGGAGGCCGGCGACCTTTCCGCATTTGAACTTGACGATTGCGCTATCGAGCGACCGGCTGATACTTCTCATGGCGAGTGGACCTCCACCATGGCCCTGAAGTCCGCCAAGCTGGCTCACTGCGCCCCGCGCAAGATCGCCGAGGCCGTCGTCGCCCATATGCCCAAGGACCCCGCAATCGAGAAGGTCGAGATCGCCGGTCCTGGCTTCATCAACTTCTACCTCTCCGTCGCCGTCAAGAACGCCATCTTTGGCGAGGCCCGCGAGAAGGGTATGGACTTCGCTAAGTCCAACGTCGGTGGCGGCCTGAAGACTCAGGTCGAGTTCGTCTCCGCCAACCCCGTCGGCCCCATGCACATCGGTCATGGCCGCTGGGCCGCTCTGGGCGACTCCCTTTGCCGTGTGATGGACCACGCCGGTTACGACATCCAGCGTGAGTTCTACATCAACGACCACGGCTCTCAGATGAACACCTTCGGTAACTCCATCAGCACGCGCTATATGCAGCTTGCCGACATCATCGCCAAGCAGGGCGTGGATATCGACGAGGCTCACAAGCTTCTGATCGCCGACCGCGACGCCTTTGTTGCCGACGAGAGCGACGAGCATCCCGAGACCCATCCGTATCAGGACAACTTTGCCGAGACTCTGGGCAAGGACTCCTACGGCGGCGACTACATCATCGACGAGGCTGCCGAGTTCTGGCGCACCGACGGCGATAAGTGGGTCAACGCCGATCCGCAGGAGCGCATGGAGAGCTTCCGCGAGCGCGGCTACGTAAAGATGGTCGACAACATGCGCGACCTTTGCCACGCCGTTAACTGCGACTTTGATCGTTGGTTCTCCGAGCGCTCTCTGTACGTGAAGGACACCGAGGGCGAGACCGCCGGCACCTCCGCCGTCGACCGCGCTTTTGAGAAGCTCGACAAGATGGGCTACCTCTACACCAAGGACGGTGCCCTGTGGTTCCGCTCCACCGACCTGGGCGACGACAAGGACCGCGTCCTGATCAAGTCCGATGGCGAGTACACCTACTTCGCCTCCGACGTTGCCTATCACTGGGATAAGTTCCAGCGCGTCGACCACGTCATCGACATCTGGGGCGCCGACCACCACGGCTACATCGAGCGCGTCCGCTGCGTCTGTGACGCTCTTGGCTATCCCGGCAAGTTTGAGGTTCTGCTGGGCCAGCTCGTCAACCTGCTGCGCAACGGCAAGCCCGTCCGTATGTCCAAGCGCAAGGGCACCATGGTGACCCTGCAGGAGCTCGTCGACGAGGTCGGCTCCGACGCTGCTCGCTACACGCTCATCTCCAAGAGCTCCAACCAGATGGTCGACTTCGATATCGAGGCCGTCAAGAAGCGCGACAACTCCAACCCGGTGTACTACGTGCAGTACGCTCACGCTCGCGTGTGCTCCATCCTGCGTCGTGCCGCAGACGTTACCGCCGAGCAGGCCGCCGAGATGGGCATGAAGGCCGTCGCCGAGAAGGCTATTGGCGAGAACGTCGATTACTCGCTGCTGACCGACCCGACCGAGCTTGCCCTTTCGCGTAAGCTCAACGAGCTCACCGACCTCATCGGTAGCTGTGCTCGCGATCGCGCCCCGTTCCGCCTGACGCACTTTGCCGAGGAGCTCGCTGGCGACTTCCACAGCTTCTACGCCGCCTGCCAGGTCCTTCCGAGCGAGGGCCGTCCCGTCGACCCTGAGCTCTCGCGCGCCCGTCTGGCCGCCTGCGACGCCGTCCGTGTGACGCTCGCCCTGGTGCTTACCCTCGTTGGCGTTTCTGCCCCCGAGCAGATGTAAGCGCTGGTCGTTTGACTGCGTTGGTTTGGTTTGACTGAGCCTCGAAAGCCCGATCTCCCATGCGGAGGTCGGGCTTTTTGCGTTTAGCGAGACAATTTGGCTTGCTGGAAAATGCTACCAAATCGCAACTATACCGGTTTACTACGATGAATCGAGGGATTCCAATCACACGGGCTTTTCACCGAAAAGTGCAAGCCATCTAGCTGGGGTTTTATTTTTTCGGTTTTTGGCGTGGTCGTGGTTGAGCGATTCATCGTAGTAAACAGCCATAGTTTTGAAAATGACCCTAGGGGACGGAGGAAAACGGATCATTTTTGTCCCGTGGAGGAGCGGTGGGATACCTTCTGCCAAGAATCGGGGGCATCTACTACGTTTAAGTGCGCACCCCGAACCACGCCGAAAATCGCAATATTAAAACCGCAGGTAGCAGGTCTGCGACTTTCGAAAAATAGTGAGTATGGTCAGGGGTGCGGGGGCAAACGTAGTAGATGGGCGCGATTCGTGGCACATTGATCTTGGGGCCGATGCCCTTGTCCCTTAGCTGTTCCGTTTTCTCGATGCTTGAGGCTTGATCTGCCTTCTTCTTATGAGTTGCGGTGGAATGGTTCCTGCTTGAGAGGTGCCGGCCGGGATTTGGGAACTATTTCACCGCAGTTTATGATGTGGCGATGGTGTACGCCGGAACTTTGTAAAGAGCATCCCTTTTGACTAGTCGTTTAAGAACGTCCCCGATGACTAAGTTGCAGGTGGTTGCGGTTGTGTTACACTAACGCTGCGTATATAACGCAATCATCTCTATACAGATCAATGATGTCCGTCGGTATTTGACGGAGCTAGACTGTTTAGCCGCCCTGAAGGTTTATGCAGGGAGCATGTGATCACAGGGCTTGAAAAGAAAGTTGAGCAAACACTGTGTCTGATCAACAACAAGAAAACGAAATAACGACGACGCAAACGGCTCCCGCTGCACCGGTTACGTCGGACCAGGCCGTGCTTTCCGCGCCGGCGCAGGTCTCGGCTCCCGAGGCGCTTAAGGCCGCCGCGCCCACCACGCCCGTTGCTAGCGAGGAGGCTGCTCCCGCTAAGCCTAAGCGCACGCGTCGTTTGGCCAAGCCTGCTGCGGACGGCGAGGATGCCGAAAAGCCCAAGCGTCGTACGACGCGCACCACGCGCGCGAAGCGGCCCGTTGCCGCCGATGCTTCGGTCCCCATTTCCGATGAGGTCGCGCAGGCCCGTGCACTGGCGCAGATTAGCGAGGCCCAGGTTGTGCGTGCCCGCCGTCGCGCTGCCGAGCGCGAGGCCGCGGCATTGACTGAGCTCGCTGCGCCGGTCGCCCCCGAGGCTCCTGCTGCCGAACAGTCGGCCGAGAAGCCGGCACCGCGCACGCGTCGCCGTGCGGCAGCCAAGACGCAGCAACCCGTCGAGCAGCTGACTCCTGAGGTCGCTGAAGCTCCGGCTCGTTCTGCGGCAGGGGAGGGCGCTTCCTCCGCCGAGCCCGTCGTGCACGCTGAGGCCAACGAGGTTCCCGTCGTTGATCCGGCTCTGCGCCCGCATCGTCGCGGCCGCAAGCCCAAGGCGTATGTTGAGGCCGAGAAAGCCGCTGCCGCAGCAGCTGCTGCCCAGGGTGCAGCGGTGACGGCCGAGTCTACGGCCACGGCCGATTCCTGGGTCCAGGACGCTCCGTCCACCGAGGCTCCCGCATCTGCCGATGCCGATCCCGCCGATGTCCGCCCCGGCCGCAGCCGTCGCACCGCGGCGAAGCGCTCGACGAAGGCGAAGGTCAAGGCTGAGGCCAAGCCCGTCGACGACAAGTCCTCCGAGGCAACCGCCGATGCCGCTTCCGAGGCCGAGAACGTCGACCAGCCGGCAACTGAGAAGCCCAAGCGCACGCGCAAGAAGTCCGCGAGGGCCAAGGGTGCCGAGCAGCAGGGCGACGCCGAACCCAGCAACCATGCCAACGCCGACGCCAAGGCAGAGGGCGAGGCTCCGTCCGGCACCGATGCAACCGCAGCCGCGGCTGCCGAAGGCACCGAGACCGAAGAGGGCGCCCGCCCCAGCCGCCGTCAGCACAAGCGCAACGACGAGCGCAGCGACCGCAAGGACGATCGCAACAACGACCGCCGCAGCCGTCAGCGCGACCGCAAACAGCGCAACAAGGAGCGCAACGCCGCCCCCACCGAGCCCACGCTTTCGCGCGAGGAGCTTGCGGCCATGAAGGTCGCCGAGCTGCGCGAGAAGGCAAAAGAGTTCGAGATCGAGACGACCGGCAAGAAGAAGGCCGAGCTTGTCGAGAAGATCTACACGACCGCCGCGAAGGCCGAGGGCTTCCGCGATATTAAGGGCATCCTGCAGATTCGCCCGGACAACTCCGGCATCATCCATGCCCACGGTTACATGAAGTCCAACGAAGACGCCTTCGTCCCCGCTTACCTCATCCGCTCCGCACGCCTGCGCACGGGTGATGTCATCGAGGGTTCGCTGCGCCCCTCGCGCGGCGGCGACAAGCGAGCCGGCCTCGCCAAGATCACGACCGTTAACGGCATGGATCCCGAGCAGATCCGCAACCGCCCCAAGTTCGGCGACCTTACCCCGGTCTATCCCAACGAGCCGCTGCGCATGGAGCACGGCAAGGATTCCATCACCGGTCGCGCCATCGATATCGTGTCGCCGATTGGCAAGGGCCAGCGTGGCCTGATCGTGTCGCCGCCCAAGGCCGGCAAGACAACGATCCTTAAGAAGATCTGCCAGTCCATCTCGATCAACAACCCCGAGGTGCACCTCATTTGTCTGCTCGTCGACGAGCGCCCCGAAGAGGTCACCGATATGCAGCGCTCCATTAAGGGCGAGGTCGTGGCCTCGACCTTCGATATGCCCGCCGACAACCACACCCGCGTGGCCGAGCTCGTCATCGAGCGTGCCAAGCGCATTGTGGAGCTGGGCGGCGATGTCGTGGTGGTGCTCGACTCCATCACGCGTCTTGCCCGCGCCTACAATCTGGCGGCACCCGCCTCGGGCCGCATCCTTTCGGGCGGCGTCGATTCGGCAGCCCTCTACCCGCCCAAGCGCTTCCTGGGTGCAGCCCGCAATATCGAAAACGGCGGCTCGCTCACCATCCTCGCCTCCGCCCTTATCGACACCGGCTCCAAGATGGATGAGGTCATCTTTGAGGAGTTCAAGGGCACCGGCAACATGGAACTCAAGCTCGACCGCGACCTCGCCGACCGTCGCATCTTCCCGGCCATCGACCCCGTTGCCTCCGGTACGCGCAACGAGGACCTGCTGGTCGACGAGCAGATGCGTCCGTTTGTCTTCGGCCTGCGTCGCATTCTCGCCGGCATGAACAACACCGAGCGCGCGGCGGCGTCGTTTATTAAGGGCCTTAAGGGCACCAACACCAATCAGGAGTTCTTGGTGCGTTCGGCCAAAAAGCACAGCGACTACGAGCAGACGTTTTAGACCAAAAGCCGCACGCTATATCGCCATAAGAGCGGGCAATCGGGCCGGGGTTTATGCCCCGGCCCTTTCTTTACGGCGCCACTCGGCAACATTTTCTGACCTTATGACCGACAAGCAGCAGTTTTCGAGCCATAATCCGGCCTCATCGCTTGCAATCGGAGGGTCGGTTTCGCATAATAACTTTTAAGCTTCGCGACGGAAAACGCAGATGAAACGAACCATATACCGTTGCTTTGGGACGCATGTCCCGCTTCATCTTCTCTCGCGCAGCCAACTAAATGATGCGATTTGGGTGCTGGAAGATGGGGAGAGCTCATGGCTTCTTCTGATGCAACACAACGAGCAGTCCTTGCTGGACTTTCCTGCGGGATCGGCCTTGCCGCCCCCGTGGTGATGTATGCCGCGACGTTGCCGTTCTCGTCGGTCAACGAGACGGTTGTCGCGGGCGCGGTTCCCTTCGCCATTGGTGCGGTGGCGGGCGTGGGCATCTACGCAGCCTCGCTGGGCATCTCCGAGTATCGCTCTGAGCATGATGGCCGCCTGTTTGAGCCCGATGCCGTGGGCGGCGCCGCTCAGTTTGGCCGGACCTACAACGAGTTCAAGACCGCCTCGATTCCCGCGCAGCAGCAGGGGGCGGCACCTCAGCCTGCGGCTCCGGCCGATCAGGCCAATGCCGCACAGCCTTCTTCCGCATTTCTCTCCGGCCTGACCGGTGCGTTCCAGCGCCGCCACGCCGACGACGGCGTTCCCACCATCGCGCGCGCGGCTAACGCCATGGATGAGGCCGAGGCCTGGTCTATGATTGACAGTATGCTCGATGACGATTCCCCGGTCAGCTGCGATCCCGCGCGTTCGCGCGATGTCTACCAGGTTGCAATCGACGAGCTCACCAACGGTGGAAAGACCGGTTCTTACAATCGCGATGACATCGCCGCTGCCGCACGCGCCGTCTCGGGCTCTCATGCCGCCCCTGCGGGTAGCACCGCGGCCTTCGTGGCGCTTGTGGCCAACGCCGCCAACAATGCCGCCTATAACGGCGCGTCGTCGGCTGCGTACACTTCTGCCGCGGCGGCCGCTTCGACCGGCCAGCAGGGCGCAGCTCAGGCGGCTCCTGTCGCCGACCCCTTTGCCGATAAGCCCCTGGCTGTCGACGAGGAGGCCATTGCCGCTCGCCGAGCTGCCGAAAGCTCGCTTTGGGGCGCTTCGGTCCAAATGCAGGCCGCGGAGGCGGCGCCGTACAACGCCAAGCTCGCCAGCATGCCCATCATTTCCGATGCCAAGGGTGTGGATCTCTCCGATCTGGACGAGCCTGCCGCCATCACTGCTTCTATCGATACCCAGGATCGCGTGGATACCGATAGTCTCCCCGATGCCTCTCTCGAGGAAGATATCCCCATGGCCGATTATTCGGGCCACGAGGACATGTGGGCCGCCGCTATGGCGATCATGGCCGAGGCTGCCGAGCCCGCCCCCGTGGCGGTGCCCACGCCTGCAGCCTCACCTGTCTCGGTTGCTCCCGTCTATGTCGGCCGCCACAGCTCCGTGCTTCCCGAGGATACCGCGCGTATCTCGCGCGAGGGTATCGAGCGCGCCGAGGCTATCGCTGCCGGCGTTATGGAAAACCGCCGCCATGAGCGCGTCAATCAGATTCTCGAGGAAGAGATCAACCGTCTGCAGTCTGCGGCCGTCAAGCGCACGGGCCGTGCCTATCTGAGCGTTATCGAGGGCGGTACCGCCAGCTTTACGCCGCTGCGCGCGGAGGCATAATTGCCGCATGGTTAAGGTCAATCGAAAATGGGCGCTTGCCACCTGCGCCATGGTGCTCGTCATTTGGGGCAATTCGCTGGTTCCCGGTACGGGGTCTGGTTCGTTGAGCTTGTCGATCATGGAATCCATTCGCGGCTTTTTGCAGGCCCTGGGGCTTCCATACGAGTGGGTGACCAACTTCGTCGTGCGCAAGTGCGCTCATTTTACCGAGTACATGGTGCTTGGCATCTTGGCGACGCACGCCTTTGACCTCGAAGGCCGGCGCACGTTTGATGTGTTGCTGCCCACGGCGGTGTTCTTGCTGCTTGTTCCCTCTATCGACGAGACGATCCAGCTATTTGTGCCCGGTCGCGCCGGCATGATTACCGATGTGATGATCGACTGCTGCGGGGCGACGACAGGCGTCGCGCTTCGATATCTCTTACGGTTGCTGATATGTACCAAAAAGGCCGCCTAGGACGTTTTGCTTGGTCCTAGGCGGCTTTGTTCGTTTGAGGGCCTCTGCGGGGCGTGACGGTTTTGTCCGGGCGTTTTGCGAGCTTGGCTACGCCGTGCGCCGTTGATGCACCCTTTACTGGAGCGCCTGGGCGCCCAGGGCCAGGCAGCCCATGATGCCCTGCTTGCCCTCGAGGCTGTTGTTGACAATGTAGGTATCGATGTCGTTGACCTCGGGCGTGACGATATAGCCGTTGAGCATCTCGGCGCACTTTTTGCGTGCGAGCGGCACGATGGGGGTGTGGTCGGCCACGCCGCCGCCGATGATAATCTTTTGCGGTGCGTAGCACAGCGTGTAGGTCATGAGCGCCTGTGCCAGGTAGCCTGCGAGCAGGTCCATGGCCTCCGGATCTTCGGCCATGTCTCCGGCGCTCTTGCCATTCCAGCGCTTTTTAACGCCGGGGCCGGCGATGAGGCCCTCGAGGCAGTTGTCGTGGAAGGGGCAGGCGCTATGCTCGCCGATGGTGTCGCGCGGATCGCGCGTGACCAGGATATGGCCGGCTTCGGGATGCATCATACCGTGCACGAGCTGGCCGCCCGAGAGCACGCCGGCGCCCACGCCGGTGCCGATGGTCAGGTAGACCACGTCGGTGAGGCCCTGGGCGCAACCGAAGGTGACCTCGCCCAAGCAGGCGACGTTGACGTCGGTGTCGTAGCCACAGGGAATATTGAGCTCGTTTTGAATGGTGCCCAGCAGATCAAAGTAGCGCCATGCCGTTTTGGGCGTCTCCAGGATCTTGCCGTATTGGGGCGAGGCAGGGTTGACTGCCGTGGGGCCAAAGGCGCCAATGCCCAGCGCGGCGATGCCCTTGTCGGCAAACCATGCGTTGACGGCCTCAACGGTCTCCTGCGGGGTCGTGGTCGCAATCTGCTCGCGCTCCAGGACCGTACCGTCTGCATAGCCCGTGGCGCAGACCATCTTGGTGCCGCCAGCCTCGAGCGCTCCGATAAGCTGCTGCTCTGCCATAGTATTCCTCTCTCTGGGACGAGTTGCTCCGTGACTAAAGTATAGAGCTCTAAACCATTTAAGAAAGCGCTATAAAAAGAAGCCTCGCAACGCGGCGGGCGGTGCGAGGCTTCTTTGGTTGCTTTAGTTGCTGGGCCGTCCTTACCCGCGCGGCTTGATTTTATCACGCAGCGACTTGAGGTTCTCCAGCGCCGCGTTAAGTGTCTCGTCTCGCTTGGCAAAGTGGAAACGAATCAGATGGTTGACGGGCTCGCGGAAGAAGCTCGAGCCGGGTACGGCGCCCACGCCCACCTTAGACGCGAGGTCCTCGCAGAATTTGAGGTCGCTATCATATCCAAACTCAGAGATGTCCATCATGACGTAGTAGGCGCCCTGTGGCACGTTGTGCTCAAGACCGATGCTGTCGAGTCCCTGGCAGAACAGGTCGCGCTTGGCGGCGTAGAGGTCGAGGACCTCCTGGTAATAGCTGTCGTCGAATTTGAGGGCGGTGACGACGGCTTCCTGCAGGGGAGCGGCGGCACCCACGGTGAGAAAGTCGTGGACCTTCTTGATGCGCTCGGTGATCTGGGCCGGGGCAATGGTGTAGCCCAGACGCCAGCCGGTGATGGAGTACGTCTTGGACAGCGAACTGCAGCTGATGGTGCGCTCGAACATGCCTGGCAGCGTGGCCATATAGACGTGCTCGTGGGGCGCGTAGACGATGTGCTCGTATACCTCGTCGGTAATGCAGTAGGCGTCGTACTTTTTGCAGAGGTCGGCGATAAAAGTTAGCTCCTCGCGCGTAAAGACCTTGCCGCAAGGGTTGGAAGGGTTGCACAGGACAATCGCCTTGGGATCGTTATCACGGAAGGCCGCCTCGAGGACCTCGCGATCGAAGTCGAACGTGGGCGGGTTGAGCGGCACGTAGATGGGCTCGGCACCTGAGAGGATGGTATCGGCGCCGTAGTTCTCGTAGAACGGCGAGAAGATGACGACCTTGTCTCCGGGGTTCGTAACCGTCATCATGGCGGCCATCATGGCCTCGGTGGAGCCACAGGTGACCACGATGTTCTGGTTGGGGTCGACCGGCATGCCCATAAAGTGCTCCTGCTTGGCAGCGAGCGCCTCGCGCATGGCCTGGGAGCCCCAGGTGATGGAGTACTGGTGATAGAGCGGCTTGGGGTCGGCGGCGATGGTGCTCAGGCTGTTGAGCAGCTGCGCCGGGGGATCGAAGTCAGGGAAGCCCTGCGAGAGGTTGACGGCACCGTACTTATTGGAGATGCGTGTCATGCGGCGGATGACCGAATCGGTGAATGATGCCGTGCGATTGGAGAGTTCTTTCATGACGGTCCTTTCGAGGGTTTGCAGTGGGGCAAGTTTACTCCTATGAAAAGGGTGGGAATTGCTCGAAACGCACTCGAAAAACTCTTTTCAAAATTCTTGAAAATTGGGGCTTGCATCGCATGGCGTTCCTTGCAATAATAGTCGAGCGCGAAGCGCACAGGACACGGTGGGTGTAGCTCAGTTGGCTAGAGCGACGGGTTGTGGTCCCGTAGGTCGAGGGTTCGAGTCCCTTTACCCACCCCAGTTCTTGCTTCGTGTTGATATCGGGTCGTTAGCTCAGTTGGTAGAGCAGGGGACTCTTAATCCCAAGGTCCAGGGTTCGACCCCCTGACGGCCCACCACACGATATCTCCTCTAAAGTCCGCCATAACGGACTTTAGCTTTGGGTCGTTAGCTCAGTTGGTAGAGCAGGGGACTCTTAATCCCAAGGTCCAGGGTTCGAACCCCTGACGGCCCACCAAAGCATGTTAAAGCGACTGGCTTCGGCTGGTCGCTTTTTTCGTTGACCTCACATGGGGTCGAACCCGAAAGGGCGCGGAGCTTAGAAAACGCGTAAGCGTTTGCCAGCGCAGCGCGCAAGGCGCCTTGGCGCCGCAGCGGCCGCCTGCGCAGCAAGCTGACCCCCTGACGGCCCACCAAAGTAACCCGGAATATTTACAAATCGAGTCTACCTTGTGGATCGGCAAAGCCGTCAGTACCCTCCTTGAGTTTCTTCTCGTCTGCCTTCACGCGACGCTCGAGCTTCTTTGTGTCCTCGGCAGGTGGTAGATTTTCGGGGACAATTCCGCGGTCAATGAGGCTGCCACGCACGCTTGTGTTGTTCTCGACGTGCTCTTGCTTGATCTGGTCCAGACCGTACAGGTCGTGTTCCTCTGCGTTGAAAGCAGTCATCGAGTTCGTAAGGTCCTTTGCTTTGATGAGGACATCGGCTAACCTGTCCGCCAATGCCGCGCTCTTGGGTACGCCGAGCTGCTGCTTCATTTCCGCCGTGCTTCTGCCGCCGAATAACGCTTCATCGCCCTTCGACTTGATGATCGCGAATCCTTTGGAGTCCACGCCGCGTTTGAACGCAATACCCGAGAGCTGTTTCTCTGAATCGGATAGCGAGTGGCGCGCCTGCAAGCGCTGAATCTCTGCGAAGCGCTGCTCTATGAGCTCTTGGCGGCGCGTCTGCACGGCAAAGTATGCCTGGGCGAGTGCGATCTCTGGCTTGTTTGAATCTCCGTTCTGGGCGATTAAATAGCATGCATAGCGCGTCAGTTTGTAGTCTTTAACCGCGCGAGCGGCGACACCGGCAGTTACCATTTTCGTGGTGTCACGAAAATGGGAATCAACTGGAGTTTTGTTTGTTTCGCACGAGACTTTTGCCCTCTTAACAACTTCGGCGAAGTTCTCCCATCGAGTGTATCCCATGGGTTCCATTAAATCGCGTGCGAGCCAATACTCAACCCCGTCTTCCACACGGGCGTAGCTATCAAGTTTGACGCGCCACTTTTCGATATCCCTGCTGTCCATATCTCTTCCTCTCTGGTCTGTTGTCTGCACGGGCTTTGTCCTCTCTATATTCAGAATAATGATACGCAGCCGTGCGGACACCAATGAGCCCCGTGTTGCTTCTAGTCCACAGGGCCGATAGATATCGATAAGTTGTGTTCTGTTTTAGATAGGGGCTCAGCCTAGTCCGCTCGATAGTGCGAACCTAGGCTTTCGGTTCGTTTGCGCATGGCTTTGACCATCTCCGTTGCCAGTTGAATCTGCGATTGCAGGCGGGCGAGGGCTGCGACTTCGCCCTCCTGGGCTTTCTGCGTGCTCAAGGTCGTTGCTTTCGCCTTCAAGTCCTCAAGCTCGTGTAGTGCCTCGGATAGGCCCGTCTCGGTGCGGTTGATCATGCAATAGGTGCTCATCGTGTGCTTAAGGCTGTGCCTCAGGCGTTCGGCGTCTGTTATGGCAATGCCGTACTCGGGGAGGGCGATATCCGCCTTCAGAGCTGCCTCAGGCTCTTTCTGTGCTGCTCGAGCCGCTGATGCGCCAGCGATACGCCCGAATACGATGCCATTGGCGCTCGACAGGCCTCCGATGCGGTCAGCGCCGTGCATGCCGCCTGTTGCCTCGCCGCAGGCGTAGAGGCCCTCAACGCCCGTGTACGCGGTCTTGTCGATCTTGATGCCGCCGTTGGCGGCGTGGGCATACATCGCCACGCGCATCTCGTCGCTCGGCGCGATACCGTGCTCGTCTTGCAGCCAGGTGGCAAAGGTCTGCACAAACTCGGGAACATCCTCGCGAGGGAAGTCGTAGTGGAGCGCCAGACCTTCGACACCCGCTTGATCGATGGCAAGATCGATGGCGCGAGAAGCCAAGCGCGAAGTGAAGGGGCCATATCCTGAGCGTTGCTCAAGCAGATCGTCTAACTCTTCGTCGGCAATGTCGACCGGTTGGTCGAACTTGACATAGCGCCAGGTCTTTTCGTTAAAGACCAGGTTGCGCTTAGGTTCAATGAAGCCGGGCATCATCTGCATGAACTCTATATTCGTAAGGGATGCGCCATGTGCCTGTGCGATGGCCTGCGAGGAGCTGAGTACATCGGCCGAAGTGAGGCTGCGCTCGAACAGGCCACCCGTGCCGCCCGCAGCGATGATAGTGGTCTTGGCTGTCATGGGCACGAGATGTTCGTTTGCGCGGTCGTAGAGCAAGGCGCCGGTAATCTTTCCGGTTGTGTCCTCAACAAGATCGATGAGCTCGTGGCGGGGGAGCAGACGAATGCCAAGAGATTTGATCTGGGCCGCACATGCGTCTTCAAGAGGCTTGCGGGTCAGACCGCGCCACATGCGTGTCTTATGGTCAAAGCAGGGGATAAATTGCTTTTGCTGGGCGCTCTCGGCGCTTTGCGGACGCTGGAGTTCTACGCCCAGATCCTGTTCGAGCCAGTCAATCGCTTGGGGAATGCCGTGGACGAACGTCTGGACGAGTTCGGGGTCGGCAGCGCCGCCGCCGACGGTTTGGATGGTGTCGATAAGGTCCTGTTCGTCGTCTTCGTCGACGGGCCCAATAAGCCCGAGGCCCCAGGTGCCCGGGAAGAAGCTCGACCCGCTCATGGTCTTGCCGGCGCTTGCGATGGCAACGGTCGCACCCGCGCTTGCTGCTTCTATGGCGGCACAAAGGCCAGCGATGCCCGATCCGATTACCAGTACATCAGTTGATTCCATGGGATTCCTTTCTCGTTCGCGCATTGTCGCACGGGAGATTGGCAAAGGTATCGCAAAGATTGGATAAATCGGTAAAGGGCAAATATGGCGTGTGGACGTTAGGGTCGCTTGGCGGCTCCTTCCCATCACGCCTTACGTTCCATCAGAACTGATATATCGGCTCTTGAACGCTTTGCGGCGACAAAAAAGAGCCGCTACCCGTGCGGGTAGCGGCTCTAAAGCTCAACTATATGAGCATCGCGCGGGCGCGATTAGGCCTTGAGGGCCTCCTCGACGGCGACAGCGCAGGCGACGGTGGCACCGACCATGGGGTTGTTGCCCATGCCGATGAGACCCATCATGTCGACGTGCGCAGGCACGGAGGAAGAACCGGCGAACTGGGCGTCGGAGTGCATACGGCCCATGGTGTCGGTCATGCCGTAAGAGGCAGGGCCGGCGCCCATGTTGTCCGGGTGCAGGGTACGGCCAGTGCCGCCACCAGAAGCGACGGAGAAGTACTTCTTGCCAGCCTCGAGGCGCTCCTTCTTGTAGGTGCCAGCGACGGGGTGCTGGAAGCGCGTCGGGTTGGTGGAGTTGCCGGTGATCGAGATGTCGACGTTCTCGTGCCACATGATGGCAACGCCCTCGCGGACGTCGTCGGCGCCGTAGCAGTTGACGGCGGCGCGGGGACCATCGGAGTAGGGGATGGTCTCGACGACCTTGAGCTCGCCCGTGAAGTAGTCGAACTGGGTCTTCACGTAGGTGAAGCCGTTGATGCGGGCGATGATCTGAGCGGCGTCCTTGCCCAGACCGTTGAGGATAACGCGCAGCGGCTTCTTACGAGCCTTGTTGGCGTTCAGAGCCAGGCCGATAGCGCCCTCAGCGGCAGCGAAGGACTCATGGCCAGCCAGGAAGGCGAAGCACTCGGTGTCGTCGGAGAGCAGCATGGCGCCCAGGTTACCGTGACCCAGACCGACCTTGCGGTCCTCGGCGACGGAGCCGGGAACGGTGAAGGCCTGGATGCCCTCGCCGATGATGGCGGCAGCCTCAGAAGCAGTCTTGGCGCCACGCTTGACAGCGAGAGCGCAGCCGAGGGTGTAGGCCCACTCGGCGTTCTGGAAGGCGATGGACTGGGTGTTGTTGACGATCTCACGCGGGTTGAAGCCCTTGTCGGTGCAGATCTGCAGAGCTTCCTCGAGGGAGGCGATGCCGTTGTCGGCGAGGCACTTGTTGATCTTGTCAGCGCGGCGCTCGTAACCTTCGAACGTAACAGTCATAGTTATTTCCCTCCCTTTCTACTCGTGAACCGGGAACACGCTGGCGACGGAGTGAGTCTCCTCGTCGGTGCGCGGGTCGATGTACTTGGCAGCGTTCTCCCACTGACCATAGTGGCCCATAGCGCCAGCGATGGCCTCCTCGGGGGTCTTGCCGGCCTTGACGGCGTCGGTGAACTTACCGAGGTTCAGGAACTCGAATGCGATGATCTCGTTCTTGTCGTTGAGGGCCATGCGGGTGACGTAGCCCTGAGCGAGCTCGAGGTAACGAGCGCCCTTGGCCTTGGTGCCGAACATGGTGCCGACCTGAGAGCGAAGGCCCTTGCCGAGGTCGTCGAGGGAGGCGCCCACAGGCAGGCCGCCCTCGGAGAACGCGGTCTGGCTGCGGCCGTAAACGATCTGCAGGAAGATCTCGCGCATAGCAACGTTGATGGCGTCGCAGACGAGGTCGGTGTTGAGGGCCTCGAGGATGGTCTTGCCGGGAAGGATCTCGGAAGCCATGGCGGCAGAGTGGGTCATGCCCGAGCAGCCGATGGTCTCAACGAGGGCCTCCTCGATGATGCCGTCCTTGACGTTCAGCGTGAGCTTGCAGGCGCCCTGCTGAGGTGCGCACCAACCCACACCGTGCGTAAGACCGGAGATGTCGGAAATCTCCTTAGCCTGGACCCACTTGCCCTCCTCGGGGATGGGTGCGGGGCCGTGGTATGCACCCTTGGCAACGGGGCACATGTTCTCCACTTCCTGTGAGTACTGCATGCCTCTCCTCTCTATCGTGTTGGCGTCCCGTCTGGGGGTCGTGGCTGGCGATTGCCGGGCGACCCTTCGAATGGGACATGACATGCAGCCCCTATAATACCGCGAAATGCACGGAATATTCGGCGAACGGCTCAGTTTTCGTAGCGAGAAGCGCGGAACTTTCAATTGAAACGATTTAACTAAACTGTTTGTGGTTGTGCGGTCCGTTGAAGGAGCTCGGTTGTGGTCAAGCTTTTGGCAAGACAGCGTTGCTTGACCTGTGGCTATATTGCCGTTCGCCATCGGTTTGCCGCCTTTTACCGTCGACGGGTGCCATTTTGCGTGAATGTTTTGATGGCACGTTTCAATCGTGATGTATTGGATGGTAAGCAGATCCCGGCGAAGGGAGCGCCATGCAGCGCGTTTGGAAAACGATCACCGGTTTTTACCATGTTTGTGCCCGCGGTATGGGCGGGCAGTTGATCTTTGAGAGCGACGAGGACCGGTGGGAGTTTTTGGAACTGATGCGCGACTGCTGCCGCGATGCCCAGGTGACGATTGTGGCGTGGTGTCTCATGAGTGACTACGTGGATCTGGTGCTTTTGGATTACGAGGACAAAATGAGCGCTGCTATGCAGCGGCTACTGTTGACGTATGCTCGTCGGTTCAATAAGCGTACCGGGCGCGCGGGCTGCCTATTTCGTGAGCGTTTTGAGCGCCGCTCGCTCGATACCGACTGGCAGGTGATGGAGGCTATTCGCTCCGTACACGCCGATCCGCAGGAGGCGGGCATTAGCCTAATCGAGCGTTATCCCTGGAGCAGCTTTGCGGAGCATCTGCGCGCTTACGACAGCGATGCGGCTGATGTCACGAGGGGATTTTCCGATCCTTCTTGTGCGCTTGAGCTATTTGGTTCTGCCGAGGGCTTTATTGCCTATTCGCTAGCGATGCCCGACGGCGGCGAACCGGTGCTGTGCGATATGAAAGAGACGGAGTGGGAACGCCACTCCTTTGCCGACAGGTTGGCGAAGAGCCTCGGGGCTCCGCTCCACGGGGTTAAAGCCGCACCGCCTGCGCAGCGTGATACCGTTATTGTTGGATTGCACGATGCCGGATTTACGGTGCGTCATATTGAGCGGTATACGGGTATTGGCAAAAGTACCGTTTCTCGCATTGTGCGCGCTTATGCGCAGGTGGACGCGCAGGCCGAGGGCTCGAAATAAAGGCAGAAAAGAAAATGGCCGAATCGCGAAAGTTAAGCGATTCGGCCAACAGAATTCTTCAGATTTGAGACAACTATTACTGATTATTTTGTCCCGTGAGCATGCCGTCGAGGGTGCGCCAGGCTAACTCGGCGCATTTGACGCGGGCGGGCATGTGCGAGATGTCCTGGAGCTGGGCGGCCTCGTCCAGGTCTTCCAGGTCTTCCTCGGAGAGCTGCTCGCCACGGATCATGGCGAGGAAAAGCCCTGCCAGACGACGTGCTTCCTCGACCGTCTCGCCGGTGATGAGGTCGGCCATGATATCGGCGCTGGCCTGGCTGATGGCGCAGCCGTGACCGGTAAAGGAGGCCTCCTCGATCACGTTGTTCTCGACACGCAGCTGCAGAGTGAGCTCATCGCCGCAGCTGGGGTTGATGCCGTCGTGCTCGTGCGTGGGGGCATCCATCTCGTACTTGTAGTCGGGGTGCGAGTTGTGCTCCATAAACGTGGTAGAGGTGTACAGATTACCCATTGAACGTGCTCCAAACGTGATGCAGGCCGGCGATGAACTTGTCGATATCGGCCTTGTCGTTGTAGAAGGCCACGCTGGCGCGGCAGCAGGCAAGGCTCTCGACGCCCAGCCAGGTGAGCAGAGGCTGCGCGCAGTGGTGACCGGCGCGGATGCAAACGCCGTCCATGTCCATGATGCTCGCGACATCGTGCGGGTGGATGCCCTTGACGTTAAAGCTGACGACGCCGTGGTGGTTGTCCCAATAGATGGAGCCGATGATCTGGACAAAGTCGAGCTGCACGAGCTCGCCCATCAGGTAGTGGACGAGTGCCTTCTCACGGGTCTGGATGTTTTCGTAGCCTACCGTGTTGACCAGGTAGTCAAGCGCCGCGCCCGTGGCGAAGATGCCGGCGGCGTCCTGCGTGCCGGCCTCGAATTTCTCGGGGACGGGCGCCCAGACGGCGTCCTGCTCGGTGACCGAGTCGATCATCTCGCCGCCGGTGAGCATGGGCGGCATGGCGTTGAGCAGGTCCATCTTGCCCCACAGCACGCCGATGCCCATGGGGCCCATGGCCTTGTGCGCGCTAAAGGCAAAGAAGTCGGCGCCCAGATCGGCCACATCGACCGGCATGTGCGGCAGCGACTGCGCGCCGTCGACGACCAGATAGCCGCCGTACTTGTGCACGAGCTTGCCGAGATTCTTGACCGGGTTCTCGACGCCCAGGACGTTAGAGACCTGACCCACAGCCAAGATCTTGGTCTTGGGGCCCACCTTGGACAGAACCTCCTCGGTCGTGAGCTGACCGGTCTTGGTGGGGTAGAGGTAGACGAGCTTGGCGCCGGTCTCGCGGCAGACCTGCTGCCACGGGATCAGGTTAGAGTGGTGCTCCATGATGGTGATGACGACCTCGTCGCCCGGCTCGAGGACCGTGGGCGCAAAGCTCTTGGCGACCAGGTTGAGCGACTCGCTCGTGTTGCGGGTGAAGACGACCTCGTTGGCCTGGGGGGCGCCGATGACGTCGGCGATCTGCTGGCGCACCTTCGCGATGGCCTCGGTGGCCTCGACGGACAGCGAGTACAGGCCACGCAGGGGGTTGGCGTTCATGCGCTGGTAGAAGTCGCGCTCGGCGTCGAGCACGCAGGCGGGACGCTGCGCGGTGGCGGCGCTATCGAGGAAGGCGATCTCGGGGTGCTGCTGGAACAGCGGGAACTGCGCCTTGTAGGGGTTGGTCTCGATGTCGACGGTAGGCCAGCCGCGCGAGGCCTCGTCGCTGGCGTCGAGCTCCATAGGCTCCGGTGCGGTACAGGTGTCGCATTTAACGTGCTCGGTGTCGATCATGCGAGCTCCTCCTCAAAGTTGTCGATCAGGTTATTGCCCAAGCGGACGACGGCAGCGCGGGTGCGCTCGTCAGTGGCGGAAAGCGCGGCGTCCTCCAGCTTGGCGCGGATGAACAGGTCCTCGGCGGCGTTTTGGTCAAGGCCGCGGCAGGCGAGATAGAACAGCTGCTCGTCACGGACGTGACCGATGGTGGCGCCGTGGTTGCCGGCGACGTCGTCCTCGTCGCAGAGGATGACGGGAACGGTCTTGTTGTCGACGCCCTTGTTGGCCAGCAGCACGGTTTCGCGCTCGGTGCCGGTTGCGCCCTTGCAGCCGTGCACGAGGTCGATGGTGCCGCGGTAGACCTTCTTGGACGTGCCGGTCAGCACGCCGTTGGCGTCGATCTCGCACTCGGTCTTGCGGCCGCGGTGGCGCAGCTCGTAGTTAAAGTCGCGCACCTGCTCGCGGGCGCCAAGGTAATCGGTATCGATCGTTGCCTTGGCGGTGTCGCCCAGCAGGTCGCCGGCAAGGCCGGTGGCGCTGGCACCGGCACCCAGGACGGTGTGCTGCACGTTGACGCGCGCGCCCTCGTCCAGGAACAGACCGGTGTCGTCGAGCGCGATCCAGCTGTCATCGAGCGTCTGCGTGCAGGTTACGTTGACAGTGGCGTACTCGTAAGCGCACACGCGTAGCACGGAGCCCACGACGCCTTGGCCGTTGACGGGGGAGTCTAGGGCGATCTGCAGGTCGAGCGTTGCCTGCGGGCGGGCGACGACGTCGATAGCGGCGATGGCCGTGGCGGCGTCGACACCGCTCACGCGCACGGTAACCGTGGCGCGTCCGTACGCGGGCACATCGATGACGACGCGCTTGGTGGCGTGATCGGCCAGATAGGTGTAGGCGGCCTCGCCCATGCCGGTCTCGAAGGCCTCAGCGGGGGAGAGCTCCTCTTCGAGCTTGATAGCGCCGGCCTGGTAGACGGAGGTGGCGGGCACGTCGAGCTCGGTCTCGGGCGTGATGCGGGCGCGGTCGACGGCGTCGCCGGGGGCGGAGGCACGGCGCTCGGGGAAGCGCTCGGCCATGGCGTCCATGGCGGTATCGAGGGCGTCGGCCGAGCCGGCAAACTGCTCGTCCAGGCCCTCGACCTCAACGGCCTCGGCGGGAGCGGCGGCAAGTTCGTCCGAAAGCTCGAGCTTGGTCTGGTTCATCTTGAGCCAACCCCAAGTGGCGGCCGGCATAGCGTTGACCTGCTCGAGCGTGGTAGCAGCGGTGTTGGTTTCCTGTTTCATTATCCGATCGCTCCTTCCATCTCGAGCTTGATCAGGTTGTTCATCTCGACGGCGTACTCAAGCGGCAGCTCCTTGGAGACCGGGTTGGCAAAGCCGTTGACGATCATGGTGCGGGCCTCTTCCTCCGATATGCCGCGGCTCATCAGGTAGAACACCTTGTCGTCGCCGATGCGGCCGATGGTGGCCTCGTGGCCGATGTCGACGTTCTTGGCGCGGATGTCCATGGCGGGGATGGTATCGGAGCGGCTCTGGTCGTCGAGCATCAGCGACTGGCAGCTCACGGTTGCTTTGGAACCTTCGGCCTTAGGCGTGGCCACGATGGAGCTGCGGAAGGTCTGGATGCCGCCGCTCTTGGAGATACCCTTGGTCTCGACGGTTGCCGAGGTGTCGGGCGCGTTGAGCACGACCTTGCAGCCGGTATCGAGGTTCTGGCCGGCGCCGGCAAAGGTAATGCCGGTAAAGCTCGAGCGGGCGCGACGGCCGTTGAGCACGCTCATGGGGTAGAGGTAGCCCACGTGGCTGCCGAAGGAGCCGCTGATCCACTCGATGTCGCCGTCCTCGTCCACGCGCGCACGCTTGGTGTTGAGGTTGTACATGTTCTTGGACCAGTTCTCGATAGTCGAGTAGCGCAGGTGCGCACGCTTGCCCACAAAGAGCTCGACAGCGCCGGCGTGGAGGTTGGCTACGTTGTACTTGGGCGCGGAGCAACCCTCAATGAAGTGCAGGTCGGCATCGTCCTCGACGATGATGAGCGTGTGCTCAAACTGGCCGGCGCCCTTGGCGTTAAGGCGGAAGTAGCTCTGCAGCGGGAAGTCGAGCTTGGTGCCCTTGGGCACGTAGACAAACGAGCCGCCCGACCACACGGCACCATGCAGGGCCGCAAACTTGTGGTCGGTGGGCGGGATGAGCGTCATAAACTTCTCGTGGATGAGCGGCTCCCACTGCGGATCGTGCAGGGCCTCCTCGATGCCGGAGTAGACGATGCCCATCTTGGACGCGGTGTCCTGCATGTTGTGGTAGACGAGTTCGGAGTCGTACTGCGCGCCGACGCCTGCCAGGTAGCTGCGCTCGGCCTCGGGGATACCCAGGCGCTCAAAGGTGTTCTTGATGTCGTCGGGCACCGACTCCCAGTCGTGCTTTTGGTCGGTGTTGGGCTTGACGTAGGTGACGATGTTGTCCATGTCCAGGCCCTCGATGGAGGGGCCCCACGTCGGGTCGGGAAAACGGTTGAAGATCTCGAGGGACTTTAAGCGCAGGTCGAGCATCCACTGCGGCTCGTCTTTCTTGGCGCTGATCTCGCGCACGATGTCGGGCGTGATGCCGGCGTCGAGGCGCTCGAATCCCTCCTCGCCATAGGTGAAGTCGTAGAGGCTGCGGTCGATGTCCGCGACCTCGGTGCGGTTCTTGGTCATTGCGTCGCCCCTTTACGCCTGCTGCTCGGCAGCGGCGGCCTCGGCCTGGGCGCGCTGCTCGGCGGCCTCGCGCTCGAAGGTCTCAAAGCCGTTCTTGTCGATCCAGGAGATCAGCGAGGCGTCGTCCTCGCGCACGATATGGCCCTTGACCATAACGTGGACGCGGTCGACATCCAGATGCTCCAGGATGCGCGTGTTGTGCGTGATGATGAGCATGGAGCCGTTGCAGCTCTTGCGGTAGGCGTCCATGCCATGGCTGACGGTGGACAGGGCGTCGACGTCCAGGCCCGAGTCGGTTTCGTCCAGGATGGCGAGCTTAGGCTGCAGCAGCAGAAGCTGGAGCATCTCGACCTTCTTTTTCTCGCCGCCCGAGAAGCCCACGCCCAGCTCGCGGTTGAGGTAGGCGGTGTCCATGTTGAGCTCTGCCGCGAGCTCCTTGACGCGCCGGCGGAACTCCTTGCCCTTCATCTCCAGGCCGGGGCGGCCGGCGATGCTGGCACGCAAAAAGCTCGACAGCGGCACGCCCGGGATCTCGACCGGGGCCTGGAAGCTCAGGAACAGGCCGGCGCGCGAGCGCTTGTCGGTGGTGAGCTCGGTGATGTCCTGGCCGTCAAAGACGATGCGGCCGTCGTTGACGGTATAGACAGGGTCGCCCATGACCAGGTGGCCGAGGGTGGACTTGCCGGCGCCGTTGGGTCCCATCAGCACGTGGGTCTCGCCGGCGGCGACGTTGAGGTTGACGTTGTGGAGGATGGTCTTCTCGTCCACGGAGGCGGTCAGACCTTCGATGGAAAGCAGCGGATTTGCGCTCATGCTGTCCCTCTCTGTATATGGTGTACTCATAGGTGTACTAAACCCTAGGAATCTTCTCGGAATAAAGTTACTATGGGTTCGGCGTTAGTCAAGGGAAAACCCGACTAATCCACTCGACTTTTTAGATGTGGGACATAATAATCAGGTTTGTTTGCCCCGCGTGCATAAGATTTGGGACAAATAGGCCTGGTATTTTGTCCCGGCAACGATGAGAGGGTAGGTATGCTCATTTCTTCTAAGGGCCGCTATGCCCTCCGGCTGATGATCTATATCGCGGCGTTGGGCGACGCCGAAGGCAAGATTGCCCTGCGCGAGGTCGCCGACCGCGAGCATATCTCGCAAAAGTACTTGGAGCAGCTGGTTCGTCCGCTTATGAAGTCGGGCCTGCTTAAGAGCGTGCGCGGCAAGGGCGGCGGCTACATGATGGCCAAGGACCCCGCCGAGGTGCGTGCCGGCGACATCCTGCGCGCCGTCGAGGGCAGCACGGCTCCGGTGGCGTGCGACGGCATCGACAACAGCTGCACCCGTAGTGATCTGTGCTCAACGGTCAAGTTCTGGCGCGGTCTGGACGACGTGATCGAAAAGTATGTCGACGGCGTGACCCTGGCCGACCTAGCCGCCGTCCCCGAGATCAACTTTGAGATTAAGCTGTAGGGCTGCAAATGGCATCTCTCGACAAGGTGTACAAGCAAATCGAAGATTTTGCTCGGGAATGTGACGCCGAGAAAGTTGTGCTGTTTGGGTCTCGCGCTCGAGGCAACAACTTGCCTAAGAGCGATATTGACATCGCCGTAGCAGGTTGCCGGGATTTCGGCCGTTTCTCATATTTGATCGAGGAGCGTCTTGATACTCTTTTAGATGTAGATGTCGTCAATCTCGATGAGTCCTTATCGCAGCAATTGCTCGATGAAATTGCCAGGGATGGTGTGATTCTGTATGAAAAAATATGAGAACTTTGCCAGCGCCTTGGCGAATCTTGAGGATGCGCCCAATCAGGATCTCAACAATGATTTTGTTCAGAGTGGATTGATTAATAAGTTCAATCTTCAATTTGAACTGAGCTGGAAGCTCCTTAAGCGTCTGCTCGAGTATGAGGGTGCCACGCTTGCCGCGTCGGGGTCTCCTCGTGCCATCTTGAAGGAGTCCTACCGATTCTACGACTTTATTGATGAGGCAGCCTGGCTAGATATGCTCAGAGACCGCAATACGAACGTCCATATCTACGACAACAAGCTCGCTCAAGATTTGATTCAGCGCATCTTGGACGTCTATATCCCTGCTTTCTGCCAGTTGAGGGACGGGCTGATGGAGCGTTACGGCGAGCTTCTGTTGGCGCCTGACGACCAGTTTGTTTAATTCCTTAAGATTTCGCGGAGGGTTGTTGCCGTTTACCGAGGGGTTGTTGTGCAACAACGGGCGAGCTGCAATACTTATTTTTATCTTTGCAAACTTCACTTTAACTACACCAATGCAGGGAGGATCTTATGCAGCCCAAGCATTCCGCGATTGTGGCAGGCCTGACGCTGGCGCTTTCGTTTGGCGCCGTTGCCGCGCCTGTGACTGCTGTTGCCGAGGAGCCCGCGCCGGGTGTTGCCTCGGATGCCACCGATATCGATAAGGGCCTTTACACCCAGCAGTCTTTTTCGGGCGTGCTGAGGTCGGTTCAGGGGGTCTCGTTTGTCAACGTGACTGCCGAGATGAAGTACTTCACCAAATACGAGAGCCATGGCAACTATAACCAGGGCTTTTCGTATGGCGATGGCTATAACGCGCTAGGTTATTACCAGTTCGACCGCCGTTGGTCGCTTGTTCCGTTTATGAAACAGGTCTATAACTACGACTCTGCTAAGTACAGCATGCTTAAGGACGCGATTGACCGCGGTGGCGAGATTTCCAACGCGAACAACCCCATGTATGCGAACGGCCAGCTCACCGAGCTGGGTCGTATTGCGCAGGAGGCCTTCCAGGGTGCTTATAACACCGACCCTGCTGAGTTCTCGGCGCTGCAGGATGCCTATGCGTATAACTCGTACTATGCGGTGACCGAGGCGTGGCTCAAGAGTGCTCTCGGCATTGATATCTCCGGCCGCGCCGACTGTGTCAAGGGCATGGTGTGGAGTATTACTAACATGTGCGGCACCGGTGGCTGCAGAGACTTCTTCCGCTGGGCAAACCTTTCCAACAGCATGACGGACCGCGAGTTTGTGACGGCGCTTTCCAACAGCGTGGTCAATAACGTGGCGACCAAGTATGCAAGCCAGCCCCAGTATCATGAGGGCTGGAAGAACCGCTACCGCAATGAGCTCAAGGATTGTCTGGTCTATATCGCCGAGGACGAGGCTGCCGCGGCAACGCCTGTGGAGCCCGTGCAGCCCGAGCCCACGCCGGCGCCTGGTCCGAGCATGGCGCCTGCTGCTCCCGCCGCACCGACGCCTGGTACCGATGGCGATGTGAGCGATAGTGGCGGTGTGGATGCGCCCTCAACTGATACGGGCAGCAATGATGCCGGTAACGGTGGGGCTACGTCTGGTGGCACCGCGGCCGGTGGCGCTTCTGGCGATTCGTCGACTTCTGGCCCCGACGGCGCTACGGATGGTGCGACATCTGGCTCTACCGATGCGGGCGCTTCCAACGGCGCTGGCGATTCCGCTGCCGATGCTGGCTCCTCTAACGGTTCTGGCTCCGATGCTTCCGAGGGCGGTTCGAGTGAGGTATCCAATGCCGGCGATTCCTCGACGGAAAATAAGCCTTCTACCAGCGAGCAGCTTGGCTCCATGCTTGGATCTTCTTTGACGGCTGGCATTAACGGTGGCTCTTCTTCTGATGAGGGGGCGTCTGACCAGGGTTCCGGTTCCGATGCCGCCGATGAGGGCGCGAGACAGTCCGACGCCGATGCTCAGAAGGCTGGGGATAAGGGTGGTGCTACTACCACCACCACGACGACTACGACCACCACGACGACCAAGGCCTCGGGTGGCAATATGCCCAAGACGGGTGACCTCATCGTGATGGCGAGCCTTGCCAGCGCAAGCCTGGCCACGCTGGGCGCCACGTCTATTGTGAGCGGTAAGCATAAACTCGATCAGCAGAATAAGGCTGCTGGTGAGGACGGTTCCGAGGAGTAAGTTCCTGGTCGCCTGATAATCTAAGAACTAGGACGGGGTCCGGTGCAACTGCATCGGGCCCTGTTTTGTTGTGCATCGATTAGTTATGCCCCCTCACACTTCATGTTGCTACCGTTGCCCGAAACGTCTGTATGACGGCATAATTGCGGTTGAGTTGCTCGATACAATGGGCATCGTGCTGCGTTTTAGGGAGAAGTTACGGTGTCTGAACAGGCGATTTATGGTGATACTGCCTACTATGGCGTAGAGTTGATCGATCGCTCGGGTAACGGGGCGCTACCGGTCGGCGAACATGACTTTGCCGAGGCCATGGATCGATGCGTGCTAGTCGACAAGACGATGTTTATTGCCGATGTCTTGGATGCTGATGCCTCTGTTGTGGTGTGCTGTCGACCCGAAGGCTTTGGCAAGAGCATGAACCTGTCGATGCTTAAGGCTTTTCTGGAGCGACCCGCGGTCGGGCAGGTCGATCGGGGCCTGTTTGCTGGTTCCCAGATTTGGGATGCGGCCAGCGGACGCTATCGGGACGAGTACGCTTGCTATCCGGTGATATCGCTGGACTTTTCTGGCGCTACGAGGCGTGACGCCGCTGTTGCCGACGTCGTGCGTGATGCTCTTTCGGGCGAGTGCGCTCGGCTGTTGGCGCTCTTGGAGGCTCCGGATTTAGCGCGAGATAAGGTGCGTCACATCGAACGCGTTGCGCGTGGCGTAGCGAGCGCGGACGAGGTTGACTCGGTGCTTGGCGTGCTCATTGAGCTGCTGGTGATGGCCTGTGATGAGCAGGTTGTATTGCTCGTTGATGGGTACGACGCGGTGTGGTTGGGCCGTGCGAGTGCGAGGGGCGCTTCCGGCGCCGATCCGGCAAAGCTATTCGATTGCGTGCTGTTTGACGTCATTGCCGCTGCGGGCGATTCGTTGCGGCTGGCGTGTCTGATGGGGGAGCGTCCCGGCCCTGCCGAAGCGGCACTTTCTTCGCGAAACTGCTCGTATTGTCTGACGACGCCGCTGTCGACGTGGTGTGACCGTTGGTTCGGCTTTTCGGATGCCGAGGTCGAGGCTCTGTTGAATCATGCTGGACGCGAAGAATACCTGGATGATGCGCGTGAGTGGCTCGAGGGATATCGGTTTGGCAGGGCCTATTGCTCGAGTCCGGCGCGTGTGATCGGCTTTCTGGACCGAGGCTGCACGGCGCCTGTGCGTGCCGATCTGTATGGATATGCCGATTGCCTGAGTAGGGTAGTTGCCGGGTGGAATCTCGACCGCCTTTCGGTCCTGTTCGATTTGCTCGAGGCCCATGGGTGCGTTGAGGTCCCGCTTTGTTTGGGCGCTGCGGGTCCAGAGGCCCCGTCTGATGATGGCCTGTGGACGGCGCTGTATCTGTCCGGTTTTCTCACGACGGATATGACAGAGGAGCCGGAGCATGGCAGTCGTCTCCGTGCTCTGCGGCTGCCCAATAACGAGCTTCGCCAGGCATTGCGTCTGGTGATTATTGAGTGGTTTGAGTGCGCTGCCGAAGACATTCAAGACGTCGATGCGTTTCGCGACGGGTTGTGCTGTGGGGACGAGGATACGGTGAGGCAGGCGCTAGACCGCATCTTGGGAGATGCGGGAATCGGTGCGACCGACCCAGATGCGCCGTTGCCATATCATCTGCTTTTACAGGGGCTCTGCTTTGGATTGCCGGGCTATGCCAATCCTGCTTCGAGGCGAAAGTGTGGCGCGGATCGCTGGGACATCCAGGTTATCCCTACGGGCGCCGTGCTCGACGTGGCAGACACGATCGGCATGCTCGACGAGCGCCCGCTGATTTCTATCAACATGATGTATGACCCCGGTGTGGACGCGCTCGGCCTGGAATTGCTGGCCGTTCAGGCGCTACTCGACATAGAGCGCGACGGTATCGACAAGATTCGCGTACCGCGACCCGGCGTGGGCCGTTTGCGCTGGGGATTTGGGTTTGATGGGCGGCACGTGGCTGCGGTGTGCCAGCGGTTGTAGGGGCAGGCGATGCTGCGGGGGTGCCCGCTATTCCGCGTCCTTCATGGGCGGCATGGGCTTCCAGTTGGGATCCTTGATGATCTTGCGGGCGTCTTTCATGCCGCGGCGCAGCGCCGGAATGCCGGTCTTAAAGCATTTGTCGACCGCTGCCAGACGAATGAACTCCTTGCAGAAGGTCGCGGCGTTGCCCAAGCGGAACAAGATGGGGTGGTAATCGCCGTAAATCTGCATGTAGCGGGCCAAAAAGCCACGATTGCGCATGATGTAGTAGCGGTTGGTGTCGCTCGTGGAGTTGAGCTGGCGTTTGCCGGCGATGTCCCAGTTAGAGACGGCGCGGGCGCGCTTGAGCACCACGTCTGCAACCACGGCGGCGGGGAAATGCTGGCTGGCAACATAGCCGTAGCAGGCGTCGTCGCCGTAGATGAAAAAGCGCGCATCGGGCAGGCCGATCTTGTCGACTACGCGACGGGAGAACAGGCCGCCTTCAAAGCACAGCTGGTTCATGGCGCGGTGGCCCTCGGGTCCTAGGTCCCACTTAGCGATGGGGTTGGGGATACCGAGCGAAAGGATGAGCTGGTACTGCCAAAAGAAGGCACCGCCGTCGAAGTCCAGGCGCGAACCCTGGATGACGTCGTAGCGGTCCGTCCACTTGGCCAGGCGCTCGATGCCCTCCGGGATTACGAGCACGTCGTCGTCCATCACCCAGAACCATTGGGCGCCCAGGTCGTAGGCGCATTTGGTGCCGGCGGAGAAACCACCCGCGCCGCCGCCGTTTTCGAGCTGTGGCGCGTAGATAACGCGGTCGGTACCACCCTGTGAATCGGGCTGGCCAGTGTCGATACCCCACAGGTTGGCGAGGCGCTCGTTGAATGCGGCGCACATGGCTTCGGTCTCGCGCGAATTCTCGTTGTCGACGATCACGATGCGCCAAGGCGTTGCCGTGAGTTCGGTCATGGAGTCGAACAGGTTGGCCAGAAGCTCCTGGCGTTTATAGGTGACGACAACGATGGCGAGCTTGTCGATGGGAGCGGGGAGGGTGGAAGTCATGGGGAATATATCCTTTCACGCGTGGCGGGCGAGCGCCGCACGGAAGCTATCGAATGCGTCGTTTGGACGGCACCTATTGTAAAGGGTCGCTGCGCCATGTTGGCAAGGTTTGAATAAAACGCAGGAACCTGCCATGGGCGTGGCGACCGCGATTAAGCGCAGCGCTTCGATGACTATGTTGCGTGCGGCTTTGTGCTGCATGACGTCCTTTCGTATCGGTTTGCCTCTGCGGGCTCCATAGATTATATAAACGCCCGCGGGCGGGACGACCCTTTGATACCATTAACGGCAGGTATTTCCTAAGGAGCGCATTTGTCTACTAATTCCCCTGGCGACCCTGTCCTGTCGCTGCTTGTTCCCATCTACAACGTTGAGCGCTATCTGCGCGAGTGCCTCGATTCCGCCGTGGCGCAGACGCTCGAGGACATCGAAATCATCTGCATCAACGACGGCTCTACCGACAACTCGCCGGCAATTATCCGCGAGTACATGGAGCGCGACGCGCGCGTGAAGATGATCGACAAGGCCAATAGCGGTTACGGCGACTCCATGAACCGCGGGCTTGAGATGGCGCGCGGCAAGTACGTGGGCATTCTGGAGTCCGATGACTTTATGGCGCCCGATGCGCTGGAGAAGCTCGTGGCAGCTGCCGAGCGCTTCAATACCGACTTTGCGAAGGCAAATTTTGACTTCTACTGGTCTAAGCCCGAGGAGCGCCGCTCGCTGCACGAGATGTTTAAGGCAAGGGACTGTGACAAGCCGGTGCATCCGAGCGACACGACGCAGTTCTTTAAGCAAAAGCCGTCGATTTGGTCGGCTGTGTACCGCCGTGATTTTCTTGAGCGCAACGGCATCAAGTTCCTGCCGACTCCGGGAGCATCCTTTCAGGACACGTCGTTTGCCTTTAAGGCGATCGCATGCGCCGACAAGGCTGTTTACCTGCACGATGCCGTGCTTTCGTATCGTCAGGACAACGAGAACTCCTCGGTCAATTCTTCGGCTAAGGTCTTTTGCGTCAATACCGAGTATGCCGAAATCGAGCGCTGGATCCGAGAAGATTATGCTCGCGATCACGCAAGCGATGACGTCGCCCGCATGCTCAAGTTCAATCAGCTCATTAAATACGATTCGTATATGTGGAACTATGTGCGCTTGGCACCCAAGTTCTATAAGGAGTTCCTGGTGCAGATGGCCAAGGAATTCCAAGCGGCCTTGGACGCCGGGGAGTTTTCGCTGGACGATCTTAAGCCGTGGAAGCGCGCGAATCTCGCTGCCATCCTCAAAGATCCAGAGGGCTGGGTTGACGAGCATCCGCACTTTGCAACGGATGGTGCCTTGGGGCGCGCTAAGTATTACGCCTCGGTTGGAGGCCCTGGTGTGGTCGCCGCCTTCCTCATCGAATCGCTGAGGGGGTAGGTCGGTATGGGAGAGGCCTCGATTCCCAAAGCGACTATTGTCGTTCCCGTATACAACTCCGCGCGCTCCATTCAGAGATGCCTCGACTCGCTGCTGGCACAGTCTGAGCGCTCGATTCAGGTTGTCTGTGTCAACGACGGTTCGGTTGACGATTCGCTGGGCGTCTTGCGTCAAATTGCGCAGGCCGATGACCGTGTGCTGGTGATTGACCAGGAAAACGCTGGTGTCTCGTGCGCTCGAAATGCCGGTATCGATGCCGCCGAGGGCGAGACCGTCTTTTTTGTGGACGCCGACGATTACATCGACGCCCAGACGGTCGAGTGCGTGCTGCATGCCATGGAGTCTGCAGATGCCGAGGTCGCCGTTTTTGGCGGCGTTTGCGAGCCGTCCGACGCCGCGCCCAAGCGGGTCCAGCAACTCATGAGCCCCAAGGCGGGCACTTTTGGCGCCCGTGATCCCCAGTTGCTGTTCCACGCAAACGCACAGCCCTATGCGTGCCGCGCGGCTTTTTCGCGCGAGCTGCTCAATCGCGAGGGCATACGTTTTGCCCCCGGCTTGGCCTTGGGCGAGGACGTTGTGTTCCAGTTTGCAGCTTACGCGCTGGCCTCAAAGACCGTCGTCATGCCGGTCAGGTTCTACCACTACGTGATGGAGAGCGAATCGGCGACGCACGAGTTCAACAGTGCCGAGGCACGCGCCAAAAAGCTCGACGCACACATGAGGATGCTCGAGGAAGTTATGGAAGACTGGGCGGCCTACGGCCTTTTGGATCTTTGCCCCGGCGAGCTGATTACCTGGTTCTTGGACCTTATCGTGTTTGATTTGGCGCGCTTGGATGCCGATGGTTTCCGTCGCGTGGCCGGTCGCGTCAATATGGATTTCACGACGTTTTTGGGAACGGAGTGGGCGGATATGCCTGCTAAGGGCGCCGTTTGCCGTGTTGCCCATAAGCTCGTTGCGGCGACCTCGGGCGTTTCGATGGCAGACGCCACGCTGTTCTATCTTTCGACTCGCGGTCTCAAGGCCTGCCTGGAGCGCTTTATCTAATTCTGGGCGCTGCCGCGCGCCGTTACTTCGCTGCTAAAATAACCCTGTTACACGCTATTCAACAGGAGGTTCTCTTGCAGAACTCTGATACCCCTAAAGTTTCGCTGCTTGTTCCCATCTGCAATGTTGAGCGCTACCTGCGCGAGTGTCTCGATTCCGCTGTGACACAGTCGCTCAAGGACATCGAAATCATCTGCATCAACGATGGCTCCACCGATAGCTCACCGGATATCATTCGCGAGTACATGGCACGTGATGAGCGCGTCAAGATGATTGACAAGGCCAATAGCGGCTACGGCGACTCGATGAACCGCGGCCTGGAGATGGCGCGTGGCGAGTACGTGGGCATTTTGGAGTCTGATGACTTTATGTTCGAGGATTCGCTCCAAAAGCTGGTTGCCAAGGCTGACGCCGAGCACGCCGATGTTGTTAAGGGCGACTTCTACCTGTACTGGTCCACGCCCAGCGAGCGCCGTGATCTGTTTGGGATCATCGACGAGCATATGACGGGCGCCGCGTATCGCCCCGTCGATCGCCCGGGCATTTTCTACCGCAAGCCTTCCATTTGGTCGGCCATCTATCGGCGCGAGTTCCTCAACGACAATCAGATTCGGTTTCTTCCCACGCCGGGTGCCTCGTATCAGGACGCAGGCTTTAACTTTAAGGTTTGGGCTTGCGCCGAGCGTGCCGCGTTTATTACGGACCCCATTTTGTGCTATCGCCAAGATAACGAGAAGAGCTCCGTTAATTCGCCCAACAAGGTGTTTTGCGTGTGCGACGAATATGCCGAGATGCAGCGCTTTTTGGATCAACGCCCCGAGCTTAAGACTCGGCTCCAGGGCATTTTAATGCGCATGAAGGTCGATACGTACCGCTGGAATGACGAGCGTCTGGTCGATGAGTTGCGTGAGCGGTTTTGGGAGAAGGCGTCTCCCGAGCTTAAGGCTGATTGGGATGCCGATCGCTTTGACCTGTCGCTCTTCGACCCGCGCGGCGAGACCGACCTGCGTTTGATGGTCAAATCGCCCCGTGCCTATATCGATTCGCGCTTTGGCTTTAAAAAGCCGGGCAAGCTCAATACGTTTAAGCACTACTTTAAGATAGGCGGGCTGCCGCTGGTCTGGCGCGTGCTGACGTATCAGCATACCTACGGCGATAACCCGCATCCCGACGACGTGCCGGCGGCACAGTAGGAGCGCGTGACCATGGCTACCCCTAGGATTTCCGTCGTCGTTCCCATCTATAAGGTGGAGGAGTGCCTGGCATGGTGCCTGGACTCCCTACTCGCGCAGGATATGCCCGATTGGGAGGGCGTGCTGGTTAACGATGGTTCGCCGGATGGTTCGCGCGACATCGCCGCTGCCTATTGCGAAAAGGATACACGCTTTAAGCTTGTCGATAAGCCCAACGGTGGTCTATCGAGCGCGCGCAATGCGGGCATCGCTGCGTCCACGGCGTCTGTCGTTGCGTTTTTGGATTCCGACGACCGGTTTACGCCTGATGCGTGCCGCGTAATCGTTGATGCCTTTGAGCGTGAGGATTGCGACGTTTTGACCTTTGGCGCAAACCCGTATCCGCTGGAGGCGGGGTATCCGTGGCTTAACTGCGTTTTGAGCCCGCGCGATGCGTCGTTTGAGGGCTATAGCTCCGACCTGCTGTTTAAGGAAGCGTCTCGCCCCTTTGCATGGCGCACCGCTTGCAAGCGCGCTTTTTTGCTGGGCAACGGGATCGTGTTCGATGAAACCGTTAAGTATGGCGAGGACCAGGTCTTCGATTTTGCCGTCTATGGTCGCTCGCGTAAGACCGCGCTTATCTCGAACAAGCTGTACGACTATCGCGTGGCACGCAAGGGCTCGCTCATGGACACCATGCGCTATGACGATGAGACGCGTTTGCTGGAGCACGTGAAGATATACTCCGCGGTGCTGGCCGATTGGCGCCATGATGGGCTCGATGCCCAGCATGCCGATGACCTGGCGTACTTCCTGTGTGATCTGGTACTGTACGATGCACTCAGGCTGCTGAGCTCGGGCTGCGGCAAGGTTTTTGCTGCCGTTGCCGCGGCGCTTGATGGTTCTGCCGTGGGCAGTGATGCTGCGCTCGCACAATGCGCTCCTTCTGTTGCCGCTATGGTGCGTGCGGCACTTATCGGTAAGGCTCCTGCTGCTCGTTCGTGCAAAAAGCTCATGTTCGCTTACGACGTCTTGAGGTTTGGGCGCCTGGGCGCGTGCAAGCGCATGGCTGCGAATGCTCTGGGAAAGCGAGAGGTGTAGATGAGTATCAAGCGTTTGGCGCTTTGCCGCAGTCAGGGTCGTCTGTTTGTTCTGCTTCGTTTTGTCGGTCAGGATATCGCGAGGCTTATTGAGCAGGAGGGCTCCCAGGTTTTTGCTCACGCGACGACCAATGGGGCATGCGTGCCGTCCTTGGCACTGCCGGTCGATCACGGCCGCGTGCTTGCGCTTTGTCCCTCCGTTGCCGATTATGAGCGCGAGCTTGTCGTCTTGGTGCTTCCGTTTATGGACGGCTCTACAATTGACGTTTCATTTGCGTCCGGCGGTAAAAGGCTGGGCTCTATTCGCTTTGACAGTCGTATTGCCAAGCTGGAATCTAAGGTTAACTACAAAGCAAAGCCTGCGATGTGCGCGCTTATCCGCGATGCCCAGCGTGGCGAATGCTGTGGTCGCTACGAGATCGATGCCGTTCGTTATTTACCGGCAGATGAGGGCGCCGTCTGGCGCTATGAGGTCAAGTGGGCGGGAGACCCCCAGTGCGCCCCTGAGCTACAGGTCTTCGATACGCACATGAATGCGATCGATGCCACCGTGCATGTTTTTGAGTCGCAGGTCGATGTTCTCCAGCAAAACGGATGTCGCGTCAATAAAACGTATCTGAGCGTTGAGATGCCTCAGGATATACGCGATTTTGTCGCGATTGCGGCTGATCCTACGGGTCAATTCCAGAGCGGATTTTGCGCCATGGATGGTCGTTTGTACAACGGCATGGTCGACGACAGTTGGAACCGCATGAAGGATGCGCGCGCGGATGATGCGGCCTATCGACGTTGGTTTGAGCAACATCGCGCAAAGCCGGGTGATTTGACGTGCCAGCGTGTCGCTTCAGCGGCATTTGCCTATAGGCCGCTCGTGAGCATTGTGGTGCCATGCTACAAGACCGATCAGGTCTACCTGCGTGAGCTGCTGGACTCGGTGCTATCCCAGAGCTATGACAACTGGGAATTGCTGCTTATGGACGCCTCGCCCGAATGGGATGTGGTGGCCAATCTTGCGGCCGCCGCCAATGACGAGCGGGTTTATTGGATTGAGCTGCCTGGTAACGGCGGCATTGTACTCAACACCAATGCTGGCATTCAGCAAGCGACGGGCGACTACATCGCATTTTTGGACCACGATGACATTCTGGAGCCGGATGCGTTGTTCCACTATGTCACCGCGTTGAACAAAGCGGCAGAGGGGGAGCGTCCGCAGGTCCTGTTCTGTGACGAGGACGTGTTCCAGAAAACGGGGGAGTGGGGTCAGCCGGTCTTTAAGACGCAACTCAACGTCGACCTGCTCTATAGCCATAACTGCGTGACGCATTTTCTGATGGTGGAGAAGGCGCTTATCGATCGCATTGGCATGTCGCCGGAAGATGTCGCGGGCGCCCAGGATTATGATCTGACTCTTCGCTGCCTTGCATCGGGCGCACGGTTTGAGCATATTGCGCACGTGTTGTATCACTGGCGCGTGCATCCCGGTTTCACCGCCGATGACTTTGCAGATAGCAAACCTTACGCCATTGAAGCTGGTCGTTTGGCGCTGCAGCGTCACTTTGACTCGCTGGGCATTTGCGGAACGGTCGAGGAGACCGAGACGTCGTTTGTCTACCGCGTGCATTATGCGCTGCCGGAGCCTGCGCCGCTGGTGAGCATTGTAATTCCCACCAAGGACCACGTTGAGACGCTCGATGCCTGTGTGATGTCGATCGCCCAGAAGGCCACGTATACCAATTACGAGATCGTCTTGGTGGAGAATAACAGCGAAGCCCCGGAGACGTTTGCGTATTACGAAACCCTGCCGGAACGCGTGACCGCTACGTCTGGCGGTAAGGGCACTGCGCACGTTGTGTACTGGCCGGGTGAGTTCAATTACTCCCAAATCATCAACTTTGGCGTTGAGCATGCCAGGGGCGACTACCTGCTGCTGCTGAACAACGATACCGAGGTCATAAGCCCGGACTTTATTGAAGAGATGATGGGCTATCTGCAGCGTCCCGATGTGGGTGTGGTGGGCGCTAAGCTCTATTTTGCCGACCATCTGGTGCAGCACGCTGGCATTTTGGTTGGCGTGCGTGGCGCACTTGCCCATGCCAACCAAGACTTCTCTGCAAAGCGCGAGGGCTATCTTGTCCGCGCGGTGCGGCCGGGCAACTATAGCGCCGTAACGGGCGCCTGTCAGATGGTCCGACGCGACGTATTTGAACAGGTTGGCGGCTACAACGAAGAATTCGCCGTCGGCTTTAACGACGCGGACTTTTGTCTGCGTGTGTGGGAGGCGGGCTACCGCACCATCTTTACGCCCTATGCCGAACTGTACCACTACGAGTTCACCTCGCGCGGCAGGGAAGAAGCCAACGAGAAAAAGCTGCGCCGCTGGAAACGCGAACAGGCTTTGTTCATGCAGCGCTGGCCGGAGTTCTTCTTGACGGGCGATCCGTGGCTTGGACCAAACCTATCCTCCGAGAGCGAGTACTTCTCGCGTTAAGGCAATAGTTTTAGGAAGTCCTAACCTTTCTTTTGGTATGCGCTTGGAAGAAAGAAACGTGTGGACTACTTAGTAAGACGAATTGCGAAAACTCGATACTTCCGCGATAAGTTTATACAGGCTTATGCAGCTCGATATTATCCGATATCGTCTGCAAGTAGATTTAAAGCGATGATTGACCGTGCGAGGCATAGATTTTATTTTTGGAGGGGGCTTAATGGCAAAGACAATACGAGATTCCCGTATCGAATTACTTCGCATTGTCCTTATGTGGACGGTAATGGCTCATCATTTCGTTGTCCACAACGCTGATTCTGTTTCCGCATTTCCTGGTTCGTTTACTAGGTTTTTCTAGAATATCTTTTTCTATCCAAATGGAAGAACTGCGGTCGGCTGCTTTGTTGCCATAACAATCTGGTTTGTTGCGGGGAAAGTCGAATACTCCATAAATAAGGCTGTTAAACGGATAGCTTCAACCGAAGGCACGGTTCTCTTTTATAGTATTGCGCTGGGTTTTTTCTTCATACTTCGCGGCGATATTCAAGTAAGTCCAACCAATTTGATAGGTATTTTTGCACCAACTCTTACTGGTTCTAGTTGGTGGTTTGTAACCGTCTATGCTTGGCTTGTATTTTTGCTGCCCTTTATAATTCCAGCTTTGCATGCGTTGGGCCAGAAACTACATCTATACTACATCTATATCTAATAGTCTTTCTGGTCTCTGTCTTTGGATTCCTGCGTTATGTGCCGCTCTTTTGGATTCCCATCGACGGGCTACTAGTGGATTTTATTATAATTTGCGTTTTTGTTTCCTATATTCGCTGGTATGTAGATTTGTCAACAGTGGATATACGGTGCCTGGTTGCCTGCTGCATTGCTGCCTTTGTGGGAGTTGCAATCTCGTTTTATGGTCAATTCCATTTTGATGGTTTGCTGGGTTCGACATTTGCGAATTTGTATAACGGCTTTTTCGGTTCGCCGGCGTCTATTTTTTCGTTAGCTATAGCCATCTCGGTCTTGTTGATTGATTTAAAAATGCCGCATTTTTCCTCCCGTTTCGTTAACGCTATCGCAAAACTTTGTTTTGCTACTTACCTTATTTCTGACTATGGGCCCATTCAAAGTTGGCTTTGGAGCTCGCTGTTTCCCTTTACGCGTGTCGGCGTTGGGCTGGGAATATTGCAGGTACTTTTTGTTCCAACGGTTGTGTTCGCGATCTGCTTAATGCTGGAAGGTCTCAGGAAGCTCTTGGGTGGTTTCATCATACGTTTTATCGGTCCTTGCGATTTGTTAAATAAAGCTTTGTCGTAGAACCAAGACTTTTGACATTTTCTTCCGCATACGTGAGTTGACACGATCCCTCTACACAGGTGATGGAACGATTGGGATTCTGTACCAGCGTTCTCTGGTTGTAGCGGATTGGTCGATAACCATCTAGGAAAGTGCGTCGTGGGCACGCAAGGCCAGTTATAGGCATGGTAACGCCCACGGTTGTTGCAACTAAGACGACTATCACCGAGGCTGCTGTTAAGAAGCCGATCGAGCCGAAGGCTGACGTGGTAACCGTTGCGAAGTTATCTGAGACCGTCGATGATGACTCGGTTGACATGCCTCTGGTGCTTGTGTTGTTGGAGGCGCTATTAATTGCTGTAGAGGCTTCGGTTTAAATCAAGGAATCGTACCGGTTTCCACACCAATAGAATGCGCTGGCCGCATATTACGTATCGATACGGGCATGGTATTGCGTTTTTTAATTTGCGGCCACAAAGATGCCTTTTGCAAAGCGTGAGGGCCATCTTGCCCGTGCCGTGCGCCCGGGCAACTTCAGTGCCGTAACGGGCGCCTGTTAGATGGTCCGGCGCGACGTATTTGAGCAGGTTGGCGGCTACAACGAGGAATTCGCCGTCGGCTTTAACGACGCGGACTTTTGTCTGCGCGTGTGGGAGGCGGGCTACCGCACCATCTTTACGCCCTATGCCGAGCTGTACCACTACGAGTTCACCTCGCGCGGCAGGGAAGAGGCCGACGAGGAAAAGCTGCGCCGCTGGAAGTGCGAGCAAGCACTGTTCATGCAGCGTTGGCCAGAGTTCTTTTAGTACGGTGATCCCTGGCTCGGGCCGAACCTATCTCCCGACAGTGAGTACTTCTCGCTTTAGGAGCGAAGTAATTCCAAGATCCGGCAAAGTGTCCTCAAGAGCTGCAAGAGCGGTGGGGGCAATTGTTTGCCAGTGTTTGATTCAGGAAGACCATGTCTAACTTTTCTACAATTAATGGCTCGATCATTCTGTCAATGAAGCCTCAGACGCCTCTGATGCAAGCGAAACACTGAGGCATTTTGCTGTATTTCACGGCTATGTAAACGCTTTCGCCGCCTGCCGCGTCTTTAAACGAATTATGTCGAATTGCTTGCTTCAGTGGATTTTCGTGTCACTGGTGCTTGCGCTGTTTAGGTGCGGCTAATTGCTTCAAAAATCAGTGCTTTACGCTGTATCTTTGGAAGGGCGAAAAACCCGCTGAGTACGCTTGTTGTCTTTTGTAGGGGCAGGTTCCATCTGCCTTTATGACAATTCCCGTGCTTTGGACAACTGGACTTCCGATGCGGAGGATATTGTAAGATAATTTATCCTTAGTATCATTATTTGTGATGGGGGATACAATATGAAAAAGGCATTGCGTGCCTCAACAGCGTTTTCTTTAGCTGCACTCTTGACGATTTCATCCTTGATGAGCCCTGTAGCCGCTGCTTATGCTGCGAATAGCGTGCAATCTGTGGATATTACATCAGATGCTGCGTCCGCAGACGATCCTGCAGCTTCACATGACGAGGGCGCTGCCGACGGAGACATAGCTGTTGAGCAATCGTCGCCGGCGGGCGTCGACGAATCGGCTGATGAGGATTTCGGTGTAGATGCTTCTTTGGCTGAGCCGCAAACTGAATCGACTGATTCTTCTTTTCAATATATATACCTTGCCTATCCGAACCTTATTAGCGGGACTGACCAAGTCGTCGCGTTTGCAACTCCTAATGACAGCGATACCATCGCCTCCGCAACACTAAACTATGTTAGCGCCAACGGAGTTCATGGAGCGGTTGACGCTTCCGCGCAGGCTGTAAATTCTGCTGCATTTACATTTGGCTCGAAGCTAGATCTCAATACATATTTTCTTACTTCAATAACCTATGTTCTGCAGGGCGATGATGCTGAACATGAGATTGATCTCTCTGACAGGGATTATTCTTTTGCGGTTGTTGAGAGCTCTGCTAATTCCGAGGGCACTTCCGTTTACTATGCGGACGGCGAAGGCAATGCTGTTGAGGCCCAATCCATCAAACAGGCGTTGGAGTGTGCTGATTCACCGGACGGCATTTCTACTTATGCCACACGCTCGGCTCGAAAAAACGTTCGGGTAATTGCCCTTGATGCTGGCCATGGCGGCACTGATCCCGGCGCACAGGGAAATGGAAAGAGTGAGGCGGATCTAACTTGGAAGATTGTTGCTGCTTGCAAGAATAAGCTTGAGGCGTATGGTTTTAAAGTCGTTCTTGCGCGCGAGCAAAGCGGCGGCTACTCCGGAAATGATTTCCTTTATCGTGTCCAGCGATGTGTGAGTCAAGGCGCGCAGGCCTTTGTTAGCTTCCATATTAATTCCGGTTCTCCTGTTGCCCATGGCGCTGAGGTATATGCCCCCACTGCCAATGAATATGATTACACGCAAGTTTCAGTCGAGCTCGCGAATAAAGTTATGAACAACCTCGCTTCTATGGGGCTCAGCTATCGCGGTGTATTCCAGATGGAAGTTGGAGATGAGTTTGCGGTCATCCGTTGTGCCCGCGAGCAAGGTATTCCCGGCATCTTAATCGAGCATGGCTTTATTTCTAATGCGGGGGACGTGTTGAATTATTTTAGCGATGCTGGTTGCAAACGCCTTGGCGAAGCTGATGCCGATGCGATTATTGCGCAATTTCCTAAGTCAACTTGGCTCGATTATTCTTCCGTATTCGATGCTAATTACTATTTGTCGCTTTATCCCGACGTAGCCAAAGCTACTTCTGGAAATAGTGATTTAGCTCTAGACCATTTTATTAACTATGGCATGAGCGAAGGCAGGCGCGGCTCTGCTAACTTTGACGTACAGAGTTATTTTAATGAGTATCCAGATTTAAGAGCTGCTTTTGGCTTTGATTTAGTTAAGTACTATGAGCATTACGTTACAGCTGGAAAAGCGGAAGGAAGGCATGGGACCGGATGCTCAAAGATTGAAGGATATGCTACGGCTATCAATGGCGTTGATTATTCATCCGTTTATGACCCCTCATTTTATCTATCGAATAACGAAGACATTCGTAACGCTTTTTCTAAACGAAGCCCCGCTGGCGTTGTAATGATTAACGATGCTGCCGTGCTGCGCCATTTCATCAACTGCGGCATGGCGGAGGGACGGCGCGGGAACGAGTCCTTCGACGTGCTGAGCTATTACAATAGATACCCCGACCTCCGTCGCGCATTCGGTGCCAACCTCACAGCTTTATATGGCCATTACCTCAGCAGCGGTCGCGCTGAGGGGAGGATCACGACCGGATGCGATTCCCTCACGGGTGCTGTTGTTTCGCAAGGCGGTACCGATTATTCCCCCGTTTACGATTTCTACTTCTATACCTCTAACAACGGAGACGTCCTGAGTGCCTTTACAACCGTCAGGGGCGGTCTGAGGTTCGTTGACGATGCTGCCGTGCTGCGCCATTTCATCAACTGCGGCATGGCGGAGGGACGGCGCGGGAGCGAGTCCTTCGACGTTTACGGCTATCGAAATCGTTATATGGACCTGAGGAAGGCTTTCGGACTGAACCTGAAGAACTATTACATGCATTATTTGAATTGCGGCATTAAGGAGGGACGCAATGGCGCAAGTATGACTGGATATGAAGGTCTTATTATGTCGCCCGCTTATTCAACCTATCTAGATGCCGCTAATCATTTCACAAAGATAATGGGCTCTAAAGGATTCCCTTCAGCCGTTTACGCGGATAGGGGAGCGTCGAACATTAGAGATTTCTGCAAAATTCTATATGAAGAGGCTCAGTCGGAGGGTGTCTCGCCTGAGGTTTTATATGGACAGGTGGTGAAAGAAACGGGGTATTTAAAGTTTGGAAATTTGGTCCAGCCTAATCAGTGCAACTTTGGAGGCCTTGGCGCCACTGGGCCTGGCAACCCAGGCTATAGCTTCGGATCTGTTCGTGAAGGACTACGAGCTCAGGTTCAACATCTAAAGGCGTATGGTTCAACGGAACCCTTGGTCAATCCATGTATTGATGCTCGCTTTAAATATGTCAGTCGTGGTTGCGCTCCGAGAACCATTGATTTAAATGGTAAATGGGCTGTTCCTGGCGTTGGATATGGTGAAAGCATTGATGCAATCGCTAGAGAGGTTATTGGTTAGGCTATTTAATTAGATCTAAAATCGATTGGGTAAATTTGACTGATAGTTTAAAGAAAAACATTACATGGAATACTGTTGGCTCTATTGCATACCTTGCTTGCCAGTGGTTAACGACAGTTGCTGTAGTTCGACTATCGTCGGATTTTAACTATGCCGGAGATTTATCTTTGGCAATGACAATCAGCAATCTATTTGTTCCGATCGGTTTATATAAGATTCGATCCTTTCAAGTATCCGATCTTTCATGTGAGTATTCTTCAGGGGAGTATATTGGTTTTCGTTTAATCACAATAGCGCTGGGGTTTGTTTTCGTAGTGCCTTATGCATTCTTTACCTGTCAGCAGTCTTCTCTTCTTCCCGTGTACCTCTATTGCATATATAAGTCAATTGAAGTCATGGTTGATGTGTTTCATGGCATTGATCAAAAAGCTGGAAATATGATTTATTGCGGTATGTCGATGCTGCTGAGGGGTATTTTGTCTCTACTGGTGTTTTGTGCCGGAATGTATATTTCACATTCTCTTGTGTTGAGTATCGTTCTGATGATTGCGGTGTCTCTCCCCGTGGCGATTGTTGATGCACATTGGGCCTCTAATTTCGATTTGATTGTTCCTTCTTTTAGGTTCAAGGCGATGACTGAACTGTTTTATAAGTGTCTTCCCGCTACGGTTGGGGTTTTTTGTTGCGCTGCGGTTACATCCGTTTCGCGTCAGGAACTTGCTACCGTGCTGGGGGCCTCAATGTTGGGTGTTTATTCCTCGGTGTGTTCTCCCGCAGCAATCGTTCAGGCGGGTGCTGCTAATGCCTATGCCCCTTTGCTCGGCGCGTTTGCGAGCGCTAGTGAGTCGGGGGATAAAAAATCATTTAATACTATGTTGATGAAGGTCGTTCTTGGCGCCCTTGTTTTGTCCATTGTTATTTTGTTCGCTTGTTTTATCTGCGGCGACTACATGTTGGGGCTAATATTTGGTGACCAAATCCATCAGTACTCTTTTTTGCTGTACGGTGCGGTTATTAGCTCTCTGCTTACGGCGTTTATCGGTTTCTTTTCCGACCTGACGATTGTTAAGAGAAAGATGGCCGGTAATCTTGTCGGTAATTTAGTCGCCTTAATCGTTGCTGTCCCCCTTTCTGGCTTATTGATTCAGCTATTTGGACCTAACGGAACGAGTGCTGCAATTTCGCTTGCTTATTTTGTCGGATGTGTCGCGATGCTTCCATGCATTATTCGGAAATAATGCATCAGAGATTCGCTAAATACATAGATATAAAAGTGTTTGGCTGAAGCTATATAACCACTTGCAATGACTTCTTAAACGCTAATTGGTGGTGTTATCAGTTTTAACGTAGGTATAAACGCTTTTTAATTCTAATTTATGCGCAGTAGTCGTCTTTTCGTTTAGGATAAGAAGCGTATCAATAGGTTAAGCATTGACTTGCATTTTGTTTTAGTTTCATTCGCCTTTAGTTTATTTAATTGGAGCTTGAAATGTGCGATAGTGTATTCAAAGACAGGACCCTGATGATCACGGGCGGCACCGGCTCGTTCGGCAACACCGTGCTCAAGCACTTCATGAACACCGACCTGGCCG
>ENA-OQID01000014-OQID01000014.1-human-gut-metagenome-genome-assembly--contig:-NODE-14-length-196526-cov-11.566865_pt1 | contig 196526 bp, 164 predicted proteins | sample MGYA00242567_ERZ504727 | MGnify/ENA primary metagenome ERZ504727 (study PRJEB26092, sample SAMD00036215) | human gut metagenome | host: Homo sapiens | study: EMG produced TPA metagenomics assembly...
GCGCCTTTAGACGCGAGCCCGGGGCCCGTGGGTTATACCCTAAGAGCAAACCACCCTTTTTAAGGGTGGTTCTGATTCAGCTCCATTTCAAACTCGGCTGCATGGACGAACGTGCGAAACAGATTCTTGGCAGGCGGGTCGAAGAGACACGCAGGGACCTTGGTATCTCCAAGGTTGATTTTTGTGTGGCGACAGGAATCAGCCGACCCTACCTCGACCGAATCGAAGATGGGACGGCAAATTTCACGCTCAAGGTTCTATTTAAGATCGCGCCCGCACTCGGCATGACGGTGTCAGAGCTTCTCGAGGGTATCGAATAGGGGATACTCGTCGACAACTGAATTACGCCATCGGGATGCGGTCGTGGTTGACTTGGCTGTAGAACAGGCGCTGAATCTCGGCCGCATCGCGTGACTGGCCGAGCGCCCACATGGTCTTGGCCACGAGCGTTTCGGTGGTCATGTCGTCGCCGCGCAGAATGCCCGGATGATCGGCGTAGGCACGGCCGACCTCATAAACACCCAGGTCAAGGCCCTCCTCGGGGACCTGCGTGGTCATAACGACGGTGCGGCCCGAATCGACCCAGCGGAAAATCGCCTCCTGGAATGATTCGCCGGACTCGCCGAACTCGGGAATACCGCCAATGCCAAAGGTCTCCAGAATCACGGCGTCGTAGCTATCGGCCAGGGCGTCCAGGATACCCGGGTTCACGCCGGGCGTGAGCTTAAGGACAAACACGCGCGGGTCGATGCTGTCGTAGAAACGCACCGGGTTTTCGCCCTGATGCGTGCCGTGAAGCCCGTTGCGCACAATGCGGTCGTTGCGGATGTAGGCAATGGGCGGATAGTTGACACTAATGAACGCGTTAAAGCTCATGGTGCGCTGCTTGCGGGCGCGCGTGCCGGCAATGGCGACGCCGCCAAACACGATCGAGACGTCGTGTGAATGCTCGTCGAGCGCATAGAGCAGGCTCTGGTACAGGTTGAGCTTGGCATCGGTAAAGGGGTTACCCATGGGCTTTTGCGAGCCGGTGAGTACGATGGGCTTGGGACTGTCCTGAATCAGATAGGAAAGCGCTGCCGCGGTGTAGCTCATGGTGTCAGTGCCGTGCAGAATCACGAAGCCGTCGTGGTCGGCATAACCCTCGACAATGACGTCGCGGATACGCATCCAGTCGCTCGGGCGCATGTTGGTGCTGTCGATGTTCATGGGCTGCACGACGTCGAGCTCGCAGAGGCCCGAGATCTCGGGGACGCTCTGGGCGAGCTCCTCACCGGTCAGGGCGGGGGAGAGGCCGTTGCCGTCCTCGGTCGATGCGATGGTGCCGCCCGTGGCGATGAGAAGGATGCGCTTCATGCTGGTATTCCTATCGTATTTGCCGCCGCAGAGGCGGAGTCGTTCGGCAGTATTGTGGCACAGGGCGTCCAATGTTCAAACGTAATACATCATCTGTAACGTTTAGTAACACTTCAATTGCCGTCAAATAAGGGCCCAGGTCGTGCGTTTGCCGTGCGCTGATGGCTGCGAGGGACGAGAAACCCCATATAACGTGTACACTATGAAAGTTATTTTCGTTCATTCACGCGGGTGGGCACCGGCTCCCCGCCAACAGGAGGGGAAACCATGGATCAAAAGGCTTCCGCAAAGGTCCTCGTACTCGACTTTGGTGCGCAGTACGGTCAGCTCATTGCCCGTCGCGTCCGCGACCTCAACGTGTATTCCGAGATTGTCCCCTGCGACATCTCGGCCGACGAGATTCGCGAGATGAACGCCTCTGCGCTCATCCTTTCCGGCGGCCCGGCTTCTGTGTATGCCGAGGACGCTCCGTCCATCGACCCCGCCATCTTTGACCTGGGCCTTCCCGTCCTGGGCTTTTGCTACGGCCATCAGATCACGGCCGTGACGCTCGGCGGCAAGGTCGGTCACTCCGAGGTGGGCGAGTACGGCCGCGCCACTATTACGCGCACTGCCGGCGCCAAGCTCTTTAACTCCACGCCCATGGAGCAGACCGTGTGGATGAGCCACCGCGACGCCGTGTCCGAGGTGCCCGAGGGCTTTACCGTTACCGCCAGCACCGACGTGTGCCCGGTTGCCGCCATGGAGTGCGTCGAGCGCAAAATCTTCACCACGCAGTTCCACCCCGAGGTCAAGCATTCCGAGTACGGTCAGCAGCTGCTGAGCAACTTCCTGTTTGAGATCTGCGGCCTGGAGCCCAACTGGAGCATGGACAACCTGGTCGAGACCATGACGGCCGAGTTTCGCGAGAAGGTCGGCGACGACCGCGTGATTCTGGCCCTGTCCGGTGGCGTCGACTCCTCCGTCGTGGCTGCGCTGGGCGCTCGCGCCGTGGGCAAGCAGATGACCTGCGTGTTCATCAACCACGGTCTGCTGCGCAAGGGTGAGCCTGAGCAGGTGGAGGAGGTCTTCACCAAGCAGTTTGACGTCGACTTTATTCACGTCCACGCCGAGGACCGTTATGCCGAGCTTCTGGCCGGCGTGACCGAGCCCGAGGAGAAGCGCCGCATCATCGGTACGCAGTTCTGGAAAGAGTTCTTCGCCGTGGCGCAGCAGCTCGAGACCGATGGCAAGCCGGTCAAGTACCTGGCTCAGGGCACCATCTACCCCGACATCATCGAGTCTGGCGCTCGCAAGACGGGCGGCAAGACGGCCACCATCAAGAGTCATCACAACCTGATCCCGTTCCCCGAGGGTGTGCACTTCGACCTTATTGAGCCGCTCGATCACTTCTTTAAGGACGAGGTCCGCGCGCTTGGTTTGGCACTTGGCCTGCCGGGTCATATCGTGTTCCGCCAGCCTTTCCCGGGCCCGGGTCTGGCCATCCGCATCATCGGCGCGGTCGACAAGGAGAAGCTCGAGATCCTCAAGAATGCCGACGCCATCGTGCGCGAGGAGCTCGATGCCTACAACCAGCGCCTGTTTGAGCAGACCGGCGAGCGCAACTCCGAGCACAGCTGCTGGCAGTATTTTGCGGTCCTGCCCGACATCAAGTCCGTTGGCGTTATGGGCGACGAGCGCACCTATCAGCGCCCGATCATCTTGCGCGCCGTGGAGTCCAGCGACGCCATGACCGCCGACTGGGCCAAGCTGCCCTACGACGTCCTGGCCCGCATCTCGGGCCGCATCGTGGCCGAGGTTCCCGGTGCCAACCGCGTGTGCTACGACATCACGTCCAAGCCGCCGGCGACCATCGAGTGGGAGTAGTTAAAATATGTGCAATTTACGTGCATGAAAACCTAGATAGCACCCATGGCGCACTGCATCATGGGTGCTATCTTTGTATATGGGAGCGGGTCACGGCATATTCCAGTCGCCACGTGACGGATATCCGCCACACCATGACGGATTCCAGGAACATACCGCCTGCCGCGCGTGCAATCGCCGTATTGCGCACACACGAGGCAAGGAGGTCCGCATGGAGACAGTTAACGTCACCGTACGCATGGAGAGGCAGACGAGGGACGACGCTGCGAAGCTCTTCTCGAAGCTCGGCATCAGCACCACCCAGGCGATCAACATGTTCCTCAAGCAGGCCGTGAGGGAGCAGAGGACACCCTTCGAGGTCTGGATTCGCGGCAATTTTGAGACTGGATGCAAGTGGGACAAACTGAGGCAAACTGGAACGAACTGGAGATAGTTTCTAACTATTGAGTGGGATTAGAGTAAGTAACATGCGAAGAATCGATTCAGCACCTACACGCGACATCCTTGTTAAGCTGCTGCACAACGACGCCCTCGGGAGGAATGGAGATCTCGCCGAGTTTGCCGGGATACTCAAATCCATCGAAGGCGGGTTTTCCCTGTTCGTCGACGCTGATTGGGGAAGCGGGAAGACATTCTTCGTTAGACAGGTGGCCTGCATCCTTGAAGAGGTTAATCCTTTTCTTGAGTCTCACGGAGACCTCGACGGATTGCTTGACAACAATCGCGAGCTTGCACCCTATATGGAGCTGAACAGCTTCTTGCCCGTATACTACAACGCCTGGGAAAATGACCATTGGGATGATCCGCTGCCTTCGATTGCAGCATCTATAGCCCTCCAAGGCGATGCATGCGCCTCTTTTCGCAGTGACACCGAAGCTGGCGAAAAGATTGCCGGAACACTCGACGCCATATTGGGGGTCTTTGGACATGGCGGAGCCAGCTCTTTAAGAGACGCTTTTTCGGGCAGAGATTTAATCCAGGCTTATCGTGACAGAGAAACGCTAAGGTCCTCTGTTTCAAACCTGGTAGATGTAGCTCTCCCTGAAAAAGCCAACACATTGCTTCTCATTGTCGATGAGCTCGATCGTTGCCGTCCTTCTTTTGCAATGAAGGTGCTCGAGCAGTTGAAGAATCTGTTTACAGATGATCGAGTAGTCATCGTGTATTCGGTCAACGCCAATCAACTATCACATGTTGTTGAAGGCATGTATGGGCAAGGTTTTGACGGCCGACGTTATTTGTCGCGTTTCTACGATCTAACCATCCCTCTAAGAAAGGTCGATAGCTTTAAGCAGCTAGAAGCGAACGGCTTCATAAAAACCTCCAACCGCTTTGACGTAATTGCGTATGAGCTTGCAGAGGCATACGGAATGACGATGAGGGACGCCAACAGGTATCTGACTGAGCTTTTCAGAGTTCGCCCTTTAGTATTGGAAAGCCGCGATGGATTTGTAGACGACCGGGTTCGAGCGTTTGCCGATGCCGGCCTGGTCCCGACTATGCTCGCCTTGAAAGTATTTGACGCCGACGCGTTTGCCTCTGTGGTTCAGAAATTTGAAATTGAGCCTCTTTATCATGCATTCTCTAAGAGCGAAGCGGCGATGGAGTTTATGGATGCAACATGGGGGTCGTACATAAAGTTCGAGGAGGGAAAGACCCCTTCCGACGAAGACAAGGTAGGTGCAAGGCACGAGCTCCTCGAGACCTTGGTCTACATGATTTGGTGCAAAGACAGAAACAATTCTAAATACCAGCATTCCTATCAAGTTCTTATTGGAAGAAGCTGGGGATTTGACTCGCTCCCGCGTTTAGCAAAGATTATCTAGGAGTAACAGATGAAAGGCGAAGAACGATACCTTCTTAACTTGCTCGAAGGCACGAAAACTCGATTTGTTATCCCCGTCTATCAGCGCAACTACGACTGGAAGATCGAAAACTGCAAGCAATTGTTCGACGACCTCGAGGATGTCATTTCAGAAGGCGTGGAGAGTCATTTCTTTGGAAGCATCGTCTCCAAAGCAGATGGCCCCGACACACGCATCGTCATCGATGGCCAGCAAAGGATCACCACGTCTTACCTCCTTCTCCTTGCGCTTGTGAGCAAGCTCAGGGAAGGCGCCATCGCCTCCGAAGACGACAATCTGGCCGACATGATCAACGAGGAATACCTCATCGACAAATGGCATAAGTCCGAGCGAAAGCTGAAGCTGAAGCTCATCAAGGACGACCAGGCTGCCTTTGAGGCGCTTTACTCCGCTGACGCAGAGAAGTTCATCCAGGACTCCAACGTAACCCAGAATTACATCTATTTCTGCGGCCGTATCGACAAGACAAGGCTGACGGCCGATCAGCTGCGCGATGCCATCGAGCGCCTGATGATCATCGACATCAAGCTTGACAAGGAGGATGACGCCCAGCGAATCTTCGAGAGCCTCAACTCGACAGGCCTCGACCTGAACGAGGGCGACAAGATCCGCAACTTTATCCTCATGGGTCTGGATGCCCAAATGCAGGAAGAGTATTACGAGCAGTACTGGAACGAGATCGAGAAGAATACCGGCTACGACGTAAGCTCCTTTGCTCGTGATTGGCTTGCTGCCGTCCGCAGGAAGACCCCCGCAATCAAGAAGGTCTATTCCGTGTTCAAGGACTATGTAAAAGCGGAGGCATTCGATACGAAAGTCCTGCTTGAGGAACTTCTTAAGTACTCAAAGCATTACAAGGCGATTAACGACGCCGATTCTGGAAACCATCGGCTTGATGCGGTTTTGAGGCGACTTATTCTGCTGGACATGAGCGTCATGAACCCGTTCACGCTTAATCTATTCGAATACAGGCGCTGTGGAGGAATCAGCGACCAGCAGGTGATCGAGGCGCTCAAATCCGTCGAGACCTACCTTTTCAGGCGCTGGGTCTGCAAGGTTCCCACAAATGCGCTCAACAAGGTCTTCGAGACTCTGCACAGCGAGGTTTTGAGAGGCGTCAAAGACGGCGGTTCATATCCTGACGTGTTGAACAAAGTTCTCCTCTCCAAGGAGGGCAGCGGCCACTTCCCCGACGACGCCGAGTTCATTCAAGCGTTCGAAGAGAGGGACTTCTACAGGATCGCGAGCTACAAGTACTACCTCTTCGATCGTCTTGAAAACGGAGACAGCCTCGAAAGGGTCAACGTCGTCGACAACCTTCGCGATGAGTCTTTCAGCATTGAGCACATCATGCCCCAGACGCTTTCGACAAGCTGGCAGCAGGATTTGGGCGTTGAGTTCGCCGCAATTCACGCAAGGTGGCTGAACAGCATGGCGAATCTGACGCTTACCGCATACAACTCCAAATACAGCAACAGGCGCTTTGCCGAGAAGCGGGACATGGAGAACGGCTTCAAGCAGTCTGGCTTCAGGATCAACGGCTTCGTCTGCCAGCAGGAGGCCTGGGGCGAGGAGCAGCTGAAGGCTCGCAACGAGCTCATGAAGAGGAAGTTCCTTGAGCTTTGGCCATCCATCGAGTCCGACTTCGAGTGGGGCAACGACGCCTACGAGGAGCATGCCCTCGACGATGATTTCTCGTTCACCGGCAGGCAGATCGCCGCATACAGCTTCATGGGATCTCGCTTCACGGCGAAGACCTGGGTTGACATGATCTGCGGCGTGCTTTCCATGGTTTACGAGCTTGATCCAGTCGTCTTCCATAAGTTCGTCCCTGAGGGCTCGGACTTCCCGGGAAGGTATTTCTCATGGAAAGAAAGCGACTATTGCTTCAAAGTCGGTGAGGGAATCTACTTCAATCCCGGAAGCTCGACTTATGTGAAAATCGAAACGCTGAAGATCGTTTTTGAGGCAGCGGGCATTGACTGCTCAGAGCTTCTGATCGAGCTGTACAAGTCGAAGGTCGGGGATCCATCGTAGCTGCTGGGGCCTGTAGAGGCTTCTCTACCCTGCCTCCTCTGACATGCAATGTCCATGTGATCATTAGCTGCTATCGCAGTTTGCCGTGACCCACCTTGACCCGCTAAAACACCCTGCCCCGCCCCGAAATCCGTGACCCAGATTTGGCCCCATGGATTCACGGCGATTTTGAGACTGGGTGTAAATGGGACAAACTGGTGCGAACTGCGGCAAACTGGAACAAACCGGAGATAGTTTTTAACTATTGAGTTGGAATAGAACAGACGTTCGATATAATAATATAGTATCAGATAGCGGGCACGGTTTCAATCGAATCCGTGCCCGCTGCTGTATGCGTGCCCTTGCACGCCCAATATGCGCCGTAAAATCCGTCTTCTTCAACGTCAAAGTGAATGCGCTTCGTTTTTGCCTCTCAAAATCTTATTTTCACGATTTGCATTTTCATCCCGTTGTCACCGACCCTTGCGAGAAACCGGAAAAAGCCGCTGACAGAAGGGTCTCTCAAATCGTTGTAACCCAGCATATAGCCGCGACTTGTGACCTGCAGACGGCTGTTCCACGTGCCGATTTCCTTGGCGACATCCGAAACCGCAAAATATGCCCCCACATCCTTGATTTTTGCAGTCTTAAGCCATGTTTTTGCGATCATCTTTACTGCCGTCCGATTGGCAGCATCAAAGACCAGCACACCGCCGGGGAAAGCGTCCGCCATCCCCCGCACCAGTTCCCGGACCTGCTGGGTCAGAAAGTAATAGAACACTCCGGAGGCAAAGAACACCGCCCCGCCGGAGGCATCGATTTTGCCAAACCATGCGGTGTCTTTCAGGTCGCAGGGGATATTTTGTTCTCGATCCCCGGCGGGCAGCAGCTGCTGCCGCAAGGCAATCACATCCGGGAAGTCCAGATTGTAGATCTTGCATCTACCGTTGTCGCAGGTTCTGCCGGTGTTGTCCAGCCCGCAGCCCAGATTGACCACCGCCGCATTGGGGTGGTCTTTCAGGTAATCCCGCACCTCGAAAGCAAGATCACCCTGCCGTGTGGCCACCTCCAGCGCACCAAAGCGCTGCATCAGGCTGCGGGAGTTTTTCTCTGCCTCTGAAAAGTCGTAGTCGATCTGGTCGAGCAGACGAACCGCTGTTTCATCCCTGTAAAGGTTCGGGTACAACTCCGTACACAGCTTCCGGGAATACAGCGGGAGGATCAGCGTCTCCTGCACGGTGTTTTTCTCAATTTTACATTTCATAGGTTTCTTCCTCAGTGAATAAAAACTGTCATAATTGCCGCCAGCATAGCCGCTATGACCGTCATGCCTATCGCCATGTGCAGGATGGATGCAAAAATACCCGTGCTTGATGCCCCTACTTCCGCGCCGTGACGCAGAGCCACTTTTTCTTTTTGTGTATCTGCACCTCGTGAAAACCCGCCTGCTCCAGACATGCCTTTAATTCAATGTCCTTGTAGATGGTCATGCCGCCGATGATCTGCGTCCACCTCTCGTCCTTGTCCGTATCGCCATTGCTTTCGTTGCAGATAAGAATTGTCCCGCCTGGCTTCAGCGTCCGCCAGACCTCACGGAAGCATCGGGGCAAATCAGGCCAAAAATAGACGGTTTCAAAGGCCGTGGCAGCATCGAAGTAGCTATCCTCAAACGCCATATCCGCCACACTGCCTTGCAAGACGGCGCAACGCCCCTCCTGAATTGCAGTTCGGTTGAGCTTTCTAGCCTTCTCCACGCTGACGGGCGAATAGTCGACGCCCTTGACGACGCCATGCGGGCATTTTTTCAGCAGCCGTTTTATGTTCGCCCCGCCGCCGCAGCCGCAATCCAGCACCTTGGCATTTGGCGCAAGTCGTAGAAATCGAAGTCCCCACCGCGCCACAGGGCTGTGGCCCAGATTCATCATGGCAACCATAAGTTTTCCGCCGAGGCCCACGGGCTTGCGGGTGTTTTCAAAGAACGACATCTGGCCCCTCCGATTTCGTGCATTCCGCATAGGTCAACGGGAACGAGGCCTTCAGCACCGCGCTTTTCCGCACCGCCCAGCCGTTTTGACGCAGGAAACGCAGGTATTCCTCGATTGTCCATCTGCTGTGGAGGGGGAATCCCGCCATACTCATGAAAAAGGCTTTTGCCTTGCCGGAAACCGAGTTCCCCGCGTGGGTGAAGGTTGGCGCGATGAGCACGCCGTCGTCCTTCAGCACCCGCCTGATTTCGTGCAGGGCCTTTTCCGGATGCGGCACTATGTGAAGTGCGTTGGACACGATCACCACTTCGAAGGACTTCTGTGCATAGGGCAGGCGGAACATATCTTGTACGGAAAAGTGCAGCTTTGCGGATTGATTGTCCCGCTTTGCTTCAAGGATCATCTTTGCAGAGGCGTCCGTAGCCTCGATGCGCGCCGCCGCATCCACGACGCTCTTTGCGATAAGCCCCGTGCCGGTAGCAACCTCCAGCACGGTCTTTGCTTTCACCACCGGCCGGATCAGCCCATACATCTTCTCATACGCCGCCCGGTCGTTTCGCATGAAACGGTCATACCGACCGGCGTTCTTGTCCCAGAAACCCTCGCGTTCGTGCATGGCTGTCGCCCCCAAACAGTTAGAGCCATCTAACTATAACACACGAATCATGCAGTAAGATGAGGCTAACCTTCTTTTCTTGGCTAAGACGCATCTCTTCGGTTTTCGCTTATAACGGCGCGAATCAGATACTAGGCTGGAGCTGAAGAAGGAGCTTGGCGGACAGGTAGGTCGATACCGGTTCCCGGAACGGTGATCCAGCCAATTACACCAGGGCTCTAGTCATTGAGTGGGAATAGAAAATTCCTTAGTTATGGGGGTATTAATTTGATTTCCTTTAGGATACACCCCCATAACTATATGAATTGACCTGCTGACTCCAATGAAGATTGGAGGGTAACGGCCAGGGGCGACGGCCTAGCGAGTGTTATTTTGCGAGCTATGCGCGTTGAAAGCGACCTTTCGTGGTATAAACTGCTTGCCGGAAGCCGCGGCTTTCAGAGTACGGCTTACGTGTACGTTTAACCTCCGTGGGCGACGGGGTGCCGCAAGGCGTAGAATATCGCCCACCTGTAGGGGCCTGCAGCGATGCGGGCCCCACTTCGTATGAAGAGGCGCAACCGGTGAAGGTCGTATCCATCTCCCAGGACTTCTTCGACCTCGTCGAGGGCGACCGCGAGCTCATGCTTAAGCACAATCTCCCCTGCATCGTGGTGGTGAGGCTGCGTTTCCGCGGAAAGCGCAGGGACTTCGCCGTGCCGCTGCATTCCAACATCGCCCCCAACGTGCCCAAAGACCAGTACTTTGCGTTGCCACCCCGCCCCACGACGCGCCCCGGCTGTCGCCACAGCATCCACTACATCAAGATGTTCCCCATAACCAAGTCCTACCAGCGCCGCTTCAGGACCGAGGGCTCGGCCTACTACGAGACGCTCCAGCGCATCATCGACGGCAACACCAAGCGCATTGTCTCCGAGTGCCAGGCGTACCTCGACCGCTACGAGCGCGAGGGAAGGCCCCGCTTCGCCGTCGACATCGACCGTATCGTGGGGCTGCTGGAGGGCGAGAAGTAGGGCACCTCGGCTCAGTCTCGAGCCATGCGGAGTCGCTCCGCATTTTTGAACGCCGCGTGTGCGTCCCAAATGCTTGAGAAACAAGCTGTGAAGTGCAGTGGCTCGCCCGTGCCCGTGCATAGCCGTCACCATCAGCGTCTACGCGGCGTCGGCTTCAAGTGGAACTGGCCCCACTGCTGTATATGGTCTGCCTTGCTGCACATGGCGATCAATGCCCACGATGCTTCTGCTTGCGCTTCAGCTTCCGCTGCTCGAAGCGCGCCTCCGCCTCATCCGCGCGACACTGGCTTCTTGCGCGGGCCGATTCCCGCTTCATCGCTTCCCGCTGTGCTGCGAGCGCCTGTTGTGCCTTGGTGCTCACCGCGGGCCGCTTAAGGGCTTTCGCTGCCTCGCGAGCGCGTCGCTTGGGATTCTTCGCGGGCTTGCTTGTTTCCGTGGCCTCGTCACCGAAGAACGAGAGCTTCGCCCATTTGCTTGTAACGAATTGCAGGATTTCCTCATTGGACGGTTCTGCACCGAAGACGATGCGGGCGGCGCCGTATCTGCCGTCCTCGACATGCTCCGCCAGCCCGACCCAGAATTGGCCGTCGTGATATACGGTCAGGGTGGATGACACGCTGATCTGCATGGTTGGTTCCTCCTTTATGTAGATGACCATGCAGAGAAGGGACAACCAAGGAGGCAGGTTACTGATGCGGACTCCCGCACGCCCACGACTACCCGACGGGGACTGTGTTTTCATCTCTGGTGCCCGCATTGTAGCACGCGCGGATTTACGATGTTGATCGCCGGCGCCTAGGCGGAGATGAAGGCGGTTCGATCTAGGTCAAGCCGGTCGCTCGTTCATGAAGCGGCCGATTCCCTGAAAATAAAAGGCGCCCAGGAGGACACCTACAGGCTATCTTCGAAATACTTGGTTTGGGGCAGACGGAGGAAAAAATAGGGCAGAATCGCTCTCACGATCCCGCCCCGCAAATCCGAGGGTTTCTAACTGGCTCCATTATTCCGGGCTTCTCAGTTCTGTCATTGACCCAGGTATCACCCGTCTCCTATAGCGAGTGAATATAAAAATAGGGCAGAGTCGCTTGCGCAAGTCCGCCCCTAAAACCGTGAAGGTTTTGCTATCTGCAGGCTATTCTACCAACCCGAGCGATTCTGTCAACCTGCGAAGGAACTCGAGCGCGGAGCGAGCTGCGGCGTCGGGCCCCTTGTCGGGCAGCGCCTCGGTTTCTCCGTCGGCCCTGGCGAACATCTCGGCGAGCTCGGATGCGGCGCGCGAGCGCGAGGAGCCCTCGGGTACCAAGCCGGAGTGCGCCACGAGCACGGTCGCGACCTCCTGCATGGCCGTATTCCCCATCCACTTCCTCCTGGTCGCCTTGGGGATTCCCACGGCGGCGACCCTTCGGGAGACGCCACTGGACGCCGAGCCCCGGGCGGCGCCCCTCTCGGCGAAGCAGTTGATCAGGCACGAGCCGTGCGCGGCGCAGTTGCGGACGGACTTCACGCGCTTGAGGTCGTAGTGGGAGGCCTCGAGGCGCCTGTCGCCCCATCGCCTGGCGCAGAAGCGCACGAAGTCGATGAGGGTGCCGAACGAGGTGAGCTCAAGGAAGGCCCAGGCAGGCATGTCGCCGGAGTACTTCGCGTAGAGGCTCGAGCTGTAGGGGCTGCGGCCGCTCATCTTGAGCTCGCGCAGGCGGTACTCCCTGTTTGCAGTGGTAAGCGATGCCATGTAGTCGGCCACGATGGCGTAGCCGTCCTCTCCACGGTCCTCCATCTCGCGAAGCAGTGTCACCTTCTGGAAATGCTCGATGTCGAGCGTCATGCCGAGCAGGGCGTGGCGCAGCTCCTGGTCGAGCGTCGCGAGCAGGCGCAACTGGCCGAAGTCGAGGTCTACGTAGCGGCCGTCGCGCGGGCCTCCCTCGTATTTCGAGAAGAGTTTGCGGTAGGATGCGAGCTTGAAGAAGTTGCACTTGTCGCGCAGGTAGTCCGCGGCCTCTTCCTCGGAACACAGCTCGAAGGCTACGCCCTTCTGCTTGAGGTGCTCTATCTGCTGCTCGATCGTGAGGATCGGCTTCCTATCGTGGGGTTCGGCCATGCTCGGTCTCCTGTCATTGATTTGAGAATCCTATTCTACCAGCATGTTTGCCCTGAATCCTGAAGGCCCATTCGCCAACTCATAAGCAAGCCACCTGAGACTACTCACTTTGTTCACGAATGGCGAAGACCTGCGACCTGGGGTTTTGCAAATAGCGCGCAAGCCACCCGCGTTAATTCACTCGTTAATTCACTTGCGATTGCAGCTGGCGGCTTGCAGGCAAAAGGGCGGTTGAGTTTCAAAACGGGCGTTTTCGGCGATATCGAGCGTCCAAAGGCGACCCGCCGCGCACTTTGGGACAAAAACAAAAACTCAAAGCCCTGAGTTTGAAAAAAGTTTTTGAGGTTGTCCCAGCTTTTGTCCCCGAAGCCGACGAAACGCGACATCGCGTCATTCGGCGGCACGCGTTCCGTGTCGATGCCGAAAACTGGGTGTAACTGGAGTGACGGGACGGAAGAACCGACGCCATCGAGTGGGAATAGGACGACAGGGTTCTGACCTGCGATTTTGAGTGCCGCACTATGCCGCTGAGTTTCGTTTCGTACGAGAGTCATGACAAAGCCACCAGCGACGGAGATGAGTAAAAGCGATTAAAGAGCCTCCGTTCCCTGCGTTGGGACGGAGGCTCTTTCTTTGCCGTTTTACTCCCTTGTCTCCGTTCGGGGATTATTTCTTGCTCATTTAGGGCTATTCGCGCTGAAAGATTTTGACTAGCTTGGTGTCCTTTATTTCGTAGACAATGTCTGCGACGTTCTCGACCAGCCTCTTATCGTGGGAGACGAACACTATCGTTCCGGCATAGGCGCTCATCATCTGCTCGAGGGCTTCGGCGCTCTTGATGTCCAGGTAATTTCCAGGCTCGTCCATGAGCAAGATGTTGTATCTGCCCAGCAGCATCTTCGCGAGTAGCAGCTTGATGACTTCGCCTCCCGAGAGAACGCCAACGTCCTTTGTCAGGTCGCGCGGTCCGATTCCCATAGAGGCGAGGATGCCTCGAATTTCGGTCATGCTGTACTCGCAACCATCCTGCATGAACGAGATCGCAGACTGACGGGCGTCGAACTTGTAGCCTGTTTGCTCGAAGTAACCGATCTCTGCCTTGGGAGAGATGTTGATACCGTCGGCGCGTCGAGCGATTGCCTTCAGCAGGCTGGTCTTTCCTGTACCGTTGCCACCGGTGATGGCCACTTTGGCACCGAGCGGTATCTCGAATTTCGCGTGGTCATAGAGCATGCAGTTGCCGAAGCTCAAGCTGAAATCGTCTGCCGAGATGGGAAATTTACTATGCAGTTCCAGGGCCTTGCTCTGGCGGAACCGCACGGCGCGAATGCTATCTGGGGCCTCAATCCCTTCGAGCGCTTCGAGGCGCTTCTCCATGTCCTTAGCCGCCTGGTACATCCTCTTCTGTTTGGTGCCGGTTGCTTTCTGATGCCCCAATCGACCTGCATACTCGTTGCTTTTTTTCGCAGCCTTCCGCTTGGCGTCGACCTGCCGTGCTTTTTTCCGTTGTTTTTCGATGGCGGCTTCGAGGCGATCGCGCTCGCGCATCGCCTCTTCGTATCGAGTCGCCTGAGCTTTGCGCTCTTCTTCTTTCTGTCGCAGATAGTCGGAGTAGTCACCCCAGAATTCGGAAATACCGCCGTCTTTGAGCTCCCAGATCTTGTCTACCACCTGGTCGAGAAAATGACGGTCATGGCTCACGATGAGCAGAGCCCCATCAAATGCCTTGAGTTGTCCGACGAGAAGGCGGATGCCGTCTTGGTCGAGGTGGCTCGTAGGCTCGTCGGCGAAGATCGCGCTTGCATGCTGGGAGAGTGCAGAGGCAATCTTGGCGCGTGTTTCCTCCCCGCCGCTCATCGTCTCCTGCGCCACTCCGGCGACGTTGAGACGGGAGAGCATCTCACCACTGTCCTGAGCCGCATCAAGGTCGAGTTCATCGAGTTGGCCGATGAGGGCAATGCTGCCGAAGCGCCTGACGTCGGCGTCCGCAATGGTAAGATTGCCGCTCAGAATTTTAAGCAGGCTGGTTTTGCCTGCGCCATTGTCTCCCACCAAGCCGATGCGATCGTAGGAGTAGATTTCCAACTCTTCGATATCCAGGATATCGCGGCCGGCATATTCCAAAAAGATGTCTTTAGCTTTGACTATGAGTTCCATAGGTTGAACCGCCTTTTGTGTATTAGCCTTTTACTGGAAGCGCAGCCATGCCAAAAAATGATTGCTCACGTCGATTTTTCGCCTTTGCCCAATTGCCGGCGCGAGCGTTTTGACCTTGCGCAAGCCGGCAAATCCGAAAATGATAGTTGGCGACGAATAAGGAGCGCGATGTGGGATGTCGGCGCAATACCTCGTCGTCGCAAGGGCTTGAAGGCTGACGCGTGAACCGATGGCTGCCGCCTCTTTTTTTCGAATACTTGGGCTATTGAATCCGCCCGGTATCTCTTTTCCCCACGTTTCGGACGCTCGGAGCAAGCAGCATAGCCATCGCAAGCAGTACCATGGTCGCTCCAGAGCCGACGAACCATAACGGAGCTCCAAGCAGATCCGCAAAAACGGAGGGGGCCGCGAGGCCCATGGGCATGGCCCACGCCATGATGGTTCCGTAGAGGCCGAAAACGCGGCCTAGGTACTCAGGAGGTATCTGCTCCTGCATAAGGGCAGTCTGGGTTCCCGCGTACAACGGGGAGCATGCGCCCATAAGAAAGCTCGCCGGTAGGAAAACGGCGAACAGCGACGGGCCGATCAATCCGGATGCGATTGCGACGACGCCGAAGCCGGCGATCGCGGCGACCATGGTGAGCGACCTATTGCGGAACCCTCCCGTGGCCGCCAAAATGCCGGACCCAGCCAGCATGCCTGCGGAGAAAAGGACCTCCACCAAAGCAGCATCCCCCGTGCTACCGCCAAAATGTCCCAAGGTCATTATTGGGAACAATGCCGCGAGTGGGGAGAACGCGAAAGCGAAGACGAACCCGCACCAAAGAAGGGCGAACAGCCCCCTGTATCCCCTGATCAGCTTGTAGCCGTCCGAAATCTCAGAGAAAAGTTCTCGAACTTTATTGGAAAAGGACGAGCTGCGGTCGGCTTCGTCGAGTCCTCCTGCGTCTATCTGAGCGGCGAGGACAGCTAGAGAAGCGAAAAGCGCCCCCAGCACGTCGAGGGCAATCATGGCGGTAATGCCCGCCACAGGATAAATCACTGCCGCGAGCGCGGCGCCAAGAATGTATCCGGCGGACTGAATCGCCTGCATCACTCCCGATAGGCGAACGAGATGCTCTGGCGGGGCGAGATGGGGCGTGAGGGATTGGGAGGCCGGCGTGTAGAACGAAGTGCCAGCTGCGCGGAGAAACAGGGCGATGAGTATTGACCACGCAGGTAAGCTGCCGGCCAACGAGGCAATCGCCAAGGCGGCGCCCACCGCGGCAACGAAGAGGTCGGCGCCGATGAGAACACGTTTCAAAGGCAGCCTGTCGACAACGGCGCCCGCAAGGACTCCGAACAAAGCAATCGGCAGAAAGCCTGCTAACGATGCCAGGGAGAGGAGGGAAGATGATTCTGTCGTGAGGGCGATATGCCAAATGAGACCCATTTGGAGAATCAAGCTCGTCAATGTCGACACGAGCTCCCCGCCCCATACGAAACAAATCTTAAATTGCCATGAATGGCACAGCGAAACAGACCTGCGCCGAGAGGTTTCAAATATCATGGTTATGTCCAATCGTGAAATGGCGTGCAGAAAAACAGCGCGACGCCACAACAGCGCCGCTTTCTAGGCGCTCATCCACGTGCGGAAAAGACCAACCACGACACCCCTCCTTTGTTAATTCGGTCTGGCAAACCATGTAATATTAACGAGGCTTGAGTTTGCCTGTCAAGAATCGACCATCGGAAAGGGCAATCCTCTCTGGCCATTCGATTCCTTTTGTATCTTTGGTTGCATAGGTGACCCGCCAGGGCTATTACGCGTGGAAGAGGCGCCTGCCGAGCTGGCCGATGAGGCGCTGAAGATGGCCCTGGTCAGGCGAAACGATCCCAAGGGATGCGTACATCATTCGGATAGTAAGAATGTTGCCAGCAGGTTTTGCGGCAACCGCAAAGGAGCCGTATCCTGCAGCTGGAATCACGTTGCAGCATCCTGACCCGCATTCCGATTGGCGGACGGCCCGCTTCGGCATCCTGACCAGCACAGCGATCGAGCCTTGTCATTCCTTGGATATGCCGGTTGCTCGGGGCGGTCCCGACGGAGGCCCTCGCCTCCCCGGTCCGTGACCCAAGAAGGGCAAGCATGCTGATCTGCATGGCTGGTTCCTCCTTTATGTAGACGACCATGCAAAGAAGGGACAACCGAGGAGGCAGGTTACTGATGCGGGCTCCCGCACGCCCATGACTACCCGACGGGCTGTTTTTCATCTCCGATGCCCGCATTGCAGCATGAACGAATGTGCCTCGACATCTCTGCTGGCATGGTACGACTGGGATCGCACCTCGACGCATCCTTGCGCATACTGCCTTCCAAGTTTCGAAACCGGGAAGGAAAGTGTATGTGAGCGACGATATCGGCGCCGATTCGACGCTCGAGAGGGAGATTGCGCCGATTCTATCCATCGGGGATGCATTCCCGAAGATTCTCATCACTCGCACGAGGCATGAGCCCCATACCCGGGAGGGCGTGCTCGTGCTGAATTTCGCGAGGTGGCTGCTTGGCGGGTAGGGTTCTGAACGTCGCATTGGGATATCGCGCGACAGGGCACGCAGGGCTGTTTGTGCCCGCACGGGAAACGCCGTCGCCATGCGGGCGGCCTGTCGTGTCCGATTAGCCTTTTGCTAAACAGGCTTACGCCAACTCATGGGCAAGCCACCTGAGACTATTCACTTTGCTTATCGTTGACAAAGACCTGTGGCCTGCGGTTTTGTGAACGGCTCGTAAGCCACCCGCGTCGACTCACTTACTGTTGAAGCTGGTGGTTTGCAGGCTCAAAGGCGGTTGAGTTTCAAAACGGGCGTTTTTCGGCGATATCGAGCCTCCAAAGGCGGCTCTCCGTGCCCCTTGGGACAAAAATAAAAACTCAATACTCTGAGTTTGAAAATGGTTTTTGAAGTTGTCCCAGCTTTTGTCCCCGAAGCCGATGAAACGCGACGTCGCGTCATTCAGCGGCACTCACTTCGAGATGCCGCCGAAAACTGGGTGCAACTGGAGTGACGAGACGGCAAAACTATAACCACCGAGTGGGAGTAGAAAATTCCTTAGTTATGGGGATATAAATTTGATTTCCTTTAGGATACACCCCCATAACTATATGAATTGACCTGTTGACTCCAATGAAGATTGGAGGGTTACTGCCAGGGGTGGCGGCCCAGCGAGTGTTATTTTGCGAGCTATGCGCATTGAAGGCGACCTTTCGTGGTATAAACTACTTGCCGGAAGCCGCGGCTTTCAGAGTACGGCTTACGTGTACGTTTAACCCCCGTGGGTGACGGGGTGCCGCAAGGCGTAGAATATCGCCCACCTGTAGGGGCCTGCAGCGATGCGGGCCCCGCTTCGTATGAAGGGGGCGTAACCGATGAAGATCGTATCCATCTCCCAGGATTTCTTCGACCTTGTCGAGGGCGACCGCGAGCTCATGCTTAAGCACAATCGCCCCTGCATCGTGGTGGTGAGGCTGCGTTTCCGCGGGAAGCGCAGGGACTTCGCCGTGCCGCTGCGTTCCAATATCGCCCCCAACGTGCCCAAAGACCAGTACTTTGCGCTGCCACCCCGCCCCACGACGCGCCCCGGCTGCCGCCACGGCATCCACTACATCAAGATGTTCCCCATAACTAAGGCCTACCAGCGCCGCTTCAGGACCGAGGGCTCGGCCTACTACGAGACACTCCAGCGCATCATCGACGGCAACACCAAGCGCATTGTCTCCGAGTGCCAGGTGTACCTAGACCGCTACGAGCGCGAGGGAAGGCCCCGCTTCGCCGTCGACATCGATCGCATCGTGGGCCTGCTGGAAGGCAAGAAATAGGGCGCCTCAGCTCAATCCCGAGCCAAGTGGAACCGCTCCGCATTTTTGAACGCCGCGCACCCCAAATATCCGAGAAACAGGCCATGGGGTGCGGCGGCGCGCCCGTGCCCGAGGGAAATCGAGGGCTATTTCGACTTCGTTGTTCCGCCGCTCGAGGGCTTCTGGTGGCAAGACCACACCGATGGCGGGATCGATTGCGCGCGGAAGGACGGCTTCAACTTCATCTCGTGCATCCGTCTGCCCGATTTCGTCACTCGCGAGGACTTCGACTGGGCCGTTTCGGAAGCCGCCGCCAAAAAAGAAGCTAGACTTCTCGGCGGTCGAGCTGCTAAGGGTCGACGAGGGCCTTTGCGTTCAATGCATGCATACCGGGCCTTACGACGGCGAGCCGGCGACCATAGAGGCCATGCGAACATTTGCAGCGGAACAGAGCTATGCCCCCGACTTCTCCGAATTCCGCCTCCATCACGAGATTTACCTCTCCGACCCGCGCAAGTGCGCGCCGGAGAAGCTCAAGACCGTGATCCGCCATCCCGTCAAGCCGATTTAGCGAAACGAACGATGCCGCGCGCTCCGAGTGCTCGCAATTGCGGGCCGGCGACAATTGCACAGGTTGTCCAGTCTTTCGGCACGCATTTGCCCGAACCGATGGCGCATCGCCTTCTCAGTTTCGAAACTATAAAACTATTCGAGTTTCGAAACCGAGAAGGAGCGGATGATGGCATGGGTAGACCGCGACGCGTACATGAAATGGCTCTGGGCGCTCGAGGGCACCCGGGACATCAAGGTGATCACGGGGATGCGCCGCTCCGGCAAGTCCGAGCTCATGAAGGCGTTCTCGTCCTCTGTTGCTCGGAAGTTGCCGTGCCCTTTGAGATAGAGGCTAAAACTCAAAGCCCTGAGTTTAGCTTTGTACGAGAGCGATAACAAAACCGCTAGCGACCGTGGTGGGTAAATGCGATGATATCAGCTGGGCCTGCCTTCCTGATTCACGCCTTTGTTGAGTCAACGGAAAACAACTAACGAGGAGGAGCCTATGATTGGGCAAATCTATCATGTCGGATTGACCGTCAGCGACCTGGACCGTTCCGTGACGTTTTATCGGGATGTGCTGGGCCTTCGGTATCAGGGGGAGATCCTGATGGAGGGAAAGGAGACGGAGGCGATATTCAGGCGGGAAAACTGCAAGGCCCGGGTTGCTTATCTGAACGGCTCGGATCAGCTGCATATGCCGCCGGTGGAGCTCATCCAGTTCGTGAATGATGATGTCCAGCGCATCCCCATGGACCTCTTCACCACCTCCATTTCGGAGCTTTGCTTCTATACGGAGGATGCCGACAGGGCCTATCAAAAACTGGTGGAGCAGGGTGTGGAGTGCTTTTCCTCTCCCCAGGAATTTGATTTTAGGCAGGAGGGCTTTGGCCGGAGCAAGGCCTTCTACCTCCGGGACCCAGATGGAATCATACTGGAGATCATGCAGCCGCTGGAGAACTGATCTTCTGTTCTGGCGCGGATCGCGTCCTGTGTCGGGATGCGATCCGCGCGATTGATGCCGTGCCGGATGTGCCTATCCGTCCGGTCGGGAAGACAACATAGATATGCTTCCTATTTGGACTTTTGATAATCGTATAGTCCATGGTGGGCATTCCGTCGGCGATGGCAGTGGTGATGGTTAGGCGCTCGGTTTATCCCAGCGCCACGTCCAGCGCCATCATGATGCCGAAGCCCATAGCAAAGGCAAGCGTGCCAAGGTTGGAATGCTTGCCTTGGGACATTTCCGGAATCAGCTCCTCCACTACCACATATAGCATTGCACCTGCGGCAAAGCTCAGCAAATACGGAAGGGCCGGGACGATTAGCCCTGCGCCAAGAATGGTCAGCACGGCCCCGATCGGCTCTACGATGCCGGAAAGCACTCCGCCAACAAACGCCCGTCCCTTGCTCTCGCCCTCTGCTCGGAGCGGCATGGAGATGATAGCTCCCTCCGGAAAGTTTTGAATGGCAATGCCAATGGACAGCGCCAGAGCGCCGGTTGCCGTGATTTGTGTGCTGCCAGAGAGGGCCCCCGCGTAGACGACCCCTACGGCCATTCCCTCCGGGATATTGTGAAGCGTCACAGCCAGCACCATCATGGTCGTTTTTTTGAGTTGACTTTTCGGCCCCTCTGGCTGGTTGCTTTTAGCATGGAGGTGGGGAATCAGGTGATCCAGTCCCAGCAGGAACAGAATGCCGATCCAGAATCCGACAAACGCCGGAACAAACGACAGCTTTCCCATCCATGCTGCCTGTTCCATCGCAGGAATCAGCAGACTCCACACAGAGGCCGCCACCATCACACCGGCGGCAAAGCCGGTCAAAATGCGCTGCAGGATGTCGCTGAGTTGTCTGCGCATAAAGAATACGCAGGCCGCGCCCAGCGCTGTACCGAGAAAGGGGATCAGGATGCCGTAAACGGTTTGGCTCATGTAGTTGGCCGCCTTTCTCATATCCGTTTCTTTTTGTACCCGCAGTCGCAGTAGGGCCCGCCGGAGGCCAGGGTATACTCGCGCACAAAATACGTCACGCCGCCCGCTTCGCTCATGGTGTAGTCCAAATGGCACATGGCGGGTGTCAGGTCATAAAGTCCCAGCTCTTTCATCAGTGTGCAGATGCCGCACTTTGTAAAGCGCCCCTCATAGCCGCTGCCGTCCGGGTACTCGATGAAGTCCATATTCCACGAATAGGGGTTCCGGTCAGCGGCTTTCAGAGTGGCAGTGGCCTTCATTCCGGCAATATCCTTGGACGTGAACTTCGACTTGCCACTTTGGCGGCAGAACCATTTCATCAGCAGCGTCATCTGAGCTTTCTCATAGTAGTCGGTAAGGCTTTCCACATCGGGACGGCGTGGCATGGAGAGGACAAACGCCCCCAGCATGGCGCAGCCAATGATGTTCATGCTGAACCGATCGCCTTTTTCAAATTCGGGCAGCTTTGCGATGATCTCACGGTACTTCGGCTTGGCCTTTTCCGTGATCTTACGTGCGGTGTCCGGGTCGTAGCCCAGCACCGCCGTCAGCTGCGCTTGAAAGGACTTCGCAAAGACCGCCCACATGGCCATGGGCATTCCCATCCAACGCATCTCACTTCGCTCCTTTCCATTCTGCCAGAGTCCGGTTCATCCGCTTCTCAATGTCTTTCCGGGTTTGGCTGCACTCCTTGGAATATTTTTTTGCCGCCTGAAACGCCAGCTTTACAAACAGGCCGGAGCCAACCGGCAGCATGATTTTCAGCATTCCCTCAGGGAAAACGAAATGGGTGCCGTGAGCATAAAGCCATTTTGCAGCTGAGCGGGCAAGCCGATCCTCCGGATCGTCCCCGATCATGGCGATCACCGCGCAGCTCGAATCATCGGCGCACGGCCAATACGCGCCGTAGAAGCCGGAGGTCTCCACATCAAAGTGCAGGTGCTTCATTGCTTCCCTTCAAATCCGATCTTCACGATCTGCATGTCCATTATCCGGTCGCCAATTTTGGCAAGAAAGCGGAACAGACCGCTGACCGATGGGTCTTTCAGGTCGTGGTAGCCCAACATATACCCCCGGCTGGAAATACGCATATTCTCGCCCAACGGCGCAAGCTCACGCTTCGCGTCCGAAACGGCGAAGTATGCGCCCGCATCCTTGATTTCCGCATCTTTCAGCCACGTCTTCAGCATCAGTTTCACCGCCTTTTCGTTGGCAGTGTCAAAGACAAGCACGCTGCCCGGAAAGGCGTCTGCCATGGCGTGTGCCAGTGTCATCACCTGGTCTTTCAGAAAATAGTAGAACACGCCGGACGCAAAGAACACCGCACCGCCGGAGGCGTCGATACTTTCAAACCACGACGGATCGTTCAGGTCACAGGGAATGTTCGCTTCCCGCTCTCTGGCGGGAAGAAGCTCATTCCGGATTGCGATAACATCCGGAAAGTCCAGATTGTAGATCCTGCATTTGCCGTTGTCACAGGCACGGCCGGTGCAGTCCAGCCCGCAGCCCAGATTGACCACCGCTGCCGTGGGATGTGTTTTCAGATAGTGTCGCACCTCATAAGCAAGGTCGTTCTGCCGCATGGCGACCTCAAGCGCGCCGAAGCGTTGCAGCAGGCTGCTGGACTTTTGCTCCAAGGCGGAAAAGTCATAATCCAACGCGCTTACAAGTTGCCGCGCTGCCTCATCCCGGTACAAACTTGGGTACAGCTCTGAGCATTTTTTTTCGCGCATACAGCGGAATGATCAGCGTCTCCTGCCCCGTGTTCTTTTCAATTTTATAGCGCACAGTCATCCTCCTGTATCACGCCACACCCTAAGGTGCTCGTCCGCAAGCAGCGCCTTCTCAGTGTTGATGGTGTTTTCTCCCCGTCATACACAGCCAGCTTTTCGTCTTATGAATCTGGATGTCAGTAAATCCGGCCTGCTCCAAATGTGCCTTCAGCTCGGTATCTTTATAGATGGTCATGCCGCCAATGATATCCGTCCATTTTTTATCTTTGTTTGTATCCCCGTTGCTTTCATTGCAGATCAGAAACGTCCCACCGGGCTTCAGCACTCGGTAGACTTCCTGAAAGCACTTTGGCAGATCCTGCCAGAAATAGACCGTTTCGAAGGCTGTGGCCACATTAAAGGACGCATCCGTAAAACCCATTTGTGCCACACCGCCCTGACACACGGCGCAGCGTCCGTCCCGAATGGCGCGCTGATTCAGCTTCCGGGCCTTCTCCACGCTGATTTCGGAATAATCGATGCCCTCGACAAACCCCTGCGGGCAGTTCTTCAGCAATCTCTTGATGTTTGCCCCGCCGCCGCAGCCGCAGTCCAGCACTTTGGCATCCGGTGAGAGATGCAGGAATTTAAGTCCCCATGTTGCCACAGGTGCATGCCCAAGATTCATCATGGAAACCATGATTCTGCCACCAAGGCCTACAGGCTTGCGGGTATTTTCGAAAAATGACATTTTTGCGTCACTCCTTTTCCAGAGTGATGATTTTATTGGAAATGTTCCGCACGGCAGGCAGCTTGCCTAGCAGCTTATAGATCGGTGAAAACGCCGCCATGCCCTCCGTCAGGCGATCCGGCACAATGGTGCGGGCAATAACTCCGCTGTGCATGGCGGCATCCTTGTCGGCAAGGGAAAAATCGTAGTCCAGCTTCTCAATGATTCCCTCCGCTTTTGCACCGTGAATGACGCCGCGTCCCCGAGTCTCTTTCGCCCTTGCATAAACGGTTTGCAGCATGGTCTCCGGCACGCCGGAGAGCCTGATCTTTTCTTTCATGTCATAGTTCCTTTGATTTCACGCACTCTGCGTAAGCCAACGGGAACGAGGCTTTCAGCACGGTGCTTTTCTGTACCGTCCAGCCGTTTTCCCGCAGAAATGCCAGATATTCTTCGCTCGTCCACTTGCTGTGCAGCGGAAAGCCCGCCAATTTCATGAAAAATGCTTTGACCTTTCCGAAGATAGCGTTATCCGCATGGGTGAAGGTCGGCGCAACCAGAACGCCGCCGTCGCTCAGCACGCGACGAATTTCAGAGAGAGCTTTCTTTGGCTCCGGCACGACGTGCAGGGCATTGGCCACAATGATCACGTCAAAGCTACCATCCGCATAGGGGAGGTGAAACATATCCTGCACGGAGAAATGCAGCTTGGCGGATCGATTGCATCGCCGCGCTTCCGCGATCATCTCCGGCGATGCGTCCGTAGCCTCGATATACTTGGCGCTGCTCACGATATTTTTAGCGATCGAGCCTGTGCCGGTGGCCAACTCCAGCACCGATTTGTGCTGTACCACAGGGCGCAGCAGCTCGTACAGCCGCTCGTAAGCCGCTGCGTCCTTGCGCATGAAGCAGTCGTACCGCCCGGCGTTTTTATCCCAAAAATCTTGACTGTTTCTCATGATTTCATCCTCACAACAACATGTTAACTTTTTCTAACTCATCTGACTCGAGTTGTCTGTCAACATTTGAAGATTGGAGGGTAACGGCCAGGGATGACGGCCCAGCGAGTGTTATTTCGCGAGCTATGCGCATTGAAGGCGATCTTTGCTGGTATAACATGGTCATCGCCATCCGGCGCCTGTCGACGTGGAGCCGTAACGCGCCCACCCATCGAGCCCAAGAGCACCACCGAATTACCCTTTTGCATTCCTAACCAAAGGACCCCGTGTCGAAACCCCTTGAGCATAGGGCGGCATTATCGAGCGTGAGCGTTTTCGTAGGCCTCTTTGATATCTTCCGGCAAGCCGTCGGGAATCAGCGCCTTCAGCTCAGCCTCGTTGTTGTCCTGATTCAGCTGCTCGTAGTACCAGCACTTGAACTTCAGCATGTCCAGTGCGCGGTTCATGTTCGCGATCTCCGACTCCATGTGGGCCCTCCGTTCCTCGAACATGGCCTTGCGCTTGGGGTATGTCGAGGGGCCCTCCGCACACCATTCCATGAACTTCCGGATATCCTTGATCTCCATCCCCGCTATCTTGAGGCATTCGATGACCCGAAGCGCCTCGAGTTCCGTATCGCCGAATCGGCGAATGCCGGACGTTCGCTCCAATCCCGGGAACAATCCCTGCTTGTCGTAATACCGCAGCGTTGAGGCGGGCAAACCGAACATCTCCGATACCTGTCCGATGGTGTACATGGATCCTCCAAAAAATTCTCGAATTCATTCCTTGACCTAAAGTCAAGTTTAAGTATTACCTTTATTCTCGTCAATATAACAGGGAGTGCAAGGGGTTCCGTAATGCGGAAACAGATTTGCGCCTAAACCATCAACAGGAGGAAATCGATCATGGCAATTAAACAGACAGCGGGCAGGGATGCCCTAGGGGACTTTGCCCCCAAATTCGCACAGCTCAATGACGACGTGCTGTTCGGCGAGGTATGGAGCCGGGAGGGTGAGCTCTCCTTGCGCGACCGCAGCGTGGTGACGGTGGTGGCCCTAATGGCGCAGGGGCTGACGGACTCTTCGTTCAAATATCACCTGACGTCTGCAAAGAACAACGGCGTGACCAAGGCGGAGATAGCGGAGATCCTTACGCATGCAGCGTTTTATGCGGGTTGGTCCAAGGCGTGGGCTGCCTTCCGCATGGCGAAGGAGGTCTGGGCGGCCGACGATGCCGCCGACGCAAGGGCTCAGCACCAAAACGAGATGGTTTTCCCCATCGGTGCCCCCAACGATGCATTCGCGAAGTACTTTATCGGGCAAAGCTACCTCGCGCCCCTTTCCACCGAGCAGGTCGGTGTCCACAACGTGACGTTCGAGCCCGGCTGCCGCAACAACTGGCACGTCCATAACGCCAAAAGCGGCGGTGGGCAGATCCTCGTCTGCGTGGCTGGTCGAGGGTTTTACCAGGAGTGGGGAAAGCCGGCACAGGAGCTGCGCCCCGGCGACGTGGTCAACATCGCCCCGGGGGTGAAGCACTGGCACGGCGCCGCGCCCGACAGCTGGTTCTCGCATCTCGCGTTGGAGGTTCCGGGCGAGGAGACCTCCAACGAGTGGCTGGAGCCCGTGGGCGACGATGCATACCTTAAAGCGACCAACAAGGAGGCTTAAGCACCGTCGCCCGTCCGCGCCGCCGAGAGCAGCGCGCCCAAATCTGCCTGAATCGCCTCTGCCTTGCTTCCAAGCTGCAACGGAGCCGAGCCGTTCGAGATGTTGACGCTCAACAGGTGCGCATCCGGCAGCTTTGCGGTCATGCTCCAGAACGGGAGCGTGATGATGCCGGGGGTCATCTCGCCTACGCCGAGCTCCAACAACAGCACGCGGCGATCGCTGTGCTCGCACACAAAGCGTTCGTATCGTCCGAGGCTCTCGCGCCAGGCCGCACCCTGCAGAAACGTGTCATCGCGCACCCACGGCACAAGCTGCCAGCTGCAATGCGGGCATCGGGGGATATCCTCGCTGAGGACCTCGAACCCCGCCATGCCCGCGAGCATGCGTTCGACGTAGGGGCTCGCGTCGAAGAGCTCGTCACAGCATGGCTGCTTGCACTGAAGGTGCGCGAAGCTTCCCTGATAGTTACAGGTTCTCTCGTCGGGAAACGTCTTCTCGGCCTGGGTGTCCACATTGGTGCTCAGGATGAAGTAGTCCTTATGGCCGATGAGGGACCGCAGGTCGAGATAGGGCTGCGAGGCCGGCTCGCGCAGCATGAAGTCGATGTATCGCGCGTAGTAGGCCCATTGCTGCTCGAGGCTGGGGTAGAGGTAGTAGAAGCCGTCGAAAAGGCTCTTGAAGCCAAAGGCTTGCTGCCAGTCCGTCATTCCGGCGCGCGCCATGCCTGCGCGGTTATAATGGTTGAACCCGGCGGCGCTTGACATGCCCGAGCCGATGCCGACGATGATGGCGTCGGCATCGTCGATAAGGCTTCGAAGCCTATACGCTTCCCTCTCTAGAGACGGCATTGGGCAATCTCCTCGAAAGCCGGGGTCATATCGCCGTCAACGAGAATCGTCTCGCACGATGCATCGGGCGCCATAGCCTGGCTGTAGTTGAACACGATGTAGGTGGCGTGCTCGCAGACGTTCGCGATCTGGGCGAGCATGTGCTTTATGATGCCGTTGCGCAGTCCCACGCCAAGTTCGAGGATGGCGACCCTGCCGTTGCGATGGGCTTGCACAAGGCGCTCGAGCTCCTCGAGCTGGGCCGTGGCGAGGGCGTCTGGATGGGCGAGACGCCGCTCGTCGATCGACGTGCGTATGCTCCCCTCCGTCTCGAGCACGCGCTCCTCGTCGAACCCGGCGCGCGCGAAGTGCCCGTCGATGTTGCATGTGACCACGAAGGTGTCGGCGTGCTCCGTAAGACGCCGCAGCCCGTTCATGAGCGAGCCGGGCTCATATTCGAGATACTCCTTTTGATGGAACCGCTCGGCCCATCGGCGTCGCACGCTGGCATCCGGGGAAGCGAGCCCCTGCAGTATGCAGCCGATGCCGTCTGCCTGGGCGAGGTCCCCGTACGCCTCTTGGTAATGAGCATCGGCGCAGAAAAGGTTGAGCTCCTCCGCCATGTCGAGTCCGTTGCTAGCGCCGATGATGACAAGATCCGCTTCGGCTAGCGCCCTGCCTATGCGAACTGCTTTCGCCGTCTCCATGCGCTACCTCCCCAGCGTCTTGCGCACGTCGGCGAGCACGTCGGCGATGTCGGCGCGAACGGCGAGCCCCCGATCCTCGATCGCGCGGGGGAGAAACTGCGTCTTGTTGTTTACGGCGATGTAGCTGGCCTGCGGTAACTGCGCCGTGAGGGCCCAGAACGGCTCCTGGATAAACGCGGGCGTCATGCGGCCCACACCCAGCTCGAGGAAGAGGATCCTCTGCCGTGCGTGCGCGTCGAGCCAGTCGGACACCTTGCGGTACTGCTCCTCGTAGAGTTCGCCCTGCAGGAAGTTGCCGTAGCCGCGAACCCAGGGGAACGCCTCTGCCCCGCAGTGCGGGCAGCGCGGCACGAGCTCTGTCGGAACCTCCAGACCGTCTCCCATGGCCTCTACCATGTGGGAGACCGGCTCGACCGCGTTCCACACCTCGTCGGTGCAACAGTGGGAGCACTGAAAGAAGCGGTGGTCGCCTTGGATCTCTGCCACTTTCTCCCAGGGATAGAGCTTCACAAACTGCGTGTCCTGGTTGGTGGTGAGCACGAATAAATCCTTCTCGGCGAGAATGGCGTCGAGGTCCCTGTAGGGCTTGCGCAGCGGGGCGTTGAGCGTGGTGTCGAGGAAGGTGGCGAGGTATCCCCAGCGCGCCTCGGCGGTGGGCCAGCGGTAGAACGACCCCTCGAAAGCGCCCTTGAAACCGTAGCGCTCGGCGAATTTGCCGAAATGCCTGCGATAGGTTGCGTTGTCCTCGTAATAGAAGTCGCCGCCGCCCGCCGCGGAGAGCCCAGAGGCCCCGCCCACCAGCACGCAATCGGCTTCCTCGATCATGCGGGCGAAGTCCCTGATTTGCTGGTCGTAGGGCTCGGGCTCGCGGTCACTCAGCTCATAGGGCGTGCCGCCGCTGCGGTAGGCGGCCTGAAGGGAAAACGATTGGTTGGTGAGCTCGATAACGAGCTGCTCGTACAGGGTCACTGGATACCTTCTTTCAGCTATTATAAACAGGTGTCTATAAAAAGTATCCATGTCGATTTGCTTAAGAGCAATGAACAGCTTCGGCCTGCTGTCGATAAACGAGCGTTTACCGGGCATTGTCGAGCATTGCAATTGGAGGGGTAATGGAAGCGGGGAAGATCGATCGTCGCCGACGCTATACACTCTCGGTCATACGGGAGGCGTTCTTCGCGCTGCTGGCCGAGGTCGGCTTCGCGAAGATGACGGTAGCGGATATCTGCCGCCGCGCCGATATCAACCGTGGCACGTTTTATCTGCACTACGAGGACAAGTTCGCCCTGCTCGACGCGCTTATCGACGAGGCCTTGGCGGCGGTGCCGCCGCTCGAGGGAACGGAGGCGGGTGCCCTCTGCCAGCGTCCGCCGGCAAACGATGACTATTATCTGCTCTACTCGGATGACGACGCGTACGCCCGGGTGGCGCAACGCGTCGTCGAGCGCGGCGCTGAGCAGATGGTTCCCTCGATCATGGAGGAGACCGGGCTTTCGCGCGAGGACGCCTATCTGCTCTTCGTTCACAACGTCCAGGGAAATCTCGCGGTCAACCGCCTGCTCGGTTGGAAGCGGGGACCCGAGTTCGCCCACGCCCAGGAGTTGCTCAGCGCCTATTCCGAAGGGGGCATGCGGGCGGTATCGGCCCCTTGCAGATTAATCGCGAATTAGAACATGATGGCGTCGTCGGCCGTGAAGGCATCGAGGGATCCCTGCTTGACCTGAATGCAGACGTATGTGATCCCCGAGTCGGACGCGGCGCGGAACTGACGATGCGCAGCGGGGGAAATGCGCAGCCAGTCGCCGGCCGCAAGCTCGATATCCTCACCGTCGATCGTGACCGAGCCTGCGCCCTCGAGCACGCCATAGATCTCCTCGTTTTCCTTGTGTGCATGGACGAACGGAACGCCAGCGCCGGCGGGAAGACTGTTGATACTCACCTCTGCCCCGGTAAGCCCGAGCACCTCGTGCAGCTCAACGCGGCTCTCATTGCCGATGTGGGTCTTTGCATAATTAGCCATAATGGTTCCTCTCTTGGGGTTGATTTACCTTGCAGGCATCTCCTGCGTGAGATATATTCAACGCGAAAGCGCATGCAAATACGAGTACGCACATATTTGTAACTGCGTGCCTTTTTGTGAAACCGGTATGGTCAAGGAGGTTGGGTCTCCCATGATGGCGAAAGAGGAGCTTCCGGAGTGTCCGGTCGCAACGGCAGTAGCGCTCATTGGCGGCAAGTGGAAACTGCTCATTATTCGTAACTTACGCGTACGCCCTTGGCGTTTCAACGAGTTGCGCCGCAACCTGGAGGGGATCTCTCAGAAGGTGCTTACCGACAGCCTGCGGCAGATGGAGGATGATGGGCTGGTCTTTCGCCATGACTATGGCGAGAATCCTCCCCGCGTTGAGTATGGCCTTACCGAGCTCGGCCGCCAGATGATGCCCATCATGGACTCGCTGGCAGACTTCGGCGCTTATTACAAGACAATTGTTTCGTAGCAGGCACATCGCTTAGGGGGGCGGAGCGCGGCGACGAGTACGATGGCAGTTCTCCCGTGAGGTGCGTCGCTTTCGCAGAACGTTGGTGGTGTATAGGCAACTGTAGACAAAGTGCTCGGACTCGGGTCCGAACGTCCCCTCCAGCGACCCGCTCGTGCAGCTCGTCGCTGCTACGCGGTATCCCTCTTACAAAACCGCAGGTTAGTGCATTCGAGTTACTCGAAGTCAAGTCTAATTGATGGCTCGGCTGGACGCTAGATAGCCGTCATATGTTCCGACAAGCATGACGACATATGCATTGTCATGCTTGTCGGGAATTCGCTTGCGTTCAAATCGTCGTTGTGAGCAGGGTGCCCAAATCGGCCCGTATCACCCGAGGCCCTCGCGCCACGCCGCGCCCTGCAGAAACGTGTCGTTTCGCACCCACAGCACGAGTTGCCAGCCGCACTGCGGGCATCGGGGGACCTCCTTGCTGCGGACCTCGAAGCCCGCACTGTTCACGTGGTTGTAATGATTGGCGTGAAGGCGGCCGTTGGAAAGAGGCTCATTTCTGTGGGGAAGAATCTTCTCGGTGAGTAAAGCTCGTCGGAGCGGGGATGAATCTTTGTCTGCGAGGTACGAAATGCTGGCTAGCGGTTGCGACGCCTTGTTGCGGAAGTGCCAACTGCTACAACTACACCACCGGTAACACTCAGGGCGACTGCCATCGCACCGTTGTCGCCCGTCGCGGGTAGGGTGGTCCCGGCTGGTTTAACCGCCGCTACTGCCTTGGTGGAAACGGGATTTGCCGCGGGCTTTTCTGCCTCGGGCTGCGGTGTGGGCTCGGGCTTGGTTTCCGGTTCGGGTTTTACCTCTGGGTTCGGTTTAGCGTCAGGGCTGGGCTCGGGATCGGTCACGTCGGTTGCAATCAATTGCACGTCGCTGTCGAAGACGCAGCGGATGTAGTAGTCGTGCCGCGTTTCGCGCATAATCCCCTGGCCGCTATCGTAGTCACGGTCAACGTGTGTGCCAAGGAGGGTTGAGCTGGCGAGGTTTAGTCTATAAGGGATTTGGTCGTCGGCGTAGCCGCCTGTAAAGACTACGGTTGCTCTTACGTGATTGTCGATCATGGTCAGCGTAATAGAGACGCTGGCTTCTTTGGGGTTCTCGGTTTTTATAAGGCTTTTGGTATCGGTGTCGACCTTGAAGAGGTGGATGGTGTCGTTAAGCCCGTAGCCGAAATCCTCGGGTTTGTCGGGGAAGTCGTATACAAACGCCTCATTCTGGACCAACATGAAGGCAGGAGGGAGCTCCAAGTCATAGTTATGGTCGACAACGGTGGTAGCTGTGAAGTTGCCGTCCGTGTTGGCTTCGCTGCGGGTGATGGGCGTTGCAGCATCGGGTTCGGGCGTTTCGGCCGCTAGTGCCGAATTGGGTAGCAAGAGCTGCCCTGACACAAGAATAATCGCTCCGAAGGCGACTGCTCTAACGCCCACATGACGCTTGATGCTGCGGATAAACGAGCTGGTTCGATCGTTCTGGGTTTGTGGTGCATGCTGTCCATACATAAGGCGTTCCTTGTTCGTAGGCCGGTTTCCGCGGATCTATATTGCGCCTGGCCGATGCGGCTAGGCTCATTCACGCGAACGCTTACGCGAGCAGGGAGAAAGCTCAAGTTAATTTTCCCACAGGCGATACTTTGCGAGCAACGATTTGCTGTTCAATTCTCGGAGAGAGTCAAGACGGTCGAGGAGTTATCAGGCAATGAGATTATGTCTAGAGAACACGAACGAGAGATGTGGTCTGCGGACGACTGAATAGCTCCATCTGTTTTGGTTACAACGAAATGTGTGCCGCGCGCCTGCGGCATGAAGGAGGGAGATTCCTATGAATATCGTTGTATTGAGCGGCAGCCCGCGTAAGGGCGCCAATACCGACACCATGGTCGAGGTGTTTGCCGAGACCGCGCGTGAAGGCGGCAATGCGGTCGAGGTCGTCCGCGTTGCCAGCAAGAAAATCGCTGGTTGCCTGGGGTGTCAGTATTGCTTCGCCCACGAGGGCACTTGCGTGCAGAAGGATGACATGGCCGACGTGATCGAGTCGCTGAAAGGCGCCGATATGGTTGTCTTCGCCTCGCCTATCTACTGGTTTGATATCACCGCGCAGGAGAAGGCCGCCATCGACCGCCTGTACGCCTTCGGTGCCACGGGATTCCCGTTCACCAAGACGGCCCTTTTGCTCGATAGTCACAGCGAGGGTGTCTATGACGCGGCGATCGTCATGTACAAGTCAACCTGCGCATACTGCAAGTGGGAGGACCAGGGCATTGTCACCATTAGCGGCATGACCGAGCGCGACAGCATGGCCTCCTCGCCCAAGTTGAAAGAGGTGCGCGAGCTCGCTCGCAAGCTCGCCTAAGGGTAAGAGGAGCGCATGGCAATCAGCACAAGCGGAAATGCTTGCTGCCCTTACCAAGAGGATTGCTGATTGCCATGCAACGATGCTCCCGCGGACAATTCCGGTGTGCTAAAACGCCTTCTCGTTCAAGAATTCCCTGAACGCGGGGATGTCGAAGCCGACGAGGCCACGTCCACGTTCCCCGATAACGCCGTCCTCGAGGAGGCGGCGTTTGTATTGGCTTGCGTAGTTGCTGGCGACGCCCATGCGTTTGGCTATCTCCGAGACCCTGCTGGGGCCAGAATCGGGCAGCATCGCGAGCAAAAACTCAATGTCTTTATCGGAAAGCTCCTGATAGGTCGTTTCGAGAATTCGATCGCGCAGCTCCATGCGGGCAAGCAGAGAACCCTGCTGTACATCAGGTGCACTGATTTTGGGCGAGTTCTCCGAAACATCCCATGTGCGATATCCGACGAGCTGCATCATATAGGGAAATCCGTCGACGGCCTTCACGGCATCCTCGAGCGCTTCTGGCGTGATTGAGCGGCCTCCGGCCTCAACGGTTTTGCGGAATGCGTTTGCAATTTCAACGTCAGTGATTCGTCCCAACTGATGATATTGGGAACGCCTGAGGAACGAGACGGAATCGTTACGCAGCAACGCCGATACTTTGTAGGGCAGTCCTGCCATGAGTAGGGCAACTTTTTTACCTTCGCGTACAAAGTGCTGGTAAACAGAGGCAAATTGAAGCATTTCTTCGAGATCGACGGTGACTTCATCGATGGTGATGAGAAGTCCGATGTCATGTTTTTCGAGTTGCTTAAAGATGCCATTCATGCGCGTGCGCCAGTTGCCCTGAGCCTCTTGAGCATATGTCCAATCGATGCCCACTGGGCCAATTTGAACACCGTTTATGCGCGCGTGAGGCTGTGAGAGGTAGCTATCTGCGGCTTCTTTGGTTCGCTCGATAATATCTTCGAGCATGCCTGGCATGGCGGAGACATTTGCTGCGATCCAGTCGTGTTCAAGCGCCGTTTCTGAAAGGAGCGAGAGAAGCGCCGTCTTGCCCGTTCCCCTTGCGCCAGTAAAAATGGTCGACAGGTTGGGATCTCCCGGGCCATTGATAAAGCCACGGTTGATGTCACGCAGAATATGCTCGCGACCCGCTAGAAAGGGAGGGACGCTTCCAAATGTTGGGGTAAAGGGGTTCTTGCTGTACTCCATAGTAGCTCCTTTGCAAGTTTTGCTAATTTTTGCAAGTTTTGCTAACTTTTGCAAGTTTTGCTAACGACTGACCAAAGGGCATCGAAGCAGTGACGCTGACATTTTTTACGCAGAAAAATAAGCAGAAATCAATTTATCTGCGTTAAAAAATAGTTGAGAAGAAAAACGACGAGTCCCGGGCGCAATGCCGTTGCGTTCCGGGCCTCGTCGCTTTGCGAAGTATCTAACGATCTCGTTGCCGTCGTCCTAGTCAAACAAACTCGGCATGTCGTTTTCCTTCATGAGGGCACCGGCTGAGGGGAGGCTCTGCGCGGTGAACTTCTCAGCCGAGACGCCGGCGCCAAGAATCTCCTCGGTCGTGCCGACGGTGGTGACCGAGCGGCCCTTCTTGGCCGTAAAGGCCTGGACGCCCTGCGTGTTGGTGGTCGTCTTGGTCTTGAGCAGCGACGTGTTGAAGTTCATCAAACGATAGTCGCTCGAGACCAGCGCGATGTCGCGATCTTCCTTGAGCACCTGGGCATACAGCAGCTTGCTGCCACCGTAGATGGCGTTCTTCAGGCGTTTGCGGTTGGTCTTGGTGGCGTATCCGGCAAGCGCGACGCGCACCACGCGGCCGTTCTCAAAGACAAACAGCACGTCGGCCTTGTAGTCCTCGGGGTCGATGACCCAGATCACACTCTCGTCGGGTTCCATCTCAAGATCGGTCGGCAGGTACGAGCCCAGCTGGGCCGACTTGGTGTCCTCAAACGCTGCAACCTTGCACTTGTACACCTGGCTCTTGTTGGTAAAGACCAGCAGCTCGTGGGTGTTGGAGGACGGGAACTCGATAAAGGGCTTATCGCCGTCTTTGTACTTGAGCGTGGTGGCCTTTTTGAGTACGCGGTCCGTCATCTTCTTAAGGTAGCCATCGCGCGAGAGCATGATGGTGACCGGGTACTCCTCGACCTCGGGCTCCAGGCTCACCTCGATGACCTCATGGGGCTCAATCCTGCCCGTGCGGCGCGGCATCACGTACTTCTTGTTGACCGCGGCCAGCTCGTCGCTGATGACTTTCTTGATGTTCTCCTCGCTGGAAAGGATCTCCTCAAGCTCGGCGATCTCGCCCTCGAGCTTGGCGATGTCCTTGGTGCGATTGAGGATGTACTCCTCGTTGATGTTGCGGAGCTTGAGCTCGGCAACAAACTCGGCCTGGGTTTCGTCGATGTCGAAACCGCGCATAAGGTTGGGCACGACCTCGGCCTCGAGTTTGGTGCCGCGGATGATGGCGATGGCCTTGTCGATGTCGAGCAGAATCGCCTCGAGGCCGTGCAGCAGGTGCAGGCGCTCGGACTTTTTGCCCAGGTCAAAGTTAATGCGGCGACGCGTGGACTCAATACGCCACTTGACCCACTCGTGCAGGATCTGGCGCACGCCCATAACGCGAGGGTAACCATCGACCAGCACGTTGAAGTTGCACGAGAATGAGTCCTGCAGCGTGGTCGAGCGATAGAGCTTGGCCATGAGCTTATCGGGGTCGACGCCGCGCTTAAGGTCGATGGCGATGCGCAGGCCCGAAAGGTCGGTCTCGTCACGGATGTCGGCGATTTCCTTGACCTTGCCCTCCTTGGAGAGCTTGACGATGCGCTCGATGATGACATCGGTTTTGGTGGTGTAGGGAATCTCGTAGACCTCGATGATGCGCTCTTCGGGAATCCAGCGCCAGCGGGAGCGAATCTGGAAGCTGCCAAGGCCGGTCTCGACGATTTTTTCCATTTCCTCGCGGCGGTAGATAATCTCGCCGCCGGTCGAGAAATCGGGCATGGGCATGTATTCGAGCAGGTCGCAGTCGGGATCTTGCAGGTAGTGCATCGTTGCGGTGCAGACCTCGTTGAGGTTGAAGCCGCAGATGTCGGACGCCATGGCGACGCCGATGCCCTTGTTGGCCGAGACGAGGATGTTGGGAAACGTGGTAGGCAGCAGACGCGGCTCCTTCATGGCGCCGTCGTAGCTGTCGACGAAGTCGACCGGGTCCTTGTCGATGTCTTTGAAGATCTCGGCGCTGATGGGGGAGAGCTTGGCCTCGGTGTAACGCGAGGCGGCGTAGCTCAGGTCGCCCGAATAGTACTTGCCAAAGTTGCCCTTCGACTCCACGAAGGGGGCGAGCAGTGCTTCGTTGCCCGTGGCCAGGCGCACCATCGTCTCGTAAATCGCGGCGTCGCCGTGCGGGTTGAGCTTCATGGTCTGGCCCACGATGTTGGCGCTCTTCTGGCGCTCGCCCTTGAGCAGGCCCATCTTGTACATGGTGTAGAGCAGCTTGCGGTGCGAGGGCTTAAAGCCGTCGATCTCGGGGAACGCACGCGAGACGTTGACGCTCATGGCGTAGGGCATATAGTTGACCTCGAGCGTCTGCGTGATCGGCTGGTCGGTGACCTCGGAGTGCAGGCCGATGACGTTCTCGGCGTTGACCTGCTTTTTCTTTGGCTGGTTCTTCGTCTTCTTCTTTGCCACGATTTCCTCTTGAACTTCTTATGGGCCGTCGTTATCGATTTGCTGCTATTGCAGGTCCAGCTGGTCCAGGTATTCCTTGCCGTGCTCGGAGATATGGCGCTTGCGGCCCGCCTCGTCGTTGCCCAGCAACAGGTTGAACATGGTTTCCATCTTGGTGACGTCCTCGGGCTCCACCTTGATCAGGCGGCGCGTCTCGGGGTTCATGGTGGTGAGCCACATCATGTCCGGATCGTTCTCACCAAGACCCTTGGAGCGGTTGATGGAGCACTTCTGGTCGCCGATCTCCTTGAGGATGCCGTTCTTCTCGAGCTCGGTGTAGGCAAAGTAGGTCTTCTCTTTGCAGTTGATCTCGTAGAGCGGCGACTCGGCGATATACACGTAGCCCTCGTCGATAAGCGTGGGCACCAGGCGGTAGAGCATGGTGAGTACGAGCGTGCGGATGTGGTAGCCATCGACGTCGGCATCCGTACAAATGATGACCTTGTTCCAGTTGAGGTTGTCCAGGTCAAAGGCACCGAGGTTCTTAATGCGTTTGTCCTTGATTTCCACACCGCAGCCCAGCACGCGCATGAGGTCCATGATGATGTCGGACTTAAAGATGCGCGGATAGTCCTCCTTCAGGCAGTTGAGGATTTTGCCTCGGACGGGCATAACGCCCTGGAACTCGGCATCGCGCGAGGTGCGAATGGCGCCCGCTGCCGAGTCGCCCTCTACGATGTAGATCTCGCGACGGCTCTTGTCCTTGGAGCGGCAGTCGATGAATTTCTGCACGCGGTTGGCCATGTCGGTCTTCTGCTGCAGGTTGGTCTTGATGCTCTGGCGCGTTTTCTCGGCATTCTCGCGCGAGCGCTTGTTGATGAGCACCTGCTCCATGATCTTATTAGCGGCGTCCTTGTTCTCGATCAAGTAGGTCGAGAGGCGCTCCTTAAAGAAGGCCGTCATAGCCTGCTGGATAAAGCGGTTATTGATGGCCTTCTTGGTCTGGTTCTCGTAGGACGTCTGAGTGGAGAAGCAGTTGGTCACCAGCACCAGGCAGTCCTGGACGTCCTGCCATTTGATGCCGCTCTCGTTTTTGTTGTACTTGCCCTGTTGCTTAATATAAGCATCGATGGCGCTGGTCAGAGCGCTACGGGCGGCCTTCTCGGGCGAACCGCCGTTCTCGAGCCAGGAGGAGTTGTGGTAGTACTCCTGCATCGTGAAGGTGCGCGAGAAGCACATGCATGCAGTGATTTTTACATTGTAGTCGGGCAGGTCTTCACGGTCGCGACCACGGCGGTCGGCCTCGATAAAGAAGGGCTCGGTAAGGTAGTCGGTACCGACCTTCTCGAGCACATAGTCCTCGATGCCCTTGGGGTAGCAAAAGTCCTCTTCGGAAAACTCGCCATCGTCGCCCTCGATGCGCAGACGGAAGGTCACGTTGGCGTTGACCACGGCCTGACGGCGCATGGTCTCGCGATACCAATCGTGGGGAATGCTAATCGAGGTAAAGACCTCAAGATCGGGGCGCCACTTGATAGTGGTGCCGGTGCGGTTCTCGTCGCTAGGCTCAATCTCGAGTGCCTTCTTTTTGGCGCCGACGACCTTGCCCTTCTTAAAGTGCAGGGAGTACTTGTTGCCGTCGCGCCAAACCGTGACGTCCATGTATTCGGAGGCGTACTGGGTTGCGCATGAGCCCAGGCCGTTGGTGCCGAGCGAGAAGTCGTAGTCGCCGCCCTGGTTATTGTTGTATTTGCCGCCGGCGTAGAGCTCGCAAAAGACGAGTTCCCAGTTAAAGCGTTTCTCGGAGGGGTTCCAGTCGAGCGGGCAGCCGCGGCCGTTGTCCTCTACCTGAATGGAACCATCGCGAAAGGCGGTAAGGGTGATGAGCTTGCCGTAGCCCTGGCGCGCCTCGTCAACGGCGTTGGACAGGATCTCGAAGGCGGCATGCGCGCAGCCGTCGAGCCCGTCCGAGCCAAAGATGACGGCGGGGCGCAGGCGTACGCGCTCCTCGTCCTTGAGCTGGCGGATGCTGTCGTTACCATAGTTTGCGGTGTTTTTTGCCATACTCGCTCTCTCGGTGCTCCTTTGCTGCGTTTAAGTCATATAGATAGTCAAGGTAGCATAGCCCAGCCCACAGACGATTCCAACCAACACGAAATCCATCGAACAATCGTTCGGTTAGATAATGAATGCTTGGGATGCCGGTGGGGCCTGTCCTATTCAAACATCTGCGGCAGGTCGATGAAGACGGTTCGATCGCTTTCGTCAGCTTCGAAGCCCGAACGGGAGAAGAATCCGTAGCGATGGCACTTGAGCCCCGTCGTCTCGACTTGAGCGATTTCCTTATCAACCATCTTTTGAGTGATGGGAGATTTGCGAAACTTTGCTTCGTAGAATGCGTAGCCCTCGGGGTCTTGCGTTACCACATCGAATTCGCCGCTCGTTTTGTTTGCGGGGTCGTCGTACCAGTACTTGCCTATGGCGTCGAAGGCTGGCTCGACCATGCCGGATTTGTTTTGTCGTACGAGGTATTGGCGACAAATTTCTTCGAACATATGCGGGACGTAGTTTTCCTCGAAGTCTTGGGCAACGTGGCGATCATAGAAAACTTCTGGGTCGAGCAGCTGGCGCGCGGAGGTATTGCGAAAGACGTAGCGATAGTAAAAGAGCGAAAGCGGGTCCACTACAAAGTAGCCAGACTTGCGCTTGTTCGTAGGGTCGTTGATGGGCGCGCGCTTTTGGACGATCTCGAGCGATATGAGCTTGTCGAGCACGTCCGCCATGGCGGGGCCGCTCGAGACGTGTGACTGTGCCAGTATATCTCCCCAGCGTGAGTAACCTTGTGCGAGAGCCCCGAAAACTTCGTTGGCGTTGGTCATCTTTGAGATCTCGGCGCTGAGATAGGACGGCACTTCGTTCTCTAAGCGGGCTCCGGGTTCTGTGACGAGCTCGATGATGTTGTCGCGCACGCTTTGGGATTGATCGATGAGGCGATTGTAAAAGGGAATGCCGCCAAAAACACTGTAGAGCCGCACCTTGTCTTCGGGCGAGAATGCGGGATAGAACTTCGCGGCGTCAAAGTAGTCCATGGGCTTAAGCTCGAGCGTAAGGTCAATTCGCCCGTAAAGGGGGCTCGCATGTTCGATGAGGGATTTCATGATCTCAACGTAGGATCCGCACAGAACGATGCTTAAGCGTGAATCTTCCCTATGGGTGTCGATTGAAGTCTGAAGGATACTGTCTAAGCCTTTAACCGCATCTCTCAAGTAAGGGTATTCGTCGAGAATGAGTACGATGTTCTTGTCCTTGGCTTGGACAAACAGAAACTCGATGAGTTCGCGGATGCCTGTGAAAGCGAGCGGCGGAAAGCCCAGCGCTTCAGCGGCAAGGGCGGAAAGGCTTTCAAGGTTGTCTGCCTCGGAGGTTTGGCGGCACTCGTAGTAGACCGTTGTGGTGTCTGCCAAATCGGTTAGTGCCTGCTTGATGAGTTCGCTTTTGCCGACGCGACGCCTGCCGTAAACGAGAACATTGCGCTGCTCGGGCGCCTTGAGCGCCTTCTTAATGCGGGCGAGTTCACGCTCCCTGCCGATAAATTCCACTTACTCGGTTCCTTCCGACTCGGTTTTGTCCGAGTTAATTGTATCGCATGAATAAGTTTATGCTCGAGTTTACTCGGACGAAACCGAGTCGGTTCTGTCCGAGTAAGTTTGAATAGCGAATCGAAATTGTTATGTCCACATGGCGATGGCGAACATGGTTTCCATAATGACAGATATAGTTGACATCTTGTGAAGGATGCAATATATTTCTGTCATGTTGCAACGGATATCTGTCCACATTTACGAAAGGAACTCCATGCCGGGCAAAAAGAACCTACGCATGAAGGCGGCACGCGCGGCGGCTGGCCTTTTGCAAGCTGACTTAGCCCAGGCCGTGGGCGTTACGCGCCAAACCATCGGCCTTATCGAGGCGGGCGGCTACAACCCCACGCTCAATTTATGTGTAGCGATCTGCAAAGCGCTGCACGTGACGTTGAACGATCTGTTTTGGGAAGACGAAACCGACGCCGACCCTAATACTCTTTAGGAGTTCACTATGAAATATGAAGATCTGAAAATCGTGCAAAAGTGGCGTGAATATGCCGGCCCAAAGGATGAACGCCTGGAGGCTGAGAACGCGAAGATCTACAAGATTGGTTTCGTGCTGCTTTCGTTTGGCATGTTGATGATCTTTTTCTACCAGTTTATAGCTCGACAGGTTGCGTGGGTTCACAGCGACGCCAGTGAAATGCCGCATGGCTTTGCAACGCCGTTCGAGGCAGCCATGTATTTGTGGCTCGTTCTCGTGATGTTGATTTGTGCAGGACTGCAAACGCGGAAGGGCTATGTCGATACCAATCGTTTTGGGCAAACCGAGCATCTTCCTGTTGGATATTTCCTGCTTGTCAGCGGTCTTAGCGGCGCCGCGTTCGCGCTTGTTATTGCCGCGATGCGCTGTGTCGCTGAGGCGCAGATCGTATCGCTCGAAAGCGTCTTTTGGTTGGCGAACCTGGCCACGGGCGTGTTCTGCGGTGCGACGATCTTCGCGGCCACGTTTGCTGTCCTGTGCGCAACGTTTTTCACGGCGAAAAGACGCCGTGCCAAGCTCGAGGCAGAACTCGACTCCTCAGACGACATTTAATGTGCAATGGGCTGGCTCTGGGTATCCAGAACCAGCCCATTTTGATGTTCAATGAGCCGAGTCGACGTCTCTCACAAAAGTAACTAGGAGCTAGCGAGTCCTATCCGAATTGTCCTCATTGGCGGTGTCTTTTTCGACCGCCGTGCGGCGGGCGCTGTAGGCGACGAGGCCGGCGCCTGCCGCGGCGAGTGCTGCAGCGGCTGCCGTAAGGGGGACGTTGCTGTCTTTGCGAGAAGGTGCCCCGTGGCGGTAGTGCCGTTCAAGGGTCAAAATGTCCAAATTGATCGAGCGAAGCGCCGGGTTCCGGAACGCGTTCGATGCGCTTGGCAGCCCGGTCGCTAACGCAACATATGCGCGACCAGCTCGGCGCGTGTGCCGATGCCAAGCTTTGCGTATACGCCGGATAGGCGGTTTTTAACGGTGCCCGGCGATACTTCCATGTGGCGTGCGATTTCGGCATTGGTCCATCCGCGGCAGGCGAGCATGGCCATGGTGAACTCTGTGGTCGTTAGATCGTCGGCCACGTCCTCGCCCGAATCGGGATTGTGGATGCGCCGCCAGCCGTAGCTGAAGCGGTACGTGATCTCGATGATGCGCGCGAAATCGTCAGGGTATTGCGATTTTAGGCATGCCTCGATGAGTCCCTGCAAAAGGCCGTGGTGCTCGCCAATGAGTTCGATAAGGCCGTCGGGGCGCGCAATGTTCCAAGCGGCTTCAAAATGCGCTTTTGCGGCGTCGACGTCTTTGAGACTCATGAGGGCCATAGAAGCCGACAAGTGCAGGAATAGCTCCGAGATGGGATAGCTTCCCTGTTTCATAATCAGGGCGTTTTCCGCCATGCCCAGGCTGCGGCCGTATTCGCCGCGCAGATACAAGGCGTGCGCCATCACGTAGCTGGCGAACAGGCGCAGGCCTTCGGGCAGGTGCGCCGCAAGTGGATAAAACTCTTCGGCAGAATACGGGGAAGGCAAGTGCAGCAGGACGCTCGCGGCGGAGGCGAACAGGATATGCATGGCGTGGACGGCAGGCGATTCCTCGTCAGGTGGCGTATCGAGGATGCCCGCGAGGCAACGGCGGGCATCGGCGATACGGTTGAGCGACAGACTGGCATATCCGCAGATAAAGCATGCGGAATAGCGCAGCGCGGGGTCGGTGGCGTCGAGATAGGGGCGCGCCGTCTTGGCGGCGAGGGTGGCCTGTCCGCGAAAGTACAGCGCTTCTGCCGTGGCGATGGTGCGTGAATCGGGGTCGGAAATGCCTGCAACCGCAGCGTCAATCTGCCCCGGCACAAAGGCGGTGCACATCAACGGCATGGGAACGCATGGGTAGCCATCGCAGTCCATCTTCCATCTCCCAACAGCTGGCAACAATAGCAGCAATTGTACTCCTGTTGCTCGGGACTGGAATTGTTGGGCATTGCCTACGATTATGTCGAACGCATAAAGGAAGAGTCTATTGGCGATGCTCTCAAGGTGGCTACCGAAGCCAAGCTGACCTCGATATTAGGAAAAATTGCCACCCCTGCAAAAAGCTCTGTCGCAGTGATGGGAAACGCATCTTCTGGGCATTCCGGCGTCTCCAGCTAGCGCTGGACTGCTGCTGTCGCCTGCGCGTTGGCGAGCGGGGCGTGGGGACCGTCCGGCGACCAGCGGTGACGGGCGAGCCCTGCCGCGTGCGTGGGCCTCCATCGGCGTAGACCCATGACCCCTATGGCATCGGAGAAGTCCACCATCGCGTCCAGGACCTTACCGTCCGGCACGCCCAGCCTAGCGGCTCCCTTGAACCCAAGGTTGAAGGGGGGTGTTGTACAGGGCATATGGGGCCGAGTGGAAGTGGATCAAAAGAGCGTTACTTGACGTTTCATGCATAATGCCAACCGCCCCGCGATATCACGTTCGCAGCGCGCAGGGGCCGGAGAATCTTCGCGATGAGAGTTGACGTCTAATACCTTGCATCGTATAGTGTGTATAGCATAGTATATGACGAGAGGAGGTGTGCGGATGGAGGCACAGATGAAGCGCGGCTTCCTGGAGGCCTGCGTGCTCGCGGCCGTCTCCGGCGAGGAGTCCTACGGCTACCAGATTGTGAAGGACGTACCGGCGAGCATGGGGCTCACGGAGTCGACGCTCTACCCGCTGCTCAAGCGCCTGGAAAAGGCCGGATGCATCACGGCGCGCTCCGCCGAGCACAACGGGCGGCTGCGCCGGTACTACCGCATCACGGACGACGGGCGAGCGCGCATCGAGGAGTTCCTGGCCGAGTGGCCGTCCGTACGGGAGATTTACGCATACGTTGAGGAGGCGCACCATGACGCGCGATGAGTTCCTGGGCCGGCTGGGCGAGCTGCTCTCCTGCCTTCCGGCCGAGCAGGTGGAGGAGACCAAGGCTTTCTACGCGGAGGCCATCGCCGACCGCATGGAGGACGGTATGAGCGAGGAGGAGGCCGTGGCCGCCATGGGCACGCCCGGCGAGGTGGCGGAGGCCACGCTCGACGACCTGCCCGCCGTGCCGCGCGCAATCGCGAGGACGCGCCGGCGCAGCACCGCGCTGCTGTGGGTGCTGGCCATCGTGGGCTCCCCGGTGTGGGTGCCGCTGCTCGCCGCCTTCGCCGCCGTGGCCGTCACGGTCTATATCTGCATCTGGGTGCTGGCGCTCTGCGTGTGGATCGTCGCGGCGGCACTCGGGGGCGCGGGCATAGTTGGGCTCCTGCTCGCCGTAAGCGGCGTCACCATCGGCCACTTCCCGTACGCCCTCGCCTCGGCGGGCGTGGGGCTCGGCCTCGTCGGCGTGGCTCTCTTCGTTGGTGCTGGCGCTTGGGCCGCCTCAAAACAAATTGCGCGCCTCTCGGCGCTCTGGGCGAGGAAGGCCGCCTCGCCCTTCTGGAAGAACAGGGGCGAGAAAGGCGGCGCTGCCGCGCACCTCGCAGCGTAGAAAGGAGTGAGTACCATGACCAGCGCGAAGAAGATCTACCTCGCCGTGGCGGGCGGGCTCGTTGCCGCGGGTGTTGTCCTCGCGGGCATTGGCTTTATCGCTTCGGGCTTCGACCCGGCCGTGTTCACAACCCACATCGACACGCGCGACAGCACCATCGTGCTCGGCGGCGTCGAGGTGGACGAACACGAGAGTATCCCGTTCATCAGCCAGCTCGCCAATCTGGGCGAGATCGACACCTCCGGCGTCGCGGATCCCGCCGCGCCCTAGGCGCAGCGAGCCCGGGCGCTCTGCCCGCCAAGCTGCGTAAGCCGGCGAAACCCGAACCTCAACCTCTACGCAACTGGCCCCAAGCCTGCGCCGATTCGCTCTCAGCGCCGCGCGGGGGCCCGTGACGCATGCCCAAAAAGGTACGAGGAGAAAGGAACGCGATGACGACAACCACGCCCTTCCGCCTTCACGGGGTCACGCAGGACCGGAAGCGACTGGGCCGTGCGGTGGGGCTGTGCTTGGATTGGCTACACTGATATGGACAGTTCCGTGAGGGGCGCGAGAGACGGGACTCTGGGGAGATCTTCGAGGAGGAGTGTCTCGACTGGAAACGCGGGTTCAGTGGAGCAGGAACCTAATCTCTGTCTCTCTTGCTTTTTTGATTTGTTGAGAAGCCGGCATTTGGGGGCATTTTGGATAGCGAACAGTTCAAACAAGAAGCTGAGAAAATAGAACAAAGCCTGAGTGCCTTGAGAGTCGCCGAGCGCAATGCAGTGATTCCCTTCATGAACGGCGACTTTACCCAATGGGATCTATATCTGGCATCCTCCTCTGAGTATGCGATGAGACTGATAGACGGATTCATCTCCATGCTCGAGTCGAGGAATCTTGTTTGCGTCGCCCAGCTTCTCCGCGCACAGGTTGGAGTCTGCCTGCGGACATTCGCATTATTCGCCGCCGAAGACCAGGATGACTTTCTCAAGCAGGTGTTTCAAGGTGTGCCTGTGAACAAGCTGAAAGATTTCTCGGGTGAGAAGATGTCCGATGGAAGACTTCAAGACTTACTCGAGAAGTTCGATCCAAAGGTAAAAGATGTATACAAGGTGACGTCTGGATTCGTCCACTTCTCCATTGATATTCTGCCGAGCATGGGTGTGCCTGGGGAGGGCTATGAGGTCGAGTTTAATTTTGGAGCCGAGCCCAACGAGAGAAACAATGCGCCTCTCGTGGAATGCGGCAAGGCGTTCTGCCACTATGTCGACCTGCATCTCCAGATGCTCCATAAGGTGATTGCTTCGGATGAATGGTATGCCGATCGATTCCGTATCGATTCCGATGGTCCTGCAGACGAGGCCTCGAAAAGCGAGAAGGTGTAGGTCGAACGCATTGACGCTGCCTTGACAGCATCCCGATATGATAACGAATGGGAGGTTCCCTGCGAAATGTGCGCCTCTGTATATTCTCGCTAGGACGCCCTCGACCGATAAGGCATCGTTGAGTTCAATTTGAGTTCAGCTCGGGTGCCTGAAAATCGCCCAACTCTGATAAAAGGGGAGACGACGGTACACCACGTAGACGAGAGGCTATGGAAGTGCACGATTTGATTATATTGGCGCGCTAAACCGCCCCGCTGCCCAACTTGAACTCCGCTCACGCGTGTATGGGGCTGCGAGAGGTAACGGCCTGCGGCCTCCTTTGTGTGCTCGATGATATCTTCGAGCATGCCGGGCATGGCGGAGACATTCGCTGCAATCCAGCCGTGTTCAAGCGCCGTTTCGGATAGGAGCGAGAGGGGGGCTGTCTTGCCCGTTTCCCTTGCACCCGTAAAGATGGTTGACAGTTTGGGCCTCCCGTGTCTTTAGCTTTTACCGCGCTAGATGCCTCATGGAAACTGTTGGACTTTAATCAGACAGACCCAGCATGTCGTTTTCCTCCATGAGGACATCGGCTAAAACCGCAACACCTATGCTTGTTTAAGCAAACCTCCTGATAGTCGTGGAGCTGCTGTAGCCCGACATGCAGGAGATCGCTCGGCTTAAACACCGGATGCCGCATCCGCGAAACGAGTTGCGGTGCACCCTGTTCCAAAAGGCTGCCAAGTACCATGGCGTGAGCGTTGGGGTAGCCATCATTCAGCGTGGATACATCCGGATGCGCATAGATCCAGACGATTCCAACGTTCTCGTATTTCCCGTGCAGGTAATCGAAGAGGGCAAGCGACACCATACAGTTGCCGCCGACGGTCACGACTCTGTCGGGGTTTTCTGCCGTAAGCTTCCTCTGCGCATCCTGAATCCCCGCCAGGACTTCGTCCTCGGCATAGATGCGAACTGTCTCCCATTTCTCATGTCCAAGTTTTGGGACGCGTTTCACAATGTCGAGTGGGATTCCTGGACAGTCGGATCACGTGGTGGCCCCCTTTGAGAGGGTCACGAGCATCACGGTCCCGTTCTCGGAACTTGTTTCGACCTCTACCGTGCCACCGTGAAGCGCTGCAATCTCCCAAACGAGCGCTAGTCCGAGTCCTGCGCCGCCGTATGCCCTGCTGCGGGATGTGTCTAGACGAAAGAACGGCTGGAAGATGCTCTCTCGGTACTGCCTGGGTATTCCCGGGCCCTGGTCCTCGACTCGCAGGAACACGTGGCTGTCGTTGTCGCAGATGGAGACGTTGACAGTCGAGTCGGGGCGGCTGTAACGGATGGCGTTTTCGACCAGGTTAAACACCAGCCGATAGAGGAGCGTGTCGCTCCCGATTACTAAAGCGTCTCCAGCACAATTGAGGGCTATGCCCTTATTTTCGGCAAGTGGCGCAAGGTCGGTGAGGACCTCTTCGGACAAGGGGCCAAGTTCAACATCGTCCTCGCAAGGAACGCTGCGGAGCTCACTCATCTCGAGCAATACCTTGGCCATTCGAGACATGCGCTCGGTTTGTTCTTGTAGCAGGCCGAGCAGCTCGGCTGTTTCGGGTTGCAAATCGGAGCGCTCGGAGATGAATAGCTCAATCTGTGCTTGCATAAGGGCGAGCGGGGTGCGCAGCTCGTGTGCGGCGTTGCCGGTAAACTGACGCTGTGCAGAGAACCCTTCGCCAAGACGGGCGATCATGTCGTTGAAAGAGGCACTGCATCGTTGTAGCTCGGTGGGCGCATCTTCACTGAGTCTGATTTCGCTTAGGTTGTCAGGCTGCACGCGCTCTACCTGGGCGGCAAAATCCCGTAGCGGTTTGAGTGCACGCCCGCTCGCAAAGTATGCCAGCGCGCCGCCAAGGAGTGTGACTCCAGCCGTGATGCACCAGGCTGTCGTGCCAAAAGATTCCTGTGCATCGTTTACGACGATCGTGACCTCGTCATCGAGGGCTGCTTTTGTTGGGTCAAACACCTGGGGCGAATCTTCGCCGGTTGCGTTAAAGGCCGAGATGTTACTGCCGATGGCATCCATGTAGCGCATGCCCGTATAACCGACCAGGCAGTTCGTCAGCACGCACGCTGTGCACGTGAGCAGCGCCGTCATAATCGTTATGCGCCATTGCAGCGAAAGTCTTTTCATTCGCTATCCTCCATAACGTAGCCCTCTCCAATCCGATTGCGAATCGGGTCGTATCCCAAAGCGCTGCGCAACTTTTTTCGGAGCGACGAGATATGAACGCGGGTTGCGTTGCTAAAGCTGTTCACGCTGCAATCCCAAACGTGCTCTATAAGCTCCTCTTGGCTTACCGGTCGCCCCTGATTAAGCATCAGGTATTCCAAGATTCCCGTTTCCTTGCGTGTAAGAGATAAGGCCTCGCTGTCCACGGAAGCGATGCGCGCCTTGGTGTCAAAGCTGAGCTTTCCGCAGGTTAAAACTATGTCGCTTTGTGTAAAGCGTCTTAGGGTAAGGCTGCGAATCCTTGCCGCAAGTTCGTCCAGATGAAACGGCTTGGTAAGGTAATCGTTGGCGCCGGCATCGAGTCCGGCGACTTTATCGGATACTTCGCCACGCGCGGACAGAATCAGCACCTTGGTCTCGCAGTCGGTTTTCCTAAGTTCCCTGAGTACGGTCATGCCGTCGATACGGGGAACGTTGAGGTCGAGTACCACGAGGTCGAAGGCCTCAACGTTCAGTAAGTCGAGCGCCTCCTGTCCGTCGTGACAGCAGTCGACGCTGTACGCCAAGTTTCGCAAGCTGCGCGCGATTGCATCACACAGCGCCCGCTCGTCCTCGACGATCAAAATACGCATAACAGTCTCCTTGCACATTCCAAATCGCGCTTAACACGGATTTTATAGTCGATATGGTCCAATGGTCACGTAACGAAAGGAGTGGTTGGGTTGTTCAAAGCGGTAAAACCCGTGGTACAGGTCGCTTTGTTGATCGTCGGAATTGCCATGGTGTGCTTTGGTGTTATGCGTGGCGAGGCGGATGCCGTGCTGGCCAAAGCGATTAGGCTGTGCTTGGAGTGTATCGGAATTGGATAAAAGAAAAAACACCGTTTCGCATGTTTTGGCCAGATTTCGCGGATTCATTCAGGCGGCGGCAACGCTCATCACCAACATTCACCTGCCGAACTTTGCCAAAGGCGGTATCTATCAGGGCGCGGGAAAAACAGTCTGCGTACCTGGACTTAATTGCTATTCGTGCCCCGCGGCATCGGGTGCGTGCCCCATCGGGTCGTTCCAGTCGGTAGTAGGTTCATCCAAGTTCAACTTTTCTTATTACGTTACCGGTACGCTCATTTTGCTCGGCGTGCTGCTGGGACGCTTTGTATGCGGCTTTCTGTGCCCGTTTGGCTGGCTGCAGGAGCTGCTTCATAAGATTCCCGGCAAAAAGCTTTCGACAAAAAAGCTCAAGGCGCTTACGTATATCAAATACTTCGTGCTGCTGTTTGCTGTGGTATTGCTGCCTGTGCTGGTGGTCAACGACCTGGGGATGGGAGATCCGTTCTTTTGCAAGTACATCTGTCCCCAGGGTGTGCTCGAGGGCGCCATTCCGCTGGCGGCTGCCAATGCCGGCATTCGATCTGCGCTGGGGCAGCTCTTTACCTGGAAACTTGCCGTTCTCATTGCCGTGGTAGTGCTGAGCGTTTTGTTCTATCGCCCCTTCTGCAAATGGATTTGCCCGCTCGGCGCATTCTATGCGCTCATGAATAAAGTATCCCTGCTAGGGATTCGGGTCGATGCATGCAAATGCGTCTCGTGCGGCAAGTGTTCAAGGGTTTGTCAGATGGACGTTGATGTGGTCCGCGCGCCCAATCATGCCGAATGTATCCGGTGCGGAAAGTGCATCGGGGCCTGTCCTGTCGATGCCATCAGCTATCGCTATGGCCTGGATGTGTCGGCGGAAAAGCTTCCCTTGACCGCCGATAAAAAGTAAACAAGCTTCGACAAAACGGAGGAATGACTATGAAGCTTTCTAAGATTGCGGCCCTGTTTATGGTGCCGGTATTGGCCTTGTGTCTTGTGGCATGTTCGGCGCCCGGTGGCAATGTGAGCGAATCTGCGAGCTCCGATCCTAAGATCGCAGAACTCACTGCGCAGAAGCCGGCCAATGCCGACGAGGCCGCCGAGTTGTATGCGAAGCTCATGAAAAAGGAGAACGATATCCTTTCGAGCGATAACGCGCTGTGGGAAAAGGTATTCAATGCGGCAAATAAAGACTCGGTAATGATTGAGGACGGCAGCAATTACGGCGATTTCCTGCTCAAGACCATCGACGGCGCCAAGGATGAGTTCACGGCGGATGAGCTCAAGACGCTCAAGGCCGGTGCACAGCAGATCAAGGAGATCGAGGATAAGCTCGAGAGCCTGGAGAAGGAGTTCCCCGGCTGTGGAAGCACGCCGAGCGCAGGCGAGAGCGTCGATGCTTCGGCCGCTGGCATGACGGCTGGCGCCAATGCTTCGAACGAGGCGACGAAGTTCCCCAGCTTTACGGGCAAGGACCTGGATGGCAACGACGTGAGCAGCGACGAGCTGTTCTCTAAGAACAGGGTCACCGTCATGAACTTCTGGTTCACCACTTGCAAGCCGTGCGTGGGCGAGCTGGGCGATCTTGAGAAACTGAATCAGGAGCTTGCCAAGAAAGGCGGTCAGGTCGTGGGCGTCAATTCCTTTACGCTCGATGGTAACAAGGGCGAGATTGCAGATGCCAAGGACGTGCTGAGCAAGAAGGGCGTGACGTATAAGAACATCTGGTTCAAGTCGGATAGCGAGGCCGGTAAGTTCACGTCAAATATGTTCTCGTTCCCGACAACGTATGTCATCGATCAGAATGGCAACATCGTAGGGGATCCAATCGTGGGAGCCATCAGCTCCGCCGAGCAGCGCGCAGCACTCGACAAGCTTATCGACCAGGCGATTGCGAATAGCGAGCAGTAGAAAACGCGTAAGGCATGGCGAGGATCGTGCGCCGCCGTGCGAAGTAGTCCGCTCCCTTTCAAGATAAGCTCCACCATATAGAGGTCCCGCTCGGGACCTCTTTTTTGGGCGCCGTCCCGTTCGTTTTTTGGCGCGGTTCCCTACATTCCTCACTGGCGCCGGCAAAAAATGGGGATAGAGTAGGACAAACGCGTCGAATACGAACGGCGGGGGAGAGCGGGCGAGTGCGCCCGCGTGGGAGAGGTTGCCGTCCATGTTGGAGCTCAAAGGTATTTGCAAAAGGTACGTTACCCAGTCGTTTGCGCAGGTGGCGCTCGACAGCGTGAGCCTGTCTTTTCGCGATAACGAGTTCGTGGCCATTCTGGGCCCCTCGGGCTCGGGCAAAACTACGATGCTCAACGTAATCGGTGGACTCGATCATTTCGATTCCGGCGACCTGCTCATCGACGGCATCTCGACCAAGGACTTTCACGATCGCGATTGGGATGCCTATCGCAACAACCGCATCGGCTTTGTGTTCCAGAGCTATAACCTTATCCCACATCAGACCATCTTGGAAAACGTTGAGCTGGCGCTTACGCTCACGGGTGTGGGCCATGCCGAGCGCCGCCAGCGTGCGCGCGAGGCGTTGGAGAAAGTCGGCCTGGGCGAGCACGTTAACAAGCGCCCGAGCCAGCTTTCGGGTGGACAGATGCAGCGCGTGGCGATTGCCCGCGCCCTGATCAACGATCCCGAGATTGTGCTGGCGGACGAGCCGACCGGCGCTTTGGATTCAACGACATCCGTACAGGTCATGGATCTGCTCAAGGACGTGGCGCGCGACCGCCTGGTCATCATGGTCACGCACAATCCCGAGCTGGCGTACCAATATGCCACACGCATCGTCAACCTGGCGGACGGCAAGATCACCGACGATTCCGACCCCTTTGATGTAGCAAAGGCCGCGCGTCGCGAGGCCAAGCCTACGCGCAAAACCTCGATGAGCTTTGTGACGGCGCTGGGGCTTTCTGCTCGAAACCTCATGACCAAGAAGGGCCGCACGGCCATGACTGCCTTTGCGGGCTCGATTGGCATTATCGGTATTGCGGCGATTCTGGCGCTGTCCAATGGCGTAAACGGCTACATCAAAAAGGTCGAGGAGGATACGCTCTCGAGTTACCCACTCACCATTTCCAAGCAGGATTACGACCTGTCGTCCATGATGGGTGGTCAGGGGGCTGCGGATGATGACTCGCCTGAAAATGTGGATTCGTCCGACGACAGTGCCGGCGGCAAGGCTAAGGGAACCGATAAAATTCCCGTGGTTACGGCCGTAAAGGATATGTTTGCGAGCGTTAAGTCCAACGACATGACGAGTTTTAAGGCATGGCTCGATGCCGGTGGCGACGGAATCGATAAAGAGGTCAACGCCATTCAGTACGGCTACGGTGTATCGCCGGTTGTCTATCGTGTCGGCAAGGGCGATGAGAAGCCTGTCCGGCTGGTGCCCAACGCCATGACCGAGGCCATGAGCGGAGGCGCGAGCTCGGCGGCAACGGTGAGCATGGAATCCATGGGAACCTCGGTCTTTAACGAGATGATTGACGACCAGAGTCTGCTCGACAGCCAGTACGATGTCGTCGCCGGTCATTGGCCCACGTCCGCCAACGAAGCCGTGATGGTGCTTTCGAGTCGTGGCACGGTGGGCGACTACACGCTCTACAGTATCGGCGCGCTGGATATCAATGAGCTCAACGATCTGGTAAGCAGCGCTATGACGGCTGACGGTGGGGTCGAAACGCCCGAGACCGGCACCGACTTTACCTACGACGATGCGCTGTCCACGACGTTTAAGGTGCTGTCGCCGGCCGATGCGTATCGCAAAAACGAAGAGACCGGCATATGGACCGATATGCCTGGCGACACCGACTTTATGGCCGCCAAGGTTGCCGACGGTATCGACGTGCACATTGTGGGCGTGGTGCGACCTAACGAGACAGCCAATGCGAGTGCGTTGTCTCCGGGCATTGCCTATACGCATGCGCTGACCCGCCAGCTTATGGAGCGCGCCGCCAATTCGCAGATTGTCCAAGAGCAGCTTGCCCACCCCGAGACAGACGTGTTTACCGGCAAGACCTTCGACGAGCTGCAAAGTGAAGCCAAACAGGGCGTGGACCTGGGCAGCATGTTCAGCGTGGACGAAGCGGTGCTCAAGAGCGCGTTCTCGTTTGATGCGTCTGCACTCTCGGGCGCGGCCGGCGGTATGGACCTGTCGGGTCTTGACTTGTCCGGGTTGGATATTGACCTTTCGGGCGTAGGTCAGGATATCGACTTTAGTGACATCATGGCCAAAGCGCCGGCTCCAGATTTCTCGGGCGTCTTTGACGGTCTGGAGCTCACGTCCGAGCAAATGCAGCAGGTGGGAACGCTTGCCAACCAGCTGTTTGAGGAATTTTTGCAGTCTGATCAGTTTAAGGCGCTGTCGCCCGAAGATCTTAAGGACGCATCAAAGCTTGCTGCTGCATTTTCGACGTATCTTGAGAGTGATGCCACGGCGCAGCAAATCCTGGCCCAGCTCAAGGCGCTCGGCGGCGATGCCCTGGCCGAGCGCCTGCAACAGGCGATGACCGACTATGTGCAAAAGCAGCTGGCTCCGTATCTGCAGCAGGCTATGGATCAGGTGATGAAGTCGATCAGCAATCAGATTGCGGCGACGGTGTCAGCTCAGCTCAAGACAGGCGCGGCAAGGCTCATGGGCCAGGTGGCGACGCAGATGTCTTCGAGTTTTGCCAACCTGGCGAGCGCCATGCACGTGGATGCGAGTGCCTTTGCTCGTGCCATTCATTTCAACATGGACGCCGAGGACCTGAGTTCGCTCATGATGAGCTATGCGAAGGCGTCGAAGCTCACCTACGACAACAATCTGACCACGTTGGGCTATGCGGACGAGGCAGACCCCATCTCGGTCAAGATTTTCCCGCGCGACTTTGAGGCCAAGGAGCGCGTGCTCGATCACATCGACGCGTACAACAAGCAGGTCAAAGCCTCTGGCCACGATGAACAGGCAATCTCATACACCGACTACATGGGCATCATCATGGGTTCGGTGACCGACATCGTGAACACCATCAGCTTGGTGCTCATCGCATTCGTGAGTATCAGCCTGGTGGTGAGCTCCATCATGATCGGCATCATCACCTACATCAGCGTACTGGAGCGCAAGAAGGAGATCGGCATCCTGCGCGCGATCGGCGCGTCGAAGCGCAACGTGGCCAACGTATTCAATGCCGAGACCTTTATCGAAGGCCTCATCGCCGGCGTCTTTGCCATTGTCGTCGTGGTAGCCGTGAGCTTCCCGGTTAATGCCTGGGCGCTTGCGGCCAAACAGGTCCCCAACCTAATGAGTCTGCCCGTGCAGGATGCGCTGGTGCTCATTGCAATTTCGGTGCTGCTGACGGTCGTCGCCGGTCTGCTGCCGGCTCGCAGCGCATCCAAAAAGGATCCTGTGGAAGCCCTACGCTCCGAATGATGTGACAAAGGGACAGCCCCTTTGTCACATTGGGCCCTCGCGAAATTGGGGTCTAATACTTTTCTGAGAAGTGAACGAGTCAAAATGGACCCCCGGAGCGTCGACACTTTTGAGATGCAATTTCCTGTGGTTTTGATTGTTGAATCCTGCGGTTTTGGCGTCTGAAAATGTTGATGCTTCGGGGGTCCAAATACGGTCGTTCACTTCTCGGAAAAGTATTAGACCTCGAGATATAGACGATGTTCGCGAGCGGCAATTAGATCGAAAGCCTTTAGTTCTTCTTTGCAGAGAGCATGAGCCTAATTTCCGGATGGGTGTATTCGTCGAATTCTTCTGCGGCCTCGGTGTCAAAGGTGTAGTACGACTTGATAGATTCGTCCTCCGTCTTGATGCTGATTTCTTCATATAGGGAGCCAGCTAAAAATGTCTGTTTAAATTCATCCGACAGGCTGCATGGCGTGAGGAGGCCCGGTGTGGCAACGGAAATGTCCAACCCGTTGAGCGGGGCGCAGAGCGTCGCGATATCCTGCTCGGCGCGGGCGAGGTTGTCTGCGAGGCTTGCCTCGGGGTCGATCTGACTGACGTAATCGACGTCCGTGAGCATGCCATCTGCATCGAAAGAAAGGTAGACATAGGCTGCTTGAGCGCCGAGGTCATTATCGCGCAGATAGCCGATAATGCGGTAGCCGTAGTCGTGATACGACTCGTATGGGTCGTCTGCCGCGACGCGTTCGCACGCGGGCTCCAAGGCATCTTGCGCGATGGCGAGCTGCTCGGCGGCTGCAGCCTTTCTTGCCTGAAGCTCGTTATTTCCCTGGACAAACTGCGGGATGTAGACGCCAAGCAGCACAATGGCGGGCAACACTGCGAGAGCTATGATCTGCTTATTGACGTTTGGAATCGTCACGCCGTATGCGTTTGCCATGGCCTCGGCATTGCTCGAGGTCTCGGCCAGCACGTCTGCCGCCGTGGCGACTGCCCCTACGGCGCTGGCAACCTCGGCGGCACCGCCCAGGTTGCGCGCGAGATCGTTATCGCTGTTCTTGAGCAGGCGGCCGGCAGCTTGCGTGGCAAGCACGCCGGCGACCTCCGCGGAATGGTCCTTGTTGGTCTGGGCCACCGCAAGCCTGCTCTGCAGTTCCTTCCACTGTTTGCCCTGCATTCCAAAGCGCGGCGCAAGAGCGCAATAGCAAAAGATGGCGAGTTCGATTACGGTGAGTGCGATGGCGGTATATATGCCCGCGGGTAGGAATTCCTTTTGGTGGAACGCGATATCGTTGACCATTTGGAGCGGCAACATCAACAGGCATGCTACGAACGACATGACGAGTGCGGTCGCTGCGATTTTGGGGTATGTGCAGTACCGCTGGATACGTTTCTTTTCTTGCTCGGTGAGCTGCTGCATGGGGCCTCGACTCTTATCGTTTTTCGGGGGCGATGTGCACACGCTCTTGAGTATAGATGAGTGGAGGATGTCTGCTGTTCATACATAGCGGTCAACAGCGTGCTGTTGGTGATCGTTTGATCGCGAACGTCGTCTTTCGGAGCATGAAGCCGCTGCCGATGCCCACAAACAGCAAATCGAAGGTGAATGGTTTCCCGAGAAGTGAACGACCTAATTTGGACCCCTGAAGCACCCACATTTTTCGACGCTAAAACCGCAGGATTTGAGTGATAAAACCGCAGGAATTGGCCTTCCAAAAGTGTCGATGCATCGAGGGTCCGATTTCACTCGTTCACTTCGCGGAAAACCATTCACCTTCGTTGCATGAGGCGCCGGATGGAAGGGTGATTATCGTCAAGCTGCTGCCTCTGCCTTGTGAATCATCTGGAGCACAAGGCATAATGCATGTAACAAGGGGGCGGTTCCTTTGTCACATCCGTTGACATGAGAGAAGAGTAGATGATTCTTTCGCTTGCCCCTATGGAGGGGATTACCGGGCATGTGTTCCGTCGCGTGCATGCGGAGTGCTTCGGCGCACTCGATTGCTATTACACGCCGTTTTTGCCGCCGCCGCGGGTGGGCAACCGCTTTGGCGGCAAGGCGTTTAAGGAGATCGATCCTGCCAATAACCAGGGGCTTAACGTAGTGCCTCAGCTGATGTCCAAGAACGCGGACGAGTTTGTGTGGGCGGCACAGGTGCTCGCCGACATGGGCTATCGCGAGGTCAATCTCAACTTGGGTTGCCCCTCGGGGACGGTTGTCGCCAAGGGCAAGGGCTCGGGTTTCTTGTGTAATCTCGACGAACTTGAGGTGTTCTTGAGCGACGTGTGCGAACGCTCGCCGTTGCCGGTATCGGTCAAGACCAGGCTGGGGCTGGAGAGTGACGACGAATACGAGCGCGTGCTCGATCTGTATTGCCGCATACCGTTGGCAGAGCTGATCGTGCACCCGCGCGTACAAAAGGACCGCTATACGGGCACGCCGCGCAAGGAGTTTTATGGCGAGACGCTGGAGCGCGCGCCGTTTCCGGTCGCCTATAACGGTGACATTTTTGATCTTGAGGATATGGACGCGCTGGTTGAGGCCTATCCCGGTACACGCCATGTGATGCTGGGGCGTGGCTTGCTTGCGAACCCCGCGCTGGCTCGCATGGTCAAGGGCGGCCCTGCTGCAACGGCTGCTGAGCTGCAGCGCTTCCACGACACGCTGTTTGCGGCATATGCAGAAGAGATTGGCGGTAATGCGGTCTTTCGCATGAAGGAGTGGTGGTTCTACGCCAAATGCGCCTTCGCCGACCCCGCTACCGTCCACAAGCTCGTGCGCAAGACTAAAAAGGTCGACGAATACCGCGCCGCCGTCGATCGCGTCTTTCGCGAGCAGCCACTTGCGCCCATAGCCCGCTTCCACAGCTAGCTAGTCATTGGGGACGTTTTTTAACGACTAGTCATTTAAGAACGTCCCCGATGACTACCCACAAAAAGCTGTAGGCCAGCATCCAAAGATGTCGAAAAATGTCGACTTTGGATGCTGGTGTACATGTTTGGGCCGTATGGGTTGGGGTCTTGGACGGACGGGATGCGCGTGCTAGAGTAGGTTTTCCTGCACCCACGCGATGATGTCGCTCGACTCATAAAGCGGTTTGCCGTCGATGAACAGGCAGGGAACCTGGCGTTTTCCGCCGACGGCGATGAGTGTCTGCTCGGCATCGGTATCGGTCGAGATATTGCGCTCGGGAATGGTCACGCCGTTATCGGCAAGGAAACGCTTGACCTTTATGCAATACGGGCAGCCGGTCATAACGTACAGCGCGAGCTCATGATTAGTAGCCATAGGTCTCCAATCGGTTGCGGTTTTGATTGAAATACCCAAAGCCACCGCGGTCTATGCGCGCGTCAACGACGACTCGATCGCCTGGACCAGAAACGCCGTGGCTCCGGTGCCGCAGGGCTTGTCGTAGTAGTCAACAAAGCGCTGGTCGGCAAGATAGCCGTGGGCGAGGCCCAGGTACGCCTCGTCTTGGGGCTCGCATCCCCAGTTGAGAGCAATCCAGCGACGATGCATCGCGACAAGCTTACGAGCCTCGTTGCTCTCTGGGTCGCCAATGCCCATGGCAATCGAAAGCTGGCCCAGAACAGCGCGTTCAAGTTCCTTCATGTCGTTCCATGTCTCGGGGTCCATGTCCAGCAGCGCTTCGTTTGCTGCATCGATAGCCTCATCGCCATGGCGCGCCCGCGCCTCGGCACCGTAGCGCTCTTCGTTTTCTTGCACGGCGCGCCAGCGCTCCAGTTGCGGCAGGACGGCGCCCATGAGCGAGACGGCTTCGTCGAGCGACATGCCGTTGTTTTGTGCCAGGCGCGGGGCACAATCCTCGATCATTGCCTCCATGGTGGTGCCGTAGGTGTACTTGCCGTGGTCGTAGCACCACTTGCAGTAATGGTCGGTCGTGGCGCCTGTGGCATCGGTGCCGCAGTCGTCGGGCGTGAGTATCATGCCGCAGCTCTGGCAATAGTGCTCGGGCATTTCGAGCAGGTGGGACAGTGGCTCGCCGGTTACGGCGGCAATGAGCTTCATCATGTCGATGCCCGGGGTGACCTCGTCGCGCTCCCAACGGCTGACGGCTTGGCGCGTGACAAAGAGTTTGGCGGCGAGCTGCTCTTGGGTAAGATGATGGGCGCGACGGATGGCAATGAGCTTTTCTGCAAAGGCCATAGCGGCTCCTTTCTGCTGGTTGATGGCTTAAGCATACGCGGCGGCAGGCGCCCTTCCAAGCAACCGTTGGTTGCACGACAGGACTCCGCGGCGAAGAATTGCGCGCAACGCCCCACGCCTCCATGCCGTACAATAACCGGCATGGAACCTATCGCACACATACATACCGACCTGCCGCAGAAGTTCGGCATTCCGCGCAACAGCTTTTTGGCGCCCCATCTGCAGGGACGCATCGTTTTTGAGTCGGAATTTGCCTCCAATGCAGCAGTTGAGGGCCTGGACTCCTTTTCTCACCTATGGCTGCTGTGGCGCTTCGAAAACGGAACGCCCGGCGGCACGGCTGAGGACATAGCCGCCGATGCCAAAACGCAGGACAGGTCCGGCACCAACGCAAAATGGTCGAAAACCGTGCGCCCGCCGCGTCTGGGTGGAGCCGAGCGCGTGGGCGTGTTTGCCACGCGCAGTCCGTTTCGCCCTAATCCCATTGGGCTTACCTGCGTCAAGCTCGACCGCGTGGAGCTCACCGACGACGGCCCCATCATTCATGTGCTGGGGGCCGACCTGCGTGACGGCACGCCCATCTACGATATCAAGCCCTACATCCCGTTTGCGGACTGTCATCCGGATGCGACCGGCGGCTGGATTGAGGACGCTCCGTGGCAAGAGCTCGACGTCGAGTTCCCGCAAGCTCTTCAAGACATGGTCCCACCCGCAAAGCTCCCCGGTCTGGTCGAGGTTCTTCGCCAAGATCCGCGCCGCGCGGGCAGCAAGCACGAGCCAAACCGCGTTTACCACTTGGCCTACGCCGGACTCGACATATCTTTTACGGTCGATGAAACCCAGCTAACCGTAGTCGCCGTCAACGACGCGCAAGACTAACCAGCCATCCGTCTGCACCCGTCAAATTAAGCGCCAAACCCCATGCCAAAATCGCCTACGCTGGTGGACAATAACGCCTATCGAAACAGCCTACTTTGCACGGGAGCTCAGCATGAAATACGACTTTAGCTCGCTTATCGACCGCCACGGCATGGACTCCATTGCCGTTGACTCTTGGGGCGAGGTCCCCGGTATGGCCCCGAACGCACCCGACGAGGGCTTCGACCGCATACCCATGTGGGTGGCGGACATGAACTTCGCCACGGTGCCCACGGTCCAGGAGCACATCATTCAGCGCGTCCATCACCCCATGTTTGGCTACTTCAATCCGCGTCCCGAGTACTTCGATCGCATCATCGAATGGCAGAGCCGCCGTAATGGCGTCGAGGGCCTGGCACCTGAGCATATCGGCTATGAAAACGGCGTGCTGGTCGGTGTCGTGTCGACGCTGCGCGCGTATGTCCAGCCGGGCGATGCGGTACTGGTCCACAGCCCCACCTACATCGGCTTTACCAAGTCCATCGAAGCCGCGGGCTATCGCATTGTCCACAGCCCGCTTAAGCTCGACGACCAGAGCGTGTGGCGCATGGACTTTGAGGACATGGAGCACAAGCTCGCCCAAAACCACATTCATGCTGCGGTGTTCTGCTCGCCGCACAACCCCTGCGGCCGCGTATGGGAGCGCGACGAAATCGAGCGCGCCATGGACATCTATCGCCAGCACGATTGCGTGGTGATCTCGGATGAGATTTGGTCCGATATCATCCTGCCGGGACACAAGCATATCCCGACGCAGTCGGTGAGCGAGGATGCCCGCATGCGCACGGTTGCCCTCTACGCGCCCAGCAAGACGTTTAATCTGGCGGGCCTGGTCGGCAGCTACCACATTATCTATAACGAGACGCTGCGCGACCGCGTGTGCGCCGTGTCCAACAAGACTCACTACAACGAGATGAACGTCCTCTCCATGCATGCGCTTATCGGTGCCTACCAGCCGCAAGGCTACGAGTGGGTGGACGAGCTCAACCAGGTGCTTGCCGGCAATATCGAGTACTTCTGCACGTATGCAGAAAAACATTGGAAGGGCGTCGCGTTTTCGCGTCCGCAGGGCACGTACATGGTGTTTCTGGACTGCACCGAGTGGTGTCGCGAGCATGGCCGTGATATTCAGTGGCTGCTCGACGAGGGCGCCCGCGTGGGCGTGGGGTATCAGGATGGCCGTCCGTTCCACGGGCCCTGCCACATTCGCGCGAATCTGGCGCTGCCGCTTTCGCGCGTGAGGGAAGCGTGCGACCGCCTGGACCGCTACGTTTTTAATGCACGGTAAGTGTGCGCTGCATGCGGGGCCTTCTGCCAAGTTGGCTAGAAGGCCCCGCATGGTAAAGCATCTGTAGCAATTGGGCGCAGACCTGCTGAGAGGCTTACTTTTCTTGAATCTGCTTGCCGCAAAGATGCTCAATCGTAATCTCGTAGAGCTGGACGCCCTTGATGTCTTTGGCGATTTCCTCTTCGACTTCCTCGGCAGAAGGGTAGTACTTAAGCGCGAGCTGGCGGACTTTGTCCTCGATAAACGCGGGGGTGTCATTCGCCAGGCGACAACGGCCAAAGACCACGGTACTCATAACGTAGGGAGCCCAGTCACCGTCCTGGTACCACTCGTTGCCGTAAACGGTAAAGCAGACCTTGTCATCGCGCTTGAGTGCGTCGACCTTGTGGCCAGCCTTGGCGCCATGGAAATAAATCTTGTCGTGCTCGTCGTCAAAGAAGTAGTTGACGGGAATGGCGTACGGGTAGCCATCGTCGCCGTTGACGGCAAAGACGCCGCGCTTGCAGGTAGCGAGCAGTTCGCGCGCTTCCTCGTCGGTGATGGCACGTTTCTTTCGACGTAAGGGCCTAAACATCGTTGGCTTCCTTTCTGGTCGTGCGTGGTGGTTGAGCACAAACTATAGCGAAACGGATCCGTTTTTCTTGATGCGGGCGAGTATGTTTTTGAGCTTGTTAAAGTCGAGCGGTTTGGACAGATGGGCGTTCATGCCGGCATCGTGTGCCGCCTTGGCGTCCTCGGCAAAGGCGTTGGCGGTGAGCGCGATGATGGGGATATCGGCTGCATCGACCTTCTCGCTCAGACGAATCGCGCGGGTTGCCTCATAGCCGTCCATGCCCGGCATCATGATGTCCATCAGAATCGCATCGAAGCTGCCGGCGGGACGGCCAACATATAGATCGACCGTTTCGTTGCCGTCGGCGGCGCGAGTCACGACGATGCCTTCGCTTTCGAGCAGAGCTTGGGCAATCTCGGCATTGAGTTCGTTATCTTCTGCCAAAAGGACGTTCATGCCGGCGAGCGAGCAGCTGCTTACCTGCGTGTCTGCGCATTCTTTTATCTGAGGGTCCTTGTCGATATCGAGCGGAATCCGGACGTCAAACGTACTCCCCACGCCAACCTCACTCGAAATCTCAATCGTGCCGCCCATCATATCGATGAGCGATTTGACGATAGACATGCCAATGCCGGTTCCTTGGAACTTGCTGCGCGCATCGTCGCCTTCCTGGGCAAACGGCTCGTAAATGTGTGCCAAAAACTCGGATGTCATACCAATGCCGGTATCCGAGACGCTAAAGCAAAACACGGCGTGCTCGTCGTCGACCGGTTTGATGGTCGATGAGAACGTGACGGTGCCTCCGTGCTTGTTGTACTTGATGCTGTTGTCGAGCAGGTTGACAAGGATCTGCCGAATATGGGTGGGGCTGCCGATCATATATTGGTCGACAGCGTAGGGCTCGCTGGTGTCGAGCATGGTTATGCCGCGGTCCGATGCGCGGAGCTTGCACAGTACGAGCGCATTGTCGCACAGCTCTTTAAGGTTGAATGATTCGTGCTCGAGCGTCACTTTGCGCTCCTCGATCCTGCCCATCTCGAGGATGTCGTTAATCAGTGACAGCAGGTGATTGGCAGCAACGCGCGCCTTGGCGCGGCTTTCGCGGGCGACCTGCATGTCGCCTTCTCTCAATTCCTCAATTTCGATAAGGCCCAGGATGCCGTTGAGCGGCGTGCGGATGTCGTGGCTCATGCGCGTGAGGAAAGCGGTTTTGGCGGCGTTGGCGGCATCGGCTTTCTGCCGTTCCTCCTGTGCGCGGTAAAGCGACCAGACAAGGATGACGATGCCGGTGAACAAAATGCAGATGACGACTGCCGCAATGACGATGCGGTTGCGGTAGAGAAGTCGGAACGCATCCGATTCTTGCGCCGAGTACGATGTGGGGAAATAGCTGTTTGCAGAGAGCGATTCACCTGCATTGACGATGCCCTTATTGATGATTCCCAGCAGCTCGGGCTTGCCGCGCGAAATTAAACACGATAGTTGCGCCGTGTTGGTGAGTTCCTGTGTTTCGAAATCCTCGATGTCGTAGATGTCGCGGAGAGTTTCCAGGCGCGTGCTGGGGACAATGATGCAACGTGCCTTCCCCTCATTGAGGGCTTTGAGCACCTCGCCGTCATTCGAATACTCGGTTACCGTTGCGTTCGGAAAGAGACTTTCGAGCTCAAAACGGTTAACGATTGTGCTCTTTGTACAAGCGATGTTCTTAAGGTCGCTGTTCAGGTTTTTGTCACTGTGAATGGCGGTCAGCGAAACCGTTCCCATCGAGTTTGACTGGATGACCCCTGTCTGCTCGGCGAGCCAGTAGTCGCGAAACAACGGCAGGGCGACATCGATGGTTCCGTTGGAAAGGGCTTTGATCATTTGCTTGTTGTTCGAGAGTGCGATTGTTTTGACCGTAATGTCAAACTTGTCGTGCAACGTCGTTGCAAGCGAGGCGAGCGACCCTTCCATCTCGCCGTCGTCATTTTGCGTACAGTAGGGAAGTTGGTTTTTAAGATAGCCGAGCGTGATGGTATTGCCGTTTTCTTTGAGCCAGGTGGTCTCGGTGCCGGTGAGCGATGACGAGCCACTGTTTTGGGTCGAGTAACTCGATTTGACTTCCTCGTTATAGCGCGGGTTATCGCGGGCGATGGTCGTCATGGCGGCGTTGATGTCGTTCATCAGGTCAGGGCGGCTTTTAGGAACGGCAAAATAGTAGTCGCTCGAGCCTACGTAGAACATGGGTGACGCATCGGGCGACGAAATGGTGTCGTTCATGATGACGGCGTCGACCTCGCCGTCTGCAAGCGCCTCAAAGAGGGCGCTGCCGGTGTCGATTTCTTTATAGGTGCAGGTAACGTCTTCGTTGGCGAGCCACTGCTGGCCGACGATAGTTTGCATAACGCCAGAGTTGCAGCCGATGGTGAGGCCTTGGAGCGCCTGAGGGTCACCCTTGGCCAGATCGTCGCGGTCGGGCCTGGCGTAGATATAGTAGCGCTCGGTGCCCTCGGGATTTGAGGAAAAGAGCAGCTTCTGCTCGCGTTCTGCCGAATACGAGATGTTGGGCATGAGGTCGATTTCGCCTGCCTCGAGCATGTCCATAAGCTCGGAGAAGGTGCCGCTAACGTATTCGTATTGCCAGCCCTTTGTGTAATACGAGAGGGTCTGGAGGTACTCGTAGCCCCATCCCGAGAGGCGCTCGCCCGGCGTGCCTTCCTGGAAGCCTTTGTTGTTGACGAGCCAGCCAACGCGGACCGTCTTGACCTGCTGGTCGGAGTCGGCGGCAAAGGCGGGGGCAGGCATGACGGCGCTCAGCACGGTGAGTGCGGCAAGCGCGACAGCCAGGGTGCGGCGTAGGGCTAAGCGAAGGACGGCGGAAGGTTTCACATGAAATCCTATCGAGTTGAGACAGTTTCGCATAAGGATACCAGCTCAGCCTGCCCAGTCGGCCGCCGCACCGCTAAACGGTCCCGTCCGGCAGTTGGGGACAGTCCCTTTCTGCCGGCACAAAAGGAACGTCCCTAACTGCCGGTTGCCTAACTGCCGGTTGTGGGACAATACCGAGCGAATGTGATTGGGCGTCTGGGAAAAGGGGTCGCGATGAACAAGTTGAGGACGCTTGCCGATGTTTTGCGCCAGGCTGGCTTTGCGCGCATCACGGGCCTGTTTCTCGTGTTCTATCTGCTGTGCTCGACGGCCGTCTGGCTGTCCGAGCCCACGACCCTTACGTTTGGCGATGGTCTCTGGTTTAGCTTTGAGACGGTCTCGACCATCGGCTTTGGCGATATCCCGGCCGAAACGCCGGTCGCCCGCGCTATTACCGTCGTCCTGAGCGTCATCAGCATCTTCTACATCGCCATGCTCACGGGTGTGGCGGTGAACTACTGCAATACGCTCATTAAACTGCGCCAAAAGGACACCATGGCGCGCTTTATGGACGATCTTGAGCATTTGGAAGAGCTCGATCGTGACGAGCTCGCTGACCTGTCGCGCCGCGTGCGCGAGTACCGTCGCCGGCAACGATAGAACGGGTGCCGCGCGTCACGACGAGGGGGATTGCATATGAACATCACGGTGTACCTGGGCGCGAGCGTCGGCAACGACCCGGCGTTTCTGCCTGCAGTGCGAGAGCTCGGCACGTGGATTGGCTCCAACGGCCACGCGCTGGTATACGGCGGCTCCAAGTCGGGCCTGATGGGCGCGCTTGCCGATAGCGTGCTCGAGGCGGGTGGACACGTGACGGGTGTTGAGCCGAGCTTTTTTATCGAGGCAGAGTTTCAACACGACGGTATTGACGACCTCATCGTGACGAGTGACATGGCCGAGCGTAAGGCCAAGATGATCGAGCTCGGCGACGCGTTCATCGCTTTCCCGGGCGGTACGGGCACGCTCGAGGAGATTGCCGAGGTCATGTCCGCCGTGTCGTTGGGGCACTTGAGTGCGCCGTGCATCCTGTACAACCTCGGGGGCTACTACAACGATCTTAAGGCGCTGCTCGAGCACATGATTGATAAAGGGCTTTCGAGCCCGAGACGGCAGCACGGAATCTACTTTGCCGACGATTTGCGCGAGATTGCCTCGATTATCAACGGATAAGTCTTGAGCCTGCCCCACTATGACTCCCAATGGTGCCGTTTGCAGCGCAGACGGTTGGCTCGTTCGGGCAACGCTCGCTCTACAATAAAACGTATCTATGCCGACTTTGACCACGGGAGGCCCCGATGGATAGCCTTGCAAAGCCCAAAAACCGAGCACTGTTTTTAGTTAGCGTTGCCGTGACCGGTGCGTTCGCAGGCGCCGCGGTCTGGCTGTTCTTTTTTGCGATGGAGCACGGTATCGACTATCTATGGACCGAGATTCCGCACGCGCTGGGCGTCACTTCGCCCGAGCTTGCCAGCGGCCCGTTTGGCTTTCTGCCGTACCCGTTTTTCGTCTGCTTACTGGGCGGCCTGTTAATCGGTCTGTACGAAAAGCTTACGGGCACCAAGACCGACGACCTCAACCAGGTGATGGCAAAGGTTAAGCAAGACGGGCGCTACCCGTACGACAACCTGGGCAAGCTTTCGCTCGCGGCATTGCTGCCGCTGCTGTTTGGCGGAAGTATTGGACCGGAAGCCGGCCTGACCGGCGTTATCGCGGGCCTGTGCAGCTGGGTCGGCGACCGCATGCGCCGCTTTGGCGCCGAGTTTAGGGAGCTCACGCTGCTGGGCACCCAGGCCGCGCTGACGGCGCTCTTTACCGCGCCCGTCTTTGGCTTTGTGGCGCCGCTTGCCGGTAGCGCCGACGGCCAGGGTGCCAATGACGATGAGTCCGCGTCCGACGAGATCACCATCAAGCTTCCCAAGGCACAGAAGACCATGGTCTACGGCATTGCGATTGCCGGCGGTCTGGGCACCTATCTGCTGCTCGGCCAGCTCATGGGCGGCGGCATGGGCATGCCCAGGTTCGAGTCCGCCGAGGTGGGCAGCCTGGAACTTGTCTGGCTCATTCCGCTGGCGTTGGTCGGCACCGTATGCGGTTGGCTGTACTTTGTCTCTGAGCATGCGAGCGAGGCCCTAGCGCACGCGATGGGGGAGCGTCCTGTCGTTAAGGCAATGCTGGCCGGTCTAGCGCTCGCCATCTGCGGCACGGTCCTGCCCTACACCATGTTTGCCGGTGAGACCCAGGCCGATGTACTTATGGAGACCTACCTCACCATTCCCGTCGGCGTGCTTATCGCGACCGGTCTGGTCAAGGCCATGCTGACGCCCGCCCTTATCAACCTTGGCTGGCGCGGCGGCCATTTCTTCCCCGTCATCTTCTCGGGCGTAAGCCTGGGCTACGGCTTTGCCATTCTTACCGGCGCCGATCCGGTCTTTTGCGTCGCCGTCTGCACGGCCTCGACGATGGGCGCCGTTATGCGTCAGCCGGTCATGGTCGTGGGCCTGCTGCTTATGTGTTTCCCGCTCAAGGGTATCGTCTGCATGATTATCGCCGCAGCCATCGCCGCCGGCATTCCGCTGCCCAAGCCGCTGCACAAGTAGTACGGTGGCACACGCCGGGGACATGCCGTTTGCCATGGATTTGCGGGGAGGGGGGCGATCACGCCCTTCGTGGATTGAGGCTTGCGTGGCTACAAATCGCGTACTCGATAAACCTTGGTGCTGACGGCGCAGCTGATTGCACATAGCGCGAGGGCAAGTGCGGCGATGCCTGCACACAGACAGCCCAGAACGGCAGGGTCGGGATTCGCTCCGGCAATCGACATAAGCCAGTTGCTAATGGGGTTGGAGGAGCTCAGCGTGGCCATGGCAAGGCACCCGAGCAGGGCAAACAGGCCAACGGATAGGCGCAGCGCCTCCATGTGTCCAAGGCGAAAGAACAGCGGCTGCGCCAAAAACACCATCATGAGGGAGATGAGCATCGATGCTGCCGAGGCGATTGCGATTTCAAAGACCGTCTGTCCCGTCGAAGGAATGCCCGCGCTGTTGAAGAGCGGGATGGCGACGATACTCAAAAGCGTAGCTGCACATGCCATGACGGCGGAGAAGACAATAACGCTCAGGTAACGGGCACAAATAATGTCTTTGCGCGAGAGGGGCAGCGTTGCCCGATAACGCTCCCATCCGTTTTGATTGTCGAAGCCGGCCAGCGAGCTCATGACCATGATGGGCGACATGGCACTGACCGCGCAGGCGCCGGCGCTCATGCCGGAATCGCCGTCCGATGCGTTGGCAAGGGTCAGCACGACGAATATGAACAAGCCGACACCCGCAATGCTTGGGGCAAGCGAGCGAACGATGGCGAGCTCGGACATAAAGGCGCGTTTCATTTCGAAGCCCCTTTCAGCATGAGGCGCAGATAGTCATCAATGGTTGCCCGATCGCAGGGAATCTCGGGAAAGGCCTCGAGCGCTTCGCGACGGTTGGGCACGAGCACGTCCACGCTGTAGGTGTGGTGGGCGGCACGGGTGCCTTCGACGCAAGCCATAAGCTCGGTGGCCTGCGCCTGGGTGCAGTGAGCGATGCCGGCGCGGTCGGTAATGTCCTCGCGCGGCAGGTCAAACACAATCGAACCGTTATCGATGCAGATGACGCGGTCGGCGGCGCGATCGAGGTCGGACGTAATGTGGCTCGAGAGCAGCACGCTGCGCTGGCCGTCGGAAACAAAGGCGAGCAGCTCATCCAGCAGTTCCTCGCGTGCCATGGGATCGAGGCCCGCGGTGGCTTCGTCCAAAACGAGCAGCTTGGCCTTGTGGCTGAGCGCGCAGGCAAGTTGCAGCTTCATGCCCATGCCGCGGGAGAGGTCCTTGACCTTTGTCTTGGGGTCGAGGACAAATCGGTCGATGAGGCTGGCGAAGGCGTCGTGGCTCCAGGTGGGGTACGCCGGGCTTACGAGTGCCTCAACTTCGGTCACCTTGAGTGTGGAAGGGAAGGGGCACGTGTCCAGGACAAGGCCGACGCGGGAGTGCAGGTGGCGTTGCGACTCATCGGGCGCGTCGGCGCCACAGCGCTGCCCAAACAGGTGCACCTCGCCGGCATCGAGCTTTATAAGCCCGAGCGCGGCGCGAATGGTCGTTGTCTTGCCGGCGCCGTTTGCGCCTACAAAGCCAACGATCTGGCCGGGCTCCACAGCGAGCGTGACGTCGCGTAGTGAAAAGCGGTCGCTCACACGGCGTGAGATACCTCTGAGTTCTAGCAAGTTTTGCATGGTATAGCCTTTCTTGCAGATGGCTACTGCATGGTTTCGGGGGCTACCAGGTCGAGCATCTCGTGCAGCTTGTCGCGCGTGACGCCCAGAGTTTCGGCTTGGCTTGCCGCTTTCGCAAGTAGCTCTTCGATATGGCAGAGCTGGTTTTCGCGCAAGAGCTCCTGGTTGCCCTCGGCGACAAAACAGCCCTTGCCCTGCACGGTGCAGATAAACCCGAGCTGCTCCAGGTCGGCGTAGGCGCGCTTGGTGGTGATGACGCTTACCCCAAGATCGCTCGCGAGTGCACGGATGCTGGGAAGTTTGGCTCCAGCAGCGAGCGTGCCCGAAAGGATTTGAGCTTTGACCTGCGAGGATATCTGTTCGTAGATGGGCTTATCGCTCGAATTGGATAGGATGATGTCCACAGCGGCTCCTTAGCTGTTGGGCTACACGTGTATATAACCGGTAAGCACAGTATATATACACTATGCACAGTTATGCAAGAGCTAAATGTGGAATAGACCATCGGCGCCGCGCTTGCTCCAAAACAATCTCAATCTGTAACATCTGGGTCCGTTTTTGGTCGCCAGCTGTTACAGATTGAGATGTTATTTTCCCGCCTGCCTATTTGTCTCAATCTGTAACAGTAAGAGTCGATTTGCGCGGCTAGATGTTACAGAACGAGACATTGGCCACCCGTCTATCCTTATATCTCAATCTGTAACATCTGGAACCGATTTGGACGGCTACCTGTTACAGATCGAGATCTTTCTGGGACGCCCACCTGTTTGTCTAAATCTGTAACAGGTAGAGGTTCAAAAACCGTCTAGATGTTACAGATCGAGACAAACTACTGCGGAGTGCCGCCATCGACTGCTACCCTAGGCCCCAACTGATGAATTTGTCCTGATAGGCGCCCTAGAGCGGGATTTCGCGGCTACAATAGGGCGGTTACAACGACGTAATGCACTCAATGCAAGAAAGGATCCGCATGGCAAGCCTGTCGGATGAAATCTCGTCGCGCCGCACATTCGCGATCATCAGCCACCCGGACGCCGGTAAGACCACGCTTACCGAGAAGCTGCTGCTCTATACCGGCAGCATCCAGACCGCCGGCTCGGTCAAGGGCAAGAGCTCGGCTAAGCATGCCGTCTCGGACTGGATGGACATCGAGAAGGAGCGCGGCATTTCCGTTACCTCCTCGGTGCTGCAGTTCACCTACAACGGCGCCTGCGTCAACATTCTCGATACCCCCGGCCACCAGGACTTCTCGGAGGATACCTACCGTACGCTTATGGCCGCCGACGCCGCGGTCATGGTTATCGACGGCGCCAAGGGCGTCGAGGCCCAGACCAAAAAGCTCTTTAAGGTCTGTACGCTGCGCCATATTCCCATCTTTACCTTTGTGAACAAGCTCGACCACGAGGCTCGCGACCCCTTTGAGCTCATGGAAGAGATCGAGAACGTCCTGGGCATCAATACGTATCCCATGAACTGGCCGATCGGCAGCGGCCGCAACTTCCGCGGCGTGTTCGACCGCCAGACCCGTCGCGTTATCGCGTTTGAGGGCGACGGCCACGCCAACGCCACCAAGAAGGTCGCCGAGGTCGAGGCCGAGCTGGGCGATCCGTCCATGGACGAGCTCATTGGCGAGGAGAACCATAAGAACCTGATGGACGACATCGAGTTGCTCGATGGCGCCGGTGACGAGCTCGACCTGGATGCCGTGGCCTGCGGCAAGCTGAGCCCGGCGTTCTTTGGCTCGGCGCTCACCAACTTTGGCGTGGAGCCCTTCCTTAAGGAGTTCCTGCGTCTGGCCCCGACGCCGCGCGCCTATACCGATACGCTCACCAGCGAGCCGGTCGCGCCCGCCGAGAACGACTTTAGCGGCTTCGTGTTTAAGATCCAGGCCAACATGGACAAGAACCACCGCGACCGCATTGCCTTCGTGCGCATTTGCTCGGGCAAGTTCGAGCGCGGTATGGACGCCTTCCACATGCAGGGTAACCGCAAGCTCAAGCTGGCGACGGGCACCTCGATGATGGCCGACGACCGCGCCATCGTGGACGAGGCCTATGCGGGCGATATCGTGGGCCTGTTCGACCCGGGTATCTTTAGCATCGGCGACACCGTGTGCTCCGGCAAGCGCCACGTTCAGTATCCGCAGATCCCGACGTTTGCCCCCGAGATGTTCGCTCGCATTACGCAGGTCGACACGCTCAAGCGCAAGCAGTTCGTCAAGGGTATGGAGGAGCTTGCCCAGGAGGGCGCCATCCAGATCTTCCGCGAGCTTGGTGCCGGCATGGAGAGCGTCATCGTGGGCGTGGTCGGCGTACTGCAGTTTGAGGTGCTCGAGCGCCGCCTCAAGGCCGAATATCGTGTTGAGGTTCGTCGCCAGCCGCTGCCCTATACGGACATTCGCTGGATCCAGAACGACCCTGATACCATTGACATTCCGGCTCTTTCGCTCACGCGCGACACCCTGCGCGTCGAGGACATGCGCGGCGGTAAGCTGCTGCTGTTCACGAGCCCGTGGAACGTGGATTGGGCAACTGACCACAACCCCGACCTTATCCTGTCGGAGTTTGGCAACGTAGCCTTTTAACGCACCAGTGCGGTGGCCCTGCGGGGCCGCCGCGCCGATTGCTTGCCTGATGCCGCGTGAGCGGCTATCATACCCACCGTCGTCTCAAGACCGAGACGTTCGAGCAGTTCGGGTCCGATATCCTGCTCGTTAAACCTAAAACCAAAGGAGCACATAATGATCAAGAAGGTCATGGAGGACTACAAGGTCCTGTTGCGGAGCATTCCCGCGGCAACGGTTTCGCTGTTTATCGTGAGCGTTATCATGATGAACCTGCTGGCCAACAAAGAGCTTATCAGCCTGCCGTATCTGGCACTCGATTGCGGCTTTGTGGTGAGCTGGGTTTCGTTTTTGTGCCAGGACATGATCTGCAAGCGCTTTGGCGCCAAGGCATCCATCAAAATCTCTATCCTCGCGCTGCTGGTCAACCTGGCCGTGAGCCTGTGCTTTTGGGCGTGCTCGCTCACGCCCGGCATGTGGGGCGCTTACTACGACACGGGCATGATCGAGGTCAACACTGCCCTTAACGCCACCATCGGCGGCACCTGGTACGTGGTGCTTGGCTCTTCGCTGGCAATGCTCGTTTCTGCCGTGGTTAACTCCACGCTCAACCAGTCGCTCGGTCGTATGCTCAAAAAGAATAACTTTGCGAGCTTCGCCTTCCGCTCCTATGTGTCCACGGGCGTTGGCCAGTTTATCGACAACCTGGTCTTTGCCATTGTGGTGAGCCACACGTTCTTTGGTTGGACCTGGGTGCAGGTTCTTATGTGCTCGCTGACCGGCGCTGTTGCTGAGCTGCTGTGCGAGGTCTTCCTGAGCCCCGTGGGCTACAAGGTCGTGCGCGGCTGGGAGCGCGAGAACGTGGGCGCCGAGTATCTCGAGCGCCACGCAACCGCCTAAGGAGCAAGTATGCGGGTTTTGATCACGGGTGCTTCGGGCGGTATCGGAGCCGCATGCGTGCAGCGCTTTTTGGACGAGGGCCACGAGGTCGTGGGCTTTGATCTGCTGCCGGCGGCGATCGAACACGAGCGCTACCGCCATCTGATCGTTGATGTCCGCGAGCCGGACTCGTTTCCAAGCGACCTTGAGCCTCAGGTAATCGTGAACGTTGCTGGTACGCAGGATTCGGCCGACGACATCGCCGCCAACCTGTGTGGCACCATCAACGTGACCGAGCGCTACGCCTTTGTGGGGGAGGGGCTCGCCGCCAAGCCTGCGCCGGCTATCAAATCCGTGGTCAATGTGGGGTCGGCGAGCGGGCATACGGGATCGGAGTTTCCCGCCTATGCCGCCGGCAAGGGCGGCGTTATCGCCTACACCAAGAACCTTGCAAACCGCCTGGCACCGCAGGCCATCGCCAACAGTGTGGACCCGGGCGGCGTTATAACGCCGCTCAACCGTTGCGTGATGGAAGACGAACATCTGTGGAGCCAGATTATGGAGCTCACGCCGCTTAAACGCTGGGCCACCGCCCAAGAGATCGCCGAGTGGATCTACTTTGTGGGCGTGACCAACCGGTTTATGACCGGGCAGAGCCTGCTGATCGATGGCGGCGAGGCCGGCCGCACCCAGTTTATCTGGCCCGAGTAGAAAACGCGCCCGATGGCAAGATCGCCGTCGGGCGCGTTTTTGATGTATCGATTTTTAGCCGAGGCAAGTCCAGTTGACGGGGGTCGAGCCGTGCTGTTCGAGTAGCCGATTGGCAGCGGAGAAGGGGCGCGATCCCATAAAAGCGGGGAGTTCTGCCGCGGCGCGGTTGGCCGAAAGCGGCGAGGGGTGCGTGGAGGCAAGGCAGAACTTGCCGGTTGCCTTGCCCGCGCCGGTCGCGGCGAGCTTGCCCTCGACCATCTGCTGGGCAAAGCGGCCCCATGCCAAGAAGACGACCGGCTGGGGCAGCTGACAGCAGCGTTCGATAACGTAGTCGGTGAGCGTGCTCCAGCCCAGCTTGGCGTGCGAGTTCGCGGCATGTTCGCGCACGGTGAGCGTCGTGTTGAGAAGCAGGACGCCCTGTTGTGCCCAGGGGGTTAGGTCTCCCGTGGCGGGAATGGGGCAGCCCAGATCGGCGTTGAGTTCCTTATAGATATTGCGTAGGCTCGGCGGCAACTTGGTTTGCGTCGCAGGCACCGAGAACGACAGCCCCATGGCCTGGTTGGGCCCGTGATAGGGGTCTTGGCCCAGGATGACGGCCTTGACCTGGTCGGCCGGCGTGTAGGCGAGGGCATTGAGGATGTCGTCTTGTGCCGGGTAGATGGTCTGCTCGGCACGCAGAAGGGCGATGCACTCGAGCAGCTGGTTCGTAGCGTTACGTACCGGCTGCGGCGCATCGCCCAACCAAGTTGCTATGTTGCGGTCGCGAGTTGCAGCGTCCATGGAACTCCTTTAGGGCAGATGCTCTGTTGGCATCTATTGTAAAGGCGCACCGGTTGCCTTTATGCCGCGGCTGTATGAAGAGCGGGGTCTACGAGACATGCTCGGGCGCTCCTGCCATGTGAGCCTGTCCATGTGCGCGAAGGCGCGGAAGCTCGACGGTTGCCACCATGACGCCGGTGAGGATGAGGGCGGCGCCAAAGAAGGCGATGGGGCTCAGAACCTCGCCGACCAGGAAGAACGAGAAGACAGCGGAGCAGACCGGCTCGAGCGAGAAGGCGAAGCCGGTGGTCTCGGCGGGCACGTGGGGCTGCACGAGCGTCTGGGTGATAAAGCCATAGGCAGAGCAGATGAGTGCGAGCGCAACGACAACGACGATTTCGCCGGGCGTGCTGGGAAGCGTGAAACCGCCAAAAGCGCATGCGGCGATGCCCGAGAACAGGCCGCCAAAGCCCAGCTGCCAAACGCCCAGAGCCAGCGGGTCGACTTCTTCGACAAAGCGCTTGGCAATGATAATGTGGCTGGCATAGATAAAGGCCGAGAGCAGCATGATGAGTGCGCCCGGGTTCAGGCTGGTGAAGTCGGCGCCCGAGAGCAGCAGCATGCCGCAGGTGACGATGGCGGTGCCGACGAGCACCTTGCGCTCGGGGGCGCGACGCAGCAGGGCGGCGTTGGCAAACGGCACGATCACGACTGTCAGGCTCTGCAAAAAGCCGGCAGTGGAGGCAGAAGTGAGACTGGAGCCCAGGCACATGCAGGTGAGCTCGGTTGCCATAATGGCGCCGATGATGGCGGCGCGGACCATAAGGTCGCGGTTGATGCGCAACGCGCGCTTGTGGAAGAGCAGCAGGCAGGCCACAAAGGCGATGATGCAGCGCAGCGCAACGATGCTCGTGGCGTTCATGCTGTCCATGCCGATCTTCATGAGGGGGTACGAAAAGCCCCATGCGACGGGAACGGAAAATGAGAGCGCGATTGCTTTTTTGCGATCCATGGGACTCCTTTTGTTACAGAACGGTTTCGCAAAAAGGATTCTGCTCCCAGATATGGATGTAGTAAAGCGAATGTATCTTCAGTATGATTAAGAAATACTAATGTTAGAAGAAAAAGCCCTGGCAAAACGTTTTACGGCTATATCGATGTGGAGGCACGATGGCATCGCGGTATCAGATTGTATGTATGGCGGTCGATTGCGGCAGCCTGAAACGTGCCGCCGACGCGCTGGGCTATACGCAAAGCGCGGTGAGCCAGGCCGTCAAGGCGCTCGAGCGCGAGCTGGGCACCACGATTATCGAGCGCGGCAAGCAAGGCGTCTCGCTTACGCGCGACGGCAAACAGTATCTGCCGTATCTGCGCCAAATCGTAACGGCCGAGGCCGAGCTCGAGGGCAAGCGCCAGGAGTTGTTGGGGCTTTCGTCGACCGACATTCGCATTGCGACGTTTACCAACGTGAGTCGTACTGTGTTACCGCGTGTGATCCGCGACTTTGGGGCCCTGCATCCGGGCGTGCACTTTACCCTCAAGCAGGGCGATTACACGCGCAACGCCCAGTGGGTACACGATGGCGTGGTCGACTTTTGCTTTACAGCGCGTGGATTTACCGAGGGGCTCGAGAAACGCGTGGTCTATCACGACAAGCTGGTGGCGCTGTTGCCAGCCGTCCATCCACTGGCGGCAAAGGAAAAGGTGACGCTTGCCGACCTGGCGTCCGAACCGTTTGTGCTGCTGGATGAGGGCGAACAGAGCCTGGTGCTCGATGCATTCGCGGCGCATGGGCTGTCGCCGCACGTGACGAGTGAGGTGACCGACGACTACACCATCATGGCGATGGTGGAGGAGGGCCTGGGCGTGAGCATGCTCTACCGTCGTACTGTAGAGGGCATGCAAGCCGATATTCATGTGCGGCCCATCGTGCATGCCCCCTCGCGCGACGTAGTGGCAGCCTGGCGCAGCTGGGATACCATGCCTATCGCCACGAGGCGCTTTATCGACTATATGAGCTCGCATATCGTCAATTAATGACTAGCGTGGCGTTGAGTGTGGTGATTAGCGGGCTGTCGCTTTGGCTTGCGTCAGACGGTAGGTGTGTGCCGGATGGCAGAGCAATACCGCCACGACCATAAAGAACGCCGTGGTGCCCAGGCTGATGGGGTAGACCATCATGATGTTCGCAAAGGTGCGGAAGTGCGGGAACACGCAGAACACCCAATAGAAGCGGATGCCGCAGACACAGATCATGGTGATGAGGGCGGGCGTGAGCGAGATACCAAAGCCGCGCAGGTAGCCTGACATGTTTTCGTAGAACATGCTAAAGGCGTACGCCGGGAAGATCGAACACACGCGGATATAGCCGATCGAGACGATGTTGGGATCGCTGTTGAACAGCGATAGGATCTCGCGTCCCAGGCCGACAATAACGATGATCGTGGTGAGTGCAACGATACCGCCTTCGACCAGGCAGACCTTGAGCGTCTTGGTGCAGCGGTCGATCTGGCGGGCGCCGTGATTTTGTCCCACAAAGGTGGTGCAAGCCTGGCTAAAGCTGTTGAGCAGGTTGTAGCACACGTACTCCAGGCTCATGGCGGCGCTCGAAGCCGCCATGACCTCGGTGCCCAGGCTGTTGATGGCAGACTGGATGATGATGTTGGCGACGGCAAAGACGGCGCTTTGGATGCCGGCGGGCAGGCCGATCTTGACGATGCGCTTGAGGGCGACGGGGTCTAAGCCTAAGTCGCGTGGGGTGACGCGGACGACGGAGTCGGTCTTGAGCAGGCGGATAAAGAGCGTCGCGGCGCTGACGGTGTAGGCGATGGCGGTGGCGATGGCGACGCCCGCCACACCCCAGTGGAGTACGGGGACAAAGACGAGGTCCAGGCATATGTTGAGGACGGTGGACACGGCAAGCGCCTGCAGCGGCATGCGGGTGATGCCGACGGAGCGGAAGATCGCGGCCTCAAAGTTGTAAAGCAAAATCGAGGGCATGCTCAGCAAAAAGACGCGTAGGTAGAGTGAGGCGAGCGGCATGGTCTCAGCGGGAACGTTGAGCGCGGCGAGCATGGGCTCGGCAAAGATCTCGCCCAGGGCGATGACGACAAAGCCCACGAGCGCCATTAAAATCGAGGTATGGACGGCGCGTTTGACCATGTTCTGATCGTTGCGGCCGATAGCGTTGGCAATGACCACGTTGGAGCCAAGCGACATGCCGATAAACAGGTTGAGCATAAGACTGGTAAGCGGAACATTGGAGCCGACCGCCGCCATGGCGAGGGTTCCCTGGTCGCCTGAGAAGTTACCGATGATGACCGTGGCGATGAGGTTCGATAGCTGCTCCAAGATGCTCGTGGCGGCCACGGGGAAGGCGAACAGGGGAATATTGCGCCACAGCGAGCCGGTGGTCATGTCAATGTGCTTAGATGCGGTGTCTGCCATACGCTCTCAATCTCTAATATGCTCTTTCGTGCTTATTTGCGCAGACGATGATACTCCTAATCGACTAGTCGGCACTTAGGGACGTTCCTTTTCTGCCGGCAGTTGGGGACACTCCTTCAGACTAGTCATTGGGGACGTTCTTAAATGACTAGTCGAACAAGAACGTCCCCAATGACGAGGCGGGGGAGGCGTGCGACAATGGTGGGCGTTGTGTTGTTCGCGCTAAGGAGTTGCCATGTTGTTGTGTCCCGTTTGCCATAAGCCATTGGTGGACGACGAGCGCGGTGCTGCATGCGCGGGCGGACATCGATTTGACCGTGCGCGCGAGGGCTATCTGTATCTGCTGCGCTCGTCCAAGAGCGGCGACTCCATGGGCGATCCCAAGTCGCAGGCGCGCAGCCGTCGTGACTTTCTGAACCGCGGATACTATGCGCCGTTGCGCGACGCAATGGTCGAGCTGGTGCGCGAGCAGGTGTCTGGGCGTGCAACGTCTGCGAATGGCCCCATGACGCTGCTCGATATTTGCTGCGGCGAGGGCTACTACACCAGTGCCATGGGCGCGGTACCGGGCGTGGATGCTTATGGCTTTGACCTGGGTAAAGAGATGGTGCGCCTTGCCGCCAAGCGCGGCGATGCGACCTACTTCGTGGCCAACATGAAGGATATCCCCGTGGCCGATGGTGCCTTCGATATGGTGACCGAGCTCTTTGCCCCCTTTAACGAGCGCGAGTTTGCCCGCGTGCTGGCACCCGAGGGCTCTCTCTACACCGTGGTGCCGGGTGCCCGTCATCTCTTTGGGCTCAAGGAGGTGCTCTACGATACGCCGTACCTTAACGACGAGAAGCTGCCGCAGACCACCGAGCTCGAGTTAATCGGAACGCAGCGGGTGACAGCTTCTATCACCCTCCAGACGCAGGCCGATATCGAGGCAGTGTTCCAGATGACGCCCTACTACTACCGCACGCGCCCTGCCGACAAAGAGCGCCTGGCAAACCTGGAAACCCTTCAGACCGATATCGACTTCATCATCGCCGAGTACCGTCACAGCTAACACCTACCAAATAGGGACAGGTTTATTTTGGCAGGTTTTATCTGGGCAAACGTAAAGGGCCGACGGCGGAGATGCGCGATCGGCCCTTTTTAGTTGCTTGGCTGCAGAGGTTATGAGAAGCGAGCGCTTACAGGCGGTCCTTGTTTTCGGCCTTAACGGCGTGCGCCTGCTGAACAAAGAACAGGTCGTACACCACGATGACAAAGGCGCCAAAGTTGATGGCGTCGCCGCCAAACGCGGGAAGCGTGAGCACCGCCTGGGCAAGCGTGGCGACTGCAGCAACGATACCGAGCTTAAACGCGCCGTCAACCTGCGAAGGCTTGTTGGCACCCTTGATGCCCGCAACGCCCGCGGCAAGATCGATGAGGCCCTTGGCGATAATCACGGCCGCGGCGAGCATGGCGTTCGATCCGTAGGTGGACTCGAACTTGCCGGTCGCGATGCCGGCGATTCCAATGACGAGACTGGCGATGCCCAGAACAAAATAAATCAGGGCAAGGATTTTGAGAGTCTTGCGAGTGAAGCTCATGGCTGGTCCTTTCGATACGAGTACGCCAACCTGGCGCGCCCTATGTGCTGCACATATGGTGAAGCACATTGTAGTTCAACGCGGCGATGCATGCGCCTGAAAGCGTCTCTTGCCTGCACGGTTCAACCTTTCAAAAAGGAAAGCTGGACGTAAGTCAAATCGATGGCAGCGCATGCGCGGCGCTGCGATGATGAGGCCGTAACAAGGAGCTGGTCTCGAGGAGGAGCCATGATGTACGGAGCAGGGCAAGTGCGTGAGCCGCGGTCGTTGGGAAGGCGCATGGGTGATTCTGTGATCGCTGCCGTGTGCACGGGATTGATGGCAGTGCTTTGCATTGGGATGCTGTGGGCCATGTCGCATGTGGGACAATAGCGGACGGTTGGGTGCCGACATAAACGGCACTCACGTATTCGTTTTGCTTTTTAAGGAGTACCCATGGGCGTCGTCGATCCCTTTTCTGTTGCTCGGGCCGCGGGGCTTGAGCTGATCGGGAAGTCCGAGGGCCTCACGCTCACCGACGGCACGATGGAGCTGCGTGCCGATTTTGACCGCATGCTTCCGCGGCTCAAGCAGGGCTGTCTGCAGCAAGAGCTGTTGGTAAAGGCTGCGCGCGCAAAAGGCATCGAGTGCCCATGGGCGATTGATGCCACGGCAGGCTTTGGCGAGGATTCGCTGCTGTTGGCGGCCGCGGGCTTTACCGTCGATCTGTATGAGCAGGATTGCGTGATCGCGGCGCTCCTCAAGGATGCCCTGGATCGCGCGGCAGATGATCCGGCGCTTGCGGCTGCCGTGTCGCGCATGCGCTTACATGCGGGCGAGGACAGCATTGCCGGCCTTCGCCATACGGCTGAGCTGATCGGGCGGGGCGAGCTTGCCGCCCCCGACGTGGTATATCTGGATCCCATGTTTCCCGAACGCACCAAGAGCGCGGCGGTGAAAAAGAAGTTCCAACTCTTGCACCATCTGGAGCAGCCGTGCGCCGATGAGGAGACGCTGGTCGAAGCTGCGCTTGCGGCGCGCCCGCGCAAGGTCGTTATCAAGCGGCCGGTGAAGGGGCCGCTGCTTGCCGGCGTTAAGCCGAGCTATCAACTTGCGGGCAAGGCCGTTCGCTACGATGTTTTGGTGCCGCCGCGTTCGTAGCTCGTGTGCGATGGCCGGCATTGCGCCGGCGCCGCGCCGATGCGGGACCTATTTCCAAGGGTGCGACGTCAGGTGCCATCCGCCGCAGTATTCGCATTTGTAGCAGGCCAAACCACGCCGCCCGCGGTTTTCGCAGTCGGCCATAACTGCCTCGGCCTCGGCACGCGTGTCGTAACGGTTTTTGCGCTCGCACGACTTGTAGCGCCAGGCTTCATCGCGCTCGGCGTCCAGGGCGTCGCGACGCTCGTCCTCGTGTGCAAACAGGTCGCTCATATCGCCGCCGGTGGAAGCGCCCAAAAACTCGCTTTTGGCCTTTGACCAGGCGGCTCGCTTTTTGCTTCCCATCTGCTTCGCGCCCCTCTTCAAACGTTGGTATCATTGCTCAATCAAAGTGATACCAATAAACGTGAGGTCGCCGCGTGATGATCAGAAAAACCCTCGATACCGACATTCCCGCCGTCATGGCTATCTATGACGCCGCCCGCGCCTTTATGCGCGCGCATGGCAACGCCACGCAGTGGCCCGAGGGCACGCCTTCGGCCGAGCAACTGGCTGCCGATATTGCCGCTGGTGGCAGTTACGTGTGCGAAGTCGACGGCCGCGTGGTGGCGACGTTTGCCTTTTTACCGGGCCCGGACGAGTGCTATGACGCAATTGAGGACGGTCAATGGCGCAGCGACACTCCGTACGCCGTGCTGCACCGTGTGGCGTCCGATGGCACCGCGCACGGCATCGCGGCTGCGATGTTTGCCTTTGCCAAGGAGCGCGCCAACCACCTGCGTATCGACACGCATCAGGATAACCTGCCCATGCAGGGTGCGAGTATTAAGGCGGGGTTCGAGCGTGCCGGCGTCGTGTATGTGTCGGACGGCACGCCGCGTGTTGCGTTTGACTGGCTGCGCGAGGCATAAGCGCCCAGGCGCATACCAACACTCCATCTAAATGAAAATGGCCCCGGGTGGGGCCATTTTTTGGCAAAACGCGTTGTTGTGGGGCTCGCGTCGCTGCCGTTCCAGATGAACCCGGGCAGACAAAAAGGGGAGGTGCCGGCTTTCGCAAGGCGCGAACCTACGAAAATCGCTGCGCGGCAACGCGGGGCGATGAGCTCGGTCGGGGGATAGGGCCCGCTTCGCCCGCCGGCCCGTAAATTGTATCATCCAGTGTGGAACGAGAGCGCCCGTTGCCGCGTGCGATGGGCTTGCAATAAGAGGAGAGCCATGTCGAAGCAAGCTGTCGTTGGAATCTTGGCGCATGTCGATGCCGGCAAGACAACGTTGGCCGAGGCCATGTTGTTCAACGCGGGTCGCATTCGCAAGCGCGGCCGCGTGGACGATGGCGATTCGCATCTGGACACTAACGCGATCGAGCGCGAGCGCGGCATTACGATTTTCTCGTCGCAGGCCGTGCTCGACCAAGGCGATACCCACGTCATGCTCGTTGATGCGCCGGGGCATGTCGATTTTTCTGCCGAGGCGGAGCGCACATTGCGCGCCCTGGACTACGCGATTCTGGTGGTGGGCGCCAACGACGGCGTACAAGGGCACACCGAAACCCTGTGGCGCCTGCTTGCGCGCTATGACATTCCGACGTTCATCTATATCAACAAAATCGATTTGGAGCATCCCGGCCGCGAGGTTTTGCTGGCACAACTTGGGCAACGTCTTTCCGAGGGCTGCCTGGATGCCAGCGAACTGCTGGCGGGTGGTGCCGTTCGGGAGGACGCTGCTGCGTTGGACGAGGCGGCGCTCGAGGAGTTTCTTGAGACGGGCGAGCTTTCTGTTGCAACGCTGTCGCGCATGGTTGCCGAGCGCAAGCTCTTTCCCTGCTTTGCCGGCTCGGCGCTCAAGGACCAAGGCGTTGACGAGCTGCTGGATGGCATATGCGCGCTGATGCGTGAACAGGCGTGGCTCCCGGAGTTTGCTGCGCGCGTCTATCGTGTCAGCCGCGGGGATCGTGGCGAGCGCTTGGCTTGGGTTAAAGTGACCGGCGGCACGCTGCATGCCAAACAGATGATTGACGGACGTTCCGGTGCCGAGGCATGGGAGCAGAAGGTCGATCAGGTACGCATCTATAACGGCGAGAAGTATGAGCTTGCCCAGGAAGTTGCCGCTGGCGGCATCTGCGCCGTGACGGGCCTCGCACACGTTCGCCCGGGTGATGCCCTGGGCGCGGAGCCCGCGGGCGATGCACCTGTCATTGCGCCGGTCCTCACCTATACGGTGCTGCCGGGCGAACACGATGTCCATGCGGTGTTTAAAGCGCTGACCGAGTTGGCGGACGAAGACCCCATGCTCGGCGTAAGCTGGAATACGCATCTTGAGCAGATTCACTTGCAGTTGATGGGAGCCGTGCAGCTCGAGGTCGTGCAGCGGGTGTTGGCCGATCGCTTTGGCCTTACGATTGAGTTTGAGTCCGGCGGCATTCTCTATAAGGAGACGATCTCGCAGCCGGTCGAGGGTGTGGGCCACTTTGAGCCACTGCGCCATTACGCCGAGGTGCACCTGCGCCTTGAGCCGCTGCCGGCGGGCTCAGGCGTGCAATTTGGTACCGCTACCTCGACTGACGAGCTCGATCTGAACTGGCAGCGCCTGGCGCTCACCAACGCCATGGAGCGCGATCACCTGGGCGTGTTGACCGGCTCGCCCATCACCGATGTGCGCATTACGCTCACGGGCGGCCGCGCGCTTGCCAAACACACCGAGGGCGGTGACTTTCGTCAGGCAACATACCGCGCGATTCGCCAGGGTTTGATGCAGGCGCGCGAGGCGGGTGCGGCGGTACTGTTGGAGCCGTGGTACCACTTTGAGCTCGAGGTGCCAGGGGAGTGCGTGGGCCGGGCGTTGTCAGACGCCACGCGCATGGGTGCCGAGTACGAGCCGCCGACGATGGCGGGCGACCGGGCGAAGCTTGTGGGTCGCGTGCCGGCATCCGAGGTGCAGGATTACGCGCTGGAGGTGGCTGCCTACACGAGCGGGCGCGGTCATCTGTACCTGGAGTTCGCCGGTTATGCGGCTTGCCATGATGCCGAGCGCGTCATCGAGACGGCCGCCTACGAGCCCGAGGCCGATCTGCCCAACACGCCCGATTCGGTCTTTTGCTCTCACGGCGCCGGTTACACGGTCAAATGGTACGACGTACCCGCCGCGGCGCACGTAAAGATCGATCCCACCACCTTCCGCCCCTGGCGAGCAGCAGACGCCGTGTTTTTCGGCCATAGGTGATAGAAGGGCGGCCTCTTTGTCACCTGCTGTTGGTATAACTCGGTATAAGTTGGTATAACTATAGGCGGCGTTTGCCAATCCGAGGAGGCCGACATGAATCCAAATCCCTTTAAGCCCACGGCTGGTAAGCGACCTCCGATACTCATCGGTCGCGAGTCGGTCATCGAAGATTTTGAGGAAGGGCTCGATAACGGCGCGGGAGCGCCGGGCAGGCTCATGCTCATTACGGGAAACCGCGGCTGCGGCAAGACGGTTCTCCTGAGGGAGCTGCAACGTCTGGCCAGCGAGCACGGATGGGCGGTTGTCTCCGATTCCGCTTCGCTTGGTTTATGCGACCGCTTGGCCGACGCACTCCGCTCGAATAAGCTCGTTGTGACGTCAATGGAGTTTGGCCCATCGTTTGGACGGATGTCGGTTGAGGCGGCGCGGGCAAAAGGCGAGACGTTGCGAGGGCTGGTCAACGAACGCCTCAAGAAACTCGGCCCAAGCAAGGGTATTCTGTTTGCGATTGACGAGGCTCAATCTGCGTCTATCGAGGAACTGGCGGCTCTTGCCGTTCTCTATCAGCAGGTGCTCGGAGACCAGGATGCCACGGGCTTGCCCGATAGCGACCAGCGCGGTCTTGCGCTGGTCTTTGCCGGCTTGCCCAGCATGGTTGACGATCTGCTCGAAGAGCCGAGCGTGACGTTTTTGCGACGTGCCCAGCAGCGTACGTTGGGGGCGATTTCTTTGCCCAAGGTGCGCGATTCGTATATCCAGACGGTCGAGTGTGCCGGTCTTTGCGTTGATGCGGAGACGGCGGACCTTGCAGCGCACAAGAGCATGGGGCATCCCTATATGGTTCAGCTGGTGGGATATTACATGTGGCGGTCTGCTGTCCGGCGTGGCTCGCAAGTCATCGAAAGGCGCGATGTCGAGGATGGCCATGCGGATGCCGTCTCTGAGTTCTACGAAGCGGTTGACGCGCCTCTGTATTACGGGCTGCGCAGTCCACAGCGCCTTTTTATCGAGGCTATGGCGGTTGACGAGGACAAGCCGACGCGCATGGCGGATATCATTGAGCGCTGCGACCGTACCCAGAGCTGGGCGAGTAAATATCGCGCAAGCCTGATTCGCGAGCGCGTCATCGAGGCTGCCGGATACGGCCTCGTCCGGTTTAGCGTGCCTATGCTGGGCAAATACATTCACGATCGTGTTTTATGGCACGAGTAATGTGACAAAGGGACTGTCCCTTTGTCACATCGATGTCTGAGAGAGGTCAAAACATGGTGATTCATACCGAGCGTTTGACGCTTCGTCCGTGGCGCGAGACGGATGCGGCGAGCCTGTTTGCATATGCGAGCGATCCGGACGTGGGGCCGGCTGCGGGTTGGCCGCCCCATCGAAGCATTGAGGAGAGCAGGGAGATCATTCGGACGGTCTTTGCGGCGCCCCATACCTTTGCCATTTGCCTGGCTGAGGCAGACGAGCCCGTGGGCAGCATCGGGCTCATGCCGCCTCGCTGCGAGTCGAACAGCCAAAGAGGCGGACTCGAGTTCGAGGTGGGGTATTGGATCGCCAAGCCGTTCTGGGGTCGAGGCTTTGCTCCCGAAGCGGTGCGAGCCGTGCAGCGCTATGCGTTCGAAACACTTGGCTGCAAGGCACTTTGGTGCGGATACTACGAGGGCAATAACAAGTCGCTACGCGTTCAGCAAAAATGTGGCTTCGTGCCTCATCACGTTGAACGCGACGTGCCCTGCGAGCTCATGGACGATGTGCGTACCGAGTACTTTACGTATTTGACCCGCGAAGACTGGCGCAGGCAGGCACAGTGTGAGTAACGTGACAAAGGGACAGTCCCTTTGCTACGTTCGGCTAACAGGAAGGGGAGCGATGACGGTGTCGCAACAACCAAGTGCTATTGAGGTGCGCGGCGCGCGTGTTCACAACCTCAAGGACATCGATATCGATATTCCGCTGGGAAGGCTCGTGGGTATTGCCGGCGTGTCGGGTTCGGGCAAGAGCTCGCTGGCGCTGGGGGTTCTGTATGCCGAGGGCTCGCGCCGTTATCTGGAGGCGCTCAGCACCTATACCCGCCGTCGCCTGACGCAGGCCGAACACGCTCAGGTGGACGAGGTGCTGCACGTGCCGGCGGCACTCGCGCTGCATCAGCGCCCCAGCGTGCCAGGTGTGCGCTCCACGTTTGGCACCATGACCGAGCTCAACAACAGCCTGCGCCTGCTCTTTAGCCGTTGCGCCCATCACGTGTGCCCGCATTGCGGGACGCGTGTGGAACCGAGCCTTAACGTGGCCGCGGGTCTGTCGCTCACGTGCCCCGCATGCGGCCACGGGTTCTACGCGCCGGGTGCCGAGGACCTTGCCTTTAACAGCGGCGGCGCGTGTCCTACCTGCGGCGGTACCGGCGTTATGCGCGAGGTGGACGAAGCGAGCCTGGTGCCCGACGAATCAAAGAGCATCAACGAGGGTGCGGTGCTTCCCTGGGGCACGCTCATGTGGGATCTGATGAAGCAGGTGGCCGGCGAGATGGGCGTGCGCACTGACGTGCCGTTTAGCCAGCTCACGCCCGCCGAGCGCGATATCGTGTTCCATGGCCCGGCGGTCAAGAAGCACATCCTCTACGTTCCCAAAAACGGCGAGGGCGCCACGCCGCTCGACTTTACCTATTACAACGCCGTCTATACTGTCGAGAATGCGCTCGCCAAGGTTAAGGACGACAAGGGACTTAAGCGCGTGGCGCGCTTTTTGCGCGAGGGGCCGTGCCGTGACTGCGGCGGCACGCGTCTTTCCGACGCCGCGCGCCAGCCCCAGGTGCGCGGTATCAATCTGGCGCAGGCGGCGGGCATGACGCTGGGCGAGGCGATTGAGTGGGTGCGCGGGGTGCCTGCATCCTTGCCGATCGAGATGCGGCCCATGGCCGGGGACATCTGCGATTCGTTTTTGAGCACGGCCCGCCGCCTGGTCGACCTGGGCCTCGATTACCTTTCGCTCGACCGCGCCGGTGCCACGCTGTCGACGGGTGAGCGCCAGCGCGTGCAGCTTGCCCGCGTGGTGCGCAACCGATCGACGGGCGTGCTGTATGTGCTGGACGAGCCTTCGATTGGCTTGCATCCTGCCAATGTCGATGGCCTGGTGGGCGTGATGCGCGATCTGGTGGACGACGGCAACACCGTGGTTGTTGTCGACCACGACACGCGCGTGCTGGCAGAAGCCGACTATCTGGTCGAGATGGGCCCCGTTGCCGGAGCAGGCGGCGGTCATGTAATCGCCGCTGGTACGGTGGACGAGGTCGAACAATCGCAGGGTAGCCGCATCGCGCCGTTCTTGCGCTCGGACCCCAAGCGCTTGCGCCCGCAGGTGGCTGACGACGAAATGTTCGACCTAGGCCATATCCGCATGGCGACCGATGCCATCCATACCGTCAAGCCGCTCGAAGTCGATATCCCGCGTGGCCGCCTTGTCGCGGTAACGGGCGTTTCAGGCTCGGGTAAGACGACATTGGTGCTCGAGACGCTCATCCCGGCACTCAAAGCGCAGGCAGCCGGCGAGCGCCTGCCCAGGCACGTGCGTTGGGTCGATGCCGAGGGTATCGCGCGTGCCAACCTGATTGACGCCACGCCCATTGGCGCCAACGTACGCTCGACGGTGGCGACCTATGCCGACATCCACGATGAGCTGCGCCGCGCCTTCGCCCGTACGCCCGAGGCCAAGGCGGCAGGGTATAAGGCGGGTGCCTTTAGCTACAACACCGGTGCCTTGCGTTGCCCCACGTGCGATGGTACGGGCTCGATATCGCTTGACGTGCAGTTTTTGCCCGATGTCGAGATCGTCTGTCCTGCATGTCGCGGCTCGCGTTATGCGGATGCCGCCTTGCATATCCATCGCGAGGGCAAGGACGGCAGCTCGCTCACGTTGCCGCAGCTCATGGACATGAGTGTGGACGAGGCCCTCGACGCCACGGTGGGACTCAAGAAAGTCCAGGCGCGCCTGCAGACCTTGCACGACCTGGGGCTGGGCTACCTGACGCTCGGCGAGCCCACGCCGGCGCTCTCGGGCGGCGAGGCGCAGCGACTTAAGCTTGCGAGCGAGATGGGCCGCGTGCAGGACGATGCCGTATTCGTGTTCGACGAGCCCACCATCGGCCTGCATCCGCTCGATGTTCAGGTACTGCTGAGTGTGTTTGATGGCCTTGTTGCCAAGGGCGCCACGGTTATCGTGATTGAGCATGACCTCGACCTTATCCGTAACGCCGACTACGTGATCGATATGGGCCCGGGCGGCGGCGATGCCGGCGGGCAAATCGTCTGCGCCGGCACGCCGGGCGATATCGCAGCCTGCTCCAAGAGCGTTACGGGCCGCTATCTATAGACGATGCGACAAAGGGATTGTCCCTTTGTCGCATTGATGCCTATTTCACGCACTGAGCGGCGAGATAGTCACGGAAAAACGGCAATTCAAAAGCGACGATTCCGCGTCCGCGTTCTCCGATGATGCCGGCGTCTATCATGCGGCGTCGGTAGCGGGAGACCTGCTGTGGCGAACGCTTGAGGCGCTCGACAAGATCAGCGGTGGTGGACTCTTCCTCGTCATCGAGCATGGCGATGAGGAATCGCTTGTCCTCTGCAGTGAGTTCCCGATAGGTTGCCGCGAGGATTCGGTCGTCCATCTCGTCGCGCGCGATTTTGATTCCCAGGTCAAAGTCGCGTGACGAGATTTCCTTCGAATCGCTTGTGAGATCCCAGGCACGATAGCCTACGAGTTGCAATAGGAAGGGAAAACCGGAGATCGAGCGAACGGCTCTATCGATTCCCTCAGCATCTGCCAGGCGATCGTTTTCCTGGATTGTGCGAATCAAGGCCTCGCGCACGTCATAGTCGGCAATGCGACCCAGATGATATTGTTGGGCGCGGCGAAGGAACGAGACCGTCTTGTGGTTCAGCAACGTCGAGACGTTGTTGGGAAGTCCCGCCATGAGCAGCGCGACGCGTTTCCCATCGGTCACAAAGTGCTGATACGTCGCTGCGAGCTGAATCATTTCGTCGAGTGTCGGGTCTACCTCGTCAACCGTGACGAGCAGACCGGTGTCCGCCTCGTTGAGCTGGTCGATGATGTCGCTCATGCGATAACGCCAGGTTGAGGCATCGTGAACGCGATTGACCTCGATGCTGCCGAGCGGTGCAATTCCGAGACCGGTGACTTCGAAGCGGCTGGACGAGTCGATGAGATGGGCTGCGGCGCGTTTCGTCCCGAGTTCGATTTCCTCAAGCATTCCCGGGAGCGCGGTCGTCTTTACGGCTATCCAGCCGTGGGATTCCGCCCTTGTTGCGAGCGACGACATGAGGGCGGTTTTGCCGGTTCCACGCGCGCCTGAGAAGATCGAGGTCAATTCTGGGCGCCTGCGCTGGCTCAAGAAGGCACGGTCCAAATCCCGAATAATCTGTTGTCTGCCAGCGAGATGGGCAGGAACCTCGCCAAAGCTAGGGGTAAACGGGTTCTCGAGATATTCCACAATGCCCTCCTTTAGCGTCTCGGGTTAATTTCATTTTATTCTAGTTAATCTCAATTAAAAACGATTAATTTCATTTCAAAGCATAAGGTTGGCGTCGTGCGTTATCGAAGCGGTGCTTGAATAGCTTACGTTGGAGCCCGAAAATGGGTTCAACCCATTCGCGAAATTTACACGCCCTATTGTGAGTGGGCTCTCAGATGAGCTGAAGCTGCCATCGTGCGGCTGATAGGGGCAATCATGAAAAATAGAATCTATGGGTATGCTCGAGTTTCGTCAGCAGATCAGAACCTGGATCGCCAACTGGACGCGCTGGAGCGGTTTCCGGTCCAAACGAATTTGATCTATGCTGACAAAGCGAGTGGAAAGGACTTCAGGCGTCCTCAGTACCGACGTCTTCTTCGTCGTCTGCGCGAAGGGGACGTTCTGGTGATTAAGAGTATCGATCGATTGGGTCGCGACTACCGTGAAGTTCTCGATGAATGGCGTCGCCTAACGACGGACAAACGCGTTGCCATTGTGGTGCTCGATATGCCATTGCTTGATACACGCGAACAACCCAATGGAATTACGGGGACTTTTATTGCCGATCTAGTGCTTCAGGTTTTGAGCTACGTGGCTCAGGTGGAGCGCGAAAACATAAAGCAGCGCCAGGCGGAGGGTATCGCGTCGGCGCGTCTGCGGGGTGTGAGATTTGGGAGACCGACGCTCGAACGTCCGGATAGCTACCGCGATGTCATCAAATCATTCGAAGGAGGTGAGGTTACGAGGCAAGAGGCCGCAATGCTTTTGAACGTTAGCGCATCGACGTTTGATCGTTGGAGACGGGCGGACGCGAACGGATATGACCGTTCGCCGTTTGCCCGTCCTCTTTAGCTAGACATTTTGACGAGGGGAGTTTATTGCACAGGGCCCACTCCTTCCCTCGATGTTTATCCAGTTCACGCCCTTGAATCAAATAATGCCACCGCGTCGCCAATTCGTCTGCTATTTGACGAGGGGGAGGTTAAACGACTACCAAGGGATATGTAATGAAGAAAAAGTTATTTACGGCAGTTCTGGCTTTTAGCGCGGCGGCACTAATCGGCATTTCTCTACCACTCGGAATTACGGGTCGCGGCTGGAGTCCGACATGCGCATTTGCAGCGACTAAGAAAAGTGGAAAGAAGCCAAAGCCAGGTAAGAAGGATTCAGTAAAAATCGATCAACTAAACTGGAGTGTCTCAGAAGGCGTTGTTGATGGCGTCGAGATGATGACATTTGAATATGACAACAAATCGAGCTTCGATATTGCTCAGTTCACTATTCAGTTTGAGCCGAAAGGGGAGTTGACTGACGAACAGAAACTTCTGTTTACTGACGTTTTTGATGAAGATGAGGCTGCGCACGATTATTCAACGCTGAAAATGACGGCGGATAGCCAGCGAATCGTCGAGAAGCGAGAATCGGTTGATAGCGTTCCGTGCATTACCCATGGCGACTATGTCGCCAATGCCCAGCAGAATCAATATGACCTGATGGAGCCTTCAGTGGCGACTATTGCCTATCTAGGCGGCGATGGAAAGATATATCTCGAGTACTATAGTTTCAAGTCGAAAACCTATACGACTTCATCAAAGGGCGGTGTCAAGGCGTATGACTGGCCAACAAAAGCCCTTGCAAAATCCTTGCCGAAGCCTGACTGCCCTATTGTTTATACGTCGTTAGACGAAAAAGACTGCCTTTCGTTTGTCGCATTTGGCATCGATCATGATGGGTACGGCAAATACATCAAAGCTTGCAAGAAAAAGGGATACAAGAACATCGAATATTCGTATGACAGCAGTTTTTGCGCAAAGGATAAAAAGGGACGGGAACTGATGATCGGATATAGCGACCGAGATCAGCGGATGGACGTCAGCGTTTCAGTTGATTAACATGGGCATATGATCGAATGATCAACGCGTTATGATGCCTATGTATGGATTGGGGTGCCGGCCTATGGTCTGTGCCCCAATCTTTCTAAAGTTACGTGCAGCAGAATAGGTATTAAATTAACGTATGAATGTGTATTTATATTATGTTGGATTTAAGTCCTTCCTTTCTGAATTGGTTGACATCAAAACCCAATATAAATGAATTGAGTCCGTAATTACCCTGAGGACAACTGGAGGACAAGGGCTAAATGAGCGTTTCCAATCCGTTTAAAACAATTGGCCAGAAGATAATTGTCGCCCTATTGGCGTTAGGCTTGATTGCAGCTTGCGGCGGCTGCGTGTACCTGTGGTTGATGCGCGATCAGACCGTTATAAGCGATGATTCGATTCGGGAAGAAATTAAGCCGGTAACGAAGTTGCTTACCTACGAATACGATTTTACTCAGGTTCTATATATTGACGATGCAGGGAATCCGTTTGGTTTTAACAACCCATTTACTACTAAGCGATATGTAGCGACAATCGATGGCAAGGCGGATATCGGCCTGAACGTAGACGATGAGAACCTGAAGGTCAAAGTCCATCGTTCGAAAAACAACGAGTCGGTAATAAAATCTGTTAATGTTACGCTTCCGCATTCCGAGATCGTGACGTTGTCAACGGATCCGAACTCGCTTAAAAAGTACGTTGAGGACAATGGTTTTCTTAATTGGAATCAGGTCAGTACGGACGATTTAAATAAATTGCTTCAGCAGGCTGATAAGGACCAGAGGCAAAAGGTTCAAGAAAGTGGCATGCTGGAAAAATCTGATGAACGTGCAGTAAAACTGGTGAAAAAGCAGGTGTCGACGTTCTGTGGTTCAGACGTAAGGGTCAATGTCGAATTCGAAGATTAATATCTACCTTTGAAATCAAATTACTGATTCAGCTGAATGCCCGCTATCGCGATGCCTTACGTTGCAATAGCGGGCATCGCTGATTTCGTTTGAAGGGTGTCAATGTGACAATTGTCCGATATGACAACGAGACTGTCCCTTTGTCACATTCCCGGAAAGCCTGTTTGGCGCAGGGCCTCGTAGAGGACGATGGCGGCGCTGTTGGAGAGGTTGAGTGCGCTGATGCGGTAGTCGTCCGGGTTGACGAAGTTGCCGCAGATATCCTGCCGAAGGATGGCCTCGTGGCTGTCTTCGGTATGTCCGAGCGATTCCTCGTGGGCTTCCCAAGCCTCGGCGTTATCGAGTGAGTCGCAATCGCGCAGCATCGGGATGCGCTCACAGCGCTCGGGCGCCGCGGCAAGCAGTGGCTCGGGAATGCCCGAGCTCTCGCTGCCAAAGACCAAATAATCACCGTCGCGGTAGGTACTTTGCGCATAGGTTCGGCGCGCCTTTTTGGTCAGCAGATGCAGGCGCTCGTCGGCGGAGGAGAGGCCGTTGCACGCAAGGAAATCCTTCCAGCCGGTATAGGTGGTCACGTCCAAGTTTTGCCAGTAGCCCAGGCCGGCGCGACGTACCGTCTTGTCATCGAGCGAAAAGCCCAGCGGCTCCACCAGATGCAGGCGGGTACCGGTGACCACGCAGGTACGGCCGATATTGCCCGTATTGGCCGGAATCTCGGGCGCATACAGCACGATATTGAACATGAATCTCCTTGGCTCAGAATGAAAAACCACCACGAAGGGGACACAGGCACCTTCGTGGTGGTTTGGCGGTTACGTGGGCAGAAAATGCTCGCTTCGATAGCCTAGGCGCGGTGCCAGTCGGTCAGGCAGGCATCGAGCGCGGCGATGAGCGCGTCCTTGTCCATATGACGGCCGATGATGCACAGGCTCGTCATGCGGTCGCCCGTCTCGTCGTCCCAAATCTGCATGATCTCGGGGTTCTCGTCGATAATCTTCTGCTTCTCGCCCTCGGGCGCAGAATCGACAAACAGACCGTTCTCCATCAGGCGCATCTGGTGGCCGGCCTGCTCAAACATGTAGCACATGTCCGGATTGCCGGTCTGCCACAGCGGACCCTTGACGCGGATGACCTCGTCGGGCCACTCCTGCTCAACAAAATCGGTGAACTTCTGCAGGTCGAACGGCTTGCGGCGCGAGTACACAAAGGTCTCGATGTCGTATTCGAGCACCTCGGGGTCATCGTGCTCCTCGGGATGCTCCATGGCCTCGATCCAAGCGGCGGAGTTGTAGGCGCGCATAAAGTCGAAGCGGTCGGTATCGAGCAGCTCCTCCATGGGGACCTCGCCGTTTTGAGCCTCGACAATCACGGCGTCCTTCTGCAGGCTGCGCACGATGGCTTTGAGCTCGGCAATCTGCTCGGGGGTGACGGTGTCAGTCTTATTAAGAATCAGCGTGGAGCAAAACTCGATCTGCTGGATGAGCAGGCTCTCGATGTCGTCCTCGTCGATATCCTCGGCTAGCAGGTCGCGACCGCCGTTGAACTCGTCGTACATGCGGGCGCAGTCGACCACGGCCACGATGTTGTCGAGCGCGAGCTTGGGCTCGCCGCCCACCTTGGCCTCGTCGCAGAAGCTCGAGATGGTGTAGGCGATGGGGATGGGCTCGCAAATACCCGAGGCCTCGATGATGATGTAGTCGAACTTGCCCGAATCGGCGATGCCCTGCAGCTGGTTGGCCAGATCGTCCGAAAGCGTGCAGCAGATGCAGCCGTTGGTGAGCGGGATAAGGTCGTCGGTCTCGGAAAGGCCGCCGTCGGCGATGAGGCTGGCGTCGACGTTGATCTCGCCGATATCGTTGACGATCACGGCGGCGCGGATGCCGCCGTCGTTGGCGAGGATGTGGTTGAGCAGCGTGGTCTTGCCGGCACCGAGGTATCCGGTAAGCATGATGATCTTCACGGGTTTGTTGGGCATGTGCCCTCCTTTGTTAGACATGGCTTACAGTTGAATCTTATGCCAAACGCCTGCTCTTATACCCACGCGCCGACAAATAACACAGGCTACTCCCAGGCTCCCCACACGTCGGGACAATAACCGACGGTGGCCTTTTTGCCGTTGCGCACGATGGGCTCGGCCAGAACCTGCTGGTTCTCGAGCAGCTTATCAAAGCGCTGGCTGGGGGTGAGGTGCTGGATGAGTGCGAGCGTCTCCTCGTCCTTGGCTTTGGGGTTGAGCAGCTTGTCGATGCCGCCGACCGCCTGCATCACGCTCGTGAGCTCGCCCTTGCTCATCTCTTTTTCCTTAAGGTCAATAAACTGCACCTTAATGCGGCGCTCCTTAAAATAGCGCTGGGCCTTCTTGGTATCGAAGGACTTCTTAGTCCCGAAAATTTGAATATTCATATCTATGTTCCGCCGTTCTACCTGATGAAGTTGGTCCTAGCGCGATCGGCCTGGGGCGCTTCGATGCCGGCGGCCTTTCCCGCCTCGATGCAACGCAGGAGCCAGGCCATGTTTTTGCCGATGTTTCGCATGGTGGCAAGGCCCTCGGCGTCCTGGGCGGCCTCGCCCGGCATGGCACCAAAGACGTTGTTCCAGTAGGTGGATGCTACCACGGGCATCTGGTTGATGGTGAAGTACTTGTTGAGCACATCGAACGTGGTCGACGTGCCGCCGCGACGGGCAACGGCGACAGCGGCGCCCGGCTTGTGCGCAAAGGCCTTGCTGCCGGCATAGAATGCGCGGTCGAGAGCCGAGAGGATGCGTCCGCTGGGGTGCGCGTAGTAGACGGGCGAGCCAAAGACAAAGCCGTCTGCCTGCTCGGCGGCGGCAATCAGCTTGTTGACCACGTCGTCGTCAAAGGTGCAGCGGCAATCGAGTTTGCCACACTGGCCGCAACCGATACAATCGCGAATAGGCTTGGCGCCCAGCTGAAACATCTCGGTATCGATGCCCTCGACGTTGAGCTGCTCGGCGACCTCGGCGAGTGCGCGGGCCGTGTTGCCGTTTGCCTTGGGGCTGCCATTGACCAAAAGAACCTTCATCACAAACTCCCTCTGCTGTCGGTGACTTCTGCAGAGGATTATCGCACGAGCGGGCAGATGGCGTGGGGCACGATGCCGGCCCCGAGGGCCCACGGCAGGCACGCTCACCAGGTACGAGCGGGATACGGTCCAGAGGATGTTGGAGTGCGGGGCCTCGTGCGAGCAGATTGTAAGGGGTCTGGGCGGGTCGCCCTCGATGGCGAGCTTTGAGGCCTTGGAAGGCGGGCTGCTGCGGCGGCTATGGTTTATACTAAGGCGGTTGCTATCGAGTAATTCATACTTGGTTTGATTCGATTGTGAATGCGTAACTAGGATGGAAAGCAAAGGAAACTCTATGGAAACAGAGGATGCTGTTTGCTTGATGACTTCGATTGCCTTGATTGTCCTTTCAATCCAATACCGAAGAGGAAGATGGCTCTGCTCAATTGCTGGATATGATGTCACAAAAAGGGAGAGCGAGATTGATATACGCCCTTACGCAAAGCTGATTTCTTCTGTGACGTTATGGATGGGGCTGCTGTTTTTCTTGTGGGCGGTAGAGGGCTGGGTACGCGATTGGAATACCAGCGTTTTTGAAGTTTTGGTTCTACTTCTGTTCAGCTTGGCCTCTTTGTCGTTCGTGCGGCTCGTTAGGTTTGTGTTTATGAGGCGATAGCCAGCGGAAATGGCTGGACGACAAAATGGACCAATGCAGCCAATTGTCAATAGAATTTGATAGGCTTTGCTTAACAGATTTACTCGAGGGCATATCCGTGGCGGGGGATAGGTTCTATCTTGTTGAGCACTTATTTGCATCAGGCAAAGTAAACCAAGAGTATCGAAACGGTGCCCCCGGGCCCCGGGAGGGACTGCGGGGACGTTCGGCTAACTGCGGGTACGACCTATTTGCCCGATGTGTTCGCCTGAGATCGGAATTAACCATCATGCGCCCCATAACGCTAGTCCAGCTTGGTGCCCGGTACCTGCGGCGCCTCTTTAATCAGCGCATTAAGTTCGTTCAAAATGGAAACGGGCTGTCGGTCGACGGCGTCCAGATGAAGCGTCGCCACGCGAAGGGGCGGCTGATATTCAAATGAGCCAAGGAGCACGGGCGATCCCAAGAACCGTTCGATTCCGTCTGCAACCGCGTCGGTCTCTTCGGGATCAAGCTCGTCAAAGAGCGCCACGAACATCGGTCCGGTCGAGCGGAACAGACGACCCTTGCCGCGCGAGCAATCCATGAGGCAGGCGGCGCTTTCTGCCAAAACGCGGTCGCCTGCATCAAAGCCAAAGCGGGCATTGACCTGTGCGATTTCGTCGATTTTAATGGCGATCAAGCCCGCGTTTCGTGCCACGCGACGCATCTCGCCAATGGCGTTGACCAGGGCGTGGATATCGCCCAGACCGGTCACGGAATCGGTCGTATCTGCCAAGCTTCGGTTGGTGACAATGCCCACATACATGTTGGGCTCGGTATCGGTGCCGTCCAGGCGGTAACCCGTGCAGTCGCAAAGCGCGTATTTTCCGGCGGTATTCATGACGCGATACTGCATGCAGTGGAAGTGCCACGTGCCGTTTATCACCATGTCGAGCTCGGCGCGTACGTTGTCGCGGTCCTCGGGATGAACGCGGGCGAGCCACATGTCGACCGAGTTAAAAGGGTGCTGGGAGGGCAGGTCAAAATCGCGCACGGCGTTAACCGACCATTGCGATTCGCCCGTATCGAGGTTAAGGATGAACGGATAGCGCGTCTCGGAGCTCATGGAGATTGCTTGGAACACCCGGTCGTTGCAGGGAAGCTGATCGACGATTGGGCGTTGTAGTGCGTCATTGTCTTTCGGTTGCTGTACACGATGCATAAGCTTATAGCGATACATCTTGCGATCGGCATCCATCGTCATCTGGCGACGCGTGTCGCCGGCAAGTGGATCGACGCGCGAACAGCCAAAGCTAAAGCTGGCGATCATGGGCGCCTTGCCACCTGAGCTCGCCTCGATCAACCCGGCACGCACCTGCTCCAAGCGCTGCTCGAGTTGAGTCTCGTTTGCGGAGAGCGAGATAAGCACAAACTCGTCTCCACCGATACGGAACAGCATCTCATTGTGCTCCATGGTTTCGGAGAGCGTGCGGCAGATGCTCAGAATATAGCGATTGCCTTCGGCGTGGCCAAACCTATCATTGCAATGCTTGAGATGGTCGATGTCAATATAGGCGCAGGTGAAGGGATCGCCTTTGCGCCAGAGCTGCTCGACGTGACGGTCGAGTCCGCTGCGGTTGCCCAAGTTGGTGAGCGGGTCGATATAGGCGTTGCGCTCAAGCAGCTGGCGCTCTTGTTGCAGGATGGCATGCGTCTTTTGCAGTTGCTCACCAACGGCGCGTAGCTCAGCAGGCAGCGCGGCAACATCGAGTTCGGCGGTCGAGATGCCATTCGCAAGTCGCTGAAGATAGGCAATAATCGATTGCTCGCCCATGCGGTACGACTCGTTCATGATGGATAACCTCCTTGGGCGGAACAACGGTTTGTATCATATCCCCAATTTGGTTTGAATTGGGGATATAAGTTAGCTAATGGAGACAAATACCCCCTTCGACGGTGGCGTTTTGCGCACGAGCGTATCAGTTGTTATTGCCACCATCGAGCAATGCCTCAAAATCCTTCGCCGGCATGGGGCGGTAGTAGAGGAAACCCTGAGCGTAGCGGGCGCCCATGTGGCGTAGCATGTTCGCCTGCTCATCTGTCTCGACGCCTTCGATTACAATGGGCAGATGGAGCGACTGCGCCATCTCGAGCATCGATGACACGATCTGCGCGCTGCGGCCTTGATCGCGGTCGGTGGGCACAAAGGTGCGGTCGAGCTTGATGACGTCGACGTTGACGTTCTTGAGCATCGCGAGCGTGGACTGACCGGTGCCAAAATCGTCCATATAGGTCGAGAAGCCGCGGGTGTGCAAGTCGGCTGTCAGTTTGTCCACGGCTTCGGACTCTCCCGTATAAGCCGTCTCGGTGATCTCGATGCGCATGAGCTCGGGCGGCAGGTTGTATTGGGCGGCGAGCGATCCCATATGCTCGGCAACGTCGCAGGCAAGAATGTCCACGCGAGACACATTAAGCGAGACCGGAACCACGCGAAGACTGCGATCGAGACACTCGCGAAGCCATATGGCGACACCCTGCCAAATGTACTTGTCGAGCGTCACCGCATCGCCGCTTTCCTCGAGTGCGGGAATAAACGTTGCGGGCGAAATGAGAGAGCCGTCCTTGTCAATCCAGCGCGCAAGTGCCTCGGCGCCAATGATCTCGCCGGTTTCCATATCGACCTGGGGCTGCAGGTAGTACGTGATGCGGCCATTTGAGAGCGCGTACTGGAACTCGGTCAGCGTGCGGTGGAACGCAATCTCGTGTTCATATTCTTCGGGGCGGAAAATAGCAATGCGCTCCTTGAAGTCGTTTTTGGCGCGTCGATTGGTAAACATGGCCTTTGCCTGCGCATCGATGGTGATCTCCTCATTGGAGTCGATGGGGTAAATGCCCATGGACGGCCAAAAACCTACGCCGTCATCATGCCTGGCTACTGCCTCGCGAACGCGGTTGTAGATTTGATGGACGGTGATGTGCTTAAAGGGGATGAGTACGCAAAAGTCATCTTGGCCCCAGTACCCTGCGACGCCCATATCGGCATTCTCGATGTCCTTGAGGACCGTGCCCACATCGGCGAGTACGCGGTCGCCCTCGGCCTGGCCGTGCCATTCATTAAACAGGCGCATGTGACCCATGTCGACGGTGGCGATGCACCAGGTGTCGTCGCGCCTTGCCTCGAGAAATGCGTTGGCGCGCCGCATAAACTCGCTGGGTCGATAGAGGCCCGTGAGCGAGTCGATACGTTCGGCGATGGCGCTTTTGCGCTCCGCCTCGGGTATGGGGAGGCTGTCGTTGGGAACAAGCCCGCCGGCCGTGCGAAGGCGACGGTCGAGTTCGCCTAAAACGGCGGTCGCTTGATGGGTTAACTGCTCGTAAAAGGCCGGGACGACAAGGCAGACGGGAGTAATGGTGTCGCCCGCGATTTGAACAGGAGCGAAAACAGCCTCTTTAAGGTGGCGGGTCAGTTGCTCGAATGCCTCATGGTCCAAATCGTTGCTGAGCACGACGAACTGGACGCTTCGTGAACGGAAGACCCGGCTTCTGCCGCGGGTGATCGACAGCATGCGGCCTGCGTATTCGGCAAGCATGTTGTCGACAGCCTCGGCCCCGTAGAGCTCGTTGAGATTCGCCGTGCCACGAATGCGCACCGCTATAAGCCCCGTCTCGCAGCGGTCGCGACGGCAGGCATCGATAGCGTTGACCAGCATGCGCTGCGTTCCGAGGCCTGTGGCGGCGTCGACGGTTTCGGCAAGCGAGTGGTTGACGAGTTCGCCGACATAGAGCGAGGGGACATTTCCGTCGCCGTCGATGCGAAACCCGCGAGCACGGCAGAGAACGTAGTCACCCGCGGCATTGCGCATGCGGTACTGCATGACGCGGCGGTGTTTGGAGCCGTTAAAGATCTGGTTGATGTCGTTGGCGTAGGCCTCGAGGTCATCGGGATGGACGCGCGTCTTCCAGAAATCGCGGCAGCTGTCTATGTGCTCCGAAGGAAGACCGAGATCGCGCAAGGCACCTTGCGACCAAAGGGTGCGGTCCTTGTCCAAGTTCTCGATAAAGAAATAACGGCCCTCGTTGAGCATCGAAAAGGCGTCAAAAATACGATCGCTTATTTCGAAGTCGTCGGCGTGGACTTGCGTGATATTGCGCCGATCGAGATGCATGGCATGACGTAGCTTGTAGTCGTACATGCGATGGTCGGCGTCGAGTGTCATGCGATTGGAGGCTTCGCCCAGGGCGGGGTCGGCGTGTGCCACTCCGTAGCTAAACGAGTGGGGCATCTCGGAATCGTTGTTTTTGAGCAGGATCGTTCGGCAGTGTTCCAGACGTTCGGCGAGGTCGTCCTCGGTCGCAATCGTAGATAGGATAGCAAACTCGTCGCCGCCTATGCGAAACGCCGCCTCGTCCACTTTCATATACAGTTTGAGATAGAGGCTTACCTGCAAGATATAGCGGTTGCCCTCGTCATGCCCAAAGACGTCGTTGCAGTGCTTGAGATTGTCGATATCGATGAACGCCATGGTAACGGGGGTGTCCTGCTCCCAGAGCTCCTCGAGGGAGCGGGCAAAGCCGCCACGGTTGCCAAGCCCGGTAAGCTGGTCGGTAAAGGCGGTCCTGATCAGATCCTCCTGACGCTCGAGAAGGTCACGGACGGTCTTTTCGAGCGTTTCGGTGTAATTGCTGACAGTATCCATGTTCTAAGCGGCTTTCTGAAGTCGGAGCGGATTGCGTCGGGCGAGCTCGTTGTGTACACGCATCGTTGCTCAGCGTTTTGCGTGTATCCAGGCCCCCGCCTTGCTGCGTTGTTGGGTTACTTTGCCGGCTAATGTTCGCTGTTGATAACTGCTGAGTAGTATAAACAACAGTGCAAAATTATATAGGGGTGCACATGCTGTGGGTGGCTATTATTCGACAAACGGCAGCGCGATGATGCGATGTTCGATAAAAATGCGACTGGGGCGGTATATGTTGACGGGTATACTTGTTCCGTTTGAATTTGTGGGGATGGAGATGGTCGCATGGCACAGTCAACTATGACGCGCACGGTGGGGCTCGCGCTCGAGGGAGGCGGCTACCGCGGTATGTATACGGCGGGCGTGCTCGACGTTTGGATGGAGCACGGTTTGACCTGCGACCATATGGTGGGCGTCTCGGCGGGCGCGGCGTTTGGCTACAATTTTAAATCGCGCCAGATCGGCCGTGCCATTCGCTATAACAAGGCCTATTGTGCCGATAAGCGCTATGCGGGTGTAGCAAGCTGGCTGCGGACCGGCGATATGTTCAATGCCGATTTTGCCTATCACGAGGTGCCTATCGAGCGCGATCCCATTGACTTGGAGGCGTATCGCGCCTGTCCTATGCGGTTTACGTGCGTGTGCACCGATATCGAGACGGGCAAGGCCGTCTACCACGACCTGCCCTATGGCGACGAGAGGGATATCGAGTGGATCCGGGCATCGTCGGCGATTCCCGTGGCGACGCGTCCCGTTGCTATTGACGGGCATAAGTATCTGGATGGTGGCGTGGCTGATTCTATTCCCAGTGCATGGCTGTTTGCGCAGGGGTATGACCGCAATATCGTGGTACTCACGCAGCCGGCGGGCTTTGTGAAGCAGCCCAACAGCGTGATGCCCATGCTGCGGCGCGTGTTCCGTCACTACCCGGAGTTTGTCGCGGCGCTTGAGCATCGGCATGAGGTCTACAATGCTACGCTCGATGACCTGGCGCGTCGCGAGGCTGCCGGCGAAATCTTTGTGGTGCGGCCGAGCGAATCGGTGAAGGTGCCGTCGCTGTGCCGCGAGCCCGATGAGCTCGAGCGCATCTATCAGATCGGCCGCCACGATGCGGAGGCGACCTTGCCCGCGCTGGAGACATATCTGGCAGGGTAGAGGCTGCTGCCGCCATCTCGGCGGGAAGCGCATCCCGGAATGGAGGTCCAAACTGGGATGCGCTTTCCATCGCTGAAGATATGAGGCTGCGAATCGGCTGCTCGGCTTGAGCCTATGCCTGCTGCCAGGTATCGACGAGCTCCTTGGCGGCGGCGTAGGGGTCGTCGGCACTGCAGACGGCGCTCACCACAAAGAAGCCATCGACGCCGGTGGCCTTGAGCTGTGGCAGGTCGGCCGTCTTGACGCCGCCGCCCACCACGATGGGCACGGGGCTTGCCGCGTGGAGTGCGGCCAAGTCCTCAAAGCTCTTGGTGATGATAGAGCCGTCGGCCGCGCGTCCGCAGTCGCGCTTGGTCTCGGTCTCGTGGAGCGGGCCGATGCCCAGGTAGTCGACCAGGCTCATGTCGGCGGTCTTGACGTACTCGAGCATCTCCTCGCAACGGGCCGAAAGGCCCACAATGGCATCGGGGCCCAAAAGTTTGCGGCAGACCTCGACGGGAATATCGCTCTGGCCAACGTGCACGCCGTCGACAGCGATGCCCTGCTCGCGCGCGGCGAGTACGCAGTCCAGGCGGTCGTCGATCAGCAGAGCGACCTGACCGGTCTTACCGGCCTGTGCGATTGCCTGCGCGGCGTCGCCCGTCAGCGCGATGATCTCGCGGGCACTTGCCACCTTGGAGCGCACCTGGATGCAGGTAAAGCCTGCGTCGAGCGCCTGGGCCACCACATCGCCCACGGGACGCCCGAGCGTGTTTTCGGGGCCGAGTACCAGATAGGCCGAGATATCAAGGTTGTCGCGGATGCTCATCGTGCTTCCTCCTGCTTTTTGATCTGTGCTTCCATGCGCTCGAGCTTGCCGGTCATGGTGTCGGTAAATCCGGGTCGAATATCGGCTTTGAGCACGACTTCGGTGCGGATGCCCTTGCTCGCCAACACAAAGGTTGCGTCGCGCACGACCTGCATGACCTCGTCCCAGTCGCCCTCGATCTCGGTGAACATCGAGGTGGTGTGGTTGGGAAGGCCGCTCTCGCGAATGACGCGCACGACCTCGGCGACCTCGGCGGATAGCTCATCGCCGGTGCCGCACGGGGCGATGGCCACGGCGACGAGCGTGTTCATGCCGGCATTGGTTGCGGGCTCGGACATGGCTTATGCCTCCTCGAGCTCGAGTTGGTTATCGGCGATGTCTTGGGCGGTCGCGCGGTAGAGCTCGTCGATAAAGGCGACCTTAAAGCTTGCCGGGGCATCGGCGACGGCGGCGGCACGCGTGCCGGCAACGTTGTAGACGGCGGTGCCACAGATGGCTGCCGTAAACGGATCAGCAGCGCAGGCGTACACAGCCAGCACGCCGCCCTGCGAACAACCGCAGCCGGTGATCTTGGACATGAGCGGGCTGCCGCCGTGGGACTTGGCCACGGTCGTGCCGTCGGTAATCAGGTCGACTTCGCCCGAGACCACTACGGCTCCGCCGGTGTAGCGGGCGAGCGCCACAGCGGCATCGCGGGCGGCGTCGACCGTGTCGGTGGTATCGACACCGCGCACGCGGCTCAGATCAGCTGCCTCGCCCTCAAGACCCCACAGGCCGGCGAGTGCGATGATCTCGGAGGCATTGCCGCGCACGATGGCGGGCTTGTACTGCTTGAGCTCGTTTACCAGCTGGGTTCGCAGGCTACCGATGCCCAGGCCCACCGGATCGAGCACCCAGGGCTTGCCGGCGTCGTGTGCCGCCTTGGCCGCGCGGGGAATCGTCTGCTCGTAGATGGGGAAGAGCGTGCCCATGTTGAGATAGATGGCGCCGCCGCCGGCAACGAGCGTCTCGCCTTCGTCGGGCAGATAGACCATGGCGGCCGAACCGCCTACGGCGAGCTGAGCATTGGCGACAAAGTCGATCGTCACCGTGTTGGTGATGGAGCCGGCCATCGGATTGGTGGCGCGAATCTCCTCCACGGCCTTGACCACATTTTGCTTAAGCTGTTCCGAATCGATCACTGCACATGCCTCCTTGGCATAGAAAAGGGGCGCTGTGCATAGACAGCGCCCCTGTAAAGGCGGCATGCTCCCTACGCCAGCATTAACTGACAGGTTCAAAGGATTGGGCCCCATGCCCTCTCAGCCTTGTGGTTTGCACCGCCGGCACTCCCGCATCGAATCTGTTGTTCCCTATACTAGCGCACCTGCCAAAAAGGGACAGGTTTATTTTGGCAGGTCGTTACAATAGGTAGGACCGATACGAATGGGGGCCTTATGATTAAACTTGTGCTGACCGATATGGACGATACGCTGATTCCAGCCGGGCATGACGGCGCCAGCGACTACGCCATCGAGGGCATTCATGCCATGCAGGCGGCGGGTCTGCACTTTGGCCCGGTTTCGGGTCGCCAGCCGTCCGCGATGGGCTGGATGTTCCGCAATTGCGTCGAGTGCTTCTCGACCGGCGCGTTCTGCAACGGCCAGGTAATGTTTGTCGACGGTCAGGCGGTCGCTTCGCGCGCGACTGACAACGCCGCCCTTATGCGCTTGGCTGACTACTTGGAGCAAGAGACCGACGATACGTATCTGAAGGTCTACAGCCTGGGTGATGACTTTTGGGATAACGATGCCTATTGCGTGACGAGCGACCCCGAGCGCGTGCGCCGCGCCATGGAGTCGGGCGGCAACGCGTGGCTCAAGGGCGAAGAGGCCCCGTGCCGTCCTGTTGTCGATGACGCACCGGTGTTCAAGGCGAATATCTGGAGTGCCCGTTCGCGTGAGGAGCTCGCGGAGCTACGTGAGCGCGTTGCCGCCGAGGTGCCGGAGCTCTCGCTCGTGTTTCCCAACAATCGTGTGCGCCTGTTCGACATCCTTCCAGCAGGTTGGGACAAGGGTTGCGCCGCGCTGGAGCTTGCGCGCGCTTTGGACCTGACACTCGACGAGGTGGCCGTGTTCGGTGATTCCGATAACGATCTGCCCATGATCGATGCCGTTCCCAACTCCGTTGCAGTCGCCAATGCCAACGAGGCTGTCACGGCTGCCGCGCGCTGGCATATCGGCGCTGCGGCAGACGATGCGGTTGCCGGGGCTCTGCATCAGATTGCCGCCTGTGCCGCGACGGGGGAGATGCCGCCGTTTATGCGTCAGATGGATGCGACGGGTTTCGACGTCACGAACGTCTAGGGAGAAAGCTATGAAGCTTCAGCAGCTCAGGTATGTCGTCAAGGTTGCCGAATGCGGCAGCATCACCGAGGCCTCGCGCCGGCTCTTTGTGTCGCAGCCTTCGATTACCGCATCGATTCGCGATCTCGAAAACGAGATGGGTGTGCACATCTTTGAGCGCACTAACAAGGGTGTCGTTGTATCCGAGGAAGGCGAGACCTTCTTGGGCTACGCGCGACAGGTGCTTGACCAGGCCGATCTGCTCGAAGGTAAGTACAAGGGCACGTCCGAGCAGGTGCCGCACTTTAGTGTGAGTTGCCAGCATTATTCCTTTGCCGTTAATGCGTTTGTCGATGTGATTCGTGAGTTTGATGCCGCGCGCTACGACTTTACCCTGCGCGAGGAGCAGACTCACGAGATTATCGAGGACGTCGCGCATATGAAAAGCGAACTCGGCATCCTGTACCTGTCCGAGCACAATCGCGAGGTTATCGAGCGCATGCTGGCGGCCAACGAGCTCGTGTTCGAAGGGCTCTTCTGCGCCACGCCGCATGTCTTTGTATGCGCCGACCATCCGCTGGCGGGCCGCTCCAGCGTGACGCTCGAAGACCTCGAGGACTACCCATTTTTGTCCTATGAGCAGGGCAGCTACAACTCGTTTTACTATTCCGAGGAACTGACCTCGACGTTTGAGCGCCGCAAGAACATCCGCGTGCGCGACCGTGCGACGCTGTTCAACCTGGCTATGGGCCTTAACGGCTACACGGTGTGTTCGGGCGTGATCAGCCATGAACTTAACGGCCCCGGTATTATCTCCATTCCGCTTGATGTAGACGAGTACATGGAGATCGGCATCATTACGCGCAAAAATACGACGCTCACGCGCTACGGCCAAGCTTATATCGACGCGATCCGCCAGCATATTTAGACTGCTGCGTTCTGCACGGCTCAAATCTCTTAATGGCGGTCCCAACTGATATAGGAAGCATCTATATCGAACTGTTATAAACATATATTTTACGATGGCCATATGAGCGCTCATACTTTGTCCCAGTAAAGCAACCAATTCAAAGGGAGATATCTATGAGTGCTTTAACCACGCTGAACGCGCCGTTTCGCGCCGATATCGTCGGCAGCTTTCTTCGTCCACAGGCCGTAAAGGACGCCCGTGCCGCCTATGCTGCGGGCACACTCGACGCCGCCGGCCTTAAGGCCGTCGAGGATGAGGCCATTCGCGACCTGGTGGACAAGCAAAAGTCCGCTGGCCTGCAGGTGATTACCGATGGCGAGTTTCGCCGCAGTTACTGGCACCTCGACTTTATGTGGGGGCTCAACGGCATTGAACGCCGTACCTCGCGTACGGGCTATATGTTCCACGACGAGGAGACCACAGCCGACACCGCCGTGGTAACCGGCCCCATTAGCGGCGAGAACCATCCATGCGTCGAGCACTTTAAATTTGTCAAGGCGCTCGAGGGGGAGGGCCAGGTCGCGCGGCAAACCATTCCGGCGCCGATCCAGACGTTCTCCGAAGTCACGCTCGACCGCTGCGACGGCCAGCAGGAGAGCCTGCGCGCTGTCTATAAGACCGATGAGGAACTTGCCGACGCCATCGCAGCCGCTTATCGCACGGTGATCGCCGACCTGTACGCAGCAGGCTGCCGCAACATCCAGTTTGATGACTGCACCTGGGGCATCTACTGCGACACCGATTTTGTCGCCAAAACCGGCATGAGCCCGGTCGACCTGCAAAAGGTAAGCGAGCTGGGCGTGGCGCTCAACAATGCCGCCATCGCGGACAAGCCCGACGATCTGGTCATCAACACGCATGTGTGCCGCGGCAACTACCACTCCACCTATGCCTTCGAGGGCGGCTACGACCCCATCGCGCCGTACCTGTTTGCAAACGAGGATGTCGATGCATTTTACCTGGAGTTCGATACGCCGCGCGCCGGCGGTTTTGAGCCGCTCAAGTACGTTGCCCCGGGCAAGAAGGTCGTGCTGGGCTTGGTAACCACCAAGGCGGCAGAGCTCGAGAACGAGGATGTTATCGTCGAGCGCATCCGTGAAGCCGCAAAGTACGTGCCGCTCGAGAACCTGTATCTGTCGCCTCAGTGCGGCTTTGCCAGCTGCGAGATTGGCAACAAGCTGACCGAGGATGAGCAATGGGCAAAGATCGCGCTGGTCAAGCGCATTGCCGAGTGCGTTTGGAAATAGCGCTAGTGTTTGCAGGTGGCGGCGCGTGCGAGGCATAGTGTATCGCGTACAATGGTTCGGATCGTATCGTTCGGGCAGGTTATCCGATATGCCTGATCGCCCTTCCATTTGAAAGGACATCCATGTCCCAGTCCTCGACGCCCGCCCTCAGCGATGCCATCTACGACGCATCGTCGCTCGGCCGCCCGCGCATGTTCCTGCTCGGCCTACAGCACCTGTTTGCCATGTTTGGCGCCACCGTGCTGGTGCCCGTGCTCACCGGCCTCTCGGTATCGGCAACGCTTTTGTTTGCCGGCTTGGGCACGCTGCTGTTCCACTTCCTGTCGCGCGGCAAGGTGCCGGCCTTTCTGGGCTCGTCGTTTGCCTTTATCGCCGGCTACGCGGCCATCGCCCCCAACGGCGAGACGGAGCTTTTGCCCTACGCTTGCTTGGGCGTAGCTTGCGCCGGCCTGCTCTATCCGGTGCTGGCGGCGCTCTTCCGCGCGTTTGGCGCCAAGCGCGTCATGCGTTTCTTTCCGCCGGTGGTGACTGGCCCCATCGTCATTTCCATCGGCTTGATTCTGGCGAGCTCTGCCATCGCCAACTGCCAGACCAACTGGCTTGTCGCCGTTATCGCCGTGGCCGTGATCATCATCTGCAACATCTGGGGCCGTGGCATGGTTAAGATTGTGCCGATTCTGCTGGGCGTTGTGGTGAGCTATGCCGTTGCGACTGCGCTGGGCGAGGTCGATTTTTCGGGCGTCGCAGCCGCTCCCTGGGTTGGCTTGCCCGTCGTGTGGGACAACACCGTGTTTGCGCTCTTTGGGCCGCAGTTCGATAGCGGTCTTGCCACGACGGCCATCATCACCATCATGCCGCTGGCCTTCGCGACCATGATCGAGCATATCGGCGATATCTCTGCTATCGGTTCGACTTGCGAGCGCAACTACATTGCCGATCCCGGTCTGCATCGCACGCTGCTCGGCGACGGCCTTGCCACGATTCTGGCTTCGCTCTTTGGCGCTCCGGCCAACACTACGTATGGTGAGAACACCGGCGTGCTCGCCCTGACGCGCGTGTTCGACCCGCGCGTAATTCGAATTGCCGCGTGTTGCGCCATCGTGCTTTCGTTCTGCCCCAAGTTCGCCGCGGTCATCGCCGCCATGCCGGCATGCGTTATCGGCGGTGTGTCGCTCGTGCTCTACGGCATGATCAGCGCTGTGGGCGTCCGCAATCTCATCGAGAACCAGGTCGATTTCCAGAACAACCGCAACGTGCTGGTTGCCGCGCTGGTGCTCGTGCTTTCGCTCGGCATCGCGTACAGCGCCGCCGGCGCCATCGTGTTGGAGCTGGGCGGCGTGACCATTTCACTGTCCGGCATTGCCGTGGGCTCACTGGTGGGCATTGTGCTCAACGCCATCCTGCCGGGTAACGACTTTGAGTTTGATGTCTCCGAGCTTGAGGAGGCTGCTGAGTAGCAGCTGCGTTCAGCTAAAACAAGATATGGTGCCCATGCGTATATACGCGTGGGCACCATTTTTAATGTGTCAGTATCCAGTGGATGCCGCGGGCCATGCGCAAGTCGGTTTGGGCAAAGTGATTGCCGGGGTTGAGCTCCAGCGTTGTTGGAATGCCGCGCTCGACGAGCAACGCTTCCATCGCGCGTGTGTCGTCGAGTACATGCCGCATCATGCGGTTGGGCGTCTTGGTTTCCTTTTTGCCGAGCGAAAGATAGACAGCTTGTGGACTGCCGGCAAATGGCGCCGTGCTGGCGCAATCGACAAAGTCGGGAAACCATAGCGACCCCGATGCGCTCGCCGCGCGGCCAAAGGCGTCGGTTTGCCAGAGGGCCCAAAGCGAAAAGAGGCCCGCGAGCGAGTAGCCGGCAATGCCGCGCCAGGTGGGCGGCTGAGGAAGCGACGACTCCACCTGGGGGATTATCTGATTCAGCAGCTCATCAAGAAAACCGGCAGCTTGGCCGCCGAAAGGCTCGGCATCGCGTACGGTCCCGTCGCATGCCCAGGGGCTCAGCTCGCGATTCCAATCGAGCCCGCCAATGGTGACGAGGGCGAATGGCGGACAGTCGAGCTCTCGGCAACACTTATAAACCTCGCTGCCGTCGCCCACGACCACAGGAAGGTAGATGACAGGCGCGCTTTCCGTATGATTCGAATAAACGGTTATCTGCTTTTGATGCGCTTCCATGACGGGCTTCTCTCAGTGTTGTGATATCGGCAGCCCCAATTGTCGCACGCCAGCGTATGCCGGTTGGGCTAGACCAAAGACAATCTCGTGCATCCCCTGCGGACTCATATGGAAAACGCCACCGCCGGAGGGGAGCTCGGCGGTGGCGTTGTTAAACGGTGCTGGGGCTCGGGGCCTTCGCGGGAGCTGCCATGTGCGCAGAGGCGTTTAAGAACGCTTACGGCTCGCCATGGTGCCTGCGGCGATAGCGGCTGTTCCCGCAAGGACGGTTGCCACGATGGCCGCACCCGAGGTGTCGCCGGTTGCCGCGAGCACGCCGGTAGTCTTGGCTTTCGTGGTTGAAGCCGCAACGGCCTTGGTCGGCTTTGAGCCCTCAGGCTTGGGGTTCTGTTTGGACTCCGCGGGCTTGCTTTCTGCGGGCTTGGTCTCGTCGGGCTTGGGGTCTTCCGGCTTGGCTACCTCGGGAGGTGCGATGGTCGTACTTTTGGCGACTGCTTTGATATAGAGGGAGTCGACCGTGGCGTCGCCCGTGCCGATGGCCTGGCCTGCCTCGTAGATGCCGTCACGGAGCTTGCGATAGTCAATGACCTTGCCGCCTTCGGGCGTCTGGATGGCGGCGTTCTCAATCTTGATGGTGCCGATTGTCTTGCCGTCAGCGCTCATGGCACGGGCAAAGATTGCCGCTGTATCTCCTTCGGCCGTTACCTTGCTGCGGATGATCGAGATGACTGCGGGTGTGACGCCCTCGCTGGTCTGGGCGATGATGCCGATGTTCTCGCCTTGGGGTTCGCGCCTCGTCTCGCCATCTTGGTTTTCGCTGTAGGGGATGGGGCCGTCGCCGTTCTCGACATAGCGGGCTATGGCCTTGACAACGGAGTCGCTGATATAGATGTGGCCGCCCTTCTCGTTGGGTCGATCGTTTCTGGTGGAGAATGCAGCCGAAACCTCGCCTTCCGCAAACGCGTTCACGGTGGAGCCGTTCTTGATGACGATGTCGTCCCCGTCAGTGATGAGGGCGATGGCCTGGCCGCCGTTCGCGCTGGTACGGACCATCACGGTCGCGTGATCGAGCGTAACGCCCTTGTAGGCATAGACACCATATTCAACACCGCTTGCGTCAAGGGAGGCGTTCGTGACCGCGAGACTGCCCTTGGCCTCGACGGCAGCGTCTTTCTCGGAGCTTGCCTTGACCTGGCTGCCGTCCGAGATGTTGATATTGCCGCCGCTCCAAAGGGCCTCACCATCGGCTGAGCTTGCCTCGACCGTCCCGCCACCCTTGATGGTGAGGTTCTTGTCGGCTCCAATGCCCTTGTCCTTGGTAGCCCTGGCGGTGACGGCTCCGCTGTCGTCAATCGTGATATTGCCGTTTGCCCTGATGCCATCCGATGCACCCGTGGCGTTGACGTTGCCCGAACCTTTGATAGCGAGATCACCTCCGGCATTGATGGCATCAAACCCAGTGCTCGTGGCGTTGACGGATCCGGCTCCGTCGATGTTGATATTACCCGTGGAGAGGATAGCGTCCTCAGTAGATGTCACGCTGAGCGTGCCGCCCTCGTCGCCTTGGATATTGAGCTCGGCATTCTCGTTAGTGCCATGAGAAACCTTGATGCTTTCGATCCATTCGGCAGTGACGATGTTGGTTCCCGAGTAATTCACGTTGAGCTTGCCTGCGGCCTGGATCTCGCCGCCGTTATAGTTGTTGAGCTTCAAGTCGTCGGCGCCGTCCCACGACCAGGTACCGGCCTCGTCGCTCGCCGCGGTGTTGTACTTGTTGCCGCCGACCTTGACCCATTCCGCTGCGAGCGAGACGCTCGGCTTGAGCAGCGAGCTCACCGTGAGCGCGCACACGGCGCCCGCGACGATGCGGCGCGTCACGCGGCGCCAGCTGCCGTGCGCGAGTCCTATGCGACGGCGAACGTCGGGTTCGGCAACATGGGTTCCGGCGGTAGTGTCATTGCGTCTGGGGGTCGTGAACAAGGCTGCCATGGTTGCTCCCGTTCTCATAGGGCCTATACGACTAGATTCAGCGTATCTGCTGGATGTTGCCGGCGGTAGTGCCGTTTGGAGGGCAAAATGGCCAAAATGGGGGAGAAATAGGCCGCACGCCGGCGCAGGGACCGGCGCTAAAAGAAAAGCGCGGGGCCGCATGGCGATTCCGCGCTTTATTGTTCAGCTTTTGCAGCCTTGCCCTTACGCTACGAAGAAGTAGACGAGGAAGGCAAGGGCCGCGATCCACCCGTCCCGTGCGAAAAAGTGTTTACGAGCGCTTGCGGCTCACCACGGCGCCTACGGCGATGGCGGCTGTTCCCGCAAGGGTGGCTGCCACGATGGCTGCGCTCGAGGCGTCGCCGGTTGCCGCGAGTTTGCCGGCGATCTTGGCTCCCGTGGCTGCAACTGCAACGGTCTTGGTTGTCTTCGTGCCCTCGGACTTGGAGCCCTCGGGCTTGGTCTCGCCGGGCTTCTCCTCGGGTTTGGTCTCCTCGGGAGGCACGATGACCGTGCTCTTGGCGACGGCTGCATCGTAGGGGGAGTCGATCGTGGCGTCGCCCGTGCCGATGGTTTGACCTGCCTCGTAGGAGATGCCGTCGCTGAGCTCTTCCTTATTGCGATAGTCAATGACTTTGCCGCCTGCAGGCGTCTGGATGATGGCGTCCTTGATTTCGATGGTGCCAATCGCCTTGCCGTCCGCGCTCATGGCAAGGGCGAAGATTGCCGCCGTGTCTCCCTCAGCTGTGACCTTACTGCGGACAATCGAGATGGTCGCGGGCGTGATGCCCTCCTTGGTCCGGGCAAAGATGCCGATGTTCACGCCCCTATGCTCGGGAATGACCGCGCCGCTTTGGTCGTTGCTGTAGTGATCGGGGCCGTCGCTACCGGACTCGACATAGCGGGCTATGGCCTTGACAACGGAGTCGCTGATGTAGATATGGCCACCCGCTTCGTCGGAGTAGAAATTACTGGTGGAGATTGCAACCGAGAACCTGCCTTCTGCGAGCGCATCCACAGTCGAGCCGTTCTTGATGACGATGTCGTCCTCATCGGTGAAGAGTGCGCTGACTTCCCCGCCATCTGAGCTTGCGCGGACCGTCACGGTCGCGCCATCGAGCGTGATGCCCTTGTAGACATAGATGCCATACCCAACGCCACTTGCGTTGAGGGAAGCGTTCGTGACCGTGAGGCTGTTTTTACCGTCGATGGCGGTGTCTTCCTCGGAGCTTGCCTTGACCTGGCTGCCACCCGAGATCTCGATGTTGCCGTCGGCCCAAATCGCATTGTCTTTGATAGAGCTTGCTTCTACCTTGCCGCCGCCCTTTATGATGAGGTTCTCGTTAGCATCGATACCCTGATCCTCGGTGGCCTTGGCGGTGACGGTTCCGCTGTTGTCGATCGTGATGTTGCCGTCGGCCCTGATGCCATCCGAATCGCCCGTGGCGTTAACGTTTCCCGAGCCCTTGATGGTGACATCGTCCCCGGCATCGATGGCATCGTGCTCGGTACTCGTGGCGTTGACAGTGCCAGCGCCGTCGATGTTGATGTTGCCGACGGAAGTGATGGCGTCACGAGAAGATGTCACGTTGAGCGTGCTGGACGCGTCGCCCTGAATATTAAGCTCGGCGTTCTCGTTCGTGCCATCCTTAACCTTGATGCCGCGGCCGTCGTCGTTAGTGACGGTGTTGTTGCCCTCGTAGCTCACGTTGAGCTTGCCCGCTGCCTCGATCGCGCCGCCGTCATAGCCGTTGAGCTTCATATCGTCGGCGCCGTCCCAGCTCCAGGTGCCGGCCTCGTCGCCTGCCGCGGTGCCGGCGTTGTACTGGGTACCGCCGACGTCCACCCACTCGGCCGCGAGCGAGACGCTCGGCATGAGCAGCGAGCTCACCGTAAGCGCGCATACGGCGCCTACAACGATGCGGCGCGTCACGCGACGCCAACTGCCGTGTGCGAGCAGCGTGCGACGGCGCACGTCGGGCTCGACAAAATGGGCTCCAGAGGTTTTGTCATTGCGCTTGGGGGTCGTGAACAAGGCGGCCATGGTTACTCCCATCCTCATAGGGCCTATGCGATTACGCCCAGCATATCTGCAGGATGTAACCGGCGGTAGTGCTGTTTGGAGGGCAAAATGTCCAAAATTCGGGAAGCAATACATCGCGCGTCCGTGCGTTGCCTGGCTTTAAAAGAAAAGCGCGGAGCCGCTCGATGCGACTCCGCGCTTTGGTGTTCTGCTTTGGCAGCTTTGCCGCTACGCTACGAAGAAGTAGACGAGGAAGGCGAGGGCTGCGATCCACATGAGCGGCTTGATCTTGGAGGCCTCGCCCTTAAAGAGCGCGACGATCACGTAGGCGATAAAGCCCAGGCCAATGCCGGCAGAGATGGAGTAGGTGAAGGGCACGCCGGCGACAATCATGAACGCCGGGAAACCCTGAGACACGTCGGACCAGTCGATCTCGGAGGCCTCGCTCATCATGAGGTAGCCGACGTAGACCAGAGCACCGCAGGTGGCGGCGCTGGAAACGATGGTGACGATGGGGGAGAAGAACGCGGCGAGAATGAACAGCACGCCGGTGGTGACGGAGGTGAGGCCCGTGCGGCCACCGTCGGCGGCGCCGGAAGTGGACTCGACGAAGGTGGTGATGGAGGAGACACCCATGAAACCGCCCACAGCGGCGGCGGCGGAGTCGACGATTAGGATCTCCTTGATATTCTCGACGTTGCCGTCGTCGGTGAGGAACTCGCCCTGCTTGGCCACGGCCATCGCGGTGCCCATGGTGTCGAAGAAGTCACTCATGAGCAGCGAGAACGAGATGACGAGGAGCGCGGGGTCGGTAAGGACCTTGACGATGGCGGGCACGCCGCCGGCGTCGGCGATGGGGCCACCGATGCTCGAGAAGTCGAGCGGGGCGATGATACCGGTCGGAGCCTGGGTCACACCTAGGGGGATACCGGCGATGACGGCGACGACGATGCCGATGAGCAGCGAGCCGGGGACGTTGCGGCAGGCGAGGGCGACCGTCACCAGGATGGAGATGATGCCGACGATGAAGGTGGGGGAGGTGATGTCGCCCAGACCGACGAGTGTACCGGCGCCAGCGGTGATAATGCCGGCATCGCACAGGCCAATCATGGCGATGAACAGGCCCAGACCCACCGAGATGGCGTGACGCAGGACAACCGGGATGGCGTCCATGATGGCCTCGCGCAGGCCACAAAGCACGAGCAGCAAGATGACGACGCCCTCAAGGAAGATGACGCTCATGGCCACGTGCCAGTCACCGCCGCAGACGGTGGTGGTGATTCCAGCGATCATCGCGTTGACGCCTAAACCCGACGCGCAGGCGAGCGGGCGGTTGGCGAAGATGCCCATGCAGATGGTCATGATGCCGGCGCCCAGGCAGGTGGCGCAGGCGAGCGCTCCCGCATCGATGCCGGCGCCCGAGAGCACCGCGGGGTTGACGGCGATGATGTAGGCCATTGCCAGGAACGTTGTCAGTCCAGCGCGAAGTTCGGTCCCGATTGTGGACTTGCGCTCGCTGACGTGAAATAGTTCGTCCATGCATACCCTTTCCTTGTTTGGCCCCGAGTTTAGGCCGATTGACACGAACTCACCCACTATAGCCCCTTTACGACGCTGTTGCTCCTCGCATGTTGATGTTCGGCGCTTTGTAGCAGACGGACGGTATTTTTCGCATGAAAATGTGTGGGTACCGTATACTTAAGCGGTTACAACGACCCCTATGGAGGAACGTATGATTAAAGAGCTCTGCCACGACGAGGCTATTCTGTCCCAGCGTTGCGAGGTTGCGACCGTCGAGGACGAGTCGGTCGCACAGGACCTGATCGATACCATCAAGTCGCTCGAGGACGCCGGTTGCCTTGCCGCTAACCAGATTGGCGTTACCAAGAAGGTTTGCGTCTATCTGGACGACGCCGGCGAGCCCCACGTGCTCTACAACCCTCGTCTGGTGTTTGGCCTGGGCGCCAGTAAGATGGAGGAGAGCTGCCTGACGCACGAGGAGGTCACCAAGTCCACGCGCTATATCAAGTGCAAGGTCGCTTATGACGTGATCGTCGACGGCAAGATGCGCGAGCGCAAGCAGGACTTCGTCGGCTTCGAGGCGCAGATGATTCAACACATGATTGACCACTGTCTAGGAAAGTTGGTCTAAGGGGACCAAAGCACCGCACCTTGCCGCTCAATCGTCGCTCGCGTACCTTAAGTACGCTTCGCTCCTCTTTCGTGGCAATCTGCGGCACTTTGACCCCTTAGACGACCTGCGGGGTTAACTTGGTTGAGTTTATCCTGCTTGAATAGCCCGGGCATGACATTGTTGTCATGTCCGGGCTTTTGTGTTTAGCGCCTCTTTGATTGGTGACAATAAGCTTAGAAAGAAAGAACGTAAAGCTAGGAGGCGCTATGTGTACGAGTATTCGATTTACCGATAATTCTGGTCACATGTATCTGGGCCGCAACCTCGACTGGAGCTTTGACTACGGCCAACAGGTTCGCGTGATGCCGCGCGGGTTCCACATTCCGTATTCGTTTATCGACGACGCGACAGCGGCACACGCGGTGATCGGTATGTGCATCGATTACAAGAACTACCCTATGTTCTTCGATTGCGGCAACGATGCGGGCCTCGCCGTGGCGGGCCTCAATTTCCCGGGTTATGCCGAGTATGCCGAGGGGCCGGTTGATGGAAAGACCAATATCGCGGCCTATGAGTTTCCCCTGTGGGTGGCAGCGACGTTCTCGACGGTCGACGAGGTCGAGGCTGCGCTGCGCGATACGGTGATTGTCGCCAAATCTGCCGGAGAGGGGCTGGGCGTGTCGCTGCTCCATTGGATTATCGGCGACAGCCAGCGCAGTATCGTGGTCGAGATGATGGCTGACGGCCTGCATGTATACGACGATCCGGTCGACACCCTTGCCAACCAGCCGACCTTCCCGTGGCACATGGAAAACCTGCGCACCTATATCACGGCCACAAGCGATTTTCCGCAGACGGCGACATGGCGTGGCGCCGAGCTCAAGCCCTATGGCGCGGGTGCCGGCATGCGCGGTATTCCGGGTGACTGCTATTCGCCGAGCCGTTTTGTAAAGGCGGCGTACCTCAATGCCAATTACCCGCAAAAGGAGAGCGAGACCGAAAACGTCGTCCGCATGTTCCGCTCGCTCGAGGGCGTGGTGATGATCGAGGGGGCGTCCAGGATGGGCGATGGCAAGTTCGAGAAGACTATCTACACTGGATGCTTTAGCGCGCGCACGGGCAATTATTACTACGCGATGTATGGGGACCCGTCGATTCGCTACGTGAGCCTGATGGATGCCGAGGGCGCGAGCCCCGATAGGCTCGTGGTTCCCGAGCCGCGTCGTTCGTAGCTCACCGGTCCGTTGCGACATAAAACGGCTCCGCACCTTTTATGAGATGCGGAGCCGTTGTCGTCAATGGCTGGTGGCGTGTTAGAAGTTGGCGTCGTTGAGCTGGGTGCTCTCGAGTCCGTCGAGTTGCTGTTGCTCGGGCGTATCGGCGACGCTCTCGAGCAGCTCGGTGGGATCGACGTTCATGCTCTTGCCGGCCTCGTTGCCGTTGACCAGGTCGTCCGAGAAGATGTCGACTTCCATTTCCTCGGCCTCTTCGATCTGAACCTCGAGCGGCACCTGGGTGCGCACGAGCTTAACGGCCGGGCGCATGCGGGCAAACAGCGGCACGTACTCGATGATGATGGCCGAGTTCTCGAGACCGTACCAGCGTGCCGGGCTTCCGCAGGCGCGGCGGACGGCGTACTTGATGGCCATGACGCGGTGGTCGTTGCGGTTGATGTCCGTTTCGGGGGCAAGCATCTTGCGCAGCATGCAAAAGCGGAAGTCGCCCACGTTGCCGCGCGTCTCGTAGATGGAGTAGGTGTGATGCTGCGGTGGCAACTCACCCGATGCCATCAGGTCGCCAACGATCTGGCGCAGGTAGGCGTTGATGCGCTGATTGACCTTAAAGCCTAGGTCCAAGCGCACGCGGAACAAAAAGTCCGTGCCAAAGGTCTCAACGGAATACTCGTGCGTATAGGGCTCATCGGTAACGTGCACGTTGATGAACCAGTATGCCTTAGCGCGCTTGGGGTGCTTGTCCAGGATGGAATAGAGCACGTCGCGGTCGAGCGTGAGCGGATCGGGGCTGTTGGTGAGGAACACCAGATTGTCGGCGAGCACGGGGTAGGTCTCGTCGTTGCGCAGGCGGTTGAGCTGATCGATGTACTTGGAGACGGGCAGCAGGATCGTTTGCGTGCGCTCGATGGCGGTGCCGCGGCGCCACACATACATAAGGCCAAACAGCAGCGAGGCCAAGAAGATCATGACGTAACCGCCGTCAAAGAACATGGTGAGGCACGAGGCGAAGAAGCACAGCTCAATGGCACCGAAGAGCAGGGCGAAGACGCAGGCGCCCAGCTTGTGCTTGAGGATGCCGGCGATATAGCTCGTCAAAAGCGTCGTGGTCATGAGCATGGTCACGGTAATGGCGAGGCCATAGGCGCTCTCCATGCGCTCGGAGTTCTGGAACAGCAGCACGATGAAGATGCAGCCGACCCACATGATGTTGTTGACAAGCGGAATATATAGCTGGCCCTTGGTGTCGCTGGGGTAGTGGATGCGAAGGTGCGGCATAAGGTTGAGGCGCGTTGCCTCCGAAACCAACGAAAAAGAGCCGGTGATGAGGGCCTGCGAGGCGATGATGGCCGCTACGGCCGAAAGCACGATGGCAAAGGGGCGCAGGGGCTCGGGGAGCATCATATAGAACGGGTTGACGATATCCATCGCGAGCATCTGGGGATTGGAATTGTTGGCGAGCAGCCAAGCGCCCTGGCCCAGATAGTTAAGGATGAGGGCCGCCTTTACGAACGGCCAGGATGCGTAAATGTTAGCCTTGCCCACGTGACCCATGTCCGAGTAGAGGGCCTCGGCGCCGGTCGTCGACAGAAAGACGAAGCCGAGCACCATGATGCCCGAGTGGTTGATGGGCGAGAACAAGAACATGATGCCGCGGATGGGGTTGAGCGCGCGTAGGATGGACAGGTTGCCGAGCATGTTGAACAGGCCGGCGCCAGCCAAGAACAGGAACCACAGCGTCATGAGCGGGCCGAACAGCTTGCCGATCGACGAAGTGCCGGCGCGCTGCATGGCAAACAGGCCGCAGATAATGATGATGGTGATGATGATGACGTTGGTCTGGCCGTCGCCCAAAAGCGCATGGCCCCACTCGATAGTGCGCAAGCCCTCGATGGCCGTGGTGACCGTGACGGCGGGGGTGAGGATGCCGTCGGCGAGCAGCGCCGCGCCGCCGATCATGGCGGGAAGGATCAGCCACGGCGCCACTTTGCGCACCAAGCTAAACAGGGCGAAGATGCCGCCCTCGTTGTGGTTATCGGCCTTCATGGCGATAACCACGTACTTGACCGTGGTCACGAGCGTCATGGTCCAGATGACGAGCGAAAGCGCTCCTAAGATCATGTTCTCGCTGACGGTACCGATGCCGCCGTTGTTGGCGACGATTGATTTCATGGTGTACATGGGGCTCGTGCCGATGTCGCCATAGACGACGCCGAGCGTTACGAGCAGCATGCCAGCGGAGAGGGGAATGGCTCCATGCCCGCCTTGACCACGCTGGTCTTGGGGGCTTGCCTCCAGTTTGTTGTGTGCCACGTGGACTCCCTTAGACATCTGGCCTCTGCCAAGGGCAATAGACCTTTATGCCATCTTTATACATATAAGAGCAGTTTGGCACATTGGTTAGCTTTAGACAATAATCCCCAGCTGGGGATTATTCATATACGCATGTAGCATTTCAGAGCAGGGGCTATTAAGCACGTGCTGTCTGGGCGATGCCAGCCTTGGTGTTTGCGCGTTTGCCGGCGACTTCGCAAAAGATCGCGCCGCCGATGATCAGCGCGGCGCCCATCAGGCGGACCGGTGTTATGGCTTCGCCCAAAAGGACGGCCGAGAACACGACGGCCGAAAGCGGCTCAAGGTAGCCGACGACGGCGACGGTCTGCACGGGCAGTTTGGCGACGGCGCTAAAGTAGAGCAGGCAACCGATGCCGGTGTTGACAATGCCGAGCATGGCGACGGCACGCCAATCAATGCTGGCGGCGACGCCGGCGGACAGGAATGAGGGAGCGCCCTGCGTGATGAGCGTGAGGATCAACGCGGTTACAAAGGCGGCACTCACCTGGAGCGTGGAGTTCTCGAGACCTTCGATATGTGGCGCTCCCTTGCTGGCAATGACCATCAACGCGTAGCAGAAGGCCGAGGCGATGCCGCACACGATGCCCGCGATGGGCATATTGCCGCCCAGACCTTGGACCGCGATGAGGAAGGCGCCGCAGGCGACGGCTATGAAGCCGGTAATTTTACCGCCGGTCAGCTTTTCGCCAAAGATGAGCGGGGAGAGCGCCATGACAATGATGGGGCCGCAGTAGTACAGCAGCGAGGATACGCCGACGCCGATCGTCTGGTAGGCGCGGAACAGAAAAATCCAGCTGGCGCCCAGCGCGGCTCCCGAGAGGAGGAGGGCTGCGGCTTCGCGGGGGCGAGATGGCGCCTGCAACTTATGGCGTTGGGTGATGGCGAGGACGGTGACAAGCGAGAGTGCGCCCAAAAACGTGCGCAGGAGCACGATATCGGAGCTCGGTAGCGCGATGGCAGCGGAGATGATGCCGTTGGAGCCAAACAATAGCAATGCTGCTAGGTACGTAAACAGTCCGTTGTTCATGCGCTGACATCCCCTCTATATCCGAGCATGTTCACTATGGGTGAACTGGCTTTAGAAGAAAAGCGAATATAATGCATGGCAAACATGAAAAAAACTCATGCAAGGGTGGAGGCGTGTCGTGGAAACGAATATTCAAAAGATGCAGGTGCTGCTGGAGACCGTGCGCGCCGGAAGCTTTACGCGTGCTGCCGAGCGCCTGAGCTACTCGCAGTCGGGCGTGAGCCGCATGGTGGCCGATCTTGAAGCCGATTGGGGCTTTAAGGTGCTCGACCGCAGTCGCGAGGGCGTGGTGCTTTCTGCCGACGGGCGGCAGGTGATGCCGGCAGTCGAGGCGTTATGCGAAGAGTTTGGCCGCCTGCAGCGACGCGTGGACGAGATGCGAGGGCTCATGCGTGGCAAGATCTGTATCGGTACGTTTTCGAGTGTGGCGACCCATGTACTGCCACCGGTGATCGCGCTGTTTCGCGCCGATCACCCGGATGTCGATTACGAGCTGCTGATGGGTGATTACTCCGAGATTGAGCAATGGGTGGCGGAAGGCCGCTGCGACCTGGGTTTTATTCCGCGTGAGCCACGCGGCGTCGGCGTGGCGTCGCGGCCGTTGGTGCAAGACGAGCTGATGGCCGTGGTGCCAGCGGGCTCCTCGCTTGCCACCGCGGAGGTCGTTTCCCTTGCCGATTTGGCCAACGAGCAGTTTATTCTGCTGGAACGCGGTAGCGACGACGAGATTACGCCGCTGTTTCGCCGCGCGGGCCTGGCGGTGCGCTCTAAGCTGTCGACCTGGGATGACTATGCGATTATGGCCATGGTCGAGGACGGCCTGGGCGTGAGCATTCTTCCGGCGCTCATCTTGCGCCGCTGCCAGTTCGATGTTGCCGTGCGCCCGCTCGAGGGACATCCTCATCGGCAGATCAACGCCATATACCGCACCGCTGACGTTTCGCTTGCGGCGGCTCGTTTCCTTGAATATCTCTAAAAGCGCGTACCCGTTGTCTACTTTGGGACAATTCTCGAGGCTCGGTACATTTTCTTGTGAAATTGAACTTTCAGATAATGCGCCGCGCTATACTGCTGCCTAAATTGAACTCAGGTTCAATTTGTGTTCTATAAATTGAACTTTGCCAGCAAGGAGGTTCCTGTGGCCCAAGAGACGTTTTGCGATCGCCTGCGACAGACCATGTCCGATCGCGACGTACGCCAGTCGGACGTAATCCGCGCATCGGAGATGCTCGGCAAAAAACTCGGCAAGAGTCAGATGAGCCAATATGTGAGTGGCAAGACGATTCCGCGGCGCGATGTGGCAGAGCTGCTCGCCCGCATTTTGGAGGTCGATGTTACCTGGCTGCTTGCCGGTGACGCCGATCAAGGTGAGACATCATCGCCTCGCAACGATTCCAAGCCAGAACTCCATCCCTCAGCTCAAATTCCAAGGAGCACCATCATGCGTACTTTTTCTAAATCCACCAAACTCGAGAACGTCCTGTATGACGTGCGCGGTCCCGTCGTCGACGAGGCCGCCCGTATGGAGGACGAGGGCGAGCGTATTCTCAAGCTCAACATCGGCAACCCCGCGCCCTTTGGTTTCCGTACGCCCGATGAGGTCATTAAGGATATGCGTCAGCAGCTGCCCGACTGCGAAGGCTATTCCAACTCGCGCGGCCTGTTCTCTGCACGCAAGGCGATTATGCAGTACTCGCAGATCAAGGGCCTGCCCAATGTTCAGATGGAGCACATCTACACGGGCAACGGCGTGTCCGAACTCATTCAGCTTTCGATGAACGCACTGCTCGACAATGGCGACGAGATTCTGATCCCCAGCCCCGACTATCCGCTCTGGACGGCGTGCGCAACCCTTGCCGGCGGTCATCCCGTACATTATTTGTGTGATGAGCAGGCGGATTGGTATCCTGACCTGGAGGATATGGAGTCCAAGATCACGAGCGCGACCAAGGCCCTCGTCATCATCAACCCCAACAACCCCACGGGCTCTGTCTATCCGCGTGAGGTGCTCGAGGGCATCGTTGAGATTGCGCGCAGGCACCAGCTCATGATTTTTGCCGACGAGATCTATGACCGCCTGTGCATGGACGGCTACGAGCATGTCTCCATTGCCTCGCTCGCCCCCGACCTGCCTTGCATTACGTTTAGCGGCCTGTCCAAGTCGCATATGATCGCGGGCTATCGCATTGGCTGGATGGTGCTTTCGGGCAACCAGCGCTGCATGAGCGACTTCATCATGGGCGTCAACATGCTCTCTAATATGCGCCTGTGCTCCAACGTGCCAGCCCAGTCGATCGTCCAGACGGCGCTCGGCGGCCATCAGTCGGTCAACGACTACATCCGCCCCGGCGGTCGTGTCTACGAGCAGCGCAACTTTGTGTATGAGGCACTCAACAAGATCGATGGCATCTCGGTGGTCAAGCCGCGCGCGGCGTTCTATATCTTCCCCAAGATGGATGTTAAGAAGTTCAACATCACCGATGACGAGCAGTTTGCCCTCGACCTGCTGCACGAGAAGAAGATTCTGATCACGCGCGGCGGCGGCTTTAACTGGGCCGAGCCCGATCACTTCCGCATCGTGTACCTGCCGCGCATGGAAGTGCTCAAAGAGTCGCTCGAAGACCTCGCCGACTTCTTCGATCATTACCGCCAGAGCTAAGGGATAGAGGCTCCATACAATCGAAAGCTCCCTGCAGTTGCTTGGCTGCAGGGAGCTTTCTTGAATCGGTGGAACTAAATAACGATTCCGTTGCAGTGGTCGATTTCGTGCTGGATGATCTCGGCGGTGTAGCCCGAGAAGTTTTTGATGCGGTGGACGAAGTTCTCGTCCAAATACTCCACCTTAATGCGGCGATAGCGGGTGCAGGGACGCTCGCCGATCAGCGAGAGACATCCTTCGCTCGTCTGATAGGCATTGACCTGCTCAAGAATTTGAGGATTGTACATCAGGAGCGTCCTGTTGCCGTCCTTTACGCAGATGATGCGTTTGCGCACGCCGATCATGTTGGCGGCGAGGCCCACGCACTCGCGCTCATGCTCGTGGAGTGTATCTAGGAGATCCTGCCCGGTCGCGGCATCGTCGGGTCCCGCGTCTTCGGAAGGCAGACGCAAAAAGAACTCGGATTTCATGATGGGCTTAATCATGGCGGGCTCCTCATGTCTTATGCTTTCGTGGACTTTTAATAATAGCGCGGAAGGAAAGCTGTGCGTCCGCGTTACAATCTTTCGACGTTGGACCATGTTGCCAGACTCGTCGTGTACGGCGTCTGGCGTAAGTCTAGGGCTCATTTTTCGCCCTGGACTGTTCCTCTGGGGCGATGCGACTGTCGTTCCAAGAGGAAGGAAATGCATGGGGAGCAAATCTCAGCAACAAGTTAGAGTAACGCCATCGGGCACTGCGGCGCTTCTCGTCGTAATGTATATTGCAGCCTTTGTCGCCGCGTTTAACGAGAACATCATTAACGTGGCGTTGCACGACATTATGGCGGCCTTTTCGGTGAGTGCCACCACGGCGCAGTGGCTCGTTTCGGGCTACATGATCGTGACGTCGATCTTTACGGCCATCATGGCCTTCCTGTCCGGCCGTTTCTCGACGCGCAAGCTGCTGTTTTTCGCATGCGGATGCATGGTCGCCGGCGAAGTCCTGTGCCTGGTCGCTTCGTCGTTTAGCGTTTTGCTGCCAAGTCGTATTTTGCAGGCTGCGGGATCGGGCATCTTGTTCCCGCTCATGATGAACGTGGTGCTGTCATGCGCTCCGCGCGAGAAGCTCGGCCTGTATCTGAGCCTGGGCGGTGCCTGCATTACGCTGGGGCCGGCGTTTGGACCCGTGATCAGCGGTCTTATGTGTACGTTGTTTGGCTGGAGGGCGGTGTTCGTAGTGCCGCTGGTGGGCGGCATTGTGGTCGCTGTGGCGGGCGCAAAGCTTGTTCAGAATGTTGGAGAGCGCTCGAACACTACGCTTGATATTCTGTCGGTTGTTTTGCTCGCGGCCGGCATTACGGCATTTGTGTATTCCGTAGGCGAGTTCTCGACCAATCTGATTGCCAGTATCGTGGCGCTCTTCACCGCCATTGTGCTGCTCGGCCTGTTTGCCGCCCGTCAGCTCAAGCTCGAACATCCGGTGCTTAACGTGCGTCCCATGGCGAGCGTTCGCTTTTGGCCTGCGTGCCTGCTTGTGGTGGTGTCGATGATGACGACGTTCTCGATGAGCGTTTTGTTGCCGCTCTATTTTGAGGGCGCATACAGAATGACCGCACTTGTTGCGGGCTTGCTCATTTTGCCGGCGATTGCCTGCAACGCCGTGACCTCGATTGTGGGCGGACGCGTGATGGACGCCCGTGGCGCATGGCCGCTGCTGCCGGTCGGCTTTGCCCTGATTGCCGTGGGGCAGACTGCCATCTCGATGACGGCGGCAAGCATGAACATCGGCGTCGTCGTGGCGCTGACCGTTGTGGTGTATGCCGGAGTCGGTTTGGTGCTGAGCCCCTCGCAAACGGCCGGCTTGGAGACGCTGCCTGCCGCTGAGCATCCTCACGGAACGGCATTGCTCAACACGTGGAACATGATTGCCGCATCGTTTGGCCCGTCGCTGTTTATCGGCCTGCTCTCGAGTTCTGCGGCGACTGCCGGTGTCGCTGGCGCTGCGACGGACGTTGCCCAGGCGATTGGATTTGCAGCTGCCGTGCGTGTGGCGGCTGTAATTGCCGTGGTTGGGTTCGCGACGTCGCTGGTGTACGCTCGTCGCGAGTCGCACATGTCGCATTAATGTGTGCACATAGATTCTGCAGCTAGATTGGATGGCGACACCATAAACTAATGGACGTTTTGCCGAGAGGCATGAATGTTTAAAGCGCAAAGAGTGCGCGACGGGCCCCGCGAATGGGGCGATGATGCCCGAGAGGGCCAAGAAGGAGTCTCATGTCTGAGAACGAGGAGATCATGAACGAGACCGAGAACGAGACCATGGCTGCCGAGGTCGAGGCAGTCGAGACCGTGGAGACCGAAGCTGCCGAGGTTGAGGCTGCTGACGAGGTTTCCGCCGAGGAGGAGGCCGAGGTTGTCGAGGCCGCCGTTGATTACGATGACGAAGAGCTGATGGACAAGATGCAGAAGGCCGCCCGCCTGCTGCGTAGCCGTCGCTTTGCTATTTCCAAGGAGGAGGAGGCCAAGGCCGAGCGCATGGCGAACATCGAGCGCGCCATCAAGCTTCTTGACCTCAAGCCCAAGATGGAGCAGAAGGAAATGTCCGACCTGCTGGGCATGCGCCTTCGTGAGCTCGATGGCCTGATGGCCGAGGCCGAGGCTGCCGATCTGGTCGGCCGCATCGACGACGCCGAGGGCGATATGCGCAAGATCGTCGTCTTCGCTGCCGAGGATGCCGCTGAGGGCCTGGTCGAGCTTGCCAACAAGAAGGAGAAGCTCCTGCCCGAGCTTTCTTACGAGGAGGCTACCGAGCTGATGGCCGCTCTCGATAAGGTTATCGCTCCGCTCGTCGCCATGGGCCTGGACGAGGACCGCGGTCCTCGCGGCGGCCGTGACGACCGCGGTGGCCGTGGCGGCGACCGTGGCGGTCGCGGCGGCTTTGGCGGTCGCGGTGGCCGTGGCGGCGACCGTGGCGGTCGCGGTGGCGATCGCGGTGGCCGCGACGGCTTTGGTGACCGTGGCGGCGACCGTGGCGGTCGCGGCGGCTTTGGCGGCAACCGTGGTGGCTATGGCGACCGCGGCGGCAACCGTGGCGGCTTTGGCGGCAACCGTGGTAACGACCGCGGTGGCCGTGGCGGCGATCGCGGTGGCCGCAACGGTGGCGGCTTCCGCGGCAACCGTTTTTAGTTACGGCGTTTTACCAAACGCCGTAACGGGCCGACGCTGCGCGGGCCGCATTTGGACAATCTGACGTTCAACTTCAAGGGCGCGACCAGAAGGTCAGCGCCCTTTCGTTTCACGCCACCTTGTCACAAATGCGACTCGCTCGCTGACTTATGCTCAACCTATGGCGTCATCTCGCCCCAAAAGGGCCTCCCTCGCTCTGGCGGGTTTTCGCTGTCGGTACCAAAATATCGGCGTTGCCTTGATCCAAACCTACCAAAAGGGGGACAAGTTTATTTTGGTCGGTTTTATCTGGGCAAACGTGGCCGTCTATCGCAATGTAGTCGTTGGGAACGTTTTTGTTTGACTAGTCGTTTAAGAACATCCCCAACGACTACATAGCATGAGAGTGGATAATCTCCCGGTTTGAGTCTGCATTCGAGCTCAAAGTGGGAGATTATCCACTCTCATTTGCTATGCGTCCGAAAATCCACGCTCGTTTGATTTCTGCCTACATTTGGAGGAAGAGCTCGTGGAGGCGGGTGTCGTCGTCGAGCTCGGGGTGGAAGGTGACACCGAGCTGTTTGTCTTGACGGGCGGCGACGATACGGCCATCGACTTCGGCCAAGGCCTTGGCGTCGCCGTGCACCTCGACGATGCGGGGCGCACGGATAAATGTTAATGGCACTTCACCGTCGATGCCGTCTACCTGCCCCTTGGTGTGAAAGCTGCCGAGCTGTCTGCCATAGGCATTACGCTCAACGAGTACATCCATGGTTGCCAGGCGCGGCGTCCCCTTATCGTCGTGGGCGGCAAGGTCGCGCGCCAGCAGAATCAAGCCGGCGCAAGTTCCCAATACAGGCATGCCTTCAACAATGCGGGTGCGAAGCCCCTCGAGCATACCGAGTTCGGCAAGTAGCTTGCCCTGAACGGTGGACTCGCCGCCGGGAAGGACCAGGCGGTCAAAGTTCTGCTGCAAATCGGCCGCCTGCCTCAGCTCAATACAGTGTGCGCCCAGCTCGGATAGTCTTGCCTCGTGCTCGGCAAAAGCGCCTTGGACCGCCAGCACGGCGACCGTCTGGTCTGCATAATCGCTCATGTGCGATCCTTTCTGCCGGACTAGCGCCCGCGCTCCTCCATGATAATCTCGATCTCATCGGCGTTGATGCCCACCATGGCCTCGCCCAGGTCCTCCGAAAGCTCGGCGATGAGCTTGGCGTCGGTGAAGTTGGCCACGGCCTTGACGATGGCGGCTGCGCGCTTGGCGGGGTCGCCGCTCTTAAAGATGCCCGAGCCGACAAAGACGCCCTCGGCGCCCAGCTGCATCATCAGCGCGGCGTCGGCGGGGGTCGCTACGCCTCCGGCGGCAAAGTTCACCACGGGAAGCTTGCCCGTGGCATGGACCTCGCGTACTAGCTCGACCGGAACCTGCAGTTGCTTGGCTGCCTCAAAGAGCTCATCATCGCGCAGAGCAACAACGTCGCGGATCTGCTTTTGGATCTTGCGCATGTGGCGTACAGCCTGGACGACGTCGCCCGTGCCTGGCTCGCCCTTGGTGCGGATCATCGTGGCACCCTCGGCAACACGGCGCAGCGCCTCGCCCAGGTCGCGGGCACCGCAGACAAACGGCACGTCAAACTGGGTCTTGTCGATATGGTAGACATCGTCGGCGGGGGAGAGAACCTCGGACTCGTCGGTGTAATCGATCTCGATGGCCTGCAGGACCTGCGCCTCGACAATGTGGCCGATGCGGCACTTGGCCATGACGGGGATGGAGACGGCCTCTTGAATGCCCTTGATCATCTTGGGGTCACTCATGCGCGAGACGCCGCCTGCGGCACGGATGTCGGCCGGGATGCGTTCGAGTGCCATGACGGCGCAGGCGCCCGCCTCTTCGGCGATGCGTGCCTGCTCGGGCGTGGTGACGTCCATGATGACGCCGCCCTTGAGCATCTGCGCGAGCTCGCGGTTGAGTTTGACGCGATCGGCCTTGCTGGTCTGTTCTGCCATGGTTGCTCCCTTGGTTGGCATGTGCATTGCTTGACGGAACATCCTATCGGGGAGCTGGGTATGGCGAAATACTCAGTTTTCGAGATAATAACAAGGTCAGACTAATATCAGACTGAACAGCTCGATAAGGTCAGGTGGTAAACTCATGCTTGACTACAATTTGGAAAAACGCGGCGAAGCATCGCTCTATGAGTATGTTTACCAGCAAATTCGAGATGATATCGTAGCTGGACGCATTGCGGCGGGGGAACATCTTCCGTCTAAGCGCGCCTTTGCCAGTCATCTGGGAATCAGTGTCATTACCATCGAGAATGCATATAGCCAGTTACTTGCCGAGGGTTATATTTGCTCAAAGCCGCGGCGTGGCTACTACGCTTGCGAGCTTCCTGATGCACCGGTTTTGCCTTTGGCTACAGGGAACATCGACCGAGATGCCGTCTCTGTGGGTCCTAGCGCGCATGATGCCAACGGACAGGTCGAGCGATTCGATGCGCTCTCTCCTTCCGCTTTGGAGGCGGCGCGGCTTTGGCAAAGCGCACTGCGGGCGACGCTGGCATCCGAAGACGAGCGCGAAATCTTCTCGCCCGCGCCCGCGCAGGGCACCGCTCGGCTACGACGCGCAATTGCTCACCATCTGCGCGGGACAAGGGGTATGAATGTCGACCCCGACAACATCGTTATCGGTGCAGGCGCCCAGTTGCTCGATGCCATGTTGGTTCAGCTGCTTGGCGCGGACAAGGTGTATGCCATTGAGGACCCGGGCTATTTGCGCCTGACGCGCATCTATCAGGCTATGGGCTGCAAAGTTCGACATATCCCGTTGGATGATGAGGGCGTGGACTTGAGCGCTCTGCAGAAAACCGGGACCGATGTCCTTCACCTGATGCCGTCTCATCAGTATCCAACCGGCCTGGTGACGAGCATCGCGCGCCGATATGCGCTGCTGAGCTGGGCCGCCGAGCGACCAGGTCGGTATCTCATCGAAGATGACTTTGATTGTGAGTTTCGCCTTGCCGGCAAGCCGATTCCTGCGCTTGCGTCGATCGATGCCGCCCAGTCGGTTATCTACACCAACACGTTTTCGAAGAGCCTGTCATCGGCATTGCGCCTAGCGTACATGGTGTTGCCCGATGAGCTAATGGAGCGGTTTAGGTGCAACCTTGGTTTTTACGCCTCGTCGGTGAGCTCTGTTGACCAGGTCGCTTTGGCGCGTTTGCTGGAATCGGGTGATTACGAGCGACATGTGAACCGCGTGCGCGTTCGTGCTCGTGAGGCGCGTGATAGCCTGACGGCGCTTGTGCGGAAAGCGTTTCCGACGGGGGAGGTCTCAATCGAGCATGCAGACGCGGGCCTTTACTGCACCGTTGCCCTGTCCGAGGACGGAGCGGGGAAGAGTTTCGCGAAGGCTCTTGCTGACGCTCGTATTTCCTATGTCAACATCGCCGATTGCCTGTGGCCGGGTGATCGGGCATCGACTAAGAGCGCTCCATCTTGCGTCCTCATTCAATACGACGACCTGAGCCCTCAGTCGCTCATCGTTCTTCAAGAACAGCTGCAATAAGCCCACGAAAAAGGCCCGAACCAATACGGTCCGGGCCTCATCGAGCTAGAGGTTATGTCTCAGGCGGTTGGCTTAGCCAAAGTAGCGCTTGAGCAGGCCGGCGAAAGCCTTGCCGTGGCGAGCCTCGTCGCGAGCCATCTCGTGCACGGTGTCGTGGATGGCATCGAGACCAGCGGCCTTGGCGCGCTTGGCGAGATCGGTCTTGCCGGCGGTGGCGCCGTTCTCGGCCTCAACGCGCATCTCGAGGTTCTTCTTGGTGGAGTCGGTCACGACCTCGCCCAGGAGCTCGGCGAACTTGGCGGCATGCTCTGCCTCCTCGTGGGCAGCCTTCTCCCAGTACAGGCCGATCTCGGGATAGCCCTCGCGATGAGCGACGCGAGCCATGGCCAGGTACATACCGACCTCGGAGCACTCGCCCTCAAAGTTGGCGCGCAGGTCGGCAACGATGTCCTCGGAGACGCCCTCCATCTTGGCGACGCCCACGACGTGCTCGGCAGCCCACTCGAACTGGCCCTCCTCCTGCTTCAGGAAACGAGAACCGGGAACGCCGCACTGGGGGCACTTGAAGTCCTCGGGCAGCTGGTCGCCGTCGAACTCTTCCACATAACCGCAAACGGGGCAAACAAACTTCATGATTCGATCCTTTCGATCGATGGCGATGGTGCGCTCGCCCGGTCCCATAAGGGCCCTCTCCGGACGTGCGCCTTGACGAGTTCTATTATCCATAAATGAGACTGAAAGTGAAGCCTATTAGGAATGATTTTTAATAAAACAATTTTGAGATATGAAGATGTTGATTGATTAACGATTAGCAGGCCGTCTTTGACCGCCGCTGAGTACAATCGGTCGAGCAAATGTTGACCAATCAACAAATGAGGGAGTTTCCTTTATGCATCTAGCCCGCCGCGCCTGGTGCCGAACGTATCAAACGGTTTTTCGCATCGCATTGCCGTTGCTGCCCTATACCGAGCCACGCATTCTGGAACACGCTGAGGATGTGCCCACAGTGCTTCAAGAGCGTTCGATACAGCGGGTTCTTATCGTGACGGATCCCGGCATTGCCCGTCTGGGGCTCACGGCACCGCTCGAGACAGCGCTCGCGTCCAAGGGAATTGGCGCTGCGGTCTATGCCAAAACATCAGCGAATCCCACGGTCTCAAATGTGGAGGAAGCGGCGTCCCTGTATCGAGAGAGCGCCTGCCAGGCCATTATCGGCTTTGGCGGTGGCTCGGCCATGGACTGTGCCAAGGGCGTGGGAGCACGTATCGCGCAGCCAAACAAGCCCATCAACAAGATGCGCGGCCTGCTGCGGATCCATCGTCGCCTGCCGCTGCTCATCGCCGTTCCCACCACGGCAGGCACGGGAAGCGAGGTCACGCTTGCGGCGGTAATTACCGATGACGAGACGCACTACAAGTACCCCATTAACGACTTTGTGCTCATCCCGCGCTTTGCGGTGCACGACCCCGAGTTTACGCGCGGTCTGCCCGCCTCCATTACGGGGCAGACGGGCATGGACGCCCTGACGCATGCCGTCGAGGCCTTTATCGGGCGAAGCACTACGCCCTATACGCGCAAGATGGCGCGACAGGCGGTGCAGCTCATCCACGACAATTTGCTCGAGGCCTATGAGCACGGCGACAACATGCGTGCGCGCCGCAATATGCTTTCGGCGGCGTATAAGGCGGGTGTTGCCTTTACGCGCTCCTATGTTGGATACGTTCATGCCATCGCACACAGTCTAGGCGGGCGTTACGGGATTCCGCACGGCTTGGCCAACGCCATCATCCTGCCGCATATGCTTCGCGCCTATGGCGAAACTGCTGCTCCAAAGCTCGCCGATCTCGCCCGCATGGCCGGTATCGCGCCGGTTGACGCGCAGGACAGCCTGGCGGCCGAGGCCTTTATCGATTGGGTCGATCGAATGAATGCCGCCTTGGACATTCCCAAATATGTTTCGGGCATTCGCCGCTCCGACATTCCGCAGATGGCGGTGCATGCCGATGCCGAGGCCAATCCCCTGTACCCCGTTCCGCTTTTGATGGACCGTTTGGAGCTCGAGCGTATGTACGAGGTCGTCGCGGGTGGTATGTTTGAGGACGAGAACTAGGAGGGTGCCATGAACACCGAGGAAATTGCGCGCATCGTCGGCGATCAGCGCACCTACTTTAAGACGCACGCCACGTTTGATGTCGATGCTCGACGCCGCGCGCTCGTGAGTTTACGCGATACGGTACGGGCGCACGAGGCCGATATTGCCCATGCGCTCAAGACCGATTTGGGAAAGTCGCATGACGAGGCGTATATGTGCGAGATCGGCACGTCGCTTTCCGAGATTCGTCATCAGATCGCTCATGTGGCTCGATGGAGTCGTCCGCGCCTGCGTCCGTGTGACCTTGCCAACGCCGTGAGTGTGTGCAAAACGCAAGCCGTGCCCTATGGCGTCACGCTCATCATGGCGCCCTGGAACTACCCGTTTTTGCTAACGCTCGAGCCGCTCGCCGGCGCTCTTGCCGCGGGCAATACCGTGGTCATCAAGCCGAGCGCCTATGCTCCGACATCGAGCGCGGTGCTCAAGCAAATCTGTGAAGAGGCATTTGATCCGCGCCTGGTGACGGTTGTCGAGGGCGGGCGCGCCGAAAACGAAGCGCTGCTCGACGAGTGCTGGGACAAGATTTTCTTTACCGGTAGCGTTCCGGTCGGCAAGCTCGTCATGGAGCGCGCAAGTAAAAACCTTACGCCCGTGACGCTTGAGCTGGGCGGAAAGAGTCCCTGCATCGTGGATGCGACGGCAAACTTGAAGGTCGCGGCACGGCGCATCGCCTTTGGTAAATGGCTCAACGTGGGGCAGACCTGCGTGGCGCCCGACTACCTGCTGGTCGATACGAGCGTGCACGACGAGCTGCTGGGGCTCATCAAGGAAGAGGCCCACCGTATGTTTGGCGAGCATCCGCTCGATAACGAGGATTACGGCCATATCGTCAACGCCAAGCATTTTGCGCGCGTGCGCGGGCTGATCGATCCCGATAAGGTTGTGCTGGGAGGCACAGCGCGCGAGTCATCGCTCAAGATTGAGCCGACAATTCTAGACGGCGTGGCGCCTGAGGACGCCGTAATGCAGGAGGAGATTTTCGGTCCCATCTTACCGGTGCTGTCGTTTGAGAGCTTGGATGAGGCCGAGGCATTCATTACGAATCGCCCGACGCCGCTGGCCCTGTATATCTTTAGCCAGGATCGCGCAGTTCAGCAGCGTTTTGTGCGTTACGTGCCTTTTGGTGGCGGCTGTGTCAACGACACCATCATGCATTTGGCCACGAGCCATATGGGCTTTGGCGGCATGGGTGCGAGCGGTATGGGGCAGTACCATGGCCGCGAGAGCTTCGATACGTTTAGCCACAAGAAGAGCATCGTGAACAAGGCAACCTGGCTGGACGTGCCATTCCGCTATGCTCCTTACGCAAGCTGGAAGCACAAGTTCGTGCGCATGTTTGTGCATTAGAATCAGATGGCGTAAGGACAAACGGTCGAAAAGACGCAGACAGGAAGAATTTGTGTCCGCACGAGCTCGTAGACTTCTCAATAAGGTTAAGCGCCGGTTTATCCGGCCGTTAGAGGAGTTGCCATGTACGAGCCTTCGCGTGTTCTTCTGTCGTTTCATATTGCGGGATTTCAGTATGCCGACGGCGCTTTGGTCCTAGGCGATCTTAAAGCGGGCGATAAACTGACGCTGTGCGCCGAGCGCGATAATCCCCATGATCCCGAGGCGGTTGCGATCTACTATGGCAAGACCAAACTTGGCTATGTTCCGGGAAACGAGGTCGGCCCGCTGTCCTTGATGATGTATTACGGCCATGAGGACGTATTTGAGGTCCGCGTGCAGCAGGTTGCTCCCGAGCGCAGCCCGTGGCATCAGGTGCGCGTTGGCCTCTACGTGGTGGACGCTCGCTAATCGGCAAGGGAGGCGGCCATGTTTGATGGCGATGATCTGTTCGATCTGGCAGACGATCCGTTTGAGTGGGATATGCTACTCGATGACGATGAGTTGGAGCAGGATCGTAAGAAGCGCCAGGACAAGAACGCCCGGGGTGACGCGTCGAAAAAGCAAGACAAGCGCCGCCGGGGCCTGTTCGGTGGGCTCTTTGGCTAACCGCCGCGCCAAAGCGTCTGTATACTAGGCACGTGTTAGACGCATTGCGAAATGAGGACAGAGACGATGATGTGGTTTACCGCCGACCTGCACCTGGGCGATACGAATATCTTGCACGACATGGACCGGCCGTTTGGCTCGGTCGAGGAGATGAACCGCAAGGTCATCGATGCCATCAATGAGTGCGTGGCGGCGGACGACCGTCTCTATATCCTGGGAGACTTTACGTATCGCTTGCCCATGGCGGAGGCGGTGCGCTTGCGCGAGCGCATCGAATGCCAGAACGTGACTCTCATCCGTGGCAACCATGACGGCGACTGGGGAGATCCTGGCGCACCGCAGATTTGGGAAGACGTGCGCGATTACCTGGAGATTGCTCCCGGCTATGCCAAGGGCCACCGTCTGGTTATGAGCCACTACCCCATGCTCAGTTGGAATGGCAAGGCGCGTGGCGCCATCATGCTGCACGGGCATATCCACAGCAGGGGAGACCGTACCAACGCGCGCAACCGCGATCGCGAACGCCCCATCTTCCGCTACGATGTCGGTCTCGATGCCAACGATTACAAGCCCGTAAGCCGAGACCAGATCTTGAGCTTCTTTGGACTGTAGCTGCAAGTGCAGGTAGAATAAACGCGCCGTGTGGATGGTCTACACGGTGCGTTTTAGTAGGAGCGATGATTCCATGAGGGCTATCCAGCGCATTAACCACAACGCTGCCATCTGCGAAGACGGAGCGGGGCGCCAGCTCATCGCGTTGGGTCGCGGCATCGGCTTTGGCGACATGCCGCACGAGGTCGACCTGGACGTCGTCACGCGCACCTTTTACGGCATCGATTCAAAGTATCTGGCGTTCATCGACGAGGTCGACCCCGAGGTGCTTGAGTTTTCTGCTCAGCTGGCAGATATTGCGACCGGACAGCTTTCGTACGAATTGAGTCCTAATCTGCCCATTACGCTGGCAGATCATATCCAGTTTGCCATTAAGCGCGCCCGTGAACATATGGTGGTGTCGTTGCCGCTCAAGCGCGATCTGGAGCAGCTGCATCCTATTGAGTATCGATTGGGCGAGCTAGCCGTTCGCGGCATTAAGATAATTTTTGCCGTTCGCATGCCCCAGAGTGAGGCCGCGGGTATCGCCATGTCGATTATCAATGCGGCGATTAAGCCGAGCGAGCGGCGTGTACTTGCCGAGCAGCACGAGGAACATCTTCTCGATATGTCGGTTGCGATTATTCAGGAAGAGTTGGGCGTGACGGTCGATCGCTCGTCGTTTGCTTTTACTCGCTTTGCCACCCATGTGCGCTATCTGCTCGATCGCGTGGCAAAGAAAGAGCCGATTGACACCGAGAACTCAGGTCTTTACGACGTGCTCGTGGAGCAATATCCTGCGGCATCGCGCTGCGCTCATCGTATTGACGCTCTGATTCAAGAGGCCTTTGGCGAGCCATTGGCCCAAGAAGAGCTCGTCTATCTGATCATGCACGTGAATCGCGTGGCTCCTGCAAGCTTGAATAAATAGGTTCTCTGGCGTTTTATTTCCGTCATAGTGACCGTTCGCGGGTCGTTTCCTACCGTTTGTCGGCAATCTGAGCCACAGTAAACGTATCTGCCGCATATACTCGCCGTGTGTTGGGTGTTACTCACGGTGCAGCTCCGAGAGGCACTACCGATTCTGTCGAGGCCATTATTGGGTCTCCGTCGGTTGTGCGTGGGGCTTTTTTCATGTCGATCCACCCGGGAATCACATGCAATGAAATCTCTTGCCAACGGGCGTCGCGCGCTGCGCAGGCGCGAGCGGAATCGTGCGTCTTGATGCTGTGAAGCCCCACAGACCTTTAGTTGGAAGAGAAGGGATTCGACATGGCTGTCGATAACAAGAAGATTGCCGAGGATGTGCTTGCTGCCGTCGGCGGCGCCTCCAATGTGACGAACGTGACGCACTGCATGACCCGCTTGCGTCTGAACCTCAAGGATCAGTCCATCCCCAATGACGATGAAGTTAAGAAGATCAAGGGTGTACTGGGCGCACAGTGGTCTGGCGGCCAGTATCAGGTCATCATTGGCCAGAACGTACCGAAGGTCTACGACGCCGCCATTGCGCTGGGAGTTAAAGGCGAAGGCTCCATTGACGAGAACCTCGATAGCGGCACCAAGGAGCCGCTGACGCTCAAGACTGTGGGCAACAAGATCCTCAACTATCTCTCCAAGACCATGGTCATGACGATCCCCATCATCATGGGCGCTGCCATGTTCCGTACCATCGCCGTGGTTTGCGGTGACGGCATGCTCGGTATTTGGTCTGCCGACTCCGACATCTACAACTTCTTCTACAACTGGATTTATAACGCTGGCTATTATTTCCTTCCCGTTTATTTGGGTTGGGCTGCTGCGAAGCAGCTTGGCTGCAGCCAGCCACTCGGCATGATGCTCGGCGGTGTGCTCATTGCTCCTGAGTTCATGACGTTGGTCAACGCTGCGGCGGATTCGGGCGTAACGACCACCATGGTCTACGGCGTACTGCCGGCCCAGCTGAACAACTATTCCTCCACCGTGCTCCCCATGGTTCTGTCCATGCCGGTGCTTATGGTCGTCGAGAAGTTCATGAAGAAGGTCGTTCCCGACATGCTCTCTACGGTGTTTGTACCCGTGGGCACCATGGCCGTCATGATTCCCGTTTCGCTGTGCGCTTTGGCTCCGATTGGCTCCATCCTGGGCAGCATGGTCGGCAACTTTATGTTCGGTCTCGGTAACGCCGGCGGCATCGTCACCATCCTCTCCCTCGTCGTCATTGCCGCACTTTGGGAGTTCCTAGTTATGACCGGTATGCACCAGGTCCTGCTTGCCCTTGGTATTGTGCAGCTGCTCACCCTGGGCTCCGACTCCTGCGTTATGGTCGCGGCCGGTATCTCTCAGTTCGCTACGTGGGGCATGGCCTTCGGTGCCTTCCTGCGCCTTAAGGAGACCGACGAGAAGGGCGCCATGCTCGGCTTCTCGCTCTCCGGTATCGTGGGCGGCGTGACGGAGCCCGCACTGTATGGCTGTGGCTTTAAGTACACTCGCTGCCTGGGCGCCATGGTTGCCGGCGGTGCTATCGGCGGTTTGATCGCAGCCCTCACCAATGTGACAACGTATGTTCTGGGCGCGACCAATATTCTGGGCGTCACCGGCTTTGTTGCCGGCGGAACGGCTAATCTCGTCTGGGGTTGCGTTGCATCGGGCGCTGCATTTGTTGCCGCCGCTGCCATCGCCTACCTCTTTGGCTTTAGCAAGGATCAGCTCGAGGAAGATGTTGCTGCCGCTAAGGCTTAAGACATCTGTTTAGGTAGGATAATTACCTGGGGCACTTGGCTACACTCCAAGTGCCCCTTTCCATAGATTGGAGTCGTTATGAAGCAATTGCTTATTCGTGCCGATGATATCGGTTATTCGTATGCTGTTGACCTGGGGATTGCCCGAAGCGTCAACGAGGGCCTGGTGCGCTCGGCGGGCCTTATGCCTAATATGCCCGAGGCCGAGCGTGGGTGGTCGCTCGTGGCGGATGCCGATATTGCAGTGGGCCAGCATACCAACGTGTGCCTGGGCAAGCCGTGCGCCGATCCGGCGCTCATCCCGAGCATGCTCAACGAGAGCGGCGAGTTCCATAGCAGCCGTACCTTCCGTGAGCATTTTAAGCGCGGTGAGGAGCTGATAGACTTCGACGAGGCCTGCATCGAGATCCGCGCACAGCACGACCGTTTTGTCGAGATTGTGGGCCGCGAGCCCGATTACTTTGAGGCCCATGCCGTCATGAGCGAAAACCTTAACCGAGCGATCTCGGCGGTTGCCCAGGAGCTGGGCCTTAAGGAGCAAAAGGCGAGCTTCGACCCCACGGCGGTGGTGCGTTGCGGAAATACTGATCTGCGCATGGTGATGCATTCGATGGAGCCGGGCTACGAACCCAAGGACTCGATTATGCAGACGGTTCGCGAGATGTCCGACGGCGAGACGGTCGTCTTTGTGTGCCACCCGGGCTATCTCGATCGGTTTATCCTCGAGAACAGCTCGCTTACGACCGATCGTACCAAGGAAGTCGACGCGCTGATCGACCCTGAGCTGCGCGCTTGGCTCGGGTCTCAACCTGATCTTCGCCTGGTCGACTATCGCGACCTGTAGTGACCCATGCCACCACAAAGGGGACAGGCACCTTTGTGGTGGTTCTGGCGCCGTTGCCATTCTGGCGGCGGCGCCTTTTTGTCCGTGCGGCGCGGTAGAGTGTAGTCGGTTGAAATTTGCGTCCATCGAGGAGCTGCTATGAACGAGATCAAGTGCCCGCATTGTGGCGAAGTTTTTAAGGTCGATGCGTCTGGCTATGCGGACATCGTCAAGCAAGTGCGCAATGCCGAGTTTTCGCGCGACCTGGATGAGCGTGTGAAGGCAGTCCAGCGCGAGGGCGAGCAGGCACTGGAACTTGAGCGCTCGCGTTCGACGGCTGCCTTGCAAAAGGCAGAGTCTCAGCGCAACGCTCAGCTTGTCGAGCAGAAGAACGCCGCGGAGCAGAAGCTGGCACAAGAGGTTGCCAAGCGCGATGCCGAGCTTTCCGAGCTGCGCGCCAAGCTCGAGGGCGCTGCCGCAGAGCGCGAGAGCGCAAGCCAGCGCGCGGCGGTTGAGGCTCGTGCCGACGCTCAAAAGGAGAATGCCGAGCTTCAGCGAAAAATCGACAATTTGCGTGCGCAGCTGGAGCGTAAAGATGACGAAGCCAAGCTCGTCGAGTCGGCGGCGCGCAATGCTGCTCAAAACGATTTGGCTGCACGCGATGCGCAGATTGCCGAATTGCAGGCAAAGCTCTCTGCGGCGGACAAGGCCCAGGAGATGGCGCTTGCCGCCGCCGCGGCCGAGTCGCAGCGTGAGCTCGATGCCGCTCGCGGCGAGGCCGAGCGCGCGCTTGCTGACTATCGCGTGAAGGTGCAAGAGAGGTTTTCTGCCGCAAAGGCACAGTCCGAGCAAGAGGCCGAGGGCCTGCGTGCCCAACTGCGCGAGCAGGAACTGATGGCAAAAATGAACCTGTCAGAGGCGGTCGCCGCGGCGGAGCGAGAGCGCGATGAGGCGCGTGCCAAGCTGACGAGCGAGCTGGCAGTGCGCGATTCTCGCGAGGAGCAGGCCAAGGCGGCACACGAGCTCGAGCTTGCGCAGGCCAAGCGCGCGAGCGATGACCTGATTCGCTACAAGGATGAAGAGATTGAGCGCCTTAAGGACATGAAGGTCCGCCTGTCCACCAAGATGGTGGGCGAGTCTCTCGAGCAACACTGCGAGACCGAGTTCAACCGTCTGCGCATGACAGCGTTCCCTAACGCGTACTTCGAGAAAGATAACGATGCGTCCGAGGGTACCAAGGGCGACTTTATCTTCCGCGAGTGCGACGCGAGCGGTAACGAGGTCATTTCGATTATGTTCGAGATGAAAAACGAGAACGACGAGACTGCGACCAAGCATAAAAACGAGGACTTCTTTAAGAAACTCGATCACGATCGTCGCCAGAAAGGCTGTGAGTACGCGGTGCTTTGCACGCTGCTCGAGCCCGAGAGCGAGCTCTATAACGCAGGTATCGTCGACGTGAGTTACCGCTATGAGAAGATGTACGTGATCCGCCCGCAGTTCTTCATTCCCATGATCACGCTTCTTCGCAACGCTGCCATGGGTTCGCTGCGTTATAAGCAGGAGTTGGCGGAGTACAAGCAGCAGAACATCGACGTCACGAACTTCGAAGCCAAGATGGAAAAGTTCAAGAATGATTTCGGCCGCAACTACGAGATCGCGAGCCGCAAGTTCCAAACGGCAATCGATGAGATCGACAAGACGATTAGCCATCTGCAGAAAACCAAGGAGGCGTTGCTGTCTTCCGAGAACAACCTGCGCCTGGCCAACAAGAAGGCCGACGATCTTACCATTCGCAAGCTCACGTGGGGCAACAAGACCATGAAGACGGCGTTTGACGAGGCGCGCGGGGCTGCGACAGAGACAAACGATGAGCCAGCCGAGGCGGATTCGTATGAGGTCGAGGATGCCGAGTAAGGCATAGCATATAGTGCAAAAGCGGGGCCGCTGGCGATGTTGCCAGCGGCCCCGCTTCGTTCCAGTATGGTCGGCTAGTTCTCGAGCAGGTCCTCGATAAAGCCGACGCGGTAGTTTTTGAAGATGACCTCGCCGCCATCTTGCGTGGCGTCCAGATCGACATCGCCCATGATGCCAAAGTCGTGGTCGCCATCCTCGTCGGCAAAGATCTGGTGCACGTGCCACACGTGTGCAGCCTTCTCGTCGGACTCATCGATGGAAAACATCGCGGCACTGCGGGCATCTCCGTCGGTGAGGATTTCCTCGTGCTGCTCATGGTAGGCATCGAGCGCTTTTTGCCAGCGGATTTCGCTCATGCCCCAGTCGTCGTCGAGCTCGCCCAGGTCGCGAACATGCTCGCGAGCGGCAAGGGTCACGCGGCGGAAGAGCGCGTTGCGCACCAGCAGCGTGCAGCCGCGGCGGTCCGCCACGACCTCGTCGATGCCCTGCGGCGGCGCGGCGTCGAGGGCTGCCGGGTTGCCGGCGTTCTCCCACTCGTCCACCAGGCTCGAGTCCACCGAGCGCACCACAAAGCCCAGCCACGAGATAATGTCGCGCAGGCGCTCGTCGCGCTTCTCGATGGGTACGGTGCGGTCGAGAGAACGGTAGGCCTCTGCCAGGTAGCGCAGTAAAATGCCCTCTGAGCGGGCGATGCCGAGCTTTTGAATGTAGCCCTTAAAATCGCTCGCGCTTTCCAGCATATCGCGCAGAACGCTCTTGGGAGAGAGCTGGTAGTCGTTTGCCCAGGGTACTTCCTGGCGGTACTTGTCAAAAGCGGCGTCGAGCAAATCCTCGAGCGGCTTTTCGTACGTAACGTCCTGAATGCGCTCCAAGCGCTCCTCATACTCGATGCCGTCGGCCTTCATCTCGGCCATAGCGCGATCGCGTGCTGCGCGCTCCTGTGCGCGCAGCACCTGCTTGGGATCCTCGAGCGTTGCCTCGACCATCGAGATCAGGTCCATGGTATAGGTCTCGCTCTCGGGATCGAGCAGCTCCAATGCGGCAAGCAAGAACGGCGAGAGCGGCTGATCGAGCGCGAAGTCCTCGGGCAGATCGACCGTCAGCGCATAGTCGATGTCTGGTGCGGCGTCAGTCGGGGCGTCGGGTGCGGGCGGCACCTCGGTGCGAACGACGACGCCGGAATCGATGAGCGTGGCGAAGATCTCGTCGGCGCGAACCTCGAGCTTAGCCTTTTCCTCGGGAGTCTGCAGGCTCGTCTCGATGAGGTCGTGTACGCGGGCGCGGGCATCGCCGCCCTGCTCGACCACGCTAATCACCATGGAGTGTGTGATGCGCAGGCGCGGCTTGAGCGTCTCGGGTTGCGTCTCGATTAGGCGCTCGAAGGTCTGCTTGTTCCAGGTGACAAAGCCCTCGGGGGCCTTTTTCTTTTTAATCTTACGGAGTTTTTTGGGGTCGTCGCCCGCTTTGGCCATAAGCTTGGCATTCTCGATCTCGTGCTCGGGTGCCTCGGCGATCACCATGCCCTCGGTGTCGAAGCCCGAGCGGCCGGCGCGACCGGCAATCTGATGGAACTCGCGGGCGCGCAGGCGACGCATCTTGTAGCCATCGAACTTGGTGAGCGCGGTGAGCACCACGGTGTGGATGGGTACGTTGATGCCGACGCCGAGCGTATCGGTGCCGCAGATGACGGGCAGCAGGCCCTGCTGCGCCAAGCGCTCGACCAGCAGGCGATAGCGCGGCAACATGCCAGCATGGTGCACGCCGACGCCGCATCCAAGCAGGCGCTTGAGAATCTTGCCAAAGGCCGTCGAGAAGCTCGTTCCCTTGGCAGCATCCTTAATGGCCTCGCGCTGCTCCTTGCTGGCGATGCCAAAATTGGCGAGCGACTGTGCCGTCGCAAGGGCGGCATCCTGGCTAAAGTGCACGATATAGAGCGGGGCCTCGCCGCGGCGCATGGCGAGCTCGACGGTGCCCTCGAGGGAGGTCGTCACATAGTCGTAGCTCAGCGGAACAGGACGCGGGGCGTCGACAACCAAGTCGCAAGCAGCGCCGGTGTGCTCCTCGAGTGAGGCGGCGATGGCGGTGACATCGCCGAGCGTGGCGCTCATGAGCATAAACTGCGTGTGGGGCAGGGTGAGCAGCGGCACCTGCCAGGCCCAGCCGCGGTCGGGGTCGGCAAAGTAGTGGAACTCGTCCATGGCCACGCAGCCCACGTCGGCGCCCTTGCCCTCACGCAGTGCATCGTTGGCAAGGATTTCGGCCGTGCAGCAGATGACGGGCGCCTTGGTGTTGATGTGCGTGTCGCCGGTGATCATACCGACGTTATCGCGGCCGAGCACCTGTACCAGATCGAAGAACTTTTCGCTGACCAGGGCCTTGATAGGGGCCGTGTAATAGCAACGTTTGCCCTGCGCCATGCCCATAAAGAGCATGCCCAGCGCGACGAGCGATTTACCCGATCCGGTCGGTGTTCCCAAAATGACGTGATCGCCGGCAGCCAGGTCCATGAGGGCCTCTTCTTGGTGATCCCACAACTCAATGCCGCGATCGCTCGTCCATTCAAAGAAGCGTTCGAAGGCTTGATCGGGCGTAAGCCACGGTTCGGGCTCGCTGCCGTCCTCGGGCTCCCACCAGGTGGGGGAGAGCGCGCCGAGCGAGCCAAACTCGGCTTCGGTTCCCGTGCCGCCCGAGAATGAGCTGGCGGCGCCGGCGCCGGAGACGGTGCTGGCGGCGGTATCTGTCGTGGTCTGTGCCATGTGTTTGCTTTCTCTCGCGATTGTCCGCCAACTATTATGGCGTAGCGGCGGCGCGGGGTGCCAGCGCGCGAGAAAATGCAGGAAATGGGCGCGTGAAGTTAGTGCTCTTGCGGCAGGCGCTTCTTGCCTTTGCGGGCGCGGTTTCTAAAGTTCTCGACGGCCTCTTCCATGCCCAGGGGTACATAGGTGAGCTCGTCGAGGTTATCGGGCAGGTAGCACGCAAGGCTTTGCTCCTGCTCTCGGCCTGCTGCGAGTGTCTCTTCGGTAGGCTTCTCGCCGGGTGTGGCACAAATGCCATAGACGACGGCACCCATCTCGCGCGTACGGCATTCATATTCGGTCTCGGGGTGCTCGGGATGGTCGCGGCGGACGTTGTCGCTTACCCAAAGTGTGTCGTAGCCTGCCGCGGCGAACTGCCCCAGGGCGTAGTCGCGCAATGGCTTGCTGTCGGTGCGCAGCGTGACGGTGGCGCCGGCTGCAAAGAGCGGGCGGTAGATCATCAGATGGTCGACATGGACGAGTCGTTTTTTGGCGTACTTGGCCTTGGGCTGCGGCGTGGGAAAGTTAATGGTGATGGCATCGAGCTCGCCTGCGGCAAATAGCTGCGGCAGCGATGCGGCGCCTCGGGGCAGAACGAGTGCGTTGGTCAGTTCCTGCTCGCAGATTTTCTGTGCGGCATAGGCGATGCAGATGGGCTCCTGGTCCATGCCGATAAAGAGCGTGTCGGGCTCACGGCGAGCGCGCTCAACCAGATAGGTGCCTTTGCCGCAGCCCAGATCCAGATGAAGGTGTTCGAAGGGCTTGCTGCCAACTGGCGCGCAAGCCTCGCGCCAATCTCCGGCATAGATTTCGGGGTTCGTCTCAATCGCATCGGCGTAGCGCTCCAGGCGCTCCTCGAGCACAAAGTTCTTAGGCGTGCGAACGTGGACGGCTCCCATGAGGCTCCTTGGTCATAAGTATGGAACGCATGGCCGCGCGTTCCGTCAATGGGTTGAAAAAGGGGTGGGCATAGTTTGCCCGAAAGACGCGGTGCGGCTCGACGGCGAGTCGTCGGTGCCTACAGGCGCTTGAGAATCACATAGCGGTTGAGATCGCCGCTGCGACCGTCAGCATGGAAGCGCTCAAGCTCGCGCACGGGGACCTCGCCGCTCTTGTAGAACGTACGGACGCCGCGCACCAGGTCGGTAATCTGCTGATCGTCAAAGTGATGGCAATAGCGGTAGGCGTGGCGGTCGTTTTGCCAGCCAATGAGGTGGTCACCGGCTTCAAACTGCGTGGAATCGTAACCCTCAAACGGCGGGGTGAGCTCGGCGCGGGCTTCGGCTCGAACGGCCTTGCGCGCCATGCGCTCGTCGTTCATAAACTCCCAAAAGCTGATGGCGATGATGCCGCCTGGGCGCGTCTGGCGCACCAGGGCGTCGAGCACGCGTACGCGGTACTCACACGACGGCACGTGGTGCATAAATCCAAAGCAGACCGAGATGTCGGCGAGCGGGGCGTCGAAAAGCACGTCGGGTGTTTCGGCGGGGTTGAGCTTCATGAGGGCATCGAGCACATCGAGCTCCTGGAAGTGCAGGTTGGGAATGCGCAGGGCGTGGCCGCGCGCATCGATGGCCAGGTCTTGGCACGAGTCGACACCATAGAACTCAAACGGGCAGCTGGCATCTGCCGAGGGGTTTGCTCCGTCGACGCCCTTGGCGGCAAGTGCGCCGCCGGCGGCAAAGTTCTCGAACCGCATATTGCCGCAGGCAAGATCGAAGACGCGGACGGGATGCTCGATCGTGGCGACGTCGAGCTGCTCGAGCGCGATATCCATGGTGCGTACCCAGCCGGGCCACGGGGCCTGGCGCGTATCGGAAAAGGAGGCGGAGTGCTCGCGATAGAACGTGTTGTTGAGCTGGATGAGCGATGAGGCGAAATCGCGGTTCACGGCGCGGAACTCCCTCCGTTGGCGGTGCGGAATAAACAGTACGACCATACTACCGTTAACGCCGCAACGGGGACAACCAAGCTACGGGTCATTGCTTTGTTTGGACACATTTCCGCAGCTCATATGCACCCGCAACCGCCGGTTGTCAAAAATCTCACTAGAATAGGTGGCATGCTTTTGGCGGTGGCGGATAGATTTTTAACTGCGCAAGGCGCCTTAAGAACAAAAACGGTCCGGCGGCACGGCTGGCATCATATAGGAGGAACCATGAATGTAGAAACTGCGCAGCGGCTCGCCGACCTTCGTCGCAGCAAGGGTTTTAGCCAAGAAGGGCTGGCGCGAAAGCTGGGGCTGTCGCGCCAGGCAGTCAGTAAATGGGAGCGCGCGGAGAGCTCGCCCGATACCGAGAACCTGATCTCGCTCGCCAAACTCTATGGCGTGAGCCTGGACGAGCTGCTCAATCCGAGCGACGAGATTGAGGACGATATCGAGTTTGAGAACGAGGACCGCGCCCGTCAGCGCGAGGCCGAGGCCGCGGAGCGTGCCCGCACCCATGAGGCAGCGGCGCGCGCCACCGAGGCGGCAACACAGGCGAGTGATGCCGCGGCCAAGGCGGCGCAGGCGGCGAGTTGGAGCGCGCAGGCTGCCAATGCGGCGACGGCTCAGGTGACGGGTGCCGGTGCGACCAGCGTGACTCCGGTGAAAGGTCCGTTCCAGTCGTTCCCGTATTGGGCTGTGTGCTGGCTGCTGTTCTTTTTACTGATGCTCCTGGTTGGTGTCAGCCCCTTTGCCGCACTGATCTTCTTTACGATTCCCATCTATCACTGGGTGGCGCGTGCGCTCGATGGTGATTGGGCGCGCGGGGATATTCAGGTTGGTCCGGCACCGGCGGTCGCTATGACTAAGGGGAAGAACGTTTCCGCTTCGGTTGACGCTGACATGGCTGCCGCGGCCACCGCTGAGCCGATTGCCAAAGAGGGTGATGAATGATGAAGCTTTCGCATGAATCCAAGGTACGCTTGGGTGTTGGCATCGGAGCGTTTGTGCTTATCATCGGGCTTGTCTTTGGTGCTTCGCAGCTATTGGCTCATTCCGATATGGTGCGTACGACCGGTATTCTATCTGGAGATTTGTCTGATTTTGACGATATGTTTGACGACGATGATCTCTTGGATAGCGGTAACTATTCCGCTCGGCCTCAGCAGCTTTCGAGCGAAACGTTTGATGCCGACGCGTTCCAATCGCTCGACTTGGACGTGACGTCGGGGACGGTCGAGGTTAAATGTGTCTCTGGCGGCCCGGTGCGTGTTATCGAAAGCGGTCGCGTTGCGAAGGGAACGTCTGCTTCTGATGCGGCTACCCGGAACCTTGCTGAGGTCAAGGGCTCTACGCTCAAGATCAGTCAGTTCGACTACGATGATAAGCGCGCGATTGACCGCACAATTACCATTGAGCTGCCGCGAGATGTTGCGGATAACCTGGTGGGCATTACGGCGAATGTAGGGTCGGGCGACCTGGCGGTCGCGGACATTGCGTGCCATGATCTGGTTATAACGTTGAATTCGGGAGACGTTGAGTTTACGGGCACCGTGACCGACACCCTGAATGCCGAGGTCGGTTCGGGCGACATGACGTTCGATCTCTACCAGGCGCCCGCGAAGTCGATGGACGTGAGTGTGGGCTCGGGTGATGTGGAGATGACGGTTCCGAACTCTACGGGCTTTAAGGCGAGCCTCACCTTGGGCAGCGGCGACTTCGAGAGCGATTTCCTTCCGCTTGACTACGACGGCGAGACCATTTTGAATCTTGAATTCGATAATGGCGATAAGTCCGCCACGTATCGTTTTGAGGTTGGTTCGGGCGACATGTCATTTGATTCAGAGTGACGGGCGGTTATCGAAGACTTATAAACCATAGCTGCGCTGTTTGATGGAGGCGCCGGAGCCGTGACGGGCTCCGGCGCCTTTGCCTTTACAATGGGGGCATGGAACAGATTATCTTGAACATACTTGAGGCCCTGCGTCGCGGCGAGACCGTGGACGACAAGGCGCTCGTCAAACTGATACATGCCGAGGCGCGCCGTGAGGGTGCCGACAAACGCGATTTGGCCAAGCGCCGTCTGCTGCCGTTCTACCAGCGGGTTAAACGTGAGGAGCCGGCTCGTTGGGCTGCGTGGAATGTCGATACCGAGCTGGAACGTCGACTGCTGCAGGTGCTGCGTATGAAGCCTCGTCGCACGGCTTCGGGCGTGGCGACCATTACCGTCATTACCAAGCCCTGGCCATGCTCGGGCGATTGCCTGTTTTGCCCCAATGACCTGCGCATGCCTAAAAGCTATCTGCACGCCGAGCCGGCGTGCGCCCGTGCGGAGCAAAACTGCTTTGACCCGTATCTGCAGGTGAGCGCTCGTCTGACCGCGCTTTCGCAGATGGGGCATGCGACCGACAAGATAGAGCTCATCGTGCTCGGTGGCACCTGGAGCGACTATCCGCAAGGGTATCAAACGTGGTTTATGTCGGAGCTTTTCCGTGCGCTCAATGACGATGCCGTCGCCGGCGTGGCGGCAAACCCCATGTTGGCGCGTCCGGGCATCAGCCGTGCCGAGGCAGGGCGCCTGCTCGATGACGCTCCCGCCGATGCCCTGCCGCCGGTGGTAACAGAGCGCCGCGAGCGCTATCGGGCTGCCGGCATTGCGACAGACGAGGCTGAGCTTGCTGCCGGCGTTGCCGACGAGCAGGGGCGTGTGGATGCTGCCGTTGGTGGCTATAACCGCGCAGTGCGCCGTCTGTACGGCCCCGGTACGCCATGGGGCGAGGCTGCCGAGTGGCAGACGGCAACGATGGAGGAGCTTGAGCGTCAGCAGCGCATCAACGAGACGGCGAAGCATCGCGTGGTGGGGCTCGTTATCGAGACGCGCCCCGATGCCGTAACGCCGCAGGCCCTCACGCTCATCCGCCGCCTGGGTTGCACCAAGATTCAGATGGGTATTCAGAGTCTTGACCAGCATCTACTCGATATCAACGAGCGCCGCATTTCGGTGGCGCAGATCGAGCGGGCGTTTTCGCTCGCGCGCCTGTTTGGCTTTAAGATCCACGCGCACTTTATGCTCAACTTGCTGGGCGCCACGCCTGATGGGGACAAGTGCGACTACGAGCGCTTTATGACCGAGGGCGCCTTTATGCCCGACGAGGTCAAGGTCTACCCGTGCGCGCTCATCGAGGGCTCGCGTCTGGTGGGCTGTTACGAGCGTGGCGAGTGGCGCCCCTATACCGAGGACGAGCTGCTCGATGTACTGGCCGATGACATCGTGGTGACGCCGGCGTTCTGCCGCATCAGTCGCATGATCCGCGACTTTAGCTCCGATGACATCATGGTGGGCAACAAGAAACCCAACCTGCGTCAGCTCGTTGAGAACCGCCTGGCTGCTCGGGGTGACGGTGCGACGGTGCGCGAGATTCGCTATCGCGAAATCAGCACGGCGGGTGCCGACTTGCATGAGCTGACCCTTGATGAGGTCGCGTACGAGACGCCGGTGACGCACGAGCGCTTTTTGCAGTGGATGACGCCGCAGGGCAAGATCGCGGGCTTTTTGCGGTTGTCGCTGCCCGACCATTCGTTTGTTGCCGCGCATGCGGACGAGTTGCCGACGACGCCGGACGAGGCGATGATTCGCGAGGTGCACGTGTATGGCATGGCGGCACGCGTGGGCGACCAGGGCCAGGCGGCGCAGCATCACGGGTTGGGGCGTTTGCTCGTAGAGCGTGCGTGCGAGATTGCCCGGGATGCCGGCTATGCGCGCATCAACGTGATCAGCGCGATCGGTACGCGCGAGTACTATCGCCATCTTGGATTTTATGACCATGGCCTTTATCTGCAAAAGGAGCTCTAGATGAACAAGCCGAGTGTTTCTGCCGGCGTCGTTGCCGGCGTTGCTCTGGGAGCCGCGGCGCTTGGTGCGGCCGCTGTCGCTGTTCGTGCTGCCTGTCTGCAGGTTGCGCGAACCCGCAATGGGTTGGCGCGTGTGAAACGCGTGCACGACGAGGGCGGCGATGAGATTCGCGTGTTGGTGCAAGGCGGCGTCTACCAAAGCGCGAGTTACGTTGGCGAGCGCTGGGCGGAGCCCGTCTTTGTGTACTATCGTGCGTTTGACGACGTGTTTGAGTCCGAGGATGCGATGCGCGACGCTTATGGCCACGGCATCGACCGTATGCTTATGCTGGGCGGCGGCGGGTTTGCCTATCCTAAGTTCGCCCTGATGTCGCACGAGGGCTTGCGCATGGATGTCATCGAGTATGACGGAGAGATTACGCGCCTGGCGCGCCGCTGGTTCTACCTAGACGAGCTGGAGCACGCGGCGGGCGATCGCCTGCGGGTGATTACCGCCGAGGCTCGCTCATATCTGGGCGTGACGAGCGTGGGCCATCGTCGTTACGACGTGGTCGTGAGCGATTGCTTTGGCGGTGCCGAGCCCGTACGCGAGCTGGCGACCGTTGAGGCGCTGCGCCTGGTGCGAGGCAGCCTGAACCCCGGGGGTATCTACGTGGCCAATATCGTGAGCGCAAACGAGGGGAGCGATGTGACGTTCCTGCGCGACTGCGCTGCCACGGTGCTCGAGGTATTCGCCCACGCCTGGGTGGTCCCATGTGGCGATGCGGAGTTCGGTGGCGAGGAGAACTACCTGCTCATCGCCAGCGACAGCGACTATGCCTTTGCCGAAGCCGTGCCCTTCGACACCGACTTCCTCGGCACCGTCCTTCACGACAAGTAAGTTTCCCCGTCCCAAAAAGACTGGTCTTAGGCGTGGTCGCGCCAGCTGCGGACACGCTGCTTCATGCCCTCTATGTCGAGCACGCCTTCGGCAAAGCCCTTGCGCACGAGCTCCTCGGGAACGTACTCGTCGTAGCGATCAAAATAAGGTACCTCGCCGGGATAGACGAGCTCGATGGGGTCGAAGTCCTTCTCGGCCTCGGCGGCGAGCACCTCAAAGAACGTCTCCTCGTCGGCCTTCATCTTAAACTGCATAAAGTACGGGCGTGACGGGTCGAGTCCGCGAAGGCCCAGCTCCGCGGCACACTTAATCTTGAGCATGCGCTCGAGGGCCAAAAAGGCGTAGCTGCCCAGCCAGGGGAAGAGCACCCAGGTATCGCCGCCCAGGTTAATGAGCGGTTTAGTTCCCGCGCCCGAAATCTCGGCCGTATGACGAGCCTGCGCAAGGCGGGCCCGTGCGTTACCCATAAGGTACGGATACGCGGCGTGTTCGTTGAGCGCCTTGCGCATGCGCTCGAGTACGTGTGTATTGATGTCACCGGGACAGTCGCCAAAGTAGGCCGGCACCCGGCCCTTGACCTGCGTGGCAAAGACGGTATGACGCTTCCAGTCCACTTCCTCGACAATCCAGCAGTGTCCGGCGATGGCGATGCGCTCACCGGGCGGTGGCGGATTGACGATCGTGCCCAACTCGGCCGACTCGCTGCGAACGGTGAACTCCTCGTTTTCCTGGAACACGGCGTAAAACTTAAAGTTGTTAATGATGCGCTCGCCCGCGAGGCCCACAATGAGCCCACCGCCCTCGGTGACCTGGATGTGGTCGATCTTGATGAGGTGGCGCAGCAGTACGCGATAGTCATCGGCCGAGACGCGGTGGAAATAGCTGAGCGTGAGCACGCGCTGGGCAAGTTCGGCAGGCGTGAGTTCGCCGGTGCTGGCGAGGGTCGACATGGTCTGGTGATAGAGCAGGCTGTAGGGGAGTCGATCGAGCTCGGGCGGCTCGACCCACTTTTCCTCGCGATAGAGTTGTACGAGCGCGATGCCCTGGAGGAGCTTCCAAGGTATCGTTTCGGGCATCATCGTGCGCGGCTCGGGCTCTTCCTCGCGCATGACAAACCACATCTCGGGCGGAAGATCGCGGCGTCCCGTGCGCCCCATGCGCTGCAAAAAGGAGCTGACGGTAAACGGTGCATCGATCTGGAACGCGCGCTCCAGGCGACCGATATCAATGCCGAGCTCCAGCGTGGAGGTGGTGACGGTTGTCTGTGCCTGTTCCTCGTCGCGCATGAGCTCTTCTGCCGTCTCGCGTAGCGATGCCGAGAGGTTGCCGTGATGGATAAGGAAGCGGTCGGGCTCGTGCCGGCTCTCGCAGTAGCTACGCAGCATGGAGCATACGGCCTCTGCCTCCTCGCGCGAGTTGGCAAAGACCAAGCACTTTCGGCCGCGCGTGTGTTCAAAGATATATCCCATACCGGGGTCGGCGTTGTCTGGTGCTGTATCGGTGGGGTTGAGTAATGCCTGTTCGGGTGCTTGGGGGATGTCGACTTCGCCCTCGGGGGCCGAGGAAGCTTGGCGGTCCTTGGGAGCGGCCTTGCCCTGTGCCCGCTCACGACGTTGACGGCGCTCCTCTTGTGTGAGCTGTCCGCTGTGACGCATGTCTTGGGCGCCGGCGGGCAGTGCCGCGGATGCCGCCGCCTCGATGCGCTCGCACGCAAGCACTTCGGCTTCTTGAGGACCCACGTTCTCGAATCCTCGCTGCTGTGCCTGGGGACCCGAGTTGTAGAAGTGCTCCATGGAGATACGCCACACGCGACGCGGTTCCTCAAAACGGGGGATAACGCAGTCGCGTCCCGTTCCCTGTGAGAGAAAAGCGCCCGTGCGCTCGGGGTCGCCGATGGTGGCCGAAAGGCCAATGCGTCGAGGCTGCACACCTGCCATGCGCGAGAGGCGCTCGATAAGGCAGAGCGTCTGACCGCCGCGGTCGCCGCGCATGAGCGAATGGACCTCGTCGATGACCACATAGCGCAGGTCGCAAAACATGCGCGGGATCGCCATGTGCTTATGGATCAAGAGCGCCTCGAGTGACTCGGGCGTAATCTGCAAGATGCCGCTCGGTTTTTTGATGAGCTTAGCCTTGTGCGACTGCGAGACATCGCCATGCCAGTGCCAGACAGGGATATCGGCCTCTTCGCAGAGGTCGTTGAGGCGGACGAACTGATCATTGATGAGCGCTTTGAGGGGGCCGATGTAGAGGGCGCCCACGCTCGCGGGCGGGTTCTCCCAAAACTCGGTCAGGATGGGAAAGAAGGCTGCCTCGGTTTTGCCGGAAGCTGTGGATGCCGTTAGGAGCACATTGTCTTGTGTGTTAAAGATGGCATCTGCCGCCGCAACCTGGATAGAGCGCAGACTCTCCCAATCGTGGGAGTAGATGAAGTCTTGGATAAACGGAGCATATCGGTCAAAGGCGTTCACGGGGCCTCCCCTCAAATACGAACCTTTCAATGCGGTTGGCAATGGTTTGCTGCATTGCTGTCTCAACGTTTGTGCAGATAAAAGCTGCCAAAATAGACCTGTCCCTTTTTGGCAGGTTAGATGGTGAATTCGGCGAAGTTGCGGTCGCCGTCTGCGGTGCCGGTGTCGCCTGTTGCGGCTGCCGGTGCCAGCGCGTCGCCGCCGACGCTTTGCAGCAACTCGGCCACGTTTGCATCGGGGTTCTGGCACAGGATATCGAGCAGCTCGATAAAGTCACGGATGACCTCACGCGGCGTCAGGCGCGTATCGGCTCCCACGCGGCCAAACTCAATCTTGAGAAAGTCTACCAAGTCGTTCTCGGTAAGCGTGGGCGTCCAGCCAAAGTATCCGGCATGGATCTGCATGAGTTTTTCGATCAGCACCAGCAATTCCTCGTAGGTGAGTGGCTGCAGGCGGATGATGGGCGCGAGCATGTCCTTAAGGTCCTCGCGTGCAAAGCGGCCCTGAGCGAGTCGACTTCGCAGGGCCTCGTAGGAGAACACGCCGCGGCGACGGTCCTCGATGGAGGTTGGCGTGCCGCCCATGATCATGCCCAGGTACTGCGCCTTGCCCTGGAGCGTGTCGTTGTACATGGTCAGGATCTTCTCGTAGTTGTATTGGCGCGTGATGGCGTTGGGAATCTTATACAGATTCACGAGCTCGTCGATGAGCACCAGCATGCCCTTGTAGCCGCTGCAGACCAAAAAGCGCGCAATGAGCTTAACGTAGTCGTACCAGTCGTCATCGCTGATGATGGTCGAGGAGCCCAGCTCGGCGCGTGCCTCACTCTTGGTGCGGTACTCGCCGCGAATCCATTTGGTCACGCGGCTCATAGCTTCTTCGTCGCCCTCGGATACGGCCGCGCGGTAGCGGCGGAGCATGCGGGCGAAGTCGAAGCCGTGGACCATTTCCTCGAGTGGGGCCAGTTGGGCATTGACGGCAGACTCGTCGGCATCGGCACACGAGGCGACCCAGCGATCCAGGATAAGGTTGAGCGCACCGCCCTCGGGGCGCGTCTTGGTCGATATGTTGCGGATGAGCTCACGGTAGGCGGCAAGGCCCTGTCCCTGGCCGCCCTGCAGACGGCGCTCAGGGGATAGGTCGGCATCGGCCACGACGAATCCCTCGCCCATGGCGTGCGTGCGGATGGTCTGGAGCAAAAAGCTCTTGCCGGCGCCGTAGCGACCGACTAGGAAACGGAAGCTTGCGCCGCCATCGGCGATGAGGCTCAGGTCGGTGAGCAGAGCACGGATCTCGACCTCGCGCCCCACGGTGATATAGGGAAGGCCGATGCGCGGGACCACGCCGCCCTTGAGCGAGTTGAGAATGACGGCGGCGACGCGCTTGGGCACGCGGGGTGCTGCGGATGCGGTATCACTCATGGTCTAGGTATCCTCTCACGTCTGCTTCGTAGTCCTCGATAATCTGCGGTCCTGCTGAGTCAAATTCAATTACGGTGTCGCCCACCAGGTCAAAGAGCGCTTCGTTGATACTATCGACGAGCATGTCCTCACTCTTGCCCGACTGTGCCACCGCCAATGTGGCCTGCGCCGTGTTCCGCTCGAGGAGCGCGCGAAGGAAGGCATCTGCGGCGGGCGCGAGTTTGTTCGCAGCTTCGGCAGACGCGGGCGTTACGGGCGCGGGCACAGACACGAGGAGCGGTGCCACGACGCCAAACTCTTCGGTGGAGACAGTCGGCTCGTCGGGTTCGTCTTGCCGTGTGGCCATCTCGCCAGGTCCGGCGGTCATGCTGGGCGCAGACTCGGTGTTCGGTTGCTCGATAAGCGTCGCCTCGGCTTCCATAGGCACATCATCCTCGCGCTCCTCATCAATCAAAAGCGCTTCACGCGTTTGCGCGGCGGCGCTCCGAATGTGCCCCAGCTGACTCAAATCGATATCGATCTTGACAGGCTGGTGCGCGGCGTCCCACGAAAGCCATGCCACGATCTCGTCGTCGATGATCTTGGCCAGATATTTGGGGACCTTCTCCTCCTTTAGGGGATGGGTGGGGTCTAGGGCCAGGCGCAGGCGTTGGTCGCAGGCGCGCATCATCTCACCAAGCTTGCTGCTTTTTTGCCTGCTGCCGTGAATTCGCATGCATTCCCAAAAGCCGTTTTGACAACGGTAAATATGGATGGGGTCCAGACGGTATTCGCAATCCTCGTGGCGATTAGGCGCAAAGAACACAGCCGAGGCAAACATGGTATAGGGCATGGCCGTCTCCTCCCCAAACAAGCTCGCCACGATACCGCTCTTTCGGTGCGTGTCATAGTAGCGCGCCATACGGACATACACGGCGCATGCCACGTGGCGTAGGTCGCGATGGTGACTGCGATCGAGCCGTGAGTTATTGAGGTTATACGTGGAGAGGGCGTTGATGGCGGCCATGAGTCGCTCCTCGCCTGCCTCGTCGGGCGGAAGGGGGAGCGTGGGCTCGGAGGTCTTGCGACGCGCAGGCGCCAGGTCTGACGGCGTTGGCGCGGGCGCAAGGTCTCGCGCCGCACGCCGCAGCTCGATAAGGGCGTTATCGAACATGACGGTTTTAGAGTCGCGAAGCAGCTTGGGGTCGAGTCCGTGGAACACGGCGTAGTCCTGCAGCCACACGCGTGCGAACCGGTCGATGCCGGGTTCAAAGGCGCGATAGGCATCCCAAAAGGCCTTGATTTTGTTAAAACCATCGAGTGGGTCATCTACGCCAATGCCGCAGATCAGCTCATAGAGATACAGAAAGGCAAAGGACGTAGACGTTTCCTCGACGGTTCCGCGGCGCACTTGGGTGCGCCAGGTAAAATAGCCGCGCAGCTGCCGATCGCTCATGGCGTTATAGGTGGGAAAGTACGACTTGAATGTGCCGTTGTAGGGGCAGTCGTCCTCAAAGTCGGCCATCAGCAGGCCTTGGCGGTAGAAAAGCTCGGCTTCCGAAAGCCAGCGACCCGCGCCGCCTTTGGGGTCATCCTGCCAGCGCGATATCTCGCGCATCTTGCGGTACTGGTCGGGAAGGAAATTCTGCATCTGACGACCGGTTTTGAGAATCGGCTCGTCAGCATAGACTTCGTTTGAGAAGCGAGCAGACTGATGGGTCCGGGCCTCGGCCATAATGCGCTCGATGAGCATCTTGATGTCCTGGTCGGCCACCGTCTCTCCTCTCCTAACGCAGCTTTGGTGACCTCATATCATAGCACAGCATCAAACAGGTGTTCGAGATACCGCTACGTAGATAGATTTAGAACAGGAGGGCGTAGATGACGGCTATGACAACGGAGGGGAGCATATTGGCCGTGCGGAAGGTCTGAGGACGGATGAGGTTGACTCCGACGCAGAAGATGAGCATAGAGCCCACGAGCGATAGGCTGTCGAGGGCGGCGGTGGTCATGATGGGGGAGAGCGCGCCGGCAAAGAGCGTAATCGTTCCCTGGAATACGGCAACGGGAAGGGCGGAGAAGATGCAGCCGCGGCCGAGTGAGGCCGTCATGGTGCAGACGATGATGCAGTCCAGCGCTCCCTTGAGGGCGAGTGTGGACCAGTCGCCGAGCAAGCCGTCTTGGATTGATCCCACGATAGCCATGGCACCGATGCAGACGGTCAGCGATGTCGAGACAAAGGCATTGGTGAACTCGTTGTCTCCCTCGCTGCCGGTTTTGCGCTTGAGCCATTCGCCCAGGTTTTCGATGCCGGCTTCCAGGTTAACGGCCTCGCCGATGAGCGAGCCGAGGGCAAACGAGACGATGAGCATGGCGGTGCCGGTGGTCTCCAGCGCTTTCCCGTCAATGACGAGCATCTTTTGCATGGTGCCGCCCAGTCCGATAAACAAAACGCACAGCCCCGACGCCTTCATGAGCGTGTCTTGGATGCGGGGCGTGATAAAGCGTCCGCCTATAAGGCCCAGCAGCCCGCCCGCAATCAAAAGTGCGACGTTGATGACCGTTCCTAAACCCGGCATGAACCCTCCCATATTGATGCCAACCTGGCAATCGTAGCAGAACGGGCTGCAGGGTGCGTCATGCCTCATCCTATACGTTATATAAATGGTATTAATGACGGCATTTGGTGCCCAAGCCTCAGCTTCCCATCACGACATAGGGGCTGTAATCGAAGCACAGCGTCATGAGTCGCTGCGGGGACTCAATGGCCGCGGCGATGATATCGGCATCTCGAGCTCGGTCAAATCCCTCGAGCTCAATTTGATACGAGACGTCTTCCATTTTATGGAGTATCCGGTTATTCAGGAGGTTCTCACCGTCGAATTCCTCGGTTTTGCCTCCGTCCGAGGTTACGGCATACAGGTGCAGTTTTGCGGTGGTCGCAGGGTCGGCGACCGTGAGGTTGTCGATTTGGTTGGCCGTGCCCTTTGCCCCAAGCAAGGTGAGCAAGGTGGGGGCTACGACCTCGCCCGATGGCAGAAAAACAACTTCGACGGTTTTAGGGAATGCGATAATGGCTGCTTTGCGGACGGGCTTATCGGCAGCGGTGACCTCAATGCTCGCGGCGTCGATGGTTTCCGTGCGGTCGAGCGCGACCATCATGCAACAATTGCCCTCGTCGATGTCTGCCGGCATGGGACATCCCAAGTTTTCGCCAGCTTGCGTGCCGCCCACTGCGGCGGCTGTTTCGCTTGGCTCGCTGAAAGTGGCTGAAGGACCGCTCGATGGCGGTGTTATGCCGCCTGGTGCGACATTGTCCCCAGGCGCTATTTCACCGCTGCTCTCGCTGGAGTCGCTTGCGATGTCACCTGTCGAGGGGGCGAGTCCGACCGCTCCTACTCCGCTCCATTCCATCTCGAGGAGCGCCGGATCGGCGAGGACGCGATGCACATTTTGTGTTTGGGCGCTGATATCGATGGGACTGGGATCTGTCCCTCGTGTTAGGCTGAGCGATCCGGTTCGCTGTTTGCCTCGAATCTCCTGGCTTTCTGCGCCGCTCGCGTAGAGCATCAGGGGGGTCTCGCCTTTCGCCGCAGCGTCGGTGCCCGCCTTGGTCATTTTCAGCGATGCGGTGAATGAGATAGCGGGCTGCGTGCCATCGGCGCTCGAGGGGACGCAGCCCAGGCATACACCCCCTCCGTTTTCGAAAAACGTGCTGTCGAAGGCGACTGTTGCCCCGTCCGCCGAGTTATCGGACAGGGTGATGTCGAGGCACAGCTCCACGTCGCAGGAATCGCCATCGGCATCAGTTGCAGCTGCGCGCCATGTGCAGATAACGCATCCCGTTAGGGGGCCGTCCGCTGTGCTCGAGCGCTCGGTATCCACGACTATCGAGCTGTTCGTGCAGCGACGGAGGCACCCCGAGGCCGAAATGCTTGCCTGCGCAAGCGAGAAGCGTTGGCGCGCGATGGTGCCCATCTGGTTTGTGGCGAGACAGTTGACGGCAGGTAAGGGGACGTCCACGGCGGGTGTCGCTAGAGCGGCAACGGGCATGCCGGTGGCAAGCGCACTGCAGAGCGCGGCAACGGGCAAAAGGTTCTTTGATGCCATGGGTTCTCCTTACCTATGCTGGACGGTCTCGATTCGTGTGGCTACCGGCTGCGTTTGATGTGCAGGCCAAGGCCGATGGCGCTAGCGCCTGCCGTGGCGATTCCTGCTGCCAGGAGCTGTCGCGTGTCGCCCGTTTGCGCTAGGGGTTCATGTTGGCCACTGCGTTCGAGTTCCGATAGATCGACAGTTACCTGCGTGGCAGCCTGCGCCTGCTCTTGTTGGGCAAAGGCGGCGATCGGGGCAAACGTTGCAACGCCGATGATGACGGCAAGGACAATTGCCTTAGGCCGTGTGCGCACCGGGCTCGACCGTCCACGTAATGGTTGCGACCTGGTCGCCCGTGCCGGTCACATGGAAGATGTCTCGCGTGACGCGGGCGACAGTGCCGCTCGTCTTAAGCTTAATCTTGTCCGTACCACCGGCGATGCCCTGGTAGCCCATGTCGAAGGATGCATTTTTGGAAAGGTCGAGGCCCGCTTCCTGCGTCGCGGCGTGGGCGTCTTGGAGTGCCTTGTCTGGGCCGACCTTAAAATCGATGGAGTTCTGGGCGGTCCCCGTCTTGGCGTCGGCGACGATGCTCCAGGACTTCTGGGCGGCAATCTTCATGTTGGTAACGTGGATGCCATAGGCCGAAAGATTGTCGATGGTGGTTGTATTCTCGGAAGGGCCCTGGAGCGTGCCGTCTGCCTTAGCGACGAACGGAATGACGGTCGGGGCTTTGAACTTGATGTTGTCGATTTCGGTCCTGATGGTCACGTTGGTGGTTCCAGTGCGTCCCTCCGCCAGGGCGGTGGTCGGCGCGGCACCCATTGAGAGTGCAAGCATCAGCCCCGCGCCCACGACGAGCACCCTGGTCCTGCTCAAGTTCCTGGTGATGTCCATAATCGTTCCTTTCTATTCGTCACGGACCGTTTCCGTGATGGTCAGACGAAAGCGGCGTGGGTGCGCGTTTTCGCAACGGGTGGCAGATCTAGTCTTCGGGCTGCGCAACCCGCACCTTGATGCGCGTGGGATTGCCATGGGCGTCGTAGGTCTTGGCGTCGAGCGCTTGAATCTCGATATACGCCTCACCTTCTTTGATGTCGCCTGCGGGGCAGGTCTCAACGGTCTTGCCGGTCTCGACCACGCCCGATTCATAGATGGTCTCGTCGTTTTGGATCACGCGGAAACGCTGGGGAAACTTGTTATCTTGGACGTTTTGCACGTTGACGCGCAGCTTGCCGCCTTTTTGTAGCTGGGCGACCGGTGCGACCGAGATCGTCATCATGTTGTTGCGGACGATGGCATCGAGCTCGTCCTGGATTTCCTGGCGCGACTTACCCTCCGCCGCTGTGACCGAGGCACCTGTCTCGGCGACGGGCTTTGACTGCCAGGCGTATAGGCCGACGGCGATAAGGGCGCAGGCGATGGCCAGGCAGACAACGCCGAGCCTTTTTCGATGTTTTGACCCTAGGGGGCTCGACTGCTTCCTTACGCTCATGCGGCATCCTTAGTGGTATAGACGCGCGCGAACGTGGACGGATCGGCGCCAAAGAGCATGTGGAGCATGAGGCGTCGCGAGTAGATGAGCTCGTCGAAGTTTGGGTCGAGTTTGATGTCGTGGATGTGGGCGATGTGGTGGGCGAGTGCCGAAAACGATTCGGGATCGCAAATCACGTCGGTGGTGACGTGATAGACAGCCGCATCGGGAAATGCCTCCTCATCGAAGGGCAGAAGATATGGGTCATCGTCAACTTCGATGGCGATGCCGTACTGGGGCCAATAATATGCCATGGGAACCTCCCTGTTTTTGGGCCAAACCTTCCATTGGCTTTGGCTGTCGATGCCGACCGTATCAGCCGTAACTTGACCAATTTCTGACCAAATGCTTGACGGATTTACATCGCCGCAGGTGAGAGAGGGTAAAAAATATCTCAACTTTTTTCGGGCGCCAATTGTGCGCGTGGCAGCGATGGGAAGGAGCGCGTTAAATAGAGCGCCTGCCGAGAAAACGCTGCCGCTCGCCGAATTGCGCAAACGTAAAATTCGCCAATTATGGAGACGGTCTCAGTCACGTCGACGAAACGATGCGGTAACATCTCCCTGCAAACACTGTAGTTAACTAAAGGGGGAGTTCGCGTGTCTGCAGCCATCAAACCCTTCGGCGACGAGTTCGAAGAATATGGTCGCGATGAATCTCGCACATCGGGCGAGGCGTCGAGCATCTCGTTTCCGACAACGGAGGACGAAGTCCGCGCCATTCTGCGAAAGCTCCATGCCGAGCATGTTCCGATAACGGTCCAGGGTGCTCGGACCGGTCTGGCTGCCGGTGCCGTGCCCCACGGCGGCCACATCCTCAACACTTCTCGTATGAATCGCTACCTGGGTCTTCGACGCGACGAGCGAGGCCGTTTTCTGCTGCGCGTGGAGCCGGGCGTCGTGCTTTCGGAGTTACGCAAGCAGCTGGGCAAGAAGGCATTGCCGACCGCTGGCTGGGATCAGGCATCGCTTGAGGCCTATGAGGAGTTCCAGGCAGCTCCCGAGCAGTTCTTTCCCACCGATCCCACCGAGGCATCTGCCTGCCTGGGCGGCATGGCGGCATGCAATGCCTCCGGTGCCCGCAGTTACGCCTACGGCCCCATGCGCCCGCACGTTACGGGGCTTCACGTGGCACTGGCGGACGGCAACCTGCTTGAGCTTCATCGAGGTCAGGCGCACGCTGACGCACGCCACTTGTCGCTCGTGACAGCGGAAGGCCGCGCGCTCGAGCTGGATTTTCCTGGCTATACCATGCCCAAGACCAAAAACGCGTCGGGTTATTTCGTTGCGGACGATATGGACGCCATCGACCTCTTTATCGGTGCGTGCGGCACACTCGGCGTCATTACCGAGCTCGAGATCGCCCTGCAGGCGGCACCTTCGGTCGTATGGGGCGTGAGCTGCTTTTTCGACAGTGAGGACAAGGCGGTGTCCTTTACCGATTCCGTGCGCCCCGTGCTGTCCCATGCCGCCGCTATTGAGTATTTCGATGCCGGCGCCTTGGATATCCTTCGCCGCCAGCGCGAGCAGTCGACCGCGTTTGCCTCGCTGCCGGCGCTCGACGATGAGGCAAAGGTCTGTGTTTACGTGGAACTCGACTGCGACGACGAGGCTCAAGCGACTGAGGAGCTGTACCACCTGGGATGGGTTTTGGAGCTTGCGGGCGGCCGCGATGACGCGACCTGGGTTGCGCGTACCGAGGTCGATCGCGAATGCCAGCGGTTCTTCCGCCACGCCGTCCCCGAGAGTGTCAACATGCTCATCGACGAGCGTCGCCGCACCGACCCCACCATTACCAAACTGGGGTCGGATATGTCGGTACCCAACGCGCGCCTGGCCGATGTCGTTGCCTTCTATCGCCGCACGCTGGCCGAAAGCGGGCTTGAGTCTGCCGCCTGGGGACATATCGGCAACAACCATCTGCATGTGAATATCCTGCCGCGCGATGCGCAGGACTACCGTCGCGGTGGCGAGCTGTTTGCCCAGTGGGCTGCGGAGGTAACGGCTATGGGCGGCGCCGTCTCTGCCGAGCACGGTGTCGGCAAGATCAAAGCGGGCTTTTTGGAGACGATGTACGGCCACGAGGCCATGGTCGAATCGGCTCGACTCAAGCTGCAGCTCGATCCTGCCGGGCAGCTGGGTCGTGGCAACCTGTTTTCGGAGAAGCTCTTGGATGAACTCGTCCAGAAAGGGGGCGCGTGAAGATGAGCGATTTCCATATGGTGGTGTGCGTCAAGGCGGTACCGGGAAGCACCGAGGTCAAGATGGACCCCAAAACCAATACCATCGTGCGTGATGGCAAGCAGGCGGTCATTAATCCCTTCGATGCAAGTGCCCTCGAATGCGCGCTGGCGCTCAAGGACGACTTTATCGGCTTTGGCATGGATGTGCGCGTGACGGTGGTGTCGATGGGTATCCCTGCAACCGAATCGCTGCTGCGCGACTGCATTGCCCGCGGCGCCGATGATGCGCTTCTGCTGACCGATCGCGCCTTTGCGGGCGCGGACACGTTGGCGACCACCTATGCCCTCAAATGCGGTATCGAGGCGCTCGACGAGGACTTCGACCTGCTCATCTGCGGCAAGATGGCGGTAGATGGCGATACCGCCCAGATTGGCCCCGAGCTGGCCGGCGCCTTCGAGATTCCCTGCGTGACCGATGTGAGCTGCGTGCAGAGCGCAGGTTTTACGACGTGCGGTGCGCTTTCGCTCGTTCACGGTTGTGATGCCGGCGAGGAGACGGTCTATCTGGAGATGCCGTGCGCGATGACGACCGCCAAGGAGATCGGCCAGCTGCGCATGCCGAGCATCGCCGGCATTCGCGCGGCCGAAGATGCGGATGTGCGGGTGGTCTGTGCTGCTGATGTACATGCTGACCCTTCGCGTTGCGGCCTTACCGGATCGCCGACGCAGGTCGTGCGCTCATTTGTGCCCGACCGCGACCAAACGTGCGAGGCCATCGAGGGCACGCCGGTCGAGCAGGCGGCAAAGATTGCCAAGATTATCGAGGGGATGGCATAGATGAGCGGACTGATAATCGATAGCGAGGCGTGCGTTGGCTGTGGCCGCTGCGTTCGCGCCTGTGCCTCGGGTGGCATTGTGATGGAGGGCGAGCGCCCCAACCGCTGCGCCCATGTGACCGACGGCTGTATCTTGTGCGGCGGGTGCGTCGACGCCTGCCCCGTCAATGCCATTTCGATCGAGCGCGACGAGGCCGCCGGCGCGGTTGACCTCGATGCGTATCGAGACATATGGGTATTCGTTCAGACCGACGATCACGATGTCGTGGCTCCGGTGGCCTACGAGCTCATGGGTAAGGGGCGCGAGCTTGCCGATGCTCGCGGTTGCCGTCTGGTGGCATTGGCCGGCATGGGCCCCGAGGGCTCGCTTGAGGACCTGGAGCATCTGGTCTGCGCCGGTGCCGACGAGGTCGTGGTCTGCCGCGACGAGCGACTGCGCCAAAACGATGCGGAGATCTATGCTCGTCTCATCTGCGATTTGGTGGCCGAGCGCAGACCCGAGGCCATTCTGTACGGCGCAACCGCCTTTGGTCGTGAGCTGGCGCCCGGTGTGGCCGTTCGCTTGCAGACGGGCCTTACGGCCGACTGTACGGTGCTTTCGATGGATACGGAGACGGGTCTACTGCAGCAGACCCGCCCGGCGTTTGGCGGCAACTTGATGGCCACCATTATCTGCCCCAATCATCGGCCGCAGATGGCAACGGTGCGCCTCGGCATCTTTGGGGCACCCAAGTTTGACTACAGCCGCTCTGGCACGATTACCCAGGTATCGCTTGCGAATGATGTTAAGGCCCGTGTCGAGATCTCGATTCCCGCCGAGGAGTGGGGGCAGCAGGCATCAATTGCCGATGCCGAGCGCCTGGTCGTGGTGGGCCGCGGCATCGGCTCCAAGAAGAATCTGCCCCTGATGCGAAAACTCGCCGATGCCTTGGGTGCCGAGCTTGGTTGCACGCGTCCCGTTGTGGAGGCAGGCTGGTTGGAGTATCGCCACCAGATTGGCCAGACCGGCGTGTCGGTTTCGCCCAAGCTCCTTGTGAGTATCGGCGTTTCGGGCGCTATCCAGCATCTTGCCGGCATCGGCGGCGCGGAGTGCATCATCGCTGTCAACGAGGACCCGGATGCCCCCATCTTCGGCGCTGCGCAGTACAAAGTTGTCGGTGACGCCGTCGAAGTTGTCGAGGAGCTTCTGGCCCAGCTCGAGCGCTAGGCGCTGGCCAGCCAGGCTCGCATCTCTTTCTTTAGGCGTTCCCAGGTCGCTTGCGTGGCGGGGTCGGTAAAGGGCCGCACGATACCAAAAGGTGCGTCGAGCAGGCGGTAGATATCGCCCTGCTTGCGCGTCAGCGCGCGGCTTGCCGGATAGACGAGCTCAAACATAAAGCAGATAAGCCCCACCAAGTAGTCCGCGGGCTCATCGCGCTCATCGCGCGTGACGCAGCGGTGCTCGTCAAAGGCAGCCAGCGTCGGTGCCGAGAAGTGGCTGGCAAGAAACACGTCCTCATCCACTTTGAGGATGGTGTCGACGGTGCTGTCGGCGATGGTGCGCATAATGTCGACCTTGTCGCCATCGCGCACAATATCGCAGAAGCGCCGCGTGCGCTCGTCGAGCTGCGCGGGTAGACGGAAATCGCTGTGATAGGCAATGCTTGCGCGAATCAACTCGTCTTCTACCGGATCGTCGATAAAGTCGCGGATACTTGTTGTCGCGGGCGCGTCTGCAGGGTTTTCGCCAAAGAGAACCTCGACGCCCAACGCCGCATGGCTCATGCTCTCGGCATCCTTAAACGTGTCCCAGCGTCGCAGCTGCTCAAAGCGACCCATATCGTGCAGCAGGCCGCAAAGCCACGCTAGGTCAATGTCCTGAGGTGACCAGCCCTGTTCGCGTGCCACGGCATCGCATGCCTCGGCAACGTGGTACGTATGCTCGATTTTGAGCGCGATACGCGGATTGGCGGCATCGTAGGCATCGGTGTAGGTCTTGAAGGCCGCGGCAGCCCGCGTTCGATCGATAGCTGTCATAATGACTTCCTAAAAAGTTGTGTCTTTCTGTGTCTTTCGATCCGGTGGCAATTGTAGGTGAACTCGGTTGCCATCGGGCGATGGTTCTGCCGCGTCGTTGAATGCGGCTCGGAAATCTTGTCGGGACGAGGAACGTTATGGTGCTCAAAATCGTTAAAACCGTCTGGCCGGTGATGCTTACCTATGTTGCGATAGCCGCGCCGTGCGGAATGATTATGGCGCAGACGGGAATGGAACCCTGGATGGTTTTTGCCCTGAGCAGCACGTTCGTGACGGGCAGCGGGCAGTTTATGGTCTGCAACCTGTGGCTGGCAGGTGTGCCTGCGGCATCGATTGTCGCAAGTGAGGCCGCAATCTCCTCGCGCTTTGCGCTTTACTCGGCATCGATCGCACCGCATTTGAGGGGTGCTTCGAAGCGTCAGACGCTGGCTGTTGCCGCGACACTTACCGAGGAGGCATACGGCATTTCGCTTGCCAAGTTGGTTAAAGGGGAGGATTGGGGTCCGCTCGAGTCCTTTGTGCTCAACGTGATCCTCATCGCAACATGGGGCGTTTCGTGTACGACGGGCGCCATCGTCGGCGCCGTTGTTGATGTTCCCACCGCTATTGCGGGTTTTGTCTGCACATCGCTCTTTATCTGCCTACTCTTTTCGCAGCGACTGTCGCGCGGCAATGTCGTAGCTGCCGGTTTGGCTGCGGTGTCCGTCGCCATATGCAAGTTCTTGGGGTGGACGAATATCGCCGTGCCGGCAAGTGTGCTCGTCGGCGTTGTCACGGCACTCGCGTGCGATGTCCTCGCCGAGGGAAGGGGCGCTCGCGATGCCCGTTAATGAGTTTTTGGTTCTATGGCTGTCGTCATGGGCGGCCATCGCGTTTTTCCGCATTGCCCCGGCGTTTGCCTTGCGCGGGAGAACGCTGTCGCCCCGCGTTACCGAGGCCTTGGGTTATATTCCGCCTGCCGCCTTTGCGGCGCTGGTCGCCAACGATTTGATAAGCCCTGGCGCTTTCGACGCCGGCTTGTGGCAGGGCTTGATTCCCTGGATTGCGGCCGCCGGCGTCGTGGCGGTGGCAATCAAGACAAAGTCGATGTTGTGGTGCTGCGTCTCGGGCATCGTGTTCTATATCGTTTTGAGCTTCATATAAGAGCGGAGCACGTTTAGCGTCCCGGCACACGTATCGAATTTCTCACCGAGCCGGTCTGCTTCTTCTGGTACCATGGTCAAACTTTACTGTAGCAAAGTATGACGTGGGCTTTTGTTCTGCGTCAGCGGAAATGGGGGTTTCATGGCACAGGAAGCGACCGCCAACGAGCAAAAGAAATTCAAAGTCCCGCGTATCCCGGGTGACATCATGATCTACCCGATGATCGTTGGCCTTTTGCTCAATACCTTCTGCCCGCAGGTCTTTGAGATCGGCGGCTTCTTTACCGCCGCCTGCCGCGGTGGTTCCAACACCATCGTTGCCGCGATCCTGCTGTTTGTGGGTGCCGGCATCAGCTTTAAGTCCACGCCGGGCGCCATCAAGACCGGCATCGTCGTGCTGATTCCTAAGCTTGTGGTGGCGGCTGCGCTGGGTCTGGGCGTTGCGTATTTCTTTAACGACAACCTTCTGGGCCTGAGCTCGGTTTCCATCATCGGCGGCATTACGTTTTGCAACATGGCGCTCTACACGGGCATCATGGGCGAGTTCGGCGACGAGTCCGAGCAGGGTGCCGTGGGCATCCTGTTTTTTACGGCCGGTCCCGCCGTCACCATGATCATCCTGGGCGTTTCGGGTCTTGCCAACATCCCGTTGGGCACCATCGTCGGCTCCATCCTGCCCCTTGTCATCGGTATGGTTCTGGGCAACCTCTTCCCGTTCATCAAGAACCTGCTGGTTCCCGGCGCCAATCCTGCGATTGCCGTTATCGGTTTTCAGCTCGGTGCGTCCATGAGTCTTTCGAGCTTTATCACCGGCGGCATTTCGGGCATCCTGCTGGGCCTCATCACGCTCTTTATCGTCGGTCCCATTACCTTTGCCTTCGAGCGCCTGTGCGGTGGTAACGGCAAGGCGGCCGTTGCCTGCTCCACTATCGCCGGCACGGCTATGACCACGCCGGTCGCCCTCGCCGAGGTCGCTCCGCGCTATGCCGAGCTTGCGCCCACCGCGTATGCGCAGATCGCCACCGCCGTCATCATCACGGCAATCATGGCCCCGATTCTGACCGGCTGGGTCGACAAGAAGTTTTGCCAGGGCAAGGAGGATCTGTCGCCTGCCGGTGTCGAGGCCATCGAGGAGGCCGTCGCGACCGACATCGATGGCGAATAGCAATCGCTACCCATCAATGATGCCGGAGTGCAATTCGCGCCGTTTGAGCGCCCGAACGATGACTGTTTTGCAGTGACGTTCGGGCGCTCTGCTATGATTCCCCTTACCCCTGCGGGTAGGGGGTGTTTGTTGCCCAGACCAGAATCGGGCGATTCTGACCACTTGAATATTGAATGGATGGCGTCTAGTGGTTAAGGCACTCAAAATTGAGATATTCCTGCTATGCATGATTGTTCTTATCGGGCTTGCCGCACGAAGCCGCCGCTCCTTGTTCTCGAGCACCCAGCAGCTTCTGTTTAGCATGCTGGGCTACACGTCTGCAGCCTACATTTTCTTCGATATGATCTGGACGCTCTCGGACGGCGTGAGCACTCCTGTAGGCATCACGGCCAACTGGATTTCCAACGCGGTCTCGTTTTCGCTGTTCGCCATCGCGTGCCTCATTTGGTTTTTCTATTCCGAGACAGTGCAGGGCTCACGCCTTTTGACCGCGCGCTATAGGGTGGCGCTCGTGACGTTGCCAACCGTATTGGTGGTCGTGCTGGCATTTACCAGCTACTGGACGCACACTATGTTCTATATCGATGCACAGGGCGTATATCGTCGCGGAGCGCTTTATATGATTCAGCCTATCGTTAGCTACTGCTACATCATATATACGTCTTTGCATGCCTTTATTCAGACTCGAAAAGTCGAAAGTCTGCAAAAGAAGGCCATTTATCGCACCCTCGCCTTTTTTGCGGTTCCCGCTCTGGTGGGCGGTACCTTCCAGGTTTTGTTTTCGGTACCGGGCCTTTGTGTCGGTATAACGCTGAGCATCCTGCTGCTCTACATCATCTACCAGGAGCAGCTGATCTCGACCGACCCGTTGACTGGCCTCAACAATCGCAACCGTTTTGAGACCTATATGCTGTCGCTCTTTTCAAATGTGGATCAGGCCGAAGATGTATATCTGCTTATGATGGACGCTGACGGCTTTAAGCAGATTAACGACCGGTATGGACATGTTGAGGGCGATCATGCCCTCCAGGTCATATCTGCTACGCTCAAAGAGGTCTGCTCGGCGTCTGGTGGCTTTATCGCACGTTATGGCGGCGATGAGTTTGTGGTGCTTCAAAAGGCGACGGCGGAGCAGGACATCATGTGTCTGTGCGCGGCAATCAGCGACGAGCTCGCGCGCGCCGAGGTCCCGTATCTGTTGCGGATGTCCATCGGCTACGCACGGGTTGGTGATGGCGTCGATACCTGGCAAGACTTGCTTCGCGCTGCCGACGCGGAGCTTTACCGCGTAAAGCGCGAGAAGAAGAAAGCCGGCGTCCAGATACGCTAGAAAAAAAGGGCGAACGCTGGCGTGCGTTGCGGCCCTCAGCTCACCGATGTACTCCATTAAGCTAAAGCATGTGAATCTCCTCTACTAAATAAGGGCGGTTCGCTAGGCTTTTTTGGGTTTGTTGACGATGATGATGCCGCCGCAGACCAACAGCAGGGCAACAAGTACGGTAACGGGGCTCGTGCCAGCGCCCTCGCCGAGCAGCAGTGCGCTCAACAGCACGCCAAAGACCGGGTTCATAAAGCCAAAGACCGAAACGCGGCTGACGGGGTTGACGGCGAGCAGGCGGGACCACAGCGAGTACGCGACGGCGGAAATGAGCGCCATATAAATGATGAGCGCGATGGCGGGGGCGATTTCGGTGGGGGAAAACGTGCCGCCCATCAAAAACCCGATTGCGGTAAGGACCACGCCACCGACTAAAAACTGCCAGCCGGCGAGCAAGACGCCGTCATGCTCGCGCGAGAAGATGCCAATGAGGCAGGTCGACAGGGCGCCCGCAACAGTGGAAGCCAAGATAAATCCCTCGCCGTCGAGCGTAAAGCCAAAGGTGCCATCCGCGCCCGAAAGGTTGACGAGCGCGACGCCTGCAAAGCCCAGCACACAGCCAAGCACCTTGGGCGTATTGAGCCTCTCGGTGTGAAATGCCAAGGCGGCAAAGAGAATTGCGAGGAAGTTGGCGCTGGCCTCGATGATGGAACTCGACATGGCGCTGGCGCGCGAGAGTCCTAGGTAGAAAAAGAAGTACTGCCCGATAGTCTGGAAGAGTGACAAGACAAAGATGGGCTTGATGTCACGAGCCTGCGGAATGAGGGGGCGGCGTTGGGCCGCACTCATCCCAACGATAACCAGGGCGCCGGCAAGCGTGAAGCGCAAGCCCGCAAAGAGCAGCTGTGAGGCGCTATCGTGCGCGGGGATGCCAAAGAGCCCGTAACCGATCTTGATGCAGGGGAAAGCCGACCCCCAGAGCGCACAGCAGACGAGGCAGCCCAGGATGAGCCCGGGTAGGGTGGCGAGATACGGCTTGCGGCTTTCCATGATGTCCTTCCTGTATGCGCGAAGCAAAAAAGAACCCGCCACCGGGTGTGCCGGTGGCGGGTGTTGTTACCCGAGGGGATTGTACCCGATGGGACGCATTAAGCGAAGTAGGCCACGCCGCTCTCAAAGATCGGCATGAACTTATCGCCGGGGACATGCTCGGGCACGTTGCGGTACAGGTTGTCGCCACGACGCTCGGCATGGCCCATCTTGCCCAGGACGCGGCCGTCGGGGCTCGTGATGCCCTCGATGGCGAGTGCGGAGCCGTTGGGGTTGACGGAAAGATCCATGCTGGGCTTGCCGTCCTCGCCCACGTACTGCGTGGCGACCTGGCCGTTGGCGATGAGCTGGGCGAGCACCTCGTCGTTGGCGACAAAGCGGCCCTCGCCGTGGCTGATGGCGACGGTGTAGGGGTCGTCGAGGCTACACTGCGACAGCCACGGGGACAGGTTGGACGAGATACGGGTGCGCACCAGACGGCTCTGATGGCGACCGATGGTGTTAAAGGTCAGCGTGGGTGCATCCGGCGTGGCGTCGACGATGTCGCCATAGGGCACCAGGCCGAGCTTGACCAGGGCCTGGAAGCCGTTGCAGATGCCCAGCATCAGGCCATCGCGGGCCTTGAGCAGGTCGCGGACTGCCTCGGTGACCTCGGGAGCGCGGAAGAACGCCGTGATGAACTTGGCGGAGCCGTCGGGCTCGTCACCGCCCGAGAAGCCGCCGGGGATCATGACGATCTGGCTTGCACGGATGCGGCGGGCAAGCTCGTGGGTGCTCTCGGCGACGGCCTCGGGCGTGAGGTTGTTGATCACGAAGGTATCGGCCTCGGCACCGGCGGCGCGGAAAGCGCGGGCACTATCGTACTCGCAGTTGTTGCCGGGGAACACGGGGATAATCACGCGCGGACGGGCGATCTTGGCGCCGCCGTACACGTGGATGTCCTTGGCGCGGAAGTCGATGGCCTCGACCTCGGGGGTCTCGCCGGCGCTGCGGTAGGCGAAGACGCCCTCGATGCCGCTCTCCCAGGCCTCCTGGAGCTCGGCGAGCTCGATGACCTCGGAGCCGGTGTCGATGACATAGCCCTCGACGGTGGTGCCCAGGGGCTCGACGACAACGCCGTCGGCGACCTCGGGCAGCTCGGCATCCTCGGCGAGCTCGACGATAAAGCTGCCGTAGAGCGGGGTGAAGAGACTCTCCACGTCTACATCCTCGGCAAGCTCGATACCGATCTGGTTACCGACGCACATCTTAAAGAGGCTCTCGGCGCCGCAGCCGTAGCCGGGCGTGGAGATGGCCAGGGCGTTGCCGGTAGCAGTGAGCGCCTCGACGGCGTCAAACGCGGCGAGCAGCTGCTGAGCATCGGGGCGGTAGTCCTCGCCATAGGTGGCGGGGGCGATGCGGACGACGCGGTGCGTGAGGCCCTTGAACTCGGGCGAGACGGCGCGGGCGGCCTTGCCCACGGCAACGGCGAAGCTGATCAGGGTCGGCGGAACGTTGAGCTCGCCGGCCTCGTCCTCAAACGAGCCGCTCATGGAGTCCTTACCGCCGATGGCGCCGGCACCCAGGTCGACCTGGGCCATAAGGGCGCCCAGGACGGCAGCCATGGGCTTTCCCCAGCGCTCTGCCTCGGTGCGCAGACGCTCAAAGTATTCCTGGAAGGAGAGGTAGGCGCGCTTGTGCTCAAAGCCGGCGGCAACGAGCTTGGCGATGGACTCGACCACGGACAGGTAGGCGCCCGCAAACTGGTCGGCTTCCATCAGGTAGGGGTTGAAGCCCCATGCCATGGCGCTTGCCGTGGTGGTCTCGCCGTCCACGGGGAACTTGGCGACCATGGCAGAGCTGGGGGTGAGTTGCGTCTTGCCGCCAAAGGGCATGAGCACGGTCGCGGCGCCGATGGTGGAGTCGAAGCGCTCGGAAAGGCCCTTGTTGGAGGCGACGTTAAGATCGGTGACGAGCGAGGTCATGCGCTCGGCAAGCGTGGTGCCGGTCCAGCTGGGCTGCCACACGCTGCGGGCGCACACGTGGGCGACCTGGTGCTTGGGCGCACCGTTGGAGTTGAGGAACTCGCGGGATAGGTCGACGATGGCGACACCGTTCCAGGCCATGCGCATGCGCGGCTCGGCGGTAACCTCGGCGATAACGGTCGCCTCCAGGTTCTCCTCGGCGGCGTAGCCCATGAACTCCTCGACGTCACCGTCGGCGACGGCGCAGGCCATGCGCTCCTGGGACTCAGAGATAGCGAGCTCTGTGCCGTCCAAGCCGTCGTACTTCTTGGTCACGGTATCAAGGTCGACATACAGGCCATCGGCAAGCTCGCCCACGGCGACCGAGACGCCGCCGGCGCCAAAGTCGTTGCAGCGCTTGATCAGACGGCAGGCATCGCCGCGGCGGAACAGACGCTGCAGCTTGCGCTCGACCGGGGCGTTGCCCTTCTGGACTTCGGCACCCGAGGTCTCGATCGACTCGATGTTCTGGGTCTTGGAGGAGCCGGTGGCACCACCGATGCCGTCACGGCCGGTGCGGCCGCCCAGCAGGATGATCTTGTCGGTGGGGGCGGGGCACTCGCGGCGCACGTGGTTTGCCGGGGTAGCGCCCACGACGGCGCCGACCTCCATGCGCTTGGCCACGTAGCCGGGGTGATAGAGCTCGTTGACCTGGCCGGTGGCAAGGCCGATCTGGTTGCCGTAGCTGGAGTAGCCGGCGGCAGCGGTGGTTACGAGCTTGCGCTGCGGCAGCTTGCCCTCGAGCGTCTTGGACACGGGGACGGTGGGGTCTCCGGCGCCGGTGACGCGCATGGCCTGGTACACGTAGCTGCGGCCCGAGAGCGGGTCGCGGATGGCGCCGCCCACGCAGGTGGCGGCACCGCCGAAGGGCTCGATCTCGGTCGGGTGGTTGTGGGTCTCGTTCTTAAACAGGAACAGCCAGTCCTGGTCCTCGCCGTCGACATCGACCTTCACCTTGACAGTGCAGGCGTTGATCTCCTCGGACTCGTCGACATCGGTCATGACGCCGGTCTTCTTAAGGTACTTGGCGCCGATGGTGCCCATGTCCATGAGGCAGACGGGCTTGGCGTCGCGACCGAGCTCATGGCGCATCTCCATGTAGCGGTCGAAGGCCTGCTGCACCACGGCGTCGTCGATCGTCACGTCATCTAGGACGGTGCCGAAGGTGGTGTGGCGGCAGTGGTCGGACCAGTAGGTGTCGATCACGCGGATCTCGGTGATGGTGGGGTCGCGGTCCTCATCGCGGAAGTACTGCTGGCAGAAGGCGATGTCCGCCTCGTCCATAGCAAGACCGCGATCGGCGATGAAGACGGCAAGGCCGGCCTCATCGAGCTCGCGGAAGCCGTCGAGCACTTCGACGGGCTGGGGCTCGGGGGTCTCCATGTACAGCGTCTCGGGCAAGTCGAGCGAGGCGATGCGCGCCTCGACGGGGTTCACCACGTAGTGCTTGATGGCCTTGATGGCGGCTTCGTCCAGAGCGCCCGAGATCATATAGACCTTGGCGGAGCGCACGGCGGGGCGCTCGCCCTGGCTGATGAGCTGCACGCACTCGCTGGCGGAGTCGGCGCGCTGGTCAAACTGGCCAGGCAGGAATTCGACGGCAAAGACGGCACCATCGCTTGCGGGGAGCTCGTCGTAGGTCACATCGACCTGGGGCTCGCTAAAGACGGTCGGCACGCAGGAGCGGAAAAGCTCCTCGTCGATGCCCTCGACGTCGTAGCGGTTGATGATCCTCAGGGCCTCGATGCCCTTGATGCCGAGAATCTCGGTCAGCTCGCCCTTGAGCTGCTGAGCCTCGACGTCGAACCCGGGTTTCTTCTCCACGTAGATACGAGAGACCATTGGTTCCTGCCTTCCTGATCGGTTGGGCGTACGGTACGGTATGCGGCAGCGGTCGGTTTGCGGGGTCTGCCCTGCGGTCGCCTTGAGCCACATGTTTGTAAACCTCACTATGATACGACAGCTCGCGGCGCGTTGAGGACGGCGAGGGTGCTACAGTGAAGCGCAAACAAGAGAAAGGCATCACATGGCATTCGTTTCACTCGCCATCATCGCGCTCGTGGCCTTTGCAAGCCCCTTCATCGCCTCGGCGATTCCCGGAAAACCCGTTCCCGAGACGGTCTTTTTGCTCGTGTTCGGTGCGGTGCTGGGACCCCATATGCTCGGCGTCATCCATGTAGATGCCGAGGTCTCGCTGGTGTCCGAGCTCGGTCTGGCCTTTTTGTTCCTGCTCGCCGGCTTTGAGATCGACCCCAAGAGCATCACGGGCGTCGAGGGGCGCTACGGCTTGGCGACGTGGGTCGTCACGTTTGGTATCGCCTGGCTTGCCGTGCGCTTTACCCCGTGGTTCTCGGTCAGTCATTTCGACGGTATCGCCGTGACGCTTGCCCTCACTTCTACGGCGCTCGGCACGCTCGTGCCCATCATGCGCGAGCGCTCGCTCACCGGCACGCGTGTGGGCGACTCGATTCTCGCGTATGGCACTTGGGGCGAGCTCGGTCCCGTGCTCGCCATGTCGGTGCTGCTGTCTGCTCGCACTGGCATCCAAACGCTCGTAATCCTTGGCTTGTTTGCAGTGGTTTGCGTGTTACTGGCCGTGGTCCCGAGCCGTTCCAAGCGCGTCGGCAGCCGCTTCTTTGCGTTTGTCGAGGAGCGCGCCGATACCACGTCGCAGACCTTCGTGCGCCTGACGGTGCTTATTTTGGTCACGCTCGTGGCGTTCTCGGCCGTCTTTGATCTCGACATCGTGTTGGGTTCTTTTGCCGCCGGCTTTGTCCTGCGCTATATCATCCCCGAGGGCAACCATACGCTCGAGACCAAGCTCGACGGCCTGGCCTACGGCTTTTTGATTCCGGTGTTCTTTACCGTATCGGGCGCAAAGATTGACCTGACGGCCGTGGCGTCGCGTCCGGGCTTGCTCGCGGGCTTTATCGTGGCGTTGCTGATTATTCGTGCCGTGCCCATCCTCATCTCTATGGGCATTTGTCCTGCGACGCGCGATGTGTCGGCGTATGGTCGCATTACCGTGGCGCTCTACTGCACCACGGCCCTGCCGATCATCGTTGCCGTGACAAGCGTTGCCGTCAACGCGGGCGCGCTGTCGCAAGATATTGCGTCGGTCATGGTTGCCGCCGGTGCCATCACGGTGTTCTTGATGCCGCTGCTCGCGCAGCTCTTCTACCGCGTGGTCGATGCCGCGCCGGTCGCCGCCGTGGCAGAGGTTGCCGAGCATCCTTCCGACGCGCTCGACATCCTGCGCGCCCATCACGATTTGGCGAGCCTGCTCGCACGCGAGCACGAGCTGCTGACCTCGCATGGACATGGTCGCGTATTCGAGGGCTTGCCTACGCTCGATACGATTGCCGAGCGTCTTTCCGCCGAGGCAGCGAACGGCCACATCGATGCCCGCATCGTGGACGCGGCGCATCTTCTTGCCGATAAGACCTATGGTGATGAGCTTGACCCGTCCGAGCTGACTCCGCGTGAGCGCCGCCGCCTGGAGCGCGCCAAGCTCGCCGTGCACGAATACCGCCGCCGCATGCTGGAGCTCTACGCGCGCGATGAAGCCCAGGACGACGACGGCAAGTAGCAAGGAGTGTCGGGATACGGGTTCCGTCCAAATAATAGAAGGCACGCTGCCTGCGGTTGATGCGGACAGCGCGCCTTTTGCGTTGAACTCTGTTGAGGTTCGAAGCCGAAACTTTCGACCTTTAGGAGCGGGCTGCCCCGTCGACGGGGAGGATGGCGCCCGTGACATAGGAGGACATGTCGCTCGCAAGGAAAACGAAGGCGTTGGCAACGTCCTCGGGCTCGCCCATGCGACCGAGCGGAATAGTGGCGATGATGGGCTTGATGACCTCTTCGGGCAGGTTGGCGACCATATCGGTCTTGGTTACGCCAGGCGCGACGGCATTGACGCGAATACCCATGGGGGCGAGCTCGCGCGAGAGCGACTGGACCATGCCGTTGACGGCAAACTTGGACGTAGGATAGCCGACGCCGGAGGGCTGGCCATACTTGGCGACCATTGAACTCGTGGTGGTGATGGTGCCGCCGTGGCCGGCCTCGGTCATGATCTTGGCGGCAGCCTGGTGACCATTAAAGACGGCGACGACATTGAGGTCCATGACCTTTGCAAACTCTTCTGCCGTGTAATCCAAAAGGGGCGAGCGCTGGGAGATGCCGGCGTTGTTGACGACCGTGTCCAAGCCGCCCATATCGGCGGCAGCCTGGGTAAAGGCCTCGGTTACGGCTTCGAGCGAGGTGAGGTCGCAGGAGCGACCCCAGACCTTGGCCTCGGGATAGGCGGCTGTCAGCTTCTCAACGGCCGCGTCGGCAGTCTCCTGGCGCGAGCCAAAGACGGTGACGGTGGCACCCTCCTCGATAAAGCGGCAGGCGATGGCATAGCCGATACCGCGCGTGCCTCCGGTGATGATTGCTTTCTTGCCCTCGAGCAACATGGTGCCTCCATTCTTCGGGGGTGGACGTACGCAGCACAGGATAGCGGCGGACAAAAGCAAACGTGCCTGCTTATCGGTGAGCGGTATCCCTGGTTGACACCGAACGGTCAAATTGTTCAAACGCGGATCGCGTCAATGCGCCCCGAGCGTGCAAATAAAAGGGCTCCCGTCCAAGACCAGACGGGAGCCCTTCGAGCAAATGCGTTGTGGGGTGTAAACCGAACTAGTTGGCCATGACACCTTCGGTCCAAGCCTCGACGTCCTCGATGCGCAGGACGTTGGCGACCTCGGCCACGCAGTCGACGCTGGCAAGCTCGGCGGCGGCAGCCTGGACGTCCTTCTCGAGTGCGCGGTGCGTCAGGAAGATGACCGAGCAGGCATCGCTGACACCCGACTTGCCGTCCTCGACTTGGTTGATGAGCGAGATCGAAATGTTGTGCTTGGCAAAGATGTCGACCGTCTCGGACAGGGCGCCCACGCGGTCGGCGACCTTCAGGCGCACATAGTACTTGGTCTGGAGCTCGTCCATGGGCTTAAAGGCGAGGTTGTGACCATAGGGCTCAATCTCGGGCAGCGGAGCCACGCCCCGGCTGATCTGCTCGGAGAGCGACAGGATATCGCCCACGACGGCGCTCGCGGTGGGGAAGGAGCCTGCGCCGGCACCGTAGAACATGGTCTCGCCCACGGCATCGCCCACTACGTAAACAGCGTTCATGGCGCCGTTGACCTTGGCAAGCATGTGGTCGGCGGGGATCAGCGTGGGATGCACGCGGACGTCGACGCCGGCGTCGGTGTTGCGGGCGATGCCGAGCAGCTTAATGGTGTAGCCGAGCTCGCGGGCCTGGGCGATGTCCTCGGCGCCGATGGTGCGGATACCCTGCTGGTACACATCATCGGTGGTCACGCGAGTGCCAAAGCCGATGGAGGCGAGGATCGCCGTCTTGCTGGCGGCATCGAAGCCGTCGACGTCGGCGGACGGGTCGGCCTCGGCATAGCCCTTGGCCTGTGCATCGGCGAGCACGTCGGCGTAATCGGCGCCCTCGGCGTCCATGCGCGACAGGATGTAGTTGGTGGTGCCGTTGAGGATGCCGGCGATGGTCAGGATCTTGTTGCCCACCAGATCGTGCTCAAGCGTGCTCACGATGGGGATGCCGCCGCCGCAGCTGGCCTCGCACTTAATCTGCACGCCGCACGCGCGTGCCTTCTTGGCAAGCGTCTCGACGTGACGGCCCAGCAGGGCCTTGTTGGCAGAGACGACGTGCTTGCCGTGCTCAAAGGCAGTGGTGAAGATCTCGGTTGCGGGATGCTCGCCGCCGATCAGCTCGACGACGATGTCGACGGCGGGGTCGGTGACGACATCGTGCCAGTCGCTCGTAAAGGCCTCGCGCTCAATGCCTGCCGCCTCGGCCTGCTCCCAGGCAAGCGCGCAGGCGCGGGTCAGCTTAAGGTCGATGCCGTAGGCTGCCAGGTACTCATCGTGGTGGCTCTTGATCAGACGGGCCACGCCGCCGCCGACGGTTCCCAGACCGATGAGGCCGACGTTCACGGTGCGCAGGGGTTCGCTCATAGATAGCTCCTTCGTGCATCTTATGGATGGATAAATCGCTTAAAGGTTGAGTGCATTCTAGCGTGAACCGAGGACGCGTGCTCGCCAGGCAACAGGAGTCGCACAAAACGGCACCCCCGAAACGCTGCGGAAACATTGGAAACACGCTCGCTACAAACGAACTTCCGTAACAAACTGTCAACGTTTGCACCATAAGGTTTGCCCTGTGCGACTGGGGCATGCAGGCGCTCGTCGGCCCCGTCACCACCGGTGCCGCCGTCGCCGTCTCGGGCGAGATCGCCGATGCCTTTGCCGAGCAGGCCAAGGCGTCCAAGCTCGACATCGTCGATACCGAGACCTTTAAGGACGACTCCTCCACGAGCTTTATCAACCAGCCGACCAAGGCCATGCGCAAGATCAAGATCGAGGGCCTGACGGGTGAGCTGACGTGGAATGACGAGGGCCAGGTCGAAAAGCCCGCTACGGCCTATGTGATTCAGGACGGCAAGTACATCGCCGCCTAAGTGCGCATAAAACGCTACCGGTGAGGCTGTTTTATTCAGGGCGGGGACGCCTGTAACAGAATGGAAACATTACTTTTACATAATAAAGTGGCATTACTGCATAAAGTAGTAGGAATACGCAGAACTATGGATAAATGAACAAATCCAAAGAAAAGTTGAAATAATCGCCACTTTTCCTAACTAAAGCGTCTACTATTTTGCGAACGCCGAACACGGCGAAGGATGGCCTGTCGGGTAACCGAAACCCGACGAGATTTGAGAGGAGAGCCGCATGTCGAGCCTCACCGGTAAGTCATTGAACCCTGTTATGAATCGCAGGAGCGTTATCGCGAGCGCAGCAGGTCTGGGGGCGATGTCCATTCTAGCTGGCTGCTCCTCCAACGGCGGCGACAGTGGTTCCGCTTCGGGCGACGCTTCGTTTAAGATCGGCACCATCGGCCCGCTGACCGGCGCCAACGCGTCCTACGGCAAGTCCGTTACACAGGCTGTCGAGCTTGGCTGCAAGGATTTCTCGACTAAGGAGCTGCCGCTTGTCAGCAAGGCCGAGGATGACCAGGCTGACGGCGAGAAGGCCGTCAACGCCTTCAACACCCTGCTCGACTGGGGCATGCAGGCCCTCGTCGGTCCGACCACCACGGGTGCGTCGGTCGCCGTTGCCGCCGAGTGCGGCAACGACCCCGAGACGTTCATGATCACCCCGTCCGCGTCCTCCGAGGACGTTACCAAGGGCAAGGATTGCGTCTTCCAGGTTTGCTTTACCGACCCCAACCAAGGTGTCAACGCTGCCAAGTTCCTGGCAGAGAAGTATGCGAACGAGAAGTTCGTGCTGTTCTATAACTCCGGCGACGCCTATTCTTCGGGCATCGCAGATTCCTTTAAGGCCCAGGCCGCTAAGTCTAAGCTTGAGATTGTCGACGAGGAGACCTTTAAGGACGACTCCGCCACGAGCTTTACCAACCAGCTGACCAAGGCCAAGCAGGCAGGCGCCACCATGATCTTTGCGCCGATCTACTACACGCCGGCGTCCGTCCTGCTCAAGAACGCCAAGGACATGGGCTACGACGTCAAGATGATGGGCTGCGACGGCATGGACGGCATCCTGGGCGTTGAGGGCTTCGACACCTCTCTTGCCGAGGGTCTGCTGCTCATGACCCCGTTCTCCGCCGACGACGAGAAGAACGCCGACTTCGTCAACGCTTACAAGGATAAGTACGGCGATACCCCCGACCAGTTTGCCGCCGACGCCTACGACGGCGTGCATGCTGTGGTCGAGGCTCTCAAGGAGGCCGGCCTGGGCGTCGACGCCGACCCCACCGAGGTTGCCGAGAAGCTTCCCGAGGCTATGCTCAAGATTACTGTTGACGGCCTGACTGGCAAGCTCTCCTGGAACGACAAGGGTCAGGTCCAGAAGGACCCGACGGCGTACGTCATTACCGACGGCAAGTACGTACAGGCCTAATAGGCCGCCTTACATAGAGCGGTTTTGATCCCAAGCAGGGGAGGTTTTGGCCTTCCCTGCTTGCTTGGTATCTAGGGACAACGTAACGTCCCTGTTTCATACATCAACTGGAAACCTATTCGAAAGGGGGATGTGGAACATGACGGTCTTTATCCAATACCTGGTCAACGGCCTGTCCATGGGCAGCGTCTACGCCATCATCGCGTTGGGCTACACCATGGTCTACGGTATCGCCAAGATGCTCAACTTCGCTCACGGCGACGTCATCATGGTCGGTGCCTATGTCTCGTTCTGTGCCACGTCGTATCTCGGCCTCCCGGGCTGGGCATCTGTAGTTCTCTCTTGTGTGGTCTGCACGGTTCTCGGTGTTCTCATCGAGGGTCTGGCATACAAGCCGCTGCGCCAGGCGGGCCCCCTGGCCGTTCTGATCACGGCCATCGGCGTGTCTTACTTCCTGCAGAACGCCGCGCAGCTTCTGTGGGGCGCCACGCCCAAGAACTTCACTTCGCTCGTCACCTTCCAGGTGCCGGATTTCTTGGCCAAGTTCAACGTAAGCGCCGTCTCGCTCGTCACCATCGTCGCCTGCCTGGTTATCATGGCCGGTCTGATGTTCTTTACAGGTAAGACCAAGATGGGCAAAGCCATGCGCGCCGTGTCCGAGGACAAGGCCGCCGCTCAGCTCATGGGCATCAACGTCAACCGCACCATCTCGATGACGTTTGCCATCGGCTCTGCGCTTGCCGCCATCGCCGGCGTGCTCCTGTGCTCCTACTCGCCGGTGCTGCAGCCCACGACGGGTGCCATGCCTGGCATCAAGGCCTTCGATGCAGCCGTCTTCGGTGGCATCGGCTCCATCCCCGGCGCCTTTGTCGGTGGCATTCTCATCGGCATCATCGAGGCGATGGCACAGGCTTATATTTCCACGAGCCTTGCCAACTCCATCGTCTTTGGCGTTTTGATCATCGTCCTGCTCGTCAAGCCTGCCGGCCTCTTGGGCAAGTACGTCCCCGAGAAGGTGTAGGTGAGCGCTATGAAGTTCCTTAAAGACAAGCAGACGCGTCACGACTTTGTCACGTACGCCATGTGCATCGTGGCATTCGCCATCGTGTTCTTTATGCAGTCCAATCATATGATCCCGCGCATGATCGCCGGTCAGCTGGTTCCCATCACGGCCTACATCGTTATGGCCATCTCGCTCAACCTCGTTGTCGGCATCGCGGGCGACTTGTCGCTGGGCCACGCGGGCTTTATGAGTGTCGGCGCCTATACGGGCATCGTTACCGCCGTCGCGCTGGAGAGCGCCGTTCCGTCCGATCCGATGCGCCTGATCATCAGTATCGTGGTCGGCGCCATCGCTGCCGCCATCCTGGGCTTCTTGATTGGCATCCCGGTCCTTCGTCTGAGCGGCGATTACCTGGCTATCGTGACGCTGGCCTTTGGCGAGATTATCAAGGAGATCGTCACCTGCCTCATTGTGGGCGTCGATTCCCGCGGCCTGCATGTGATCTTTAACATCACGGGTAACTCCACGATCGATGACCTGCACCTGCTCGAGGACGGCACCGCCATCATCAAGGGCGCCCAGGGCGCCTCGGGCGTGTCGACGTACTCGACCTTCCTCGCCGGTGCCATCCTGGTCATGGTCGCACTCGTGATCGTGCTCAATCTGGTCCGCAGCCGTACCGGCCGTGCCATTATGGCCGTGCGCGATAACAAGATTGCAGCCGAGTCCGTAGGCATCTCCGTCACCGAGTACCGCATGATCGCCTTCGTGGTTTCCGCTGCCCTCGCCGGTGCTGCCGGAGCTCTCTTCGGCGGTAACTTCTCGCAGCTCTCCGCCACCAAGTTCGACTTCAACACGTCGATCCTCATTCTGGTGTTCGTGGTCCTGGGCGGCCTGGGCAACATGCGCGGTTCCGTCATCGCGGCGGCGCTGCTCACGGTGCTTCCCGAGCTGCTCCGTCAGTTCTCGGACTACCGCATGCTCATCTACGCCATCGTGCTGATCCTGGTCATGATCTTTACCAACAACCCGCAGCTCAAGGCGTTCTTCGCACGCATTAAGGACCGCCTTGCTTCCAAGAAGGAGGTGGCAGCCGATGCCCAGTAAGTTTGAGTTCAACAAGGGCAAGATGGTCCCGTATCCTTCTGGCGCCATCGTTCCCGACCGCGACCTGGGTCAGCGCCCGGCACTCGAGTGCATCCACTTGGGCATTGAGTTTGGCGGCCTTAAGGCAGTAGACGACTTTAGCCTGACCATCGGCAAGACTGAGATTGCCGGTCTGATCGGTCCCAACGGTGCCGGTAAGACCACGGTCTTCAACCTGCTCACCAAAGTGTATCAGCCCACGCACGGCACCATCCTGCTCGATGGTGAGGACACTTCGGGCAAGTCGGTCTACCAGGTCAACCGCATGGGTATTGCCCGTACGTTCCAGAACATCCGTCTGTTCAACACCATGACGGTGGAGGACAACGTCAAGGTCGGCCTGCACAACCAGGAGCGCTACTCCGGTTTTGAGGGCGTGCTGCGCCTGCCTACGTATTGGAAGCACGAGAAGGCCGCCCACGAGCGCGCCATGGAGCTGCTGTCCATTTTTGACATGGAGCACCTGGCAAATGAGCAGGCCGGATCGCTGCCTTACGGCGCCCAGCGTCGTCTGGAAATCGTCCGCGCGCTTGCCACCAACCCCAAGCTACTGCTGCTCGACGAGCCTGCCGCCGGAATGAACCCGTCCGAGACCGCAGAACTCATGGCGAACATCGTCAAGATTCGCGACACCTTCGGCATCGCCATCATGCTTATCGAGCATGATATGTCGCTCGTTATGAACATCTGCGAGGGCATCTGCGTGCTCAACTTTGGCAAGGTCATCGCCAAGGGCACGGCCGAGGAAATCCAGAATAACGATGCCGTTATCGAGGCGTATCTGGGCAAGCAGGATAAGGGGGAGAACTAAATGGCAGAGCCGATGCTTTCCGTCTACAACATCAACGTCTGGTACGGCGCTATCCACGCCATTAAGGACATCTCCTTTAACGTCAACGAGGGTGAGATCGTGGCCCTGATTGGCGCCAACGGTGCCGGCAAGTCCACGACGCTCAAGACCGTCTCGGGCCTGCTGCGCTCTAAGACCGGCTCCATCAAGTTTATGGGCGAGGACATTACCCATACGCCCGCCGACAAGCTGGTTGGTAAGGGCCTGGCTCAGGTTCCCGAGGGTCGTCGCGCTTTTTTGCAGATGACGGTCGAGGAGAACCTGGAAATGGGTGCCTATACGCAGCCCAAGTCAACGGTGGCTCCGGGCCTTGAGCGCGTCTACGAGCAGTTCCCGCGCCTTAAGGAGCGCCGTCGCCAGGTCGCCGGTACCCTTTCGGGCGGCGAGCAGCAGATGCTCGTTATGGGCCGCGCCCTTATGAGCAACCCTAAGCTGCTCATGCTCGACGAACCCTCCATGGGTCTGGCGCCGATTCTGATCGAACAGATCTTCCAAATTGTCGAGGACCTGCACAAGGCCGGCACCACGGTGCTCCTGGTCGAGCAAAACGCACAGATGGCTCTTTCCATCGCCACACGCGGCTACGTGCTCGAGACCGGCAAGATCACCATGACCGGCACCGGCCAAGAGCTGCTCCATGACGACAACGTCCGCAAAGCATATCTTGGTGGTTAATTCATTCAACGAAGGGGCGCTGACTATCCCGGTCGGCGCCCCTTTTTAAATGATCCCTTGGGGACGGAGGAAAACGGATCGCCGGGTCAAATCGACTCACTGGGCGATCCGTTTTCCTCCGTCCCCAAGGGATCATTGTGCGGGTTGGTATTTAAAGTGCGACAATGCCCATCGGAAAACGTTTGCCATCTGGGGGTCTATCTATGCTGTACGAGTTTTGTGCCGAGAACTTTGAGCGGGTGCCGGCGGCTATCGATGCCGGTGCAAGGCGTATCGAGCTGTGCGACAACCTTGCCGTCGGTGGCACCACGCCTTCGGCCGGCGTTATCAGCGCTACGACCAACTATGCACACGAGCACGATGCACGGGTGATGTGCATGATCCGTCCGCGTGGCGGCGACTTTCACTACAACCAGGACGAGTTGCGTATGATGGAGATGGACCTGGGCCTTGCCGTGAGCGCCGGCGTTGACGGCTTGGTCTTTGGCTGCTGCAAGCCCTGCGCTGGCGGATGGGCACTCGACGAGCTTACGTTGGGCGCCCTCGTGATGGCCGCGGGCTGCGCGACCGAGGAATGCAAGCGTGAGCCCATCGACATCACCTTCCACATGGCATTTGACCAGCTCTCGCCCGAGGCTCAGCTCGATGCGATTGATACACTTGCCGACTGCGGCGTTACGCGCATCCTCACGCATGGCGGCGCTGCCGGTACGTCGATCGAGGATAATTTTGATCACCTGGCTCGTTTAATCGAGTATGCGGGCGATCGTTTGACCATCCTTCCCGGCGGCGGCATCACTACGGCAAATCGCGACACGGTCGCGGCGGCGCTAGGCGTCTCCGAGCTCCATGGCACCAAGATCGTGCCGCTGGAGGTATAACCCGTGGCGCTGGTATTTGACGTTCAGCAGGCGAGCGGTAAGCCTGACGATAATCGTCGCCCTGGCACCGCGTGCCCCTTTTGCGACACGGAGGGGCTTGCCAACATCATCCAGCGCGATGGTGACTGCATCTGGCTCGAGAATAAGTTCAAGACCCTGCGCGCCACCCGTCAAACCGTGCTGATCGAGTCGGCCGATCACGATGCCGACCTGGTGACCTATGAGCCGGATGAACTCCACCATGTGATGCGGTTTGCCCTGGGTTGCTGGCAGCAGATGATTGATTCACAGCAGTATCGAAGCGTGCTCATGTACAAGAACAAGGGTCCGCTCTCGGGCGGTAGCCTCGTTCATCCGCACATGCAGATTGTGGGTTTGGAGCAGGAAGACGGCTACACTTCGCTGACTTCTGCCAATTTCGAAGGCATCAATCTCTGGCAACAGGGGAGAATCGCGGTCAACATCTCAACCGAACCGATCATGGGGTTCTTTGAGATCAACGTTTCAGCCCCGCAGGGAATCGCTGCCAGCGATGACACGAGAGACCAAGCCGAGGCGGATCTCTTCGCCGATGCGATCCAGGTAGCTCTGCGCTATATCCTGAACGAGCACCACGGTGGTCGCGCAGAGTCGTATAACCTGTTCTTCTATCACCTGGGCGGTCGGACCATTGCCAAGGCGCTGCCGCGTTGGGTGGCTTCGCCCTACTTTGTCGGCTATCGTTTGGCCCAGGTCAATGCTGAGACCACGCTCGATGTCGATGCGGAGCGACTCCGTGCACATCTGGAGGCGCTCACATCGTAAAGTGAGCGCCCGCACACTGCGGACAGTCTAGCGTGCCATGGCGTCGCGGCCGGCCTCGACCCGCTTGCGCTGGGCGGCGCGCTCCTCGCCGGTTAGACGCTCAAAGAGATGCCCGATAAGCGAGGCGAGTACCTGCTGAAACAGCGTGCCGCACATGACGGGAAACACGACTTCGCCCGGAAAGTACTGCGTGGCGATGACGGCGCCCGAAGAGATGTTACGCATGCCGCAGGTAAAGCACATGGTAGTCGTCTCGCTATATGGCAGATGCAGCGCACGGGCGATCAGAAAACCGACGATAAAGCCGCTGATGGCGAAGGTCAAAATAAAGAGGGCGACTTCCAGGCGCATCGCGTTCATGTGCAGAACGTACTCGCTCATGGCGGTGGAGTTGGAGGCGATAACGCCCATCATCATGAACTTGCAAGCGGGCGAGAGCGCGGGGGAGAGCTTCTCGTGTCCCCATCCACGTGTGAGCTCGTTGATCACGATGCCGAGCACGGCGGGGATGGCGATCATAAAGGCCATGTCTTGCATCATGCTTGGCACATCGATCGAGACAGTGGCACCCAGCAAGAGCTTAAGCGTGAGCGGAATCGTCGCAGGGGAGATAACCGAGGACGTCAGGATGATGGTAAGCGCGAGCGGGCCGTTGCCGCCGAACATGCTAATCCACATAAAGGCAGTGACCGCCACGGGTACGCTGTACTCGAGCACGATGCCGCAGACAAGGTTGGGGTTGGAGCCAAAGAACAGCGATCCCATGGCATAAGCTGCTATGGGAATAAACACCGCCGAGACGAGCAGCGCCAAAATCAAGTGCAGCGGACGGCGGAACACCTCAGCTACCTGGTGGAAGGTGTTACTGAGCGCGCCTTGGAACGTCATAAAGGCGAAGAGGGCGGGAACGATGGGCTTGAGTACGCCGATCTGCTGGGGAAAGAGCACGCCGAGCGTTACGCAAATCGGAACGATGACCTGCATATGCCCTGCGAGGAACTTTCCCAGTCCAACCCATTGCTTCATATGCTCTTGTGACTCCTTTTGCTCACGAATCCGTTTTGAATGGATATGCTAGACGCTCGCATGCGTCCGTGCGTCAGAAACGCTCGATTATTTCGAGGCTATTACCGGCATCGTTTACCGAAACCACGGCGTGCTGCGAGGCTCTGTGTCCGTGCCGCACGGTATAATAAATCCGTTCAACAGATCTGCCTGCCGAAGCGGGCATACACAGAGGACTCATCGCTATGAACCGTGAGAGGTATCGCGGCGACCTGCCCCTATCGGGGGTGGGCGCCTATGTCATCGCTTAAGACGACGCATCGCTGGGCGGTCGCTCAGCAAAATCCCGAGCTCGAAAAGGAGCTTTCGGCTGGTCTGGGCATACCCGGGCTGGTGGCACGCATTATGGTTGCGCACGGCATTACATCCATCGAGGAAGGCCAGCTGTTTTTGACGCCTTCGCTCGATCGCGACTGGGCGGACCCGCTTGTTATTCCGGGCATGGCGGTCGTCGCCGACCGCGTTGAGCGTGCTATTCGCAACCACGAGCGTATCGCCGTCTTTGGCGATTTTGACGTCGACGGCATTACGTCGACTTGTCTGTTGACCGAGGCGCTACGTTCGTTTGGCGCCAACGTCACGCCGTTTATTCCGCACCGCTTTGACGAGGGCTACGGCCTGTCGCGTGCGGCGCTCGACCGCGTCAACGAGCTTGCTCAACCCAACCTGATTGTGACCGTCGATAACGGTATTGCTGCCAAGGAAGAGGTCTCCTACCTGGAGAGCCTGGGGATTGATTTGGTGGTCACGGACCATCACGAGCCGTCCGACCAGGTGCCGCAGGGCGTGCCCCTGACCGACCCCAAGCTCGAGGACGAGGGCCCCTCGCGCGAGCTTGCCGGTGCCGGTGTGGCGCTTAAGCTGGTACAGGTCCTGGGCGAGCGTTTGGGCAAGCCGTCGTATTGGCGTTCGCTGATAGAGGTCGCGGCGCTGGGCACCGTGTCCGACATGATGCCGCTCACGCCCGAGAATCGCGCACTGGTCGCCGAGGGCATCCAGCAGATGCGCGTGACGGCCCGCCCCGGTTATATCGCGCTTGCCGCACTTGCCAAGGCCGACCTTTCTACCATTACGGCCGACGGCCTGTCGTTTTCGCTCATCCCTCGTCTGAATGCTGCCGGCCGCATGGCTGATCCCAAGCTGGCGCTCGACCTGCTGCTTGCCCGCGACCCCATCGAAGCGAGCGCGCTTGCCGCCGAGCTCGAGGAAATCAATCGCCAACGCCGCGAGATCGAGGCCGAGCTTACGCGCGATGCCATGGCGAAGGTCGAGGAGACTTATGACGGCGGGCGCGCGATTGTCGTGGGCGGCGAAGGTTGGCACGAGGGCGTCAAGGGCATCGTGGCGAGCCGCCTGACCAACCGTTATCACGTGCCGGCGCTGCTGTTCTCGATCGAGGACGGTATCGCTCGCGGTTCGGGTCGCTCGGTGGGCAAAGTCAACCTGTTCGACGCCGTAGAACGCTGCTCCGACCTGCTGATTCGTCGCGGCGGGCATGCCGGTGCGGTGGGCGTGACCATCGAGGCATCCAAGCTCGATGAGTTCCGCCGTCGCCTTTCGGCCGTGCTATCGGAGCTTCCTGCCGATGACTTTGAGGACACTGACGAGGTTGCCGCCACCGTTGACCTCTCCGAGCTGAATATCGAGACCATCGAGCAGATTTCCCGTCTTGAGCCGTTTGGCCAGGGCAATAAGGTGCCGCTTCTGGCCGCCGAGGGCGTGACGATGTGCGATCGCGCCGTGGTGGGCAAAACCGGCGAGCACATGCGCTTTGTGGCGACCGATGGCGCCGCGAGCGTGCCGGCCATCATGTTCCGCGTGCCGCAGATCGATAAACTCATCAATTGCGACAGTGCCGTCGACTTGGTGTTCGAGGCCGTGGCCGAACATTGGCAGGGACGTGTGAAGCCCAAGCTCATGATTAAAGATGTCTTGGTGCGCGATACCGCGGCGCCCAATATCGACGATCCGGCATGTGAGCTTCGCCGCGGCGTGCAACCAGCGGATTCTGGCCTGCGCCTGGAGTCGCGTAAACGTGAGACGCTCGCCCAGCTTTCTTATACCGAGCTCACGCGCTCGCTTATCCATAGCTTTATCGGCTCGAACCAGCCGCATCGCGCGCAGGTCGAGGCACTCGACGCGCTCGCCGACCACCAGAGCGTCTTGGCCGTTATGGGGACGGGGCGCGGCAAGTCGCTCATCTTCCATGTGCACGCCGCGCGCGAGGCGGTCCTTCGTGGGCGGGCGAGCATCTTTGTCTATCCGCTGCGCGCGCTCGTTGCCGACCAGGCTTATCACCTCTCGTCGACGATGGCTGCGCTCGGCATTGGCGTGGGCGTGTTGACCGGCGAGACCGTGGAGGCAGCGCGCGATGACGTGTTTGCCGGCCTGGCTTCGGGCCGCACCGGCATCGTTCTCACGACGCCGGAGTTCCTGTCTATCCATCGCGATCGCTTTGCACGTTCTGGACGTATTGGCTTTGTCGTTATCGATGAGGCACACCATGCCGGTCTTGCCAAAGGCGGCGACCGGAGCGCCTACCTCGACATGCCCGATATTCTCAAAGCCCTGGGCGACCCCGTTGTCATGGCGGCAACGGCTACCGCGACGGCCCCGGTCGTGGCGGAGCTTGCTCGTGTATTGCCGATTACCAGGACGGTGGTCGACGAGACCGTTCGCGAGAACCTGCAACTCGAGGACGACCGTGACCTTGCGAGCCGCGAAAATCGCCTGGTGTCAATCGTGGCGACGGGGGAGAAGACCGTCATCTACGTCAACTCGCGCGACCAGTCCGTGGCGCTTGCCAAGACGTTGCGCAAACGCGTGCCCGACTGCGCGACCCATATTGCGTTCTATAACGCCGGGCTTGCGCGCTCCGATCGCCGCCGTGTCGAGGAAGCGTTTCGCGACGGAAGCCTCAGTTGCATCGTTTCGACCTCTGCCTTCGGTGAGGGCGTCAACCTGCCCGATATCCGTCATGTCGTGCTCTACCACATGCCGTTTGGTGCGATTGAGTTTAACCAGATGAGTGGCCGTGCCGGCCGCGATGGACAGCCCGCCGTGATTCACCTGCTCTATTCGTCGCGTGACGCTCGTATTAATGAGCGCCTGCTCGATTGTTACGCGCCCGAGCGCGATGAGCTTGTCACTCTCTATCGAGCGCTGCAGACCATGTGGCGCTCCAACCGTGGCAAGACGGGGGACGATTCATTCTGCGCGAGCGATATCGACATTGCGCAGATGTGTCTTGCCATCGATGCCCGCACGCCGGTCGACGAGCGCTCGGTGGAAAGCGGCCTGGGAATCTTCGAAGAACTCGGTTTCTGCCGCGTTTCGGGGTTTGACGATACGCGTCGCATCGCGATGGCGGAAAACCCCGGTCGCGTGCAATTAAGCAGGTCAATTCGCTATTTGGAGGGCTTGCGCTCGCGCATGGAGTTCACGGCTTTTCGGAGCTGGGCACTCGATTCGTGCGCTTCTGATATGCTAGCCAAAGTTAACCGCCCGATCGTACCGCGGGCCTAGGGGAAGGGGACCTCGATGGACGCCGCAGCCCGTACCGCCCATGATTCCACCCTCCAGCCGTTTTCGGAGATGGAGCACTATAAACATGCCGATGAGCTGCCGCCCGAGATTATGGCGGACAGCTACGACAAGCTGGAGCGTCTGTGCCTCAAATATATGAACGAGGACGACTTCTCCAATGTGGAGCAGGCCTACTGCTTTGCTGCCGAGAAGCACTGCAACCAAAAGCGGCGCTCGGGTGAGATGTACATTAACCATCCCGTCGAGGTAGCTATCATTCTGGCTGACCTCAAGATGGACTGCGATGTGGTGTGCGCCGCGTTGCTGCACGATACCGTCGAGGACACCGAGACCTCGCTTGCCGATGTTTCGGGTCTGTTTGGCGAAACCGTGGCAGGGCTCGTCGACGGCGTGACCAAGCTCACCAACATTGAAGTCGACAGCATGGACGAGAAGCAGGCGCTTACGCTGCGCAAGATGTTCCTCGCCATGTCCAAGGACATCCGCGTCATCATCGTCAAGCTCGCCGACCGCCTGCATAACATGCGCACGCTTGCCGCTCTGCGCGAGGACCGCCGCCTGTTTAAGGCACGCGAGACCATGGACGTGTACGCGCCTTTGGCCGACCGCCTGGGCATGAGTTCAATCAAGTGGGAGCTCGAGGACCTGTCCTTTTTCTACTTGGAGCCCGATGCCTACCAGCGCATCGCGCGCATGGTATCCGAGTCGCGCGAGGTTCGCGAGCGTTATCTGGCCGAGACCATCAAGACGCTCACCGATGAGCTCAATCGCATTGGTCTTGAGGGCTTTCAGATCAACGGTCGTTCCAAGCACTATTGGTCCATCTATCAAAAGATGAAGCGCAAGGGCAAGGAGTTCTCCGAGATTTACGACCTGGTGGCGCTGCGCGTCATCACTCATTCGGTGCGCGATTGCTATTCCACGCTTGGTGCCGTGCATACCCTGTGGCATCCCATGCCCGGTCGTTTTAAAGACTATATCGCCATGCCCAAGGTCAATAACTACCAATCGCTTCACACGACGGTTATCGGCCCCACGGCCCGTCCGCTCGAGATTCAGATTCGAACCTACGAAATGCACGAGCAGGCCGAGTATGGCATCGCTGCCCACTGGCTGTATAAGAAGTCGGGCGGATCGTCTGCCTCCAAGACTAACGATGCGCAGCGTCTGGACGACCAGATCAACTGGCTCAAGCACTCACTCGACTGGGCGGCGTCTGACGAGATCACCGATGCCAAGGAATACCTGCATTCGCTGAAGGTCGACTTGTTCGACCAGGAAATTTTTGTCTTTACGCCCAAGGGCGAGGTCATGGCGCTTCGTGCCGGCTCTACACCGCTCGACTTTGCCTACGCCGTTCATACCGAGGTCGGTAACCACTGTGTCGGCGCCAAAATCAACGGTGCGGTGGCGCCGCTCACGCACGAGATCAAGACGGGTGACCGTGTCGAGATTCTGACTAACAAGAGCTCTAAGCCGTCGCGCGATTGGCTCAAGATCGTCAAGACACCTTCGGCCAAGTCAAAGATTCGCCGTTATTTCACCGCCGCGACCAAGGATGACGACGCTGCCGCCGGCCGCGATATACTGGCCAAGGACCTGCGTAAGCGCGGGTATGGCATCTCTACGCCACGATCCACGCGTGCGCTCAACGCCGTGGCGGAGCAGTTTAACTTCAAGCAGCTCGAGGACCTTTTTGCAGCCGTTGGCGCGGGCAAGGTCGCCCCGCGCGCTGTGGGCAATAAGGTCGAGCAAATCTTGGACCCCAAGCCCGAGGAACAGCTCACCAAGGCCGAGGCTATCGCCGAGGTCGTAAAGCAGCCCGCTCGCGGCTCCAACCGCAAGCCGCAAAAGCGCGGTAAGAGCGCCAGTAACGGCATTATCGTCAAGGGCGAGAGCAACAGCGGCCTGCTGGTCCGTCTGGCTCATTGCTGCAACCCCGTGACGGGCGACGACATCGTCGGCTTCATCACGCGCGGTCGTGGCGTTTCGGTGCATCGCGCCAACTGCCCCAACGTCAAGGGCCTTATGGAACATCCCGAGCGCATGATTGACGTAGAGTGGGATGGTGCTGCCGATACGCTTTTCCAGGTCGAGATTGTGGTCGAGTGCCTGGACCGCATGGGCCTGCTCAAGGACGTCACCATCGCCATTGGCGATGCAGGCGGCAATATTCTTTCCGCCGCCACGTCGACCAACCGCGAGGGTATTGCAACCTTGCGCTTTATGGTCGAGATCTCGGACGCGAGTGGTCTGGATCCGCTGCTGGCCTCTATCAGCAGCGTCGACTCGGTCTACGACGCGCGCCGCCTGATGCCCGGCGAGGGTGGAGCCCAGCTTAAGCGCCGCGTTTAGTCGCGACGAACGTGTCACATTATCGATATTCGCTACACTCGAGGCATCGTTTGATGCCTCGAGTTCTATAGAGAGGAGAGGGACATGAGTGCTGTGTCCTTGGATTTAACTCCCAAGGGATCGGTCGAGATTGAGACGCTCGTAAACGGTCCCATTCAGACCAATAGCTATGCTGTTATTTCGGACAATGAGTGCGTGATTATCGACCCCGCATGGGAAGGCGAGCGTTTGGTGGAGCATATTCGAGCCGAACATGCCGGTGTACGCGTGCTTGGCGCCGTATGCACTCATGGCCATGCCGATCATGTTGGTGGTGTTGCCGGCGTGCGAACCACCGTTGGCGAGGGCTGCCAGTATGAGCTGTGTGCCAAGGATGTGGCGGTGCCGCATGCGAACATCGAGGAACAGCGAGCTATGTGGGGCATTGAGACGCCTGACCCCGGGGAGCCGACGCGCCTGCTCGCCGAAGGCGATGCTATCGAGGTGGGCGATATCTGCCTGCAGGTGATCGAGACGCCAGGGCATACGCCGGGCGGGATCGTCTTGTTTGCTGCCACCGAGCAGGGGAACATTGCCTTTGTGGGCGACACACTATTCCCGGGCAGCCACGGCCGCACCGATCTTTCTGGAGGAGACGAGGCGGCGATTCTGCGCTCGCTCTCCAAGCTCGCCCGGCTTCTCCCGCCCGATACCGTTTGCCTAACCGGCCATGGCGATTCGACCACCATGGCACGCGAGCTCATGCAGAACCCTTTCATGCAGGTGTAGCTTTATAGTCAGCTCCTGAAGCACGAGAAGCGTCCAAACGTCAAGCTATTTTTCCCCAACGGGTCGATTCCGTAGGGCAAACGGTCAAAAAAAGTCTGTTTGGACGATATTCGTGAACAAACGAACGTTTATGCTCGGGTACGCCGTGGTAAAATCTCAGGCGTTATCGGAGCAACCTTACAGGAGGTTTCTTTTATGCTCGTCAACGCAGCAGACATGCTCAAGAAGGCCGAGGCCGGCAAGTACGCTCTCGGTGCCTTCAACACCAACAACCTCGAGTGGACCCTGGCTATTCTCCAGGCCGCCGAGGAGGCCAAGTCTCCGCTGATCCTTCAGTGCACCGCTGGTGCCGCTAAGTGGATGGGCGGTTTCAAGGTCTGCGCCGACATGGTCAAGGCTGCCGTCGAGGCCACGGGCGTTACCGTTCCCGTCGCCCTTCACCTCGATCACGGTTCTTACGAGGACTGCTTCAAGTGCATCGAGGCCGGCTTCACGTCCATCATGTATGACGGCTCTCACGAGGAGACCTTCCAGCTTAACCTCGACCGCACCAAGGAGCTCGTTGAGCTTGCCCACTCCAAGGGCATGTCCATCGAGGCCGAGGTCGGCGGCATCGGCGGCACCGAGGACGGCGTGACCTCCAACGGCGAGCTCGCTGACCCTGCTGAGTGCAAGCAGATTGCTGACCTGGGCGTCGACTTCCTCGCCTGCGGCATCGGCAACATCCACGGCGTGTATCCCGCCGACTGGGCTGGCCTTTCCTTCGAGCGTCTGGGCGAGATCAAGGCTCAGACCGGCGACCTGCCCCTCGTTCTGCACGGTGGTACCGGCATCCCCGAGGATCAGATCAAGAAGGCCATCTCCCTGGGCATCTCCAAGATCAACGTCAACACCGACCTGCAGCTCGTCTTCGCCAAGGGCGTCCGCGAGTACATCGAGGCTGGCAAGGATCAGCAGGGCAAGGGCTTCGACCCCCGCAAGCTCCTCAAGCCTGGTCGCGACAACATCGTTGCTCGCACCAAGGAGCTCATGGAGGAGTTTGGCTCCGTCAACAAGGCGTAAGCGTCGTTAAACTTGCCGCCGGAAGCCCCGTCCCCCTACACTGTTTCCTTTGCGCTCACCTGGCTTTGCCAGAAGTCACGCCAAGGAAACAGTTCCGGGGGACGGGGCTTCCTTCGTTTAACGCCGCAGGGTTACGAGTCTGAATTAAGGTGGCTACTGGCTTCGCCAGAAGTCGCGCAATGGGAAAAGCTCCGGGTGAACGGGGCCTCCTTTGTTAACTCGCTACAGGGTTACTGGGCTGAATTCATTTTTATAGGTACCGTTCAGCGGCGTTGATGGCTCCCTTGTTGGGGCTTTCTTTCTATCTCGTTACAATGGACTCCAGGAGTTCGAATGACTTGGAGTTTGGTGTGGCTGTTATTGATGTGCTGCCTTCGGATGGGAAGGTTATTGACGAGGGTCCTGTTGGTTGCTCTGTTGATGTTTGCTGTGATGATTTTCGCCATCTCGATATTGGGCTACCGCCTGAGATTCTTCGTCTTAAGGATGCCGGGTATTTGACGCAGGCTGTTGCTGCCTGCGATCGCCTTTTGGAGCAGAACCCTGAGCCTTCGCTGGCTGCCTGCGTTCGCGCCGAGCGGTATCGCATGATCGAGACGCCGCTTCATTTTTCGGTGTCGCGTGATCGGGCTATCGAGATGATCCGCGAGGAGTGGCCTGAGTTTACCGAAGAGCAGTTTGACGACCTGATTGACCGCAAGCGTATCGATTGGCGCTTTATCGATGGCGAGCTGTTCGTTCTTGACAACTTCCTTGATTCTTTGCGCGTGTATCCCAAGGAGGTTCCGGGTCTGCGTCCCGATTCTGCGGATGGAATTGCGCTGCGCAACCAGATGCTCGAGGAGATGGAGTCGCAGGGCGGGCTGTCTCGCACCATTACGCTTAAGGCATGCGTGTCTGTCCCCGGTGCTTTGGAGGGGGAGACCGTTCGCGCGTGGCTTCCCGTTGCCGCCGCCTGCCGCCAGCAGTCCCAGGTCGAGATACTTGATATGACGCCGGAGGGGGCCATTGCTCCTGCGAGCGCCTCGGCGCGTACTGCCTCGTGGGTCTCCTCGACCGATCGCACATTCTCGGTGACCTATCGCTATCAAATCGATGCCGCTTATCGCGATATCTATGGGGGTGCACTTCCAGCGCATCCCTGTATGGACGCGCCGTTGCCCGAAGATATTTCCGAGGACCGTCCGCACATTGCATTCACGCCGTATCTGCAGCAGCTGACGGCCGGTGTTGTTGACGGACTCGAGGATCCGCTCGATCGCGCCCGTGCTATCTATGATTACCTGACGCAGCATATCGACTATCGCTATCAGCCGCCGTACCTGCTTTTGGGATCTATTGCCGATGACTGCGCGCATTCGCTCCGTGGCGATTGCGGCGTTATGGCGCTCACGTTCATCACCATGTGCCGTATCGCGGGCGTGCCTGCCCGTTGGCAGAGCGGCCTGTATGTTGCGCCCGATTCGGTGGGGCCGCACGACTGGGCAGAGTTCTATACGCCGCAGACCGGTTGGCTCAACGCCGACGTGTCATTTGGATCTTCTGCTCGCAGGATGGGGGAGGAGTGGCGCCGCCATCACTACTTTGGCAATCTCGACCCGTGGCGTATGGTGGCCAACAATCGATTCCAGGCAGAGTTTGAGCCCTCTTTCGACGGCATGCGCGAGGACCCTTACGATAACCAGATGGGTGAGGCTTCGGTCGACGGTCGCGGATGCCGTCAGCGTGAGATGCTCCGCACGGTCGAACTCATCGAAATGCTCGAAGTTCCATTTTCGGACTAATCAACAGAAAGCTGTGATAAACTAACTCACGCATTACGTGCCCGAGTGGCGGAATTGGCAGACGCAGTGGACTCAAAATCCACCGTTGGCAACAACGTGCGAGTTCGAGTCTCGCCTCGGGCACCATACATGCAAGTGAGCGTTCAAGGTGGTCAAGGCCCCTTTTTCGTGCCGAACTCGCGTGAGCGCGCGGAGCGTTAAGCAAACAGGCCTGTGGCCTGTTTGTAGCGGAGCGTGGCGAGGGCGCCATGCGCCTGAAGCCCGGGGCTTCGCGAAGCGAAGGCCCTTCGAGTCTCGCCTCGGGCACCATACATGCAACTGAGCGTTCAAGGGGGTCAAGACCCCCTTTTTCGTGTACGTAATGTGATAGCGCACTATACGTGTTATTATTCGCAAGGCGTTGTTCCCGCAATGCCCTAAAGAGGAACCCGAGGGTTCCCACCTTTTGGCGCCAATGAGCAGCTGACTGGTCATACAACTTAGATTCCCTTCCTCGTATCGAGGATGTCTATGTGTACGACCTGGTTGCAAAGAAGCGCCGGGTTATTTTTTTATGAATGGAGGTAGGGAAAATAGCTAAGTCTGATGACACCCGCATCAACGACGAGATCACTGCATCTTCGTGCCGTTTGATTGGCGTCGATGGCTCTCAGCTCGGCCTGTTCGCCATCCGCGATGCCCAGCGCGTCGCTGACGATCAGGGTCTCGACCTGGTCGAGATCGCTCCCAACGCGGAGCCGCCGGTCTGCAAGGTCATGGACTACGGTAAGTTCAAGTACCAGCAGGCCATGAAGGCCAAGGCCGCTCGTAAGAACCAGTCTAAGGTCGAGGTCAAGGAAATGAAGTTCCGACCCAAGATCGACGTTGGCGATTACGAGACCAAGAAGGGCCACGTTCTGCGTTTCCTCAAGAAGGGCGCACGCGTTAAGATCACCATCATGTTCCGCGGCCGTGAGATGGCTCACCCGGAGCAGGGTCTTAACGTTCTCGAGCGTCTCGCCGAGGATCTCAAGCCTTACGCTACGGTCGAGTCCAAGCCTAAGATGGAAGGCCGTAACATGCTTATGCTGCTCGCCCCGATTAAGGGCGCCTTCGATGAGGATAAAGCGGCAAGCGATACCAAGTAACTAGTGTTCTGTAACCGATTAAGGAGTATTTCATGCCTAAGATGAAGTCCCACAGCGGCACCAAGAAGCGTTTCCGCAAGACTGGCACCGGCAAGCTTATGCGCGCCAAGGCTTTCAAGAGCCACATCCTGAGCAAGAAGTCCACCAAGCGTAAGCGTGGCTTCCGTCAGGAGACCGAGATCGCCGCTGCCGACCGCAAGGTCATCAAGTCGCGTCTCGCCTAAGTTCGCGTTCCCGTTTTTCGTTTTACCGTCTAGGAGTTGATAGAACATGGCACGTATTAAGCGCGCTGTTGCCGCCAAGAAGAAGCGCCGTACCGTTATGCACCGTGCGAAGGGTTACTACGGTGCCGCTTCGCGTACTTACAAGCATGCTAAAGAGCAGGTCCAGCACTCCCTGCAGTATCAGTATCGTGATCGCCGCAACAAGAAGCGCGAGATCCGCTCTCTCTGGATCACCCGCATCAACGCTGCCGCTCGCCTGAACGACATCTCTTACTCTCAGTTCATGCACGGCCTGAAGGTTGCCGGCATCGAGCTCGACCGCAAGGTTCTGGCTCAGATGGCTTACGAGGACATCGAGTCCTTCAACGAGCTGGCTGCCATTGCCAAGAAGGCTCTCGAGGCTTAATTGCTTCTTGCATCTTAAAGGGGCGCTTCCAATCCGGAAGCGCCCCTTTTTGATTGATTAGGGATGTGATCGATTTGGGACGTAGCCAAACCGATCAATTCGATAGCGTCCGAGTTGCAAGAAAGAGCAGGTAGCGTATGTGTCAAAGATTTTTGACACTCTAATCTGCGCGCAGCCATCCGTATGGGTTTGATTTTGGGATTACGCTTTGCTTGCCGGCTTCTGTTGTGTAGCCGCCCAATAAGAGTTGAGATGCATTCGAAGGGAACGCCATGCAGCTGCCAAAACACCTTAAACAGTATCGACTCGATGCTGGTTTGTCCCAGGAGGATCTTGCAAGGCGCATTTTTGTAACACGTCAGATCATCAGTAATTGGGAGCGCGGTAAAACGTACCCCGACATCCAGAGTCTCCTACTGCTGTCTGAACAACTGGATGTAACGATTGACGAGCTTGTTAAAGGCGACATTTCAATAATTAGAGAAAGGGTTGAACGCGATAGGGGCACGCTCTATCGCTTGGGTGCGGGGATGTTGGCTGGGCTTCTTGCGTTTACCGTCTCTATGGCCTGGCTCATGTAGCAACAAAACCACGGGTGGGGGATGGTCCAGTGCGTTCCGACGATGGTGTTGGCAGGCGTCTTTGGTGCTGGCGCAATGTGCTGCGCGCTTGCAGCGGAACATATCAAGAAGAAGAATGATTTGGTGACGTATCAAGAGATATCCGACTTCTTGGACGGAAAGAAGGCGGACAGCGAAGAGACGAGGACGGGCTGGGCTTACGAGCATCCACAGCTTGCGAATGCCATCAAGTTTGCCGCAGCGGCTCTTATTGGACTAATCGTTTTTGAACTCGTTAACGCTGCTATGTCCCATTTCTAATGGGTATACAGCCATTAATGCGGCCGAAGCTTAACCGTTAGAAAACCGAAGGGCCGCTCTAATAGGGGGGCCGCGGCCCTGTTCTTTCTAGTCTCTCACAGAGAAGGTCCCATCCTCATTTGTGTAGGAACCGTGGAGGCCCAGATTCCCGCCACCGGGGCCCCTCCGGTCTGGCAATATATCTCCTTGCCGCGCGGCCCGGTCGAACCGGATGGACCGCACAGCGTGCACCTTGAGAACCGGATACTGCGAGGATGGACACACCAGATGTGTCGCATCCGGGCAGACATCGAACCATTTGAAATGGTCTAACTTGGATTTGTTTTTCGCAAGGCCGCCGAGAGGCGGCCCCGAGAAATTCCTTTTCCTATACTAAAACCATATGAATCGAACGGAACCGATCAGCGAATGACTGAGAGGACCGGACGGGCTCGAAGCCCAACATATTTGGACGGAGAGTTCGATCCTGGCTCAGGATGAACGCTGGCGGCGCGCCTAACACATGCAAGTCGAACGGCACCCCTCTCCGGAGGGAAGCGAGTGGCGAACGGCTGAGTAACACGTGGAGAACCTGCCCCCTCCCCCGGGATAGCCGCCCGAAAGGACGGGTAATACCGGATACCCCGGGGTGCCGCATGGCACCCCGGCTAAAGCCCCGACGGGAGGGGATGGCTCCGCGGCCCATCAGGTAGACGGCGGGGTGACGGCCCACCGTGCCGACAACGGGTAGCCGGGTTGAGAGACCGACCGGCCAGATTGGGACTGAGACACGGCCCAGACTCCTACGGGAGGCAGCAGTGGGGAATCTTGCGCAATGGGGGGAACCCTGACGCAGCGACGCCGCGTGCGGGACGGAGGCCTTCGGGTCGTAAACCGCTTTCAGCAGGGAAGAGTCAAGACTGTACCTGCAGAAGAAGCCCCGGCTAACTACGTGCCAGCAGCCGCGGTAATACGTAGGGGGCGAGCGTTATCCGGATTCATTGGGCGTAAAGCGCGCGTAGGCGGCCCGGCAGGCCGGGGGTCGAAGCGGGGGGCTCAACCCCCCGAAGCCCCCGGAACCTCCGCGGCTTGGGTCCGGTAGGGGAGGGTGGAACACCCGGTGTAGCGGTGGAATGCGCAGATATCGGGTGGAACACCGGTGGCGAAGGCGGCCCTCTGGGCCGAGACCGACGCTGAGGCGCGAAAGCTGGGGGAGCGAACAGGATTAGATACCCTGGTAGTCCCAGCCGTAAACGATGGACGCT